>JAESFJ010000042.1_pt1 | contig 224567 bp, 184 predicted proteins | sample 9266161 | NCBI WGS metagenome assembly JAESFJ01 (sample SAMN14506165, study PRJNA617096) | algae metagenome | isolation source: Calothrix sp. FI2-JRJ7 and co-occurring heterotrophs from granitic desert soil | place: USA: Red Pass Lake area, Fort Irwin, California | collected 2000-06-01 | reverse complement strand
GAGTTAGGCTTTGGAGGCAATAGGGCAATATCATCAGCTCGGCAGGAGCGTGTTCCTCGTTTACTTTACGTTCGTTGGCGCCATGCTGTTGTGCATTTGGGTTACCCCTACTTATTGAGCGGATACAGTAATTTCTACAGAACTATTTCAACGAATCAAAGTTTTTCTGATACAAGAAAAACAGGAGGAAAGATTATTATCTCCGGTCGATGATTTATTTCGTTCTTTTGTCAAAACTTTAGATGACTCTAATTCTAAACAAACACGTCAAGAATTTGATACTTGTATACGACTCGTTGAGTCACGCGATCTAATTCGGAGACTAAGTTTTGGTAATCTTATACTACTACAGCCAGAATTATTAGACGCTTATGCCTCAGCAATAATTAACGTTGCCAAAGAGCAACCAGAAGGTTTAGGTTGTATTGCTGAAGAAGATGTGCTTGCAGGCAAGTTTCGGATGCCTTCCTCTGAACGTATCAAAGACAAACAACAAGAAAAATTACTGTTAATTGCCACAGTTGAAGAATTATTCGCTCGTGAAATAGCTTTACGCGAACAAAGCGACACAGGCCCTTTATTAGTATTTCCTTCTCAAATGACTCGCGAATGGCCTCTAGCGCCTGACCCTGAAGGCAAAGCTGTAATATTAGGATTTGAGGGGGCAATAGTAGGTATATACACGACATTAACAGTACGTTTATCGAGAAGCGCATTTTTTAAGTGTAAAGAAATGTGGAAAAATGCCGCCATCTTTGAAGCGCAAGTTGGTGGAGAGTGTGGAATATGGTTACGACACATTGGTAATGTAGATGAAGGCAAAGCAGAATTAACGCTTTTCTTTAAACCAGAAGCAAGCGAACATACACGACTACAATTTGAAGAGTACGTACATACCCACTTAAAACGTCGCGCATTACCAGAAACTATTCAGCGTAGACGAATAGTAGTATGTACTGAATGTGGCGCCTCTGTAAATGAATCGCATGTAATACTAAGAAAAAAACGTGGTTTCGATTGGATTAATTGTAGCGTCTGCGATGCCAGAATTTCCTTACTTGATGGCGATAGTAGTTTAAGTAGTCCACGCGCTGAAATTCCACAAATTATAAAAATGGATATAGCTGCCGATAAAGGGCGCGAAATTGAAACGGCAACTTCTATAATTAAAGGCAAAGAAGCTACAAATGATTTCGATGTATTTCTATCTCACAATAGTAAAGATAAACCTTTTGTAGAAAGAATAGCCGAGCTTTTACGGCAGCACGGTTTAAACCCTTGGCTAGATAAAGTAGAAATTCCTCCAGGAATGTCATTTCAAAAATATATAATAAATGGAATTAAACAATCAAAATCGGCGGCTGTTTTCATTAGTACTAACGGCTTAGGAGATTGGCAAGAGCAAGAGCTACTAATTCTCAACAACCGCAGAGTCAAAAAAAATCTACCTATAATTCCCGTTTTATTACCAGGTCTCAATGTAATACCAGATGAACCAGATGTACTACTATTTTTCAGTGAATTAAACTGGATAAATTTTAAGGAAAATGTTGACGAGCTAGAACCCTTGGAAAAGTTAATACAGGGAATTAAAGGTTTATATAAAGATTAAAATCCGAGAAACCAGGTTTCTATAACTTCTACCAATAATTATTTTTATGGCTAAACACGACGCACCAAAGTTAAAGAAAATATCTGTCAACTTGCCTTTTGGTATTGGGGGGACAGAATGGGAACCAGATGTCAGCGAAGCGAAAGCTGCTTGGTCGTTATATGTTGAACTCGTTACACGCATTGCTATTCAACCTTTAAGTATTGAACAAGACCAAGGTCTGCTTCGCGAAGCACTTACATCTTTACATAGCTTGTTTGCTACTACACGTCAAATTTTGCGTGAAGCTGGGCCTGGTGTTGGCGCCTCAAAACAGTCAGTAGGCGCCATTGCTATTGCCGTACTCAACCGGGGTTTACGCCCTTTTTTATCTAAATGGCATCCTTTGTTACAAGCTTGGGAAGCTTTGAGGGCGCCTGAAGTTGACCCAGTAAAACACGAGCGTACTTGGGAAAGAGAAGAACAATTACGTTCAGAGTTAGAATTGCTCAGGCAAGATTTAGAGCAATATGCCATTGCCCTATCTATAATTGCGGGTGTTGATTATTATCAGTAGATTTGGAACGGGCAGGGATGCCCATTCCACAAGATAGAGAGTTTCTTAATTGAAGTAATTTTTTATAAAGTAGGTTAAATTGATGTTTTCAGCCTGCTCCCGGCAGGCTTTGTTCGTGTAGCCACACCCTTGAGGGTGTAAATTAACAAATCAATGAACAAATATATTGAACCATTAGAAGAATATAGCGGTGAAAATAAAGCAATATTTTTAGCAGGGGGAATAAGTAATTGTCTAGATTGGCAGGCAGAAATAGTAGAATTACTCAAACCTTCAACTTGGACAATATTAAATCCTCGGCGCCATAATTTCCCCATTCATGACCCAGATGCTTCCCTTAAACAAATAGAGTGGGAACACAAACACCTGCGACTTGCACACACAATACTCTTTTGGTTCCCCCAAGAAAGTATATGCCCAATTGCACTTTATGAGTTAGGCGCCTGGTCAATGACCGATAAACCTATATTTATTGGAATGCATCCAAATTACCCAAGAAGGCAAGATGTAGAAATTCAAACCAAATTAGTACGTCCTGAAATCAAAATTGTTTATTCTTTAGAAGAATTAGCACAGCAAATCTTATCTTCATAAAATGACATTAGAAGCTATTACCATTCCACCACAAACAAAGCAAACTCCCACGCAACAAATTATTATGCTGCATGGGTGGGGCGCCAATGCTGAAGATTTAGTATCACTGGCACCTTATCTCAATTTACCTGATTACCAATTTATTTTTCCCTCGGCACCATTTCCTTACCCCTATTCCCCTGGTGGTAGAGCGTGGTATGACTTAAGGTCAGATAATATGTATAAAGGATTACCGGAATGTGAAGAAATATTAAGACAGTGGATACTCTCTTTAGAGGGAAGTACCTCAGTGCCGTTATCAAGGACAATCTTGAGTGGTTTCTCACAAGGGGGTGCAATGACTTTGGATGTAGGCTCAAATTTGCCTCTGGCTGGTTTAGTGTCTATAAGCGGTTATTGGCATGATATGAAAACCAGTAGTAATGATATTAATGACATGAATCGGGCGCCGACTTTAATAATGCATGGGAAGCAGGACTCTGTAGTTCCACTTGCTGCGGCAGTTAGAGCGCGAGAAGCCCTACTGGCATTAGGTATTGAGGTAGAATATAAAGAGTTTGATGCCGAACATGAAATCAATGTAGAAATGTTAGAGGTATTACGGAACTTTATTTTAAAAACACTTCCGCTATCGTAGTTACATAATTTTTACAAAATCGCGTACAAATCCGGATAAAATTCACGAAAATCATCGCATTGAGTGAGTAATATATATTGGGTGGGTTAATTAAAGTAACCAACCGTTTCCTGATTGCGAATGCAGAACACTGGGAGGGGCAAGCATAATGAAGACTTTAAGCATTTCTAAAAATCAAATTGCTACCATGACTGCACAAGATGTGGAAACACTAGCTACACGTCTTGAACAGGATAACTATGGTAACGCTTTCGAGGGGTTGAACGATTGGCACTTACTACGTGCTGTTGCGTTTCAGCGTCCTGAGTTGGTCGAATCCTACGTCCACCTTTTAGATTTAGAACCCTACGACGAAGCGTAATTATGTAGAGACGCGATAAATCGCGTCTCCCCGAAACGTAATGCAATCAAAATCTAAACGTCGAGTCCTTATTGGTGTTGGTGGTGGTATTGCTGCTTACAAAGTTTGTGAAGTTGTTTCTACACTTTTCAAACAAGGTATAGAAATAAGAGTCATTCTTACTAATTCCGCGCAGCAGTTCGTTACACCATTAACATTCGCAACGCTATCACGTCATCGCGCTCACACCGATGATGATTTTTGGCAGTCTAACAACCCACGTCCCTTACATATCGAGCTAGGGGAGTGGGCAGATATTTTTTTAATAGCACCTCTAACTGCCAATACTACCGCAAAGTTAGCTCAGGGAATGGCGGATAATTTGCTAACCAATACTGTACTTGCTTCCAAGTGTCCCATATTATTGGCGCCTGCCATGAATACCGACATGTGGGAACAAGTTGCTGTACAGAGAAATTGGCAAATGCTTTTAACTGACCAACGCTATCACAGTATAAATACCACATCAGGGTTACTCGCTTGTGACCGAGTTGGTAAGGGTCGGATGGCAGAACCGAAAGAAATTGTTTCTTACATTCAATCTTTGTTACATACCTCTGGCAAACGTGACTTGGTAGGGAAAAATATTTTAATTAGTGCGGGTGGTACTCGTGAGTTTCTTGACCCAGTAAGATTTATTGGTAATCCCTCTACTGGCAAAATGGGGTTAAGTTTAGCTGTTTCGGCTTTGCATCGAGGCGCCAATGTTACGCTTGTACATGGAGTATCTTCTTTACAAGTGCCACCAGAAATAAAAGCAATACCAATAGTCACAGCCGAGGAAATGCGGCAAATCATGCTGCAAGAATTACCGAATTATGATGTGATAATTATGTCAGCCGCCGTAGCTGATATGAAACCACGCGATTATAATTCTGAAAAACTACCCAAAAAAGCACTACCAGAAAATCTAGCTTTGGCGCCAGTACCTGATATCATCTCAGAGTTAGCGCACTACAAACAGCCACATCAAAAGTTGATTGGATTTGCCGCACAAACAGGAGATATTGTCACTCCAGCATTAGATAAACTACATCGTAAAAAATTAGACGGTATAATCGCAAACCCAGTAGACAAGCAAGATAGCGGATTTGGGAGCGATAAAAATCAAGCTATATATATAGATAAAAACAACCAAATAGAAATACCATCTTGTTCCAAACTAGAAATGGCGCATCACATATTTGATATTATTAATCATCATTTAATTCATCATAATTAACTTCAAAAGTTTGTCCATCCACTGTAACTTTATCACCCTCAGCTAATTGGCGCTTACGTCGAGTTTCAAGCTCTCCATTAACCTCGACTTCACCACCTTGAATCATTACCTTAGCTTGTCCTCCGGTCGCAGCTACACCCATTAACTTTAAAAACTGGTCAAGTTTAATCATCGCTCTCAATAACTCTATGAACTCTGTGTCTTCGTGTCTCTGTGGTAAAAAATCCACATTCAGCCATTTGTTAAATGTAACGCCTCACATAATTAATATATCTTAATATAATATGAGAATCTTCCTTCACACATAAAATGATATTTATTCTTACTCTAATTGCAGCGAAGGTTCGGAAGTTGTACAGTTAGCTGTAGTTAATGTGGACATATCTGGTACGGTGGCGCCTCCAATGATGAAAGCATAAATAAGTTTAACCAAAAGATAGGCTTAAACTCTACAGAAGAAATTTGGAGTTTCTTTAAACGTCACTAATTTTAATGTCCTTTAGGTCGTTTATTACAACGTCGGCGCCTCTTACATGGTCAGGTTTATTTATCCAGGTAATACCAATACATCCAGCAGCACCAGCATTTCTTGCCATCTGCATGTCACCAATTGCATCACCTACCATTAAAGTGGCACTGCTTTCTACCCCCAGTTGTTCGCAAGCTTGTAAAAATAACCTAGGGTCAGGTTTGCCCACTCCACCATCTACACCCATAGCAAGCTGAATATATTTACTCAAGTCGTTAGCTTTTACAAATTCACACACCTCTTTAGTTGTTGCTGCTGAAAGAATACCAAGCTTTAAACCCGCTTGCGATAAATTTTCTAGTACTTCTAAACTACCTGGAAATAAGGGTGAAGCTGTTTGTCCCATATACTTATCAGCTTCATCTAACGAAGAACGTGCGATAGAAACAGACTCATGCCAACTTCTACCCGTTTCTGCAATGTAAGCTGCTGCGGCAACCTCAGTGTCGCGTCTACTTGCGACAGAAATTAACCCTGTCGGGTCAAGAGTATTATTATTAACACCAAATGCCATTAATAATGGTTCCCCAGTACCAGGTATTTGGGCATCGATAATACGCGCACATCGTTTTGCCAAGAGTAATAAATGTGACTCTGAATCTTCTAACGTGCCGTTCTTATCAAATAAAATTGCCTGAATATTAGTGAAGGTGACTTCCCTGCATCTAATGTCAACCATGTTTGTCATAACCGCATGTACCAACCTGATACTAGTAGAATATTACAACTAGTTTGCGACAAAATTCTTAACTCATATTGATTGATGGCAAAGTCTCAGGTATCGTAACTAGAGTGCTAAATATTATAAATTAAGTACATTAGTTTTATTTTCTGTAAAAGCCTGTGAATTCTGATATTGCTAAAGAACTCGAATCAACAGAAGTTGAAGACCTTGATGTCGAAGAACAACAAGGTAAAATTTGGGGAAACTTAGAAGATTACCTGCGAAGATTTTCTAAACTTGTTGAAAATGTTACGGAAGCGGCAAATCTAACCGAAACCGATTCACCCTCTGAAATGGCGCCAATTTATGCAAGTCAAATTGCCCAAGCGCTGAGTATTACTGAAAGTAACGCTCACATTTGGAGAAAACGGTGGCTAAATTTGGGTTGGATAGAACCAACTCCCGACAAAAAGAGGGGTTGCTACCAGGTTACAGAAGAAGGGCGCCTGCGACTTAAAGATTGGGCAGAAAAAGCTGCATTGGAAACGGGTAAGGAATTGTGGCTAACTATTCCCCGCAGCAACTCCAAAAAAGCAGCAGAACTTTTGGTTAAATATATTGATACCAAACAACTCAGAGAAATTTATCAACTTGTAGGGGAATCACTTGGTTAAAAGAAACCTGGTTTCTTCAAGAAACCAGGTTTCTATATCAACCAGCAGGTAAATAAACCGTAAAAGTACTACCTTTACCCAATTCGGAAACTACTTCAATTTTTCCACTGTGGGTTTCAACGATGCGTCGCGATAAGTGTAACCCTAAACCGCTACCTGCACGCTTGTGTTTTCCTTGTCGAAATCTTTCAAAAAGGTGTGGAAGGTCTTCTTCGGCAATACCGTAACCAGTATCTGAAACTTCCAATACTACCCATTCTTTATCATCAGGTGATTCACTATTAGATTTACCACTAGATTTACTACGATAAAGCCGAACATCTATACTACCTAAGTCTGTAAATTTGATGGCATTACCAATTAAATTACCAATTACTCGTCGCAGTTCCAAGCGGTCTCCAATAACAGATAGTTCATTAACAGGATGTTCTTTTTCTGTACCAGTGTCTATTTTTATAGTTAAATTTTTCTCTTGTGCGAGTGTGTTAAGTTCTTGTACGACTTCTTGAACTATTTCTAAGAGGTTATAGCTTTCAAACCTCATGGTCTTTTGACCTGCTTCAAAGCGTGAGACTTCAAGAAGGGTGTTTACCATCTCTAATAAATTATGGTTGCTGCGAACCATTGCACTTACTGCTTGTTTCATTTCATCCGATGTTGGACAAAATATATCTTGCAGAAATAAATTTAGCATTCGGTCGGCTGCAACGAGCGGTGTTCGTAAATCGTGAGTCAAACGTGATACAAAATCTTCGCGTGCGCGTGCCATTGCTCGTTGTGCGTCTAAACTATGCTTTAAGCGCAACAAAGACCTGACTCTTGCCATTAACTCATCTTGGTCGAATGGTTTGCGAATAAAATCATCGGCGCCAGCATCGAGTCCTTCTACAACACTAGCATCGTTAAACGCCGTCAATAGCAAAATTGGAATGTAGGGTGTTGAGCTGCTACGAATTCGACGTGTAACTTCATAACCATCCATTAACGGCATCATCACGTCAAGCAATATTAAATCTGGTGGTGATTCTTCGACATATTGAAGTGCCGCAGCACCGTCAGCTACCAAGTCAATCTCATAACCTTCTACTTCTAAAATCGTTTGAAGCAAGATGAGGTTATCGGGAGTGTCATCGACGGCGAGGATGCGGTCTTTAGTTATTTCATCAGAAAGCATAATTTATCACTTGACTTTTTAACAAAAATAATATTTTTAAATATTGCCTTATTTTTAGGCGTAAACCTATGGTCATGTCTTCTATCAAATGGCTTATGCCTTTTTATTTATCCTCTGTCGGAAGGACGGGACAAAACATCTGGCTGTGTGGAGATGTTCTTTTTTGTTACAAAATCATCCATTAATTTAGTATCCTCGGCGCCATCACTGTAAACTTGACGAGGTATTTCAATACGAAATGTAGAGCCTTCTTCTAACTGACTTTCAACATGAATTGTACCTGACATCATATTAACAAGCGCTTTCACAATTGCTAATCCTAAACCGGTACCTGGATATTCTCTGTTAATAGATTGGTCTATTTGCCGGAACACGTCAAATATATTATCTGTTTCGTTACTATCTATGCCAATACCCGTATCATGAACAGAAATTGCAATTCTGTTTTCGTTAACAGCTTCAACTTCAATGTTAATTCCCCCAACTTTTGTAAACTTAATGGCGTTGGAGAGTAAATTCGCGACGATTTGCTTGACTCGAAGCGGGTCACTATAAACAATTGAGTCATCTAGTTTATTTGTAACAGACAGGGACAGCTTTTTCATGGAAGCTTGTGCCGTCATTTCTCCAACTGTACTGTTAACCACGGTTAAAATATCATATATTTGGGGCTTCAATTCGAGTTGCCCTGATTCAATTTTAGAAAAATCTAACACCTCGTTGAGCAAACCTAACAAATGCTTACCATTATTGAGGATACGTTGAACCATATCGCGTTGAGAGTCAGAAAGTATGCCAAACTTGGGACGCAGTAAGAATTGTGAAAACCCAATAATGGCATTCATTGGTGTGCGTAGTTCATGCGAAATTGTGGCGAGAAATTTTGACTTGAGTTGCGACGCTTCTTCTAGTTTAATGTTTTGCTGCTGAATAAGCTTTTGTTGTTGTTCTAACTCTTGATTTTTCTGAACTAATATTTTATTACTTTCGCGTAGTTGTAGCATTGCAAGTTCTGCTTGCATTTCGGCGCGATAAACTCGAATCGCATTCCGCAACACTTGAGCTAACGTTTCTGATGACACTCGTGATTTAGAAAGATAATCATTCGCGCCTGCTTTCATTAACTCTACTGCAACAAGCTCATCACTTTGTCCGGTTAGCACAACCAAAGGAACCTTGATATTTTCTGCACGTAGTCGCGAAATTAGCGTCAAACCATCTCCATCTGGTAAGCGATAGTCGAGAAAAATACAGTCGTATGAGTTAGTATGAACTAATTTAATCGCTTCGGAGCAAGTATCTACCTCCGACAAAACAGCTAGTACACCAGCATTATAAAGTTCGCGACGTACTGTCATCCGATCAACTTCGTCATCATCTACGACTAGTATTTTTAGCGTTTTTTCCATTCTTACTTGGTTGGCTCATTTAAATTAATACATTAATAAATTAATGATTACGCTAAGGCATCTCGCATAGCATCCAGTAACTGTTTAATGTAGCGATTAGTTCAGTGAAACTAGCGAAAGTCACTGGTTTAAGAAGATAACCAGCGATATTCAAGTTATATGCTTCTAATCGGTCTTTGTCTTGATTTGAAGTCGTCATTACTACTACAGGTGTTACACGAAGCTGTTGGTCAGACCGTAATTCCTGCAAAAATTCAATGCCACCCATTTTAGGCATATTCAAGTCGAGTAACACTAGGCGCCTTTCAGAAGGCATTTTGGTGTCGCTAGTATCCCTCAAAATTTCAAGAGCTTCATAGCCATTGCTGGCTGTAAAAATAGGATTCTTGATATTTGCTTTCTTAAATGCCCGTTTTAGGTTCATTACATCAACTTCGTCATCCTCCACGAGTAGTACATTGATGATTTGTTCTGGCATGGTCTTTCAACTCAAAATAGTATTATTCTGCTTTTAGTAGATAATGTTAGCAAACACTGATACAAAGTCATTTACTTTTAGCTGACTCAAGTATCGTACCTCTAACACAGATTTATACTTATCAGTATACACAACAATATATGTTACATTAAATACATATTTTTACTTATAAACGAATTATAAATGATTTATGCTTATTTTGGCTTCAGCCGATAGTGTAAGCTCAAAACCAGATAAAACTACATCTTCATAAGCTAAAAATTATACACGGGTAGAGAAACTGTTAACCCAAAGAAACCGGGTTTCTAAGGTAATGACAAAGAAACCCGGTTTCTGAAATAAAAAGATTTGACAGAAATAAATAAAGACCTGCATTATTAAATCATAAATATGAGGGATATTACCATATACCTAGAGCTAGATTTGCATTATCGAGAGTAGCAATAGTGCCAGACATCCGTTACTTCCATTGGTGGATGCTTTATAGGGAGAATATCATCTATCTTTAGGGTTGAAAAATCATAAAAGAAATAGGGCAAAAATCAGTTTGTAGCTGATGTCATTAAACTAGAGAGAGTATAGAAATGAGCGAAATAAGTATAGTATTAATCGAAGACCATGATTTAACCCGCATGGGGTTAAAGGCCGCACTTCAGTCGAACAATGGACTTCAAGTCATTGGTGAAGCAGGCAATGCGACCAAAGGTTTAAAATTATTAGAGACAGTGAAACCTGACGTAGCGGTAGTTGATATTGGGTTGCCCGACATGGACGGGATAGAGTTAACGCGAAGATTTCGTGCGTTTCAACACGAAACTGGAGATACCTCGACAAAAATTTTAGTATTAACAATGAATCATAGCGAAGATACTGTATTAGCAGCATTTGCAGCGGGTGCAGACTCTTACTATATGAAAGACACTAGCATTGATAAGTTAACAGAAGCAATTCATGCGACTTATTCAGGTAACTCGTGGATAGACCCAGCAATTGCCAACGTGGTACTACGGCAAATGCGTCATGTATTACCCGAAAACGAAGTAGCGAGCCAAACAAAGACAGTTAAAATAGAAGCACTTGATAGTGAGTACGAGCAAGTACTAGAGACTTACCCGTTAACACAGCGTGAATTAGAAATATTAGAGTTGATTGTAGCTGGATGTAGCAACGGGCAAATTGCCGAAAAGCTATACATTACCGTAGGTACAGTTAAAACTCACGTTCGTAATATTCTCAATAAACTTTGCGCTGATGACCGTACACAAGCAGCAGTGCGTGCATTACGTTCTGGTTTAGTAGCATAGACGTTGTATGAAGGGAGGTTTAATCAAAACTTAAATAACATCGTTTTTTGCTATTTATAATAAACATATTTCTTCACAAATGTTGTTGTAGAGACGTGACATGTCACGTCTCTACATTTATGATTGGTGCCTAATGGGATTATACCTATATGTTTATTCAATTTGACTCGCTGGATATCTCTAAAGGTTTGTTATACATTATCACTGTTGATAGACGCATATAAACGTTTGCAGTTGATACTATTAAATGAAGGTAGAGAAACACAGAACTTAAGAGGAAAAATAAATGAATATTTTAGCATGGATTGTATTAGGTATAATTGCAGGTGCGATAGCTAAAGCTATTTATCCAGGTCGCCAAGGTGGCGGTATACTTGCAACAATGATTTTAGGTGTAATTGGTGCATTTTTGGGAGGTAGTTTAATTACCTTCTTCCAGACGGGAACGCTACAGTTCACAGCCGCAACACTCAGCATACCTGGTTTAGTAGTAGCAGTAATCGGTGCCTTAGTTGCAATTTTCCTTTGGGGTCTATTTACTCGTAGTAATGCAGTATAATAAGTAATAAACAGTTTTAAGCGATAGTAGAAATTGATCAACGTCCCTAAAGCGAGATAAGTGGTTGTTAACAGAACGTAATATTAGAACAGGGTACAGCTTAATCGTTGTACCCATCATTTTATTTGTAGGAAAAACCGAATATGAAAATAGAACAATCAAAAAAAGGAATACGGTCAAACGAGCTAAATGATATTATCCGAGGCGCCTGCGGTGGGTTTCTGTTTGGTATTCCACTAATTTATACAATGGAAGTGTGGTGGATAGGGTCATTAGTACAACCGCCAATGATATTAGTAGCACTTATCATAACTTTTTTTGTTGTATATTTACTCAACCGTACCGAAGGTTTTCGTAAGTACCAAAAAAGTAACAGACCATATGAAGCGGTTATAGATACAGTTGAAGCAATGGCTATCGGTATAATTTGCGCGACATTTATGTTAATACTATTGCGCGAGATAACATTTGATAACTTTTTAAAAGAGTCTATTGGTAAAATTGTATATGAAAGCGTTCCATTTACGCTTGGAGTTGCGCTATCAAATCAGTTTTTAGCAGGTGATAAAAAAGGTAATTCTGCTGAACAAAATAAGCAAACGAATAATCAAGATGAATTACATGCTACTTTAAGTGATATTGGTGGAACATTAATAGGCGCCACAGTAATAGCGTTTAATATTGCACCAACAGATGAAATACCAATGTTGGCAGCAGCAGCTTCACCAAATTGGCTATTAGCGGTGATTGCCACATCTTTATTTTTGACTTATGGAATAGTATTTGAAGCAGGATTTGCCAATCAGCAAAAACGTTTTCGTCAGCGCGGAATTTTTCAGCGACCATTAGGTGAAACAATCATGGCTTACTTAGTTTCATTAATAGCTGGTATGTTTATGCTGTGGTTTTTCCAAAAGTTGACGTTTAGTGACCCTTGGACAATGTGGTTAGACCATGCATTGTTACTAGGATTACCAGCAAGTATTGGTGGTGCAGCAGGTAGGTTAGCGATATGAATCAAGCTCAACAAGAATTTAATAATACAAACGAACAGGCGAAACGTACAATTGCTGAATGGATAACTTTCGGCGCCGCAACATGTATTTTATCAGGAATTGTAGGTTTAGTTATATATACAGGACTTACAGATAAACAACAGGCGCCTATCCTTTCAGTGCAAACAAAAGAAGCTATTCGTCAAGCAAACGGCAAATACCAAGTACCGTTTGAAATAACAAACGACGGTGATAAAACCGCCGAATCAGTACAAATATTAGCTGAATTAAAAGTTAATAATGAGGTTGAACAAACTGGTGAACAGCAAATCGATTTTTTGTCAAGTAAAGAAAAAGAAGAGGGCGCCTTTATTTTTGACACAGACCCAAATAACGGTGAATTAAAGATACGTGTAGCAAGTTATAAATTACCTTGATAAGAATCCTGGTTTACCTGTTAATAAACCTAATAGCAAACCAAAGAACGAACCAAATAAGGCGCCTTGCCGCAGACCACCCAGAATAATATCGCGTTTTGTAATAAAATCAGCGATTCGGGTTTCAGACTGGAATTTCTTCCCATTACCGAAATATGGTCTTTGGGAACACCTCGGTCAATTAAACGTTGAATTACATCATTTAATTGCTTTTGGTCTTTAAAAACAGCAGATATAGTACGTTCAGCTTAGTATTCTGACACAGTAAACTCCTTGCTGATAATATGCACCTGGTAAAACGTAAATCAAAACAAAATATAAGGGCGCAATTATTAAATTTGCGCCCTTAGAGATTCCCCTACCTATAGCCATTGTGAAAATTCTTAACTTAATCAATAGGTAGTTACAACCCCAGAATCTTTAAGATGCGTTTTTCACAATCGAGATTAGACGTTAGCAGGAGTTTTCATCGCGTTGTTAACTTGACTGCCATCTGGTTGAAGCGCTTGTCCTTCGATGAATGAACGCAACATCCAAGCCATTTGTTCATGACCTTCCATCAAACCAGTTAAGAAGTCAGCAGTACCTTCGTCATGGAAGTTTTCGCTACATTGGTCGATATGTTCACGTAAACCGCGAATAATTTGCTCGTGGTCATCTACCAAGCGTGCGACCATTTCAGTTGCGACAGGAATATCACCTGGGTCTTCCTTAAGAGATGTGACTTTTAAGAATCCTTCCATTGTACCAACAGGATAACCACCCAGAGTACGAACACGCTCTGCAATTGAGTCAATGGTTTCGGTCAATGCTTGGTACTGTTCTTCCCAAAGCTGGTGCAGTGTGCGGAATTGAGGACCAACTACATCCCAGTGGAATTTTTTGGTTTTCACCAATAATAGATAAGAATTTGCCAAATCTTCGTTCAATAGTTTGGCAACACCATTACGTTGTTCTTCGCTTAAACCAATATTTAGCTTACGCATGTTTTTTTCGTTCCTTAGCTTTCCTATTTCTAGGTTCGCTCATAAAGCGGTAAACAACATCAACCAAAGGTAATATTATGATTTATGAAGAAATTATCTTATGGTACAAAAAAATCTTAATAGCTTATTCTAGCTATCAAGATTGTTTACAACAGCATTTATGATTAAATTACAGATTGTGGGGAGACGTGATTAATCTCTGCGGGAAAACCTCCGGTTTACACGTCTGTACATTCTCTACATTTATTGTGGGGAGACGTAATATATTACGTCTCTACATTTATTATTTCTTACTTTTTGCCAGTCACCTTACCAAGCAAATTATTAATTTCATCTTCAACAGAAACTGCTTCAGTAGAATTTTCAGGACGCTTCATCTGATCAATATCAGCAGTACCCTGAACTTCGTTCAAACCACCATTGTTCGTGCGCTCTTGAGTCTGTTCCGTATTTGGATTACCAGGTGCATATCTTGAAACTTCGTCGGTTAACTTTTGAGTTTCTAGTAACTGTGTTTCACCTTCTCTGACATCGCTTTGATAGCTTTCAATTGCAAACGCAGGAACCGCATTTGTCAAAAAGATGAAAGCACAGGTAAAAACGATAACGATAGTACGTACAAAATTCTTCATCATCAAACTACTCTCTAGATAAAAAACGGCAAAAATACTAAAACTACAGTGTTGTTGCAGTATTAACTATTATCAGTAATTTACTAACTATCGCTCCTTGCAACAAAATAGAAAAAATAAATTTCTAAAATCTAATTAACTGTAGTTCACTCAAATTAAGCCTAATATTCTTTTACTAATTATCTGTTTAAATATGAATCAATCTGCGGAATGAGATTGATTTATCTATAGTTAGAACCACGTCATTCTTCCGATAGAGAATACAAATGTAGAGACGCCATAAATCGCGTCTCTACACATCACGTAGAAAGTTAATACTAGTATAAACTTTTTGGAAACCAACCGACTCATACAAACGCAAGGCGCCGTTAGGGTTATCAGCATCAACATCAAGTCGTACAGTATCTACACCAGCTTGTTTCAGACAATGTAAACCAGATAGTAACATTGCCCTGCCTAATCCAATCTTTCTAAAACCGCGTCGTACACCTAAAATACCAACATTACCTTCGTTACGTCCTGTACGTGCGTTGCTTTCAAGGTTAATGTAGCAATAACATTGTGCAACAAAAGAATCATCACCAGTAACAGCAACTAAATTTAAATCACTTCGATATGAAGATTCTTGAAGCCAATGTTTAAGCATTTCAACCGTTATTGGATGAAAATTCCAATGGTCGATAAAAGAATTATTATGTAAATCAACCCAAGCTTCTACATCTTGTTCACCGTTCATACACCGCAAATTAAACCCGTTTGCAAAATGCACTTCGGGTATAGGTTCATTTATATTACGCTCCATTCTGAAAAAATAACGGTCAGGTGTAAAACCATTATTTTCCAAAAGTTGAATACGTTCGGTTTGAGTAGAACGGGCGCCTGTTCGTAATTTTACAGGGAAACCACGTGCTATTTTAACTTCACGCATTCGTAAGGAAGCCCATTCAATAATGTCTGTTTCTAAACCATTACCCTTCGGGTTCGTCAGTTTGGCGGGACGGAAACCGACTCCGCTAAATGACTCACCGCGCGCTTCTGGGTGAACATAAATACTCAAAAAACCATCAATAACTTCATTGGGTTCAGTAATCCACAAATTTCCAAAGCCAATTAATATACCATCTTCATTTTCCCATAGCTGTAAATCTCGTGCTTTATCAACCGAAGGCATATCAAATTCTTCACGCAGTTCTTGAACGGATACCCCATCATCCAATTTATCAACCTCGTTACAAGCGTTGATAAGATTTGTAATAGCTAGTAAATCTTCATCATTCTGTAAAGGGCGCCTGTTTATAGCTTGCATAGTATTTTTCTCATATATGCTACTTATATACTACAAGCGTATTTTAAAGTTTCCAGAAATGGTCAGGTGGGCAGTGCCCACCCTACGATTAATTAATAATCTTAGAAACAATACCAGCGCCGATAGTACGACCACCTTCACGGATAGCAAACCGCATACCATCTTCAACTGCAATAGGTTCAAGTAGTTCAACAGTCATTTGAACTCTATCACCAGGCATGACCATTTGTGCTGCACTACCATCATCAGCGGTAAAAGCTTGGACAGTACCAGTTACATCTGTAGTTCGTACAAAGAACTGCGGACGATACCCAGCAAAGAAAGGAGTTTTACGACCACCTTCTTTTTCTGTAAGCACATAAACTTCTGATTTCATCTTGGTATGTGGTGTAATTGAACCAGGTTTCGCAATAACCATTCCGCGTTCAACTTCATGCTTTTGCACACCTCGGAGTAATAAACCTACTTGGTCACCAGCTATAGCTTCATCAAGCGTTTGCTTGAACATTTCCACACCTGTAACTGTAGCAGTGCGAGTAGTGGCGCCTATTAATTCCACAGTATCACCAACTTTAATTTTGCCGCGTTCAACTCGACCGCTAGCAACCGTACCACGTCCAGTAATTGTGAACACATCTTCAACAGCGAGTAAGAAAGGTTTATCAACTTCTCGTTCTGGTGTAGTTATATAAGAATCTACGGCATCCATCAAGCTATAGATTTTATCAACCCACACATCCTGACCGCGTAAAGTTTTAGGGTTAGCAGTCATTTTTTCGAGCGCTAATAAACCTGAACCAGGAACGATAGGAATTTCATCACCAGGGAAATTATATTCACTCAGCAATTCCCGAACTTCTAATTCAACTAATTCAAGAAGTTCTAGGTCATCAACCATATCTTCCTTGTTGAGGAAAACTACTAACTTTGGTACACCTACTTGCCTAGCTAGCAAAATATGCTCGCGCGTCTGCGGCATCGGACCATCGGCAGCAGATACTACTAATATTGCCCCATCCATTTGCGCGGCGCCTGTAATCATGTTTTTTACATAATCAGCATGACCTGGGCAATCTACATGGGCATAATGACGTGACGCTGTTTCATACTCAACATGGGCAGTATTAATTGTAATACCGCGCTGCTTTTCTTCAGGCGCCGAGTCAATTTGGTCATATCCCGTAGGCTCAGACCAACCAAGCGCAGCCAGAGTCATTGTAATAGCCGCCGTCAACGTAGTTTTACCGTGGTCAACATGACCAATAGTGCCAATATTTACATGGGGTTTAGTCCGATTAAACTTAGCGCGCGCCATGCATTATTTACTCCTTTTAGTTTTATATAGGTTAAGTGGGTGGTAGAGGAATCGAACCTCTATGGTGCTGATTAAAAGTCAGCTGCATAACCGCTCTGCCAACCACCCAGAATATTTGTATTTGTTTTTCTCTTGTGGAGCGGGCATCCATGCCCGCCCTTACGGAAAGTGGAAGAGTCGAACTTCTACAGCATCTCTACTGCACTCTAGTTCTCCAAACTAGTTGCCATCCACATAGCAGCACCTTCCATGTAAATCTAAAATCTTTAACCCCTCTAGGTAGAGTCGAACTACCCATCCAACTATCGGAGAGTCGGCGCCAAATCCCTTGGTAGAGGGATTGTTTAGTTAGGAAACGGAAGATAGAGGTATCGAACCTCCAGGTATTACCCTGCTCCAGTTTTCGAGGCTGGTTGCCCTCCAGTGAGCAGTATCTTCCATTACCAGTCCACCTAGAAGGTACTGCCCTTCTAACTCTGTGTTATCAGCACAGCGCCTCGCTTTTCGGCTTTAGGTGGATAAGCGGAAGTTGAGAGAATCGAACTCTCGACGGTATAAACCGCAGCCGTGTTCAAAACGGTGTCCTCGTCCATGCCGGACAACTTCCGTATATGGGCGCCAAACGGGGCTTGAACCCGTTAATGACTTGCTTCACAAACAAGTGCCGCGACCGCTTAGGCTTTTGGCGCCACATGGAATCAAGGGAACTTGAATCCCTAACCTCTCCCTTGCAAGGGGAGCGCTCTAGCCAGTTGAGCTATGACCCCGTGATATTGTTGGGGGGCGGGTTTATATAAATTTTCGATTTGGTTGTAGGATATCTGTTTACCCACCCTTACTCTCGCCAGTTCCACACAGCTTCTTTTCCAGTGAGTTCTGGTAGGTAGATTCCGTCTAACTTGTTAGGACGAACATATTTAACTAGAAAGTCAACTTTCCATACACGTTCGGAACTTTTACCTGGACTGATTAATGTGTTTCTTTCAACCCGCCAAATTGCACCTTCAACAGGGTCAACGGCGCCATGTCCAGAAACTTGAATTGCTTCTATAGCTTGTTCGATGGTGAAAGGATTTCCGCTATGTAATAAACGTGGTTGAATAAAACCGTAATCTTTTATACGCTCGGTTACTTCTGCAAGAGTGGCTCTTTGCTTACCTTGCATAATGTCAAATGCAACAAAAGGCTCGTGTGGCAAGTTATATCTAGTACCATGAGCTTGTGCTAACCATTCGCCACATAATCGTTCGCCATCTTTAAGAACAGCTAGGAACCTATCTTCTTGTTTGTGTACCCACTTGGCAAATAACCAATGCTGTTCAAAAGGAGATGTATCAGCTAAGTATCCCGCACGTGTTAGAGAATAAATTTTGCCATCAATTCTGGCAATTCCCACATTTGAACCATCGAGCTTTTCTTGAACGATGACATTATCATGTTTATCGCGCACTTTCTCGGTGGAAATACGGTTTTGACCTTCATTACACTTGTAATCAGCAGGACCCATCCGAGAACCAGGCAAGTGTGGGATGTGACCGTAGTTTTTAGTACCTAGAGGCTTTCGTTGTAATTCCATTCATTTTGGTTTTCCTCAAATATAGTATATGAAAGCAGGAGTAGTAGGACTTAAACCTACAACCGTCCGGGTAGAAGCCGGATGCTCTATTCATTAAGCTATACTCCCATAAAGCGGATAACGAGCATCGAACTCGTACCAAGAGTTTGGAAGACTCACATGCTACCGTTACACCATATCCGCGTATTTAGTAAAACTTTGAGTTAAATTCTCTAAATGTATCTTGCTGTTTGCTTGAGTCAAAAACTGAAAAAACTACGCTTTTAAATCTGCCCCAAAATGGATTATTGGGTAACAGTAAATCAGCAAACATTTGGGCAACCATTGATGGCTCATTTCTAAATACACCACATCCCCAGGCGCCTAACACTAAAGCATCACAACCATTATCAGCAGCTAAACTCAATAACTTACTACCACGAACTCGAAGCACTTCAGGTATTTTATTAACATCCTGCGGTTGATTTCTTTTCACCTCGCCAGCATTAGGCGCCGGACTTGTAATAAAATCAACGAGATAAGGCTGCTCTAATAACGCTCCCTCATCATCTTTAAAAACTGGACAACCAGGAGAATAAATCATCCTATCAGTGTATAAAAGCGATTTATAACCCCGATGATAATTATAGTATTCAGGGCATTTTAAAAGGCTTTGGTAAAGTCCGCTACTACGTGCTAAACTCTCTTCTTGTGCTTGGGCGCCTTTAAGAAATCCACCTCCAGGATTTTTAGCAGAAGCAAAATTGAGAACACCAATTCTTTGATATTGTTTGCTTTGTGCAATACGTTCTGCTGCCATCAAAGTTGTTTCATTCCTCACTTCAAAATCAGTATTTGATAATTGAGGAGCAGTAGAAAGAACTTTTTGCTGGATATCTAAGAGATTATCAGGGTTGTAGCATTTTGTGTTATTTACACAGGATGCTAATTCTCGCGTGATATCAACTTGATTACGATTCTCTAGAATATAATGACCAGTTTCTAGAATTGAAAGCGTGTTTTGAGCTATTGCAGTTCGTTTCATATTAAAAATTGTGCTGACCACTTAGCCAGGTGGGATATCTCAAGGACTTTATGGCGCCTATAACCGAAATTCCTGGATTTTATCGAGCTTTGTACTTTGATAAGTGAACTTTAACAAGTTAATCTTTAAGCGTTGAGGTTTGAGCTATGAGCGTTAACCGTTGAGCTTTAAAGTTACCAATGTAAGGTACGGCTTATGAGTCCGTGGCAGATTTACAGTCTGCAAATCCATAAATTGAGAGATTTTCAAGTGACCAGCATTTACCTATTCTAATCGGGAATTTCTATATTAGTTCTGGCATTACTGATTGAAAGTACTCCAGGACTTACGCAACTGGCACCTTGTGCCAGTTGCGTAAGTCCTGGAGGTAAATCAATCCACATTAAATGATTTTCGCTAGTTAACAAGTTAGGAATACTAATTCCGTGCGTGCGCTCTTTGTCTTGATTTGCATAGCCAATAGTTAGTTTATTTCCATAAAAAGGGTTAACTGCTTCCATAATTTGCGAGTGCATACGGTATTGCTTTATTAGCATTAAGGTTCGATTAGCGTTTATCTTGTCTAAATATTCATACCGCTCTTTAAATAAAGATGTAGTTAATTTTTTTTGTAGTTCAGCAGCATCTACCCCTAAAATTTGAGCAGCTTCAATAAACCAAGATTCTTCTTTAACTGTAGGTGGTAGCTGTTTGTGGTCTCCGACAATTATAATTTTTTCACCCACTAAACAAGAAATCAGTAACTCGATTTTTGTAGCTTTCGATGCTTCGTCTATAATGACAGCATTAAATTTTGGAAAGTGCTTCAAAAAACTTTTTTTGCCTGTCTGCATACAAGTGGCGCCGACAATGTTAGCATGTTTTAAGAAAAGTTCATATGTTTCATCACTAATTTCTATATCATTTGTACTAATTTGAGCAATCCAATCTTGTTTGATTTTAATTTTAGTTGTTAGCGTTTTAGCTTCTGTTTCACCACCAACAGATGTTATCCAGTCTTCTCTTTCCATATTTAATAAATCATACTTAGGAATAGGAGTATCAAATAATGATTGTACAGCTTTTTGAGTTCGTAGTTTTTCCCATAGGCGATGACCTAATTGATATTTATTATCTTGGCGCTCAATATGAGTTATTATGTCATTGTATTCTTGATTTAATGGTTTAGCTTTTTTTGAAACTGACTGTTCATCGAGTGCGTGTTGATTTTTTGCTTTTAAAGTTGAGTCGTACATAGAAACTAATGCATCTTTGAAAGATGGAATAATTTCACTTTCAAAAATGCGAATATAATGTTCTGTCAAATTAGCCATGAAATCAATAGTTACACTAACCCTTGTCAAGTTTTCAACATTTAAAGAATCTTGAATTTTTAGAGTTATTCTTTTACTAAAGTATTGGAACATATGATTAAATACTTGTAGAAGAGCTTTTGCCTTATCTAATAAAGGTTGGGCATCTTCTGTGAATAAGGTAGAGTAATAATGTTCTTCATCTTCTAAGTTTTTTATTTCTTGCTGATGTTGAGTGCAAAGTTCAGTGACTTTAATTTCTGTAACTTGTAATTGTGAATTATATTCATCATATATTTGCTTTGCAAGATTAGAGCTTTGGGTATGAAACAAACGGCAAGCGTTAGATATATTTTCAATTGAGCTTTTAAATTGTTCTTCGGCACGGTTTAAAGTTGCTTTGAAAAGGCGCCCAAAAATAGGTAATGACGATAATATTTTAAGATGCAAGAATTTATTATATAGATACTTGTATTGATTAATCTGATTTGGTAATACATTTAATTGTGCTTCTTCCCATGAACGGATTAACTGGACAAAATTTATTTTGTACCGCAAAATGCTAGAAGCATCCGAAAATAACTTGATAAAATTAGTGTTTTTAATAGACTTTTTTTGTTTAATCAATTTTGCAACCTCGCTTAATGTTCTAGATATGCTAGTATAGGTGGGGCTTAAAGAAACTACTTCAGATGATTCATTTGTAATTCCGTGATCAAGTAAATGTTTGAGCTGCTCTTCTATATTCTGCTGCTCTTCCATGTCTTTACCTATGCTTTCAACAGAATTTTTTATATCTTTCTGAATTTGTATAGAACCCTGTATCTCTAAAATAATTGATGCAATTGTTTGACACAAGGAATTACAATCTTGTTTAAACTGAAAAACACTGCCACCAGCTTTGTTACGTAAAAGTTGCTCTTGAAGCTGAATTGCTATTTCTAAAGAATTAGAGTCAACGTTTGTCCAAATATTATTAGATGCGCTGATTTCCACTAGAGCTAAGGGTTGCCATAATTCATTGCTGTAATCTTCAATAATTTGATTACTTGGTAATTCAATTAGCACTTTTAATGATTTTTCTAGGTTTTGACACATTAATTTTGATTCTTTTAGCTCCATTAGTTCTTTCGTATACTCGTCAGCTAATGCTTTTTTTATTACTGCATTAGCTAATAATGCAGTTTTTTCTTGCTGCCAGTACAGCCATTTAGAAATGTCTTCCCAATTATTAATAAATAAGGTTATTCGTTTAGCTTTTTCTTCAAGCTCTAGCAAAGTTAATTTGCATTCTTCTATACAAGACTTTAACCATCTTATGACTGCGTTTTTACCAAGAAGTTCTTGAGCTTCTTTACTCACTTTTTCACTGTCACCTATTCTAATAATAAGTAAGTCTGGACGAATTGGAAATTTTAACAATGCATTATCTACAGCTAAGTTAGACTGTGAAGTTATAAGAACTTTTCCGTCTAGAAGAACTATTTGATAACCAAGCTCTGAAATATATGTTGATTTTCCTGCTCCTGGTGGCCCTTGTAATGCAAAAATGTCTGGTGAAGCTTGAGCTTTCGCTATTGCTAGTCTCTGAAGTTCGTTTAGCTTGTCTTTATTTAAACATTTCTCTAAAGGTATTGGCTTTTGAGCGGATATTGCTGGAAGCTGTAGTTCTTCATTACGACCGAAAATAATTATATCTAGATTAGGCACATAACCACCATTTTCTTTGAAACGCTTAATGACATCTTTTTGTATATGTATTTGATTTAATTCACGGATTAGAGAATTAACTATTATTCCTGGCAACGGATTGATTTCTATATATTTTTCGCTTAGTAATACTTGAAGAATACGTGTTTGTTGATTAAATGATTTAAATTTAACTGATATTTGGTCAAAATCTGTATAAACTATCTCTTGTCTTTGTGTGATAAGAAGTTTTTCTGACGTTTGTAATTCAGACTGTTTTTCTATGATTCCAGGTGGTAAATATCCAATAATGGCGCCAGTTTCACCTGTTAACAAGAAAAAGCTATTGCTTTGATAATGCTGCTGATAAAATGTTTTGAACGTGAGAAGAGAAGAAACTGTTGATACAACCTTATACTTTTGTGATGGCTTAATTGTATATAAGTTTATACTATCATCTCGACGACACTGCTTAATAGTTTTTAATATGTCTGCCGAAATCACTGGAGCAAGAGTTAGATGTAAGCACTTTGGATTATCCTTGTCAAGTTGATAAGAAACAAAAGGGACTTGAAACATCTTTTTTAGAATAGATTGCTCACATACATCCAGGTAAACTTCGCAGTATTTCAGTCGTTTATTGAGGTCATCTTGCGCTTGTTCGCGTGTTGAAAGACTCAATAAAGTTTCTATCCAATCTTTTGGAATAGAACCAGCTGTCAAATCATCTGTACTGAGGTAACACATCATCTCCACTTCCCAGCGTTGTTTAGCTCCTGTCCATTTAGTTGCACTAAGAGCAACAACATAATTAGAACTCTGGGCAATTCTGAACTGAAGACCTCCTAATTCGTAATCCATTGGTATCCGCATACCAAAATGAGGCAATCCTGTTTTTTGATCTTGACCGTCTAATTTAGACATGAAGACGTGTGCTACATCCCCTATATGCTCTTTAAATGAATTGAGCAAGTCTAATTTTTTCAAGTTTTCACAAGCATTATTACTAAGTTCTATACGTATCTTGGGAGAGTGTAATTTTTTCATGGTCTTGGCAAAATATTTGTATGGACACACCCTATAAGGCGCCTTTTTACATCTGTGCAAAATTTTATTGATACCTAATATGGATTAAAATTTAATACAAAATTACTATCGCACATCAGACATGAATTAAATTTTTTGTATAGCAATCTTATATCGAAGGGTGAAAATCGCTGGCGCCCAGATACCCGACTTCAAGCAGCGTTGAAATCGGGTATATGAATTGCGTCTCCACAAATGATTTATGATTGGTATATTTTTTAGTTCAATTTTTATTATCAACGATTTATTTCCGTGGAGTCATCTGTAATATTACGTAGTTATAGCCCAGGACGCAAAATTTTTTCTGCGACTTGTGGTAGCCAGCGTTGAAGGAAAAATAGCAGTTTGACTTTACCAATCCGCATCTCATAGTGTGACTGTGTAAAATTATGCCAAAATTCTTCGACTAAAGCATTTGTAGAAATTTTACCTTTACCTCGCCCTTCTGTCATCGGTGTATCAACTAACGGCGCCAGAATTTCATAAACTTTAATTGATGTTGTTTCTAATTGCCATCGTAATGCTTTTGTTGCTATATGAAGTCCAGCTTTGCTACTACAGTAAACTGGGGCACTTTGTTTTGGCACAATTCCTAAACCAGAGGTAACATTAATAATTGCTGCGTTGGGCTTTGTTAATAAATGTGGCAACATCAGTTTAATTAGCTGTAATGGCGCCATTAAATTTGTGCGTAATTCTGTATCAATTTGTTCTACGGCAATTTCTGTGTCTGTAAAGTTATAGTTATATTGAATACCCGCATTGTTAATCAGAATATTTACATCTGGATACTTGTTAACTAAGCGCTGTAGTGCTTCTAAATCTGTCATATCAGCCACTTCTGTAAGTAGATCAGGAAATACTTCTCTGACTTCGGCTAATTTTTCCTGATTTCGCCCGGTAATTATAACTTTATTATTTTCTTGAAGAAATTTTCTTGCTAGCGCTAAACCTATTCCTGATGCACCTCCAGTAATTAAAACGACGTTACCGCTGGTTTGTACTGTTGTTTCTAAACTAAATTTTTTATCTGGAATTGCTAACTTGACGGCAAGAGCAGCAATAACTACCAAACAAACACTAAACAAGTAAGGCGCCTGTGGGTTAATGTTTTGATATAGCCAACCTGCTAACAAAGGGGCAATGATTCTTGCTAATGCTTGTACTGTTTGAATACTGCTGTTAATACGTCCCTGAACTTCTGAACTCACGCTTCTTGACATCAAACCTACCAAAGAAGTCTCTACGAGAGGTTGCCCAACTCCGACTATCAAGCTTGCTATATAAAGATATAGGGGTAAACCTGTGATGGGGAAAATGCTATATGATATAAACGCGATGACCATTAATAAGGCGCCGCAAGATGCCATGCGAACTTCTCCCAATTTTGGTAAAAGCCAAGGAATGATAATTATTTGAGAGATAACGCTAACTATACCAAACAGAGCAAATAGTGGCGCAATACGTTCTGGTTTCCAATTAAATAGTTCATTCGCTAATGCTGGTAAGTTAGAAATCAGCGCGAACATTGCCATATTAACAATGAGAAAACTCAACATCAACCAGCGTAAATGTGGTAATGCTAAACTTGACTGCAATTGAGTGAATGGGTTTAGATAGAGTAAGCTTGGTAAAGGAGTTCGTTTGTATGCGGGTAAAGTTTCTGAAGAAGCGAAGTATCCCCACACCAAGGCAATGCCAAAAGCAAGTGCAACGACGTAAACAGGTGCGGTTAGATTTACGCGCGATAGCACACCACTTAAAACTGGGCCAATAATTAAACCGAAAGCGATAGCTCCGCTAACCCATGAAAAAGCACGGGTACGTTGCTGTTTTTCAGTGGTATCGGCAATTGAGGCAAACACAGTGCTAGCAGTACCATCCGTCAAACCAACAATAGTCCACCCAGCAAACAATATACCTAAGTTACCACCAATAGCGAAAATCAAATATCCTATACTGGCGCCCATTAAACTCAAGAGCATCATTAAGCGTCGTCCGTAAACATCGCTTAATGCTCCAATTGCAGGAAGCGTTAAAAATTGCGCTAAAGAAAAACTTGCATATAACAATCCTACATCCCAAGCGGTGCCAGCATAACGTTCTACTAAACTTGGCATTAGTGGGTTGAGTACACCGAAACCTAAAAACGATAAAAATCCCCCGTATAAGGTAAAAAGGCTCAACATGTGGGTATGTAAAGTTTTGTTGACCATAACAGATTGATAAGAAGACAAGAGAGTTTTGGATATTTTTTGACTTGGAAGTCTCTTAATCTGTTGTATTCCGAAGCTATGTATAAGTCATTAACATATGTTAATTTTTCTATTCATTTGGCTTAAGTGCTTTGCGAATGCGACTTAATGAGACAGGAGAAATACCAAGGTACGAAGCTATATGATATTGCTTGACTCGATTTTCTAATTCGGGGTACTCGATTAAAAACTTTTTGTACCGAGTTGTAGCATCATCTAAAAGTAACTCTCCCTCACGTTTCTCTTTTTTGATAAATAATGCTTCTATAAACCGATGCTGGATTCTTTGCCAGCAAGGATGTTCTGTACAAAGTTGCTGATAACTTTTATAATTAGCAACTAATAACAATGAATCTTCTAATGCTTCAATGTTAAATTGGGCTGGCTGATTTAAAAGCAAGGCACTGTAAGCAGCAACGAAGTCATTTTCTGGACAGAATGATTTCGTAAATTCTACACCTGCATTGTTGACGTAATAAAGGCGTAAAAGACCTGAGACAACAAATCCAATTTTTGTAGTAATTTCACCTGAACGAATCAAAAAGTCACCCGCAGTTAAGCTAAACGGGTAGAAAATATTGGTTAATTTTTGGAGTTCATTCTCTGGTATTTCTGTAATGGCTTGCAAAAAGTTACTGAGTTGAGCATAAGCAGAGGTAAACATGGAATAAATTGCGAGATTTTGACACTTTACTAATCAAGTTAATATATTTCTTAGGAGGCAGGATAGTTATGGCGCCTGCTTTAATGCCTAAAAACTGCTATAGTTATAATTATAAGTACACATAAACTATTTACTCCTACCGTGAAATCTTTGTTGACTGATGCCCAACTTGAAGCGTCTGAAGTTGTTGCTAATTGCTTGATGAATCGGCAACGTCAGCTTACGGGTAGCAATAGTTACGTTAAAGAACTAGGATTTAATCCATTAAGCTTTATAACAACCCGAATTCAAAATCAGAAAAGTGTAGCTTGGCTGGATATCTGCTGTGGTACAGGACGAGCTTTAATTCATGCTGCAGAGTCTCTGTATAAATTGGAACTTACTTCCCAAACATCGCTCGTTGGTGTGGATATTGTTTCTCAGTTTTACCCATATCCACCGGAGTTAATTAACTTGGAACTGCTCAACAAATCCATTCATACCTTTACCAGTAGCAGAAAGTTTGATTTAATTACCTGTGTTCATGGTCTTCATTATCTTGGTGACAAGCTTAAGGTACTGGAACATGCAGCATCTTGGTTGAACAATAACGGACTTCTAATTGCACATCTTGATTTGGCTAATTTGTGGATTGTTGAAAGCGATAAACTCAAGCCTATGTCACAAAAGTTACTTAGCAATGCCGGATTAAAATATAATAATCGAAAAAAACTTTGTAAGATTGAAAATTCTCAAGAGCTTATGTTTGAACTAGAATATCTTGGTGCAGATGATTGTGCAGGCGCCAATTACACTGGTCAACCAGCAGTTAACTCTTTTTATATGCCAAATTCTCAAAAATAAATAACAATAATAGTATTTTTTATTTACTAGGCGCCTGCTAAATTATGGTCATCTTGCTCTAACATGGTGATTGCTTGACCCATGCCTTCTACCCAATTTTTGGTAGTATTATACTCTAGCTCGTTTTTAATCATGGTTTCTATTTAATATATATTAGATTTTTGCGTGCTAGTGAGAAACCGGGTTTCTTTTCGTTTTGTTTCGGGTTTTGTGGTGCTTAGTGTAAAAGAAACCCGGTTTCTTTTAGATTTGGGTGTATCGAATTCCTAGTTGTTGTAGGGTTTGTTCGTTTATTTTGGTTGTGTTTTCGGTTTCGGTGTTTTTAAATAGTGCTGCGAAGGCGCCTGCTCCTAAGCCTGATTGGGGGAATATTCGGTAACATGGCTTTGTGGTTAGGTGGGATTGGTAGTGTTTTAAGTGGCTTACTTCGACTGGTTCATACTGAGGAAATTTTTGTAGTAACCATTCACATACTTGTTCGTTTTCTTCGGGTGAGTAGGTACAGGTTGTATATGCAAGATAACCTTGCGGCGCCACTATTTGAGCGGAGTTAGCAATAATTCTTTTTTGGCGGTTGGCGTTTTTATTGATGTTGGTGGGATGAAAGCATCCTGGTACTTTTTCTCCTTTGGCTAATAAAGATTGTCCGGAACATGGTGCATCAACTATTACTAGGTCACTTGATTTTGGTATGGCTTCAGCTAAAATACTTGAATCACGATTTAATACTGCTGTTGGTGTAATTTTACAGCGCTTGAAATTAGAAAATAGCATTCCTAAGCGTTTACCTATGACTTCGTTGGCAATTAGTAACTTAGGTTGCAGAACTCTCCAGGCAAAGATGCTTTTTCCTCCCGGCGCCGCACACATATCAAATATCAAGTTAATTGGTTGAGATATTGTTAAAAAAATTGAAGCGGCAAATACTGAAGAAAAATCTAAGCAATAAAAATATCCTTGTTCATGTAAAGGATGTTGACCGGGTTTTTGATTTAATTCTAATCTATCTACAAATGCTGGTTGCCAATCAACAGGTTTGGCTATACTCAAGCTGAAGTCGTCTGGTTTGTCTTGACACCAAAGGATGCTAGGGTTATATACCTGCGGATTAATTAATGCATTAATGAACTCTTCTTGTTGCTCAGTATCTACATACAGGCGCCGTGATAATTTGAGTAATAAGTTAGATATTTTTTCCATAATAATGTGTGTAAAAGCTATATAGATATTCAACCAAGAATTAAACTGTCACATCATAACAAACCGTTGATAAACATAGCATCATACTAAAAAATACAATTTGCCCGCATTCAATCGTCATGTTACTAGACAATTTTCGCGCAAAATTACGCAATTCACTACAAGTATGGCGCGATGCTGGCATAATTAACGATGTACAGTACCAGCAAATCACTCAGTATCAAGCAAATCTAGAGAAAACAGTACAAAACCGCAACGCTAAAACTGTGATTTTTCTAGCAAGCATACTTATAGTTACTGGTGCTATTACTTTTATTGCTGCGATACAGCAAGTACTAACGCGAGAAATCAAAGTTTTGCTGCTACTGAGTTTATTGGCTGCAACAAATATTACCGGATTTTACCTGTGGCAGCAACCTATCAAAGCACAGTTAAAAGGTAAACCAGTCTTCAGGAAATACATACTGGGAAAGAGTTTATTGATTCTTAGCGCTCTGCTGTTAGGTGTAAATTTATCGGTGATAGCGCAATTATTCCATATCAATCAGGCAAATTACGAATTGTTGTTGATGTGGGGTGCAGGTGTTACCTTGATGGCATACAGCTATGAAGAGCAAACGCTGGCAATATTTGGACTAGTTATTGTACTAGTTTGTTATCTTATTTTTTCAAACGAACTACCATATCTCAATAATAATGTTAACTGGATAGTAATTATACTGCAACACATGCCTCTGTTGTTATGGGTTGTGTTTGTACCACTGGCTATTTGGTGTAAGTCGCGCATCTGTTTTATTCTAACGGCAATAGCATTTACTCTAACTTTGCTGTTTAATATCAAGCCGTTACAATATCTCAACACTACAAATAACTTTTCTTGGTTAGCTGCGTTTGCCTTCATACTCCCACCTGCTTTGCTGTGGAGTTATGATGATTTGCTATTTCCTAAAGTTAGTAAACGTTACTTTCAACGAGTTGCACGCAATCTTGCTTTGGCGTGTTTATGCATATTTTTTTACATACTTGGATTTAATCATCACTGGCAGGCGCCGGATTTAATCCTTTCGTATATAAAGCCAGTAAATGTTTCGTTAAATAATGCAGCTTCTATTGATATTGCTTTTTTAAGTGTAATTGCAGTGACTCAATGGCTATTTTTATTACAGCAAAAATTTAACTGGAAGAACTTAGTGATTTTAAGTTGGATTGTAATATGCGGATTGGCGCCATTTTTTAATTATCTATATATTGATATACCTGATGTCCCAGTTATACTTTTCAACGCTATGAATATTCTCTTCTGCTTACTGTTAATACGTCATGCCATGCAAAAGCGCGAACGTAAAGAATTTTGGGGTGGTGTTTTGATGCTAACGCTATTAGTCCTAACTCGAATGTACGAGTACCAAACCGATTTACTCTTCGGCAGCTTAGTACTAACATTCTGCGGATTAGTAGTAATAGGAACGGGTACGTGGTTTGAAAGCAGAATTAGATAAAACTTGTTTTCATGATTCAAAAACATTTGCCGTACTGGCGCCTGTTAGTTAGTTTAGCTCTGCAATTGAGTACTATTATCACATTACTGGCGCCTTCCATACTTACACAGCACATTGGTAAGACTGTTATTTTACGAACAATGCCTGTAGACGCTAATGACACGTTGCGCGGTCGATACGTCGTTTTGGAGTATGATATTTCGCGACTTGAAACGTTAAAAAAATTACCTGGTTGGAATGATTTGATAAAAAAATATCCTGGTATTAATTCACAATATTATCCGGTTGCAGAAGGAACTAACTTATATGTAATTTTACATAGCGAATATAGAAATAAACCTTGGCGCCCGTTACGAGTAACAAGTACATTACCTGCAAGTTTACCAGAAAATCAAGTTGCACTGCGAGGTCGCTATCAATATGGCTCGATAGTTTACGGATTAGAAAAATATTATATGCCAGAAGTTCAAGCTGATTTTGGCAAGCAAAATATTTTCCAAACTCGTCAAATTCGACTTGGACAAATTAAGCCTATTATTATGCATATCAAGGTTGATTCACAAGGTAATGCGGCGCCGCTAGAGATGAATGTTACCGATACTTCTGCGAATGGGAGGATTCACAAGTATCGGTTTTGACACTTGTAGAGACGCGATTCCGGAGCGTCTCTACATTATTATGCCTGTTGTGGGTATTTACTTTTTAATAGGGTACAAACTCCGACTGCTGCAAGTGCGCTAAGAGGGATATTGGATTCTGGGACTTTTCGTTTTGGTTCTTCTGGTTTTTTGATGTAGTATTCGTAGACTACTTCTACTTTTGCTGCTGCTAAGGTGTTAAATATTTGGGCAAGGTTGCCTGCACCTGTACCAGAAGACTTTGCGACTGCGGTAACTGGCAGTGTTAATGTGTCTGAACCGATAAACAAACCAAAGTCACTTGTGAATGATGTTGATGCTGTTTTTTTGTTAGATAAGTTGTTGTAGGTGGCGCCTGATGGCCCTTTATAATCTAAGTCTCCATCGTCTGCGGCAAATGACTGTGCAATTGATGCAGTGGGAAGTGTTGTTAATAAGATGCTTCTATCTGGTTTGAGTAAGCTAACTTCAGCAGCTAAGTTAGCTGTGACATCCGCAGATTGTGCATCTAGGTTTTCTAGCCGAATTGAACCCTGAACTTCTGAGCCTAGTTGTACAAATACTTTTTGTAATTCGCCTAAATTCGAGTCGAATTTTGGTAAAGTAACGAATTTATCAAAGTTTGTTTTTTGAACATTAACTGAACTTTCGTATTTTACTGTTGTTAATGTCGCTGCTTGTGCAGCAGTTATTGGCGCCGCAAAAGCAATCAAAGTTGCCGCAGCAAATTGTATAGAAAAATGGCGATGCATTATCTGTATTCCCTTCTGATTTCTTTTTAACTTTTTATAGCGATACACCCTTTGCTAAGAGATTAATGGTAATCACTATATTTAAGCAATATCACTTACAGTATCTTGATTGAATCTTTATTAATAAATTTGTTTAATATTTATGATTAAAATTTTTACCTAAATATAATTTTTTTTTATAAAGAATTTATTGAATGTTCATAAAGTTATTGTAAAAAAAGCTAATCTAAATAAAATTAATTTTTAATTTTAGCTAGATATTGTTAATCTATAAAGTTTTATACTAAATATATGAAGCTTTTACATTACAAAAAAACATGACAATGTAAGCAAAAATACTTCCGAGATTTTCCACTTGAAGAATGTCACTATGTGAGTTGTCACTTGATTTATGCAAGCGCTTCAAAATATACATGGAACCAAGAGTACAAAAGAGCAAACTTAGCCCAGAAGTCGGTTCAGGTATGTTTTTCGGAATATGAAAAATTGGTGTTAAATTTTATACAAATACTGAGTAGAGCGCATCTACAATTAGATATAGAAATTATAAATTGTTTTTGTTGGCGTAGCCTGCGTTTGCGCTTAAAAATCTAGGTATCTTTCGGGTGGGCAGTGCCCACCTTACATATTACATATCACGTTTATTTCTTGAGGATGAAGATTTATGCCTAGCTGGGGCGATAGGCTAAACAGTAGCTTACAACACCAAAAGCGACAAGTTAAAAGTTATATTCTATCAAGAGGCTAAAAATGGTGGATTTAGAAGAGATTAGAGAGGATAAACCAATTTATGCTTTACGCGGAGCTGCTGATGTGCATATTGGTACTGTAGATAAGCTCGAAGGTGGTAAGTATATTAAACTTACTAAAACTAGCGCTGCTGATGGACAGCATCATTGGTTCCCTGTTGACTGGGTGAGAGCAGTAGATGAGCGCGCGGTGTATTTGAATAAGACAGTTGATGAGGTTTCAGAACAGTTAATTAACGAACAACCTGTTTAATATTGTAGAGACGCGATATATCGCGTCTGTACATGTGTGTATTAATTATTCGATTTTGAGGTTGAATGGTAAGCGTGCGTATACGTTGAGTGGGTCGTTGAGATTTTGTAATACTTGAATTTCTTTCTGTAATTTTTCTAGTTCTGAATTTAACAGGTGTTTGGGATTTGATTTTATGTTATCTATGCCCAAAGCGGTTTGCACTTCATCTGCCGCGCGGCTGAAAAAGCGTTCTTCAAAAGTACCTCGTTTAGGATATTCTTGTAGTTTCCAATTTTCTCCTAGTTTTGCTACTTGGGCTGCATGTCCTATAGCTGCATCTAAACCACCTATTTCATCTATTAAACCTATATCTTTTGCGGCAGTTCCCGACCATACTCGACCTTGTGCAATTTCTGCAACTTTTTCTTGCGGTAATTTGCGCCCTTTGGATACTTTATTAAGGAACAAGTTATATATACGGTCTACGCTACGTTGATATACTGCTAGTTCTTCGGGTGATTTGGGACGTGCAACCGTTTGGTTGTCTGCGTATTTGCCTGTTTTGACTGCATCCCAGGTAATACCGTTATCGTTGGCAAGCTTTTGGAAGTTAAGTAATAATCCAAATACACCAATGGAACCTGTAATTGTATTGGGTTCGGCAAAAATACGGTTGGAGTCTGCGGCTATCCAGTAACCACCTGATGCTGCAACGTCACCCATTGATACTACAACGGGTATGTTGTTTTCACGAGTTAATTTTACCTCGCGTTGAATTACTTCCGCAGCAGTGGCGCTACCACCAGGACTGTTAATTCGCAGTACTACTGCTTTGACGTTTTTGTCTTGGCGAATTCTGTTAAAGATTCTTGCATATCGAGTTCCTCCAACTTGTCCACTTTCACCTTGTCCGTCTACTATTTCACCCTCTGCGTAAACTACAGCAATTTTATTTCCTGTAGAAATTTCTGAGTCAAGCTTTTTATCTGTTGCTTCGGCGTAGTCGGAGAGACTAATTTGTTTAAAGGTTCTATCTTCGCGTTTGCCGTCGGTTAAGCTTTTGAGTTCATCAACTACTTGGTCTTGGTAAGCTACTTTATCTACTAGAGTTAGCTTTTTGGCTTCTGCTGCTTCTAATATTGGCTGACTGTCAGCTATATTTTGCAACTTCGTTGGGTCTATTTTACGACTGCTTCCAACCGCACTTCGCCATTCGCTCCATACGTCACCTAGTAGTTTCTGTGTTTGTTCGCGGTTTTCGGGACTTAGTTTATTGAGTACATATGGTTCTACTGCTCCCTTAAACTTGCCTACTCGTACTACTTGTACACCTACACCATACTTTTGTAAAGCGCCTGAGAGAAACATTGGTTGTGAACTAAAACCGTTGACTTCCATTGCTCCCAAAGGATTTACTACTACAGTATCAGCAACTGAACTTACATAGTACTCGCGTTCGCTCCATTCCATGCCGTATGCAATGACTTTTTTACCTGCTGCACGGAACTTTTCTAAAGCTTGTCGAACTTCTTTGAGTGTGGCAAACCCAGCGGCGCCACCAGTTCCTGCTCCTTTAGTTGCATCAAGATAAATACCAACAATTCGCTTATCGGTTCGGGCTTTTTCTATAGCATCTAGAACGTTTCGCAAAGTCATGCGTTGTTCTTCTGAACCTGAGAGCGCTTGTTGAAATACTTCACTCGAACTGGGAGCAGCATCGGTTATATTCATCGACAAGTCAAATACTAAAACCGACTTGTCCTTAACTTGGGGCCCACTATCACTTGATGCTGCGGCAAATAGCAGTACCAAAAGACCTGTGGTGCCGATACCGCAAAATATAAATAGCCCCAGTAAGCTTCCAATTACGCTAGCAAATGTTTGTTTGATAAAATTACGCATTATAATCCACTTTCAAGTAGTCAATAGTTAATAGTCAATTAGCAATGACAAATGACAAAAACTAATGACTATTGATATATTTACATTTCCACTTCTTTCACCACTATTACTTATTCTAAACGTTGCAAACTTCCTGAAGACCGAAGCGAAGCTAAAGTGGTGTTACCAGTACAGAATAGCACTGTTGTGATTTCGGCGACTAAAACTGATGCTAAATCGTAAACTGCCGCTTCTGAATCTGCTGCCGCGCGTAAAAATGGCATTGCTAACCCAGCAATATTGGCGCCCAATGCAATAGCTTTGGCTACATCCAAACCATCACGCAGTCCTCCTGATGCAATTAAAGGTATATCGGGAGCTATTGCGCGAATACTATTTATACACTCTGCTGTCGGTAAACCCCAATCTGCAAATGTTCTGCCTAGGCGCCTTTGCAAAACTGTTTCTGCGCGTTCACCTTCGACTTTTGCCCACGAAGTACCTCCTGCTCCTGCCACATCAATAACTTTAACTCCCGCAGAAATTAGCTTTTGCGCCATTTCTTTGGAAATACCATTGCCTACTTCTTTTGCTATCACTGGTACTGTTAACTTTGCACATAATATATTAATTTTGTCAAGCAATCCTTTAAAGTTTTTATCACCGCGTGGTTGGATGCACTCTTGGAGGGGGTTGAGGTGCAAAATTAGTGCGTCAGCTTCCAGCATGTCCACAATTTGTAGACATTGGTCTAAGCCGTATTTATAGTTAAGCTGAACGGCGCCTAAGTTAGCAAACAGTAATGCATCTGGTGCGTGTTTACGAATTGCAAAAGTATCGATTACTTGGGGTTTTTCTACTGCTACCCGCTGTGACCCCACACCCATTGCAATTTTATAGTCTTGTGCTACTTGGGCAAGACGAAGATTGATGATACCCGCTTGTTCGGTACCTCCAGTCATTGAGGAAATGAGTAGAGGTGCATTAAGTGTTTTACCCAAAAATGTTTGGCTGAGATTTATTTCATCGCAGTCGATTTCTGGCAAGCAGCAGTGAGTAAAGCGGTATTTCTCGAATCCATTAGTGGTTTCTCGAAATTGGACATCCTCTTCCAAGCAGATACGGATGTGGTCAGCTTTACGCGATTGTGTTTGTGCCGAGATATTTACAGGAACGTTCACGAATTTAAAGTCAATAAAGTACGTCGTTTTTCGTTCACTATAATATAGTTACTCGCACACCCTCCAAAAATGGCAACAAAATTAGCTAACCTACAGAACCTGCTTTCAGACTTAATAAAGCGCTACTCTTCACGTGTCGATTATTTAATGATTCGTTTTGAAGAAGCTCTTGGGACAGATATTTTGTTGCGTGGTGACAAAGTTGAAACTCTTAGCGAAGCAATTTCAATTGGTGGACATGTCCGTGCATGTTACAAAGGTGGCTGGGGTTTAAGTAGTTTTAACAGGATTGATACTATTACAGAACGTATTGAAGAAGCTATTGCTGCCGCGCGCATGATAGGTGATGAGGAGACTATACTGGCGCCTATTAAACCAGTACGAGCAAGTTGTAATTTACCACTAACAGGAACTGATCCCCGCAAAATTACTCTAGTAAAGAAAAAGGAATTGTGTGATTTTTATACAGACCTACTTAAAAGTGTAGATGGTCGCATTACTACAACCTCGGTTCGCTATGCTGACAGCGCGCAAAAAGTCATGATTGCTACCAGTGAAGGAACATTTATTGAACAATCTTGGGTTGACATGGAAATGCGTTTCGCTGCAACTGCTAGAAATGGCGAAACTGTACAAACTGGACGTGAGACTACAGGTTCACGTAAAGCGTTTGAAGATTTGACTAATTTGGACGACCAAGTTAAAAGTGCTGCTACGCGCGCGATTAATGCTTTATCTTTACCATCGGTTTTGGGTAATACTTATACCGTGGTTATTGACCCCATATTAACAGGCTTATTCGTTCACGAGGCTTTTGGGCATTTAAGCGAAGCTGATATGGCGTATGAAAACCCTGATTTACTAGAAGTTATGACAATTGGGCGCCGTTTTGGAAGTGAAGAATTACAAATTTTTGACGGTGCGGCGCCTGCTGGGCACAGGGGTAGTTATTTTTATGATGATGAGGGAGTACCTGCGACAACTACGCAATTAATTAAAGATGGTGTGTTGGTGGGAAGATTACATTCACGGGAAACTGCTGGGAAATTAGATGAGGCGCCGACAGGTAACGCCAGATGTTTAAATTATTATTATGCCCCCATTGTAAGAATGACAAATACTTGGATTGAACGCGGCAAAACACCAGTATCCGATTTATTCAGCGACATCAAAGAAGGTGTATATGCACGAAACTGGTTGGGTGGAATGACCAACGGTGAAATGTTTACATTCAGCGCAGGGGAAGCATGGATGATTCGTAACGGCAAAATCGCTGAACCTGTTAAAGATGTAACGTTATCAGGGAATGTGTTTCAAACTTTGGAAGATATCGAAGGTATTGGCGATGACTTTTACTGGGATGAGTCAGGGGGATGTGGCAAAGGTGGGCAAAATGGTTTACCAGTAGGTTGCGGTGGTCCCAGTTTAAGAATTCGAGATGTAGTAGTTGGAGGAGAAGCAGTTTAATTTGTAGCATAGGCATCTTGTCGTAAGAGTGTATGTATTTATCTTTACCACAGAGATACAGAAACACAGAGAATATTGGCAACGGATGATGAACGGATGTAACGGATGGTTGATTTTAAATAATTAAATTTTGTTTGTAAGCAATAACTTATCCGCGTTTATATCCGTTGCAAACAACACGCCAAATTTAATGACATGAACCAGTAGTGTCATTAATTTTGGAGGGGTTAAGAGGAATGAACCACATAATCCGTAAACGGAGTTTTCCCGTAGGGTAGAATTTCCCGCTTTCTTAGACACACTCGTACACTAAGAATGCGAAGGAAACAAACTGCATCGAACGATGTGTGTATAAGTTCGCCTTGGTAAGGCTATAAATACATTTATATATGAAATAAGCTAAAATCTAAGTAGCATGATTAATTAATACGATTTGAACAACATTAGGGAGGGATTAAGAGAATGTTTACTATCTCCACAGAAGAATTAGTTAAAGAGAGTCAAGAAATCGCACAGTTAAAAATTATCAAACAAGAGCTAGAAAATATTTTTTGTAATCAACAGGAACATTGCCATGAAATTATAGCTATTTTAGAAACTATTGGCGATAGCAAAAACTTGAAAATTACTGCTGATAAAGCTTTACATGCATCAGAACTTATGAGCAATTTAGTAAACAAATATTCTAATTTAATTTCCGAAAAAGAATATAAAATTATTGTTTCACATTCAAATAATCTTAAATTGTGGGCTGATGTTTTTATCGCAGTTTCTGAGGTTCATCAAGACTTGACAGAAAATAGTAGTTTGAAAACTCTAAAAGAATGGACAGAATGGATTGAACTTTTCTCAGAAGCAATAGATGGTCAGAATAATTTTTCAGAAGAAACTTGGATGAATATAGAGAAATTAGCAAAAAAAATAATAGCAGTCGCTTCTGTTAAAAATTATAATGAATCTCAAAAGAATCATTATAAGAGGCGCCTAAAGAATTCAGCAAACTTTATACTCAGCAAAGCAGAAAGTAACAAATCAAGTACATCTCGGAGACTAGTTATAGGTAAACAATCTTACCAAGAATTATTGGAAGAAAGCCAAAAAAGAATTCACCGACTTGACGAATTAGAACCAAAAAACGCCGAAGAAGCTAAAGAACAGTCAGATATACTAGATTTTCTCGAAAAATTCCTAAAATAGTATAAGATTTCTAAGTATACTAGTTGCAGATACCAAAATGACCATCGTAATGCTTGACTCGCACCCTCTGTCACTTATATCATATCCAGGTTTGAGGGCAGAAGCATTAAATTGTAAGAGTTGGGTCAAGCAACTAATTAATCATAAAATATTTGTAGTCACTCCAGAAATAATTGATTATGAACTGCGTCGGGCATTAATTTATGCAAACAAAATAAAAGGGATAGAAAATTTAGATAAACTAGAAGACATGGGAATAGCTTATGCCCCAATAACAACAGCAGTTATGCGAAAAGCATCTGAATTATGGGGTTGGGCAAGAAAAACAGGACAACAAACTGCGAACGCAGATAAAATAGATGTTGATGTTATTTTAGCAGCACAATCAATTATCTTATCTCAAGAGACAGGAGAATATTCCATTATCGCTACTTCCAATGTAAGTGACTTACAAAGATATGCGGATGCTAGAAGATGGGAAGATATAACGGTAGAATATTGCTTTAATCCACAGCCTTCAAAGCCGCAGTAGAATAAAAATTATTATTAAAGCATTTTTTCGAGAAAGATTTTTGCCCGCGTGCATTTGGGATTAGCGAAAAATTCGCTTGGCGTAGTATCTTCGGCTAAACTTCCTTGGTCTAAAAACATAATTCTACTAGCAACTGAGCGTGCAAATCCCATTTCGTGAGTAACTATTGCCATTGTTATACCAGTTTGTGCTAATTGTTTCATAACTTCTAGAACATCTTTGACCATTTCGGGGTCAAGCGCACTCGTTGGTTCGTCGAATAATATCATTTCTGGTTCCATAGCTAATGCGCGCGCGATAGCTACTCGTTGTTTTTGACCTCCTGATAATTTCGATGGGTAAACATCTGCTTTTTCAGATAATCCAACTTTTTTGAGTAATTCTAAACCGTGTGAGTTTGCTTGTTGTTTAGTAATTCCTTTGACTTTTATGGGAGCATAAGTCACGTTTTGCAGCACTGTCATGTGAGGAAATAAGTTAAAGTGCTGAAATACCATTACTAAAGAGGTCCGAATTTTAGCTATATTTATTTTGGCATTGGTAATTTCTTGGTCTTTAAAGTATATTTGTCCTTTAGTAGGGCGTTCTAGTAAGTTCATGCATCGCAAAAAGGTTGACTTGCCAGAACCGGAGGGTCCGAGAATAGCAACTACTTCGCCTTTATTGATTTGCGTCGAAATATCTTTTAGTACATCTAGTTTACCAAAAGACTTATATAAAAATTCTGTACGAATAATTGCTTCACTCACTGCGTCTTAACCTTTTTTCTAAAATGAATGCGCTTTGTGTTAAACCCATAACTAAAATATAATAAATCAACCCAGCAAATAGTAAAGGTTCAAAGTAAATATATTTATTGGCGCCGACAATTTGGGCACTGCGTAATATTTCCACTACACCAATTGTTGACACCAACGCCGAATCTTTCAATAGTCCAATAGTTTCATTTACCAATGCTGGCAAAATATTCTTCAAAGCTTGAGGTAAAATTATATCCCGCATCATCAACCATTTGGGAATACCCATAGATATGGAAGCTTCACTTTGCCCTTTATCTACTGCCTGAATTCCACCCCGGATGGTTTCTGACATATAGGCGCCGGAGTTAAGTGTAAAAGTTAATACACCTGCTTGTAATGCGGAAATATTATAACCTGTAAGTTGGGGTGTTGCGTAGTAAACCAACGCTAACTGTAAAAGCAGTGGAGTACCTCGAAACACAGAGGTGTAAGCATTGGCAAGTGACTGAAGCGGTTTAATATCAGAAATCTTGAGTAAAGATAACACCGTTCCCCAAATTAATCCCAGAAATACAGAGATAATAGTAAACAATAAAGTTAAAGGAATACCTCGAAGGATAAAAGGGATATCTCTAGAGATTCGACCAAAGTCTAAATTGAGTCCAGTTTTGACTTCTGTTGAGGATAAATTAGCGACGTTTGTCTTTTGAGAAAACCATTTAGTCGCGAGTTCCTTTAGTGTACCATTGTCCTTCATCTTTTGAAGAACTTGGTTGAAAGGCGCCACCAAAGGGGAATTTTTAGCAAAAGCAATTGCCGAACCAGAATTTTCTTGTGAGGGGATAGCATTAAACTCTAAATCTGGGTTACTTCCTGCAAATCCTGACGCTACATTATTTTCAATAATTGCCGCATCAATACGCTTAGATTTAAGTTCTTGAATAGCTTCTGGAACTCGATTAAGCTGCTTTATTTGAATTCCTGTTACTTTTTTAGCAATTTCCTTAAGATTTTTTTCTTGAATGCTGCCTAATTGCACGCCAACTATTTTACCTGATAACTGTTGAGCTTTGAGCAGGTTGCTACCCTTGGGCGCCACAATTGTATCTTGAGCAGTATAATAAATAATAGAGAAATCAACGTTTTTTAGACGTTCTGGTGTCGGAGACATACCAGCCATCACAAAATCAACGCGGTTTGTAGCAAGCGCAGGAATTAGACCATTAAAGTCAGACTCAATGACATTCAGTTTAAATTTTAATTGCTTGGCAATATAATTAGCAATATCAATATCAAACCCAATAATATTTCCTGACCCTTCCGTATCGTAATACTCATAAGGAGGATAATCGGGAGAGGTTATCATTGTCAGTGTGTCTTTACCAACTAACGCTTGTAAAGGATTACTCTGACTGATAATAATGCTAATTGCCAACACTGCCGCGATGAGTATGTTAAATATAGACTTTTTCCGCTTTTTCATTTATCCAATAACGTAGATGCACAGCCTATTATATGGGAATTAAAGAAAACTGGCGCCTGAATCCTGACACGTAATATAATAAGTTGCATTTTATACGTTAATAGCACCATGATTAAGCATTTGATGATTGCTTTGAGTCTAACGGTACTAACCGGCTTATCTCATGTACAGATGGTAATGCCAGCAACTGCCGCTAACCAAACTAATCTTTTAACCAAAAAACTTTTACTCGCTCAATCTTCAAGCAACCAAACCCCAAAAGCTTCATTAATCCCTCACGTCAAAGCAAAGCTGGGTGGTATTAGTCTATCAACATAATTGGGGTTTGCTTCTTCGAGAATTAGAAGCAAGAATGGTTCTTTTTGAGTTCAAGAACTATGACAAAATGGAGATAGGGTCTCAAGAAGTTATTCAAACTGAGAATTATTTAACTGACCCTATGGGGCGGCTTGCAATTATAGTATGTAGCAAGATTCCGAATAATGCCGCCCATATTCAACGTAACAATCTTTATAGTCGGCGCCGTAAAGTTATTCTTTTTATTACAAAGGAAGATTTGAAGGAAATGCTCTTTCTTAAAGAAAGAGGGGAAGACCCATGCGATTTAATTGTTGACATTGATCCCCCCAACCCCCCTTAATAAGGGGGGCTAAGAGTGTTATTTGTTATTATTTTTAATATGAATGAAAATAAAAATTTCCCCCTTATTAAGGGGGACTAAGGGGGATTAATTATGCAGGGTTTGCTTGCATTTTCTTCTGAAGCAAGTTAATGACGGAAGCTTTTTCTAGGATTCCAACTAGTACACCGTTATCACGAATTACTGCAAGTGCGGATAACTTTTGTTGTTCTAGTAGTTGTACTACATCTAGCAATGATTTATCAGATTCTACAGTGGTAGATGCTTCGATTGGTCGCATTACTTCGCTGATTTGGGTTTCTGACCATAATGTAGTAGGAACCGCGCGCAAGTTATCTACTGATACTGCTCCTACTAATTGTCCCTCGGCGCCTGTTACTAAGAATCGACCATATTGACCGTTTAATATTTGTTCGTCTGCAAACTCTCTCAAGCTCATATTGGCTTTTACTATTGGGCTATCTGGAGTGATTGCATCTGCTGCGGTTAGTCCTGTTAGTCGTTCTTGTATGGTTGCGGCTCTTGAAGCATTGCCAGCGTTTTGCAATAAGAAGTAACCTATCAATAAGTTCCAAGAGTTGGCGAAACTACCGAACATGAGTAGGGGAATTAAGCCAGAGGCAATTGCTACCCAACCAAATATTTGACCGACTCGACTCGCAAAAACTACACCTTTATAAGGATTGCCTGTAATTTTCCAGACGATGGCTTTAAGGATATTTCCACCATCTAGTGGTAAGCCAGGAATTAGATTAAATAACGCTAATGATAAGTTAACAGATGCTAGCACCATAAGAATGGCAGTTCCGGGGCCACTTGCAGAGGCGCTAAAACCAATAGCTGTAAATATGACAAATAGTAATAAGCTAACTAAAGGGCCTGCAATGGCTACCCAGAAAGCATCAGCTGGGGTTTTTGATTCTTTTTCTAAGCTTGCTAAACCACCAAATATAAAGAGTGTGATTGACTTTACGTCAATACCTTGGTTTAAGGCAACGAAGCTATGTCCCAATTCATGAGCGACAACAGAGGCAAATAATAATAATGCTGTTGTCAGTCCTAACAGTGCTGCTACTCCCCCACCGAGGTAAGGAAATTGCCCTGCAAGTCCACTGCTATAGCTCCAAGTTACTAAACCTAAGATTAAGAACCAGGATGGGTGAATATAAAAAGGAATGTTAAAGAGGTTGCCTATCCGAATTGTTCCATTCATGGCGCTTACCTTTGATTTCGATATCTCTATAGTAACGAAATGTTAAGTAATTTTAATCTTTGTAATGGTAGTAGTGTCCGTCTGTTAAGGTGTGGTTTTACCTATCAGGGGTTATTTTACAAGGCAAATAAGGATAAAATTTGTGTATATACAAAAACTATTAGTAAGCGCGAAAGTTAAAAAATGAAAGTTTTAGGGTCAGTTTTGGCTGCATTGTTCCTGCTGACAACTCCTGCTGTCGCTGTTGAGTACCAGGGGCAGAGTATAGATGGTAAAAAGCTGGATGCCAAAGCTTATTATTATGCAACTGGTGGAGTTTATGATGTTCAGGTACGCTTTGATAAAAGACGAGCAACCATTTATTTTTCTGATGGAAACCAAACAACTATACAGCTAAATCAAAAGGTTATAACTGACTCAAAGGTTATTGAAGGATTTGGGAAACTAGGACAATATCCTATAAATCAAACATTTAGTGTTGGATTAGTATATGATTCGGAGTGGGGCAGTAGTGGTTTACCGCAATCAAATCCTCTCGAAGGCTTATGGAGAATTAGTTTAGAAAATTTATAACATGTTAGAAACCGGGTTTCTTATTCATATTTATTCTAAAAATGACAATTTATCATAGAAACCCGGTTTCTATGTGTAATTATTTGTGAAAAAAATATCATGTTTGAAGTAGGTGCAATTTTAACAGCTACCTTTGATATCCGTCTAATTATCCTTTCAGTTGCAATTGCAATAGTTGGTTCTTGTATTGCTTTAGATATAGCTGAACAAATTTTTATTGCATCAGGACGCGCGCGCGTTTGGTGGCTGTTAGGTGGCGCCACTACTTTGGGTATTAGTATCTGGGTGATGCATTTTACGGCTGTTCTTTCGTATAAATTACCTATAAAGATTGATTATAATTACACAATCGTGATGATTTCAATGGTTGTGGCAATTGTTGGTTCGGGTGTTGGATTTTTTATTGTTACACGCTCATCAACAGTGGAATGGTTAACTTTATTTGCTGGCAGTCTTTTCATTGGTGGTGCGGTGATTGGTATGCACTTTACTGCTATGTCATCGCTGTTAGTTCCAGCTAGAGAGTCGCATGACTTCAAGTTATTTATTTTAAGTGGTGTAGTGGCAATTGCTGCATCTTTTATGGGATTATCATTAACATTCTACAAACAGATAAGGGTGCCTTTGAATGTACAAAAAATTGGCAGTTCTTTGCTAATGGGAATTGCAATTTATGGAATGCATTATATTGCAATCGCAGGTATTCGTTACCGCACGGTAAAATCTTTAAACATGTCCGAGCTTGCTCCTGTAGAAAATACACCGTTGGTAATTGCCATTAGTATCGCGACTTTAATTATCTTGACATTAGCGGAACTCTCTGCATTTTTTGGTCGGCGCCTGAGTGCTGAGGTGGCGAAAACAGAAGTTTTGCGACAAAGCGAAGAAAAGCTAGAACTACTTGTTAAGCAGCGCACCGCAGAATTAGAAACGGCTTTGGAAGCAGCAGAAACAGCTAACAAAGCCAAGACACAATTTTTAGCCAATATGAATCACGAACTGCGAACACCGTTAAATGGAATTATTGGGTTTTCGAGCGTCCTTTTAGAGGAAACTGTTGGTGCATTGAACGATAAGCAACGACAATATATAAATGTAATACACGAGTGTGGATATCAGCAGTTAAACTTAATTAACGATTTGCTAGATATAGCCAAAATTGAGGCAGGAAGAGAAGAACTAGAAATCGTCACTTTATCGGTAGAAGAGATTTGTCATATGTGTATTTCGGTAGTTAAGGAGCAAGCAACGAGACGAAGTTTACAATTATTATTAGAAATTTCACCAAATGTTACAACTTGCAACGCAGACGAACGCCGTTTGAAACAGATTTTATTGAATTTACTTTCAAATGCCGTCAAGTTTACTGAATCTGGTTCTGTAACATTAAAAGTTGATACTGAGGCAGGATATATTAAGTTTGCTGTTATCGATACTGGTATTGGTATTTCCCCAGAGGAAGGAGAAAAGTTGTTTCAACTATTTCAGCAAGTTGGTAGCAATTATAGGAAACGACAAGGTACGGGGTTGGGGTTGGCTGTATCGAGGAATTTAGCCCGACTACATGGAGGTGATATTATACTTAAGTCCGAGTTAGGGCGCGGTAGTTGTTTTACTTTATTATTACCATTATCGTAGTTAATAAAAAACTGCTATCTACTACTTTAATTTTGAGAAACAATAGGCTGAAATGCTTGCAATAAAATACCCAAAATTTTATCAACCTGATTAATATAATATTCGACAGAATCTATATAAACAGTAGTGTCTTCAATAAATAAAAATTTCCAGTTAGTCCCGGTCGTAACAGACCCATAAATTCGCTTGACTTCATTTCCTTTAGCTTGATTGAACAATTGTGCTGCAACCATTGCCGCAACACATTGACCTAAACCTCCATTAATATCTTCTTTTTTAGCCTCAAAAATAAACATTACAGGCGCCGAAATAAACAGTTGTTCACGTGACCCGCTGAGGATATAATCGCAAAAACCTTGTAACCCTTTTGTTGCGTCAACATTAAATTCATTACCAGAAAACAATGATATCTTATTACTTAATAATTGTTTTAAATCAGCTAATATCGGCGCAATCAGGAACTCAGAACGAGCTTTTTCAGTTCCTATTGAAGTTGCTAATGGGACATAGTAACTTAATATAGTTTTTAAAGTATCTGATGATGAAACTGGGCTGACATCATTAAATAAATTTCCAGTTTCATCAAGTGTTAAATTAAAGGTGTTTTGTGCCTTAGAAAGAGTAAAATCGCTGTATGCCATTTTTCTACCTTTATTTTTTGAATTTAACTCTACCTATTTTTACATACATCCGTCATTCGTTAGAAGAAAAGAAACTTCTAGCTTACTAGTATAACAGTGTGTGTCAGGAGATAAAAAGTTGAGAAAGCTTAGAGTTTTTATTAGTTTGTTTGTTGCTTGTGTAATTGCCGTATCATCTTACACACAGTCTCAGGCTGCGAGGAATGATAGAAATTTGCCGACATCGCTAAGTACAATTGGTCGTATTGAACAGGTTGCCGGATTCACAGGGCCAATGCCAACAGGAGTTACTGTTACAAGAAGTGGTCGTATATTTGTCTAATTTATCTAACAGACTACGAGCATAACGCTATTTACCGTCGTAACGAAAACGGAATGATTGAAACGCTCATTCATGAGCCACGCGCGCTTTAGCCCGATACAATGTCAGTAGCAACAGACGGTTATCTTTACTTCATCGCGAATCAGTTACATCGCCAACCCCGATATCACCAAGGCAAAGATTTACGTCAAAAACCTTACAGCTTATTCCGAACTCGAATCAATGCCCAACCAGTTTTTCTAGTAGGAACTTCCAAATAAAAAACATCAAAATCTTGTGGGGTGGGCATCCTTGCCCGCCTATAAAATTAACTCAACGCCAAATATATATAGGTAAATTTGAATTAGTATTAGTGTAAACTATACAATGTGGCGCCTAATTGGGTTCAATATACAGCGAATTTTAGGTAAATGAGGCACACACATAATGCCCGAATCCTTGTAGAGACGCGATTAATCGCGTCTCTACACGTACCGCATGAACGAGCAATCTGCTGTATATGATTTTGGCGCGATTTGACTCAGACTGTATTCCGCTAGCGACTGCAACCAATATCCAAAAGCCAAAAATCAGAAAAATATGCCTGACTTACTCAGCAACTTCCTTTCAACTGCCTTTATTCCCCACGGGCATTGTTACCTCTGGAAGCCCGGTTTAGTCTGGCTACATTTAACTTCAGATGCATTGACCGCAATGGCTTATTACTCGGTCGCCATCGCAATTGTTTACTTTAGAAATGAGCGCAAAGACCTTCCTGCCAAGACTGTAACGCTTTTAACTGGGTACTTTTTTGTCTTTGCCTTGTGTGGTAGCACCCATTTAATGGGAGTTGTTACGCTTTGGTATCCCATTTATTGGTTTTCAGGGCTGCTGAAAGGCTTTAATGCCGTATGGTCAACCTATGCGTTCACCTTTTTATTGATTCCGTTAATTCCAGTCGCTCTGGATGCACCAAGTCCAGCCCAGCTAGCTATCACAAACCAGGAATTGGAAGATAGCCGAAACCGCATCCAATCGATTAATTTGGAACTGGAGCAACGGGTGCAGCAACGCACAGCACAATTGGAAGCGTCCAATCGCGCTAAAGATGAATTTTTAATCCGCGAACAAGTCGTCCGAGCGGAGGCTGAGGCAGCTAATCGCGCGAAGGACGAGTTTCTCTCGGTTCTCTCTCATGAATTGAGAACACCGCTCAATGCTATCTTGGGGTGGTCGCAAATCTTACGGAAACAACATCTGAGTCAGGATAGAGCAATGCGTGCTTTGGAGACGATCGAGCGCAACGCTCAATCCCAAGCTAAGATCATCGAAGACATTCTAGATATCTCTCGCATTATAACAGGCAAGCTACGTTTGCAAGTCCAACCAGTAAATTTAGTTACAATAATTGAGGCAGCCATTGAATCTGTGCGGTTAGCAGCTGAGGCAAAGTCAATTCGCATTAAAAGCATCTTGGATTCTTCAAATAATCACATATCTGGAGATGCCGACCGTTTACAGCAAGTCATTTGGAACCTGCTTTCAAACGCCATTAAATTTACGCCTCAAGGAGGGCAAGTACAAATTCGCTTGGAGTGCGTCAATTCTCATGTCGAAATTATAGTTAGCGATACAGGAGTTGGCATTAGCCCAGATTTTCTACCTTATGTATTTGATCGGTTCCGCCAACACGACAGTACCAGCACCCGAAGTTATGGTGGACTAGGTTTGGGGTTAGCAATTGTTCGTCAACTAGTTGAATTACATGGTGGCACAGTAAGCGTGGCAAGTCCAGGAATAGGACAGGGGGCAACCTTTACTATAAAGTTGCCCGTCATGATTACCCACGAAACACCGAGTGAGCCAGAGCCATTAGACTTGATCCCCCTTGCTGATAATAATACTGATGCGGTGCCTAGCTTAGAAGGCTTACAAATATTAATTGTGGAGGACGAGGTAGATTCGCTGGAATTACTAAGTACAATTCTACAAGGGTATGGCGCTCAAGTTATTCCCACTGCCTCTGTTAGTGAGGCATTGAAAATCATCGAAAACGCCACGAATCAAAGCTTAGATGTTTTAGTGAGTGATATTGGGATGCCGAATGAGGATGGCTACTCACTAATTCGGAAACTGCGGCAACTTGAAGCACAGCGTGGTGGTTGGATGCCAGCCGTTGCACTAACGGCGTATGCAAAGAGCGAAGATCGCAGGCAGGCTCTATTAGCAGGTTTTCAGATGCATCTTCCAAAACCCGTACAACCAGAGGAGTTAGCAACGGTAATCGCCAGCCTAACAGGACGAACGGGAAGGTTTAAATAATCTGTTAGAAGTTTGACGCGCGTGGTGGACGAACTACCAAAACCAAAATTTTCTTGTGGGATGCGCGGACGCGCGCGAGTCCTAATATCAAAGGGTGTTTGCTTGGATGCCCACCCCACAAGATGGTTAATTTAATTTTTGGAAATCTCAATTTTGAAATAGTTAGGACTTACGTAAAGAAACCTGGTTTCTACGCAATACCGTCGTTTTTATTACAAGTTATCGACAGAGAAACCAGGTTTCTAGAATTTTTGCGTAAGTCCTGATAGTAAACAGGCTTTAATATTTAAGCTTCCTTATCCTGCTGTTCCAAGTGAGTCGCGATGTAGCTCTGGGAAATTATCATGCATCCGCTAAACTTTTCGGTGCCGGGTATACTTTAGGGTTCAGGGGACGGAATTTTTCTAAGTAAATCGAAACAGCTTCGTGATCTTCCCTATGCTCAAGAAAACACCCAATTTAATCAGATTGTTATGGGATAGGGCTTTATTTTGTCCTATCCCGATATATCAATTTAAAGCGTAACAGTTCATCAAGATTTAGAGCGATGATTGTACTGTACAGTAGCTACTAGCCCATTTTCCAAGCTTTTTAACGCTAAATTCGCCTAGTTTATATGTACCGTAAGCAGTCGCAGTAGTACCACCTGCAATAAGGGCGCCCATAACAACTGGCCCTCCAACTGCTGATGTAACAACTGCTGTTGCTGCGGCTCCTGCCGCGTTACTACCCATAATGCTCGCAATTGTAGTTGTTAAACCGCCTAATCCTAAATTAGAAACTGCGGATGCAATTCCAGCATAACCTTTCTCTAAGGTTTCAAAGTCGTAAAAGCGCAAATTCATGAACTTAATTAATCCTAAGAGAAAAATTATGAAATGCTACGAGGGTCAAGCGCGGTTATTTCAGTAAACCTTTTAAAATCACTGATGTTAAAGGTTAGTATATGAGTTATATTATGGGCTATCATCGCTGCAACTAATCGAGTATCATGCGAGAGTTTGCCTATGACTTGATATTTGGCGATAAGGTTCTCCCAAGCAGGAAAAATGGATGCTGTATCCGGCAGAAGCACAAAAGAGTTTTTAAGTTGCTCCAGTTCGTTTAAAGCATCGGCAAACGATAAACCTAACCCATTAACTTCTATCGAGCGAGTTGCAACCACCCAAAACTCAATTAGATTCTCTGGTATGATGCACAACGTCTCACCTTGCTCAAATAAAATTCTTATTGCTTGAAGTGAAGATTCGTGCATTGGATGAGTCTGTTGGATACTCCGCAATAAAACGTTTGTATCAACTAGATAGCTCATAGCATTTCATCTTCTCTTGTATAGATGCTTTCACGGCTAATTGCCTCGTCTGAAAGAGGTGGCGCCTTTATTTCAGAGTGACTCCTAGCCCAATTTACAAATCTTTCTGCTCGCTCAGTTGGCGACAATGTAAGAGGTGTGGGTTGCGATGATGTGGCTAGTAAGCTTTCGACTACAGTTTTTAGTAGTGCTTCGACAGATATTCCCATTGCTGCGGCTTGAGCCATTAAGCGTGATTCAATTTCAGGTTCTAGTTCAAGTAAAATAGCCATAATTAAGTATCAAATAATTAAATACAATTAAAATTTATAAAAGTTGAGCAAGCAAGAATATTCTCGTATTATTGTAACGCGAACTTCTAACTAAGCAATAGTTCAAGCACCACCTGAACTGATAACGCTTTTAAAAGATAGCTTGATACTACTGTGACTTTAGATGATTAAACGACGGTTGCCATACCATTGACTTAAGTCATGTTCAATTTCTTCAAGGATGGCTATAGCATCTGCAATTAATTTTGCCTCAATCGTTAACAAAGTAAATGCTGACTCAACCCTTTGTTGATAGTTCTGTGGACAAAGAGGAAAGTTATTGGCAATTGCTACGGCGCCTTTCTCATTCAACACGTATTCTTGATTAAGTGCAAATAGTACTTGATTCATACAAGCGACGCTGCGGAAACAGCAACCTGCTGCATAGGCTACATCACCACGTGTAATTGATTTTTTTGCAACTGATAGTGAAAAACTAATCTCCCAGGCAAAGGTATTAATCGTTACTTGTTGAAGCTCTGTAGGATAGGGTTTCGTTTTTGCCTTTAAAGCTTCTAAAACACTATCTGGGTCGAAAAGTGGCAAACAAATGGCAATTTCACCCATATATATAGAGGAGACAAAGCCGTGGGGATGTCCGGGTTGATAATCAATTGTGATTTGCCCAAGCTTACAATTATCAATAACATTATTAACTTGAACCAGATTACGATAGAGAAAATCTACAGATACACCTTCTATTTTTAGCCAACCACCTCCGTTAATCCATTTTCCCCATTCACCAATTGGCGTGATTAAATTTGGGCAATGGTTGTCGTCAAGTTCGGAGGCTAGGTAATTGAGAGCAGTTATATCTAGCGGATTTTCTGGTTGATAATAAATTCCTAAGTCTACATCTGATTTTTGTGTATGATTGCCTTTTGCCCTTGAACCACCGAGTGCAATTGCTGCAATTCCTTGAATTGATTGCAAACGCTCGACTACATTGTGGATGAACTGAGGCAATTGCTGATTCATATTAAAGATTTCCAAAAATTAAATTAACGATCTTGTGAGGTGGGCATCCAAGCAAACGCCCTTTGATATCAGGACTCGCTTAAAACGTCCATCCTACAAGACAACATCCCACAATATAATTTTACATTTGACTCTACTGATGATTTTAAAACTTAAATATTGCAAATGAACTGTAAAATTTCCTTTTTTAGGGTAAAGCAGGTAAAAAACAGTAATTTTTAAGCATATAATACAGCAATATTTTACGTATAAAATTAAACATATGTCTACTTCCACACCTAGCAGAAATAATCAGGCGCCGAAATTAGAACGAAGTTTGAATAGCTTGGAAACAGGCACCTTTGGGCTGAGTGGTTCGCTAATTTGGTTAGGAACTGCCGCAAGTATGCATTTTGCGTTGGGTGGGAAAGAGATATGGGTGTGTGAGTGGAGTTTTATTAAGTTATATTACAGCAGTTTCTAACACTCCACGAATTTTATATCAGCTAGCTGTTGATGATTATTTGTCTCCTGTTAACAGGAGACCGGTCAAACGGCAGATTCCCTGATTCTGGAATATTAATTGTCCTTTCATCAGTATGGGGAACCGATAGTGCTGCAACTTCATTCAAAGCCATCGGCCCATAGGGAACAGTCGGTGCAATTGGATTTCCTAATGGGTCTACAGTATAAATAGGGTCAAAACTAGTGCTGTCTCGATAACCTGTTCTCACTCGCTCTTCGTAATCATCATCAATCTGCAATTCTTTAGTGAACTGTGGCAAATGTTCTGCCTGCTCTTTCGTTAGACCTTTGGTATAGATCCGCTGTTGGGAATAATCAATGCGAGAGCGACCTATAGGCAATAAAACTTGCTTGCCAAAAATGCAAAAGCCTAAATCAACAATCAGATATCGAAAGCTACCGTCATGCTCATCAACTAATATGTCTTTAACGGCGCCGATTTTTTCATTTGTAATATCAGAATAAACAACGAAATTAACAATGTTACCATTCCCAGAAAAAACTTGACCATAATTAGGATGAAAATCCTCTATTTTTAATAATGCCATAATCTCTCCAAATTTGTACAAGTATCTCAATAAAAAGCGAATACTAATGTGGTAATGAAGGACTGCTTTTGGCTCAAACTGCTCAACCCGATGCCATCCCCTTAGATGTAATGATGCCTGATATGGACGGAACAGCAACAGTTCAAAAGCTAAAAGCAAATCCAATAACTAAGCATATTCCTGTGATTCTACTAACAGCTAGAGGACGTACTGATAACAAAGCTTTATTTGCCGAACTGGGCATTAAAGCTATAATTAGTAAACCCTTTAACTCTCAGAAACTAGCCGATCAAGTAGAAGCAGCTTTGGTATAAAGTGTGTAAATCTATAACCAAAGTAGCAATTAGTATACATAAAAATACCCCTTTTTGGTAGATATATAAAATTTTAACTTTTGTTAATATTATAGTGACTAGCTTTTTTAGTAACACTCTAATTCTATATGCGTTGTAATCATTCTCAGATTCATTCTACTATCAGAACAATTTGTTTGATAGTAATATTAGGATGTTTTCTGCTAGTGATGCCTGTACAAGCGCAATCCTTACCAAATTTTCCGATTACACTTGATGGGCGCCAGTTATTTAAAGTTAGTGACACAGGTAAAGTTAGTGCAGAAAATCGTGCCACTGATGCCAATTTAATCTTGAAGCAGGCGGTTCGTTCGAGAGAACCTGTAAAAATTGAGATTATAGAAAATAACCAATTACCAGTTATTCGAGTTCAAGGGCGCCACTTATTAACTGTTACCTCACAAGATATACCAACTGGTAGAACGAGAGAAGAACAAGCGAAAATTTGGGCACAAATAATTACAGAGGCAATACAACAAGGTCAACAAGAACGAAAGGCTAGTTATATAACTCAGGCAATATTACTTGGTTTCTTATCAATATTAAGTGCATTATTTATACATAAACTTCTAGGCTGGGTTTGGCGATATTGGTTACGAAGGCTAGTGCCAAGAGCTGCTAACGACCCCGAAACAGGAGCGCAACCGAAGGGTATAGAATTGCTTTTGTACTTGACACTTTTCTTAATTCGTACAGGGTTATGGGTAGGAATAATTATTTACATTACAGACTTACTTCCATTAACACGGGAGTGGAGTCAGCGCATAATAAGCATCCTAAAGATGAGTTTAACATCTCCCCTAGTTTCTTTAGGTACTAAATCTTACTCAGTCATCAATATACTTATTTTAATTGCTTTATTTTTTGGATTGCTGGGTGTTGCAGGAGCAGTGACAAACTTACTGCGCTCGCGCATTTTACGAATTACGAGCGTAAGTCGAGGTGTTCAAGAATCTATCGCAGTTGTTTTCAATTATAGTTTTATATTTATTGGTACTGTTATCCTGCTACAAATTTGGGGCTTAGATATCAGTTCTCTAGCTATTTTTGCCAGTATTTTGGGTGTTGCGATTGGTTTTGGCTTACAGGGAGTTGCCAGAGAATTAGTAAGTGGTTTAGTCATTACTTTTGAACGCTCAATTACTATTGGAGATTTTATAGAAATTGGCGAACATATGGGAACAGTAGAGCGTTTAAATGCTCGTAGCACCCATATCCGCACCCTTGATGATATTTTGGTAATTGTGCCAAATTCTCGTCTGTTAGAAAAAGAAGTTAAAAATTGGAATAGTCATAACCAAGCATCTCGACTGGTGTTACCTATCCGTGTAGGTTATGGTTCAAATATGAATCAAGTTCGTTCTGCATTACTAGAAGCAGCGAAAAGTCATTCGGAAGTTTTACACAAACCAGCATCAAAGGTTTGGGTCAAAGCATTTGGTGAGGATTATTTAGATTTTCAGTTACTAGTTTGGATATCTAAACCTCGAAGGCAATTTCAAATAAAAAGCGACCTCTACTTTCAAATCGATCAAAATTTCCGACACGATAATATTCTAATTCCTTTTCCTCAACGTTCGCTTCATTTAAATCCAGGAAGTTTACCTTTAGAACTTTCACCCAAGTTAGAAGATTCTTTATTAAAAATTTCCGCTATTTTAGCTTCTTTGTTGAATAAACAAGCACAGAGTGATAGTTTTAATGGTTCTAGTAATTCATTATTAAATCATAAAAATAAAGATGAATAAACCTAACCTCCCAACCCCCCAACCCCCTTCCGTTTAAGGATACAGAAGAGCGAATGGTAGGCTATTGTATTGATGTTTTTGTTACTTGATGACTATTTTTTCTACTCATCAACTTTTCCTCGTACACTTTGAGATTACGGTCGCTAACTTCATAAAAATAAGGCTCCAGCGTATAATTATAAGTAGAAGCGTGATAAAACGCACTTAAATCAGTGATTGTTACTAACGGACGATAAACATCTCTGACTCGCTCCTCATAATCATTATCAATTACAAAATTTTCTTTAAATTCAGGTAAATTATCAATTTGCTCTTGTCTCAATCCTGGAACCAATAAGCGTTTATAGTCATAGTCTACACTTGCCAAACCAACAGGCAACAATACTTTGATGCTGAAAATCCAAAAGCCCGTATCAATGACGAAATAACGGAAACGACCATTATCTCCATCAATTAATATATTGGTAACAGAACCAATTAACTCATTATTGGCATAAACATAAAAATCTTTGATATCAAAATAAGCTAAAGTTTCGTCGCGATATTCAGGATAGTATTTATCTAACTTATACAAAACCATTTTTACTCCTATAATATCTGTGAATTATAACTATAGAGTTTATGGGAAATGATGTTAAAATGTAACTTGTGAGGGTTATTTAACAAACCAAACTAGTTTAAGTTTAAGGATATATCTTAAAAGTGGAAAACTGGTGGAAATACATGGGTAAGCAGTTTAAGTGTGTTGTTGTCAAAATCTATTGCCCAACCTCAAGGGGTAGCAATTTATGACCCAACTCGCATTATTCGCGCTCTAGATATCTTTGTTGCAATCGCAAATATGAGGGGTATTGCAGCTCACTTTGTTGGTACAGGCGCCTCGGCTGGGTTGTTTATTTGGCTACATCCCGAATTATAATTTAGAATAACGAAATTTTAGACATCAAGTAAAAGAAGTAGGCAGAGGTTTCTCGTACCAAAAACTTCAGCTTACTTTCCATACTTTGGTAGCGGGTAGTAGGTGTAGCAGACGGATATGCATTCATACCTAAATCTCGTGCCATTAATGTGGCTCGTTTTAAATGTAAGGGGTCGCTGACAATGATAAACTTAGACAAATCTTGCCTCGACGCAACTTTTTTTGCATTTTTGAGGTTTTGGAGAGTTGTTTGAGATTTAGTTTCAATTAAAATATCTGATTCTTTGACTCCGCGCGCTATCGCATAACGCTTACCAACGGTTGCTTCTGCGATATGTTTATCTTCGCCAATTCCACCAGTAAAAATTATACTACTAACCTTGCCTTTGTTATATAGATTGATTGCATGGTTAATTCGTTCTCTAAAAACAGGAGATAGTTCGTCTTGCCAAACTTCTGCTCCCAGTACAATTGCCGCATCAGCCGATTTTAGCTTGTTTTTACTATTATAGAAATATATGTTAAATGCGGCTACTACTGAAGGCAAAATGACAAATGCAGTAACAAGTAAAGCAAACGCAGAGCATTGTTGTTTGATGTAGTATTTTAGAAGCATAAACTATAAATTACCTATTTTTACTATCTTCAAGAAGTAATATGCTTGCTTATGTAATCAAACTGTATGCAGCTATAATTAATTAAACTAATAGATAAGCAAGCATTGATTTTAAACGAGTACAATAGTGGTAACATTTTCAATAGATAGGTCTTATTGACAATTCCGACCTATCTTTTTTTAGCATAATTCGGTCAACTTAATACATAGTAAGGTTTACGGGGCGCTTGTCGCCCCGTCAGGTACTTAGTGCTTGCGAAACTGGGTTAGGTGGTTTTGGTGATGGTAGAGAAATTCTCGGTTTTGGTTATCGAATGCAAGAAATAGGTGCCAAAGCTGCTATTGCTTCGTTATGGCAAGTTGATGACCCAAGTACAGCACAATTAATGCAGCAATTTTACCAAAATTTGGAGTGTTAATGCCTGATAACTCTAATTTGTTACATAATAATATTCCTAGTCTATAAAAGACTAGGAACAAAATATTATTTAAATTAGTTTATTTTCAAAAAAGATTTACGTTTTACGTTCCCACTAAGATTTTCTTTTGTAACGCTGTAATACCCTACTTTAATAGGTGGTTGTTGTTGATCAGCAACTAAAATTTGACCTGTTTGTTCACGAGTGATTATAAATAATTGTCTAAGTTGTTGCCTTTTTATTTCTTCTTCTATAAGTTCGGCTGTACGAATTGCAATGTTTTTTTGTTGATGCTCTGGTAATTCTTTTATTACGTCTTTTAATGGGATTGCCATAATTTACAATTCATCCTTTTTTGATTTGTCTTGCTTTAATTTAGCTAAATGGTCTTGATAACGTTCGTCAGCTTTTTTTATAAGTTGTTTATAAAATAAATTTTGACTTACTCCCGACTTATCACCAGCTACCAGTAGAATAGCGTTTCTCTCAGGGTCAAATGCAAAGGCTACACGCCAAACACCATCAGAAGCTTTAAACCGTAATTCCTTCATGTTAGAATATTTTGAGCCGTTAAGGGTGTCTACAGACGGTCTGCCTAGTTGAGAGCCAAATTCCTCTAGTAATTGTGCTTTAGCAATTAATTCGGTTTGTACATCCTCTGGTAGATTCCTAAATTCCTCCCTAAAAACTTCATGAAACTCAACATTCCACACCATTATTGTGACTCTAAATACACACCTTCACAAGAGTATAACACCGAGTAAGTGCTTTGACGGACGTTAACGAAGTCGAACCAGGAGCAACGAACTCGGTGTGGTCGATCTAATGATAATTATAATAGAAAATAAATCAAGCATAATCGTATGCAAAGTAGTACATAAAATTTATAATTTGTCTATGTCACTAATTCTAGAGGATAGGCGCCGATTCTTAATTTTTCTTGCTCTCCTCTCTGTAAAGACCGTATTAATTCGGTCTCTACTGCGCCTAATAAGGTAAAAATTAATTTTAGTGGGTAAGAAGAATGAACCACAAAGGGCACAAAGAAAGAATTAAGACACAGTATCAAACTTAACTTTAAACAATCGCATTCCATTCGCTGTCACTAGGAGAGAGCTTCCAGTATCTGCAAGAACTGCAACTGCTAGTCCGACAAAGCCGAATGTGGCTAGTAATAAGAATAATGCTTTGGTTAATAATGAAAACGCTACGTTTTGTTGAATGACAGATACGGTGCGACGACTTAATTCAACTGCGTAAGGAAGTTTTCTCAAGTCACTTCCTGCAAGTACTACATCTGCGGTTTCTAAGGCAATATCTATTGTACCTAGCGCAAAACTAATATCGGCAGCAGCTAATGCGGGGGCATCGTTTATACCATCGCCAACCATACCAACAATTCCTGTAGTTCGCAATTGCTGGATTTCATTTAGTTTATCTTGCGGTAGGAGTTCCGCGCGATACTCGTTAATTCCTAAAGATTGAGCTATTTGTTGAGCTACTGTATTTCTGTCTCCCGTTAGCATTACTAATTGTTTTAGTCCAAGTCGTTTAAGTTGACGTAGTGCTTCACTTGCTTCTAACCTTAATCCATCTGCCAATGCAATGGCGCCTAAAAATTCAAAGTTATTCCCTACTAACACAGGGGTTTGTCCAAGGGTTTCAATTTGATTTAATATATATTCGGCTTGAGTTGAAATTGGAATTCCAACTTCTTTGAACAGACGACGATTGCCAACTACATAAATTTGTTCTCCTAAGCTTGCCCAAATTCCTTGTCCTGTAAATGATTTAAACTTATCAGGCGCCACTAAATCCAAACATTTACTTTTTGCTTCTGTAACTATTGCTTTTGCTAAAGGATGTTCAGATTGCACTTCTAACGATGCAGCTATTAACAGCACCATTTCTGCACTAATTTTATCGGTGTTATAAATTTTTTGGACAAGTGGTAATCCGCGCGTAATTGTACCTGTTTTATCGAATGCTAAAGTGTGTAACCTTCCGGCTGTTTCTAATGCATGACCACCTTTAAATAGTACGCCGTTACGAGTTGCGGCGCCTATTGCACTAACTATAGAAACAGGAGTAGAAATTACTAATGAACACGGACAAGCAATTACTAACATCACTAACGCTCGATATACCCATACATTAAATGATTGGGCAAATGCTAGGGGTGGAATTAAGGCAATGGCTAACGCTACTAAAATTACAATCGGTGTATAGACAGCTGCAAATTTATCTACCCATTGTTGTGAGGGCGCCCGACTTTCTTGTGCTTGTTCGACTAAGTGAATAATTTTGGCGACTGTAGTATCGTTTGCTGTATGAGTAACTTTGACTTCTAAAAATCCGGTTTGATTCATTGTCCCTGCATAGACTGTATCACCAATTTCTTTATCTTCAGGTATTGATTCTCCTGTAATTGGTGATTGGTCAACAGCGCTACTACCAGAAACGACCAACCCATCTAATGCTATGCGCTGTCCCGGTCGAATTGTGATAACTTCGTTAATTTGAACGCTTTCAATACTTACTGTTTCTTCTCTGCCATTACGTTTTACAGTTGCAGTTGCTGGTGTTAAGTCCATCAAAGCGCGAATTGCATTGCGGGTACGACCAATACTAAAAAGTTGTAATGTACTACCCAAGGAAAATAGGAAAACTACTAAAGCTGCTTCAAACCAGTCTCCCAGAATAATGGCGCCGATAACTGAAATACTCATGAGTAAATTCATATCAGCACGTCGTAAACGTAACTCAAACAAACCCGCGCGCGCTACAGGATAACCAGCAACAATAATTCCTAAACCATAAAACGCGCGTGCAACCCAAATAGACAATGGTAAATTTTGGACTATCAAACCTAAAACCAATCCAATACCCGCTAAAATTACACTTTGCCCACGACGGTTATAAAAAAAGAATTTCCAGCTTGTTGTCGTTTGTTGTGTAGGTTTGGGCTTGTCTTGTGTATGACTATGCTCAGAAGACTGCTCAACCGTATAACCTAATTTTTTAATACGGTCATAGATTATTTGTTCTTGTACTAACTGTGGGTCATATGACAATTGCAAACGTTCTGTTGCAAAATTAACACTGACGTTATGCACACCTATAAGTTGTCTCAAACCTGCTTCTACAGTTTTGGCGCAGCTTCCACAGTCCATACCAGCAATTTTCGCGTCCATTGTGGCGCCTAGGAGTGCCATATTTGGAGCATGATGTTTGTGTTCGTGCTGCTTATGGTCGCAACTACAGGTATGAGAATGTGCTTTACTTACCGCTTCAGGAATTGTTTCAACTTTATAACCCAAAGCTGTAATTCGGTCGTAAATCGCTTGTTCTCCTATTAAGTCTGGGTCGTAAGATAACTTTACTTTATCAGTAGCAAAACTAACTGAGACTTCTGTAACTCCCTTTAACTGCTGCAAAGCCGCTTCAACCGTAGAAGCGCAGCTTCCGCAGTCCATGCCAGTCACTCGAAATTGCTGAGATTTCAGGGAAGGAGTTTTACTCATAGGTATTGATAGATACTTTACACAAGACACGCTGCTAACTCATATTCTAATACAATAGTTGAATAACTATTCAAGTGTCATATTTGTTCAATTATTAAAAAAACTGATACAATTTGCGTGACTGCACTCCGGGATGGAGAAATATGCCATGAACTATAAGCAAACTTTTGCAATTCTTTTAATTAGCAGCGTGTTGGGTGCAACACCTGTACAAGCAGCAGATTTTCAACAATCATACAATCAAGGTGTGCAGAAGCTAGCCCAAGGTAACTTTAACGGCGCCATTGCAGAATTTGACAAGGTAGTACAATCAAACCCAAAATATTCAGAAGCATATTGTTTGCGAGGACAAGCAAAAGCACAGCTTGGAGACTTTCGAGGAGCGATAACTGATATAAGTCAAGCTATAAATTTAAATCCCGGACATCTTGATGCCTATAATCTGAGAGGGACAATATATGCCGAAACGGGAAATATAAACGCTGCTATCGCTGATTTTAATCAAACTGTCAAAATCAATCCGAAATTTGTTGATGGTTACTACAATTTAGGACTTCTTAGTTACAGACAAGCAAATTATAAACAAGCCATAGTACAATTTGACCAAGCATTAGCAATTAATCCCAACTTAGCAGATGCTTACGGTAATCGAGGACTTGCACAACATGCTCTGGGAAATCGTAAGAGCGCTATTACTGATTTAGAAAAAGCGGTAACTCTTTTTCAGCAACAAGGAAAGACCGAAGCTTACCAGGAAACACAAACCTTACTTTACCTAATTAAGAACCGCAAACTGTAGAGACGTTACATGTAACGTCTCTACCAAAACGGACACTGCGACACCTATATACAGCAGATTACGTGTCAATACGATGCATGTAGAGACGCGTTCACGTAGTGTCCCGAAGGGAATAATCGCGTCTCTACAGGGTTTTGGGCATTATGTATGTACCTCATATACCTAAAATTTGCTATATATCACACTTATTAAGCAGTAATTACCGAACAAATACTTGACTCTCTAGCTAACTGGAGAGTTCATAATCGACATATACAAAACTCTAGATGAATTCAACTAAACATTTATGCGAATTAATCAATTAAAAACAGGTTTGATAGCGTTTAGCCTTACAATAGCCGCTTCAACAGCGGGTTTGTTAACTGCTTGTTCTACAACTGCATCACAGAATCAGGTTCAATCAAATAATACCACTGCAACCGAAACTACTGATAAGCAGATAGCTCAAGGTGGCATGAATCACGATGGTATGCATCATAGCGGTATGAACCACAACATGGATTTAGGTCCAGCTGATATAAACTACGATTTGCGATTCATTGATGGGATGATTCCTCATCATCAGGGTGCAGTTGTCATGGCGCAAGAAGCTTTGCAAAAGTCAAAACGTCCAGAAATAAAAAAGCTGGCAAACGAAATTATAAAAGCTCAAGATAAGGAAATTGCTGAATTAAAACAGTGGCGCAAGACATGGTATCCAACAGCACCCAACGAACCTCAAGCTTGGCACGCCGAAATGAAACATATGATGGCGATGACTCCCGAACAAATCAAAGCAATGCGGATGGACATGGATTTGGGTGAGAGTAATGCGGAATTTGACCTGCGCTTTATTAATGCGATGATTCCTCATCATGAGGGGGCTGTTGTCATGGCTTCACACGCTTTAAATAAGTCTAAGCGCCCAGAAATCAAAAAACTTGCTCAAGCAATTATTTCTAGCCAAGAAGCAGAGATTAAACAAATGGAGCAGTGGCGCCAAGCTTGGTACAAAAAGTAAACTACAGTACTTTATCAAGAATCCCCCTTAGTCCCCCTTACTAAGGGGGAAAAAGACTAAATTATAAAGCCCCCTTATTAAGGGGGTTGGGGGATAAATTATTTCATCCTGATTTCATATCTATCTGCAAAGCTGTAGAGTAGGTGCGAGTTCCCCAACTAAGCACCCTAATAACCAAAGGACACTGCAAACGCGCGATGGGACTCTCTAACCGTACACAAAAAGTAATTCATCGTCTTTCTGGCACGCTCATCAACTTGTTATTACTGGCAAGTCCAGCAGTTGTTTTGGCACATGGTGGACATGGGAATGAATTTAAAAGCGGTGGTAATACAGCAACTCTCAGTTCAGTACAAGTTGACACTGATACAGCTAACCGACTAGGTATTAAAACCCAATCAGTCAAACGTCAACCATTAGCAGTAGGCCTAAAAACTACCGGACAAATTGAAACATTACCCAGCCAAAAAGTAGAAGTTACTACTCCTTCAAATGGCGCCAAAGTGGTTGAGTTATTAGTAGAACCTGGCGCCACAGTTACAAAAGGTCAACCCGTTGCTGTGTTAACAAGTCCTGATTTAGTGACATTGCGCGTAGAATCTCAAGAAAAACGTGCTTCGGCGACAGCTTTATTACAACAAGCACAAACAGATTTAAGATTAGCTCAACAAAATTATCAACGCTATGTGCAAATAGCTAATGCTGAAATTGCTGAAGCGCAAAGCCAAGTCTCATTTGCCACTGAAAAATATAGTAAAGATAAACAGTTAGTGGATGCAGGCGCCTTACCTCGTCGTAATGCTTTAGAATCTCAAACTGAATTGGCAGAAGCGCGCGCTAAATTAACTACAGCTAGTAGTAGACGAGATGTGATTGAATCCGAAGCTCAAATCAAGCGGGCACAATCAGCTTTACAAGTAGCCCAAGAACGGTTACGCCTAAGTGATAGCACTTACAATACGAGACTGCAACAAATCGGCAATGCGCCTAATTCAAAGGGTTTGGTGACAGTTACGGCGCCGATATCAGGTAAAATTGCTGACCGTGAAGTTACCCTTGGTCAGACTTTTAACGATGCAGGTGGCAAATTAATGACGATTATTAATGATAGTAGAGTTTTTGCCACAGCGAATATTTATGAGAAAGATTTAAGTAAAATCAAAGTCGGTCAAAGAATAAGAGTGAAAGTTGCGAGTTTACCTAACACTACCTTTTCTGGCAAAATATCGCGCGTTGGAACATTAGTATCTGGGGAAACGCAAGTAGTACCAGTACAAGCCGAAATAGAAAACGCTAGTGGACAACTTAAACCAGGAATGTTTGCCGAACTCGAAGTTCTTACAGACAAAACGAGTACACCTATAACTGCCATTCCCACAGCAGCAGTAGTTGATGCAAACGGTAAAAAAGTTGTTTATATACAAAATGGCAATGCATACCAAGCTAGCGAAGTGACTTTAGGACAAGCATCTGGTGACATGGTAGAAATCAAAAGCGGTTTGTTCGATGGCGATGTAATAGTTATACAACGGGCACCGCAACTCTATGCACAATCTTTACGAGGTAGTACAACAGAAGCAGAACATTCCCACCCAGAAGAAATTCAAGTAAAAACTAACAATTTACCAATACCTTTGTGGTTATTAGGAGTTGGGGGAATAGGAGTAGTTGGCGCCGCATTTGCTGCGGGTAGTTATTGGTCGAGTCGTCAAACGCGCGACTCATTAGTTACAGTACACAGTGCTAGTGAAGAAATTTTAAATCTTGAAAGCGAGATTTATATAGATAATCACAAGCAGTAGGTTGGGTTCCGCGCAGCGGAACCCAACTTAGCTACTCGTTTATAGAAAGAAATTTTAATAGTATATTTATTTACCACAGAGACACAGTAGATGTCTAATCTGCTAGCATTAAATTTAGTGCAAATTTAATGCATAAAAAATCCTATGCTGAACATTAGTAGAGATATCCATTCACTCTCAAGCTTTAAGCGCAACCTCTCAAAATTTCATCTTAATTTCATTACTACCTGAAAAACTATAAATAGGCGCCTAAGTCATTTTCTGGTCGCGAGTGCAAATTACAAAAATCTAAAATGCTTAGTAACATTGTAAGGTGGGTGATTGACAGACGCTGGTTGGTCGTTTTAGCTACAGTTATAGTTTCACTGTGGACATTTTATGTGATTCCTCAGATGCCGTTAGATGTTTTACCACCGTTTGCACCACCACAAGTTGAAATTCAAACTGAAGCACCAGGACTGGCGCCGGAAGAGGTAGAGTCTTTAGTAACTTTACCAATTGAGAGCGCAATTAATGGTACACCAGGAGTCACGGCTGTTCGCTCATCGTCGGCGCCGGGAATTTCTGCGGTCAGGGTAATATTGAATTGGGGTACAGAAATTTATACTGCACGTCAGCTAGTTACCGAACGATTACAACAAGCTACAAGCAAACTACCACCAGGAGTAGAAACACCCCAAATTTCCCCCACCACTTCACCTGTTGGTTTAGTTGTCCAATACGCTTTTACCATACTCAGCACTCAGAACTCAGAATTCAGCACTTCTTTAATGGAAATTAAAAGAATTGTTGATTGGCAAGTTACAAATCGTCTTTTAGCTGTTCCAGGTGTAAGTCAAGTATTAGTTTTTGGTGGAGATACTCGCCAATATCAGGTATTAGTTGACCCAGCGAAGTTAGCAGCTTTTAATGTTTCTTTAGAGCAAGTTACTAACGCTACAAAAGCTGCTAATGTTAATGCGCCTGGTGGTTATTTAATTACACCAGATACTGAAAAGTTAATTCGCTTAATTGGAAGAATTGAATCAATTGAAGACCTGAAAAAATCTACTATTACTTCACGGAATGGTGTACCTGTTAGACTGCAAGATGTTGCTGATGTGCAAATTGGAGGCGCCATTAAACGCGGTGATGGTAGTTTTAATGGCAAAGCAGCAATTTTATTAATGGTTAATAAACAGCCACTTGCTGATACTCCGACTGTATCGCGTGCGGTAGAAGCGGCAATGCAAGAAATTAAAGCTGGTTTACCTTCATATATCAAAATAACTACTACATTTCGTCAAGATAGTTATATTGAGTCCTCGGTTCAAAATGTCCGCTCATCTTTGATTCAAGGTAGCATTATTGCAGGAGTAATTCTAATTCCTTTTCTCATGAATTGGCGTACTCTGACAGTATGTTTACTAGATTTTTTCTTAACATTACTGTTTGGACTATTAGCGCTTTCATGGTTAGGTATTGGGCTTAATACTATGACTTTAGGTGGTTTAGCAGTAGCAATTGGTACAGCAATAGATGATGCAATTGTTTATGGTGAAAATACTTATAGACGATTACGAGAAAATAAAACTGCTTCTAATCCTTTACCACCGTTAGAAATTATTTTTGAAGGTTCTGAAGAAGTACGAGAATCTTTAATTGGCGCCACGATTATTGGAATTATTGTTTTCTCACCAATTTTTACCTTGCCAGGTGTGGAAGGACGAATTTTTACACCGATGGGTATTTCTTACTTAGTGGTGGTAGTAATTTCTAGTTTAGAATCACTTTTAGTTTCTCCAGCATTATGTGCAATTTTATTACCCAACATCAAGGTAACAAAGCGAGAACCTTGGCTAGCAAGATTATGTAAGAGCATTTATAGTAAATGTCTAAATTTTTCTTTTCGTAATTCATTATTAATTATTGGTATTGCATTAGCTTTAACTGTGGCTTCCATTGCAATAATTCCTACTTTTGGCAGAGCGTTTTTGCCAGAGTTTCAAGAGCAAACAATGGTAAATACTTTGAGCTTATATCCTGGTGTGTCTTTAGAAGCAACTACAAAAGCTGGTTATGTAGTAGAAGAAGCGTTGAAAAATGATCGTAGATTTAAGTTTATTCAAACGCGTTCGGGACGCGCGGCAGGAGATGCAGATGCAGCAGGTGTTAATCTGGCACATGTAGATATTGAACTAAGCCAAGAAGGAATGAAAAATCGCTCGAAAACTTTAGAAAAATTGCGTCAAGAGTTTAATAAAATACCAGGTGCGGCGCCTAACATTGGCGGATTTATTTCTCACCGAATGGATGAAGTGTTATCTGGGGTTCGCAGTGCTATAGCTGTAAAAATTTTCGGCGCCGACTTAGCAGAACTTCGGAAAATTGGGGAACAAGTAGAAGCACAAATGAAAACTGTGAATGGGGTTGTTGATTTAGTGCTTGAACCTCAAATTCCCGTACCGCAAATTCAAATTAAATTTGATAGAGATGCTGCAAGTCGCTACGGTTTTTCGGTTGGAGATATTTCTAGTATTATTGAAACTGCACTCAACGGTCAAGTAGTCTCTCAAGTTTTAGAAAACCAACAATCTTTTGACCTTGTAGTATGGTTGAAACCAGACGCGCGGCAAAACTTAGAAACAATCCGCAATTTATTAATTGACACCCCTAATGGAGAAAAAATTCCTTTAGGAAATGTTGCAATAATAGACAACGGTACTGGTCCAAATACAATTAATCGTGAAAATGTTTCTCGTTTAATTGTAGTTTCAGCAAATGCCAAAGGTCGAGACTTACGCTCGATAGTTAACGAAATTGAGACTAAAGTTAAAAGTAACGTGAAAGTACCTGCGGCTTATTTTATTCAATACGCAGGTCAATTTGAAGCAGAAGAACGCGCTACACAAAATATTCTTGTTTTTAGCATTATTGCGTTTATTGCTATCACCTTAATAATGTACTTATCGGTTAAATCTATTCCTTCTACTATCATGATTATGCTCAACTTACCAATTGGTTTGGTAGGAGGTGTAATTGCAGTAGCTTTAACTGGAGGAGTAATTTCTGTAGCGTCTTTAGTGGGATTTGTTTCTCTGTTTGGGGTAGCAACTCGCAACGGTTTATTACTAGTGGATAATTACAATAGTAAATATGCTGAAGGAATGCTGTTAAAAGATATTATTGTCAAAGGGTCGATGAACCGATTAAATGCGATTTTAATGACGGCTTTAACTTCTGCTTTGGGTCTGGCGCCAATGGTACTACAAGGTGGCCCAGGACAAGAACTTTTACAACCACTTTCTATAGTTGTTTTTGGTGGCTTGTTTACTTCGACAGCCATAACTTTAGTGGTTTTACCTGCTTTGTATGCAACGTTTGGTAAACATTTGTTTCCTAAGAAAGCGGAGGTTGAACAAAAAGAGGAGCAATTTTTCACGCATACGTAATTCTTTGCCCTAAGGTCTAAATAACGCTTAATAATATTTAAGAGGAGTAAATTAATGAAATTATTTAAATTAGGCTTTGTAGTTTTAGCTAGTGCCGGATTCTTTTTAGGCGCCTGTAGCAACCAAGTTTCAGATAGCAGCAATACAAATAGTGGTACTACAGAAACAACAGGCAAAACAGAGACTGCATCAAAAACAGAAACCGCAGCAAATAGCAAGAAAATTAGTGACCATTCTCAGAGTAGCAAAGGCGGTCAAGTCGTTGAGACTGGGAAGTACCATTTAGAGTTAGTGCCTGAAAAAGAAGATGGTGCCACTCACTTAGATTTATACGTGCTAACAGGCGATAAACACGAAACTGTTTCAAACGCAAAAGTTACGGCAGATATTCAAGCACCTGACGGGAAACTTCATACTGTCCCACTAACCTATGATGCTCTAGGTAAACATTATGCTGTGAAGTTAGATAAAGGCGCCGCAGGTCAATATCAAGTAAGAATTAATGCGGTTATTGCTGGTGATCAAGTAAACGGTAGGTTTAATTTTAATCAGTAAAACAATATTCCCGACTTAACGGAAGTTGTCGGGAATATGAATAATTAGAAATAAACATTACATTAATTAATTTTTCTCAATAATTGGGCAAATTGTTTGTTGTGAGTTTTCGGCCACAGCTTCCCATCCTGAAAGAAGGCTTTCTAACTCTTGCTTAAACATCATAAGTTCTTGAATTTGTTTATTAATCACTACCACTTTATCTTGCAATCTAGCTTTGATATGGTCGCAAGGTAAATCACCTTGGTCATGAACTGACAAAAAATCTTTAATTTCTGATAAAGTTAATCCTAAGCTCTGCGCGCGCTTAATAAAATGTAAGCGAGAAAAAACATCAGAGTCGAACAATCTAAACCCACCTTCTGTTCTACCCGATGCTTTCAGTAGTCCTAATTCCTCGTAATAACGAATAGTTTTGATTGGTACACCACTTTCTTTGGCAACGGCGCCTATTTGTTTTGTCTTATCTTGGAGTAACATAATACACGCACCTCTATAATAATTTTTGGGAGTAGTAAGGTGGGCAGTGCCCACCCTACTGGGAGTAATATTATCTTATACATTTTTTGATTTTGGTTTACTCAACAAAAACCACCATATTTCCAAACCAATTAATCCAAAACCAGACGCTGTAACTGCTGCTTTTACCCATAGCGGTTGTTCTAGACGTTGAAAGCTTGTTTGTGTCTCAGATGTATGGGTTTGATGAGGCATTTGTGCTACTGTTGTGGGAAGCATCCCAAGGAAGCCAAAATATAAATTGTCATTTTGAGCGTAGCGAAAAATCTTAGTTAAATTTGAGTTTTTTAAGATGCTACCCTTCGGGAAAAGCTCCGCTTTACGTTCCTCAGCATGACATGGGGTTTTTAAGATGCTACCCTTCGGGAAAAGCTCCGCTTTACGTTCCTCAGCATGACATGGATGCTCCCCTGTTATGTTAATGGCGCCAACAAACAATAATCCCAAAGCAAAACTGCCAATAATTACCTTTTTAATCAACATATACATCCCCTTTCTATGTAATTACTTTGGGTCGGAAGTTACGCAGACGCAATGCGTTTGTTAATACTGATACCGAACTGAATGCCATTGCGGCGCCTGCAATAATTGGGTTAAGCAACCAGCCAAAAATAGGAAAGAGAATACCAGCAGCAATTGGAATTCCTGCTACGTTGTAAATGAAGGCGAAGAATAAATTTTGACGTATGTTACGCATTGTTGCATGGCTAAGTTGAATTGCTGTTACTACACCTTGTAAATCTCCTGAGATGAGTGTGATGTCACTAGCAGCAATTGCTACATCTGTTCCTGTGCCAATGGCTATACCTACATCTGCTTGAGCTAGTGCTGGGGCATCATTTATACCATCACCCACCATTGCGACAATTTTTCCTTCGCTTTGTAATTTTCTCACAGTCTCAGCTTTTTGGTCGGGGCGAACTTCTGCTAAAACGCGCGTTATCCCTACTTCGCGGGCAATAGTTTCTGCTGTACGACGATTGTCTCCTGTGAGCATTACTACTTCTAAACCTAGTTTTTGCAATGCTTTTATTGCTTGGGTGGAAGTGGGTTTGACGGCATCAGAAATACCCATTAGTCCTTCAATATTGCCGTCTACTGCGATATATATTGCTGTTTTACCGAGGTATTCTAAGCGTTCTTTTTCCTTGGACAAAGCTTGAGTTTTTATACCCAATTCTTCCATCCAGCGTTGTGTACCAATTTGGACGAGATGGTTGTTAATGATACCTTGTACACCGCTACCTGGTATTGATTCAAAATTGTTTACCTGTTGTTGGCGCCGTTGTTGTAGAGACCTTACATGTAACGTCTCTACATTTACATTATTGTTACTGTCTACATTTTGGGTTTGGGCGTATCTGACGACTGCTTCGGCTAGAGGGTGTTCGGAGTTGCGTTCTAGTGATGCAGCTAGTTGCAATAATTTTATTTCATTGTTGTTTGCTGTTCCGTTGACTGTAATAAAGTCGGTGACTGTGGGTTTTCCTTGGGCGATGGTTCCGGTTTTATCTAGAACAATTGTTTTGATTTTGTGCGCTAGTTCCAAACTATCGGCGTCTTTTATTAAAATACCGTTTTCGGCGCCTTTACCCGTTCCTACCATTACTGATGTCGGAGTTGCTAAACCTAGCGCGCAAGGACAAGCGATAATCAATACTCCTACAGTGGTAATCAAAGCAAGAGTGAGATTACCCATGATATTAAACCAAATCATGAAAGTAAGCAGTGCAATTGCAATTACCGCAGGTACAAACCATCCTGTTACAGAGTCTGCTAATCTTTGGATAGGCGCCTTACTACCTTGAGCTTGTTGGACAAGCTGAACTATTTGGGCGAGAACGGTATCTTTTCCTACTCGCGTTGCTTTAAATTTAAAGCTGCCAGTTTTATTAATAGTGGCACCAATCACCTCATCACCTGGTTGTTTTTTCACTGCTACACTTTCTCCTGTCACCATAGATTCATCAATAGTCGATGTGCCATCAACTACTTCACCATCGACAGGAATTTTCTCACCAGGACGAACTAAAATTACATCCCCAATTTGCACCTCTTCAATAGGAATATCAATTTCTTGTTCGTTACGAATCAAACGTGCAGTTTTTGCTTGTAACCCGATAAGTTTACGGATAGCTTCTCCAGTTTGTTTTTTCGCACGACTTTCTAAGAGTCTTCCCAATAATATCAAAGCGATGATAACAGAGGAAGCTTCATAATATACATCTGGTCTTAAACCCTGAGAGATAAAAAAGCTAGGAAAAAAGGTAGGAAAAAGCGAATAAATGAATGCCGTACTAGTTCCCAATGCAACAAGAGTATCCATAGTTGCCGCATGACGTTTAAAAGCTTTCCATGCATTGCGATAGAAAGATAAACCACACCAAAACTGGATAGGAATTGTTAGCACTAGTTGCAACCAAGGGTTATGTAACCACATAGGGATAAAAGGTACATGCAACCCAGTCATCATTGGTATAGAACCAATAACAATTATTCCACTGAGAATACTTGCAACAACAACTTTGCGGGTTAGTTCATTAGTTTCTCTTGATTGTCTACGTTTCTCAGCTTCATCCTGTTGTGCAACTGGATTTTGTTCTTGTAATGGGTAAGCCGAATAACCAGCCTCATCTACAGCTTTTTGAATAGCTGTTACATTTGTTTTTCTAGGGTCATATTTTACTGTCGCTAATTCGGCACCATAATTCACAATACACTCCGACACACCATTTACAGAACTAATTGCTTCCTCAACACTTCGCGCGCAAGAAGCACAACTCATACCATGCAGCTTTAAAGCAGCATTCTCCATATCTTCCTCCACTAAAAATCTTGTAGGATAAAAATCTTGTGGGGTGGGCATCCTTGCCCGCCCTTAAATAACCAACATCACCCAACCGAATAACCAGCAGCAATAACAGCCTCTTTAATTACCGCTTCCTCTTCTTGAGTCTCAACATTAACTAACTTTGTTTTCGGGTCAGCTTGAACTGTTGCAGTCGGGTCAATAGCTTTTATCGCCTCTGTAATAGTGGCGCCACAAGCAGAACAAGCCATGTTTGGAACTTTTAGTTGAAGTGTCATAGAAATCACCCTTTAAATAACTAATGTTATTGTGAATTCTCCCGTCTACTGGAGAGTCAAGGGTAAATAAAAATTTCATCTTGATTTCATTGTTAAGAGGCAAACTACTAAATATAGTTATATTTTTTGATATGCGGGTGTTGCTAGTCGAAGATGAGCCAGATTTAGGAGCTGCTATCAAGCGTACTCTCAACCAGCATAAGTACTTGGTTGATTGGGTCATGAATGGTACAGATGCATGGGAATATTTAGAAAATAGCTCGGCAGAGTATACTGTAGCTATTCTCGATTGGATGCTTCCAGGTATTACTGGTTTAGAATTGTGTAAAAGACTACGTTTAAAAGGAAATTCTCTACCTATCTTGATGCTAACAGCTAAGGATAGGATGGAAGATAAAATTGCTGGTTTGGATGCAGGCGCCGATGATTACCTAGTAAAACCGTTTGGTATGGGAGAATTACTAGCCAGATTACGAGCATTGCAGCGTCGTTCTCCCCTATTTCAACCCCCAAAGCTTACTGTCGGCAACTTAACTTTAGATTATGCGAATAATTCAGTTGCTAGTAGTGATGCAACAGGGAATCAACAGGTAATACCTTTAACTAATAAAGAATTTCAAATTTTAGAATATTTGATGAAGCACCAAAATCAAATTGTTACTACTGAACAAATTCGCTCGGCAGTATGGGAAGTTAGTGCAGAAGCAGGAAGTAATGTGGTGGCAGCACAAATACGTTTATTGCGTCGTAAACTATTAAATAGTGGCTGCGATAACCCAATTGAAACTTTACACGGTATGGGATATCGACTTAATTGAGCGCAATGAATCAAAATAGATTGTTCCGACTTACTCGCATTCGTCTAGCTTTATATTATGCCGTTGTAATGGGTTTAATTTTAAGCTTATGTGCCTTCGGTTTTTACTCTTCAGTGTTTCATGCTCATGTAGTAGCTTTAGATAATGAAATCGAATCAATCGCTGGAACTATACATGATACTATTGAACCAAAATTACCGACACCTGGACATTTAGAACCTGCTGTACGGCAGTTATTTCCAAATTTGAGTATGTGCATAGGCGCCAACTGTATTCAACAGCAACCAGATACTAAACGTCATGTTGTTGGTGCTTTTGACAAAAGTAATTACTATATTCGTTTTTTTGATATTAATGGACGTTTAATTGCTACAGCAGGTAACTACCCAGAAGGGATATCTACTAATTTTAATAAAAAAACTTGGCAATTTGTTAAAGATAGACAAGGCAATGAATTTCATCAATTAACAATGCATTTACACACTCGATATAATGGTGATTGGGGTTACTTGCAAATTGGGCGAAGTTTAGAAGAATTTAATTATTATCTTGATAGTGTAAAATTAGTTTTAATATTAGGTTTGCCAATAGCGATGGGTATAATTACTGCTGCTAGCTGGTGGTTATCTGGATTAGCAATGCAGCCTATTTATCAATCCTACAGACAAATTCAACAATTTACAGCCGATGCGGCACACGAATTACGGACACCTTTAGCTGCTACAGGCGCCACCGTAGAGTCCGCGCTGTTATCGCCACAATTAGATGAAGAAGAAACGCGCGATATTTTGCAAACTATCCACCGTCAAAATCAGCGACTGACAACTTTAGTTGCTGATTTACTGATGTTAGTGCGTTTAGAGAAGCAACCTATTAAACAACGCTCACAGTGTTGTCTAGAGGAAATTATCAGCGATTTGGTAGAGGAATTTGAAGCAATGGCAGCTGCCGCAGGAGTTACGCTGACATCTGTAAAGGGGGCGCCGATACCGTTAAATATTATTGGTAATAGCGACCAGCTTTATCGTTTAATATCTAATTTAATCGTGAATGCAATTCAATACACGCCCCCAGGAGGAGAGGTAACAGTATTTTTAAATAGAAACGACTATTATGCTGTAATTAAAGTTCAGGATACAGGTATTGGTATTCCACTTCAGGAGCTTCCTCACATTTTTGACCGCTTTTACCGTGTTTCGAGTGACCGCTCTCGCAGTACTGGTGGTTCAGGATTGGGTTTAGCGATTGTAAGCGCTATAGTTAGTGTACATAAAGGTAAGTTAAACGTAGAGAGTGAATTGGGTAAAGGTAGTATTTTTACAGTTCAATTACCTTTGGATGCCACTGCAATAAAGAAGAAAAGTTCTATTTCTTTACTAAAAAGGTTGTATCGCAGCTTATGTAATCTAAAGTAAACAGACTTGTCAACTTACATTAATTAAAACTATTAAGATATAGCCAGGTAAGATTGTGTAGCAGAAATTTAGCACTATCTGCTATTACTACTTAGTTGTGTAGTTCCAGCTTTAACATAATATAATATGTATGCTGATGACAGCTCTTCTTTTTAGCATTTTACTCCTTTAGGTAGATGAGAGAAAGCTACTTTGATCGTGATATTCCCAAAAAGGAATTATCACTACTTAGCTAATATCTTTACCTAATCAAAGCTTAAAAAATTATGATAGTTCAGGAAGAACTCGATATTAACCATATGGCGCCTACCTCACCTACAACTTTGTCGCGAATAATAGAGTTAAACGTAATTAATTTGGTCGGATGGATTCCCCGTCCACTCGGTGTTCTGTTGCGACGATTAACTTACCCTTTAATACTTGCTCGCGTGGGTAAAAAAGTTTACATTCAAACCGGAGTTGAGTTTCTTGGAGGCGGTTTGGTTGAAATTGGCGATGGTGTTAAAATTTTGCGAGATGCACGCTTTGATATGATGGCGCCAAATAGCTTACTGCGTATTGGTAACAAAGTTTGTATTGACCGTGGAGTTGATATTAGAGCTACTGTTTCTGATTGTTTGATTGATATTGGTGAAAATTCTTATGTGGGTCCTTATGTTTGTATGGCTGGCCCCGGTCATATAAAAATTGGCAAAGACTGTTTAATTGCATCTCATACAAGCATTTACGCTAATAATCATAGAGAGAATGAATTAAGTCGCGAAGGTATTGAAATTCAGGACAATTGTTGGATTGGCTCTGGAGTCAGAATATTAGATGGAGTCACTATTGGTAAGGGAAGTGTAATAGGAGCTGGAGCAGTTGTTAATAAAGATATTCCACCTTTTTCTATTGCAGTTGGAGTTCCGGCAAAAGTTATTAAAGCCAGCAAGGGTGCTGGCACAGCTTAAATTTTACTAAGCGTTAATTAGCTCTTTCGCTCCGCGCTTTTTGATAACTCGCGCGGGGACACCTACCGCAACCGAGAATGGGGGAATATCTTTTGTAACTACTGAATTAGCACCAATAACGCTACCTTTACCAATAGTAACTCCATCTAATACCTTGACTCCAGAACCTAGCCAGCAGTCATCCTCAATTACAATTCCCTGACGAGTTATACCTTGCTCTTTTATCAGCAACTCCATATCAGCAAAATTATGATTATTCGCAAATATTCCTGACTGCGCTGCAATTAGACAATTTTTACCAATTTTTATATCTCCAGGCCCAGCAATACAAGTACCAGGTCCAATAAAAGTATTTTGACCGATATGAATAAACGTGCCGCCTAGCGCTCCTATGCTAACGTTACGCTCAATCGCAACTCCATTTTCTAGACAAATTTTATTGTTTTTATTTTCTAGGGAAAGTTTATTGTCGCTGTATCCTCTTCCATCTATGTAAACACCTCTAAAAATATATACACCACTCCCAATCTCAATTGAACTAGCTCCAGTAAATTCAACATTGTCTTGAATAAAAACTGAGCTACCTATGCGCGCGAAAATAGCACGGTATAAAATATTTCTTAACTTAACACCGAAGAAAATTGTGGGAATATTTCCAACCAGCGTAATTAATAAAAGCTCTTTAAAACGTTCCCATTTTGAAAAAATTTGAAATTTCATGGCAATATTCTCTTAAATAACTAAATTTTTGTTCAACTACATTTTTCATTGCAGATTAAGATGGTGATACTCCTTGAATAGATATCACATACAGGCATTATTTAATTCCTGAGTTTTTAGTCGTGTTAATAACCTCTCCCCCAACCCCTCTCCTGTAAAGAGAGGGGAGTGTATCTTTTCTTTTCCCCCTTCTCTATAAGGGAAGGGGGTTAGGGGGTTAGGTTTTACCTATAAGGCAAAAAATTCCTTACTTACTTTAGATGTAATTTATTGATTTTCTCGTATTATTTCTAACGACGAAGCGCGCGGTTACGGTGGAGTATCACCAACTTCAGCCATGACGTTAAAGTCTACCATCGGAGCAAACAAGTAAATACTTCCGCGATTACTGTAACGGCTAAAAAGCAGCCTACTTATAGATTGTGTAGATTGTGCCGTTATAACCATGATGGGATATGCTCGGTTTCTTTGGAGGCTATAAATAAAAGCAAATGGTATTACTTCTTTATTAAAGAATAAAATCGCAAGACAAACTTAAAGTAACTATATACTTTTTTTGTATTAATGTAATTTTTATGTAAAGCAATAGCTTCAAATAACTTTTTGCGCTCTTTAGTACTATACTTAGTCATCAATATTGTGTTAGAGAATGCAGATACTTAAAATAAAGATATGCCAATTGATAGATTCGTGTTTTAAGATAAAATGTTATGCAATTGTTTTAAAAGCGTTTCCAAGTTCTGTGAATTATCTAATACTACATCCGCGCGCGCGATTTTTTCAGCGAGTGGCATTTGACTTTGAATCCTAGCTTGCGCTTGTTCTAAAGTTAAACTATTGCGCTGCATTAATCTTTGTATTTGTTGCGACTCGGAACAGCTTACAACCCAAATTTCTGTAGTTAAATCAGTCATTCCAACTTCAAACAACAAAGGAATTACCAATACTAAAATATTACTAGGTGATACAGCTATTTCTTGATTAAATCTTTCTTTTACATAGGGATGAATTAAACTTTCAACCCAAAGACGTTCTCCCAAGTTTGTAAATATAATTTCGCCTAATTTAGCACGGTTTAATTCACCATTTGCTAGTAAGATATTTTGATGACTGTAGCGCTGTGCAATTTGGTTTAATATAGGCGAAGGGGCAGCAACTGCATCGCGCGCGTATATATCAGCATCTAATATAGGTAATTTATAAGTATTTGCTAAATAATTCGCTACAGTGCTTTTGCCTGTAGCGATACCACCTGTTAGTCCAATAATGCGTTTCATTTAATTAACAGTTAGGAGTTTATACTCCATTCAATTAACGCTTGTTTTAATCCAGATAAAGTGTATTCAACAGCTTCAACATCTACATGTCCGATAAGTTCACGACAACTTTTTGAAGTTTGTGGACCTATCGAGGCAATACATACACCCTCTAAATAATTATCGATGGAATTGTCGCCGAATACCTGTTTTGCTAGTTCACAGAAATATTGCACTGTTTTGGAGCTAGCAAACGTAATAATATCTACTGTGCCACTTTGCAGTGCAACTTCTGCCGAAGGAGGAATGCTTTTAGGACAGCATGACTGGTACGCACTAACTTCGATGACTTCTGCACCCTTTGCACCCAATTCTTTTACTAAGACTTCACGTCCACCACTTTCAACGCGCGGAAATAAAATCTTTTTATTTGTAAGTTCTTCTGGAAAATTTTCAATTAATGAGTCTGCGACGAAATTAGGGGGAATGTAATCCGCACGTAATCCTCGCGTTTGTAAACATTGAGCTGTTTTTTCTCCAACAACAGCAATTTTTACATTTTTCAATGAGCGTGCATCTCCACCAGTAGCGAATAATCTCTCGAAGAAATATTCTACTCCGTTGGTGGAAGTTAAGATTAGCCAATCAAAGCTTGTTATATTCGCTATTGCATTATCTAAGGAATGCCAAGAAGATGGTTGACAAATTTCAAGTGCTGGCATTTCTATAACATTGGCGCCACAGTCAATCAGCATTTGGGCAAATTGACTTGATTGTCCTGCTGCACGTGTTACTAAAATTGTTTTGCTAGCAAGAGGGAGAGTTGACTGCGGTGTTGTTGCAAGGGGAGAGATGTTGGTAGGCATAAATGTGTGAGTGCTACTTACCTATCGCTTGGTCATCCGGTCTTTATATTGTCAGCTTGAAGATACTTCCTGAGTTGAACTACTTCACCAATTGTAATTACCACTGGTGAAAGTGAAATATTTGCTGTGATTTCGAGGATTGTTTCGAGCGTTCCCGTCCAGATTTGCTGTTGGGGTGTCCCACAATAACGTACCACAGCAATAGGAGTTATGCGCGACTTACCATATTTTATAAGCCGATATATTACTTCTGGTAGAGTACTACCACCCATCAGCACAACTAATGTTTCAATTGCCGCTAATGCCTCCCAGTTCAGTGCATCTGGTTCATGCGCTGTAAAAACTGCAAAACATCTACTCAGTACTGGGTCGGTTAAAGGTATGCCTGCTAAGGTCGGCGCCGCTAATGCGGAAGAAAGACCTGGTATAACTTCAAACTCACAATTCGCTGCTTTTAATGCTTCTATTTCAGAAGTACACCGTCCAAATATAAACGGGTCACCAGATTTTAACCGCACAACTTGTTTTCCCTGTTGACAATATTGCACTAACAACTCGTTGATGAAAGCTTGCGGTGTACTTGGCTTTCCTCCACGTTTACCAACATCTACCTTCAAACAATTTGATGGTACCAAGTCTAATAACTCCGCATCAACAAGTGCATCATAAATTAGTACATCTGTGTGCTGTAAAAGTTTATAAGCTTTTACCGTTAAATATGCCACATCTCCAGGTCCGGCGCCGACAAGATAAACTTTACTCATTTGAGATTACCGTAGGGCGGGTTTACTTAAATTCAGTATATCTACTAGTGCTGTTCATAAAGTTTTCTCTTATAACTTTGAAATGTGTTCCCGTTATCTCGGCTTAATAAAACTATTAATGTCAAGAGTTTATATCAAACTTGATATTGCTGATTTTTCAAGCGATTTAATTTTCATAATTAGGTAAGTTTCGTAGCGAATCAATAACTGGCAGGTATATTGGTATGTTGGCACAAATTAAATTTTCTTTACCGTATAAGCGTTGCAAAGTATTAGTGAAATATAATACTGACAAAAGCTATTATGTTCAGTATTTGAAAGACTTTGAGACAATGAGTGTCGAATATTGTTGGTGTCGTGCTAACCAAGCTTTAGAAATTGGTACTGAGGTTGATGGCTATTTATGTCCAAATGATAGTCTTGATAGTTTACCTACTCTTATTGTTGGTGAGTGTAAATCGATAATACCTAGCTTTGTTTAGGAAACCCCTGAAACCCGGTTTGTTTGACACTAAGCACCACAATCTTAAATCTTTATCAAAAGAAACCGGGTTTCTCGTATTTACGCAAAAACTGCAATAACGATTTTTTTAGTCTTTGCGCTTCGTTTAGAAACCGGGTTTCTCGTATTTACGCAGAAGCTGCAATAACGATTTTTGAAGTTTTTGCGCTTCGTTTAGAAACCGGGTTTCCTTTGGGTTCTCTTGAAGGTTATTATACTTAGTGATGGGGAAACCGGGTTTCTCGTATTTACGCAGAAGCTGCAATAACGATTTTTGAAGTTTTTGCGCTTCGTTTAGAAACCAGGTTTCCTTTGGGTTCACTTGAAGGTTATTATACTTAGTGATGGGGAAACCTGGTTTCTGTGAATTTCAACAAGTGTTCTTTGCCGTCGTCTTCAAAGTTTTGTTCGCCTAATCCTTGTACTTTTACTATAATGCGGCGCCGAACTGGTTTCCATTTTCCTTGTCTTGGTGCTATTTTTACAATAACTTGTTCTGCTTCAGTAGATACACTTATGTTTGTTGTGGAGTAAATATCTTTTTGATATTCAAAGCTATTTCCATCGTCTTCGTAGAGTGTGTATTCGCTGTTTCCTGGGAAAATTTGCAGTTGTAACTCGTTTAATGGATGTTCGTCAATGTATTGTGTGACTTGTTGCATGGGAATAACTGCACCTGCACGCGCGTATAATGGCATTCGTTCTAATGGTGCATGTGCCAATATATGAGTGGCGCCATCTACATATTTTTCTCCTGTCCACCAATCGTACCAGGTACCACTCGGTAAGTATACAGCGCGATGCTCTACTCCCGGTCGATATATTGGCGCCGCCATTAAGTCGCAACCTAATAATACTTGGTCATAAAGCATATAGGTTTTTGGGTCGTTAGGATATTCGTAAACTAAAGGTCGTAAAATCGGCGCCCCAGTTGTAGCTGCTTGCCAAAATAAAGTGTAGAAGAAAGGTATTAATTGATAGCGCAAATTAATATATTCACGACAAATATTTTCTACCCTTTCACCAAATACCCACGGTTCATGACGTGCTGTACTCATGGCTGAATGTGCCCGCATCAACGGATACAACATTCCCACCTGCATCCAACGCGCAAATAATTCTGCCGTCGCGTTAGCCGCAAATCCACCAATATCACATCCAACAAATGCTACTCCCGAAAGCCCCATATTACAAAGCATCGGTAAAGACATTTCTAAGTGTTCCCACTGCGATTGATTATCGCCCATCCATACACTAGAGTAGCGCTGCACCCCTGCAAACCCTGAACGTGTTAATACGAACGAACGCTCGTTATTACGATGTTTAATTAAACCTTCGGCACTAGCTTTTGCCATATTCAAACCATACAGGTTGTGAACTTCTGCATGGGTAGTACTATTTTCTTTTCCTTGTGGTGCATCAAGGGGAAACCAGATATGAACACCACCATCACCGAATGGTCGGTCATTAATTGCTGGTTCGTTCATATCGTTCCAAATGCCAGCAATACCTATATCAGTGAGAGATTTATGTAAGTCACCCCACCATTTTTGAACATCCGCACGCAAAAAGTCAGGAAATACAGATTTATCGGGCCACACATAACCATGAAATAATCTACCATCCGCTTGACGAACAAAGTAATCGTTTTTAATACCCTCATCAAAAACGTGGTAGTTAGCTTCAGGTTCGTATTTTACTCCTGGGTCAATAATAGTTACAGTCTTGAAGCCATTTTGTTTTAAATCACTAATTAGTTTTTCTGGGTTCGAGAACCGTGCAGGACTCCAAGTAAATACCCGAAAACCTCGCATGTAGTCAATATCTAGGTGAATAACATCGCAGGGGATGCGACGAGTTCTAAATTCTTGTGCGAGTGTAAGTACTACTTCTTCTGATTCGTAACTCCATCTACATTGGTGATAGCCGATTGACCATTTTGGTGGTAGCGGCATTTTTCCTGTAAGTTGGGTATATGTATCGAGTATTTGGGCTGGTTTGGGGCCATATATAATGTAATAATCTAATTCTCGCCCACGTGTTTCCATTTTCCATACACCTGGTTGTTCGGCGCCAATATCAAACTGGCTCCAAAAAGTGGTATTAAAGAATATACCGTATGCAACATGTGGACGCAGCGCTATAAAAAATGGAATGGCGTGATACATTTCGTCAGTGAGCGAACCATAATCTAAAGCGTCGGTTGTCCAGTTTGTTTTGACTTCGCTGCGTTTATCGAGTAACCCGGTACGTTCCCCAAACCCATAAAAATGTTCGTCGGTTTCAATACATTTCCATCCTGCAACGGCGCCAAGTCTCCAACCCATATTAGTGGTAGCATCTTGGGCAAATGGGCGCCCATCTAAATCAAAGCAAGTAATTCGACTAGTTGATTTATCTATATATATATGTATAGATTCTGTTTTGATTTGGACGGATGTGTCTGTATCATTAACATCAAATGGTGTTGGCGCCCATTCAAAATCATCACGTGTTACTGCCCAACTTGGACGCTCGGTAAACTCACCCTGTGGTGCCAAACGGACTCGTAATAAATTAGGTGCCAGTATAGTAATGGAAAACTTAGATTCCCCGCAATCAAAAATAATAGTTCTATCGTATTGCTTCCAAGCTTGAACTTGACCGATTTTCGTCCAGGGTTGGTCGGTGGTAGGCAGTTTCCCAAAATATTGCGGCATAAATGAGCGTGCTAAGTGCTTTGTTCTTGATACCACGAGTAAATTCTCAAATTCGATACCTCTAAAGAGTGATGTCATTAAAATATATTTCAAAAACTTATCTATCTTAAGAAATTTGACAATGTACGATAGCGCTCTTGTGTAATTGCCATCTCTACCAGTAATTTTTGACATATTTTTATTATGTCATTAGAGAAATATCTAATATTTATAGGTATAAATACATATTAATTAGCTGAGACTTAAAGAATTTGATTTAAAGCACTTGTCTTATAAAGGGTGTCTCTATAACAGCTATAAACAAAACTTTAAACTACTTTCATTTAATTTATTAATTCAGGTTCATCATAAATTTCAACTTTGCTTTTACTTATTCATGTTACACTAATGGTACTTAGAATCAGGGTCTATAAGGTCGGCGCCTAAGCGAGCGAGTTTTATCTACAATCAGAATTAAAATTATTAGACATAATGAATGTTTTAAACTAGCGCGTTGTTGCGACTGCGTTGAAACTAGCATTTGATATATTGAATATATAATTATATGAACTTATCTGAAAAACCATTAATAATAAAGCAAGAAATATTACTGCACCGTATTGCCAATCGTGTTCGGCAATCATTGGAATTAAAAGAAATTTTGAGTGCAATGGTTGGAGAAATGCGCGCGTATTTAGATACTGACCGTGTTAAAATTTATCAGTTTAACTCAGATGGTAGTGGAGTTGTAATTGCAGAATCACTTGCAGAAAACCAATTACCTTCTTTAAAAGGGTTGCATTTTCCTGCGGATGATATTCCTTTGTACGCTCGCGAATTATTTGTGCAAGCTCGACAACGGACTATTGTAGATTTGACGACGCAAGAAATTGGTGTTAGTCCTCTGAATCAGCAACAAGAATATAACGAAAACCAAGATATTCGCTATCGTCCTATTGACCCATGCCATGTTGAATATTTGAAAGCAATGGGGGTAAAATCATCTGTAGTTGTACCAATCGTTTTAGAAAGTGAGCAAACAGGTAAATATGAACCTCCTTCATTACATTCATCAGCTCACCTATGGGGACTGCTAGTATCACACCATTCCAAACCTCGCAAAGTGACAGAAGAAGAACTACAACTTATTCAAGCAGTAGTTGACCAAGTTTGCATCGCGATTAGTCATTCAATTTTACTCAACCAAGTTCGTGAACAAGCACGTCAAGAAGCAAATATAAATAATCTTACAAAAGTACTTTACACTTCTCCGACTGTAAAATTACAACCTGCGCTTGAAGAAGTAGTGAAAACCTTTAATGGTTCGGGAGGAAGGTTGTACTTGCTAGCTTCTGACAATCAACCAGTACAAATTTATACATGTGGAACCCAACCAGATTCAATAGACACCGAAGAAAGTCGAGTAGTCGAAGAAAATCAGTTGTGGCAAAAGTACTTACATTCAGTCGTAGAAGCATTAGTTGACCAAACAGGTTATAAACCTTGGTCAGTAGAGTGGATGCGAAACATGTACCACATCGGTAGAGTTGATGTTGAAAACTCACAGGTTAATTCGGCCAATTATAAATTATGGGCAATAGATGATTTATATAGAGAACCTCTATTTCGGACTTTGGCTCCATTCTTTGAATCGTCTCGAATTCGTAGTTTGTTAATTATCCCTTTGCAGTATGGTGAAAAAATTATTGGATGTCTTACAATTTTTCGCTCTGAAGTTGACACCGAAATTAATTGGGCAGGATATCATAACCCTGACACACGGCAATTAATGCCACGACAATCTTTTGAAGTTTGGCACCAAATTAAAACAAATCAAGCACAAGTTTGGAGCGAGAGTGAGATTCGATATGCGAGTGCGCTAAGTGAAAGATTTGCAACTGCTGTTGTACAATATCGTTTATATCAGCAAGTACAAGCGCTGAATACAAACTTAGAACTACAAGTGCAAGAGCGCACCAATAACCTAAAACTTGCTCAAACACAGCTTATTCAAAGTGAAAAAATGTCAAGTTTGGGGCAACTTGTTGCAGGGATTGCACACGAAATTAATAATCCTATTAACTTTATATATGGCAATATAAGTCATGTTGATACCTATACTCAAACTTTATTACATTTATTTAAAAACTATCAAAATAAATGTCCACACCTGACACAAAGCTTAGAAGAAATTGAGCAAACAGATATTGAATATATCTTTGATGATTTACCTAAACTTTGCGACTCACTAAAAGCAGGCGCCGAACGTATTAGCAACTTAGTAACTTCCCTAAGAACCTTTTCACGTTTTGACCAAGCCGAAATCAAAAAAGTTGATATTCACGGAGGAATAGAAAGTACACTTTCACTATTACAACATCGTTTAGAACCTAATTGTGCTGACGCCCAGATAGAAATTATTAGAAATTATAGCATACTTCCTTTAGTAGAATGCTTTGCAGGTCAACTAAATCAAGTATTCATGAATTTACTAATTAATGCCATCGACGAGTTACAAGTATGCAAGCAAAACCCCAAACAAATCATAATTACTACTTCAGTAGTAGACAATAACTCAATTCAAATATCTTTTGCTGACAATGGCAGAGGGATTAAACCATGCCATCAACATAAAATTTTCGACCCATTCTTTACAACCAAACCCGTAGGTAGTGGTGTTGGACTAGGATTATCGATTAGCTATCAAATCATTGAACAGCACGGTGGTAAACTTTCTTGTATATCCCAACCAAATCAAGGAAGTAAATTTAGAATTGAAATTCCTATACAACTGTATTGAAAAAAATGCTGTGATACGCGCGCTATTTTCCCTTACTTTATATGCTAAGATAATTAGCACTCAGTAATGTTAAAGCTTGTGTTTCGTAGCAATTTTTTTGTATTTTTGTTAACATTTTTAAAGTTTTATTTAGTAATGTGGCTTGGACAAACAGTTGTCCTTGCTGATATTAAACCTGATAGCTCATTATTAAGTGAATCGTCATCAGTTCGGCAAGGGGTTAATGTTGGAGGAAAAATAGGAGAACGTATTGATGGGGGTGCAGTACGAGGCGCCAATTTATTTCATAGCTTCACAGAATTTAATATTAATAATGGTCAACAAGTTTATTTTTCCAATCCAGCAGGAGTTGAAAATATCCTGACGCGCGTAACAGGGAGTAACCGTTCCGATATTTTAGGAACGCTAGGGGTGTTGGGAAATGCGAATTTGTTTTTAATTAATCCCAACGGTATAATTTTTGGCGCGAATGCACGCTTAGACATTGCAGGTTCTTTTGTGGCGAGTACAGCAGATAGCTTAGTGTTTAATAATGGCTTTGCTTTTAGTGCCATCAATCCCCAAACCCCACCTTTGTTGACTGTTAATGTACCGCTAGGTCTACAATTCGGTCTTAATGCAAAACCAATTCAGGTACAAGCATCATTACCTGGATTTTTTGTACCTACAGGTAAAACTTTGGCGTTACTGGGAGGGGATATTTTTATTGAAGGCGCCACTTTACAAGCAACAGCAGGGCGGGTTGAATTAGGTTCTATACGAGAAAATGAAATAGGCATAAACTTGGAAAACAATCGTCTAAAATTCAGTTTTCCTGAAACCGTTACACGGGGAGATATTTTTCTTTCTCAAGCAGCCCTTATTAACACAAGTGGAGAAGGGGCTGGTGATATACATTTATTTGGTAGACGCGTATCCTTAACCGCAGGGTCTCGACTAGTAACAAATACCTTGGGCGCCAATCCAGGTGGTAGTTTATTAATTGATGCTTCTGAATCTGTAGATTTGGCGGGTATTAGAGCGTCGGGGAACCCAGGTGGGCTGTTTGCTCGAACGCTCGGAACTGGCGCCGCAGCAAATGTTATTATTAATACAGGTAGGTTAACAGTTCAAGAAGGTGCAAGGATATCTACTGCTACATTTGACCAAGGACACGGCGGAAATTTGTTGGTTAATGCCCAATCGGTAGAAGTAATTGGTGCAACAGTTAGCGGTCAGCCTTCTAGTGGATTTTTCGTAGATTCGGAAGGTAGTGGAGATGCTGGAAATTTGACAATTAACGCTACCAATTTGATTCTCCGAAGTGGCGGAAACTTTAGTATTGCCACAGTCGGTGATGGACGTGGAGGAAATCTCATTGTTAATGCTCCACAGTCAGTACAACTTCTTGGTACTACCGTCGATGGACGTTCATCAAGCAGTTTTAGTGCTTTTACACTTGGTGCCAAAGATGCAGGAAATGTGACGATTAACACTGGTAAGTTAATTGTCCGTGATGGAGCTGACATTTTTGCTGCAACTTTTGGGGCGGGTAGGGGTGGGAATATAACAATCATCTCTACAGATAATGTAGAAATTAGCGGAACTGGAAAAGTAGGAAATACTGTGTTTTCCAGTGGCTTGGTATCACAGAGCGAAGTAAATACCACAGGTAATGCTGGTAATATCTTGGTTACTACTGGCAAATTAACTGTCAGAGATGGGGCAAGAATATCAGCTTCAACATTTGGTGCTGGCAAAGCTGGTAATTTGACTATTGATGCTTTTGAATCTGTAGACGTGTTTGGCACTTCTTTTAATCAAGAGTTGGCTAGTCGGCTCTCTGCTCAAGTCAATACAGATGCTACAGGGAATGGTGGAGAGTTACGTATTACTACAGGTAAACTAACCGTTCGAGATGGCGCCGAAGTATCTGCTTCAACATTTGGTACTGGTAATACTGGCATTTTAGTTATTAATGCTAGAGATATGGTAGAAGTCGGTGGCGCCTCAGCAAATAATCGCATTGCCAGTGGATTATTTAATCAAGTTGGTAGTGGCGGCAGGGGGAATGCCAGAGATTTTAGAATTGATACCAAACAGCTAATTGTAAGAGATGGAGCAGAAATATCCGCATCGACAAGAGGTAAAGGTAATGCAGGTAGCTTGGTAGTCAATGCTAGTGAGTCAGTGCGAGTTGTCGGTACAGGAGTTAGCGGTTCGCGCGTCACAAATTTGTCAGCACGTTCGTTTGAAGATGGTAACGCTGGAGATTTACGAATTACAACGGGGAAATTGTTCGTTGAAAATACAGGTAAAATCAGTGTCAGCGGTTTAGGCGCCGGTCAACCAGGTAGTTTAGAGATAGCAGCAGGTACTATTTCTTTAAATCAAGGTAGGATTGATGCGGAAACTGCTTCTGGTGGTAATGCTAACATTAGATTACGTTCTGATGATTATATATTGATGCGGAACCAGAGTTTGATTAATGCCAGAGCTTTGAATAATGGTAATGGTGGCAATATCAATATTGATACAAATTTTCTAGTTGCTGTTGACGAAGAAGACAACGACATTATCGCCAATGCTTTTAAAGGTTCGGGAGGACGCATTAATATCAAAGCTGAAAGTATCTTTGGGATTGCACCGCGCGACAAGTTAACTATAAGAAGCGATATTAATGCGAGTTCAGAACTGGGAGTTGATGGAACTATAGATATTAATACACCTGATGTAGACCCTAGTCGCGGACTTATAGCTTTACCTACAAATTTGGTAGATGCTTCTCAGCAAATTGCTCAAAGCTGTCGGACGGGAGGTGTAATAACAGCTAGCAAAAAAAGTGAGTTTGTAATTACTGGAAGAGGTGGTTTACCACCTAACCCTAGTGAACCGATAAGTAGTGATGCTGTTTGGCAAGATTTGCAATTTTATACTGACAATACAGAGGTATTACGTGATGCTCGAACAGAAAATAATATATCTCCACTAGCTGCTACTATTATCGAAGCTCAAGGATGGATAATTGATACTAATAAAAATGTAACTCTTGTAGCTGGTGGCACAGGCATCCCTGCCTGTGCAATGATGTAATTCTCTTTACCACAGAGACCACGAGAGTTCACAGAAAGAAGATGGATGAACCACATAATCCGAAGGATTTCCCGCAGGGTAGACACAAAGGACACCAAGAAAGAATTATTAAGAGTTTGGTTAGGCGCCGCAATTGGTGGAGTGGTGTCAAAAACTTTATATTTGGTTTAATTATTGTTCTCATATTGAATTTACTTCCATTTAACCAGGTTGAAGCTATTCCTCCTACTACTTATTTAATTCAACAAGGTAAAGAACTTTTTCAAGCATCACGATTTACTGAAGCTGTAACTATTTGGCAACAAGCACTTAACGAAGAGAAAGCTCAGGGGAATCAGCTAACACAAGCAATGCTGCTGAATCATTTGTCTTTAGCTTATCAACAGTTGGGACAGTTGCAACAAGCAGAAGCTGCAATTAGCTCAAGTCTCAAACTCATTCAATCAAGTCGAAACTCCAATAATCACGTTTCTAGAAAATTAATCTTTGCCCAAGCACTCAATACCCAAGGCAGTTTACAATTAGCGCAAGGTAAAACAGAACAAGCTTTGCACACTTGGCAGCAAGCAACAGGCGCCTATACAGAAGCTGGTTCTATTTCTGGTAAAATTGGCGCCAATTTGAATCAAGCTCAAGCGCAACAAGCTTTAGGGATGTATTTGCAAGCGCGCAAAACATTGAAAGAGCTAGAACAAACGCTTTTAAATCAACCAGACCAAGAATTAAAAATTACAGGATTGCGTAGTTTGGGCAATGTGCTGAGACTTGTGGGAGATTTGAATGATTCTCGTCGCGTTTTACAGCAAATCACAACAATACAAAGTACAAATACTACATTCAAACAACATCTGAGCCTTACCTTTTTGAGTTTGGGTAACACTGCGCGCGCTCAAGGAGACACAGAAGCGGCATTGGCATATTACCAACAAGCAATCGTAACTTCTTCTCGTGGAATTAAACAGCTTCAGGCTGAAATTAATAAATTGAGTTTATTAATTGAGACTAAGCAACAAGCTGAGGCTGAAATTTTATCTAAGCAAATTTTAAGTAAGCTTACTGATTTGCCGACTAGCCGGGTAGCAGTTTATGCGGCTATTAACTTTTCTCAAAGCTTGATGAAATTGGGAAATATGAATCAAAAATCATCGGCTCAAATACTTGCTCAAGCTATTCAACAAGCTAAAAATTTAGGTGACCAACGAGCGGAATCTTATGCTCTGGGTTATCTAGGTGGATTGTATGAAAAAAATCAGCAGTGGTCGCAAGCTCAAGATTTAACGCAACAGGCTTTGCAACTAGCACAAGCAATTAATGCCTCAGATATCGTATACCAATGGCAGTGGCAGCTAGGACGAATTTTAAGAGCTAGAGGAGCAGTCGAGCAAGCAACTGGCGCCTATAAAGTTGCTTTTACAACGCTTAAATCTCTACGTAGTGATTTGGTAGCAATTAACCCGGATATTCAATTTTCGTTTCGTGAAAGTGTAGAACCTTTATATCGGGAATATGTAGAAACGCTATTATCTGAGGGAAATTCGGGGGAAATAGAACCCAGTCAAGAAAACTTGAGACAAGCTCGTGTAGTAATTGAATCTTTACAACTGGCAGAGTTAGACAATTTTTTTCGTTCGGCTTGTTTGCAGGGACAAATAGTTCCAGTCGAGCAAATAGAGCAGTCGCAAGCAGCAGTAATTTATCCCATCATTCTTAAAGACAAACTCGAAGTAATTGTAAGTTTACAAGGGCGATTACTTCATCACTACAGCGTGAAAGTGACTCAAAGTCAAGTAGAAGAGACTTTGGAAGAATTGCGGTTGTCTTTAGAGAAACCCTACACAGCACCAGAAGGTAAATCGCTTGCACAAACAGTTTACACCTGGTTGATTAGCCCAATAGATACAGAACTATTACAAAAACAAATCAAAACACTGGTATTTGTCTTAGATGGTGGTCTGCGGAACGTGCCGATGGCTGCTTTATATGATGGCAAACAGTATTTGGTAGAGAAATATAGTATCGCGCTAACACCTGGACTAGAGTTGCTCGGTCCCAAACCTTTAAACCGAGGCAAGTTAAAAACTTTGGTAGCTGGACTGACAGAAGCACGACATGGATTTAGTTCGTTGCCAAATGTTAATGATGAAGTTGAGGCGATTAAATCAGAAATACCCAGCGAAGTGCTGCTAAATCAAACATTTACTAGTTCAGCATTACGTAAAGAGGTTGATACGCTGCCATTTTCTGTTGTACATTTAGCAACCCACGGTCAGTTTAGTTCTAATGCCGACAAAACATTTATACTAGCTTGGGATAGACCAGTAAAAGTCAATGAATTAAGAGAATTGCTACGGGGTAGAGAAGAAATTCAACCAGAACCGATAGAGTTACTCGTTCTTAGTGCCTGCGAAACAGCCGAAGGAGATAAACGAGCCGCATTGGGACTTGCTGGCATAGCTGTACGTTCAGGTGCCCGTAGTACTCTCGCTTCGCTGTGGAGTATAGATGATGCATCTGGCGCCCGCCTAATTAGTCGATTTTACCGCGAGTTAGCCCAAAAGAATATTACAAAAGCAGAAGCACTGCGACAAGCGCAACTAGAGCTACTAAAAGACCCAGATTATCGACATCCTATACATTGGGCGCCTTACGTGTTGTTGGGGAATTGGCTGTAGAGACGTGTAAACCGGAGGTTTTCCCGTTATCCGTAAACGTAAACGTAGTTTTCCCGCAGGGTAGTTTTCCCGTTATCCGTAAACGGAGTTTTCCCGCAGGGTAGGATATCCGCTTATGGTAGGGATTAATCACGTCTCTACCATTGCGTTTCAACATTACCATCGCGTTTCAACATTGCAAAAAAAATAATTTCAAAAAAATTTCTGTGATTTGTGCATAAACCAGAAATATCAAACGTGAAGTGCGGTAACAGGAAAAATAAGCAAGGATAAACACCATTAATTATCCTTTTCATGCTTGAGCTTATATTAATATGCTTTACCTGTTGTTTACAAATTACAACACACAACTAAAGGAGTTTCAATCATGTCTATTAAATCATTAACCAAAGTTGCACTTCCATTGGTATTTGCTGCTAGCGCACTTTCATCAGCAAGTGTTTTTGCAAATGTTAAATCATCCTCTCAAACACAAAACTTAATTGCTAGCGCTCCTCAGAGACAATTAATAGCTACTGTTAGGTCACAAGGAGAACCTCAACGAGGTCAAAAGAGTCGTTCAAGTGGAAATTTTAGCACCGATAATATGCCACAAGGCTACAGTAGTCTTTGCTGGCAAGTATCTGAAACCTCTGCTGTTAACCCTTCTCAAATTAAATTTAATGTCATGGAGGATTTACGTGTACTAAAAGACAAAACTATATTTAAGAACGTCCAAGCTAGTGAAAAAAGTGCTGTTAAAAAAGCTCGTAACCTCTATATTGCAAATCCTTCAGGCGCCTACGATAAATTTGGTAATACAGTAGGATTTGCAGTGAATATATATGCCTGTAATTAAAATCTAAAAATAAGTAGTAGGGTGGGCAGTGCCCACCTTACCCTCGAATGTCACTTACAAAGAGCATTTTGAGGCGCTAATAAATTGGGGTAGGGTGCGTGAAAGCTATTACTATCAATCAATTTAACGCAAAATACAGTGCTTTCACGCACCATAATATCGTTAAGTAAGTGCTTAAATTATTTAATAAGGAATTCCAACCATGTCTGTAAAAAATAATCTTCAATCTCGTAAATCGCTACTGTCAGTTCTTACAGTATTTAGTCTCAGCGTTCCCTTGTTCAGCTTCTCTCAAGCACAACCTGTAAAAGCCGATTCTAACTTCCTTAATTGCATTTCTCAAGTGGGGGTAAACATTTGTGTTCAAGCAGATACGAGCTATTACCATCTCTACACTAAATCTGGGTCGGTGACAAGTCAAAAAGTCTCGATTGAAGGTGGGGAAAATTGTCCTGTTTTCGGTGCAATGGATACAGCAAACGGTCAGATTCGAGTTGAGGGATGCACCTCATATTCAAGACCACCGCAATTGCAAGGAGCGATTCAAATTTGTAAATCGGGAGGATGTAAAACAGAATCTATTACTTTAAATTTTCCAAATCGCACAATGTTATCAGATGACAGATTCCTTGGCGCCAAGGGATATCAGTTGTATTTGGATGGCGCGAAGGTTGAAACGATAGAGAAGGCTACGCGCCAGGAAGCAATTAATCATCTAGAATTGACTAAAAAGAAATATCCTAATAAGAAAATAGAAGGCTATTTTAATGGTCAAAAAATTGGCTATGAGTTGTTCTGGAATGGTGCGCGCGTTGGATTTGAGCCGAGTTGGAGTCGCGAACAAGCAATTGCTAATTTACAACAAAACAAGCAAGCTTACCCTAATAAACGAGTCGAAGGTGTACTAAACGGTCAAAAAATCGGCTATGAGCTGTTCTGGGATGGAGTGCGCGTTGGATTTGAGCCAAGTTGGAACAGCCAACAAGCGATTGCTAATTTACAATGGAATCAGAAAACTTATCCGAACAAGAAAGTTAAAGCATTATTAAATGGTGAAAGCGTTAACTTACCTAGTATTCCTAGTGTTCGTCCAAATTAATCTTAATTACTTATTTGTAGGCTCGGCATAAGCCACCTTACAGTTGTTATTAAAAAGAATTCACTAAAAATAACGCATATTTAGGTTCCTGACTTTCTTAAAGAAGTCGGGAATTTTATTTTACCACAGAGACTTCTAGGGTACAGAGGAAGGAGGGATGAACCACGCTCGTACACAAAGAGGAGAGTAAAATAAGTTTAAAATTGGTTCCTGCTCACAAAATATAATTTTCCTAGAGGATATCTAGAGATTAAATTTTGTGGTAATAGGCGCCTAGAAATAAACACAAACCCGCGCGGCAGCACTCCTAAAAGCAGGTAAAATCGATGTAACCGAATTTGGCAAAAAATTATGACTGCGATAGCCAAACCCATCACTTTAGAGGAATTCCTACAATTACCTGAAACCAAACCTGCATCTATTTACATCGGCGGGCAAATTTACCAAAAACCAATGCCACAAGGGGAACACAGCCTACTACAAGCCGAACTTTGTGAAACGATTAACCGTATCGCCAAGCCTGAAAAAATTGCCTTGGCTTTACCTGAACTACGTTGCACATTTGGGGGTGCGACCATAGTTCCCGATATTGCAATATTTCGTTGGGAACGCATACCCCGTACAGAGTCAGGGAGAATCGCCAACCGCTTTGAAAGTCATCCTGATTGGGCAATAGAAATTCTCTCACCTGACCAAAATCAAACCAAAGTTATTCGCAACCTGCTGCACTGTTGTAAAAATGGTACAGAGCTAGGATGGTTACTTCTCCCAGACGAAGCAGGTATTTTTGTTGTACACCCTGACCAACGCATTGAATTACTAGAAGCGACAGACTTACTTCCCGTTCTCAGTAATCTTGACCTATCACTAACCGTCGAGCAAGTTTTTAGCTGGTTGAATATTTAAATAAAGATCAACATGAAAAATTATTTTTTCTAAACCATCACTTGTCTTCACCCTAGGTATGAGCTGTACAGGCAAGGATGCCTATGCTACAAAAAAGCCTGCTTTATGAAATAAAGCAGGCTTGCAAATTATATTTGGTTTAGTTTATAAATTTTTACGAAAGAACATCTAAGCATTCAATTTCTGTAACTTTGCCGTTCTTAACGGTAAAATTAAAAATAGTAGGACTAGGATTACTAATGCTGTAATTAAATTGGCTTACATTACCGCTTTTAGAGGGTTTGATTTGACCATATGTTCTAATCAATTTATTTTGACTATCACCTATTTTGACTCCATCTGGAGTAGCGTATTTAGAACTGTTAGCTTTGATTTGATATACATTAAAGCTACCTGGTTGAGAACCTTCACCTAAATCAACCGTAATTCCCGAATATTTAAGAGTTCGAGTTTTACCAACGGCGCCAAGGAAACCGTTTGTGACTTTTACAGGTTTACCTAAAATTTTTCTTACCTGTGCCTCAGACATCGAAAGTTTGATACCACCCGCTCCGATGCGTTCGTAACTTATACTTGCTGATTGATTAGTATTTTGAGAAATTTCATAACTTGTGGGAGTGGTGGCAATTGCTTGACTATGGGTATAGCTAGCAAAGGGGATAATAACAGTGGCTACTGCAAAGGAAATTGCTTTTAACATAATAAAATTCTCAATTAGTGTTTTTTGCTAATCGCTAACACGTTTATGTATGCAAAAATATGCACTCTACTGCCAAAATATCCAAAATTTTTTTTTACTCGTCAACTAGTCTTTGTTTTGGCAGCATGGAACAATAGGCGCCGCAGCCAAATTACTGAAATTAGTTTGCGTTAGTAATTCAGTCCAAGCTGATATAACTTCTGGTTCTCTACGCTTGCTGTTTTGAATTTGCTCTCCTAGTGTTGTGAGGGCATCGTGCCACATACCATTATTGGCATAGAAAGCTGCACGCTGCACAGGCGCCTGCAATTGTTGGAGTTGCTGTTTTTGTGTTGCATTTAAGGCAACTTGGGTTACAGAACCGCGCACGAAAACAGAACTTGAGGGTTTATCTGGGTCACAATAAATAGAGAAAGTCCAGTTATATGATTTTCCTGGCTGTAAAGCGACAGTTGGTTTCACTGTCACGCTCACAACTCCTGCGGGCGTCTGTGGAGTAAATTTTGTCTTATATATATAGTTGTCTGCTTCATCCTGTAGTACAAACTCTATAGGTAATTTGCTGGTTAATTTTTCAGGTACATAAAACCAAAATTTCGGGTTTTGTGATGCTGACTGTCCCCAAATAAATTTTTGTGTACCTTGAGTTTCGGGTACTAATGCTGCTAAGGATGCATATTGTTTACAAGGTCCGCGACTACCACCACCTCTACCTCTACCACGTGGGGCGCCTGGGTTAGGTGGTTTTGGAGTAGAATAACGCACTTTTGATGTGGGTCTAGGTGTTTGAGCTTGTCCTTCCAAATAGTTAGGAAAACTGGCAAGGGTTAAAGTTATTACACAAGTTAACTTCATAGCTCGTGAGCAAAATATGTTTTTCATTTTAGTTTTTCATTTTATGATTTATGTTTTTTAATTAAATAATATACCTGACTACTAGAAACAACTAAAGTCAGTATTGGTGGTACTAAAGGTAGATAGCATCCCTGTATCAGTAAGACAAAGCAAGTTAGAGTCAATGTTCCTACTGTTATAGTTAAAGTAATAATAATTAAAGAATTTCTGTGAAAATACCAGGTAATTAAACCACCCGTTAAAGACCAAACCCAAATCCAGCAAAATTCACCCCATTGAGGTAATACCGATAATAAAGGTCGTTTATCTAATGCTGCACTAATAAGCTGGCTAACCATTTGTGCTTGCAGAAAAACCCCTGGTGTGCGTTGTGCGAAACCTCTACCATATGGTGTAGACCAATAATCCCCACTCGATGCGGATGTGACTCCAATTAAAATTATTTTGTCTTTAATCGCACTAGGATTAATTTGTCCAGAAAGGATTTGATTAAGGGTTACTTGTTGGGCAATATTTCTAGGTGAGGAGCGGTAATTTAGTAATAGTTGAATGCCATTGGTATCTACAGGCTGATATCCCAAGGTTGGACTTTTAAGAGATGGAAATGTCGTATTACCTAGCTTAATATTTCCTTGTGAGGTAAATTCCGCTTTTATACCTTGAGCTTTTAAGTAATTGAAGGCTAGCTGAACGTTAAAAGCTTTATCGGTAGTACAGGGTGAAGCAGGGTCGGGAGATAACTGTAAAAGGTGACGACGCAAAACCCCATCACTATCTTCAACAAAATCGCTAAAACCTAGCCGCGCGCTTGGAATTTCTGGTGGTGGTGCAATACCTGTAGGGTCTTGTTCTGTGTCGGTGCTTTTGCAAATTGCAATTAAAGAACTTTGCTGCATTCGCTTAACTAATTCTTGCTGGTTGGAACTAACAGCAAAATCTCGGTATATGTCTAGACCAATTATTTGTGGTTGGTGTTGCTCTAATTTTGTTAATAGTAAGTTGAGATGTTTATCTGATAAAGAACCTAGTCTTGGTTCTGCTCCTTGCAATTGAATATCTTCTTCTGTAATGGTAACAATTAATAACCGTGGGTCGGGGCCTGAATCTGGTCGTAATTGCATTAAGGTGTCATATGCATGGAATTCTAAGGTTTGAATAATATTTAAATTACGTAATAATACTATTAATATAGTAGTTAATAAGCTACTTATAAATACTATCGGTAACTGGCGCCAGTTAGGTTTTGGTAGTTGAATTATACGCCGACCACGCAGTTCTTGCCAATAAACTGGCGCCTCTGCTGGATTTTGACATATTACAGGCAACCAAGTAGCACAAGGAAAATCTCCTTCTAATGATTGTAATTTTTCCCTAGCTTCGCGGACTGCACTATATAAAGATTGCCCGCGCGCAAAAGTAGTTAGAAAATGTTTCAAAAATTCCTGTGCAATTTTATCTGGTACAGGTTCTCGCATGACAATTACTTGGGGTAAATGCAAATCAGCTAAATCGCGCGCAAGTCCCAAACCATCACACGAGTTAAAGATTGCTAGCTTCAAACCTTGAGCTATCGCTTTTTGCAAACCATATCGTAACTGGTCAATAGTCAAACTAGAAGTTGGGTTAATTTGAATTTGTCCCTTTCCTTGACTAGTACTGTGTCCTGCAAAAAAAAGGATGTCCCAACCAGACTCCCATAATTGCTCGGTTAACTCAGTACGACTTGGTTCAATTAAAAATTTCAGTTTAGCATTGGGTAATTGCTGAAGTAACTTTTGGTCTGTCTCAATATCGATACGCTGACGGTCACCCAAAATCGCCAAAATCCTCACTTTACCTTGAGGATTTTTTGTAACTGTTTTGATTGAACGGGTATAGTCTATTGGAGTCAGGGCAATTTCTGCTTGGGGATAATCTATTAAAAAATCCCACAAACACCAAGGCAACTTTAACACTTGATCAGATTCCGCCGTAATCATCAAACGAATATTATCTGTTGGTGTTAGTTGTGTGCGTAGTTTCCGGTCAATATTTAAGAATGTCGATGCGTTCAACCAATCATTGAGACTGTTTTTTAGTTCTTGACTTAGTTTTTCAAACTCTGCTTGGGAAATATGAGTAACATCCTCTTCCTCAATTTCAAATCCCTCTATTTGCTGACTGCGCCAACCTAAACTGCCATATAGTGCTGTGTATAGTTGTTGCCAACGTTGATAAAGATTTTCGAGTTTAGGCGCCGCAGGTAATCCCGCAGTAAATTGCATTGGTGTGGAAACATCTGTAAGCCAAAGTTGAGCTATAACAGCAGAAAAACCTTGCTGTAAATTTCCTTTACCTAAATTGAGGACGATTTGTTTGTTCATAGTTGCCCATCATTGCCCCAGAAATGTTGTAGAGACGTTACATGTAACGTCTCTACACACACAAATAATATTTAAATTTTAAAATTTTCTGTGAAACAAAAATCATCTAATGACACTTGTAAACTAAATTGAGCATTTGTAGGACATTTAAACCGCTTTAATTGCATAGAGTTATCCTGATTTCTAGCTGTAATCGACTGGATAATTTCTCCCGATGCAGAAATTAACTCTAGTTTGGCTTGTTCAGGTAAATATTGTGAGCGTTCTTTCGCATGTAGTTGAACACGAACCAAGAGCCTACCATCAGTTTCTTCTGTTAATATCAGCATTAAAACTAAAGTTTGATTACCTTGTTTTGTCGGTAAATCAATCAACTTAGCTTTTTGAATTGATGTTTGTTCTGTATCAATGCCTTGTCGAAAGCTAAAAGCAAAATTTGGCTCTTGATTAAATAATGCTTCGATGGTTTGCCAAGTGTTTGTAAGAACGCCTTCAAATAATTCACGTAAGCTTACAATATTAGGCGCTTGGTGCAAGTGTTCTTGCCAATCAGGACGAGTTAACAAGGCGCCCCAAATTTCAAATGGTAATTCCAAGCGAGGATTTACAATAGATGGATTGATTAGACGGCGCCAGAGATTTTCGACTTGGGTATTTGATAATGTTGGCAAGGGAGCGATTTGAGCTTGTGTAATCTCCGTCGGATATAATTGTTGCACCACCCACAAAACGCTTATATCCTCTACCATTAGATTTGCATCTAAACAGTAAGTGCGTTCTTCTGAGTTATAGCTACCCTGATTTTTTAATTGTTCGTGGGTAGCATATCCCCAAACTCGCAACCATTCGCCATCTGGACTAACTTGCACTCCTAAATAGTAGTCTCCTGCCCAATTGGGAATATCAATCCATTCTTGAGGAACAGATAATTCTCTTGTTTCTACATTTTTATCTGGAATTAAAATCAGGCGCCTTGTATCCATAATTATGGCAGTGCCGTTTACTAGTTTCCATACATTGCTGTGGACGACATCAGTCCATACTTTGGCTTGGGCAGCGTACTCAGCTTGCAACCAAGACAAAAAAGTATCTAGACAAATTTGGTTGAGAAAAGTATTCCAACGACTGTTTGCACTGGTACAAAACTGAAGTTGGCGCCAAGAAAGGTCTTGCACCTCCCTTGAAACTTCTAATCCGAGTTGAGTTGGGGATATGCAGGAAAATGACATGGCTTTACTCCTAATTGGTTTGATTGTCAAGATTGCGGAAATAATCCTGCAACCAATCCTCTAAAACTGTACTAATGTGCTTAACCACGTTGGTAGTCGGAGAAATATGCAGTTTTTCTTGACTCCATTTTGTAATTGAAAGCAGTAAAAGTTCTCTTGCTCTAGATAAACGGCGAGAAATCTTATATTGCGGCATTTCTAGTTGCTTGGCAATCTCCTGTTGTGTCAGCCCTTGACGGTAGTAAAATTCTAATAACTGCTGTGATTGAGAATCGAGGTTTTTTAAAGTTGTAATTAAAAGGTCACTAAGTTCAGTTCGTTGATTCTTTTTGGTTACTGCTTCTTCTTGTTCGATAAGATTGTCTAATAAAGATTCGTTAGTTCCAGAAGGTAAATCATCTTGTAATTCCCGTTCCCCTTGTCCTAGTTTAGGGACGTTTAGCGACGAAACAACGGGGTATAAATAAGCACGCACATGTTTAGCACAAATCAGTAACCATTTTTCCAAATTAGCACTCTCATCAGGTTGCGATGTGTTGAGTTGGGTCGCATTACGGTTATATATTTGGGTTATCAGTTCCCAAGTCTCTTGGTCAGGACGCTGTAGCTTGCGATTTTTGGAAGATTTACTTTGAATATAGCCATCTTCAAAACAAGTCCAGGCTAAAAGATAGCGCTTAATAATTTCAGGGTTAAATCCAGCATTCTCTAAAGCTTCCTGTAACCGCTTACGACTCGTTTTCAGTAATAATCCCCAATCACTGCAAAAATCAATTTCTTGCTTTTGACGCAAGCCATCACGGATAATATTGCTAAAAGCCGTATTACTATAGCTCTTCAAACTTGCCTGTAAGTCGGGGTCACAAGCTTTGAGAATTTTGGGGACAGAGGCAATTGCAATTTGGAAACAATCAGACAAACTACACTGCACGCTAGCAAACTGAGGCATCGTTCTTTTAGCTGCCCAATAACAGCTTTCTTGTAAGTAAGCAGATAAATGCCCCATATTTATAGAGTTTGGCTCAGTCAGCCAGGATTTGTGCCAGTAAACAGCCCAAAAATTTTCAGATTTGTCTTGAGGGCATTTGAGCAAGCAATTCTGGATACTGCGACGCAACTTTGCATCCCATACCCAGCCACTGAAGTAATCAGTCTCAAACTGTAGGAAAGTCGCGAATATTTCTGGAATATCTTGCCGAGAGCGCATTAATTAATGAGTTACTGTTAATGGTTTATACCATAACAGTTTAAGGGTATAACTCTCGATTCGCAAAACATAAGTCAATAGCCGAGCAGTATTAAAACAATTGTTGCTGATATAGTACTTTGAGCTTGCATATGTATATGTAAAAAATAATACTGTGCAATCGTAGTAATAATCCGCCTACTTTTCTGTTGGGATTTTATTATACTGTGAGAGAAATACTTAGCCAATTGCTGTTCTTATATATACGCTTGCATTCAACTGACATTAGTCCCAGTTTTTAAAGGTAGTCGATTTAATGTTAAGAGTTGTAATTATTTCTTTTCTTGGTCGGTTTCTCTCGATAACAATAATTTAATGTATGCTAATCCCCATAACGTTTTTGAGTTTCGCACCAGGAACAACCAATGAGATTAGGCGGTCGTTTCAAATGTAAAATGTTTTTGTTTTGTCCTAGTTACTCAAAACAAGTTCTTCTATTTTAGAATACACTCTCTCTGATGTCTGGATAGTCTGCTTGAAATTTTTAGTAACTCATTTCTAGGTAATGTAGCTTTGTTTAAGATTGTTATGGGTCGTCTAGAAGTATAGGTAAAAGTGAGCGAAAATCGGTCTGATGCTACAGGTGGCTTGGCACGATGAAAAACATTGCGTGTGTCGCGAGTACCTTGCTAAATTTGGTCGGGTTCTGCATCACAATACTGACAAGGGATTGCTCGTTGCCGGACGCACTGCACCGCGTTTGAATGGTGGTAAGGTTTTGGAACCAATGCGATTGGTGGTAGGAGATCGGGCTATTACTGAGTATAAAGATAAACGTATTAACACTGATGAAATCGAGTCGGAAACGTCGGTAGAACCCCAGGACAAGCAAGTTACACAATTTACAATCCCAACACAAATCAACTTGATTTCAAAACTGTTTACTACGGCAACAATAAAGGCTTTAACGCTCAACCACAAAGCGCGCGGGCAATAAAGTGATGTAGAAAGGGCGCCATTTCAAAGAATGTTCACATTGCCGAACACAAAGAAACTATAACTTTTTTGTACAACACTTGAATAACTGTTCAATTGTGATATATTGATAAATGTACACGCCTACATGAGGGTGCTAGTTATGACGAACGTTACTCAAATGAAATGCGCTTGTGAATCTTGCCTTTGCATAGTTTCCCTATCCAGTGCTGTGATGAAAGATGACAAACCTTACTGCGGAGAAGCTTGTGCAAATGGTCATCAAGATGGTAAAGGTTGCGGTCACACTGGCTGTGGATGCGATAAATAACCCTGGCAACGGATAAAGCGGATGTAACGGATAGAAGAATCAAACATCCGTTACATTCGTTGCAATTGTTACTTTTTTTGCGACAATGCAAAGCGAATGATGGGTGGTAAATTCACCACAGTATCTTGATTTCGTTTCAATTCGGCGCCAAATTCTTAACCAAACACCAGAACTAATCGACTGTTAAACCTAATATCTTGTGGCACAGGTGTCCTGCCTATGCTTTAAAAAATTTAAAAATTTAAGTCATCAAATAGTTCTTCTAAAGCAGATTGACATTTTCAATAAAGCTTATCACGCTGGTATATACACCTCTGCTGTTGAGAAACCCGGTTTCTTTCGTTTCTGTTGAAGATTGTTGTGCTTAGTGATGAAGAAACCGGGTTTCTTTGAGATTAATCTTGTTGTTTAAGTGCTTGTAAGATTAAGGACTAGGCGGCAAATATACAGCGTTCCAACCTAAATAGATTTTTGTAGAGACTATTTCGTGGGATGGGCGTCCCGCGCGAGTCCCATATAAACAAACGGGGCAAGAGAAAGCCCGCTCTACAATAGGCATATATTAACTCATGCAATTGTTACGGTAATTGCTCCCCAAGCGCGATAATATTCAATTAACTTTAGTTGTATTTTAGGTCTAATGGCAGAAACATTATTCTTCAACGCTCTGCGGGAAGCCATTGATGAGGAAATGGCGCGTGATAACACTGTATTTGTACTTGGAGAGGACGTAGGACACTACGGAGGCTCTTATAAAGTAACAAAAGACCTGTACAAAAAGTATGGTGATTTGCGCGTTCTAGATACTCCCATTGCTGAAAACAGTTTTACTGGTATCGCAGTCGGCGCCGCGATGACAGGTTTACGTCCTATCATCGAGGGTATGAACATGGGATTTCTGCTCCTTGCGTTCAACCAAATTTCTAATAACGCTGGGATGTTACGCTACACGAGTGGTGGTAATTTTAAAATCCCAATGGTAATTCGTGGGCCTGGTGGTGTTGGGCGCCAACTAGGAGCAGAACACTCACAGCGTCTCGAAGCTTATTTTCAAGCTGTTCCGGGTTTGAAAATTGTCGCTTGCTCAACTCCTTACAACGCAAAAGGACTTCTAAAAGCTGCTATTCGTGATAATAACCCAGTACTGTTTTTTGAACATGTACTGCTTTATAACTTAAAAGAAGACCTACCCGAACAAGAGTACGTACTGCCACTCGATAAAGCTGAAGTTGTACGCCCTGGTAAAGATGTCACAATACTAACGTACTCACGGATGCGTCATCACGTCATGCAAGCCGTGAAGAATATAGAAAAACAAGGCTTTGACCCGGAAGTTATCGATTTAATTTCGCTCAAACCCCTAGATTTTGATACCATTGGTGCCTCTATACGCAAAACCCACCGTGTGATTATTGTGGAAGAGTGTATGCGAACAGGTGGTATTGGCGCCGAGTTAACTGCTTCTATTAATGACCGCTTGTTTGACGAATTGGATGCACCAGTCCTACGACTGTCTTCACAGGATATTCCAACTCCTTATAATGGCGCCTTAGAACGTTTAACTATCGTACAACCAGAACAAATTGTTGAAGCCGTCGAAAAAATGATGACATTACGGGTGTAAAAATACCCTTGTAGAGACCGACTTAATCCGGTCTCTACATTTATTACTGGTAAAAGAAACGTTATCATAGCGTGTGTCCGCACTCCCGTTATGGTATGCAGCAAAGACAGCAATCGCTATTAGCCCTAATTATTGTTATGGTAATTGCCGCCATCGCGGTGATTGCCACTCCTGGTTTACGTGTACCCCTTGGTCTCGATTTACAAGGAGGTTCCCAACTTACTATTCAAGTCAAGACTACACCAGAAATCAAAACAATCACCGAACGTGAAATGGAAGCCGTTCTCAAAGTTATTGAAGGACGCATTAACGGTTTAGGTGTTTCTGAAGCTTTAGTTCAACAAGCTGGCAGTGACAAAATTTTAGTTCAACTCCCTGGTGTTAAAGACCCTGAACAAGCCGAAAAAGTTTTGGGTGGAACTGCTCAGTTAGAGTTTCGCAAGCAAAAACCAGGTACAGAAACCCAACTTCCTGTGTTTTTCGCTTCACGTAGTGAGTTAAAGGCAAAGCTTGACCAGGCTCGTAAAGGCAAAGATTCCTCAGCAATCGCTAAAATTCAAGAAGATTTACAAAAAAATAATCAAGCTATAGCAGAATTATTTGAAAGTACTAATCCTCCACTTAGCGGTAAATTTCTCAAAGATGCCCAAGGTACACCTACCCAAGGCACTACCTGGGAAGTCGCAATCAGTTTTAATCAACAAGGTGGCGATTTATTTGCCCAAATAACTAAGGAACTTGCTGGTACTGGAAGAAGTATTGGTATTTTTCTTGATAATGAACTTATTAGCTTTCCAAGTGTCGGCGCCCAATTTGCTGCTACAGGTATTACCGGAGGTAATGCGGTAATTACTGGTAATTTTACTGCCCAAGAAGCTACTGGCTTAGGTATTCAGTTACGAGGTGGCGCCCTCCCTGTACCTGTGGCAATCGTCGAAAACCGCACCGTCGGCGCCACCCTCGGTAAAGACAGTATTCAAAGCAGTATTTATGCTGGTATTGGTGGTCTTACTCTTGTACTAGTATTTATGGCAGTGTACTATAGACTACCAGGTATTTTAGCGGATATTGCATTAATCATTTACGCTTTACTTTCCTGGGCTGCTTTTGGTTTATTACAGGTGACAATGACATTACCTGGTATCGCTGGCTTTGTTCTTAGTATTGGCATGGCAGTTGATGCCAACGTTTTAATCTTTGAACGGACGCGCGAAGAATTGCAGGCAGGTAAAACTTTGTACCGCTCTGTTGAATCAGGCTTTTATCGAGCTTTCTCCAGTATTTTAGATGGTAATGTTACAACCTGGATTGCCTGCTTGTTCCTATTTATTTTTGGTTCCGGTTTAGTCAAAGGCTTTGCTGTAACCTTAGGTATAGGAGTTCTAGTTAGTATGTTTACAGCAGTTACATGTAGTCGCACTTTCATGTTTTTAGCAATAGGGATTCCCGGATTGAAAAAACTAGAATATTTCGGCCCTAACTTGGCGCCATCTAAAAAAGTGGAGGCAGCACGATGAAACTAGCTGTAAACAAAAGGCGGTCGCTGTGGTGGGGTATTTCTTCTGCTTTAATTATCATCAGTATTATCTCGATGGTAATTTCCACGTTTAACCCTCAAATTAAGGCGCCTCTACGTCCTGGTTTAGATTTTATCGGTGGTACGCGCTTACAGTTAGAAAGAGACTGCACACAACCTGGAAACTGTGATAAACCGATTGATATCAACGCTGTGCGTGACATTGCTCAAAAAAGAGGACTGGGCGATGCCAGTATTCAGCTTATTACCGATGAAGAAACAAAACAAGAAAACGGTATATTAATTCGCTCGAAAGACTTAAGTCCTGAACAGCGCACCCAACTGGAAAACGCACTCTCAGAAAAAATCGGCGCCTTTGACCCGGAAAAAAAGTCAATTGACACCGTAGGTCCCACTCTTGGACGAGAGCTATTTACCTCTGGTTTAACTGCTCTATTTTTGTCACTTCTTGGTATATTAGTTTACTTAAGATTCCGTTTTCAGTGGGATTATGCCGTATTTGCAATTGTTGCTTTGTTTCACGATGTATTCATTACAATCGGTGTATTCTCAATACTAGGTTTTTTTGGTATTGAGGTAGACAGCTTATTTGTTGTTGCCCTGCTGACAATTGTTGGTTTCTCGGTTAACGACACTGTGGTAATTTACGACCGAATTCGGGAAACAGCGCAAATTGAAAAAGGGCGCCCCATCACCGAAATTATTGATGACGCAGTAGACCAAACCCTCGCACGCTCGATTAATACCTCTTTCGCAACGTTGCTAACACTGTTCGCTATCTTCTTATTTGGTGGAGAAACACTCAAAATCTTTTCTTTGTCCCTAATTGTTGGCTTTACGTTAGGTGCTTATTCGAGCATCTTTATTGCTAGTACTTTACTCGCTTGGTGGAGACAACGAAGCGAAAAAGGCGCCCCTCCCCCAAATACCGAATCAGTTGCAACCTGAACATCAATAAATAAAGACAGCAGGGTATCCACCCCCTGCTTCTTCCAATTTTACTTATATTTTCAATTCCTGATTTCATGTCCAATCTAGATAAAGAGCCTATTTTTAATGCACAAGTTCAGAAATTACATAGACTCACAGTTTATGCTCGGTGGTTATTTGTTGGTTTTCTGTGGATTTTTATTGCCCCAATCTGTTTATGGAATTTACGTGGAGAAATTGCTTTGTGGCGCCAGTATTTCACATGGGTGGCTGTACGCTACGGTCTTTACTTCCACCCACTAGCTACCCTCGGTTTAGCATTTTGTATCGGCATGACAACATCTGTACTGGTCTGGCAAAGTCGAAATATTTTATTTGGTTTACCTCAACGCGATAGAGAACGTCTCGAAAAACAAGTCTTTCTGATTCGAGAACAAGGCGCCACACATCCTTTATGGAAATGGATTTTTCAGTAGAAACCGGGTTTATTGATTAAATATTGTAATAAAAATGAAGATTTTGCGAGCGAAACCCGGTTTCTTTATCGAATATCGTAATAAGAATGAGGATTTTGCTCAGAAACCGGGTTTCTGGGTTTCTTGTTATCAAACCTTAACATACTGTAATCTTTTTTTATATAAATCATTAGAATAGTAGTCATAAATGTGTTCTGTGAAACATTTCACAGAATGAAAGTAAGTAGATTAAGTAAAAATTGTGAATTTGGTATTATCAATATGAGTAATGCTCACATTCAATTTAGCGAGCGCAAGTCAGATGTAGACTTTGAGCAATTGCGCGAATTATTTAAAATTGCGGCATTTTGGGCATCTGAGCGCAGCACTGAGGATTTAAGTATCGCAGTCGCTAATAGTGAACCTGTGATAACAGTTAAAGATGGGGAAAGATTGATAGGTTTTGCAAGGGCAACAAGTGACGGTATATATAGAGCTACAATTTGGGACGTTGTAATTCATCCTGATTACCGTTCTCAGGGACTTGGTAACAAGTTAGTAGAAACTGTTTTGAGTCACCCCAAAGTCAATCGAGTTGAGCGTACATACTTAATGACAACTCATCGACAAGGATTTTACGAGAAAATTGGGTTTGAGAAAAATTCCACAACCACAATGGTTATATACAATCAATCTCACTTTAACCCGCTGCAATCATCGATGCAGTTTCAAGAGGTGCTAGGGGGATAGACATTTGCAATCTCGTTGTTGTTTGTGATTGTGTGTTGTCTGGGTATGGAACAACTTCAAGCTTGCCTCCTAATACTTCAAGTATAGTTGTGGCTAGTAGTAATTTCATACCTGGTGATATTTGATTGTCTTCAAGTTCTTTCAAGTTTTGTTGAGCTTCAATATCCATTAGATTTACTATTTCGCTGCTTGGAAACGCATAAATTGGTACGTCTAACCAAAGGTAAGTATATTTGTTTGTATCGGCGCCTGATACAGATACAGAAATACTGCCTTCTTCCATTTGTACTTCCATTTGAGCAATTACAGTCTCGATTAAAATTATTAATACTTGCCGTAGCCATTTAATATCTGTCAACACGTATATTTCTGGGTCGGGCAATGAAATTTTAAATGGATAATTACGATTTTCTGCTAACATATATATCAAATCATGAACTTCCTGTAATAGTTCATTCAAAGATTGTGGCTGCATATCTAGACGATTAGTACCGCGTTCTGCACGAGCAACATTGAGCAGAGTGTCTATTAACTTCAGCAATTTTAACGCTCGTTTATGAGCATCAGCGATAAATTGGCGTTCTTCTTCTGGACTTTCACATAAATCAGACAAAATCAACTGATGCAAACCAATTAAACCATTTAACGGTGAACGCAATACGTGTGTTGTGCGCGCTAAAAAACCTGCTTTAAACTGGCTCATCTCAGTCGCAAGACTATATGCTAAGTAAAGACGCTTAATTTGGTTTCGCAGTTCGTTTACTTCGTCTTGATGCAAATTTTCTGATACATTTGTCCTAGATTTGGTGTTAGTAAAAAAACTGCTCCATCCGGCGCCAATTAATAGTCCTACTGCTAAATATATCCAATTGTTCCAATTCATAATTTGCTGTCATTAACTTAGAATAAAATTCTAGAACCCGGTTTCTTTTTTTTAATATTGTAATAAAATTACGATTTTGCCTAGAAACCCGGTTTCTTTTTTAAATATTGTAATAAAATTATGATTTTGCCTAGAAACCCGGTTTCTTAGTTTATAAATTTTAAGGCGCCTTGTCGCAAAATATCCCAATTATTACCATTCCATTTGACGACAGTTGAAGGTACTCCAATGGCAGCAGTATCTTGACATTGACTATCGGAGAGTGTAAGCACTTGTGGAAACTGTTCTGCAATTTTTGTCATAGTTAGCAAAGCACTTTGACCGGATAGGTTAGCGCTTGTAGTAGCTAAAGGACCAGTTTGTGCCAAAATTGAACACGCAATTTCACTTGCTGGCACCCGTACACCAATTGTCTTGGGGTCGTTCGGATTCATTGTTTTTGCAACAAGCGCTTCCGTTGGTAACACCATTGTTAATGCACCAGGCAAATATTTAGCTGCGACTTGGCGCCAAATTTCCAATTCAGATTTACTACCATCTACAAAATTCCACAATTCAGATGGACTTGCTGCCATTAAAATTAAGGGTTTATCTAAACTGCGTTGTTTTGCAGTGTAAATCAAATCGGCATTTTCTGGTTTTGCTGCAAGTGCTGGAACAGTATCAGTAGGAAAGCTGACTAGTAAACCTTTACGCGCTCCATCAATCAGCGCATCCATTGAAACTTGAGGCATACATTTTTATCCATAAATATCCATAAATTTAAATCATATAAGCAACCGCGAATCTTTCAATCCCAGCAAAATCACTATGAATTTCTATACTGCAATAACTACCGTGGTTTTGTAAAAGTTGAAAAACAGTATCTGCTTGTCCTGCCATCATTTCAATTAACCATACTCCACCAGGTTGTAAATATTCTGGTGATGATGTAATTAATTGACGGATACAATCTAAACCATCAGTTCCACCATCTAATGCTAAATGTGGCTCGTGATTCACAACTTCTGGTTGTAAAGCCAGTACAGTACTTGTGGGAATATATGGTGGATTGGAAACCATACCGCTAAATTTACCTTTGCATAAAGCTAAAGGTTCCCACCAGTTACCCTGATAAAATTTTATACGTTCAGATAAGCCTAAATTACGAGCATTTGCTGAAGCTATTTTAAGAGCTTCGGGACTGACATCAACAGCATGAATAGTTGCTTGCGTAAAAGCATCCGCAAGTCCAATAGCAATGGCGCCGCTTCCGGTTCCCAAATCTGCCCAATTCCCAAATTGAAGAATGTTACTATTTTTGACGGTGCCAATTGCTAAATCGATTAAATACTCTGTTTCTGGTCTTGGTATTAAAACGGAGGGTGATACGGATAGCTCAAACTGGCGCCAAGGTTGAGATGAAGCAATATACTGCACAGGCAAACGTTCTTTTAAACGTTTTTGCCATAATGCATCTAATTCTTCAATCTTTAACTTGATGTTGATTTGAGCTTGGTCTTTGTATGACCCTAAACGCAATGCTAAACCATCTAACTGTGTAATTCCCCTAAGTAACCAATCTACTTCTGCAACTTCTACGTCATGCTGAACGGCATCTGCAATTGCTTCAATACGCCATTGCCAAAGTTGTAAACCAGAAATTGAGTAAGGGTATTCAGGCATAACATTGGTGGAGATGTGGAGACAGGGAGTTATCCCATCTCCATATAATCTTACTTTTTGGGAGCTGGACGATTAGCTGGTTGTTGGTTTGGTTTTTGCTGTGGGTTGTTGCTAGATAATGTACGGATGTATTCCCGTGCTTCTGGGGATGGGAAGAATACTACTTGCTCAAGCCACTTATCGTTTTTATCTTGCATTGTTTTGAGTACACCATCGACATCAACAACTTGGATGTCAGCTTTAGGAAACTTTGGCTTAACTTGATTTAGTAAAGCCAAAGCATCTTGCTTACTCATAAACAGTGGAAAATACTCTTGTTTGTTTTGACCGAGTTGAATCGGAACATATCCTTTGTCGGGTGCAAATCGTACCATAAACACAGGTACGCTTCTAAACTGTTTGACATCTTGACCACTAGCACGGAGCAAGTCCATAGCTCCTTTAATTTCTTGTTCAACTGGTTTAAAAGCAAACTGTAAGCGCTCATTTTGGTTCTTTGTTTGCTGTAATTGCTGATAAATGCTGCCTAAAGGTACTGCTGTTGCCTGCAAGCTTTTTAACATTTGTGCCATTTTGGGGTCAGGGTTTTTAACAGCTTGCAGTTCTTTAATAAAAGCTTGAGCTTCTGTTTTGCTCATGTAAACTCCTGTCACCGAACCAGCAGGTGCTTTTTTGCCGTCCGAAGCAGCAGGTAGCTGACGACTAAGTGGCAAACCTTGAGGGTTGGTAATCATCCAAACTGGTACAGCATCCAATTTTTCTTTAATTTGTTGCTCTGATAACGCAAACGCTGGGATGAAACCACCTAATACTGTTGTTAATACAGTACTTCCGACTATACCTAATGTTGTGCCCCAGCGAATCAATGATTTCATAACCTCTCCTAACACATTAAAACTTTTATCAAGCCGAGATTTTAGTTTGGTGAGCGGTAAATAGTTTTAGTAGTTTTAGCTATACTACCGTCTTAGCCAACTAATAGCACTATTTTTTTAAGCATTGGTTATGCTCCATAAGCATTGACTATATATTTAGCAATGCGTATGGAACTGACACGTTCAAACGATGAAAATCTGGTTTTCACTGAAAGAGCGTGACGGATGCAATGTAATTGTCTTTATCTGTTATATTCGACGGCGCCATAAAATGAATCGTTCCGTGTAAAATAACTTGCAATTGTTTTAAGTCATAAATTTTTACTTCGGTTTTCACTCCTGATCGTGTCGGCGATTAACTCATCAATAAGAACGTGGTGCCTTATCTAAGGAACGTTATTCAATTTTTCACGCGCTCTAAATCTTTGAATACGAATTCAAACAACTACACATCCTAGGCAAGTAAAAACTCTGAGTCAAGAGCATTTAAAACAATTAAACTTAGATTAAATTTTATTTTTTAATCACTCATACTAAAAAACCCAAGATTAATTAATCTGGGTTTATAGAAATTAATATACTATCGGGATGACAGGATTCGAACCTGCGGCATCCTGCTCCCAAAGCAGGCGCGCTACCAAGCTGCGCTACATCCCGTTTTTTACTCAAGTTGCTTTCTCGATGAACGAGTTATCCAACTTCAATAAAGTTAGCATACAAGCCGCTATTTTACAAGAAAAATATTATTTTTATTTTCTTCTACTTTTTACGTGTCATTTTTGTACTAAGTAAGCATACTACATAAGTTTACTGAGGATACCAAAACATACCTTTAATACCTTCGGGGTCAGGCATAAAACCTAAGCCACGATAAAAATCAACAACATGGGGGTCAGCAAAGAGTGTGACGTTGCTAATTTCCTCGCTTCTAAGTTTTTTGAGTACATATTTCATCAGTGCCTTACCCAGGCCTTTACCTTGGTAGTCTGGATGAACGACCACATCCCATATTGTGGCGTTAAATGCGTGGTCTGAGGTTGCGCGGGCAAAACCAATTAGGCGCCGTTGGTTTCCTCGAACCTGCCACATTGAGGCAACGAGAAAACTATGCTCAATAGCTTTTTTGACTTTTCGTAAAGGACGACGTGACCAACCAACCGCATCACAAAGTTCTTCGAGTTCGTAAAGGTCAATGTCGCGCTCGGTACTAAAAACAATACGAGTTTCTGCTTTGGAAGCATCGGTGGCGCCATTGGGAATGGACTTACCGTTTGCATCCATAATTTGCTCTTCGGGAGTAGTGCGCGTTGCCGCAGTCTCCGACGTACTAAACCAAGTTTTCCAAAAACCCATTGCCAGGTGGTTCGGGTAGTATAACTGAGGGAGTTTCCACTCTCATGAATCTTGATAAGCTTGTTTATGGTGGGTAACAGAATAGGACGTGTCACACTTAAACTGATGTTAAGTGCAATGAATCGCATATCGAATTAACCTTTACCATTTTTAAAGCTTATTTCAAATCAATCAATTTCAACTGTAGCACTTTGTTGCAAGACTCCGGATAATATTGCTGTACTTTTAAGGTCTTATTTTTCGGTTCGATGCCTGTTAATTACTACCTACTACCAAATACTTATAATGGCAACTGGATTAAAAACTTCTACCCTAGAACTTCTCAAACGCTTTAATCGAGCGTTTCCCCAGTTTTACGAGCAATTTGTGAGCAGCGAAATTCAACTGCAAAATTTACGTCTAGCTTACCGCTTATATAAAACTCGACGTGCCGTTATTGAATTAAAAACCGAGGGAAGTAAAAGCGCTTTACATTTTGCTTACCGGAATCAATCATTCCTTCTCAGCGATATTTTTGGTGTACTAGCAGCTTATGGACTAACAATCCATTCACTTTCGTTATACGGTCAAATTAAACCACCGATGCTAGTTTTTATGAAGCTGATAGTATCGCGTGGAAGTAAATCGCTTACCGATAAAACCGCTGAAAACGTTTGTCGTGCAATACGCGAAGCATTAGGTGGTCGGTTTGAAGTAGAAGAAATGCTAGCGGTGGAATTTAATTTAGATGCTGGTTTAGAGCAAGTCCAGACGGAGTTTTATGTAGACCCAGTGTTTCACCTGCCTGCATTAGTAATTGAAGCAGACAATCAACCAGGCTTATTTTACAAAGTCATGTACGCCATATGGCAAGAAGACCTGTTAGTCGTGAATGCTAATTTACTAGTATGGCGTGGACGTACTCGTCTAATTCTCTACTTACTCGGACCTAACGAAAGTTTGATACCTGAGTACTTAGGTCATAAAATTGCAGAAGGGGTGCGAACGAGATTACTTGGCAGGTAAATAATTTTAATTTATACGCTTAAACTTTCTTCAATTACCCTTGTAAATTCATATTAAGTTACACGCTCACGGGCGCTACTGTACCATAGAGGTATGGCAACCATAGAAATTAGAAGCGTATTACACGCATACGAGTTCTCAAAACCTACGTCATGCCCCGACACTATAGTTTTTATCCACGGTTGGCTAAATAGTCGTGGATACTGGCAGCCTATAATTTCTCGTATCGGGGTTGATATTCAGTGTTTATCTTATGACCTTAGAGGTTTTGGCGAATCACAAGCGTCTACACATAGCAAAAACGCTCGTGAATTAGTTACTTCGTCAAACCTAACTCCCAATTATGGCAGTGATTATAGTAGTGATGTTACACATCCCTTTGAATCGGTTTATACTCCGGCAGCTTATGCTCAAGATTTAATAACTCTTTTACAAAAACTTCAAATTAAAAGCGCTTGGTTGGTTGGTCATTCGTTAGGAGGAACAATCGCGCTTTGGGCTGCGGCTAAACTTCCTGACACAATCAAAGGTGTTATTTGTATCAATTCTGGTGGTGGAATTTACTTAAAAGAAGCATTCGAGCAATTTCGATCAGCAGGGCAAAAATTTTTACAAGTACGTCCCCGTTGGCTTTCTCAAGTGCCATTAATCGATTTATTATTTTCCAGAACCAGTGTAGCGCGTCCCTTAGATAGACACTGGGCAAAGCAGCGAGTAATCGATTTTGTTGTAGCAGACCCAGAAGCGGCATTAGGCACACTGCTTGAATCTACAACAGAAGAAGAAGTAAATACATTGCCTCAACTAGTAGCACAACTTGTCCAACCAGTTTACTTCCTTACAGGCACCGAAGATAAAGTCATGGAACCAAAGTACGTGCGTCACCTAGCCAGCTTCCATTCCTCATTTCAATACAGCGGCGATAACGTCATAGAAATACCCAATTGTGGACATCTAGCAATGTTAGAACAACCAGACGCCGTAAGTAAGGAAATTCGCAGGCTAGTAGCCCAACATTCTTCGGGTGCGTGACGCTACCAATTTCTCAATACAACTTCATCACTTCACTCAGCGCAAGCCTAGAATGAACCCCTAAAGACAAAGACGAAGTATTCCCCAAAGCGAGATGTTCAGAAGCAGCACATCCAATCATGGCAGCATTATCAGTACAAAACTTCAACGGTGGAAATAACACACGTAGATTATTTTCAGCACAAGCAGCTGCAAGTGTTTTTCTCAACGCACTATTAGCAGCAACACCACCACCAACAGCAATTGTATCAAGCTCATAATCAAGGGCACACCTAACAGCACGCTTAGTTAAAGCCTGTGCCACAGTTGCTTGAAAACTAGCGGCAATATCTTCTACGGGTATAGGGGCGCCAGTTTGCTCTATCTGCTGCACAAGACGTAACACAGCCGTTTTTAACCCACTAAAACTAGCATCATAGGGATGATAGCCACCATTAGGTAAAGAAACTCTTCCTTCCGGAAACACAAACGCCTTACTATTACCTTGAGAAGCTATACGGTCAATAGCAGGGCCACCAGGATAACCAAGCTTTAATAGCCTGGCCACCTTATCAAAAGCTTCCCCAGCAGCATCATCACGAGTCTCACCTAACGTCTTATAGGCGCCGCATTCCTGCACATGAATTAAACTCGTGTGACCCCCCGAAACTAGCAAACTCAAAAAAGGCGGTTTTAAAGTTGGCTCACTTAAATAAGTCGCGTAAATATGCCCCTCCAAATGATGAACACCCAAAAACGGCTTCTCATAAAGCATCGCCAGCGTCTTACCCGCCGTCATCCCCACCAACAGCGCTCCCACTAAACCCGGAGCGCAAGTTGCTGCAATTCCATCAATTTCTTCCCAACCAAGTTGGGCATCTACCATTGCTTGTGTAATGATGTCGTTAATAATTTCCAAATGCGCGCGTGAAGCAACTTCTGGTACAACTCCACCATATTGCCGATGCACAGGAATTTGTGAAGAAATAATACTGCTTTTAACCTCACGCCCAGAAACAATAGCTACTGCCGTCTCATCACAGCTTGTCTCAATTGCCAACACAGTCGCCATAACTCTTAACTCCAAAATTCAGAATTCAGAATTCAGAATTTAGAATCTAGAATTTTTACTCCTGACTCTTAACTTCTGATTTCTAACTTTCGTTTGCGAAGCTTTAACTTTTATTTACTTCAACTTTACTCGCTTTACCGCCACAGATTATGATGACATGCTAGTTAGGCAAATAAAAATTGTACAGACCGCTTCGTTTTGTACAAGGAACTTTTTGTTTCGTAATAAAAGGAAACAATTTCATGCAACGCTTGTTTGCTCTCTTTCTAGCCCTATGTTTATGGTTCAGCTTCACCCCGCCAACCCTGGCGTTAGGAGCTGACTTAGTACCTTGCAGTCAGTCTCCAGCCTTCCAAGCACGCGCGGAAGCTGCGAGAAATACTACTGCCGACCCAAACTCTGGTGCGAAGCGTTTTGAACGCTATTCACAAGCACTATGTGGTCCTGAAGGTCTGCCTCACCTAATTGTAGATGGGGGCCTCGACCACGCAGGTGATTTCATTATTCCTAGCATCCTGTTCCTGTATATCGCTGGTTGGATCGGCTGGGTTGGTCGTGCTTACCTCAATGCTGTGCATAAGCTTCCAAACTCAGAAATCAAGGAAGTCGTTATTGATGTTCCTTTGGCTCTGCCAATTATGCTAAGTGGTTTTACATGGCCTCTTGCTGCAATTAAGGAGTTTACGAGCGGTGAGTTAACAGCGAAGGATACAGAAATCCCCATTTCTCCACGCTAGTTAAACTTACTAGTTATAAACTATACTTCCACATTTAATTATGTGGAAGCGCGCTCTCAATTAAGGTCTCTATTAATTAGAGAAACGAATTAAGTGGAAATACTTTTGGAGCTTTACTCATGCAAAATGGTCTTCTTAGATATTTATCCCTTGCGCCAGTCACACTGTTTGCTTTATTGATTGCACAAGCTGTACTGTTGATTGTATTTAATCTCATTTTCCCAGACCTGCTTTTCCACCCAATGCCCAGGTAACTATTAGTTACGGGGTATAAAAAGTAAACATAATTGTTTAAAACTTATGACAGTTAAGAGTTAGAAATAAATATCTAACTCTTAACTGTCGCTTTTATTTTTTATCTACATAATCGTTTTGCAAAAAAATTATTGCTTATATCATGCTTTTAGCAAGGTGTCAAATCAAGAGTTTTTTTGATTATTTTTAGAGTATTTTAATAAAAATTAATAAATCGATTTGTACCGCTTATTAAGTTTTTTAAACAGAAGTTACTTTATAGTACTCGGCTACATTTATCATTGAAGATAAAATCCTGCCAAAATTTCAATTCACTTAGATGAGGCAAAGATAAAATATGGTACAAGCAATAGACGCATCAAAAAATAATCCTAGTGACCCTAGGAACCGTGAGGTCGTTTTCCCCGCAGAACGCGACCCGATGCAAGGCAATCTCGACACACCAATTAATGCTTCTCCCTTGAGTAAGTGGTACATCAATAACTTACCCGCTTATCGCCCAGGTCTTACACCTTTCCGTCGTGGACTAGAGGTTGGTATGGCACATGGGTACTTTATTTTTGGCCCGTTTGCTAAATTAGGTCCACTGCGTAATACCCCAAACGCTAACTTAGCTGGTTTACTGGCAGCTATTGGTTTAATAGTAATCTCGACTGGTGCAATAGCGTTGTACGCTAACAGCAACCCCAAACCAGCACTCGGAAGCGTAACAGTTCCAAATCCACCCGATGCATTTACCTCAAAAGAAGGTTGGAATAACTATAGTAGCGCGTTTCTTATTGGTGGTATTGGTGGCGCCGTTGTTGCTTACTTCCTAACCAGCAATTTTGCAATTATCCAAGGTCTAGCTGGATAAGTTCGTACAGGTGTGATTAATCACGTCTCTACAAAGAAACCGGACTTCTTAAAGAAGCCCGGTTTCTGTTTGATATAAGGCGCCGACGTTATTGTTTACAATTGACGAAACTATCCAGGGCAGTTTCAATTGACTGTAAAGCAGCTTCAAAATCGTCGTTGACAATTTGAACGTCAAACTCGTCTGCGGCTTGAATTTCTTCGTGGGCACGATTTAAACGGCGCCTAATTGCTTCTTCGGGGTCTTGACCGCGACCGCGTATACGGTTTTCTAGTTCGGTGAGCGAAGGAGGCAAAATAAAGATGCTCTTGGCTTCTGGAAAAGAAGTACGAATTTGACGCGCTCCCTCTAATTCAATTTCTAGCACTACGCACTTACCTGCATTTATTTGGTTAAGTACAGCTTGTCTAGGAGTGCCGTAATAATTTCCGGCAAACTCAGCCCACTCCAAAAATTCTCCATGAGCAACTAATTGTTCAAACTTACTACGCTCGATAAAATGGTAGTGTTTGCCATCTATTTCGCCTGGGCGAGGCGCCCTCGTAGTTGCTGAAACAGAATAATATAGTTCTGGATGACGCTGGAGTAGCGTCCGCATTAGTGTGCCTTTGCCAACTCCACTTGGACCTGTCAAGACTATGAGTTTGCCTTGAGACAGCTTTGAAAAGGTAGTTGCACTATTCTGGATGGATAAAACTTGCATCATCCGCTCAACTTGTGAATAAATCAATATACATTATCCATTAGCCGTGTGTAAAGTAGGGGTATAACCTAACACGATAGCTAACTTCAGTATCTGTAACTTTGTTGACAGATAAACTATTCTAATTCACATGTTACTGCCGATAAATGTTTTTTAGGGGTAGGGATTTAAACCCACCCATAAATTTTTGATTAATTATCCACCACTTGATGTTCGCGCGAAATTACGAAACGATTTGCTACCGTTTCTGGCTGTATCGCTGACAGTATCACGTGACTCGAATCTGTAATGATTACAGCCCTAGTACGGCGCCCATAAGTGGCGTCAACCAGCTGACCCCGGTCACGCGCATCGGTAATGATACGCTTTATCGGAGCTGACTCTGGACTGACAATGGCAACTACCCGGTTGGCAGAGACAATATTGCCAAATCCTATGTTGATTAGCTGAATGTCCATATAAAAAGCTTATTCAATGCACGGTGTGAAGTCAAACACAATATTCTTTTCACCCAATACAGGATGCCGAATCGAATTTACCTTAAAAGCGTAAATACCGATACGGGACTAAAGAATAAATTGTGTTTCTACAAAATACTATTTCTCATGTTATCCGTAAAAAATAGCAGTTACAACGCTATTTTGTCGTCGAAATGCTTGTTTTTTTATTATCATTGCTTTTTTTAAATCTTTATCAATCTCAATCGATAAATATTGAATTAAAATCTCTCTAAAGATACAGGTAAATCCTTATGAATAAAATGTAGGTAAAATATTAAACTCAAACCTATTACTTAATGAAATGTTACACAGAGAATATCCGTAGATACGGAAAGCATCAAATAAATTTAGTTTATTTGATGCTGTAAAGAAACCAGAAACCAGATTTCTAAACCAAATCGTCATTTTGATTACAATATATCAACTAAGAAACCGGGTTTCTAAGGTTTCTGTATTGTTTTAAGTTTTTTGAATTTTTCTCTCAGCAATTGTAAATTAGGCGCCTGACCACCATAACGCCAACTAACATAAGATGAGCATATTTCATCAATTACTTCTGATGTCGCTGCTGGTTGTTGCGTCTTGGATATTTGGGCATATTCTAGTGGTGTTTGAGATGGATGTTTCTTGAAACCACTCATAGCAACCCACTGTAACATCTGCTGATAAAGACTTTCCATTGGTGGCAGTTTGTTAAGAGCTTTTCGGTTCCGATATCCTTTCCATTGCTGCCATAATAACCAAATACCAAAAGCTGTTGCTGTTGCAATTATTAATCCTTGGATTATTCCAAAAAAACCTTTTGTAAATAAACCAAAGAACCAAACAAATGTCCTAGCTAAAAATGAGAATATACCCCCAAACAAATTATTGAGCAAACCACTCACTGGAGAAGGCAACCACCCTGCCACCCATTTCCAAAACTGCTGAAGTACCGAAAATGTTTGAGTTTCTTCAATTGAAGGAGGAATTAAAGGATGTTGAGGTATTGGGTCAAACGCGAACCATCCAGATTTGGGAAAATACACTTCGGTCATCGCGTAAGCATCGGTGTTACGAACAATATACAAACCAGTAAATGGGTTGAACTGTCCTGCTCCAAAACCTGCTACTAAGCGCGCTGGAATACCAATCGAGCGTAGCATCATTGTTAATACTGTAGAAAAGTGGTCAGGATAGCCACCTTTATATTTAAATAAAAACGCTTCGACTAAATCCTCGTTTGCTTCTAAGAAGGGAAACTCCGAAGGGTTTTCGGGCACTTTGTAGTTTTGTTTTAAATACTGCGCTAAGTAAAGCGCTTTTTCGTAAGCTGAATCTAAACTTTTATCTGATTTGCCAACACTGTTTTTATTATAGTTCGCCAATATCTCTTCTGTACGAGTGCGAACTTTCTCTTGAATGGCTTCTGGAATTTGTAAGTAATGCTTGGAAATGCTATCTGGATAATCATTCCCTGCTTTATTTAATAGAGTTCTGTCACGCAGTGGAACTTCAGAAATAACTGTATATATTAACCCATCTGACAAACCTACAGGCGCCCGTAAACTATTTTCTGTATCTACCGCTATCACCGGAGTTGGAAAGTAAATTTCCTTGGGATGCGCCATCGCTGGCACTAAGTTCGGTAAATCAGCTAGTACTGTATATGTCTGTACTATTTCTTTGGTGGCGCCAATGGCGTTAGGTCTGGGTATATAAATTTGATAAGACCAAGGAGAACGTCGAATCGTTTGTACTTTATCGTTACGAGAAATTTCCCACCCTTTGCCAGTATAGCGGTCAAATGCTAATACCCGCCAAAACCCCTCAATTTGTGAACGCACTCGCATTACAACTTTGGGCATCATTTCACCGCGCAGGTTTTGATTCATGCGACTATTAAAGCCGTAGTAAAAACTTGAGTCTACCTTACCAGGTTCTCCATTTTCTCCTGGGGCATTTGCACTACCTGGATTTGCGGTGCCACCATTTCTATTACCTGCGCGCACATAGCCAGGATTAATAATGCTGCGTCCAGTAAAATTACCTTTGACTTCGATATTAGAGCTAACTGGAAACATTCGCAGTTGATAGCCTGGAAAACGCGGTAATACGGCAAATATCCCCAAACCGATAACTAAAATTAATCCAAAAAGCAAAAAGTAAGAAGGTAAAGACGAAGCCACATATGAATGCTTCGTCTTCTCCTGATTAACTATTGGCTTTGTAATACCTAGCCTTGAACGGTAATCGAATATTAAAGTTGGTAGAGCAATAGCTAAAAACAGTAACAACACTGGTGCAAACGCTAAAGTTTGACTTAATGTTGCCGCTACACCTATCAAAATCATCCCAATAACAATCGAATACCCCAAGTCTTTACGCCTAGGCATATCAAAGCTGTGGAGTACTTGGAGTTGTACTAGTAACTGCGCCAAAACTAATCGCGTATCGTTCAATTCCCCCAGTATTCGACCAAAGAAAGCACCCAGTGCTATTAACATCAAGATCGCAATTCCAAATTTGACCGATACATTACGATATTGGCGCCTTCTATAACTCCAAGCTGCCCCCACAACCGAAAGCGGTGCTGCCCAAAAAGATAATTGAGTTTCTGCCGCTATATCCGTTGCAATAATTCCCACAATTACATTTGCTAGCACCAGCACCCTTAAAGCAATTGAATTTTCTACTTCGATTGCAGATGCTTTAAACCCGTTGCGCCAATAATTCCATTCAGGTTTTGGGGCGCCAAGTCGTATCCTGGTAAACATTTTTTAGTTATAAAGCAATTAGTGGATGTAATCACTAAGCGATGCATTTGTACACAACGGATACTAATGTAGTCAGTATAAACTCTTAATACATTGTCCGGATAAAATGCTGTTGACCGTAGACCGGAGAGGCACTATACCGTCGAAATACGACATGTACTAGTGCCTTCCTAATGACCGCTTATTTATACCAAGCATACGCTTTAAACTAGGTTTCGTCACCTGACTCGAAAACCAACAAGAGCCTATCTAAATATATTGGTGCTAGCAGTAAGTATTATTTTCTACATAGTGGGAAGAATTAAAAATGTCAACGGTTGTTGGTCGATTTCTGTTAGTTTTACTTCGAGAGTGTAAGGTTGACGTGGAGAAACACAAAGTATTTCCACACGTAAGTTACCTGAACTCGAAGACTGAGCCATTGCAGTTGTGCTAGCATTACCAACTTTGATGTTTCCTTGAGTAGGTAAATCAGCCCGAACACAAAGCTTTGCTTCGGCGCCGTATTGTACGTACTCAACATGAAGTTTGATAGCACCAACATCAGTTAACCATTCTCTTTCTACAACTGGATTAGTCGCAGAAACAGGTAATGTTAAGTTATCAAACAGTTGTTTTGCTGCTAACAATGAAACGGCCATTTGCTGACGACTTTGAAGATCAAAGTAATCACCATCCAAATTAGGCATTGCTTCAATGGTCGAAGCAGAACGATAAGGAGTTCTTAGCACTAATCCAGCTAAATCATTAATTGCCTGCTCATCATTAGGAAATAAGCTTTCCACAGCAGCCACTAATTTTGCTCCTAACGGTAATGAAGAAGCAACTAATTCTTGGCATCTAGCCAGCAATTGCTGAAATACACGTTCTGGTAAGTCAATCGGGAGCGTTAAAGATGCTCCACGACTCCATCCCCACGAAGGAACTAACGCGACTGAGGGATTGTCTACGTAGTCAGGATATTCTCGGATTTGGGTTTCCCAAGGGAATAACGGAGGATGGTTTTGTATTTGAATTTGTAACCGACGTTTAAGGACGGCTTGGAAACGTTCTTGCACAGTAGGAATTTCTCCTAGTTGAGAGGTTTGGGGTGTCCATTCCGGTTGCTGCAAATCCATTGGAGTATTCGCAGCACTCGGTATATTTTCGACCCCGTTATTTTCCTTACAATTGACCGAGGTATTTTCTGATTCTATAGCATACTTAGCTATTAACCATCTAAACAACTGGTTTTGTAAGGATTCTGAGTCACTATTCATGAGTAGATGCACCCGATCCGGACACTAGAGAGTTACGAATTTCCCAGGCTTGTTCAAGAATTTTAAACCATCGCTTTTGCAGTTGTGCCATTGATAACCCGCACAACTTGGCAATTTTTTCATCAGGTTCTTTTTGTTGCTTTAGTTCGAGTAAAGACCGTTGCTTCGGATCCATTTCTTCAATAAACTTTTCCCACTGAATAGGTGTCAAGCCCAAATTTGTACTTAAATCAGCTTCAAGCCATTCGTGAACTAGTTCCCAGCGGTGCAGTAAAGCAAATCGAATCAAGTGATACTTAAAACGCTGTTGTAAATAATCGCGTTGCCTGGAGGTCAAATTCAAAACTGATTCGATTTCAGTTGCCGACATATCCTGTAACCGCAGCGCAAAATAATCTGCACAATCGGTTTGTTGTCGTTCCTCTAAATAACTCATTAATTCAGTTATTACAACAGAACGTAGCGTATCTTCAGTTGGTTCTGGTTCGGGCTGTGTAGCCATTGCGCTTCGCAGCATTTGAACCGCTGGTTCTTCCCAAGAGCCATCACTTTCACCTCCACTACCTTCGGCAGCTTGTTCGATGTCAACACAGGTTTCTGGTGGTTGTTGTTGAGAAAAAGTTTGTGCGCGCAGAATAATAAGTTGTTGCTGTCTTCCTGGTAAAGGGATGCGACGTTTCCCGTAACGTTCGGTGAACGCCATATACTCGGCTAATTCAAGGAGTGTATGAGGCTGATAGGTAGCACCGAGTTGATTTTCTCTGCGAAAAGCATTAAGAGCTTCTAAATAAAAACTTTGTAGAAAATCTTCAATTATCGTTAGGCGCCCTTGATAGCTCAATTGGCGTTGCGGAGGATTAATATAACGATAGATAATTGCACTCAAAGTACTGTGAAGTTCGACCCTGCCACGAGATGAACCTAACTGGTAATATCGCAAGCACTGAGTCAGGCGATGTCGAGCCAGGGTAATGGCGGAGCTTTCTATAGAGCCAGAAGCTTGGATGCGTTTGCTCTCATTGCAAATCCGATAAACTTCGTTGGTGATACGCATTGCCACATCGTGACAATTTTTCTCCGAAGCTTTGGTTGATTGCCTTAGTTCCTGGAAGGAAAGTTCTAATATCGCCTCCACGCCGATAGAATTTTCTCCCTGAATAGTTGTGGTTGCGGCTAAATTCATAGTCTCGTTCTTAAAAAGACCCTAACATAATCTATTTACAGCCTGGGATCAAAATGAATAATTGGTAAAAAAGTATTATGTCTCAGATTAGCGCGATTGACGCACACCATAATTAAAGAATTGGTTTAGTTTATTATTCTCAACCAAGTGGCGATTATTTAGCTATGCCTGACAAAATTCTTTCCAACCGTTATTATTTTTCCCTCTGGTACATTTATGGATTTACAAGCACAAATTCAATTGCTGAAAGAAAATGCACCCCAAGATGGCATTACACCACAACTGATAACAGCAATCGCTCCGGCTTTACAGACGCTTGCTCAAAGGTTAGCCCATAAACAGTACTTCATCCTCCAAAGTATGGACGAAGAGTGGGTTGTCACCACACTGAGCAATCGTACTAATCCAGAACTCGAAAAACGAGTGGTATATGCTTACCCTACATTACAAGATGCGATTAAAAGCCAATACAGGAGGGATAACCCTCAATTAACTGCTAAACCAATCGGAGTTATACACGCTTTGTTTCAGTTAACGGCAATGGAACCCGTAGATAGTATAGTTTTTTTTGAAACTTCTGGCGTGAGTGGTGATACAATCGAAATCCCACGTTTTGAGCTACAATTATTGATCCAACAGGTAATGGCGCCGTACCGTAACTCCTCCGTGCCTCCTGATATCGCTTAAAAACTACCAGATATCAGCTTAACTTGTCATACGGGTTATTGTGGGGAATTGCTGTAACTATTTCAAGAGCTAAGGGTAACTAGCACTACTGGATTTTACCGTCTGTGCCTACTCCTTAGCTCTTTTAAGACCAATAAATTAAATTTGGTAAATAAAAAACTTAATACAATCGACTCAGCGCAAAATCAGTCATGTTTATCAAAGCTTGACGAGACTCTGAATATGGCAAATCTACCAAATGCTCTACAGCCAACTTCGCGTGATGTGCTGCTAGCTCCCTTGCTCTTGCGATACCTTGACTGTCCGAAATTAACGCCAACGCTTGCTCTAAGTCTCCTTCTTGAGCAAACTCTCGCTCTATTAGCATAAACAAAGCTGGCTTTTCTTCCAACGCATACAAAACAGGCGCCGTTAAGGTGCCGCTTTTCAAATCTGAACCAGCTGGTTTGCCTAACGCTTCTGACGAACTCGTAAAGTCTAAAATATCATCAACTATTTGGAACGCCAAACCGATTTCACGACCATAAGAATACAGACGTTCTGCGGTTTCAGCAGAAACTTCGCTCAACACTGCGGCAGCTTTAGCGCTGTTAGCAAATAATGTTGCAGTTTTATAATAATTTTTTTGAAGATAAGTATCAATTGTGATACTCGCATCAAAACGGTTTAGTCCCTGTTGAATTTCACCAACAGCGAAATCCATCAATACTTGTGATAAGAGTTTTACAACTTCTAAATTATCTAAGTTGGCTAAGTGCCAAGAAGATTGGGCAAAGAAGAAATCTCCTGCCAACACAGCAACACGGTTTCCAAACAAACTATGAATTGTTGGAACTCCACGTCGCTCGTTCGACTCATCTACTACATCATCGTGTACCAAACTCGCTGTGTGAATCATTTCTGTGATTTCAGCTAGGCGCCGATGACGAGTTGTAATATCTTCGGACATGGTAGCGCGCGATACAAGCAGAACTATCGCTGGTCTGATACGCTTTCCCCCAGCTCCAAATAGGTGTTTTGCCGCCGCATAGAGGATGGGGTGGTCTGTTCCAACTAACTGTATCAGATTGTCTGCTAGTAATCGCAGGTCTGCTTCCACAGGAGTAAAAAGGGAGGTTGCTGGGGTCATGGATGGGCGGACTCTGGCTTAAGTTACGAAAGTTTACATATTCTATACTCATTTTAAGATAACGCAGGTAGACTGCAAAGCTTATTGTAAAGAATCATTGTATTAATCAATAGCAACAGCAGTAATTTTTTTCTACCCACAATACCCCAACGAGGTATTTTAAGCTAGAATAGTACCTGAAGATTAGCCATATGTATAAAACAATACTTAAAAATGCTTGCTGAAGTGAGATAATTATTGTTATATTATTTAGTACACAAGGAAGAGGTGCAAAATTTTTAATATCTACGTAAGTGGAATAATTATTATTTATACAATAGGCAAGAAACAAAAGAAAAACTTATTTTTGTGATTGCCAAAATATTTCAAAAATAACTTAGAACTGAGATGAAAAGTCCCGGTGGTTATGTTACGCTAAAATTAAGGGACTTAAAAGTTTTTTGTTAATCACCGCACGAAAGGTAACTCACTCACGGGTGTTTTGCTTTTCGACAGTCGTGAGTCAAATAGATACCGTTTGTTGAACTAGGGAAGCTGTTTTTAGCAATTTCAGTGGTTTGACAGTAGGTTCATATAGTTTCTTGCCGGAAGAAGGAAATTTATTTCGGTGAAGGAGTCAGTTAGCCTTTAACGCTTAATTCAGAGGCTTAGATGTTCTTTGTTGTAACTAAACACAAAGGCAGAAATTTTGCAGACTTAAAGAGACTGTTTCAGCAGCGCTCTAAATTGTTGTATGGCGAATGGTAGCTCAATAACAGCAGTGAGTCTGTAAACATATATAACTATAAAGCAAAAAAAGCAAAGAACTTAGTTCTAGGCAAACTAAAGCGTACTAATTATTTTTAGTACTAAAGAGAGTGCTGCTGTAATCGTGGGATGTATTCGCACGCTTACGGTTAGCTAATGGCCTTTGCTTAATATTAAACACAAATAACTCGTAAAAAAAAATAGTTTATGTGAGAACGGCGATGATAATTTTTATATTAGCTTCTGGATATTTATTTACTGTATACCTCTTATTGGCATTAGCGAAACGTTCTGGAAACAAAACTTCGCCAATTGATGATGTGTAGCTAGTACTTACTCGATTTAATTCTGTTGAATTGTAGCACAGGCCTTCTTCGCCTGTGCAATACTCAAGCCAAAATACCTGACCCACAGTTTACAACTTCAACTGTTGGAGTGCAACCGAGCCAGTTTACAGAAGTAAGTGCGAACGTTTCTGGGCAACCACTGACGGCAAAGCGAGTTGGCATCGGGGGGAAGTTGTTACGTAAGTTGAGTATATCAAGTTCAGTCGCGCAAGCAGAAGCAACGTAAACTGCTGGGTCTACAATGTTAACTGTGCTTGGTAAAAGCGAGCGTAAAATTGGCGCCAAGTGAGGATAGTGAGTACAACCGTAGACCAATGTATCGATTTGTTGTTGAATTAGTGGTTCTAGGTATGAGGTTGCTACTTCAACAGTGTAGGGGTCATGAATACGGTTTTGTTCGATTAAAGGGACAAATTCAGGACAGCTAACTTGCCAAACTTGAGCTTGGGCATCAATTTCTAGGATAACGTTTTTGTAGGCGTTACTTTTTGCTGTGGCTGGAGTCGCGATAACACCGATACGTTTTCCATGTTGAACTGCGGCCTTAGCGCCTGGAAGAATAACACCAATAATAGGAAAATTAAATTCTTCGCGTACAGTTTCAAGGGCAAGTGCTGAACTTGTATTACAAGCCATTACCGCCATCTTAACACCAACACGCTGCATCCAAGTTAAAATTTCGCGGTTAAACTGAATAATTTCAGTTTGAGAGCGAATACCATAAGGTAGTCGAGCCGTATCTCCAAAATAGAGAATCGACTCATTCGGAATCTGGCGATACAGTTCGCGTAGTACAGTTAAACCCCCTACACCACTATCAAATACCCCAATAGGGGCACGCTGTGGCTCTGTGTAATAGTTAAAGTTTTCTTGAACAAGATTAGTTTCAAAGTTTGAAGATAGAAACACAGCTAGTTAGTCTTTTTATTTTTGATTAACAATACAGGATTTATAGCAATTAGACAAATACCTAGCCAAGGAGTTTTTTTACAAACAGGGAATTTGTTGTAGAGACGCGATTTAATCGCGTCTCTACAGTCGTGTATCTATCTTCCTAAATATCTAAGAACACCGCGTGCGATAGCTTCAGCCATGCGATTTTGATACTCACGAGTACCGAGACGGGGGTTATCTTGTACTCCTGTCATATAACCCGTTTCTACTAAAATCGAAGGCATCGAGCTTTTTCTCAAAACGTAAAATCTGGCTTTACGGGTGCCTCGGTCTTTAATGGTAGAGATATTTTGGACAATGCTTTGGCGAACTGCTTCAGCAAGACGATAGCCACTGTCATAATAGTAAACTTCCAAACCGTTGACATCTGGGCGCCCACTGATAGAGTTAGCGTGGATACTGACGAATAAATTGGCGTTAACACGTTCTGCTAAGTCTACCCGTGGTTTTAAGTCAACAAAGTAATCAGAATCACGAGTCATGACAACTTGAATACCATTTTGCTCCAAGATAGACCTAACTCGTAGACCTATAGGTAGAATTACGTCTTTTTCAAGTAAACCACGAAGACCTGGGGCGCCTGAATCTTTACCTCCATGTCCTGGGTCAACAATCACAATGATTTTGCCTCTGGGAGTTGGTTGACGCACTGGAGGTTGTGGGTTCGGTACAGGGTTGCCACCAGGAGGTAACGGTTGCGGGTTAGGACGTGGAAGCGGCAATGGAAGAACTACAGGAGGTTGAATCGGTTGGGACGGTGGATTAATAGGTGGTAGGGTACTTATACGTCCACGAGTGAGTTCGAGTGATAGTAGTTGACCACTAAGTTGATTGACTTGTCCAAATTGCACTCCTGCGGCAGGTTGTACTAATATTGCGACGGTGTTGGGGTCTTGCTGCTGTAAACGAACTTTTAATACTGGACTATTGGCGCCAAAACTTGGGCCGCGAACGTTTTGTTGTAACTTGGCGTTAGGAATAGTAATACGATATTGTCCAGTAGACCTATCCCACCCACCACTTCCCGTTAAACGCTGGTCTCCACTAATAATGAGCTGTGTACCTGTAGCGTTAAGCTCAACCGATTGAATTGTGGCAACTGTATTAACAGTTATTGGTGGATTTGGGTTTGGTTGGTTGATAGGAGGACGAGGATTATTTGGACTTGGAAGTCTAACAACTGAGGCAGCGCTAGGAATTAGAATCAATCCATTTGCACCGCTTAATGAGGCATTCCAGTCAGGACTGTCTCGATTTACCTGTAGCTGCATTCTGACAGTCGGAGTTCTAGAATTTAGTTGAGATAATAAAACTCTGTTAACACCATGTTTATTAACTGAAATGTCGCGTTGCGCTTGCGATGATATTGTGGCGCCAGTAATGTCTACATCTATCGAGCGTCTATCGAGACTGCGAATTACTCTCAACTGTGGATTTCCAGCCCCACTAGTGCGAACAAAAAACCCATCACCCGTAATTTGAACATTCTCAACTGTGGTTGGTACGGACGAAGCGGCAACTACTGTTGATGGGGGTAACGGTCTTGAGTTATTTGCATTGCTAGGAGGCGTGTTATTAGAGGGAGTAGTAACTACATTATAGATACCTTTATCAGAGGAATCTCCAATTTGTTCACGTTCGGGTTTTGGTAATTGTACAGTCCAGCGACTGGGACTAACCCCAACAAATTTGACTTGAGCAGGGTCAAGCGTAAAACCAGGTGCGAGTTCAACGACAAGACGCGCTGTATCTTCGTCGAATTGTCCGATACGAAGCGAGCGTATTGCCCCACCTATTGGTTGCGTAAGTTGGGGACGCCCAAACCGCGTTCCCGGTAAATCGATAACTACCCGTGTTGGGTTAAAAATTAGCTGTGCTTTTGGTTGCACGGCGCCGTCGGTAACGATTTCCAATCGGTTTTGATTGGCATCAAACCGCCAAGAGTTAAGTTTAGCTGCATGGGCGGGCGACGAAAGTATGAAGACAGTAAAAAGGGTGCTGGGTAGTAACCAGTGTAATCTCACAGTGTTTTCTCCTGAATCCATTGATATAACGCCGAAGCGTCAACCGGTCAAATATAATGTTTTGTTTTTTTTTAGCTATTCCTCACACCGTCACCCAACGAGAAGCAGTTATTGCAGGCGTTTTGGTCACCACACATCTTGTATTGCTATCGCAGTTATATAGCTCCACACATGAATGCTCAGAAGAGAAAATTAACTTTTGATACACTTACGTATCAAAAATTGCTCGCTACGGCATTACTATTACGCCAATAATGAGATAACCAAAATTAACAGTAAGTGTTAATCATTGGTTGTAACATATACCACGTGTTATTTGAGATTTTGAGAACAGCGACCCTCCCAGGCGCACAAGACCTACGTTTAACAAACTGCCCAAAATAAGAATTGTATTTTTTGAAACAATTTATCCAGTTTTGAATCGTAGTGTCAACCCAAGCATAAAAAATAAAAATTTGTCGAAAGGTAAAGTTGATGGAAGTAGCGAGGAATAGGACGTTTGAGTAATCGATGCACGTAAGCCTTATATAAGTCCCTGTCTATGTAGTCGTTGATTGTTGGGATTTTGTTCTTGGTCAGGGGTGCAAAATTTGATGCTGACCAATAGAACTAGTTACCAATAACCTAGACGCGAGGAACATCGCGTCTCTACAATGCTATTTGTAATGGCAGTACAAAATACTTGGTGTTCGGTTTAAACATATGAGTCTATTTGCTATCGAATTTGTCGGAGATATTGCAAAACACCGCGCGCGATGGCATCAGCCATTTGAGCTTGGTATTGTGGCGTAACGAGCCGCGATACGTCTTGAGTACCTGTCATAAACCCGGTTTCTACTAAAATTGAGGGCATTGAGCTTTTTCTCAAGACAAAAAATCTAGCTCGCCGTACTCCTCTGTCTCGGACACTGAGACTCTGAAGCATGGTACTGTGGACTATGCGAGCGAGTTCTAGACCACTGTCGTAATAATACGTTTCCAATCCATTCACATCCGGACGACTTGCACCGGCTGAATTCGCGTGGATGCTAACAAAAACATCAGCGTTGATTCGCTCCGCCATATCCACTCGACCTTGCAACGTCACAAAATAGTCTGCATTGCGTGTCATTACTGCTTGTATACCGTTTTGCTGAAGAATTTGGGCTACTCTAATACCTATTGGCAAAATTACATCTTTTTCCATTGAACCCCCTATCCCAAGGGCGCCTGAGTCCTTACCTCCGTGTCCTGGGTCAATAATTACGACTAAACGCCCATCATTACGTCTTCGACCAGGTACAGGGTCTACAGGAGGCCGTGGAGGTTCACCAATAATTGGTCCGGAACCACCTGGTCTAATTGGGTCAGGAAACGGCCTAATCGGTGGTATTGGTCTATTACGGCGCAATTCGAGCGCTAAAAACTGCCCAGTAATTTGATTTAGTTGCCCAATTTGCACTCCGCTAGCAGGTTGCACCAAAATTACTACAGTATTTGATTCTTTTTGTTCGGTTAACCGAATCCTAAGAATTGGGCTATTACTATCAAGTGCTGGACCACGAACGTTGTTGGTAAGACGCGCGTTTGCTACGGTAACACGGAACATTCCTGTTGCTCTATCCCAACCGCTTGTGGCAGTAAAGTTTTGGTCTGCGCGAATAATTAACTGCGTTCCACCACCTACAAGTTCTACTGATTGAATTGTTGCAGGAGTATTACTGCGACCTGGTGTTGGTGGAATACCAGGGAACGGTGTCGAAGGTGGAGAGGAAGGTGAAGGGGAAGGAGCAGGATTATTTGAACCTCCACTATTAGACCCTGAAGTATTGGCGCCACCACCAAAACGGTCAGGTAAAAAAATCAGATTGTTAGCATTTTTCAAAACTCTCCAGTTAGGGCTGTTTCTTTCAACTTGTAAAGACATCCTAACAATGGGAGTATTACCTTCAAGCTGCGATAAAATTACTTGGCTAACACCAAAACGATTCACCATCATCTCTCGCGTTAAAGTTGGTGCTAGCGATGCTCCCGATATATCTATATTGATAATTTGTTGATCACGACTACGAGAAATACGAACCAAAGGATTTCCGCCATTGGTACGGACGAAGAAACCGTCACCCGTAACTCGTACATTTTCGATTTGTGTTTCAGCTTGAGCTGTTTTGAGTTTTTGAACTAGTTGGGATATTTGTATTATTTTTGATTCATTATCGTTATCAAATATAATTGAACCGTTCAGAGCGCGAGCTTCGGACGGTAGTATCAAAATCGAAGTTATAAAAGTACCTGATAACAACCAATGTAGTTTCACAATATTTTCTCCACCAAAACGTTCCTGGTAGTAGTGCAATTTGAAGACAGCATTGGCAAATCCTTATGCAGTCAACGCACGGATACTCTAGCATCTGTTGTTACCCAATCGTTGATATTTCTCAAGAATTTGGGTAGATGCAGCATGTAGCGTCATATGCTAACATAAAGCACTCCGCACATCTACGGCATCATTTAAAATACTTTAGCCAAAATATAATCAATATAAACACAAAAACAAAAGGCACCAGTAGGAGGTGCCATAACATATAAGCTTTTTATACAACTCATTTACTCTTTGATAGCTAAAATTAATAGCTAAGTCTTAGAAACCCGGTTTCTACTTTGAGAAACCGGGTTTCTTTGCTGATTATGGATTTTCGGCAGTATTGCTCAAAGCTGCTGGTTCTGGGTCTGGGAATACAATCCTTAAAAATGGTGGCGCCAAAAATGTTGTAACTATCACCATGAGAATGATTGCCGCTTCTAATGGCTTGGTTAAAATACCAACGCTGGAACCAATACCCAAAAATACTAGTCCAACTTCTCCACGTGGTATCATTCCTACACCAATAGCCAAGCGGTTAATTTTTTCTTTTCCAAATACACTAAAACCTGTAACAAGTTTACCGAGAATAGCTACCGTTACTAAAAAGATTGCCATTATTAACCCTTCGCGGTTGCTAGGTATAGCGGGGTTAAGAACGCTTAAATCAGTTTTAGCGCCTACAGTTACAAAGAAAATTGGTACTAACATATCAGCAACGGGAATTATTTGTTGCTGTAGCTCTTTGCGTTTTTCAGTTTCTTCAAGAACTAAACCAGCAGCAAACGAACCTAAAATTGCTTCTAACTGAATAGACGCGGCAAAATATGCCATTAGAAAAGCGAAAATAAACGCGGGTAATATGAGTTCACCACGGGTTTTGAGAACATTAACAACCGCTACAAACGATTTGTTAAAGAAATTACCGAGTGCAATGGCGCCTACCAAGAAGCCAGCAGCACTAAAAATCAAGTATACGACTTTGCCAACATCTACAGCGCCATCTTTAGCAAGACTAGCGACGACAGCCAGAACAATAATACCCAACACGTCGTCAATAACAGCAGCCCCCAAAATTATTTGCCCTTCCTTAGAATTGAGGCGCCCTAACTCTGATAGTACCCTGGATGTAATACCAATACTTGTAGCAGTTAACGCCGCTCCAGCAAAAATAGCAGGAACCGCACCCACACCAAATATTAACATTAGCCCAGCAGTACCTGCTGCAAAGGGAACCACCACCCCAACACAAGCCACCACCGTTGCTTGCAGTCCAACAGATAACAAATCCTTTAAATTAGACTCCAAACCAATTTCAAACAGCAGGATAATAACACCTAATTCTGCCAAAACAGATATTACTTCCGACTGTGCATGAAATACGCTGTTTGCAGCTTCGGGACTTAAACCACCTGTAAAGGTCAAGAATTGCATTATTACTGAGCTTGAAGCTTCAGCATCACCAAATACCAAAAGGTGTAAAGCTGAAACACCTACTACTACACCACCTACAAGTTCTCCTAAAACAGGAGGCAACCCGATACGGTTAAATAGTTCTCCACCCAACTTGCTAGCAAAGTAAACTACCACTAAACTTAGTAGTACTGATGCTAATACTAAAGAACTATCAGCAGTCTCAGTTGTAGATGCAAGTAAATGTAACGGTTGAAAAGAAATCGTCATTAAGTCTAATTGCATTGTAAAAGACGCGAAATCATCCCTCTACTCTATCAACTGCTAGGGGATTAATTGTTATTAATTCGGCTTAATAAGAATTATTATCAATAATTCTATTGATTAATCATAGAGACGTTACATGTAACGTCTCTACAAATACGCCGAAATGCAGGGTGTAATTTTTTAGTTTCAAAAAACGTAACCGTGCATCGTTTTAAGAAGGCGCCATGTCAAAGTATAAACATGAAAGTTTAGCTTTTAACTGAACTAAAAAGCAGTGCATTAAACAAAAATAAATAGCCACATTTTTGGGGTAAAGCTGTATCGCATAAGATTTTGTGATTAGAGCCAAAGCTTTGCTATATATTGTTTTTGTCGTATGACAGGTGATATACAAGTTCAGTTTAAAGCATATAAATACGAGATTTATCTAATATATTAGTAAATATTTATATGTAAGTTTTTACTAATTTGCTAGATACATTTTTGTTTTTTTTGACATTTAATCTATTTCAGGTACTATTGATTTTACTTAAGTATCTGGAAAGTTTCGAGTGTATATATTTATGAGGAGTGATGAGTGATGAGTCAAATTAATGGCAATTTTTGGAAAACGTTACCTGTAGCGTTATTACTGTGCGCTACTTTTGTGCAGCCTAGTTTAGCTCAAGAAAAAGAGCGGATGTTACGGACACTAACGGTAAGTGGACGTGGTGTAGAGTCTATACCAACGACTCTTTCTCAAGTTAATGTGGGTGTAGAAGTGCAAGGAAAAGACGCAAAACAAGTTCAACAAGAAGCGGCACGTCGTTCAAATGCTGTAGTCACGTTAATAAAATCACGTCCTGGGGTTGAAAAGTTACAAACAACAAACATTAACCTCAACCCAGTTTACAGTTACACTAACAACGTACAGCGAATTACTGGTTACAGTGCTACTAACACCGTTAATTTCCGTATTCCTACTGATAGAACAGGTAACTTGCTTGATGATGTAGTCAAAGCAGGCGCCACACGTATTGATGGCATAAGTTTTGTCGCGAGTGATGAAGCGATATCCCAAGCGCAAAGACAAGCTTTACAAAAAGCAACTCAAGACGCACAACAACAAGCAAATGCAGTATTCACGACTCTTGGCTTAAAAGCGAAAGAAGTAGTTAATGTACAAATTAACGGCGCCGTTCCTCCTAGACCTGTATATCGAGAATTGGCTAATGCTAGCTTAAGGGCAGATGCTGCGGCGCCTCCTACTCCTGTTGTTGGTGGTGAGCAACAAGTTGAAGCTTCAGTTACCTTACAAATTAGTTATTAATGTTGGATTGTGGCACAGGCATCCTTGCCTGTGTTTACAAGTGAACTCAAAAACTTTATCTCTGTGTCCGAGCGTGTCTCTGTGGTCAAGATTATTACCACATAGGTACAGTAGAGACGCGATAAATCGCGTCTTTACACAGAGGAGGAATAATTACATTAAAAATTATCAGGACTGTCGAAGTCGCTTCCTGAGTTATCGGTATCGCGCTTAGAGCCTAGTAATTCCAACTGTTCTACCAAGATAACTGGTGTGGAACGGTTGGCGCCTGTTTTGTTATCAACCCAAGTGTCAAATTTTAAAGAACCCTTAACTCCTATTTGTTTACCCTTCGTTACATAATCCTTGGCTATTTGGGCTGTTTTACCCCATATCTCTAAGCTAAACCAATCTGGTTCTGCGTCGCGACTACGGCGATTAACGGCCAATGTTAACCGACACTTCACACTCCCAGAATCAAAGTATTTAATATCTGGTTCCGAGCCGACACGACCGATAAGAGTGATACAATTTATACTCATACTAATGCTATTTATTAAGTACAAAGGTACTTTATTTATATTACTTGTATGACAGAGGAATTGTCACTATCTAAAATATATGTTTAGATAAAGAGCAATTGTCGCTCTGTGCAGGAAAATTGGTAAAAATTACTTCGGCGCCGGAGTGAATCCTTACGGATATACTGACGTAGCCATAGAATAGAAAAAAGTAGTGCAGTGTTTAGTAAAGATTACCAAAAGTTCTATAAAAAATAGCCTGCTTTACTAGACTCAGGATACAAAAAGTAATAGAATCCAGCACGATTCACTCAAAAACTCGTAGTCAAAAGTATCGCAAATAGGGGGCGTAGAAGCGCGTGGGTCTTTTTAAAAAGTTTTCCTTATCGCGGGATATGGGTATCGATTTAGGTACAGCCAACACCCTCGTTTACGTATGTGGTAAAGGTATTGTTCTCCAAGAACCTTCTGTGGTAGCCATCGACCAAAATGAAAAGGTCGCATTGGCAGTGGGAGAAGAAGCAAAAAAAATGCTCGGTCGGACACCTGGTAACGTGGTTGCTCTCCGCCCCTTGCGTGACGGTGTAATCGCTGACTTTGATACCGCCGAGCTGATGTTGAAAAGCTTTATCCAGCGCGTTAACGAGGGCAAGTCATTGGTTTTACCAAGAATTGTCATCGGTATTCCTAGCGGTGTAACTGGTGTTGAACGACGAGCTGTAATGGACGCTGCTGCCCAAGCAGGCGCCAGGGAAGTGTTTTTGATTGATGAACCTGTTGCAGCAGCAATAGGCGCCGGATTACCAGTTGCTGACCCAACAGGTAACATGATTATTGATATTGGTGGTGGTACCACAGAGGTAGCAGTTCTGAGCCTACAAGGTACAGTACTAAGCGAATCGGTACGTATCGCAGGTGATGAGTTAACCGAGTCCATAATCGGATATATGAAGAAAGTTCATAATTTGGTGATTGGCGAACGAACTGCCGAAGATATTAAGATTCGTATCGGTTCGGCTTATCCGACTTCTGATGACGAAGAAGCGATTATGGAAGTTCGCGGTTTGCACTTGCTTTCAGGATTACCACGTACTGTCACAATTAAAGGGCCAGAGATTCGCGAAAGCATGTCTGAACCTTTAAGCGTAATTATTGAAGCAGTGAAGCGGACTTTAGAGCGCACACCACCGGAACTTGCAGCAGATATTATCGACAGGGGTATTATGCTTGCTGGTGGTGGTGCGTTACTTAAGGGTATTGACACTTTAATTAGTCATGAAACGGGTATTGTTACACACATAGCATCAGACCCATTAAGTTGTGTAGTTCTTGGTACTGGTCGTGTATTGGAGAACTTTAAACAGCATGAGCGAGTATTTAGCGCTCGTTCACGAAATATGTAAAGTAGAATGCAGCAAGTGTTACTGGATTCTCGGTAGAATCCAGTATCCCTATTATTTATAGCTATAAGAAAGGTACGTATGTTTACAGCACGGTGGTGGGAGCGCAGGGGCTTACAAATAAGTTTACTCGGTTTAGTAGTTGGTAGTGCTTTTGTACTGAGACAAACTCAAGGTTCATTTTTACTTGAGGTCTATCAAGGCATAACTCGTCCACTACAAATTATGAGTTCTGGTCCAACTAAAGAAGAAAGATTACGTGATGCCCAGTTATTAGAATTGCAAACCCAGATTGTTGAGCTACAAAGTCAAAATCAAAAGCTCAAACAAATTTTAAATTATAACGAACAAGAAAAAGCCGCAAAACCTCTGGCTGTAGCTCGTGTAATTGGGCGCAGTGCTGACAATTGGTGGCAACAAGTAACTCTCAACCGTGGCAGTTCCAATGGAGTTCAAGAGGGTTCTGTTGTTCGTGCCGAAGGTGGGTTAATTGGTCTTGTAGAAAATGTAACTCCAAACTCTAGCCGCGTGCTGTTAGTTAGCGACCTCAAAAGCCAAGTTGGTGTAACCGTTAGTCGAACTGGCGCCAAAGGTGTATTACGCGGTGATGGTTCTAGTGAAGCTGTACTTGAGTTTTACGAAAAAGTCCCCAACGTCAAAATTGGTGATTTAATCGCCACATCCACCTACAGCCAAAAATTTCCATCAGGAGTTGCGGTTGGTCGTATAAAATCTTTAGATTTAAAGCGCTTGCCTGCATCGATTGCCAAAATCGAACTTTTCCCACCAATTCGTTCACTTGACTGGGTTGAAATTTATCCAAAGCCAGAAGCGCAACCAGAAGCTCCAGTAAACGCTGATAAACAAAAAGAAACTCAAGAATCACAAAAATCTGTTTCACTTTTCTAACCTAATTGACCAATTAAAAATTAAACATTTAAGATACGCATCACCTCAAAGAGTATGAAGCTATTTTCATGGAAGGGTTCCAAGCGTCGCACTAGCTCTTATTCAGCCAAACCTAAAAAAAGAAAACAGGTCGCACGCCAAAAAGAGGCGCCTTCTTCAAAACCAAAATCAAAACCACTATTTAAATTCAACTTCAAGCCTGTTGCTAGTTGGAAACCCCGAACTCGTCAAATCGTAGATTACTCTTTGATGTTTTTCAGTGTACTCTTATGTTTGATGTTGCTACCCAACCGTTTACCTGGTATGGAGTTACTCGGAATTGCGCCAAATTGGCTGCTTATTTGGGTAGTCGCTTGGAGTGTTAAGCGTAATGCATGGCAAGGCGCCTTCGCTGGTATCATTTTGGGATTCCTTCAAGATGCCATGACATATTCTGAACCAACTCATGCATTGCCTCTGGGTTTGGTAGGATTAATCACTGGTGGAATTCAAAAGCAGCGATTTATAGAAGAGGACTTTATCTCTATTGCTTTGATTGTGTTTGTAATGGCAGTTTTTAGTGAAGCTGTTTTTGCATCACAACTAACTTTAAGTGGAGGTCGAAACGTCACATTTATTTGGGCATATTTTCAGCGAGTCGCTCTTGCTTCTGCTATTCTTAGTAGCCTTTGGGCGCCTGTCGTTTATTATCCTTTAAACCGCTGGTGGCAAAAGCTTAAGCTCGCAGAGCAAAACTAAATTTTTGAATCAAATTTTAACGTTATTAAAGGTGTTAGCTGGTATTTTACTTGTTAACACCCAATCATTGGGCGGAGTGTGGTGATAAATTAGAGTCCCATTTTCTTTGGTGAAGATGGGATTCTTAACATATTTATAGGTGATATGTAGAGACGTGATTAATAAGAGCGGGAAAACCTCTGCTTTACACGTCTCTACGTGTTTTGTCAAAAAAGATACTCTTAATACAAGATTATTATGAGGAATGAGCCACTTTGGCACAAAGGACACAAAGAAAGAAGAAAGAAGAAATAAGTAAGCAGAATCAATTTTACCTTTTTGCTGGAATTGTTAAGCATGACGCTTTAAACTTGGCTTAAGCCTGTCATTTTTATTCGTTATACAGTAGCAGGAAGTTTCGGAAATAAAGGTGTATATAGGTTATGGATAACTCCCCAATAGTGCAACATGCCAATGCCGAAGCGCTCCAAAGTCAGGAAAATACTATTAATATATCAATGGGTTATTACTCACAATCTAAAAATATTGGAACAGATTTTGACGCGCGCATGATGCAGCGATGCTTGGAACTTGCACGCAAAGCTTTGGGATGTACGGCGCCAAACCCGATGGTTGGAGCGGTTATTGTTAAAGATGGAAAAATAGTTGGAGAAGGATTTCATCCCAAAGCTGGTGAACCTCACGCGGAGGTTTTTGCGTTGCGAGAAGCTGGTGAAAATGCATGTGGCGCCACAGCTTATGTTAGTCTAGAACCTTGTAACCACTATGGACGCACCCCACCTTGTTCATCTGCCTTAGTAAAAGCAGGTGTTGCAAAAGTTGTTGTGGGAATGGTTGACCCAAACCCTTTAGTAGCAGGTGGTGGTATTGCTAAACTTCGCGATGCGGGTATTGAGGTAATAGTTGGAGTCGAAGAAGCTGCTTGTCAGAAATTAAATGAAGGTTTTATACATAGAATATTGCATCGGCGCCCGTTGGGTATATTAAAATATGCCATGACTCTAGATGGTAAAATCGCCACAAATACAGGTCATAGCGCTTGGATTACAAATCAGGAAGCTCGCAGCGTAGTTTATAAAACGCGAGTAGCATGTGATGCAGTAATTATAGGTGGAAATACAGTTAGAAAAGATAATCCATATTTAACAAGTCATAACGAGTTTGCACGCAATCCTTTACGGGTAGTAATGAGTCGTAGTCTTGACTTACCAGCAGAAGCTCACCTCTGGCAAACCGAGGTAGCTCCCACTTTGGTACTGACGAGTGAGGGAGCAAACCCCGATTTTCAGGCAAGTCTACGTCGTCGTGGGGTAGAAGTAATTGAATTAGATTTACTTACACCCGATAAAGCGATGGCATATTTTTATGAGCGTGGTTTCTGTAACGTCTTGTGGGAGTGTGGTGGAACATTAGCAGCAAGTGCAATTAAACAAAATGCTGTACAAAAGGTTTTAGCTTTTATTGCCCCTAAAATCATCGGTGGCAGTGCTGCTCCTACCCCCGTAGGAGATTTAGGCTTTACCACTATGACTGAGGCACTTGCTTTAGAACGTGTCGAAATGCGTTTAGTTGGAACTGACTGTTTAATTGAGGGGTATTTACCTCTTAACATTTAATTGTACGAACGTTCGTAAGCCATGTCACGGATAAGAGCTAACCGTGATTGGATGTAATCGTTCAAAAAAGCAGTTTCACTGTAATCGAGGGATGTTTGCATCTTGGTCTGTCTTACGAGCCATTGTACCAAGCTTGCATCATCCATTTGTAAAAGCGTTCTACTCTGAGCGCTTTCTAGTACCGACCAAAACTGACGCATAAGATTCGGAGTCACATTTACCTCCATTCCAAATAATCGACTGATTTTTTTCAGGATACACAATTGATTTGAAAACGTCCGGTATTATTGGACAACATGACACAACTATTAAAAAACTCTTAATATATCGAATTATTAGTTGATACAGTTTAAACAAATTCCAAGGAACCAGAAACTAGAAACCGGGTTTCTTCATTAATATATTGTAATAAAAAAACCAATTTTACATAGAAACCCGGTTTCTGACGTGTTAATGTAAGCAAATTAACAAACGGCATACTTGAGCTTGATAGTGTAGTGATATCATGTCTATCAAACGGCTAAATCGCTTTTTCCGTCCTAAATTTGAATGTTCTTTTTCATTAACGACGGTTTTGTCAGTACCATTTCTTGTGCAAACTTTTACTGCGGTGTCACTAGTTGGTTATTTTTCTTACCACAATGGGCAAATGGCAGTTAACAACTTAGCGACACAAATGCGAAGTGAAATTAGTAAGCGTATAGACCTGATAAACTTGTATTAAATCTAATTGACCAAATACCAGCAAGTGAAACTTGTTTAATTCAAAGTCTAAAAGATTAGTTGAGAATTTTAGGCTTGATATTATTTTAGATTTAATTATTAATATATAATTAAAAATAAATTGTATTTAGCTGTAATGTCAACATAAATATATGACTTCAGTAACAAATCAACTAATTAATAGTCCAATTGAACGTGGGTTCAAGCAGTAAAGTTTGTTGATTCGGTAAATACCACCAACCCAACGAATAAACCATTACTACTTGATGTATCAGATTTTTTTGAAAGTGTTAAAAAAGTTTGTTCACACAGTGTACCGCAGGTAGATCGGCGCCAACTACGAACAAATGTAAAAATTTACTATATTACCGGAATTCACTTAGAAGCCAGTGTAGTTATTGTTGATATGAGCTTCTGGGTAACACGTATGATTACGCCAACGCTATTAAACAATCGCTATAAGGTTCTGCGCGTGCTGGGCGATGGGGGATTTGGGGAAACTTTTTTAGCTGAAGATACTCAGATGCCATCGGGCCGTCGGTGTGTGATTAAGCAACTTAAACCTGTTGCTAATAATCCTCAAATTTACCAATTGGTGCAAGAGCGCTTTCAACGGGAAGCCGCTATTTTAGAAGAATTGGGTGAAGGTAGCCTCAAATACCAGCATTATATGCTTACTTTGTTGAGAACGGACAATTTTATTTAGTACAAGAATATATACAAGGGCAAACACTTACGCAGTTGCAGCAACAAGGGGCACTGAGTGAAAGTACGGTTAAAGAAATTTTGATTAATATTTTGCCTGTACTTGATTATGTTCATGCCAGAGGCATGGTGCATCGTGATATCAAGCCAGATAATATTTTGATTCGTAGTTCAGATAGTAAACCGATTTTAATTGACTTCGGCGCCGTCAAAGAAACGATGGGTACGACGATAACAGCTTCTGGTAATTCAGCACAGTCAATAGTTATAGGTACACCTGGTTTTATGCCAATGGAACAATCGGTAGGAAGACCAGTATTTTCAAGCGATATATATAGTCTAGCTTTAACCGCTATTTATTTACTTACAGGTAAACTACCGCAGGAGTTACCGACGAACCCGACTACAGGGGAAATCGTCTGGCGAAACTTTGCTTGGAATGTCACACCATCGTTTGCAGCAATTATTGATAAAGCAATACAGCCTTTTTCACGCGACCGTTATTCAAATGCCAGAGAAATGATGCGGGCACTGCAAACACTACAGGCACCTATGGCGCCTACCATACCAGTGCAACAATCAGTACCAACTGTTGTGTCTCAAGCTCCACAGCCACAACCAAAAGTGTTTTCTCCTCCACCTGTTACACCACAGTATCCAGCTGCACCTTACCAGCAGACAGTTGTTCCGCGTGCTTCGGGTACTTGGCAGCAAGCAGTAATTATTGGTAGTGTCATCGGTGTATTTGTTGCTGGTGGTTTATGGGCTACACAGTTATTTGCAAATAATTCACCATCAAAGCCAATAACAGAAGTCGCTAATACCATACCAACTCCAACAGCTTCTCCACCAGATACACCTCAAACGATTCAAACTACTGCACCCCAGCCAATTCCTACAGTCACACGTTTAGTTACTATTCAGCAACCACAACAAGAGCGCACTCCAACTTCTGTACTTCCTCAAACAAATGCACGTATTTCACAAGCAGATGCCGAGCAAACCATTAGGAATTGGATTAGTGCAAAACGAGAAATATTTGGCCCCAACCATCGTTCTGAACTCGGAGCGCAATTACTAACAGGTAAAGCTTATCAAGACAATATCAGCAGAACAGATAATCCAGATGCATGTTTAGCAACTGGCGCCAATGAAGATGATTGTTTAAGTTCTGTCGATTGGTTAATTAGAAATAATGCTTATTATACCTATGGAGTGCAAAAGGTAGAACAAATCAAAGATTTTTCATCAAGTGGAGATAACGCTACAATTGAAGCTGCAATTACTGAAGAGCGTACACTTTATAAAAATGGCAAAATCGACCGAGCTAATACAGCTTTTAGTACCACAGTTGTACGCTACTCTTTGCAATATGAAGATGGAACTGTCAAAATAGCCGATTATAAAGCGCTTAATTAATAGTCATGAATTTTTATTTTTAATTTTTTCTTGTTACTAGGTGTGAGCCTAGTAACGAGTTGAAAATAAAGTAGATGTATATTTGGCAAAAATTTAAAACCTAATAGAATTAAGCTTTTTGGAGTTAAAGTGGAACATTCGCATAATTCAAATCAATTAGACAAAAAGGTTTTTGAGCTAGAAGCTAAATTGATTCGAGCTAATCAGGTTATATCTTCTTTGCAACAACAAAACTTAGCTTTAAAGCAACAAGTAAATAACTTAGTAAGTAATAATTCAGAAACGAAAGTAACTAAAACTACTAATAATGATTCTCCTTCGCTACTCTTAAATATCCAAACAAGTTTGAATATGAATCAAAAACCACTACAAAAGCATTGTTTCATCTCAGAAGGGAAAAAACGCAAAAAAATAATTAAAAAATTATCAAGATTAAAATTTTATGGACTAATTAGTTTAGTTATGATTTCAATTACGAGCGTATATGGAGTAAGCTCATTTATCGTTAATCGTAGCAATGAAAAAAATCCAGAACCTGTAAATAATCAGCCTATTAAAAAATTTTCAGCTTCCCAACAACCACTTAGTTCAGGAATAAGAGTGAATACTCCAGTCACGGTTCCCAGCAATAACTATAAGCAGACTCCTGTTGTAGAGCAAACCATTGCTGCTTTACCATCAGTGACATTTGCTAATTCAGAATTTATTTACAATGTCATTACACCCCCAACCTTTCAGTCAAGTCAGAAATTAGATGGAATCGTCAAAGATTTAGTCGAGTTAGCAAAAAGTAACAAAACATCTACCGATAAATTATCTATCACACTCATAGACTTAAATAAAAACGCTATTGCTCAATATCAAGAAAATACACCACGATTTCCTGCTAGCGTTGCAAAAATATTTTGGTTGGTAGCTCTAAAAGCTAAAATACAGCAAGGAGTTATTCCTTTTGATGCATCTGTGAATCATGAGATAAATCAACTAATTCTACAATCTGATAATGATGCAGCCAGTAATATTATTGACCGCATAACATCTACAGAAACATTTACAAAAAAATTAGGCAAAGAACAGTTTAAACAATGGAAAACTAAGCGAGAGTCTTTAAACTTATTTTTTCAGAATGCTGGTTATAAAAATATTAATATCACTCAAAAAACTTTTCCTATTCCCCATCTTAATATTCAAGAACCGCAAGGAACAGATTTACAAATACGCGGTGATAATCCAAATAAACCAATACGCAATAAAGTTACTACATATCATGCAGCCAGATTAATGTATGAAATAGTTACTGGGCAAGCGATTAGTCCACAATCTAGTCATGAAATGAAAGATTTATTAAGTAGAAATTTACAAACCTGGCAAGCAATACCATTAAACCCTGAAGAATTTCATCCTGTAAAGAATTTTTTAGGTGAATCATTGCCAGCAGATAAAGTTGAATTTGTTTCAAAAGCTGGTTGGACTACAAGCTCGCGTCAAGAAGTAGCATATATCGCAACAAACAACGGGAAAACTAGATATATAATCGCAGTGTTTGGAGATGACAAAACTTATGGTGTGAGTCAGGATATTTTTCCAAAAATGTCGCGTTTACTTTTTGATAGAATGAACAAATAGATAAGTTATATACTTAATATTTATGCTGTAGTTTGATGTATTTACATCATGTTAATATCAAGCTGTTGTAATTAATACTATAATCCTATTTTTGCTAATGATTCAGAGTTATTGTTAAATTAAAACAAAATTATTATCTGGCGAGAATAAAACCTGTAATAATTCATTCACTGATGCAAATTTAATAAATTTATACATAAATGTTTATGAAACGCTTACAAAACTGGTTTAATAAATCACTTTTGTGCAGTTTTTTAATACTGAGCTATTCTGTACCTATTCGTGCCTAAATTATACCAGATAATACTCTTGGTTCTGAGAATTCCAGCATTGCGCCTTTTCAAATCAACGGTATTAATTTTAACTTAATTAATGGCGGCGCCAACGTGGTGTAAATCTTTTTCACAGTTTTAGTGATTTTAATGTTGGTGATGGTCAACGGGTATATTTTGCGAATCCTAGCAACGTGCAAAATATATTAACGCGCGTCACAGGTGGTAATGCCTCGAATATTTTAGGAACTCTGGGAGTTACTGGCGCCAATTTTGCCAAACCGTTAAGTGAATTTACCATTACTGAACATGGCAGTTTACCACCCAGTCCCCTAGAACCATTACCAGGCGCCATCATCACAAACAACCTCGCAGGGGTGGGTTTACCAACATCCATCAAATTACCACAACAATCTACTAAACCTGCCCCCACACCCATCATTAAAGCACAAGCATGGATAAAAGGCACCGATGGTAACATTTCCCTTGTCGCAACGGCGCCTTATACAGTTACCCCTACAACAAATACGTGTCCTGGTACCAAAATTCCTAGAGGATAAATTGCATTAATATATCCTCTAGGAAAATTCGTACAACGCGCGTCGGCACCTAATACTAATGAGACTTTAGGCAAAAGGTAAAGGAAACGTTATATTAAAGCTTATAATCCTCTTTTCTCATTTCGCTTTTTCCTTATCCTTTGCTGTTCAAAACCATGATTAACTTTAGTGCAAACGAGGATTTATCAAAACTGGTAAATCGAGTTAGAGAAAATAAAGAGCGTATCGTTATCGAGCAGGAAGGTAAAGCAACTGCTGCAATCATTACTTATGATGATTTAAAACGCTTAGAGACATTAGAGGCTATCATTTTAAAGAAAGCCAAACTAGAGGAGCTTGAATGGCTTAAAGCAGCACTCCGAAATCCAGCTTTTGATTTTCTTAGAGACCCAGAAGAAGATATTTATACTTTAGCTGATGGCAAACCATTTCATGACCCAGAATTTAATCGTTCAGTTATTAGTAACCCAGATTTTAATTCAGTCACAGATTTAGAGGAAGATATTTATACTATAGATGATGGAAAACCATTCTATGACCAAGGGTAAAATATTCCTCGCACTTTTTCCTTTTGACGACTTGTCTACCAATAAGTTACGTCCTGCACTGTGCCTAGTAGACCCTATCGAAACACGGCGCCATGTCATTTTAGCCTATATTACTAGTCGTGTTCCTACCCCTTTACTTGAAACAGATATCGTATTAAATGATGACTAAGCAGACTTTATCGCATCTGGTTTACGAGTTACATCTACTATTAGATTACACCAAGTCGTAACAGTTTCTACTGACGTAATTCAACGTGAACTAGGTACATTAACATTGGAAACGCAAGAAATGATTGCAAAACGATTATGCAATCTTCTTGATAATTAATAAGCAAGTAAAAAAAAACACTTATGCAACCTGCGGACAGGAGTTACATTAGATATGATGTTACTGACTTGATACTTTGTTTCATATTCCAAAATTCCTAGAGGATAAATCTCATTAATATATCCTTTAGGAAAATCATGTAGCTTTGAAATTACCAACCTCTCAAAACAGGTTCACGCAACAGTTCACGAGTTCCTTTACTTACAGTCAAATTTTTACCTTTAGTAGAATCTGCCAATATATATGTATAAGGGCCACTAACAGCTTCAAAGTAGCGACCTTGTTGGTCAACATCTTTCAGAGGTAAACGAATCGATTTACCCGTCTTTTTATTTACACCAACATAAGTGTGTGCTAAGTCACCACCACAAATATTTACCCAAAAGCTCTTTGTCTCAACTGATAAAAACATGCTTTCTTGCTTTTGACAGTAGTTACGTTCCCTTTTTGGCTGGCTTGCATCAACTGTTTGAGTCAGTGGTAGTGATAATGAACAAACTCCTAATGTTACTAAAACTAACTGGCGCCAAGAAAATTTCAATATTGTTTGTGTACGAACTTGCATTTTATACTTCCTAAGTAAGCGTGATTTTTATTACTCATATCTACAGTATGTGCTAGCGGTATTACGGAAAGGTTTCTAATTTTGATTTGGTTGACCGTCTGTTTTGATGTGCTAGTTTATATTTAAGCAATCGCTTAAATATCAAAGTTAAAAATCAATATGAGTGTTTTTTGTTTAGTTCATGCAGCTTTTCAAGGCGCCTGGTCTTGGGGTTCGCTAATTCCGAAATTAGAAGCAAAGGGTCATTCTTCGGTAGCGATGGATTTGCCCATTGAAAACCCCAAAGCTACTTTGTCTGATTATGCAGAAGCTGTAATTAAAGCGCTTCCATCAAACGAGGATGATGTAATACTTGTGGGAACATCAATGGCTGGTACTGTTATTCCGTTGGTGGCAACACAGCGTCGAGTCCGGAAACTTGTATATCTTGGTGCTTTAATTCCTTATCCAGGAATGAGTGTTATTGAGCAAATGTATGAGGATGCTGTTCCGGATATGTGGAAGGCAGCTGGTTTTGAGGCGCCTTATTCAACTAAATTTGAGCAGGTACGCGATGAACCTAATATGTTTAATCCGGGTTCGTTGGAAAAAAGCCCACTGGAAGATGAAACAGTAGCGATGGAATTTCTCTTTCACGACTGCGAACCAGAGGTTGCGCGTTTTGCTGTATCTAAATTGCGAAATCAGTTATCATCTGCACATTTAACAGAGGTTTTTCCTCTACAAGCTTTACCAGATGTGGAGTCATCATATATTGTTTGCACTCAAGATAGGATAATTTCTCCTGCTTGGTCTAAATACGCAGCACAGAAACGCTTGGGAATTGAAGCAATAGAGTTGAATAGTGGACATTGCCCATATTTATCCCAAAGCGCGCGTCTTGCAGAACTACTTACTCAAATTGCTTTATAAGTCTTATGGGATATTTTATTGTGGGATAATTCTCTTGTGCGATGGGCGTCCTCGCCCGTCGTTTTACCACCGGTGGATTGTATATTGGGATGTTTGCTTAGTTTTCGCTGCCTAAAATATGGACTAATTATACAAAATAACGGCTGGGGACAGCCGTTCCACAAGAGAAGTATTAAATAAAGACCACACAGTTTACGAGTCAGCAAGTCCATTTTGACTAACTGAAATGCCTTTGATGTGTTCGTGCAGGTTGCAGCAACGGCGCATTAGTCGGTATCCTCCTGTTGATGTTGATTGAATTACGAATGGGCAACCGGGAACGACGGGACGGTCTTTGAGACTGCGGTTTTCGTCTTTGGATGCTAGTGTGCGTTGAATGCTGCCTCCGTGTATTTTATCGAACTGTTCACGTACACGTTTCCATGCCGCTTTGCCTCCTTCGGCGCCTGCTGGGTCTTGTTGTATGGGTTCTGGGTAAGCTGCGAGACAAACGGGGTTCCAGTTTTCATCCATTACTAAGGTTCCACCACCGTAGACGGTAAATGCGCTCATGCCACCGGAGAGAAAATCTGACACCATTTGTGAATATTCATAAGTATATTCAAGGTAGTGTTCTGTAATTTCTTTGATTGTGGTTTCTTCGCCTTCTTTTACTTTGTCTATACGACGGGTGGTAGTAATTAAACGTGGTTTGAGAAAACGTGAGGCACTTTCTGGTATACGTAATGCCGGAGCGTTATGAACAACTGCCCGCATTAATGTGCGTATATCGGCGCCTTGTAGCTCTTTAAATACATTACCAATATCAGGCGCCTTCAAATCTATTTTTTCATTCCACAAGTTGCGCGCGACAAATACTTCTTTAGCAATATCTCTAAATTTGCTGTCAGTAGGATAAACACGCGCGTCAGCTTCGTATATTAAGCGTGCCAACATTGGCATTGATAACGAAGTTGGTGGAGTGTAATGCAGCGCACGGATGAGCATTCCTTTTAATACGTGCGTAGCTTTGACAAGTGCAGCGATAAATCCTGCAAACCCGGATGCTGTATCATCAGAAGCATTTGGTTGTATAGCTTCGACGAGTTTTTGCATAATTTCGTAAATCGCAGCAGTCCAAATTGTTGAACGTACATGCGGTTCTTTAGGTGTGTCAGCAGCATATTTTGCTCCTTCGAGTGCAGAACGTAAATAAGGTACACCTGCACCAAAAATACCTACACCAAATTCCTCTGCTAGATGAGTAATTAAACTTGGATGGCGCATATCACCACCTGTTTCTCTATATATATATTCAACTACACTTGGATATTGCAGTGCTGCGAACATTGCTAAGATATCAGCAAAAGATTCATGTAATGCCGATGCATCAATATCACTACTATATAAATATAGAGGACGGAAGGTATCTAGAATCGCGTGTCCTAATTCGTGCGAAACTATATCGTGCGATAAACATGTCCAAACTGGCGCCCGTCGGAACGGAGAATTAAAGTAGCCAAAATTAAGCGAAGGATTCATTGGGTCATAATATGCGTTCATCCCTTCAAATGCATGAGGACGAATAATAAGAGGCCCACCATCTTTCCAAACTATGGGATGACCAACTTCTTCTTCTACTAAATCTAAGGTACGACTTAATACACCAAATACATTTACCTGATGGAATGCTGGGTTATCTACTAAACCCTGAAGCTCGAAATGCTCAAACGATAAGTCGTCTTGTTTTGACCAATCAGGACTTGCGAAAACGGGTTCTCCAGCTTCATTGGTATCTCGAATCGTAAACCGACTTGAACCTGTTGCTATTAAATAGTCTTTGTCTAGAGGAAATTTATAGTTACCTCTTAGTTTCGGCAAGCTAGGGTCTTGTAAAAACATCCCCATTAATTTAGTTGCAGGCGCCTTTTTTGCGACAGGTTCCTGAGTTGGCGCCGAGACTTCTTGGGTTGCAGTCTCAGTTGTAGAGGTTGTGTCTTCAACTGTTGCGATAACTTCTTCATCATCTAAAGCGTTTGAGGCAGAAGCAACTTGTGCCTCTTTCGTTTTTTTTTCCGTCGAGGAAACCTTCGAGGCACTTGATGCTCTTCTTGCCAACGGACGCTTTTGTGCCGAAGAAGGTTTAGACGTAGAGGAAACTTTTCGAGACGCAGGTTTTCTTTGTTCTGCCATTTTTACACAGCCCTTTTAGTTTTTAATTTTTGTCGATAAACCGCTTGATTTTATCATCTAGTAGCATTTTATTGTTAAAAAAATTACAGAAACCTGGTTTCTAGTAGATTTTGCAATAAAACTTTAATCTCTCATAAAGAAACCAGGTTTCTGGGTTTCTGAAAACAACTTAAAGAAATCATATGTTCTAGTCAATATCGGTATATGATGGCGAAGAGTGGCTAGATATACAAAACTTTACTTATTTGTATTGCTTGATTATGTGTGAGTACAAGTTGATTTAAAAAAAGAATTGGCTCCAAGATGATGATTTTAGGCGGTTCTGACTTTTAGATTGAGTGCAAAAATACTTATCCCTTACCCCAAAAAATCTAGTACCTCACTCTATAAATGCTCGTGCCCCTACCCTAAGAAAGATTTTAAAGTTTTGTTAAGTCTATATTTATATATATTTGGATAGTTGAGTACATTATTAATTAGTTCAATAAATTTAACACGCATGTCCTGAGCTAGCTAGTTCAAGGCGCCTGATATAAGCATAAAACTAGCACATCGCTCCCAAATCAGACATGTTTCCACAGAATCATTTAGGAAATCAAAAGCTGCAAATTATCAACATTCCGTTTGCAGAACGTTGGCAAATTTATCATCGCTTACAAGAGTTAACAATTGCTTGCTGGTGTCCAGACGATGGTTCGTTACGAGTGCATATTAACAGCGTCCTTACAGCTATTCTTGTCCGTAGCACTTTGATGCAGTTTTTTGCGAATCGAGCCGATTTAATTGATTGGCTTGAACAATGTTGGCGCCTATAACTTTTTGTCAGGTCAATAGTTAGCGGGAGGCAATTAGAGGAGTTTAGTTAAGTATGATAAGTTGTAATAGTGACACAAAATTAATTCATTTTTTGCAAAACGAAATTAACCTGTCAACAGATGATATTTCAGTAGCTCTAAGGCATCCAGAGTCAAAAAATGCACCTTTTCCTATGTTACTTTGGCAATATGGATTGGTTAACATTGAAGAACTCGCACGTATTTTTGATTGGTTAGAAAAGCAAGTGTTATAAATACACATCAAAATATATGAAATTGTTTTTATACGCTAATGAACTCGGTTTTTAGAATTTTAATTTGATACATACTAATCAGTAAAATTGCAATATATACAAGTAAAAATGATTCATAAATAGTTAGCTTTATGGTCGGTTAGTATACAGATAAATTATTATTACTAGGCAAAAGTTATATAAAGACTTTAGCGAAGGAAAATTAATAGCAGTAGGTATATGTATAAATGTGTAAATTATTAAAATCATCAAAATTATGCACTAGTTTATGCGTTAGTTAATTGTATTAGGTATTTATTAGATGAACGAAATCTCCATAAACGACACTACGCTGCGTGATGGCGAACAAGCTGCTGGCGTTGCGTTTAATTTGCAAGAAAAAGTTGCGATTGCTAAGTTTTTAGATGCAATCGGTGTTCATGAGCTAGAAGTCGGTATTCCGGCAATGGGTCGGGAAGAAACCTATGCAATTCGCGCAATATTAGATTCTGGCTTAAAAGCTAAACTGCTTGGCTGGAACCGTGCAGTTATTTCTGATATTCAAGCTTCGATAAAGTGCGGATTGCGTCGAGTTCACATATCTATACCTGTTTCTGGAGTTCAAATAGCAGCTAAATTTCAGGGACAATGGCGTACAACGTTACAGCAACTCAGAAATTCGATCAGCTATGCTGTTGATAACGGACTATGGGTTGCCGTCGGTGGTGAAGATTCTTCTAGAGCTGATGAATGCTTCCTTCAAGACGTTGCATTATATGCTCAAGAATGGGGCGCCTCTAGATTTAGATTTTGCGACACAGTAGGAATACTTGACCCTTTTAGTACCTGCACACGTGTTAAAAAACTTGTTACAGGTTTGCAGATTCCTGTGGAAATGCACACCCACAACGACTTTGGACTAGCAACAGCAAATGCACTCGTAGGTGTCAAAGCTGGTGCAACATCAATTAACACTACCGTAAATGGGTTGGGTGAGCGTGCTGGTAATGCTGCATTAGAAGAAGTCGTAATGGCGCTCAAACGTTTGCACGGCATTGACTTGGGTATAGATACACGCCGACTGTTAGAACTTTCCCGATTAGTTGCAAAAGCATCTGGTTGCAACGTTCCACCTTGGAAAGCAATTGTGGGTGACAATACCTTTGCTCACGAGTCAGGAATTCACGCCCACGGTGTATTACAAAACCCCAGCACTTATGAACCGTTCGCACCAGAAGAAGTTGGTTGGGAACGGCGCCTAGTTGTTGGCAAGCATTCTGGACGGCATTTACTAATGAACGTGCTAAAAGAGCATGGCATTGTCCTAAATCACGAAGAAACTCAAACAGTATTAGACGCTGTACGGCAAGAATCAACTCACAAAAAACGTAGCCTAACTACGCAAGAACTCTTGAATTTAGCACGTAAATAGAGGTATAAAGCCATGCAACAATCTGATGAAATGGAACTACATTCGCCACCAGAATTTGAGATTGGCGATAAAGTTCGTACTCGTAAGCTTCTAAAAAATGATGGAACCTTTCCCGGTCAAGAAATTGGTACTGTTCTTGCCAAAAAGGGAGAAATTGGATACGTCGTTAGTATAGGCACATTTCTGCAAAGCTCGTATATATACGCAGTGCATTTTTTACAGTCAGGGTTTGTCGTTGGGTGTAAAAAAAAGGAACTTGAACTAATTGAAAAAAATCCAGATAAAGAGGCAAATAGATGAAAGTAATGTTGCGTGAAAATTCTGCTGGCAAGTTGACAGTCTACGTTCCCAAAAAAGACCTAGAGGAAGAAGTTGTCAAACAAATCGATTCCGAAGCAGGTAAAGTTTTCACCTTAGCAAACGGTTGGGAATTAGAGATTTCAAATTTAGCCGAACCTCTAAAAATTCCTCAAACCTACGAAGCAAGACGAGTAAATTAAGAGGCGCTCCGGTAGGGTGCGTGACGCTATGAAAAATTTTTAAATGAAGCAAGTGATGAGCGTAGCGTCACGCACCTTACGAGGCTGAGTTAGGAGTTAATAGCTCATATTTAACAATTACTCTTAGCTTCTTATTGGCGCCATATTACTTACAATCTACCCCTATCTATTAATTAAATATCTAAAATGGGTAACAACTATCTCAAACTATCAGAATTTGACATTGAAGGTGAATTTCTGGGTTTTGCAGACAAACATGCCAAAAAATTCAAGTCCCAAAAATTCAAATATCTACAATTTGCTTTAACCAAGTGTAACGCCGTTACCGCACTTACAGCCGGAAATTTGAAAATCAAACTTCCTAAAGAATTACGAAAAGCACTTTCTGGTTCTTTAATACCAGGCGCCCACATTCGCGTCATCGGTTATAGTAAATTACACACGAGTACAGGTGATATCAAGCTCAAAGCATATGATGTCATACCTTTACCTGTCTGCCCTATAAATAAATCACCCCTACACACTACCCATAACCCTGAATGTTCAAAAAAAGCCAAAATTTTGGTATGTCAAGGTTCTGGTTGTCGTAAACGAGGCGCCAAAGAATTATTATCAAAAATAGAAAAAACCCTTAGTAAAACCAAGCTATCGCAACAGCAAGTATCTGAAGTGCGAGATAAAGTTAAAATTCAAAGCACTGGCTGTTTAAAAAAATGCTCCAAGGCGCCTAACTGTATTGTACAACTTGGTAATAAAAAATACAGCCAAGTTAAACCCACTGATATTGCATCTCTAATAGAAGACCATTGGCAACAGATGTAACGGATGCCAGAACAACTTATCCGTTACATCCGTTTATATCCGTTGCCTAACGGGCGCCAATACTTTTTTTAAATCCATCGCGTTCGGTCATCCGCTTCATATAATCAAGTACTGCTGGGTAAGCACTTAAATCAAGTTTTAACATTATTGGAATGTAACAAAGGATAGAGCCAACAGCGACATCAGCAACCGTAAATTCGTCACCCATAATAAAAGGTTGCTTCTCGAACATATTATTAAGTGCCGTCATCAAACGCGGCATTTCTTTTTCTCTGCTTGCTTCGATAAAAACTCCTGTTGCCAAAGTTGAATTACCAAATAATACCCATTGATTAAGTACTGCACGTGTTTCTACTGATGTAATTCCTGCGTGTTTTTCGGCAAGGTACATTAAAATGGCGCCTGACTCCCATAATTTAAAGTCACCGTCTACTATTGCTGGGACTTTGCCAAACGGGTTTATTGCTAAAAACGCATCTTGACGATGTTCTCCTGCTGCCATGTCGAGTATGACTAGCTCATAAGGAACACTCAATTCTTCAAGATACCACTGAACGATTGATGCGCGACTGCGGGCGCCTGCATATAGTTTAAGCATAATAACTCCTAACTCGTAAGGTGCGTGACGCTCGTAGGGTGCGTGAAAGCATTTTAATATTCTGTTACATTGATAGATTTAAATAGCTTTCACGCACCCTACATTAGTTTTACTTCACGATTGTTATGGCGTCACGCACCCTACCTCTTTAAAGGATTTTGTGGGTATTTGGATGCTGTTTAACGTTGTCGTCTTTTGTGATGACTCGTGCGGCGTTTAGTACACGCTTACGGTCAATGGAGTATTGAAAGTCTTTGTAACATGTACCTTCAGGAATCAGAGATTTAGCACTTTCGCGTCGTTTGTAAGTACGCGCAGCAGAGAACAGTCTTTGCTCGAATTCGTCACTTAATTGAGCAGTTTCGGGAAATTCTGAGGGAATTTGAAAGTTACTGCCGCTTAAAATACTTCCAAGCGTTGTTCCACAGGCAAATTTATACGAAGTGGGAATTCCTTTAACTAGTGCTTCTAACGCTGCTGATGGTATTGGTTCGATAACTTCGACTTGATGGACTTCACCCTCTTCTTTGACGAAGCATGTTGCTAAACCTAGAACAATATAGTCGTCTTGAGTCAAGTCGGGTGCGCTGGGGTAAGAAGTTCCTGACATAAGAAAAATTTATGAAAACTTAATAAACAAATAGAAACTATTTAACAGAAAATTGAGACTACCAGCTTATAGGTGGGAACTATAAAAGCGAAGGGGTTGAAAGGCGACTTTTAACCCTCAATGTTTAAAAGCCCTGTAGAGTAATTGCTCGAATACATCCTTGAGGTGGATTCTAGCAACCTGTAACTCTCACCACTTGCCTAGTCTGGCAGATTGAGGTTTACTTTTTCTGGAATTGAACCAGGGGACGAAGTATCTATTAATAGATTCGACCATTAATTGAATTAGAGCATGAACGCGCGTCAATTCGCAGTGACTGTTCTAAAAAGATACTTCCTCCTCGTACACACAACCAGATTCATTCTTGATACAGGGGCAGTACCGATACTAACCAACAACAATCAAAGCAGCACCGCAGGCAGGAAGATATGAATACTCACACTTTTCTCGCATCTGATGATGAGCAACACTACTTCAACCAGTTTGTTGCCAGTACAAAAAACCAGGTTCGACATCAAGAAACATCGAGTGACGACAATTTCTATGTGGGAGATGGGAACTTACGTTCTTGTGCATTGCGTTCTGCGAAACTTGGGGACTACCGCGAAGCGATATCACTGTTGAGTTTACTTTTACAGCGCCACCCTGAAAATGCAATTGATTATAATAATCGGGGATTAATTTATTATCAATGTGGCGAAAGACAAAAGGCTATTTGCGACTATAACACAGCAATTGAGCTTAACCCGAATTTAGCCAGTGCTTATAATAACCGTGCGAATTATTACGCTGCAATTGGTGATTTAGCGGCAGCACTGGATGATTACGACAAAGCATTAGACTTAAATCCTAGCTATGCGCGTGCTTGGATAAACCGTGGAATTACGCTACGTGACTTGGGACGATATGAAGAAGCGACAGATAATTTTGAATGCGCGTTGTTATTTGACCAATACGAGGGTCACATTTTTGCAGAGCGTGGACGTACCTATCATCTTTGGGGTGATTGGAATTGGGCTATTGCCGATTATCGTCGTGCTTTAGAGAAGCTACCAACCTCACAAAACAGTAACGATGGTGCTGGTTGCCGTCTGCGCTTACAAGTCGAAAATTGGTTAGGTGAACTTTTGTGTAGTTAATGGCGCCCCAGATAGCTTTAAAGCTGAATGTATTTGGGGCGAGTTAAAATCAGTAAAAACTAGCGTCGATTTAATTCAATTAGCCAAGTATTGAGTTCTTGACTTCGCTCGTTTGTCATGCGCGCGTAACAATTAATGCGTGTCGTTGGTTCAAGTGTTCCAGCTTCATACATTCCTGCCTCAAACGCACAAAATGTATCACGATGCTTCAACCAGTTTTGGTGTGATGCGACCAAACGCTTTCTTTGACTAACACTCACCTTGTCCAGCAATTGTTTATTTATGGAACTGAGCTTTTTACTTGCTTCTTTGTAGGTGCGTTCGCCACACTCAATCATATCCCTTGTTGTTTGGGGGTCTTTACAGTTCGGGGGTGGTAGCTGCTTTTTAGTTTGCGCTCCCACAGGTGCAAAATAAACTTCCGATAATAAAAATCCCATGATAATTAATATATTCCAGCGCAAGAGCAATTCCATTGCCACTCCTTAGCAAGCACAGTGCGGTTAAATGTACCAATAATCGTACTTAGAAATATCTAACGGTTCCCAATCACCTTAAAGTTATATTTTTTACAGTTTTTGACGACTTAATTTTGGCGTAATATTTTTTAATAAACCTTATTTTATATATATTTAACGCCGTTAAAGTTACCAATTACTATTTAATATGTGAGTAAATTTATACATTAGCTGAAGCTACACAGCCTAAAAATAGGTTAAACAAAACTAATTAATTAACAAAGATTTAAGAAGTAGAGACCGAATTAATTCGGTCTCTACCGGAGCGTCTTCATGTAAGTATGGTGGAAACCGCATGTCATAAATTTACTACCACAGGTTAAGCTGGGAGAGAGTAGCATTTTTTCAGTGCTATTTATATAAATTTCGCCCTAAGTGTTAATTTTTTATTTCAACTCAAGAAACTGTAATGCTAGACCGAATTTTTGATAACCTCCAATTTCATTTCAGCGTAGAAGCATCTATCGTGCTGTTACTGCTGATATTTTTAGAGGCAGTGCTTTCTGCTGATAACGCTATTGCACTTGCAGCTATTGCCCAAGGGCTTGACGATAAGGAAAAAGAGAAAGAAGCTCTTAACTATGGCTTGGTGATAGCTTATGTGCTGCGTATCACACTGCTGCTTACAGCTACTTGGGTACAAAAGTATTGGCAGTTTGAATTAATTGGTGCATCTTACTTGCTGTGGTTAGTTTTCCAGCATTTTACGTCAGAGCAAGACGAAGAAAATCAGCATCACGGTCCCAAGTTTAGTTCGGTTTTACGGCTTATTCCGGTAATTGCACTTACTGATTTAGCGTTCTCATTAGACAGCGTTACAACAGCTATTGCTGTAAGTCAGGAAACCTGGTTAGTTTTAACAGGTACTACTATTGGTGTTATCACCCTGCGTTTCATGGCAGGTTTATTTATTCGCTGGTTGGATGAGTTTACTCATTTAGAAGATGCTGGTTATATCACCGTGGCATTTGTGGGTTTACGCTTACTTCTCAAAGTCATTAACGAATCGCTTGTTCCTCCACAGTGGATTGTAATCAGCGCAATTGCGATTATCCTAATGTGGGGATTCTCTAAACGTAACGAACCAGAAGTAGTAGAAGAAGTTTTAACGGCGCCTGAATTGAAGAAGCAGGAAGTTGCAGAATAAAAGTTAGGAGTTATAAGTTATGAGTTATGAGTTGTAAATAACTCCTAACTCCTAACTCCGTATAGAGTGATAAATCACGTCTCTACTTATTCGTACAACCAACCTTTGATTTCAGGTGTCCAGTTGACTAGTTCTTCTTCTTTAAACCATAGAGCGATTTCGTTTTTTGCGGTTTCAGGAGCATCGGAACCGTGGATGATGTTACGACCAGTATTTACACCAAAGTCACCCCTAATAGTACCTGGCTCGGAGTTGAGAGGGTTGGTGGCGCCGATAAGTTTACGGGCAGAGGCAATAACACCATCACCTTCCCATACCATCGCGACAACTGGGCCAGAGGTAATAAAATCTATCAAGCTTGCAAAGAAAGGGCGTTCGCGGTGAACATCGTAATGCGCTTGAGCTAATTCGCGACTAACATTCATGAACTTCAGCGCAACAAGGGTAAAACCCTTAGTCTCAAAGCGACGGATAATTTCGCCAACAAGCTTACGCTGTACGCCATCGGGTTTAATTGCTAAGAATGTGCGCTCCAAAGTTGTACTCCTCAAATATGGGTAATCGTGAAAATTCAACTGACCAATAAAAGTTTATCGGGTAAAGGCGAAAGCGGAAAGGGGAAAGCTAAAAACATCCAACTCGTGACATTATCGGCGCCTCTTAATCTTTTATTAATCTTCTTTATGGTGCAGGACATAGCGTGGAATTTTGCTAAATTGTAGTTTCGTGGGTGAATATAGAGGTTTAGTAAAAAATGGGTGTTGAGTCAACTGCTACGACTGATGAGGTGTTGAAACCTCCGTCCAACGGTAAGAAAGCTCCACTGAGTCATAATTCAAACAATAAGCAAAAACAGTTGCTTTTACCGAGTAGTACGCCAAATACCCCCCGTCGTCACTGGACTATTGAAGATAGCGAAGATTTATATCGCATTGACGGATGGGGACAGCCTTATTTTTCGATTAACGCTGCTGGTCATATTACGGTTTCCCCCAAAGGTGACAGAGGTGGTTCGCTAGATTTATATGATTTGGTTAATGCACTCAAGCAGCGTAATCTCGGTTTACCGTTACTGATTCGATTCTCTGATATTTTGGAAGACCGAATCGAGCGTCTTAATGCTTGTTTTGCTAAAGCAATTGCCCGCTATAATTATCCAGGTGTATACCGTGGTGTATTCCCAGTCAAATGTAACCAGCAGCGACATCTCATTGAAGATTTAGTCAAGTTCGGTAAACCCCATCAGTTTGGTTTAGAAGCTGGCTCTAAACCAGAGTTAATGATTGCTTTAGCACTACTCGATACTCCAGGCGCCTTGTTAGTATGTAACGGTTATAAAGACCGCGAGTACGTTGAAACCGCGATGCTGGCAATTAAACTTGGGCAAACTCCAATTATTGTGCTTGAACAAGTTGAAGAAGTTGACCTAGTTATCGAAGCGAATATTCAGTTGGGAATTAAACCAATTTTAGGTATACGCGCGAAACTTAGTACGCAAGGAATGGGACGTTGGGGAACTTCATCGGGCGACCGTGCTAAATTTGGTTTGAGCATCCCCGAAATTATCCAAGCTGTTGATAAACTACGTGCGGCAGATTTGTTAGATTCTTTACAGCTTTTACACTTTCATATTGGCTCACAAATCTCAGCCATTCATGTAATAAAAGATGCCATTCAAGAAGCTAGTCAAATTTACGTAGAACTAGCAGCACTCGGTGCCAACATGAAGTATCTCGATGTTGGTGGTGGTTTAGGTGTAGACTACGATGGCTCGCAAACCAACTTTTATGCCTCAAAAAACTACAACATGCAAAACTATGCCAATGATATTGTGGCAGAGTTAAAAGATACCTGCAGCGAGCGTGGTATAGGAGTACCAACATTAATTAGTGAAAGTGGACGTGCAATTGCGTCGCATCAGTCAGTGTTGATTTTCGATGTTCTTAGTACGTGCGAAGTCCCCCACGAACAACCCGAACCTCCAAAAGAAGGTGAGTCCCACATTATTAACTATCTTTGGGAAACTTACCAATCAATCAACAACGATAACTATCAAGAACTTTATCACGATGCCACCCAGTTTAAAGATGAAGCTATTAGCCGCTTCAAGTTAGGAATTTTTAGCCTAACTGAACGCGCCAAAGCCGAACGTTTGTTTTGGGCATGTTGCCATAAAATACTTTATTTGACTCGGCAGCATGAATACGTGCCCGATGAATTGGAAGACCTCGAACAAATAATGGCTTCCATTTATTACGTCAATTTTTCGGTGTTTCAATCGGCGCCAGATTGTTGGGCAATAGACCAATTATTTCCCATTATGCCCATACATCGTTTAGGAGAAGAACCAACGCGACGGGGAATATTGGCAGATTTAACTTGCGACAGCGATGGAAAAATCGATAACTTTATCGATTTACGCGATGTTAAACCTGTGTTAGAGTTACACACATTTAAACAGGGCGAACCTTATTATCTTGGCATGTTCCTGAATGGCGCCTATCAAGAAATTATGGGCAACTTGCACAACTTATTTGGCGACACAAACACCGTTCACATTCAGCTAACACCAAAAGGCTATCAAATCGAACATGTTGTTAAAGGTGACACCATGAGCGAGGTCGTTAGCTACGTACAGTACGATTCTGAGGACATGGTTGAAAACATTCGCCAGCGCTGTGAAAAAGCACTCGAAGAAAAGCGTATTACTTTAGCGGAATCGCAAAGGTTGTTACAAACTTATGAACAAAGCTTGAGTAGATACACTTATCTATCTTCGTAGGTTGGGTGGAGCCTTTGCGTACATTTGTAAGGTGGGCAGTGCCCACCCTACAATTTAGGCTCCCAAATCCATCATAAGTTTTGTTAACAAGTAAATGCGGGGTGCAATACGTTCTAATTCAATGTATTCTTCTGAACTATGGGCGCCACCTCCTACAGGCCCAAGCGCATCAAGAGTTGCAGTACCAACAGCAGCAGCATAGTTACCATCTGTACCCCCACCACTACCTTCAACTCCAAGATTGAGTTGAATTTCTTTGTAAATGGCTTGAGCTTTTTTAACTAGCGCATCGGTTTTCGAGTTAGGTGGAAAAGGTGGTCGTCCTCGTTCTGCAACAACTTTAATTTGGGTACAAGGCAGAAGTTTGTTTTGCGATATCTTTGTAAAGTCGCGCTCTAACCTATCGAATTCAGCTGCTTCTAACACACGCACATCTGCCTGAACTTTTGCTGAGTCTGGAATAATATTCGCTCGCTCACCTGCTTGAAACAAAGTAAAATTAACCGTTGTTTGTTTACTTGGGTTGCTAAGGTTCTTCATTTGTAAGCTTTGATGAGCAGCTTCGAGTAAAGCATTACATCCTTTTTCGGGTTCGGCGCCTGCATGGGCAGCTTTACCTTTCACCTCAAATCCATAGTTACCAATCCCTTTTCGCCATGATGTAATTTTATCTTGTGGCGAACCAAATTCTAAAACTAGAGCATAATCATGTTGTTTCGCTATTTGCTTAATTAACTCGCGCGAACCTCTAGAACCTTTTTCTTCATCTGGATTAATTAAAAAAGTAATTTTACCAAAATTTTTAAAATTTACTTCTTTTAAGATTTTTAGCGCTTCGAGACCGAGTATAATTCCTCCCTTGTCGTCCATTACTCCTGGTCCTCTTGCTTTTCCTTGTTCAATCTTAAATGGACGTTCGGCAGCCGTTCCTTCTTTAAACACAGTATCGGAATGAGCAAGGAGTAATATGTTTCTTTTACTCTTAGCAGTTCCTTGAATTGTCGCAATAATATTTCTTCCAACACCAGTAGTTACTTTTGTGGTCTCAATTTGGGCGCCTATTGCTTTTAAGTGTTCAATTACAATATCTTCAACCTTTGTTATTCCGTCTACATAACCTGTTCCAGAATCTATATTAACAAGAGGTTCAAGCTTTTTTAGGAACTCTGACTGAGCTTGTTGAGCTTTTTGATATAAATTAACATTGCGCGCGGCGGTAGCAGAATTAATTGTAGAATTGAATGGTGAGAGGGTAATTAATATTATTATAATTACGCTGATTAGGATTATTATAAAATTTACCTTGGTATCTGCATGTAATGTCATTGTGATTTCTGTACTGTTTTATTTCAGCTAATCTATTTAAATAGTTTACCTCAAGTGATACGCTATTGACTTTTTCTCCACTTCATTGAGATACTTAACACAATTACCACAAATTATAGAAGGCGCCGACTTTTCATTGTATATAGATAAGTATATTACGTCGGCGATGCGGATGGCAGCGCAACAAATTAAAAGCTAGAAATTAATGGATAGGCTGTTTGTAATATTTTATTTACTCCCTTCCCGGTAGAAGATTACCTACAAATCTTGCCTCTTCCTTTGCGCCCTTTGCGCTCTTTGCGGTTAGTTCCCAATCGGCATTCTTTGAGTGGGAAGGGAGTAATATAAATTTACAACTCGTAAATGGTGCGTGAAAGCACTTTACTATCTAGTTTCATTGATGGATAGTAATGGCTTTCACACACCCTACGACATTTATGGGGCGTTGATTATATTTATGGTTTGTTGTGGAGATAAACCTATACAAGCTGCGAGTTCCTCTAATGTTATCTGTTCACGTGCGTTCGCGTTGAGCATTTCTGTAGCTGCTGTAACATATTCGGCATTGGCAAGATGATTAATTTTTTCTGGAGGTGAGGTTGGGGAGTTGACGCTTGCAACACGCACGCTTTGAGCAAATTTTTGCATTCGGTAGGCAGCGACTTTTGATACTTGGCGTGCTTGGATATACGCAAGATAATTTTGTACGACTGTTAAGCGCTTTTGATGCTTTGCTTCGTTCCAACGAGCTTCTCTAACTGGAATCAGCGAAACGGCGCCGACAAGCTTAATTGGATCTACTGTAATGGTAACGGAAAAACTGCGCTCGCTTGCAGATGAAGTATCGGGTAACGCAGAACTTGTTGTGGTTTGAGATGGCGCCAACTCTACAAACAAAATGTCTTGAAATGCGCTTAATCCCATTGCAGCTTTTGTCTCTTGAACAAGAGCGGAGTTACGTTGGGCAATGGTGACTAACTGCTCAACAATTTTGAAATCCCGCAGTGTAATCTCAGTTTGAAGCGGTTGTGCTTCAATGGTCGTATCTAACTTTTGTTCAGATGCAATTGTTCTTGGGGGGATACTAATAATTGTGAGTGTAACAAGAATCTTGCAAGCCAACGCATAAGCTCTTAATAAAGACTTCAGAATTACAACACGTGTCAACTTGTTTGATACACCTCTCATGATTCATATTTTTTTTCCTCCTTATATACAATACAGTTAATTGACATAATTTATCACTTGAACTACAAAATAATTATTCAATTTAAAACTTAATATAAATTACATTTCATTAAATATGTAGTATTTATAACATTAAAATAACAGATACCTAAATATTAATACGAAGTTTTGCCACTTTATTTAGGGATTTTCAATGATTTAGACAATGTAAATGATACTTGTGTAGCTTGTTGGCACTTAGTAGCATTGATTCAATTGATAAATAACAATCGTTAAGAGGGGTTAAAAACAATTGACAAAATTTCTAATTACTCTTATTCTCAATAGTACTTCAAGTAGAATCTTAATAAGCACCTCTAGCTTTGATTACACAGCGTGGCATTTTGAGCTTTTCAAACATTCTGGAAGAATGTACCACTTGATACGTCACTGACTCAGCCCTGAAGGGTCTGAGCTTGCAAGAAAAAAGCTAACCACTTTTTAAATGCGATTAAACCAGTGTCTAGCTTGGAGGTTAACAACCTCAACTGAACAGTCTGGGTGTGGTAGCCCGTGAGACGTTAAGAATGCTTCCCAAGTTTTTAACCTCTCTGACAGTTAGTAGCGATGGGATGTACACACAATTAGTAGCAATACTGATTGATTTATAGTTAAACAAAATGTTTGTTCCAGTTGTAGATGCAAATCAGCGTCCCTTAATGCCAACTACTCCGAGTAGGGCTAGGCGTTGGATAAAGCAGAAAAAAGCTACACCATTTTGGAGAAAAGGAGTATTTTGCGTTCGATTAAATGTAGAACCAAGCAATAGGAATTATCAACCAATTGCGGTTGGTGTAGACCCAGGAAGCAAACGTGAAGGGTATACAGTTAAGTCAAAAGCACACACTTATTTAAACGTACAGACTCATGCAGTTGATTGGGTAAAAGACCATGTAGAAGTTCGTCGTAACATGCGACGTGCTAGGAGATTTCGCAATACTCCATGTCGCCAAAACAGAAAGAATAGACTTGTTAACAAACAGAAATTACCTCCATCAACTAAATCGAGATGGCAGTGGAAATTACGTATTTGTACGTGACTAGCTTCGATGTTTCCCGTCACTGTATTTGTGGTTGAGGACATTAAAGCGTCTACATGGAAGGGTGCAAGAAAGCACAACGTGATGTTTAGTCCTTCGGAAGTTGGAAAAAAGTGGTTTTATTCTGAATTAGAGAAATTAGCAAGACTTGAGATTAAAACAGGAATGGATACTTACGAACTACGTCAATCTCTAGGATTAAAGAAGTCAAAGAACAAGTTATCTAACAAGTTTGATGCACACTGTGTTGACTCTTGGGTGTTAGCTAATTGGTATGTTGATGGACTTGAGCTACCAAACAATACCAAATTAATAGAAGTGATACCTCTTGAATTCCACCGTAGGCAATTACATAGATTGCAGCATCAGAAAGGTCATATTAGACCTCGCTACGGTGGAACAATAAGTGCTGGATTTAAACGTGGTTCAATTGTGAAACACAAAAAGTTTGGCATCTGCTATATCGGTGGGTGGCAGGAGTCGCCAACCAAGAAAGACCCAAACAGAAAAACAATCAGTTTGCACAGTCTGGCTACTGGTAAGCGATTAACTCAAAATGCAATCCCGTCTGATTGTAAGTTCAAAGCTTATAGCTCATGGCGAACATCCAATGTGATTAAAATCGCTTGAGTCGTTTTCCTCTCATACCTTAAGGTATGAGTTTCCCACATACCATGTAATCTTATGAAGTAGTTTTGTAGTCCTGTAACTAATGAGAGCGTTTATCATAATGTTTGTCACTAGGGTACATTCAATTCCCTTTAGAAATATTTTGTCCTGTTGGAACGCGCGGCTACCTAGTGCGTTGAGAAAAAATCCTCTTCGAGTAAAGGCATTTATCATCGCTCTCGTTTTTGGTATGGTTGTGGCGTGTCAAAGTTTAGGCGCCCTACCTAGAGGCACTGAAATACTTTGGGATACTTACGGAGTGCCTCATATTTACGGTAAAGATGCCCGAAGTGCATTCTATGCTTTTGGATGGGCGCAGATGCAGAGTCATGGGGATTTGCTTTTACGTCTCTACGGTCAGGCAAGAGGACGTGGCGCCGAATACTGGGGAGAAAAATACTTAGAATCTGACAAATGGACTCTAACTATGGGAGTACCAAGTCGCGCGCGCTCTTGGTATGAAGCACAAAATCCGAGTTTCCGCAGCTATCTAGATGGTTTTGCACAAGGGATAAATGCTTATGTAAAAGAAAATCCGAATTTGATTGATGATTCTGTTGAAGTTGTATTACCTGTAAAAGGAGAAGATGTACTAGCTCACCTGCAACGAGTGTTACATTTCACGTTCATGGTTAACCCAGAACAAGTTTTAGGTATAAGTAAACAGAAATCAAAAGCTGGGTCTAATGGTTGGTCAATTGCACCAAAACGTTCTGCGAGTGGTAATGCAATGCTTCTAGCTAACCCACACTTACCTTGGTCAGATTTATTTCTGTGGTATGAAGCACAAATAACTGCACCAGGTATTGATGCTTACGGAGCTAGTTTAGTAGGAATTCCTGTTTTAAATATTGCCTTCAACGAAAATTTGGGCTGGACTCATACTGTAAATACTCATGATGGCTGGGACGCATATGAACTTAAGCGATTTGGTGATGGTTATATGTATGACGGTAAAGTTCGTCCTTTTGAAACAAAAACTATCGAGTTGAAGGTGAAGCTTCCTGATGGGACTTTGCGTTCTGAACCATTAGAAATCAAGAGTTCTGTTCACGGGCCTGTTGTTACCCAAAAAGATGGTAAACCCATAGCACTGCGGGTTGTTGGGCTTGACCGCCCTGGAGCGTTAGAACAGTGGTGGGATATGGCGCGCGCGCAGAATTTGTCACAGTTTCAAGAAGTACTTAGGCGCCTGCAATTGCCGATGTTTACAGTGATGTATGCTGACCGAGAGGGTCACATCATGCACTTATTTAACGGACAAGTTCCAGTACATTCGCAAGGTGATTTTAAATACTGGCAAGGTATTATTCCAGGCGATACATCGAAAACTTTATGGACAAAAATTCACCCTTACCAAGATTTACCGCGCGTCATTGATCCCCCAAGTGGTTGGTTACAGAATGCCAATGACCCACCTTGGACTACTACCTTTCCACTCGCTATCAAACCAGATGATTATCCACCTTATATGGCGCCGCGTTTTATGGATTTCCGCGCGCAGCGTTCGGCAAGGATGCTTGATGAAGATGAAAAAATCTCGTTTGATGAAATGATTGAGTATAAACATTCGACCCGCATGGAATTAGCTGACCGCATTCTGGATGACTTGATTGCTGCTACGAGGAAGTCAGGCAATGAAATGGCAAAGCGCGCGGCCACTGTTTTAGAAAGATGGGATAGACAAGCAAATGCAGATAGCAAAGGAGCGGTATTGTTTGCAACTTGGGCACAAGAAATAGATTTTGATAAAGCTTTTAGCAAACCTTGGGTTGAACGCTTACCGCGTACTACTCCTGATGGTTTAGTTAATCCTACTGATGCAGTTGCGTTACTGGAAACAGCGGCAACAAAGGTAGAAAAAGCTTATGGAAAGCTAGATGTTGCTTGGGGAGAAGTTTTCCGTTTAAAGTATGGCAATGTAGATTTACCTGGTAATGGTGGTGATGGAGACCTCGGTATTTTCCGTGTAATCAATTTCGCTCCCTCAAAAGAAGGAAAGTTTCAACCAGTTGCAGGTGATTCTTATGTTGCTGCAATAGAGTTTTCTAAACCTGTAAGAGCAATGGCACTGATTGGCTACGGTAATGCGACTCAACCAGGTTCACGTCATGCTACTCAACAATTGCCAATGGTAGCTCAGAAAAAGTTACGCCCAGTTTGGCGCGCGCGAGACGAAATTACAGATCATTTGGAGGATCGTAAGGTATTTTAAAGTTTATTCTTTTTTGAACAGAAATGTTGACTGTAGTCCCCATACATAATTTTAATTTGGATGGGGTGCATTCAACCTTTATCAACTACTAAAGGTGGGATTTGGGCGAAAATAGCAGACTGTAAAAATTCGGGAAGCTGTTTCAAGGGAATTGCCTACGATTTTTGATGTACAGCTTCATAAACTCCAGTAACGCTGCTGCACTTTCTTCTCCGGGAAGATTGACAAAGAGATAAGTCGGTTTATCTGGAGTAGAAACAGAAACGACACAGCCGTGATTACAAGCCCACAAACATTCAACTGGTTTAATTTCAATTTCATCTGATTGGAACTGATCGGCGTATAGAGTGTTGAGCTTGTCAAGCAAAAGAGTACCATCGCTATGCTGATTTTCTGCTAGTGCTTCAGAAGAACGATGGCAGGCCTTACAAACAAGTAAGATGTGTTTGCGTACCAAAATATAATGTAAGCCAAAGATTAGTTTTTGCCAAATATTTTCTCGATTTATATTTTAAAATTCGTTGATTTTTAGTTGTGGAATCGAAACAGATAATATGCTAATAATAGCAATTAAAAAAGTTATCCAATCAATTAATAAAATACTCGATAAACTAATTATATAATATAGATATCCAGCCAAAGCAGGGGCGATAATATTTGCTCCATAACCAGATAAAAATTCCACGCTGCTGGCACGGGTATAATGTTGTTTAGGAACCATCAAAGAAACTGATGCAGAATAAGCAAGTCTCTGAAATTGATTGAATGTACCAACAACTGCACCTGTGAAATAAAGATGCCATACCTGTAAATTATTATTAAGGTATAGTAGCAGGATAACAATTGTCGAAGCAACAGCAATAGTATCACCAATTATCATTAATAATTTGCGGTTATATTGGTCTACAACTATTCCACTAATCGGGGCAATTATAATGCTGGAAAGTAGGGAGAAAAAACCGACTAAAGCGAGGCTGGTTGCTTTACCTGTAATTTCCCACGCCCAAATTTCGGTGGCGAAATCGGTCATGTTGCTGCCGATTGTAGAGACGAGTTGACCTAGCCAGACGATAAGAAAATACGCAGTTTGGTCGGAGAGTTTTCTTGTGTCATGAATGAGCTTTTAATTTTGAAGATTTAATATTGATTACTTAATTTTGCACCAAGTAAATATTTAGATATGTCATCAAGAATAGCATTTGCTGCAAGGAAATTGCCAAAAGCCCAGTAACCTGAATCAACTGTATATATTTGGTTGTTTTTGGCTACATTCAGGCTCTGCCATAATTGGCTTTTCTGATAACTTCTAAAGTTTTCTTCTGCTCCTGGATCTAACGCTACAAATAAGGTGTCTGCATCTAGTAAGTCTACATGTTCTAAGCTAATCTGTATCTCGGTGATGTTTGGCTTGGTAGTCAACTGAAGTTGATGCAATGGTGCAGAAAGTCCTACCGACTGTAAAATAGCTCCAGAAAATGAGTGTATAGTATCAAATTGTGTATTTGTTCCAGCTGCATAAAAGCGACTCACAGAAACTTCTCTTTTTCCTAGTTTTTGCTCTACAACCTTTTGTAACTGTTTTACTCGTTGTTCATATTGGGCAAGAATATCTTGAGCTTGTTTATTTTTACCTAATATTTCACCTATTTCCCGCAAATTATATTTCCAGGTATCATTCATGACTTGAGTAAAGTTCACTTTCACTGTAGGGGCTATCTGGGAAAATAATTTGTAGTCTTGTGAATTAATAAGAAGCCCCATAATCAAATCTGGATGTAACTGCACCATCCTCTCAATATTAACCTGGGCAGATTTTCCTATAGAAATAATGCCCTCTATCTTTCCCTCAAACTGCTTTCCTCTGCTACCCGCAATGTTTGGTTCTGCTGCTGCTATTGGTTTTAATCCCAGCGCTAACACTGCATCCAAGGTGTCTTGATCTGTCACAACCAGACGTTGCGGATTGATTGGAACGCAGCTTTCTCCTAGTTTGTGTTTAATAATTCGGCAATTAGGTATTGCTAACTGTGTCTTTTGAACATTAGTTTTTTCAATGACATGGCTGTTGCAAGCTGTAATTAAGAGTAAAGAGAAGACAATTAGGAGAAATAAGTTGATATAACGATGCAGTAGATTTATCATCTGGTGTTAGCAGCATTTATTCAATATGATGAATGCAATGCGAAAGGTAAGCATCTTCAATGGTATCGCGTAACTTGTAAGAAATGTGGGATGAGTATTGAGGAATCAAAACTGGAACGAAACTGTTCCCTGAACTGTAAATGGCGCGCCCGGAAGTAAATAATAACCTTGAGTTTCGTAGTACCTAGTTCCAGAGATATTTTTGAAATTAAGACCGAGGCGCTAGTTATCGCGCCGATAAAAAAGGGCAGCATCTGCTCTCACATAAGACGGAATTTCAAAAGTGTTTGGTAATTGGGCTTCGCGGGAGCCTACATAAAATGCTCCGACACCAAACCCTAATCCTTTCAAACCTCCTGTTTGGATTTCATCAGATGACTTTGCCGCTTGTTGTGAACTTGGAACTTGCGACACAAAGAGTCGCGGTTTTCTAGAACTCGATTTTTTTATTGGTGAAGAGTTACCTGTAACGGCACCTGTACTATTTAGCGTAGATTTATGTTGCGTTTTTGTAGTAATTTTGTTCTGTACTGACTCTTGTACTTCCTCACTTTTAGCAGGAGTGCTTGCAAAAGCAACTACACCCAAAAGCAGCAGGTTTTGAAATAATTTATCTAACTTCATTTATTTCCTCACACAGTAAAAGCGCCTGGTTATACTTGAAAGCACAATCCAGTTAACAGAAGCAATTATCATTTAGTCTAAATTAGCCTAATGATATTATGAAGTAAGGTAAGACACAAGATAATTAAAAATTTATCTCAATTAATTTGATTGTGTAGGTGGGAGGCAGCGATCCTTGTTAGACAACTGGCATTTATCTGCCATATATGCATAGGCTATGCCATAAGTCAATATACTTACCCAGCCAGGATATTAAAAAGATAAAAACAACCTCTTCAATATGAAGTTACGACCAATCGAGCAAAATATCTTTTAAATTATGCTGATGCCGCACTTAAACATCGGCCAAAAGGTAGAATATTAAAGTTGATAAGTAAAACTGATAGATTTGTATAAATTAATAATAAGTTGCAATAGTTGTAGTATTGCTAAAGCTATTGATTATTGTTAGGTTGAGTAGAGTTAAGTGAAAATTAATCGCAATAAAACAAATGAGTTTGATTCTGCTCATAGTTACTAGGCACGCACTGTAGCGGTATTGATGGTTAGCTGAACTAATTATCAAATGTCAAAATCAACGTTAAGGAAGTGAGTATGCTTTTTTAACTCGGCTGGCAGGTTTTGGTTTAGTTGACTACTAAAGTCGAAGTGTTGAGATTAATAAATCCCGCAGATAATCAAGTAGTAGTCATAGGAGTTACGTGATGAAGTTACTCTACGATATTGTAAGTGTAACAATGTTAATGATAGATGGCACATGCTTTAGGAGTGTTAGGTTGCTCTCATCCATGTTGTTAGCTGTTTTTAGGTGAGAAAATTAAACTATATTTAAGTTTGTATAGCGCACCAATATTCATCGTTACATTAGTTGAGTTTGAAAGTGTAAGTGTTTATCTAACTCAAAAGGTGTAATAGTTTCCATCAGTGCGTAGATATTTGAACTGAAAGTTTATTCTGTGCCAGAGCTTTTCGCCTATTTTTCTCTACCCATGAGAAATTAGTATTTCGTTAGGGTTGCATTTTTACTGGTGAGTATAAAGATGAATAAATCTTCTGAAAGCTTCATTCAAGTTTACTTCAACTTTTCTACGGTTGTTGAAGTTTTGCGTTTTAGAAGTGCCACTCAGCCAAATCAAGCTGCTTTTACCTTATTGCTAGATGGTGAAACAGAACAAGCGACGTTAACATATCAAGACTTAGATAAGCTTGCTCGTAGAGTCGCTACTCGCTTGCAAGAGTTAGGTTTAACAGGAAAACAAGCTTTACTATTATATCCACCAGGACTTGATTTTATAATTGGTTATTTAGGTTGCTTATATGCAGGAGTTGTTGCTGTAACTGCATATCCTCCGAGAAATGAACGCAACACACCTCGGATAAAAGCAATTTCCAAAGATGCACAAGCAGCTATTGCTCTCACTACAATAGAGATTTTGCCTACAGTGCGGTCTTTAATGACCAAAAGTACTGGCTTAGAAACTTTGCAGTGGTTGGCTACAGACAATCTTGCTGTTGGACTAGAAGATAGTTGGCAAGAACCTTCTATTGATAGCGATACCATAGCTTTTCTGCAATATACCTCTGGTTCTACAGGGGCACCCAAAGGTGTAATCATTACTCATGGAAACCTAATACACAATGCTGCTACAACTTACCAATTCATGGAGCATTCTTCAGAAAGTAAGTTTATAACGTGGTTGCCGAGTTACCATGATATGGGTCTAATTGGTGGAATTTTACAACCTTTGTACGGAGGCTTTCCTTGCATCATGATGCCTCCAACAGCCTTTCTCCAACGACCATATCGTTGGTTACAAGCAATTTCCCGCTACAAAGGCACAACAAGCGGTGGTCCCAACTTCGCGTATGACTTATGTGTGCAAAAAATCACTCCCGAACAAAAAGCTACTCTAGATTTAAGTAGTTGGAGTGTCGCATTTAACGGCGCCGAACCGATTCGACATGATACTTTAGAGCGGTTTGCTGAAGCTTTTGCAGAATGTGGCTTTCGTAAAGAGGCATTCTACCCTTGTTACGGAATGGCTGAAACAACTTTGATGGTTTCCGGTGTTCAAAAGGCAACATCACCGATTATCAAAGCAGTTCAGAAATCAGCATTAGAATCTAATCGGGTAGTTGAATCAACTGCTAAGGATGAAGATGTTTACTATTTCGTTAGCTGTGGTCGAGTTATACCAGAACAGGAGGTAGTGATTGTAAATTCGGAAACGCTTAATTGTTGTCAACCGGATGAAATTGGGGAAATCTGGGTATCTGGGCCGAGTGTTGGTAAAGGTTATTGGAAGCGTCCTCAAGAGACAGAAGAAACCTTCCGTGCGTATTTATCAGACACGGGTAAGGGACCGTTTGTACGAACGGGAGATTTAGGTTTTTTGTGTAATGGAGAGCTTTTCATTACAGGCAGAGCAAAAGATTTAATTATTATTCGAGGTAGAAATCTTTATCCACAGGATATAGAGCTAACTGTAGAACGCAGTCACCCATCTTTACGTGCTGGTGCTGGTGCAGCATTTACAGTAGAGGTTAACAACGAAGAAAAGCTGATAATTGTACAGGAGTTGGAGTTTCGCGCCAAGCCAAATTTAGAAGAAGTAATTAGTGCGATTCGACAAGCGGTGACTGAAGAGTACGAGGTACAAGTTTATGCTGTAGTTTTAATTAAACCAGGTAGTATTCCCAAAACTTCGAGTGGTAAGATTCAAAGACGTGCAACTCGCGCTCAGTTTGAGTCAGGTACGCTGAACGTAGTTGTCAGCAAGGTTATAAAAATTAGTGATCTTGCCAGAAGGGAAACTCGATTACAACGAGAAGAACTTTTAGCGCTTTCTCCGAAGGAGTGTCAGTCGCTTTTAGAATCTTATCTAATTGAACAAGTCGCGCGGGCATTATCAATCGCGCCTGATGATATCAATCCTCAAGAACCGTTAAGTACTCTGGGACTTGATTCTTTAAAAGTATTTGAGTTGAAAAACCGGGTTGAAGTTGACTTAGAAGTTGAAGTATCTATAGCCGACTTTTTTGAAGGGATGAGTACGCGCTCACTAGTGACAAAGATACTCGCTCAAATGACAACAGACGCGATACCGTCTATATCCCTTAGCCAGCAAGAGAATAATACATCCATTTATCCCCTATCTTTTGCCCAGCAGGGACTTTGGTTTATCAATCAATTAACTCCCGATGCTCCTACATATAATATTCCTATAGTTATTAGCTTCAAAGGTTGTCTTAACTTAGCAGCGTTACAAGATAGCCTTAACGAAATGATTCAGCGCCATGAAGTCTTACGCACAAGCTTTACAGTGGTAGATGGACAACCCGTTCAAGTCATCAATCCACCTCTACCCTTAACTTTAGCGGTTGAAGATTTACGTACACTTAAGACAAGCGATCTCACTCAAGTTGCACAACGTTTAGCTAGCGAGTTCGCACAGCAGCCTTTTGACTTATCCGCTCAATTACTTTTACGTGCTAAAATTTTACAATTAGATAACAAAAATTATCAATTAATTGTAACTCTGCATCATATAATTGCAGATGGTTGGTCTATTGGAGTTTTTATCAAAGAACTAGCTGCGCTATATGAAGCATTTTCTGTTGGTAAACCGTCACCATCTGAATTACCCATTCAGTACAGAGATTTTGTCAATTGGCAACAAAAATGGCTTGATTCCGAACGCATTCAACCGTTACTGACCTACTGGAAACAAAAATTGCAGGGTGAGCTACCTGTACTGAATTTACCAACTGACCGTCCGCGTCCTCCAGTTCAAACATTTAAAGGCGCCCAAGCAAAATTAGTTCTTTCCCAAACCCTGAAAAAAGAACTGAAGAATTTGAGTCGTCAGCAGGGAGTAACTCTATTTATGACTTTGCTGACAGCCTTCAAAATTTTACTGTATCGCTATACAGGTCAGACTGATATTTTAGTCGGTTCGCCAATTGCCAATCGTAACAAAGCAGAAATTGAGTCATTAATAGGATTTTTTGTCAATGTTTTGGTTTTGCGTACAGAGCTTTCTTTTGACCTAAGTTTTCAAGATTTGTTAGCGCGCGTGAAGTCAACAGCTTTAGAAGCCTATGTTCACCAAGACTTACCTTTTGAAAAATTAGTAGAAGAACTACAGCCAAGTAGAGACCTCAGCTACAATCCACTATTTCAAGTGATGTTCGTTCTTCAAAATGTTCCTAAACCAAATTTAAGCTCATCTGATGTATCAATTAGTTATGAGGAGGGTTATAACGGTACATCTAAATTTGACTTGACATTGTTTATGGAGGACTCTGAACAAGGGTTAGTTGCGACTTGCGAGTACAACACGGATTTATTTAATACAGATACCGTTACTCGGATGCTTGGACACTTCCAGACTTTACTGGAAAGCATAGTTAGCGATCCCGAACAATGTATTTCAAAATTGCAATTATTAACACCACCTGAAGTACAACAGTTATTAGTTGAGTGGAATGATACTAAGACAGATTACCCTATAGACTTGTGTATTCATCAACTGTTTGAAGCGCAGGTAGGGAAAACACCGTCTGATATTGCTGTTATCTTTGAAAACCAACAATTAACTTACCACGAATTAAACAACCAAGCAAACCAACTAGCACATTATTTACAGCAACAGGGTGTAAAGCCAGATAAAATTGTTGGTGTTTTTATCGAACGCTCAGTCGAGATGGTGGTTGGGTTATTAGCAATTCTAAAAGCAGGCGGTGCTTATTTACCTTTAGACCCAGCTTATCCCAAAGAGCGTTTGGCATTCATGCTGGCAGATGCTCAAGCATCAATATTGTTAACGCAATCACATCTTGTTAATGAACTGCCACCACATCAAGTTCAATTGGTATGTATAGATACACAGGGTGCAATATTTGCTAATCATAGTAGTCAAAACTCAGGCAGTGAGGTTAAATCTGAAAATTTATCCTATGTAATTTATACTTCTGGCTCTACGGGCACACCCAAGGGAGTTATGAACACTCATAGGGGTTTGTGTAATCGCTTACTGTGGATGCAAGATGCTTATCAATTAAAAGCATCTGACCGGGTGTTGCAAAAAACTCCTTTTAGCTTTGATGTCTCTGTTTGGGAGGTTTTCTGGCCGTTGTTGACGGGTGCAAGTTTAGTTGTAGCTAAACCGGGTGGTCATTATGATCCTAGATATCTCGTCGAACTTATATGCCAACAGCAAATCACTACACTTCACTTTGTTCCATCTATGCTGCAAGCTTTTCTAGAGGAACAAGAGCATCGAAAGTGTAAGAGTATCAAGCGTGTAATTTGTAGTGGTGAAGCTTTGCCTTTTGAGCTACAGCAGCGATTTTTTGAGAGTTTAGATGCTCAGTTGTATAACCTCTATGGTCCAACGGAAGCGTCTATCGATGTAACTGCGTGGCACTGTCAATCTATTAGCAGTAGTAGAATTGTCCCTATTGGCCGTACCATTGCTAATACACAAATATTTATCTTAGATAAAAATTTGCAACCAGTTCCTATTGGAGTTCCTGGCGAACTCCATATTGCTGGTGTTGGATTAGCGCGCGGTTATTTAAATAGACCTGAGTTGACTAAAGAAAAGTTTATCCCTAATCCCTTTAATGATTTACAATTAGATAAAGGAGTTAAATCAGCACAATCCAAAACCAAAACTCTAAATGCCAGTTCTCGCCTTTACAAAACAGGTGATTTAGCACGCTATCGCCCAGATGGAAACATTGAATTTTTAGGTAGGATTGACCACCAAGTTAAAATTCGTGGAAATCGCATTGAACTGGGAGAAATCGAAGCAAAACTAGAACAGTACGCTCAGGTACGAGAAACGGTGGTAGTAGCTAGGGAAGATATACCAAACAACCTCCGACTAGTTGCATACCTAGTTCCTGATGAAGAAAAAACGCTTTCTATTAATGAAATACGCAATTTTCTCAAGGAACAGCTGCCTGAATATATGGTTCCTTCTACCTTTGTCTTGTTAGATGCTTTACCTTTGACACCCAATGGCAAAGTAGATCGTCGCGCCTTACCTGTGCCTGAAAAGGAGCGCCCCGAATTGACGGCAATATATCAGGCGCCTCTATCAAAAATCGAAAAAACTATTGCTAAGGTTTGGCAACAAGTGTTACAGTTAGAAAATATTGGTGTTAATGATAATTTCTTTGACTTAGGTGGAAATTCGCTATTGATGCTTCAGGTAAATAGTAAACTGCGTGAAATTTTGCAGCAAGATATATCAGTAGTAACAATGTTTCAAAATCCAAGTATCAAGTTATTATCACAATATTTGAGCCAAAAAATAAAACAAGAATCTGTTTTTGAATCGCTGCATGAGCGGGTACAAAAGCAAGTAGAAGCAAGCAATATGCAAAAAAAATTGTTTATGAAGAATCGAGCTAGTAGAAATATTTAGCGATAAATATAGCAATCCTAAATCATTTGTAAAGTTTTGCTTCTCTTCTTCCTTTCCTTTGCGTCCTTGGCGTCCCTTCGCTCCGCTCAAGGGCAACACGATTGCGGATTTTTTACACCAACATCATTTTTTGCAAATAAATTAGGAATGCTATATAACCCAAAAAATCATAAAATTTACTTTAGAAAATATGAACAATATTAATTTTTTACCAACTATGGCTAGTATCAAAACAATCTTTAACAACAATAATTGTAGTAGTATTCTCGATTTATCTGTCCAATCAAATTTAGATATTTTCAAAGATTTTAGCATTCTCCTTTTTAGAGGATTTAGCGTCAATTATGAGCAAATAAAAGCTTTTGCAGAGAAGTTTAGTTCTAGATTTGTTCTCGATAAAGATAGACCAATCGTTGATCCACGCAATAAGTTTGTAACTTTAGTAGACCCAGGAATGCATTATGTCAGTCCTCATTGTGAAAACGCAAACTCTCCCTTTCGTCCTGATGTAGTTTGGTTTTGCTGTGGTGTGCCAGCAGCACAAGGTGGTGAAACTTTATTTTGGGATGGTGTGCGAGTGTGGGAGGAAATTAGTGAAGAATTAAAACAGTTATTTGTTTCTAAGAAAATTAAATTCTTGCAAAAATTTCCTGCTGCTGACTGGAAGCGTTTTTTAGGTGCAGGTGCGATTATTACTGATATTAAGAAAACTTTGGATGTTATACAAGGATTGAGCTACCAGATCAACTCAGATCAATCTGTTTCTATCGAATATACTTGCTCTGCCATTGTAAAAACAAAATATGGTAACAAAGATGCTTTTGCTAACAGCTTAATTTCAGAGTATAAAAATCCTAGAGGAATAGTAACTTTTGAAGATGGTTCTCCTATTCCAGTAGCTGTAATCAATGAAATCCAAGAATTGATGAACAGTTTAACAAAGGTAATATCGTGGCAATCAGGGGATTTGGTAATGATTGACAATTGAATATTTTTACATGGTCGCAGGTCATTTTCTGATACGAAAAGGCGATTTTTTTTACTTCTAAGTTATCTGAAGTAATAGTTAGTTAATAATGAATTTTCAAGTAATAAATATTTAAAATATGAATAGTGAAAAAGCTTACGAACCATTAGAAGGAGTAGCCATTATTGGTTTAGCTGGCCGCTTTCCGGGAGCTAAAAATATAAAAGTTTTTTGGAAAAATTTGCAGGAGGGTGTAGAGTCTATATCATTTTTCACAGATGAGCAATTAATAGCTGCTGGTATTTCTCCTACTTTACTGAATGATAGTAATTACGTTAAGTATGGTGGCGCCTTAGAAAATATAGATTTATTTGATGCCTCATTCTTTGATATTAATTCTAAAGATGCGGAGGTTACAGACCCTCAACACCGTTTGTTTTTGGAATGTGCTTGGGAAGCTTTAGAAAATGCTGGATACGACTCACTTAGATGTGAAAGCCGAATAGGTGTCTATGCTGGTGCTAGCTTAAATAACTATTTATCTTTTGATTTAAATCATGACCAACCAGGATCAGCACAACTATACCAAAAATTGATTGGTAATGATAAAGATTTTCTCTCAACCCGTGTTTCTTATAAATTAAATCTTACTGGTCCAAGTATTACAGTTCAAACGGCTTGTTCTACATCATTAGTTGCTACCATCCTTGCGTACCAAAGTTTGCAAAATTACCAATGTGATATAGCTTTAGCGGGAGGAGTTTCGATACGAGTACCGCAAACGGGTTATTTACATCAGGAGGGGGGAACATTATCTCCTGATGGTCATTGCCGCGCGTTTGATGCCAAAGCTCAGGGAACAACTATTGGTAATGGCGTAGGAGTAGTTGTCCTCAAGCGACTTAGAGATGCAATTGCCGATGGTGACAGTATTTATGCTGTGATTAAAGGAACTGCTATTAATAACGATGGTTCCACAAAAGTTGGTTTCACGGCGCCTAGCGTAGATGGACAAGCTCTTGCGATTGCGGAAGCGATTATGTTAGCAGACGTGGAGCCTGAGACAATAAACTATATTGAAGCTCACGGTACTGGGACAAGCTTAGGAGACCCCATTGAAATTGCAGCGTTGACCAAAGTTTTCCGTGCTAGTACTAATAAAAATGGTTTCTGTGCCATTGGTTCAGTCAAAACAAATATTGGTCACTTAGATGCTGCTGCCGGAGTTGCAGGATTAATTAAGACAGCTCTTGCTCTTAAACATAAGTTAATTCCACCCAGTCTTAACTTTGAGCTGCCTAATCCCCAAATAGATTTTGCCAATAGTCCCTTTTTCGTTAATACAAAACTTACGGAATGGAAAGCAGGTTCTACTCCACGTCGTGCTGGTGTTAGTTCTCTTGGAATGGGAGGAACCAATGCCCACGTAGTTTTGGAAGAAGCTCCAATACTTCCGGTTTCAAGTCCTTCTCGCCCTTGGCAATTGCTATTACTCTCTGCTAAAACTGAGTCTGCTTTAGAAATTGCTACACAAAATCTTGCCAAACATTTGACAGAGCATCACCTCAACTTGGCAGATGTAGCATATACCTTGCAAGTGGGACGCAGAGAGTTTAATTATCGGCGAATACTTGTTTGTCGCGATACTCAAGATGCAATTAGTGCATTGAATCAGCAAGGACAACGAGTTTTTACTCAATTTCAAGAGCCATGCGCTCGCTCCATCGCTTTCATGTTTCCAGGACAGGGTTCTCAGTACATAGATATGGCTAAAGAACTCTACGAAACTGAGGCGGTATTTCGCGAGCAAGTAGAGCGGTGCTGTCTAATATTAAAACCCCATTTAGATTTGGATTTGCGTTCGCTAATTTATCCAGACAAGTTACATAAGGAAGCAGCAGAAAAGCTACAACAAACTTGCTTTGCTCAACCAGCATTATTCGTCATTGAGTATGGTTTGGCTCAGTTGTGGATGTCATGGGGTATTTCTCCCCAAACAATGATAGGGCACAGTATTGGGGAATACGTAGCAGCATGTTTTGCTGGTGTCATGTCTCTTGAAGATGCTTTAAGCTTAGTTGCTATACGTGGACGGTTGATGCAGCAACTGCCTTCAGGAAAAATGCTCTCTGTACCTTTAAAAGAAGCAGAAGTAAAACCCCTTCTTAACGAAAATTTATCTATAGGCGCCTGCAATGCACCCAACTCATGTGTAGTTTCGGGAACTCATGAAGCGATAGATGCTCTCAACTCGCAACTTGCAGCTAATGGTATAGAGTGTCGGCTTCTGCATACGTCCCACGCTTTTCATTCCCAGATGATGGAATCTATATTGGAACCATTCATCGTAGAAGTAAAAAAAGTAAAACTTAATCCTCCCCAGATTCCTTTTATTTCCAATCTCAGTGGAACTTGGATTACGCCAGAAGAAGCGACTGATGCAAATTATTGGGCAAAGCATTTACGGCAAACGGTGAGGTTTACTGCTGGCATTTCTACATTGTTACAACAGTCAAATCTTATCTTACTAGAAGTTGGACCTGGGCGTACTTTGTGTACCTTTGTCAAACAGCATCGCGAAAAACAAGAGGAGCAAATTATACTTTCTTCCTTACGCCATCCCAAGGAAGAACAGGCTGATATCGTATTCTTGCTAAACACTCTGGGTCGTCTTTGGCTAGCAGGAGTTTCCGTAGACTGGTTAAGCTTTTATACCTTGGAACGCCGTCATCGCCTTCCTTTACCGACGTATCCATTTGAACGACAAAGATATTGGATTGAAGCGGAGAAAAAATCTCAAACTCAAAATTATTTGACCACAAACCGTAAAAAGCCAGATGTCGCAGATTGGTTTTATATTCCTGTCTGGAAACAAGCAATCGCACCTCAAACTGTCAAATCAAGAGAAAAGGTGCTAATCTTTACCGATAATGGGGTTGGGGCACAAATAGCGAAGCATCTGGAAAAAAATGGATGTAATGTTATTACCGTGGCGCCAGCAGAGCGCTTTAGCAAACAAAGTGAACATGCGTATACCATTAATACTCAGTACCCTGAAGATTATGATGCCTTAATTAGAGATTTGCTCTTATTCGATCAACTTCCAGATGCGATATTACATTTATGGAGTACTACAACAAGCGACCAGATAGAATCTGAGATTGATTTCTTTGAAAGTTGTCAAAATAAAGGTTTCTACAGTCTACTATTCCTGGCACAGTCCCTTGATAAACAGGATATTACTCAGCCCATAGATATTTTGGTCGTAACCAATGATTTATATGACGTGACAGGTACAGAAAGTTTGAGTCCAGAAAAGGCGCCTGTAGTGGGAATGTGTAAAGTTATTCCACAACAGTATCCCAATATTACCTGCCGCAGTATTGATGTTGTAATTCCTGATACGGAAATTGCACAAAACCAACTGGTAGACCAAATACTTACAGAGTTAAATACAACATCATCTGGTATGATTGTTGCTTATCGTGGACATCATCGCTGGGTACAGACCTTTGAGCCATTCCACTCGGAAAGTACTACGCCCCCATTGCGCGCGGAAGGCGTATACCTAATTACTGGTGGGCTAGGAGGTATCGGTCTTGAGCTTGCAGAATACCTAGCCCGGACAGTGCGTTGCTCCCGGCTAATACTTACTAGCCATTCAGCTTTCCCTGCACCAGAACAATGGGATGAATGGTTGGCAACTCATGGCGAAGAAGATAAACATAGCCATCAAATATTAAAGCTACGCTCCCTTGAGGAGCAGGGTGCAGAAGTTTTGACCTTAAGTGCTGATGTCGCCAATGAGCCACAAATGCAAGCAGTGATTAATCAAGCAGTGCAGCGTTTTGGTAAAATTAATGGGGTTATCCATGCGGCTGGAATTAAATTATTTAAAACAATTCCAGAAATAAACAGAACTGAATGCGAACAGCAACTGAGGGCAAACGGATATGGACTTTTTGTATTAGAAAAAGTCTTGCGGGAAATAGAGCTTGATTTCTGTGTACTAGTATCCTCTTTATCATCTGTTGTTGGAGCTTTAGGTATGGCTGCTTATCCAGCAGCACACATATTTGCAGATGCTTTTGTTCATAAGCATAACCAAAGTAACCGTACACGCTGGATAGCAATCAACTGGGATAACTGGTTAACCAGTCAATTAGCTGTGGAACTAGCGACAAAACCAGAAATATCTACAGAATTATTCATCAAAAATCAAGAAGGAGTGGAGGTATTTGAACGAGTTTTATCGTTAAATAAAGTTAATCAGATAGTAGTCTCGACAACAGATTTACAAGCTAGAATTGAACAGTGGACTCAACCTAAAGAATTTCTAAATAAAGAAAAGTCTCAGCAATTTTATGCTAGACCAAACCTAGATAATAATTTTGTTGCTCCAAGAAATGAAATTGAGCAAAAAATCGCCACTATTTGGCAAGAAGTTTTAGGGATTGAAAAAATAGGTATATACGATAACTTTTTGGAGATAGGTGGTGATTCTCTCCTCAGCATTCAAATTACTGCTAAAGCCAACAAAGCAGGCTTGCGATTTACTAATCAGCATCTATTTGAATACCCAACCATTGTACAATTAGCAGAAGTAGCAAGCAGTACTAAAGCAGTGATTGCCGAACAGGGATTAGTCGAAGGTGAACTACCTTTAACACCTATCCAGCACTGGTTTTTTGAGCAGAATTTACTTGACTTGCATCATTGGAACCAAGCTGTTTTGTTAGAATTACAACAACCTATTAACCCAGTACTGTTGGAGCAGGTAATACAGCATTTGCTAGTACATCACGATGCTCTGCGTCTGCGTTTTGTGCATGATGGTTCTAGCTGGAAGCAGATAAATGCAGGTATTGAAGCAGGTATTGAAGCAGTGGCGCCGTTTTCACAGGTAGATTTATCAGCAATGTCACCGCAGTTGCAAGAAATAGCATTCGATAAACTTGCTAATCAGTTACAAGCTAGCTTAAACCTGTCAGATAGCCCAATTATCAGAGCAACATATTTTAATTTGGGAGAGCATAAACCAAGCCGTTTGCTGTTTGTTATTCACCATTTAGCTGTGGATGTTGGTTCTTGGCGGATTTTATTGGATGATTTGCAAACAGCATATCAACAACTAAGCCAAGGTCAAGCTATCAAGTTACCAACAAAAACGACATCATTTAAGCAATGGTCACAACGGTTAATTGAGTACGCACAATCAATAGAGCTAGAACGAGAGCAAGTTTACTGGTTGGCGCCAATACGTGAGTGGGTATCACCCCTACCAACAGATTTTTTAGATGGTGCTAATATTGTTGCATCAACTCAAACTGTTTCAGTCACTTTGAGTATTGAAGAAACCCGAAGGTTGCAAGAGGAAATAGCGACAACTTATAGAGTTCAGATAGATGATATATTGTTAGCTGCCTTAGCTATAGCAGTTTTAAAATGGACTGGAAACCAATCTTTATTGGTTGACTTAGAAGGTAATAGTAGAGAAGTGGTTTTTGATGACGTAGATTTGTCTAGAACAGTAGGCTGGTTTACTAATATTGCCCCCGTACTTTTGGAAGTTGCAGATACCTCTCAACCTCTGGAAGCACTAAAGGCAGTGAAAGAGCAACTTCGCAGTTTTCCTAATCAAGGGCTTGGTTATGGTGTGTTGCGTTATTTGAATAACGATGAGATAATTACAGATAAACTACGCTCGTTACAGGCAGCAGAGATAATTTTCCTTTATCTTGGTAATGTTGAGAAAAGTTTATCTCAATCTTCGTTGTTTAAGTTGTCCCAACAATCAAATGGTTCACCCCGGAGTACGCGGGGACAACGTAGTCACTTGTTAGAAGTTCAAGCTCTAGTTGTCCAAGAGCAATTAAAAGTAGATTGGATGTATAGCCAAAATATGCATCGGCAGAAAACAGTTGAGCAATTAGCTAGTGACTTTATGGCAACACTTCGGCTAATAATCGCTGACCCTGATTCAAATGTGGTACAAAACTATACTCCTTCTGATTTTGCTGAGTTTAAATCTAGTCAATGGAGTCAAGCTGACATAGATAGTATTTTGGCAGCTATTGATAAATCTTAGAGCAATCAATTCATCCAAAAAAATAGTAGTTAGATTGTAGGAATTGTAGGAAGTTTTTATAATGTATACAAATAACCAATCAATTACAAGAGTTCAAAATCCTAGTAAAAAAGAATTTGTAGAACTTTGGAAACAATGTCGGCCTTTTTTAATTGATGGTGTTGCAACCAACTGGAATGCTTACAGAAACTGGTTTAATAGTTATTTGTTAAGTAAATGTGGAAATGACATTATCCGTGTAAAATATTCAGAGCCTAATTTGTTGAATAATTATAACTATGTATTCCATAAATTTGGATTATAAAATATTTTTTATATTTAGAGAATTTTGTATATTATACAAATAATTAGCATCAGCCCCAATGCCGATAAAAATTTAAACATTAACATCAATTTTGTATTTAAATGATTCATAATGTTATGAAAGATATTGAAGATTTTTATCCTCTTTCATCAATGCAGCAGGGCATACTCTTTCATAGTCTTTATGCCCAAGGTTCAGGAGTATATTGTGAGTTGTTCAGTTGCAGCATACAGGGTGAGCTTGATATTATAGCATTTAAGCAAGCGTGGCAACAGTTAATGCGGCGCCATCCTATTTTGCGAACCTCCTTTGTTTGGAAAGGCTTGAAAGAACCTGCTCAGGTTGTACATAAGCAAGTTCTTTTACCTTGGGAGCAAAAAGATTGGCGTGCGATAAGCAGTTCTTTACAGAAAGACCATATAGAGGCTTTTCTGGTGGCGGAGCAACAGCGAGGATTTGAAATTTCTCAAGTTCCACTAATGCGTTTAACTTTAATTCAGTTAGCCGAGAACTATTATCAATTTGTTTGGAGTCATCATCATTTGCTCTTGGATGGGTGGTCTTCTTCTTTATTAGCAAATGAAGTTTTTAATTTTTATCAAGCATTCATCCAAGGTAAGGATTTAGATTTAAAATCACCCCGTCCTTATCGAGATTATATAGCTTGGCTGCAAAAGCAAAACCTTTCCGAAAGCGAAACCTTTTGGCGACAGTACTTGCACTCGTTTACTGCCGCTACTTCTTTAAAGTTAGGCGACACTCCCAGTCATGTACCTAGCCAGGAAAAAGACTATAGGCAACAACACCTCAAACTATCAAAATCTGAAACAGCAGCATTACAGTTTTTCGCACGACAGCAACAGTTGACGCTTAACACTTTAGTGCAGGGAGCATGGGCTATTCTTCTAAATCGTTATAATAGTGAGAATGATGTTGTCTTTGGGTGTGTCGTATCGGGTCGAGGCGACTTAGCAGGAGATGAATCAATAATAGGAGTATTAATTAATACCTTGCCAATGCGAGTATATGTTAATTCAGAAGAATACCTTTTGCCTTGGTTAAAGAAATTACAAGCACAGCAAAACGAAATACGTTACTATCAATATTGTCCGTTAATAGAAATTCAAAAGTGGAGCAATGTGCCAAGTGGGTCACCGCTATTTGAAAGTATACTTAATTTTCAGAATTACCCGGTAAATTTTTCCCAAGAACAGCAAGTTGGCAGCTTAAAACTTTCTGATATTCGTAATTATATATACCCTCATTATCCCCTCACGGTGTCAGTTCAGGTGGATTCAGAGTTATTGTTAGAGATTTTCTATGAACGCCACCGTTTTAACCCAAGTACGATAACTCGGATGCTGGGCCATTTCCGTACTTTGCTATTAGGCATGGCTGCTAATCAACAGCAACATATTAAGGACTTGCCTTTGTTGACTGCACAAGAACATCAGTTGTTGGTAGAGTGGAATAATACTTCTGTTGACTATTCTCCAAATCAGTGCATCCATGAGATATTTGAAGCTCATGCAGAACAAACGCCCGATACTGTAGCAGTTGTGTTTGAAGACCAACATTTGACCTACGGCGAACTCAATGCAAGAGCTAACCAGTTGGCGCATTGTTTGCGTTCACTAGGAGTTAAGCCAGAAGTATTAGTTGGAATTTATGTTGAGCGCTCGCTTGATATGGTAGTCGGGCTGTTAGCCATCCTCAAAGCAGGCGGCGCCTACGTACCGTTAGACCCTAGCTATCCCAAGGAACGCTTGGCTTACATGCTAGAAGACTGTCAAGCAAGCGTGTTGTTAACACAACAGTACTTAGTAGAAAGTCTACCAACTCACAAAGCTAAAGTGGTTTGCATTGATAGCAATTGGGAACTAATTGTCAATAACAAAATACAAAACCCTGTATGCAACATCACAGTCGATAACCTAGCTTACGTTATTTACACCTCTGGTTCTACTGGTAAACCAAAGGGTGCGATGAATACACATCGGGCAGTTAGCAATCGTTTACAGTGGATGCAAGATACTTACCAATTAACACCAGCAGATAGTGTTTTGCAGAAGACACCTTTCAGTTTCGATGTGTCGGTATGGGAATTTTTCTGGCCATTGCAAACGGGTGCGCGTTTAGTAATAGCTCAACCTGAAGGGCATCGAGATACTGGCTATTTAGTCAACTTGATAAACAAGGAGCAAATTACGACCTTACATTTTGTACCTTCGATGCTGCAAGTATTTTTGGAAGCAGAAGGTTTAGAAAATTGTCAGTCTCTTAAACGGGTGATCGCAAGTGGTGAGGCATTGCCAGCCCAACTTCAACAACGCTTTTTTAATCGACTTGATGCCCAATTGCATAATCTTTACGGCCCAACAGAAGCTGCGATTGATGTGACATACTGGGAATGCCAACAGCAAAACAGTAGCCAAGATGGCGTTAGCCATCAGACAGTTCCCATTGGGCGCCCAATAGCAAACATCCAGATTTATTTGCTTGATAGGTATCTAAACCCTGTTTCTGTAGGTGTAACGGGTGAAGTTTATATTGGTGGTGTGGGAGTTAGTAGGGGTTATTTAAATCGCCCCGATCTGACGGCAGAAAAGTTTATTCCTGACCCCTTTAGTAAACAACCAGGGCGCCTTTATAAAACCGGAGATAAGGCACGCTATTTAGCCAATGGTGAGATTGAATACCTTGGCCGCATTGACTATCAGGTAAAAGTGCGTGGTTTTCGCATTGAACTTGGAGAAGTTGAAGCTGTGCTTTGCCAACATCCAGCAGTACGAGAAACCGTAGTTGTAGTTCACTCTTCGGAAGCAGATTCTCAACGCTTAGTAGCCTATGTAGTTCCTCACACTGAGCAAACGTTAACAAATACTGAACTGCGGGGCTTTTTGGAGTTGAAGTTGCCAAATTATATGGTACCAGCAGCGTTTGTAATATTGGATGCACTACCACTAACACCTAACGGTAAGGTTGATCGTAGAACACTGCTTGTACTTGATACAATACGTCCAGAACTCGACGAAACTTTTGTTGCACCACAGACAACCGTTGAAAAACAGTTAGTTATTATTTGGGGAGAGGTATTGGGCTTGGAGAAAATAGGTATAAACGACAATTTTTTTGAATTAGGTGGAGATTCTATCCTAAGCCTTCAAGTCATATCTAAAGCCAATCAAGTGGGTTTACACCTGACTCCCAAGCAATTGTTTCAACATCAAACAATCGCTCAACTAGCGGCTGTAGCTGCAACAACTAGAAAAATCCAAGCAGAGCAGGTGGCAGTGACTGGTTTGCTAGAGTTAACACCTATTCAGCACTGGTTTTTTGAACAAAAGCAACCAGAAGTGCATCATTGGAACCAATCAGTGTTGTTAGAAGGGCAGAACATTGACCCTATAGTTTTAGAGAAAGTTGTACAGTCTTTACAAGTACATCACGATGTTCTACGTTTGCGATTTATACAGCAAGAATTTAGTATCGAGGCAGTTATCGTTAGCCCTGATAATGTGGTGCCACTTACATGCTTAGATTTTTCGACGCTGCCAAAAGGTGAACAAGCGGCAGCCATAGAAGCAGTAGCCAATAAACTGCAAGCAAGCTTAAATTTGTCAGAAGGACCGTTATTTCGGGTTGCTCTATTTGACCTAGGTAACAATCAACCTAGTTGCTTACTTTGGATTATTCACCACTTAGTTGTTGATGGTGTCTCTTGGCGAATTTTAATCGAAGATTTCCAAGCAGCTTACCAGCAAATTAGTCAGGGTAAAGCAATAAAGTTGCCACCCAAAACAACCTCTTATAAACAATGGTCTAACTGTCTACAAGAATATGCACAATCTTCAGCGTTGCATTCGGAGTTAAACTACTGGCTGACACAATATCAATATGTTCAGCCTATACCAATAGATTTTCCTGGTGGAGATAATACAGAAGCGACAACTTCTAGTGTATTGGTATCGCTGTCTGCGGAAGAAACTCAAGTTTTACTGCAACAGGTGCCAGCAGCTTACCGGGCGCAAATTAATGATGTATTGTTAACTGCTCTTATACAAGCATTTAACCAGTGGACAGGGCAAAGTTCTCTATTAATTAACTTAGAAGGGCATGGGCGAGAAGAACTGTTCGAGAATGTGGATTTATCAAGGACTGTGGGTTGGTTCACAACTATCTTCCCGGTACACCTAAGTCTTGAAAATGCCAACAACCTAGAAAAAGCTTTGAAATCGATTAAAGAGCAGTTACGATTAATTCCGAATCGAGGTATTGGCTATGGATTGCTGCGCTATCTCAGTCGGCATAAAGAAATAGCCGAGCGATTGAGTTCTTTGCCAAAAGCTGAAGTTGTTTTTAACTATTTAGGGCAGTTCGACAATTTTTTACCTGAGTTGTCCCAATTTAAACCGATAAAGGGGTCAATTGGTTCAGTTCATAGTCCCTATGGACACAAGCCTTATTTACTCGAAGTAGAGGTAGTGGCTGTAAATAGACAGTTGCAACTAAATTGGATTTACAGCAAAGACCTATATCGCCAAGACACAATTACAGGTTTAGCTCAAAATATGCTGTCGGCGCTACGTTATTTTATTGTTGGTTGCCAATTTGGACAAGATTTTAGTTACATACCCGCAGACTTTCCTGAAGCTCAACTTAACCAAGCAGAACTTGATAAAGTTTTTGAAGAATTAGAGTTAGATTAGTATAATTATTTGCTGTTAGTTAAAAAAAAAGTACTATGAATAAGAAAGATGTAGAGACAATTTATCCACTTTCGCCAGCGCAAGAAGGTATGCTATTTGGAACATTATCTTCTCCTAATTCAGGCATATATATTGAACAGTTAAGCTGTATTTTACAGGGAAATTTAAATATTCAGTTTTTTGAAAAAGCTTTGCAAATCTTGCTAGACCGTCATCCTATTTTGAGAACAGTTTTTGTGTGGAAAAAACAAGATGAACCAAGGCAGGTAGTTCTGCGGCAAGTACCAATTAATATAAATTATCAAGATTGGCGAAAATTAGAGCCATTGGTGCAGCAAAAACAGCTAGCAGACTACTTAAAGTTTGACCGTTATCAAGGGTTTGACCTTTCCAAACCTACAGTCATTCGTTTAGCACTATTCCAGTTGAACGTTAACAGCTATCAATTTGTCTGGAGCCATCATCACATTTTGATGGATGGTTGGTGTTTGCCCATTATTTTTAAGGAATTACTGTCTTTTTATCAAGCTATCACAAAGGATGAAGATTTATACTTGAAACCAAGCCGCCCCTATAAAGATTACATCACTTGGCTTAGGCAGCAAGATTGGACAGAAACTGAGACATTTTGGCGAAGTACATTGCGAGGTTTCACTCAACCGACAACTCTTGGATTAACAGTTGAAGCCAATAATTTACCTGATTCTTTTGAAAATAACTACGGTCAACAAGAAGCCTCACTATCAGTATCAGTTACAACTGCCCTTAAATTTTTAGCTCGTCAACATAAAATTACTTTGAACACCTTGATTCAGGGTATTTGGGCATTACTTTTATATCGTTATAGTGGTAATGCAGATGTAGTGTTTGGCATCACAGTATCTGGGCGTTCTGCAGAACTGGTTGGTATTGATTCGATGATTGGTTTATTCATCAATACCTTGCCTTTGAGAATAAAAATTTCTTCTAAAGTAGATTTTTGGTCTTGGTTACAAGATATATATGCTCATAACGAGGAAATCCGCCAATATGAATATAGTTCTGCCGGACAAATTCATCAATGGAGTGAAGTACCAGGAGCAATACCTTTATATGAAAGTTTGCTGGTTTTTCAAAACTATCCGACTAACTACTCTATTTTGCAATCTTCCGATTTAGATATCAGTGTCCGTCAAGTTACTTCTCAAGGGGCACAAACTCAATATCCTCTCACCTTGATGATTAATATTGATACAGAATGTAAATTCTCCCTTATTTATGATAAAAATCGTTTAGAGCATGTTAGTATTAATATAATTATTAAGCATTTATTAGAACTATTAGAAACTATAAGTGCTGATATACAAAATACAAATTTAAGTCCAGCAACACTTTTAAAGCAAATTCCTATTGACCAAATACCCTGTATAAAACCAAGGCTTAAAAGAGAACGAGAGGAATTAAGAAATGCTGTTTTGAGTCCACGTACTCCAGTAGAAGAAATATTAGTAAATATCTGGACTCAAATACTAAAACTGGAGCAAGTAGGAATTAATGATAACTTCTTTGAGTTAGGAGGACATTCATTATTAGCCACTCAAGTAACTTCTCGCATAAGGAAGACCTTTAATATAAATTTATCCTTGCACCGCTTGTTTGAGTCACCAACAATTGCCTCTCTAGCCAAAGATATCCAAGAGGCAATGAGAAAAGGAATGAAACAAGAAGCCCCTTCCATCAAGCATAGTAGCAGAAACAAATATCTACCCCTATCTTTTGCTCAAGAACGATTGTGGTTAGCAGAACAACTACACCCTGGTAGTTTTATATACAATGTTCCGGCAGCTGTGAGTCTCTTTGGTTCGCTAAACGTAGCTGCACTAGAGCAGAGTTTGGGTGAAATTGTACGTCGTCACGAAGCAATACGCACTAATTTTTCTCAAGTAGATGGGCAACCGTTCCAGGTAATTACCCCAGCACTTCCTTTCAAGCTGCCAATAGTGGACTTACAGAATTTACCTACAGCTAAACGGGAAATAAAAGTACAACAACTACTCACAGAGGAGTTCCAACGTACCTTTGACCTAGCTCAAGACCCATTGCTGCGGTGTACCCTCCTGCGCCTTAACGAGAACGAGTATTTAGCATTGTTTACCATCCATCATATTGTCTCGGATGGTTGGTCAATAAGTGTGTTGATTCGGGAGTTAGCAGCACTGTATGAAGCTTTCTCAGTAGGCAAACCCTCCCCACTCCCAGAACTACCGATTCAGTATGCAGACTTTGCTGTTTGGCAACGACAGTGGTTACAGGGAGAAGTATTAGCAACCCTACTTGCCTACTGGAAGAAGCAATTGGGGAATAACTTACCTGTACTGCAATTACCTACAACTCGTCCACGGGCAGAAGTTCATAACAACCAAAGTGGAACTTCGTCTTTTGTCATTCCCCCTAATTTGTCCGCAACCCTACAAACACTGTCTCGATCTGAAGGCGCCACCTTATTCATGACCCTGTTAGCAGGTTTTCAGGTGTTGCTACAACGTTACACTCATCAAGATGACATTGTTGTTGGTACTGATGTTGCTAACCGTAATCGATCTGAAACAGAACCACTAATTGGTTTCTTTATCAATTTACTGGTTTTACGCACCGACATGAGTGGTAATCCCAGTTTCCGAGATTTGCTCAAACGAGTACGTGAAGTAGCATTAGGAGCTTATGCTCATCAGGACTTGCCCTTTGATAAATTAGTGAAGGCTTTGCAACCCGAACGAAATTTAAGCCACACACCGCCATTATTTCAGGTATTGTTTGTCCTACAAAACACTCCGAATACAGCCCTAAAATTGCCAGGGCTAACGTTAAATTTATTGGAGGTAGAACACCAAGCGGCAAGGTTTGATTTAGCATTATTTCTTACCGAAACAGACCAGGGAATTGTGGGCAATTGGCAGTATAATGCTGACCTTTTTGACGCAAAAACCCTCACTCGTATGACAGAACATTTTTTGACTCTACTTAATGGCATTGTGGCGCAGCCCGATGCGCGAATCAATACTTTTAAAATGTTGACTGACGAGGAAATAGAACAACAAGCTGTGAAAAGAGATCAGAATAAAGCTGCCAAGCTTAAGAGGTTTATGACAGTTCAGCCTCAAGCTATAAACTTGTCTCAAGAGCAGCTAATTAAAACAGATTCTTTGCAACCTGGTGAAATATTACCTTTAGTAACAACTCCAAATATTGATAATATTGATATAGTAGACTGGGCTAAGAACAACCGTGAATTTATAGAAAGCAAATTACTACATCACGGTGCGATTCTGTTTCGGAATTTTGATTTAACCAATTCGGTTGCATTTGAAAACTTTGCTGAGGCTATTTGTCCCGGCTTATTTGGTGAATATGGAGATTTGCCTCGTGAAGGAATATCTGGTAAAGTCTATGGCTCGACTCCTTACCCGGCTGAACAGGCTATCTTATTTCATAATGAAAGTTCCCACATGCACTGCTGGCCGCAAAAAATCTGGTTTTTTTGTATAGAAGCGGCTCAAAAAGGTGGAGAAACACCAATAGTCGATTGTAGAAAAGTTTTTCGATTACTCGATGCAAAAGTGAGAGAAAAATTTGAGCAAAAGCAATTAATGTATGTTAGAAATTTTACTGATAGTTTAGATGTTAGCTGGCAAGAATTTTTTCATACTACAGATAAAGCAGAGGTAGAAGAGTATTGCCGTAAAGCTGCAATTACTTGTGAATGGAAACCAGATGGAGGTTTAAGAACACAACAAATTCGTCCGGCAATAATCAAGCATCCCAAAACAGGTGAAACTGTGTTTTTCAACCAGATACAATTACACCACTCATCCTACTTGGCGCCAGATGTTAAGGAATCTTTACTGTCTTTATTTGGCGAGGAAAATTTACCCCGTCATGTTTACTATGGTGATGGCTCTCCGATTGAAGATTCAGTAATTGCCGAACTTTCAGCAGTTTATCAAGAAGCTACAGTAGCTTTCCCTTGGCAGCAAGGAGACGTATTAATGCTAGATAACATGTTAACTGCTCACGGACGTAATCCTTATATAGGCTCCCGCAAGATTGTTGTAGCAATGGGAGAAATGATTTCTAACACAAGTGTGTAATATAAGGCTATAGGTAAAGCAGATGCAAACCCAAACTCTTAGTGGCTTTCAACTTTCACATCAACAGAAACGTCTTTGGTTATTACAACAAGATAGTTCTGTATACTTAACTCAAGGCGCCATTCGTATCGAAGGAACTCTCGAAATAGAAATTCTTAAATCCGCCATCAAACAAGTTATTAATCGACATGGAATACTGCGGACAAAGTTCCGTAGATTACCAGGTATAAAAATTCCAGTAATGACCTTGACAGATAGCTGCTCTTTTTTATGGCAAGATAGTGATTTAACTAATGATACGGAGCAGGTAGTGTCACTGAAAATTGAATCATTGATCACAGAGGAGACACGTAAAGTTTTTGATTTAGAGCAAGCTGTATTACATTTACACTTACTACAATTGTCATCTAATGAATACATTTTACTTGTTTCTATGCCTGCGCTTTGCGCGGATAACTGGACAATGAAAAATCTAGTTAATGAAATTAGTAACACATATTATAATTTAATCAAAGGCGACAAATTTTTAGATGAAGCTGCTCAGTATCTACAATTTTCAGAATGGCAAAATCAGTTGTTTCAAGATGAGGATGCGGCGAACGCTAATGAATACTGGCAAAAGCAAAAACTTTCTGACTCAAATACATTAACATTACCTTTTGAGAAAAATTCTTTAAAAAAATCTGGATTTGAGATTGACTATCTACGTTTGGTGATCGCTCCTAACGTAATGTCTAAGCTAGTAGCTCTAGCTCAAAAATATAATACTTCGGAATCTCTAGTTTTACTAGCATGTTGGCAAACTCTGATTTGGCGCCTCACAGCAAAGTCAGATATAGTCATCGGCATGGCAGTAGAGCGCAGGGAATATGAAGAACTTCATAGTTTAATGGGACTTGTAGCTACATGGTTGCCGATAAAAAGCCATTTGGCACCAGAATTACACTTAAGAGAAGTTATAGAAATAGCTCAACAAAATCTAGATGCAGCTTTGGAATGGCAGGATTATTTTGTTCCTGAACTTCTAGAAAATGACACAAACCTAGCTTTTCCTATTGGTTTTGAGTTTGAGCAATTACCCAAAAAACGCTCTGCTGCTGATCCATCATTTTCATTAGAAGAGTATTATAGTTGTATTGAGCAATTTAAAGTTAAACTCACCTGTACCTGGTGCGATGATTGTTTATTGGCAGATTTTTATTACGATGTCAACTGCTTCTCGGCAGATACAATTCAACGCTTAACTAGTCAGTTTCATACTTTGTTGGATAGTGTAACTAAGAATCCTGAGACACCAATTAGTCAATTAGAAATTCTCACTCAGAGTGCTTGTCAACAGCTGCTAGTCGAGTTTAACCAAACCCACATTGATTACCCAAAAGATAAATGTATTCACCAACTGTTTGAAGAACAAGCTTCAAAAACACCTAACAACATTGCCGTTGTATTTGAAGACCAGAAACTAACCTATGCTGAACTGAATAAGAGTGCTAATCAATTAGCTTATTACCTGCAAAAGTTGGGAGTAGAAAAAGACGTAGTTGTAGGTATTGCAACCGAGCGATCGCACTTGATGTTAGTTGCGATGCTGGGTATACTCAAAGCTGGTGGTGCTTACCTACCACTCGACCCAACTTTACCCACAGAAAGTCTAGCCTTTCGACTTCAGGATGCTCAAGCATCAATACTGTTGACACAACAAGGCATTGATTCCATTTCCGATCTCAAATCCAAAGTTCCCAATCAAACATTAGTGTATTTAGATACTGATTGGGAAATAATTAGTAGTGAAAATACAGGAAATCCTTTAAACAAAGTTACGCATGAGAATCTAGTTTATGTTATTTACACCTCAGGTTCAACTGGCAAACCCAAGGGTGTAGCAATTGAGCATCAACAACTTAGTAATTACCTATATGGCATTTTAGAAAAACTGGAATTGCCAGCAGGTGTTAGTTTCGCTAGTGTTTCCACCTTCGCCGCCGACTTGGGTAATACAATGATTTTTCCCAGTCTGTGTACTGGCGGATGTTTGCATATAGTCTCTTGGGAACGAGCATCCGATGCAGCAGCACTGGCAGAATATTTCCGCTGCCATGTTATTGACTGCCTTAAGATTGTTCCCTCCCACTTAGCGGCATTGCTAAGTTCCGGTAATATCGAGTCCATTTTACCTCGTCAGCTACTGATTTTTGGAGGTGAAGCCGCAGGTTGGCAACTGATTGAGACAATTCAGCAGCATGTACCCAACTGCCGAATTATTAATCACTATGGTCCAACGGAAACCACTGTTGGGGTGCTAACTTATGCAGTTAATAAGCAAAAGTATAGAGAACAAAAATCACAAACGGTTCCTATTGGAAAACCAATAGCCAACACCCAGATTTATGTGCTGGATGACAACCAAAAGCCAGTTGCGATGGGAGTGCCTGGAGAACTCTATATTGGTGGAAAATCGCTGGCGCGGGGTTATATCAACCGTCCCGAACTAACAAAGGAGCGGTTTATTATTAATCCCTTCCTCAATTTTGAATCAGGGGAGTTTACTGAGAAGTCAAAACCATTAAATCCCATATTTAGCCAGAGGCTTTATAGAACGGGCGATTTGGTATGCTATTTGCCAGACGGAAATATCGAATTTCTCGGGCGCCTCGACAATCAGGTAAAAATTCGGGGCTTCCGTATCGAGTTGGGAGAAATCGAAGCTACACTCTCGCAATACCCAGCAGTGCAGGGAATTGCAGTTATAGCAACAGAGGAAGAACTTGGCGATCGGCGCCTTATCGCTTATATTGTTCCCAACAACGACGAGCGAACCCTCAGCACACAACACTCAACACTGATTAACGACCTCCGCAATTTCCTCAAAGAAAAGTTACCGGAGTATATGATCCCGTCTGCTTTCGTGGTGTTAAAAGCTTTACCACTGACAGCAAATGGCAAAGTAGACCGTTATGCCCTTCCTGCACCAGACGCAGTATTACAAGAAAAAACCTTTGTTGTTCCGCGTAACCCAATAGAGGAAGTATTAGCAGGGATATGGTCACAGTTGCTGGGTGTATCACCCTTAAGTATTGACGATGATTTCTTTGACTTAGGAGGACATTCTCTGCTTGCAACTCAAATAATTTCCCGGATACGCATTATATTCGGAGTAGAAATACCTTTGCGGCAATTGTTTGTATCGTCAACAGTGGCGAAACTAGCGGTACATATAGAAGCAGCAATAGCAAGCAGTCATCAACAGATGTCGCTAATCTCTCCTGTTTCCAGGGATAGAGACTTGCCTCTGTCTTTTGCTCAGTGGCGATTATGGTTTTTCCAGCAATTGGAACCTGAATCTTCCACCTATAACCTGCTTAGAGCTATTCGCCTCACAGGTGTGCTGAATATCACAGCATTACAGCAAAGCTTTAACGAAATTTTGCGTCGTCACGAAGTTTTGCGAACAACCTTTGCCACAATCAATGGGCAACCATTGCAAGTCATCCATCCTAAAATAGATTTGAAATTGCCTATTGTAGATTTGACTCAGATTCAAAATCAAGAATCAACAATCCAAAATTTTCTACTTGAAGAAGCACAACAAAGTTTTGATTTAGCTCAAGGTCCATTACTAAGAACCACTCTACTACGACTAGGTGAAGAAGAACATGTGTTAATTTTAACATTACATCACATAGTTTCCGATGCTTGGTCAACTGGTGTGTTGGTTAGTGAGTCGGCAGCACTATATGCAGCATTTTGTGAGGGTAAACCCTCTCCCCTAGAAGAACTGCCGATTCAGTATGCTGATTTTGCTATTTGGCAACGGGAGTGGTTACAGCAACAGCAGTTACAAACCCAGTTAGATTATTGGAAAAAGCAACTCCAAGGCAACTTACCAGTATTAGAACTGAAGAGCGATCGTCCCCGGCCTGCGATCCAAACCTTTGCAGGTGAGGAGTATTCCCTTGTACTACCCAAGGAACTCTCACAAGCCCTGAAGAAACTTAGTCAGCAAGAAGGTGTAACCTTATTCATGACCTTGTTGGCAGCCTTCAAAACCTTACTTTATCGCTATACAGGGCAAACAGATATTTTAATTGGTTCTCCTATTGCCAACCGCAACCGAGCCGAGATTGAGAATTTAATCGGCTTTTTTGTCAATACTTTGGTGCTACGAACTGATTTGTCTGACAATCCCAGCTTTATTCAATTGTTAGCGCGCGTGCGAGATTGTACTTTGTCTGCATACGCCCACCAGGATTTACCTTTTGAGAAACTACTAGAGGAATTACAACCGGAACGAGACACCAGCCACATGCCACTGTTCCAGGTAATGTTTGTCTTGCAGAATACCCCAAGCAAAACCTTGGAGTTACCAAGTTTAAGAATACAGCCTATAGAAGTCAAGGGTAAAACGGCAAAATTTGATTTGACGCTATTTATAGAAGATACTGAACATGGGCTGATTGCTAGCTTTGAGTACAACACTGACTTGTTCGATCAGCCGACGATTTGTCGCCTAGGACAGCATTTTCAAACTTTGCTTGCAGGAATTATTACCAATCCAACACAACACCTTTGCGAGCTATCCTTGCTCACAGCTACTGAGCAGCAACAATTAAGAGAATGGAACAGTACTGCAACTGATTATGAAAATGAATTGTGTCTCCATCAATTATTTGAATTGCAGGCACAAAAAACCCCAGATGCTGTAGCAGTAGTCTTTGAAAATCAGCAAATAACCTATCAAGAACTTAATTGCCGTGCAAATCAACTAGCACATTATTTGCAAAAGCTGGGAGTAAAACCAGAGGTATTAGTAGGGATTTGTGTTGAGCGCTCTCTAGAGATGATAATTGGACTATTGGGTATTCTGAAAGCAGGTGGTGCATATGTACCTCTAGACCCAAGCTATCCTCAACAGCGATTAGCTTTTATGCTAGAAAACTCTCAAACTCCTGTTTTGTTGTGTCAGCAGCACTTAGTTAAGAACTTTCCTGCTCATACAACTAAGCTAGTTTGCTTAGATACCAACTGGGAACTAATCACTGATCAAAGCTCTGAAAACCCAGTCTGCAATCTTACCCCCGATAACCTAGCCTACGTCATTTATACTTCTGGCTCTACGGGTAGACCCAAGGGAGCAATGAATACCCACAGAGGTGTGGCTAATTTCCTCACCGCTATGCAACAGCAATTTGGATTAACCAATCAAGATTCTCTGTTATCGGTGACAACCTTATCCTTTGATATTGCAGTTTTGGAACTGTTTCTGCCTTTAACGGTAGGAGCTAAAGTAATTCTTGCCAGTAGGGAAGTAGCGATAGACGGTACACAGTTACTAAAGCGACTCAAGTCAGATATAACGGTCATGCAAGCTACCCCAGCAACTTGGCGAATGTTACTAGAAGCAGGATGGCAATCTAACCCACAATTAAAAATTCTCTGTGGTGGGGAAGCTTTACCAGCTAAATTAGCCCAACAATTGCGGCAAAGAAGTGCTGGGGTCTGGAATTTGTATGGACCAACGGAAACTACTATCTGGTCTACAATTCATCAAGTTGATGAGCGAGAAACATCAGTTCCAATTGGTCGCCCGATTGCCAATACTCAAATATATTTGCTTGATCCGAATTTTAACCTCGTTCCTGTGGGAGTTATAGGCGAACTGTACATTGGTGGTGTGGGAGTCGGTAGGGGGTATTTGCACAATCCTCAACTCACATCTGAGAAATTTATTCCTAACCCCTTTAGTGACAATCCAGGCGCGCGTCTTTACAAATCTGGAGACTTAGCGTGCTACTTGCCAGACGGAACCATAGAATTCTTGGGGCGGATTGATTACCAACTAAAGGTGCGAGGATTCCGCATTGAGCTAGGAGAAATTGAGGCAGTACTGAGTCAGCATCCAGCAGTGGGGGAAACTGTGGTTGTAATACGGGAAGATACTCCTGGTGACAAGCGTTTAGTAGCTTATTTAGTACCGACTAAGCACTTACAGCAAGATGAGATTTTTAACTCATCAACTTTAAGTGATAATGCTGAAATTAATAAGAATGGTAGTAATTTTATATCACAGTTACGCCTATTTTTGCAAGAAAGATTGCCAGAATATATGCTACCGTCAGCTTTTGTGCTGATAGAATCTTTGCCTTTGACTCCTAGTGGGAAGGTAAACCGTCAAGCCTTACCTGCACCAGATATATCCAAAGGCAACCTAGAAATAGATTTTGCCCCACCCCGTACTTCCACAGAGAAGGTAGTGGCAAATATCTGGAGTCAGGTATTAAAGAGAGAACAGGTAGGTATTCACGATAACTTCTTTGATTTGGGTGGACATTCTCTACTAGCTACCCAGGTTATTTCTCGATTATGGGAAGCGTTTAAAGTCGAGTTACCTTTACGTAGCTTGTTTGAAGAACCTACTGTAGCAAAGCTTGTTAAATACATTGAAAAAATTCTTACAGTCCAACAGCTACAGACTCTGACTATCGACATAGCAGATGACCGCGAGGAGATAGAGTTATGAAAACTATCGAAGAGTTTTTGTCTTACCTATGTAGCCTAGACATAAAACTTTGGGCTGAAGGCGATCGTCTACGCTGTAATGCTCCCAAAGAAAAGTTAACACCAGCTTTAAAAGCTGAATTAGGCGAGCGCAAAGCAGAAATCTTAGCATTTTTACGCAAGACCAATATTTCAAATTACGCTCAAAATTACGCTCAAAAATTAATTCAACCTATTCCAAGAGAGGGAAACATCCCCCTATCCTTTGCTCAACAACGCCTATGGTTTATCGATCAATTTGAATCTGGCAGTTCCCTCTATAACGTACCCATAGCTTTGCACTTAAAGGGTGTGCTGAATGTGGCTGCACTGTCGCAAACCCTTAATGAAATTGTGCGGCGCCACGAAGGTTTACGAACCTCATTTATCTTAGTAGAGGGTCAACCCGTTCAGCTAATTACTCCCGAATTAATTATCAATTTGCCCATAGTAGACCTTCAGGATTTATCTGAGGTCGAGCAGAAAGATCAAGTTCTACAGATAATTAGTAGTGAAGCAAAGCGACCTTTTAATTTAGCTCAAGCCCCGTTACTGCGAGCTAGCTTACTACGTCTGAATGAGGTAGAACATATAGTAACCTTCACAATGCACCACATTATATCCGACGGTTGGTCAATGGGTGTACTTGTTCAAGAAGTAGCAGCCCTTTACGAAGCATTTTCCAAATGTCAGCCTTCACAACTTCCAGAACTACCCATCCAATATGCAGACTTTGCCCTTTGGCAGCGGCAATGGTTGCAGGGAGAGGTGCTAGAATCACAGTTAGCATACTGGCAAAAGCAACTTGGAGGCAACCTTCCTGTGTTACAGTTGCCCACGAACTTTAAGCGGCCTAAAGTTCAAACTTTTCAAGGTGCAACAAAATCATTTTCTTTATCCAAAAATTTAACCGAGGCGCTTGAGACACTAAGCCATAATGAGAACGTTACTCTCTTCATGACCTTGCTCGCCGCGTTTAAAACTTTATTATATCGCTACACAGGACAGGAGGATATTTTGGTAGGTTCGCCTGTCGCTAATCGCAACCAGGAAAAACTTGAATTGCTAATAGGGTTTTTTGTCAATACCCTAGTACTACGTACAGATTTATCTGGCAATCCCAGTTTTCGAGAATTATTAAAGCGTGTGCGTGAAGTGACACTGGGAGCGTATACTCACCAAGATTTACCCTTTGAGCAATTAGTAGAGAAACTCCACCCAGAACGCAATCTCAGCCATACGCCGTTGTTCCAGGTGATGTTTCAACTGCAAAACACACCTAATCAAACTTTGGAACTACCAGGTTTGACTTGGAAAACTTTGGAATTCCACAACCAAACGTCAAAGTTTGATCTCAGCCTCTCAATGGTAGAAACTGAGTCAGGGCTGATTGGCAAACTGGAGTACAATACAGACCTTTTTGAGGTTGCAACTATCACCCGGATGCAGGGACATTTCCAAACTTTACTGGAAGGTATTATTGCTAACCCAGAACAGGCGATTTCTGATTTGCCGTTGTTGACGGATGCTGAGGAGTATCAATTACTGGCATGGAATCAGACTAAAGTTGACTATCCTTCAGGATTGTGTATCCATCAATTATTTGAGGCGCAGGTGGAGCAAACCCCAGAGAGCATAGCTTTAGTTTATGATGATTCTCAACTTACTTACCAAGAACTAAACCAACGGGCAAACCAATTAGCACACTATTTGCAAACATTGGGAGTTGCGCTAGAGGTATTGGTGGGAATTTGTGTTGAACGTTCCTTAGAAACGGTCATAAGTATATTAGCTATCCTCAAAGCAGGCGGAGCTTATTTACCCCTCGACCCAGCTTACCCTCCAGAGCGATTGAATTGGATGTTGGAGGATGCTAAAGTATCAGTACTGCTTACGCAAAAACACTTAACAACATTACTTAATACAAGTGCGAAAATTATTTGTCTGGATGCAACTTGGGATTTAATCGCCCAAAGTTCTGCATCGAATTTAGTAGACTGCAAAGTCAAATCTGAAAATTTAGCTTATGTCATCTATACTTCCGGTTCTACAGGTAAATCAAAGGGGGTACTGATTCAGCATAACAGCCTTGTTAATGCTTATTTCGCCTGGGGACAAGCTTATAAACTACGTTCTGAAGTAACTTGTCATCTGCAAATGGCTAGCTTTTCTTTCGATGTATTTTCTGGGGATTTGGTGCGCGCATTATGTTCAGGTGGTAAGTTAGTTTTATGTCCAAGAGAATTGCTGTTATCGCCTCAAGAATTATACAGTCTCATCCAAAAAGAGCAGGTTGATTGTGCGGAATTTGTCCCGGCAGTTTTGAGAAATCTAATGCAATATCTCCAGGAAACTCAGCAGCGTCTTGACTCGATACGGTTACTAATTTGTGGTTCTGATAGTTGGTATGGAAAAGAATACCAAAGTTTTTTAAAATATTGCAGTAGTAAAACTCGCTTGATTAATTCTTATGGTGTAACAGAAGCCACGATTGATAGTTCATACTTTGAAAGTTCAATAGAAAATTTATCCCTTGAACAGTTGGTTCCGATCGGGCGCCCTTTTGATAATGTTGAATTATATATTTTAGATGTAAATTTACAGCCAGTGCCGATTGGTGTTTCTGGAGAACTTTATATTGGTGGTGCAGGGTTAGCTAGAGGGTATCTTAACCGCCCTGATTTGACGGCTGAAAGGTTTATAGATAATCCTTTTAAGCAAGCTCACTATAATAAAAATAATACATATATTATAGATAAATTCTCTGCTAACTCTACATTGTCTAAGGCGAACCACAACTTAAATTTGAACACTCGCCTTTATAAAACAGGGGATTTAGCTCGTTATTTGCCAGATGGTAATATTGAATTTATCAGAAGAATTGACTACCAAGTCAAAGTTAGAGGTTTCCGTATTGAAATAGGTGAAGTGGAGGCAGTATTAAATCAATATACAGATGTAAAGGAGGTTGTAGTTGTAGTTAGAGAAGATATACCAAGTGACAAACGTTTAGTTGCTTATATTGTTCCCTTATCCGGCGAGATTAAAATTTCAGAGTTACGCCGTTTTCTCAAAGAGAAGTTACCAGATTATATGATACCTGGTGCTTTTGTTATTCTCGAATCTTTACCGCTCACACCTAATGGTAAAGTTAATCGTAAAGCTTTACCAGCACCTGATTTAACTCAAAAACAGATAGGAAAAAGTTTTAAACTGCCTCGCACTAATTTTCAAGAAGTATTAATTGGTATTTGGAGCCAGCTTCTGAATTTACAAGAAATTGAAATTGGCATTGGTGATAACTTTTTTGATTTGGGAGGGCATTCTCTACTTGCAACCCAACTTATTTCTCGAATTCGTCAGATATTCAATGTAGAATTGCCATTGCGCTGTGTATTTGCAGAACCTACGATTAATGAACTAGCAGCTAATATTCAGACGATGCTTCAGCAAGGACAAAACTTGCAAATTCCTCCAATACTACCCACCCCACGTAACGCAGGATTACCTTTATCTTTTGCCCAAGCAAGACTTTGGTTTATAGCGCAATTGCAACCCGGTAGTACGTATAATATTTTTCACGCAATACGCTTAAAAGGTTCACTGAACCAAACAGCGCTAGAACAAAGCATCAATGAAATTATTCGTCGTCATGAAGTTTTACGCACAAGATTAATCACTGTTGATGGGCAACCTGTGCAGATGATTGTTCCTAGTTTGCAATTAAGTTTGCCATTGATAGACCTGCAAGCCTTTACAGCAACCGAACAAGAGGCTAAGGTACAGCAACTTATGGAGCAAGAAGCCCAACAGCCTTTTGATTTAGCTCAAGGTTCCTTGCTAAGAATTACTCTTCTGAAGTTGAATCCAGAAGATAATGTCGTTTTCTTTACAATGCATCATATCGTTTCTGACGCTTGGTCGATGGCAATATTGCTTAAAGAAGTAGCTCATTTATACGAAGCTTTCTGTAACGGCAAAGCCTCACCCTTACCAGAATTACCCATACAATATGCAGACTTTGCGGTTTGGCAGCGAGAGTGGCTAACGGGAGAAGTGCTAGAAACTCAACTTGCCTATTGGAAACAACAACTATCTGACAATCTTCCCTTACTAAAACTACCCATAGACCATCCTCGACCGTTAGTTCAAAATTACCAGGGGGGAAGACAGTCTTTAACTTTACCCAATCTATCTAAAACTTTGAAAAAGTTCAGTAATGAGGAAGGGGTAACGCTGTTTATGACACTACTTGCAGCTTTTATTACTCTATTGCATTACTACACAGAGCAAGACGACATAGTTGTGGGTACAGATGTTGCTAACCGTAACCAAGGTGAAACTGAGCAATTAATTGGATTTTTTGTCAACCAGTTAGTATTACGTACCTACCTGGGGGGGAATCCTAGTTTTCGAGAGTTACTAAAAAGAGTGCGTGAAGTCACTTTAGGAGCTTACGCTCACCAAGATTTGCCTTTTGACAAACTAGTTGAGGTTCTCAATCCAGATCGGAAGTTGAACCATACACCGTTGTTTCAGGTCAAAATTATACTTCAAAATGCTCCTGTCGAATCCTTAGAAATGTCTGGCTTAACCCTAACTCCTTTAGAGTTTCAAAATACGACAGTAACACATGATTTACTTTTAGAGCTTAAAGATACAGAGTCAGGAATCACCGGATTATTTAAGTACAATACAGACTTATTTGATGCTAACAATATAGCTCGAATGATAAGACATTTTGAAGCAATTTTATCCAAGATTACAACAGACCCTTCTTTGAAACTCAATGACTTAAAAGAAGCTCTGAGTCAAGCAGACAAGCAAGAACTTTTCTCTCAAGAACAAGCTTATCAAAATACTTTGCAAAAGAACTTAACTAGCATCAAACGTAAATCGGTTAGCAGCTAACAAATGCAAGTAGGAGAATAATGGACATTAACAAAATTAAGAATCAAGAAATAAGTTTGAGTAAAATAAAGCGAAAATCGATCAATATTTCTCAGGAAGAATTGATAAAAACAGGTTTTTTGTTACCAAACATAAACTATCCTTTAGTAATTAAGCCAGTCGTTAAAGGTGTTAATTTGCTCCAATGGGCTGGTGATAATTGTGATTTACTTCAGCAGAAGTTGTTAAAATATGGAGCTATTCTCTTTCGTAATTTTAATGTTAAAACAATAGATGAGTTTGAACAGATTATTGCAGCTACTTGTGGGGAAGCGTTAGAGTATCGCTACCGAGCATCGCCACGAACACTAGTAAGTGGTAGAATCTATACATCAACTGACTATCCTGCCGAGCAAAGTATATTTCCTCACAATGAACACGCTTACTCTCCTACTTTCCCATTAAAAATATTCTTCTTTTGCCAAATTCCAGCGCAGCAAGGAGGAGAAACCCCTATCGGTAGTTGTCGAAACGTCTTTAAACGCATTCACCCAGAAATACGTAATCGCTTCATTGAAAAGAAAGTGATGTATATGCGTAATTTTGGTGATGGATTTGGTCTTCCTTGGCAAACTGTATTTCAAACCTCAGAAAAAGCTAAAGTAGAGGAGTATTGCCTGAGCAAGGGAATCGAATTTGAATGGAAAGATGGTAATCGTTTAAGAACTCGTCAAATTGGGCCTGCTGTTATCAAACACCCTCAAACAGGTGAAATAGTTTGGTTCAATCATGCTACTTTTTTCCATGTTTCGACATTGGAACCAACAATAAGTAAGGAATTGTTGGCAAATTTTCAAGAAGAAGACCTTCCAAACAATACTTATTACGGTGATGGTTCTCCCATTGAACCTGATGTTTTAGACCATCTGCGCGCAGCTTATCAGCAAGAAATGGTTACATTTCCTTGGGAAAAAGGAGACATATTAATGTTAGATAATCTGTTAACTGTACACGCGCGTAAACCATATGTACCACCACGAAAAATTTTAGTGGGAATGGCAGAACCATTAAACAGTGTAAATAGTGAAGAAAATAGCGAAGACCTGTCAATAATTGAAAAAGGAGACTGAGATATGTTAAAAGAAATTATTGAGGGGTTTCGACTTTCTCCTCAGCAAGAACATCTATGGTTGTTACAACAAGTTGACAAAAACTCGGTTTATCTTGTTAACTGCACTATTTTAATTGAAGGACATATTGAAACGCATTCCTTAGTCACTGCTTTAGAGCATGTCGTTAATCGGCATGAAATTTTACGTACTACATTTAATTGCTTGCCTGGAATGAATATTCCAGTTCAAGTTATCAATAACCATCATAATTTAATTGTTAATCAGCAATTGGGATTTAAGTATTCTGAATTGCCAGAACTAGATAAAATAAAGGCAATCTATCAGGAGGTAAACCAGTTACATTTTAACTTTAAACAAGGGTCACTTCTACATACTTACCTTGTTACTTTATCTGCTAATAAGCATATGCTATTTATTAGTATGCCTGCTCTTTGTGCAGATAGTAAAACTCTGAGAAATTTTGTCAAAGAACTAGGGCGTTGCTATACAGCCTGCTTAGAGGATGAAAAACTATCTGATGAACCGTTGCAATATGTAGATTTTGCCGAGTGGCAGAATGAGTTACTAGAAGCAGAATACGCAGAAATTGGTAGAAAATATTGGCAAAAACAAGATTTTTCTAAGCATCTCAATTTACAGATTAATTTTGCTCATCCCCTTGTGGACAAAAAAGAATTTTTACCAAAAGTTATCAGTTCAAAAGTTGCACCTGAACTGGTAGCTAAAATTTCTGCAATAGCACAAAAGTATGACACTTCAGTTTTTATATTTTTATTGGCTTGTTGGCAAGTTCTAGTTTGGCGCCTCACAGGAGAATCGAAAATTGTCGTTGGCACAAGTTTTACTGGTCGGAAATATGAAGAGCTAAAAGATGCTTTAGGTTTATTTGCTAAATATTTGCCACTTCAGACTCTATTATCAGAAGGATTTGACTTTAGCGATATCTTGCAACAAGTGATCACATCTGTACAGGAGATGGATAAATGGCAGGAAAGTTTTGTTTGGGAACAAAATTTTAGCCTAGATGAGAAGACGGAGAAAATTGAACAGTTATCTTATTTTCCTATTTGCTTTGATTACGAGCAAGAACCAGCAAAATACTCTAACAAAAACGTATCTTTTTCAATTTACAAACAGTATGCCTGTATTGACAGATTTCAAATTAAGCTTTCTTGTTTTGCTTGCGATAATGCTTTAATTACAGAGTTACATTATAATTCTGCACAACTGCAAACAGAAGATGTTCAACGCCTAGCAGAATATTTTCACCAATTAGTAGAAAGTGCCATTAATAATCCACAAACTATAATTAGTAAGCTAGAGATTTTAAACGAACGTCATCTTCAACAACTCTTAATTGAATTTAACCAAAAGCAAACCAGTTACCCACAAAATAAGTGTATTCACCAATTATTTGAAAAACAAGTACAGCTAACACCAAATAATATTGCAGTTACATTTGCACACGAACGACTCACCTACGCTGAATTAAATGCTCGTGCCAATCAACTTGCTCACTACCTACAAACACTAGGAGTAGGTTCAGAGGTATTAGTGGGAATTTGTGTAGAGCGTTCGCTCTTAATGGTAGTTGGTATTCTTGGTATTCTCAAAGCTGGTGGAGCTTACGTACCGCTCGACCCAACTTATCCACAAGAACGCTTGGCTTTTATATTAAAAGATACTCAAACACCAGTTTTATTAACTCAGCAGAAACTGCTAGAAGTTTTACCTGTTCATCAAGCGCAAACAGTTTGTTTAGATACTGCCTGGGAAACTATCGCTCAAGAAAGTAAGGAAAATTCTCCTCTTAATGAAAATTATCCAGAAAATTTAGCATATGTTATTTACACCTCTGGTTCTACAGGTAAACCGAAAGGAGTGCAAATTACACACAGGAACCTTGTTCACTCAACTACTGCGCGTATTGCTTACTATACTGAACCAGTTACCAACTTTTTACTACTTTCTTCGTTTGCTTTCGATAGTTCAGTAGCAGGCATTTTCTGGACACTTTGCTCTGGAGCAGTCCTTCACCTTCCTCAAGAAGGTTTGCTCCTAGAAGTACCAAAACTTCTAGAGTTGATACAGAAATGTTATATCTCTCATTTATTAAGCCTTCCCTCTTTGTATGCTCTAATTCTGGAACAGGCAAAACCCGGACAGTTAATTTCACTTCGCACCGTCATCGTCGCGGGTGAGTCTTGTACTACAGAATTGTTACAAAGTCATTACAAATTGCAGCCTGAAACGTCTTTGTTTAACGAGTATGGACCAACAGAAGCAACAGTTTGGAGTAGCGTTCATCACTGTCGCCCCGAGTATACTGCAACCCAAGTATCTATTGGTACACCTATTCCCAATACACAGATTTATATACTAGATTCTCATTTACACCCTGTTCCTGTTGGTGTTCTAGGTGAAATATATATTAGCGGCGAAGGCATAGCTAGAGGCTATCTTAACCACCCTGAAATGACTGCTGAGAAATTTATTCCCAATCCCTTTAGCCATAATACAGGTACACGTTTATACAAAACTGGAGATTTGGCTCGTTATTTGAGCGATGGCAACATTGAGTTTCTTGGACGTATTGACAACCAAGTAAAAATTCGAGGCTACCGTGTTGAATTAGGGGAGGTTGAGGCGCTATTAAATCAGCACCCTAAAGTACGGGAAGCTGTAGTTGTGGCGCGCGAGGAAACAAAAGGAGATAAACGTTTAATTGCTTACATCGTTTCTAAGCAAGAATCAGCCCTTTCTATCAACGAGCTACACGGCATCCTTGTAGAAAAACTACCAGAATATATGGCGCCGTCTACCTTTATACTGTTAAAAGAACTTCCATTAACTCCCAACGGCAAAGTAAATCGTCTGGCACTACCAGCACCTGAGAATATACGCTCAGAATTGTTAGGACTTTTTGCTCCTCCTCGCAACAAGATTGAAGAAATACTTGCCAAAATCTGGGCTGATATTTTGAAAGTTGAACAAGTTGGTATCCACGACAACTTCTTTGACTTAGGGGGGCATTCTTTGTTAACAACTCAGATGCTTGCTAAAGTACAAGAAACTTTACAAGTAGATGTATCTTTACGCAGTTTGTTAGAAATGCCTACAGTCGCAGGGTTAGCTGAGAGCATTGAGAAAGCTTGCACAACAGAAGCTAATGCTAAGGTTGTGAATCTTAAGGCTGAAGCTGTTTTAGACCCAACAATTTATCCTGAAGCTACAGGTAAGTTTGTAGCCGAACCAGCTAATATATTCTTAACGGGGGCAACAGGCTTTTTGGGTGCGTTTTTACTGAGCGAACTGATACAGCAGACCAAAGCTGATATATATTGTTTAGTTCGCTCTCAAAGTATTGAAGAAGCTAAGAAAAAGCTGCAAAGTAGTCTAGAAGCTTATGCGATTTGGAATGAAGATTTTAGTTCCAGAATAATTCCTGTTGTTGGTAACTTATCTGAGCCACTTTTGGGTTTAAAAGCCGAGCAATTTGAACTGATGGCACGTCAAATTGATGTCATTTATCACAATGGAGCTTGGGTTCATCATATTTATCCATACGCTATTCTCAAACAAACTAATGTAATAGGAACCCAAGAAGTTTTGAGGTTAGCAAGTCAAATTAAAACTAAGCCCGTACATTTTATTTCTAGTTCTAGTGTTTTTTCCTCAAGTGGTGATTCTGAGGTGAAAGTAATTTATGAACAAGATAATTTTGATGATAGCCACTTACCTAGTAATGGCTATAGTCAAACCAAATGGGTTAGCGAAAAATTAGTAAAAATTGCTGGTGAAAGAGGGGTTCCTATATGTATTTATAGACCGTCACGCATATCAGGGCATAGTGAAACTGGTGTTTTTAATCCCAATGACTTTTTGTACAAACTGATAGTAGGCTGTGTTCAACTTGGAAGCGCGCCAGCTACAGACATTAGAGAAAATATAGTACCAGTGGATTATGTAAGCAAAGCTATAGTTTATTTATCCAAACAAAAAGAATCTTTACGTAAGAATTTTCACTTAGTCAATCCTCAGATACTCCACTCAAGTATACTGATTGAGCATATCCGCTCGCTTGGTTATCAGCTTGAACAGGTTTCCTATGACGAATGGCGAGAAAAATTACTTAACATTACTAAAGGTTCATCAGAGCATCCCTTGTATCCATTAGTACCATTTTTCCCAGCAATAAACTCAGAAGAAAAAACTGTCGATTCAAGTTCAAGATTTATACTACAGTTTGACTGCCAAAACACATTCGATGGACTTGCAGGTACTTCTATCACTTGTCCGGCAATAGATAATCAGCTACTTAGTACTTATTTTACATACTTAAATAAAAAAGGTTTTTTCCAACATTAGACTTTAGCGAAAATAAACACAGGAGAAATAATTCAATGACTTCAGCAACTCGTTATGTTGCAAGGTTAACTTTGCAACAGGAAAAACACTTAGGAGATTTGATAACTCGCTACAACCAGCAAACGAAAAAATCAAAACAACTCTCCCAAACCTACCGTCCTGTTTTAGCTGACAATAAAAATTTAGGAGAGTTTAATTTCCTCTTTAAAGAAATGTACTATCCCATTATTGCTCAACGCTCTTTGGGCGCCAAAATATGGGATGTTGATGATAATGAATATGTAGATTTGATGATGGGGTTAGGAATAAATCTTTTTGGTCATAACCCGCCTTTTATTAAAGAAGCCTTAACAGAGCAACTTGATAAAGGAATTCAAATTGGTCCCCAATCAGAACTTGCAGGAGAAGTAGCTGAGTTAATTTCTGAACTCACAGGGATGGAGCGGATAGCTTTTAGTAATACAGGTACAGAAGCCGTAATGACAGCTATACGTATAGCAAGAGCGGTAACAGGACGCAACAAAATTGTTATATTTTCAGGTTCTTATCATGGTCATTTTGATGGTACTTTAGTTAAAGCAGGAACATCAGAACAAAATTTAGATGTAAGTGTTCAGGGGGCGCCAATATCTCCTGGGGTACTACCCAATTTTGTCAAAGATGTTTTGGTTTTAGATTATGACAACCCGCAATCACTAGAAATCATCAAACATTATCAACAAGAACTCGCAGCTGTTTTAGTTGTTCCCGTCCAAACTAGCAGACCAGGTTTACAACCAAAAGCATTTCTCCAACAACTGCGCTCATTAACTTTAGCAGCAAATATTACTTTAATATTTGATGAAATGGTTACAGGCTTCCGCATACATCCAGGTGGCGCCCAAGCTTATTTCGGCGTTCAAGCAGATATAGCCACCTATGGAAAGATTGTTGGTGGTGGTATGCCCATTGGAGTTATTGCTGGTAAAGCTATCTATATGGATACAATTGACGGAGGTATATGGAATTATGGAGATAATTCCTATCCTCAGACGAACAAAACATTTTTTGCAGGCACTTTCTGCAAGCATCCCTTAGCTATGGCTGCTGCACGAGCAGTTCTTAAACACCTCAAAGCCGAAGGTCCCTCACTTCAAGAGCAATTAAATCTACGCACATCTCAATTTGTAGCATCTTTGAGTACTTACTTTCAAGAAGAAGAGGTACCAATCAGAATGGCAAATTTTGGTTCATTATTTGGTCCAGCTGCCTTAAAAAATCATGCCTCTGAGGGCAACACTTTTACTTCGTCGGGCATAGATTTGTTACGCTATCAGTTACTTTATAGAAAAGTTCACCTTCTAGGTGCAAGTGGCTATTTATCTACAGCTCACACAGTTCAAAATATAGATTACGTAATTGAAGCAGTGAAGGAAAGTGTTTCGGAACTCCGTCAAGGAGGTTTTTTAACTACTTAATATCACATTTTTTTTGAAAGATATTACCAATTAACAGGAAAAAACAATGTACCAAGACGAAAAAGAAGATACCACAATCTACAAAGTTGTAGTAAATCACGAAGAACAGTATTCCATTTGGCCTGCCGACCGAGAAAGTCCTCTTGGTTGGAGGGACACGGACAAAAATGGTCTGAAGCAGGAATGTCTTGAATATATTAAGCAAGTTTGGACTGATATGAGACCTTTAAGTTTAAGGAAGAAAATGGAAGAAGCTGCTGGTCAAGCTTGATCATTGTTTGAAAATGCTGTTGCTGAGTGGCAGTGAACTACAAACTCTGAAATTTCAGGTCTGTGCTGAAGACTCTCAGCCAGACCAAAAAAGATGAATATTACATCGTATGCGGTTCATTCTGATTTGTTCAGGATGACAGTATTGGAGAGTTGCAATCTTACATCATACTGCAAGTTTTTGTCAACATATTTCTAACAATTTAATGCTAATTACTCTCTTTTACTATTTTTTTATTTTCAAAAAATTTATTCGTTCATGGGGGGGCTATTTACAAGCATTTTATATATATCGATTGGTTTGGTGCCTGCTGGTCTTTTTATTACTGGCTTGATAATATGGCAAAAACGGGCTTGGGTAAGGGCGAAACGACGAGATACAAGTTGGCTAATTCGATAAAGATTCTAAACGATACTACTACTCAGATAGCTAGCCCCGATTGCTAGTCAACCTTTATTATGCAGGCTTTCATCATCATCTGGATTGGTCAGACAATTGATAACTGATAAGTAAAGCAGTTGATTCGTCGTTTCAACCACCACTCAACTTGAAATACATGCTGAGGCTTTACACAGTCAGTCTTATCAATGCGAACAAATTAACTATTTGGCTTGAGCAAACGCGCTAACTCTCGCACTAACGTGGACTATTATCTAACACAGATAAATTTATTGATAATCTATATTAATAGAATCTTAACAAACGTAGTATTAGCATCCAAGCCAATTTACTAAGCATGAATATTATTTACAACGTAGCGTCACACACCATCTGAACGTGGCAAACGGCGCCTGCTTGTCGTACTTTGGCCAAAAATAATGATATTATTTTTCAATAGCTACATATGTAGTCTGTTTCCCTAATTCTACCTGAACAAGCAAAGCAAATATGGCTCTAACCATCTCGGAAGAAGAATTTTACAAACAAATAGTTCGAGTTGAAGAGAAAAATATTTCGCCATACCAAACTATTGAAATACCGTTAAATGACCCAAAAAATCTGAGTAAAGGGTATCGTCGGTCAATTGAGATTTGTCCCGGACTAAATTTTTTAATTGATGATTATACATTGCAAGAAGATTTAATTGTTGAGTTAGCAGATGGTACACCTGGCTCACAATTGGAGTTAAGCTTCAGTCTTTTAGGCGATAATTATACAGAAAAAACTCCTTCGGGACAAAATTTTTTTTCGGTTGGGTGGCATTCAGGAGAAGGGGGCTTCTTCAAATGGCAAGCAGGTTCGCGCGTTCTCAAATTTGATATCCATCTTGAAGTCTCGTTCTTCCAAACCATGATTGCCTCGGAGCTTGAGCAGTTACCGCAACAGATGCGACGAGTCATGGAAGTAGAAGGAGAACCAGATTATTTTCATTTCGCGAAAACTACTTCAGCAATGCAAAATCTGATAAATCAAATTTTAAACTGTCCATATCAGGGGATCACGAGAAGATTATATTTGGAAAGTAAAGCATTAGAACTAATCGCGCTACGCTTAGAACAAATTAAAAGTGATTCACCTACAAATATATCCAGCAGTTTTAAGCCTGATGATATTGACCGTATTTATGGCGCCAGAGATATTTTAATTAAAAATCTTGACAAACCACCTTCATTAATGGAACTCGCGCGAATGGTAGGTTTGAACGACTGCACCCTCAAAAAAGGTTTCCGCGAAGTATTTGGAACCACCGCATTTGGGTATCTATACGATTATCGCCTGGAAAAAGCGCGACATTTACTCGAAGCAGGAGGCGCCAAAGTTACAGATGTAGTTCAAATGGTGGGATTTCGTGACCGCAGTTACTTTGCTGCTGCTTTTCGCAAGAAGTTCGGCATGAATCCAAGTATTTATCTTAAAAATTCCGCCTAGCCACCATAAAAATTCCGTCTAGCCACCAAAACCATCTTCACTCGTAAAGAGCTTACCTCTAAGCTTATTGATAAATATTCCTTTTGGTAGTGTGAGAGAATGTTAAATAAACTACAATACTTATTTGTAACATTTAGTAGTGCATTTTGGGTGTTTTTTCCTGCTTCTGCAAAGGCAGAGGTAAAGAAAGATTCTGCTACTCAAGAAAATTATATATCAAGAATTTCTCAACTCAGTGAATTTCCAAAGCCTGCGACAACAATTAAAGAATGGCTTTCTCAATCACCTGCTTCACCATCTCCATCTTTGGTGACGGGTGTTCGTATTAACCAAACGAAAGAAGGCATCGAAGTCATTTTAGACACCTTAGATGCAAAAAAGCTCCAGCCCACAAGCCGCAGCGAAGGTAATAGCCTGATTGTAGATATTCCCAATGCTCAATTGCGTTATTCAGATGGAAATGTATTCCGACAAGAAAAGCCTATTGCAGGAATTGCTGAAGTATCGGTAACAAATAGCGATGCTAATAATGTTAGGTTGATTGTGACGGGAGAGACAACTTTACCGAATGTGGAGTTGTTTGACAGCGACGAAGGTTTAATTTTTGGAGTGGCGCAAAACCCTACCCTTCCCTCGCCTGAGCAAGGGGAACGACAGAGCCAGGGATCAACACCGCAGCAATCACAAACACCGCAAAGTCAGGGATCAACACCGCAGCAATCACAAACACCGCAAAGCCAGGGATCAACACCGCAGCAATCACAAACAGAGCAAAAGCCAGAACAACCCTCTTCGGAACCAATTGAATTAGTTGTGACGGGTGAACAAGACAGCTATAAAGTCGATACTACAACAACTGGGACACGCACAGATACGCCTTTACGTGATGTTCCACAAGCAATTCAAGTTATACCTCGACAAGTACTAGAAGACCAGCAAGTGGAGCGTTTAAATGATGCGCTACGAAATTCACCTAGTGTTGTACCTGATAATTCAGTACGTTCTGCATTTGAAGGTTTTACCATTCGGGGTTTTTCAAACCGGAATATTATTCGTAATGGTTTGAGGGATGACACTAGTATTACGAGTAATATTCTCACAGAAAACATTGAACAGATAGAGGTGTTGCGAGGTCCAGCTTCAGTTATTTTTGGTCAAGGTGGCGCCGGAGGTACAGTAAACGTTGTTACTAAAAAGCCTTTAAGTACACCTTTTTATTCAGTAGAAGGTACTATTGGCAATTTTAATACCTATGGCGGCTCAATTGATTTGACTGGTCCTCTAAATAATGACAAAACTTTGTTATATCGTTTAAACGCTGCGGCTTCGAGTACAGATACATTCGTTGATTTTTTTAATAGAGAACTTTATTCGATTGCTCCTAGTTTTACTTGGATAATAGGCAAGGATACCCAGTTCACTGTAGAAGCAGAATATTCAGACCAGAGACAACCGAATGATAGAGGTTTACCTGCTCTAGGGACTGTTTTATCTAACCCCAATGGTAAAATTCCTATCAGCCGTTTCATTGGTGAACCTTCTATTGACCAAAATAATCGGCGCCCTTTTAGACTCAGCTATAATTTTGAACATCGTTTGAGCAAAGATTGGCAATTACGGAATGCTTTCAACTTCTCATATTTAAGCACTCAGCAGAATTCCGTTTTCCCAGTTAGTTTATCAGAAGATAATCGCACTTTGACAAGAGGGTTAGTCGTTGCTAAATTTGCTCAACAAACTTATACCCTTGACACAAACATTGTTGGTAATTTTAAAACAGGTAACATTGACCATAAGTTGTTAATAGGTGTTGAATTGTCAAGAGACCGTTCTTTTCAAGAAGGAAGAAACTTTTTTCAGGAACTTAGTTCTATAGACTTATTTAATCCAGTCTATGGCCGTGAAAATGTTGGCGCCCCTCTTGAGGAAATTGCTGATGAACCGAGTCAATCAGATGGTTTGGGTATTTATTTACAAGACCAAATTGCTTTTTCCGATAACTTTAAATTAGTTTTAGGTGGTAGGTTTGATATAGTCAACCAAAAGTTAGAATCCCAAGGTGAGACAACATCATTTCAACAAGACGAAGCTTTTAGCCCTCGCATTGGTTTTGTTTATCAGCCTAGCAAACAAGTTTCGCTTTACGCTAACTACAGTCGCTCCTTTCAACAGGTGGCGGGAACCAACTTCGATAGAAGGCTATTTGAACCAGAGCGGGGTACACAATATGAAGTAGGTGTTAAACTAGATTGGACAGAAAGGCTTTCTTCTACATTCGCTTTATATCAAATTACACGCTCAAATGTTCTAACCACTGACCCTAGAGACCCTAAAGGCTTATCTTCTATTCAAACTGGAGAACAAAGAAGTAGGGGAATTGAGTTAGATATCACTGGAGAAATTTTACCTGGATGGAAAATTATTGCTGGTTATGCTTACACCGATGCAATAGTTTCAGAAGATAATGATCCGATTCTAGAAGGTAATAGAATTAATAATGTACCAGAACATGCCTTCAATTTGTGGAGTACATACGAAATTCAAAAGGGTAGTTTGCAAGGTTTGGGATTTGGATTAGGACTATTTTATATAGGAGAAAGACAAGGAGACTTAGATAATACTTTCACTTTACCTAGTTATGTACGCACCGATGCTGCTTTATTCTACCGCAAAAATAACTTCCGAGCCGCTTTAAATCTACAAAATTTGTTAGACACTGATTATTTTGAAGCTGCACAAAACAACTTGCGTGTTTTCCCCGGCGCCCCAAGGACGGTAAAATTTACTTTAGGTTGGCAATTTTAATCGTCATGTTGAAAAAAATTCTCAAGTTATTTTGTCTAATGGGATTAGCTATTGTGCTAGTTACAGGGTGCTATCAACCTGTAAATAACAATAGCTACTATTTAAACAATAAAAAAGAAATATCTGAGTGTAGAAAAGTTCAACATCTATTAGGAGAAAGCTGTGTTCCCATTAAACCTCAGCGTATAATTGTTACCGATCAAGAGTCCTTAGAAATAGTTGTAGCTTTAGGTTTTCAGCCTGTAGGAGCAGTCAAAGCAAATATTGTAGGGAGTAAAGCGCGTATTTTAGCAGGGAGAATAGAAAATATAACTTATTTAGGAAAAGAAAGCCAGCCTAATCTTGAAAAAATGGTACAATTACAGCCAGATTTGATTTTAGGGTTAAGAATTAATAGCCAAGCCTATAAGTTATACTCCCAAATTGCCCCCACAGTGACATTTGATTTTAATCATGCCGCTTGGGAAAAAGATTTACAATTAATTGCTCAAGCGCTAAATAGAACAGAACAAGCTAACAAATTACTATTTCAATACCAGAACAAAATAAAACAAATTCAAAAACTTATCAACAACCAGCTAAAACATATAGATATTTCTGTGAGTAGGTTTTATGCAGGATGGAACTTCACTGAATTCCAAACTCCACAGTCTTTTTCTGGAAGTATTTTACAAGAAATTGGATTTGCAGTACCAAAACAACAACAATTCCTTAAAGAAAAAGATTCAGACGGAACCTATGTAACTATTAGTAAGGAGAGCATCGAATTGTTGGATGCAGATATTTTGTTTGTAGCATTAGACCCAGGTTCAGAGAAAAACTTCAACAAATACCGAAATAATCCTTTATGGCAAACACTTAATGTTGTTAAAACCCAGCGTGTTTATACAGTTGATTCTGGTCACTGGATATTTGGCAGCGTTTTATCAGCGAATGCTATCTTAGATGATTTACTTCAGATTCCCGACTTATTAAAAAAGCCAGGAATCTAAATTTTCAATGAAAATAAACAAAAATCAAATAACATAAGTAATGTTAAAACCAAAAAATCCTGAAATATCTAACTTTTTTGAAGAGATATTTGTCATTGCTAAACAAAGATTAGGTAGTTTCTATACTGATTGCATTACTTTTTATACTCCTGCTCAAGACGCTGAGGTAATTTCACTTGCAGAATATCTACAATCTGAAAAACTTTTATCTTTGTTTAAAGCAACATCTTTTTACCAAAAAAGTCAGGATATCCGTGTCGCTGCATCTATATGTAACAAAGTTTATAACTGGAAAACTTTACCGGGTGTTTTAGCTTTGATGACATGGGCAGGTGTAGGGTTAGATGCATCTGTTGACAATGTAAGTTTTGTTTTAGAAAACGGTGAACCAAAAGCATTATACTTTCATGACCTGAGTCGTAGTGTAATTTACCCACAGCGTTTGCCTATTGCGCTTCCTCAAAACTATCAAGGCAAGTTAGTTAATAGTGTTAAAGAATTACACAAATTTGTATTCACTGGATTGTTTCAAAACAATATTAACACCGTAGTTGATCTTATCCACAGCTTGACTAAACTTTCTAAAAAAACAATGTGGGGAAATACAGTCAATGCTTCGGAGGGTTTGTATGAAGATTTTAGTAAATGTGCAAGTCCCGAAGCGGTGAAAGCAGATTACTCAGTTTTATTTGAACAACCATACAGTTTAGTAAGAGAAGGGAGTAACCCCCTTTACAATTTAGTGCGTACCGAAGAAATAAATGAACCTGGTTTACCCAATAAATATACGGTTCGCGTTACTTGCTGTTTATATTATCTAATTCCACCACATGACGAGAAGTGTACTAACTGTCCTCTGCTAAAACCGCGCGAACGTATTGCTCAAATCAAGCAAGAAATGACCGAGGTGGATTGAAATGGCGCCACAACAACCTGCAAGCTTACAAACTTTTACAATTATTTGGCTCGGTCAGGTCGTCTCTACCATCGGAACGTACATGACCAACTTTGCCATATCTTTGTGGGTATGGCAACTCACTACTTCAGCTACTGCTCTCACCTTAGTTGCTTTCTTTTCTCAAATCCTCCGTATTCCCACTACTCTCTTTGCTGGAATTATAGTAGACCGTTTCAACCGCAAAAACTTAATGATTCTCGGTGATACTATCGCTGCTATTTCTAATTGTGCCTTACTTGCACTTTACCTTACGAATAATTTACAGATTTGGCATCTTTACTTCACTGGCGCCATTAATGGGTGTTTTCAGCAAATTCAAAACTTAGCTTACGAAGCTTCTTTAACTCAAATTGTTCCAAAATGGCATTACGCGCGCGCAACCAGTATGGGGTCTGTAGTTCATTATGGTCCGGTTATTCTGGCGCCTGCTTTTGCGGGTAGTTTATACCCCCTAATTGGTTTAGCAGGAATATTAGTGATAGATTTACTGAGCTTTTTAATTGCAATTATAACTTTGTATTTGGTAGCAATTCCTCAACCTCCTCAGACAAATACAGAACAAACATCGGCAAATTTATTAACAGATATAACATTTGGTTTTCGCTACTTGCTTACAAATCCAAGTTTGCGGAGTTTTCTATTAGCTATCAGCTTATTTTGGTTCGCCCATGACTTTGCAGGTTCTGTAGGAGACGCAATGATTCTCGCGCGTAGCAATAATAACCCCACCGTATTAGCTAGTATTTCTGCTGCTGCTGGTATTTCCGGTGTGATGGCAGCAATTATTTTTAGTATTTGGTCTGGTACTAAACCACGTATTTATGGAATGCTGCTGGGATTTATCGGCGCCGGTGCAAGTAAAACTATATTTGGACTAGGACGTAATTTATCAATTTGGGTACCCGCTCAGTTTTGTTCTTCTTTAAACTTTCCTTTGATGGAAAGCAGCGAAACAGCAATTTGGCTAGCAAAAATTCCCCCTAACTTACAAGGTAGAGTATTTGCGGCAAAGTCACTGATGTCACAGCTAATGTCAAGTTTTGCAACCCTGATAGCAGGACCCTTAGCAGATAAAGTATTAGAACCAGCAACAATATTAAAGGGAGGAATATTTGGAAGCGGTAAAGGTACGGGAATTGCTTTTGTGTACGTAATAGGCGCCGTGTGTATGTTTCTAGTCGGTTTGCTTGGGTTTACTTTCCCCTCACTGCGAGATATAGAAAACATTTTGCCAGATTATGATGAAGTGGCTTTACAGCAAAGATAATCACACATTTACATGATACTGCAACTTTTGTCAACATATTCTAGCAGCTCTCTACGACTATTCTGCTTTCCTTATGCGGGCAGTAGCTCTTTGATTTTTCGCACATGGGCTTCTTGTCTACCCGAAAGCATCGAAGTTTGTCCCGTAGAACTTTCAGGAAGGGGAACTCAAATGAAGTCAGCACCATTTACACAAATGGCGCCTCTCGTTAATGCAGTTACCCCCATCCTTTTGCCCTATTTAGATAAGCCATTTGCTTTTTTTGGTCATAGTATGGGTGGCTTGCTCAGTTTTGAGCTTGCCCGTCAACTTCGTAGAGAGCATGGTATAAGCCCTATTCACCTATTTGTTTCTGCGAGCCGCGCGCCCCAAATTTCGTCAAAAAAACCACCCATTCATGCGCTACCAGAAACTGAGTTCAAACAAGAACTTCGTCGTCTCAATGGTACACCTGCTTCAGTATTGGAAAACAATGAATTGATGCAACTGCTTATCCCTATACTACGGGCAGATTTTGCAGTTCTCGAAACTTATGCATACACTTCGGAGGCGCCACTTGAATGTCCAATCACTGCTTTTGGTGGCTTACAAGACCAAGAAGTCAGTCTTGAAGAACTTCAAGGATGGCGAGAGCAAACAAAGGCTTTCTCGTTACAAATGTTTCCTGGCGACCACTTTTTCATACACTCTGCCCAAGCACTTTTACTTAAAACCTTAGCTGAATCCCTAAAGGCGCCAACTTGTACATAGCCATTGATTTTAGTTTACTGATGAGCAAAGCAGTTGATTCTTGGTTTCAACCATTACTCAGCTTGAAATTAACAAGTCAGGAAGTTCATGTTTAGCCTGTTTATATTGACACAGGTTGTATTAAGTATATCAGTTGAGTCAAATTTGGTAAATTTTTATTAAAAATGTTAACGCTGACTTGACTTACGCTACATAAACTGGGTTTTTAACTAATATGGGGGCGCAAGAAGTAATGGAATTAATTTAGAAACCGGGTTTTTGTAGAAACCCGGTTTCTTTAAATTAACCTGGTTTTGTTTCTAATAATTCAGCGATAGCTTGATGTTCTACAGGAGTTTGAACTGGGGGGTCTTGACGTGCGTCGGTGATTAACCAGTCTAACTGTGCTTCTTGAACGTCGATGGTGGCGCCAGTTTTATCGACACAGTAGCGACCAAACACTAGTTTATCAACTAAACGAACACCGGGTCCCAAGCGTGACCATTCAAAAATAACGCTATTATCAACGGTGGCGCCACTGCAAATCCAGCAGTTGGGGCCAATCATTGCAGGGCCAATAATTTTGGCGCCGTCTTCAATTTTTGTCATACCACCAATGTAGACTGGGCCTGTAATATCTACTTTATCCCAGTTAATTGCGACGTTTAACCCAGTGTAAATACCAGGCGCCACTTCATGACCTGGAATTTGGACGTTTTTGATTTCTCCTAATAATACACCGCGAATTGCGCGCCAGTAATCGGGTACTTTACCAATATCAACCCATTCAAAGTCCATTGGTTTCGCGAAAAATGGGGCGCCGATTTCTACTAATTTAGGAAATAACTGTCCACCGATATCATATTCAACCCCAGATGGGATATAATTTAAAACCTCTGGTTCAAAGATATAAATACCTGTGTTGATGTTGGTGCTAAGTGCTTCTTCAACCGAAGGCTTTTCTTGGAAAGCTTTAACGCGACTGTCTTCATCAGTCACAACCACACCATAACTAGAAACCTCTTCACGAGGAACTGTCTTGGTGATAATAGTCGCGATTGAACCCTTAGAACGGTGCCATTTAACAGCTTCGGTTAAATCTAAGTCAATTAAGGCATCACCGCATAATACAACAAATGTATCATCAAAAAACGGCGAGAAGTCTTGGATACGTTTCATTCCTCCGGCTGAACCAACCGCTTCTCCAATTAAATTGCCATCAGCAATTTTACCTTCAAAAGAATAAGCGATTTGAACGCCAAACTTTTGACCGTCCCGGAAGTAACTTTCGATTTCCTCAGCTAAATGGCTAACGTTGACCATAATTTGGTCAAAACCGTGTTGCCGTAATAGTTCCAGCAAAAACTCCATTACAGGTTTTTGCAAAATGGGAATCATCGGTTTGGGAGTGGTGTAGGTAATAGGACGCACACGTGTACCTTTACCTGCTGCTAGAATCATAGCCTTCATAATGTGTTTTTCCCTCGTTATTCCTCAGCCACAAGCTTGTTTACTTTGATGTTCGTGATACTTAATCATCTGTTTATTTCTACTCTAAGTCATCCTTAAAAGCACGGATAACGGTACTCAAGCGCTTTATGTAACCATAAGTGTAAATATGATGGCGATTAATTAGGTCATCTATCCAATTTACCCAGATTTTGGTGACTCATGTATCAAAATTTTGAAATGCGATGTAAAGACGTTACGTGTAACGTCTCTACACGGCGGCATTCAATGGTTTATTAGTATTAGCGTCTGTGAGTAATCGAATTTTGACATCAGTGTAAAATTCGTCTTGATATAACTCCACCTTGGACTGAGCAGACAGTAGTAACAATGCCCAAAACACCCCGACTGTCTCGCTGTTCGGTGAATGATGACCTGATAAAGTTTTATTGGGCTGTGCGTGAAGCCAAAGCGCGACAAGTTGTTCTAAATCCATCCACTCCTTGTCTAAGGATAGCTCACTTGCCGAATGATATAATAGCTGTTCAAGTTCAAGAGCGACTTCCGTCAAGTTTTCTTGGTGTGCTAAATCCAATGCTTGCCGCATTGTTCGCACGTTATTACTTGTATTGCGAATGCTTCGAGGCGCCTTGACTTCTCTGTGTAGCTGAACTTTTTTAAGCTGTTCAGCCATTACATGTAGCTGTTCGATAAGTTCTGGAAGCGTGACGCGACGTTTCGATGGAGGCATTGCAGCAGAACGACGACGTAACGCTCGCTCTAATGGTAATCGAGCAGTTCGTAAAAAAACGTTTTCTTCGTCTGGGAACTCATCTTCATCAGATTCTGGTTCTTCTTCGACCGCTTGCAATTGTGTTAAAGTATTGGCTTTGAATAATACCAACATCGAAGCAGATAGAAATGCTTGTCCTGATGTGGACAAGTCGGTTTCATATCCTCGCGTTGCTACAGTAGCCATTAGTTCGAGAAAACGGTCTATTACATCAATCACCTTCACATCCCAAGGGTCTATGTCCCCGGACTCTGCTTGGTGAATGAGTTGTGTAATTGTCTCTAATAGCTCGGAGGCATCCATTAATTAGTACAAACTATATTTTCTCGTTTTATTCCAATATTGGCGCCGTAAAACGCCTTCGTTGACTAACGGTACAAGTATTACATGTTTACAGCCAAAATCTTATAAGAAAAGTTTTTTTCAGGCAAGTATTTTATGATATATTGATATTTAAGTATTGGTTAAATATTATACTTTTATTTCGTAAATACTGACTGAACTTTAAGCTTTGTCTAAATACTGGTTAAAATAAGCACAGATAAAAAAATTACTTATCTTCGAGTTTGCTAGCTTTGTAAGTGTCATATGTGCCCTTGATTGTACCAGCGATAGGGATAGCGACAATAGTTCCGAAAAGTCCAGCGATTTCAAAACCCATTAATATTGCCACAAAAATCCAGAGTGGATTTAAACCAATAAAATTACCGATTAATCTCGGCGCCAAAAAGTTATCCTTAACTTGCTGCATAATCATCGAAGCGGCCCCAACTTGGAGCGCAAGACTCCAGTTTTGCAGCAGTACCAGCAGTGTGACTAATCCAATTCCCAGCGTAGCCCCAATTACAGGAACCAATTGAGAGATACCAATGATAATTGCAAACAATAAGGTAAACGGGACTTGCAGTACAAGAAAAATTGGAATTAGGCTAGCAGTCATAAACAAAGCTAGCAAAATTTGACTGAGAAAGAAATAATGAAAATTGAGTAGTATCGATTTTGTCAGGGGTTCACGGATATTATCTGGTAAGAGACTAGATAAACCAAACCAAACGGTGTCTCCATAAAGCAGCATGTAAAATGCTAGTACAATAACTAGTATAAAATCTAATATCCATAACACAATCGAAGAAGCAAAGCCTACTGCACCAGAAGCTACCTGCTGTACTATATTTTGAATATAAATTTGGATATTGGCATTAATCTGCTTGCTAACAACGGTAAAATCTAGAGGTAAACGCCGTTCCCTGGCTAATTTCTCGAAAAAAAGCAAGTTTGATTGGCTCTGAGTCAATAAATTGGGTATTTTGTTCAATAACTGTGTAGCTTGGTCAATTATGACTGGTACTAGTGTCACTCCTAATATCACAAAAACCATCAAAGTAACCAGCAAAACGAGAGTAACAGCTTGCGTGCGGCTCAAATACGCGCGTTCAAAGAACTTGACAAGGTAATTGAGTAAAAAAGCCAAAATAGCAGCAACACTCAAAATAGTGATAGGGTGCTGGAAAAAATTGAACAACTGTGACAGTATCCAAACATTGAGAGCGATGATAGGACCGCTCAGACCATAAAATAACAGATTTTTAAATGTTGCTGAACGGCGCATAATAATTTAGTAGGGTGCGTGACGCTATCAACAATCTTAAAACGAAGCTAGCGATCTGGTGGCGTCACGCACCTTGCTTACAAGTTAAGATAATAAATTTTAAATTGCTATGATAATTACTTTTAGGCAAACGCCAACCACAAAACCCTTAGTCAGTCAAGCCCAAAGGAGTACAGTTGATGGATAAAAGCATAGCAGACCTACGAAAAGACTATACCTTACAAGGTCTCCACGAAAACGACGTAGACACCAACCCATTCGTCCAGTTTAAACGATGGTTCGACGAAGCGCGCGGCGCCCAACTGAGTGAACCTAACGCAATGACACTTGCTACCACCACACAAGAAGGTCAACCATCAGCACGAATAGTACTATTAAAAGACTTTGACGCAAGAGGTTTTGTTTTTTATACAAACTACAACAGCCATAAAGGGCAAGAACTAGCAGAAAATCCTCAAGCAGCACTGGTATTTTGGTGGGCAGAACTCGAACGTCAAGTACGAGTATGCGGGCATGTCGAGAAAGTATCAGATACAGAATCAGATACGTATTATTACAGTCGTCCAATATCGAGTCGTCTGGGCGCCTGGGCATCAGAGCAAAGCGAAGTTATCGAAAACCGCGAAGTATTAGAACAGCGTTTTAAAGAATTAGAAAGTAAATATTTAGACCAAGATGTTCCACGTCCCTCGCATTGGGGAGGTTTACGAGTTATTCCTTATGAAATTGAATTTTGGCAAGGGCGCCCAAGTCGTTTGCATGACCGCTTACGTTACACTCTTAATGAAGAAGACGGCAGTTGGAAAATTGAACGCTTATCACCGTAATTTAATATGAGCGCGTAGTTTGTTCAAGAATTTAGAAGGCGCCAAAACAGGAGTAATTTTCTCATACTCCGGTGTAACTGACCAATCATATTGATGTAGTAGTTGGCTCAAAATAATTTTCATTTCCATTTGAGCAAACTGAAAACCCAAACAGCTGTGAGGTCCATGACCAAAACCAGCTAGCGCAAAAGGATATTTTTTATCTTCCTCTCGTGGATAAGCAAAACGGTCAGGGTCAAAGCAGTCAGGATTTGAGTATATTGACTCCATGCGGTGAGTTAGCATTGGTGATACAACTACAACCCAACCTGCCGGAATATGAAAACCCTTATATTCAATATCTTTAACGACTCCGCGCGGAATACCGTAAAGCGGAGGATATAAACGTTCTATTTCCTTTAGCACATTGGTCATTTGCGTAAGTTGCTTTAGATGTTCAACTTTAAGTTCATTACCAGCAACCTGAGTCAATTCCTGACGCAGTTTATTTATCCACTCTGGGTGAGAAGCCAATTCAAACAGCACCCAAGATATTAAGTTCGCTGTTGTTTCATGTCCGGCTACGAGCAATAATAAAGTTTGCTCGATTATTTCTGAATCACTCAAACGTGAACCATCTTCACCAACTGCGTTCATTAATAAAGCAAGAACATCCGAATATTCTTTTGAATCATTTCGGCGCCTGTTAATAGTTTGAAGTAAATATTCGTGTAATTTGCGGCGTCCGTTTTGGGAGCGACCATATAAAGTTAAAGGATTATCCCAACGTACTATAGCTAGTTTGCCCGCTACAAGTTGTGTAAACCAATTACAGGTTTTTTCAACTTCCTCAATAGTTTGCGTGCCCAAAAATAAACGACTAGCAACAATTAAAGTCAGTTTACGAAAATCGGATGCCAAGGGAATAACACCGCGTGTACCCCAATCTTGAATATATTCTTGGACTGTTGAGTTGATAACATCAAAATAAGTAGCTACTGTTTTGGAGTGAAACGCTGGATACATCAACCTACGTGCAGATGCATGTTCGGCGCCGTCTTGCATCAAAAGTCCATTACCAAATATTGGCTCTAAAAACCACCAACCTAAACGTGATGAAAAACAATCTGCTTGTTCTTTAAACACGATAGAGTTAGCTTCCGGGCCAATTAAGAATGCATATTTCCTTCCTAGAACACTTGTTTTAAAGATACTGCCGTGGCGCCGGAATTTTTCCCAGTAAAATAATTCTTCCCCTGCAAACAGTCCAAAAGTGTCTCCTAATAAAGGTAAGCCAAAGCTTCCAGGTAATGATGAGGCGCCTTTTAATTCTGTAATTTGTTGAATCGTCATTTTTGTATCCTTTTTAATTTTCGTATGGAATGTAAAACTGTTGATCCCCCCTAGCCCCCCTTAATAAGGGGGGAATAAGAGGGTTCAAAGCCCCTCTTAATAACGGGAAACAAGAGCGTTCAAAGCCCCCCGAATTCACGGGGGGTTGGGGGGATTTAATTCTATCCCTTGCAGTATTAAAAGCAATTTAATCATCTTTCCAGTGTTAATACTTAGAGATATAGTCAATATTTATGATAAAAATTAAATTAAAATTGTTATTTTATCTACTTTTATATCCCAGTAAATAATTTACAGTAGGTATAAAGTATTTCTTGCAATTCCGCCAAGTTACAAACTTGATACTGAGCCATAGTAATGAAAATGATAACCATACTTGAATGAAGCGATACCTTTATCTTGTCTCATCTCAAAGATGATGTCAGCAACTAGAAGAGCGATTCTAATTTTAGGGTAATTACCTCATCACCTCAAGCCGCACGGACGGGTATGCGCTGCAATTAGTGCAAGCAGGGGAAACACCAATGGAAGCTAAACCCTTCAAAGGTGTGGGAAGATGGGTTACAAGTTTATGCCACCGTTTTAGTTAAAACTGGCAATATTCCCAAGACTTCCAGCGGCAAAATTCAGCGTTATGCGTGTAGAACTGCATTTCTCAATGGCAGTTTAACTGTCGTAGAATAACTTAACTAAAGTTAAATGTTTTTATTTGTTTGTTTAGGTAAAAATGTAGTTTATTAATTGTTGAAATGTTACATCAAAATGGCTCAAGCATTCTTGCCTGAGCCACTGCTACCATCTAATTAATTTGCTTTTTTAATGGGCTAATTAAAGATTAATAGCGGTTACGGAAACTGTTATTTCCACGATTACCACCAAATGAGCCTCTTTCTTCTCTAGGTTTAGCTTTATTGACCTTCAAATCACGTCCCATCCACTCTGCACCATCAAGTGCATCAATGGCAGTCGTTTCTTCAGC
>JAESFJ010000040.1_pt1 | contig 225877 bp, 205 predicted proteins | sample 9266161 | NCBI WGS metagenome assembly JAESFJ01 (sample SAMN14506165, study PRJNA617096) | algae metagenome | isolation source: Calothrix sp. FI2-JRJ7 and co-occurring heterotrophs from granitic desert soil | place: USA: Red Pass Lake area, Fort Irwin, California | collected 2000-06-01 | reverse complement strand
TAAAACTAAAATCCTCAAATTTATTGACTATTTTAATAAAACAATGGCTAAACCTTTTAAGTGGACATACAAGGGCAAAGTTTTGGCTATCTGATACTTGGCTTATTTACGCCAAGCTATACTAGCTTGTGTAAGTTAAGGATGACGTTTATTATAGACTTCGCATGACTTCAGCGACAGATTTAGCTTGTGCTATTGCTCCTCTTGGTGTATATGGTTCATCACCATCGAAGATTTCTGAAATTGAATTAATACATGCTTGGGAAGTAAAGTGTTCGAGTAAAGGTGAAAATGAAAAGCGTAATGGTTCATCTGGATGAAATCTTTGCCAAGCTCGAATAAAACTACCAATTAACCAGCACCATACTGTACCTTGATGATATGCATAATCACGCTGTTGTTGATTGCCTGCGTATTTACCAATATAATCAGGGTCTAGTGGGTCAAGACTACGAAGACCATATGGTGTTAGTAAACGTGTACGTGCTACTTCTAATATTTGTTGCCCTTGTAATTGCGTAAATCCACAATGAGCAAATGATAATGCTAATATGGCATTTGGTCGTATTTGAGAATTACGACGGTCATCTGGTTCTATTGTGTCGTAAAGATAGCCCAAGCTAGAATTCCAATATTTTTGCAGTGATATTTTTACTGACTCTGCTTGCATTGTATAACGTCTTGACTGTTTTGCTAGGCGCCTTTGTTTTTTTAAATCTATATTTGGTAGGTTGGGTAATTCGCTCAGAATTTCTGACCATCGCGATGCCCAACACAAAACAGAATACCACAGCGCATTAACTTCTACTGGTTTCCCTCGACGTGGTGTAACGGGGCGCCCGTCAACTACCGCATCCATCCAAGTTAATGGTACACTTTGGTTATCCCAACTGACTAATCCATCAGTAGAATCCACATGTATATTGTAGCGGGTACCGCCAATATATGCTTTATAAATCTGCTGCACAATTGGATATTGTAAAGCTAAAAATTCCCAATCTTGTGTAGCTTCAAGATATAATCCTAGCGTTTCAATCCACCATAACGCTACATCTACGCTGTTATATAGTGCTTCATTATTTGCATCAGGTAAATGATTTGCGATTAAACCATAACGACAATGATTACCAAATGTATTTAAGATTTGTTTAGCAAGTTCATAACGCTTGGTGAATAATAATAAACCTGGTAAGGAAATTAAAGCATCTCGTCCCCAATCGTCAAACCAATGATATCCAGCAATGATTGTTGGACTATTAGTATATTGATGATAAACAATAAATTGGTCGCAAGCTTTTAATAGTTCTTTATCCCCTATTCCCAATAAGCGTTGTTGCTCGACACTTACCGCTTTATCAAAAGTTTCGTCCGTTAGGTAATCTTGATAACTTTCAGGAAAACCAACTCGTGCTTCCAGGGTAACAGTATCTCCAGGTTCCATTACCACACTCAAATAACCAGGACTATATAAATCCTCCTTGTCATCTAGTCCACGTGCGGTTTCTTCTTTTAAACTGTAATTCCAGTACCAAACAGCATCTTGCTTATATTCTCCCCTTGTCCAGCGCAAATGCCAAGGTACACCCATATCACCATTGTCTGCCTGTAAACAAACTTGCTGTACTCCTAACATTTCGATAAACTTTAAAGATGGCGCCTGTTTTTGCTGACGATGAAAATCGCGGTCGGCTATTAGTAACCTTAACCTTAATATGGCAGGCTTTACACCGTTATAACGGTATTGAATCAATAAGTGATTAGTGTCATGTGGCATTAACAAACGTCTAGTTAGGCGCCAATCTGCATCTCCCCATTCCCATGTTGGCACCGGATTAATATTAAAATGACGCAGTAGCTTATATCCAGATGGTTCAATCTCACCCGTTCCCCAATAGTTTGTACCTAAAGGTATAGTACGGTCAAATAACTCTAAACTCGCTTCCAAATGTGATAACAGTAAACTGCGGTCTAATGGTGGTTTTAAAGCAGCAAAAAACCACCCGTGATAAGTCCGGGTGCGGATATCCGTAATTGTCCCGCTTGCAAAACTGCCCAAACCGTTAGTTAACAACCATTCGCGCTTATCTAAATCATCTAACATTATTTACTCAAAATCGTTATGAGTATGATATAGTTGTAACAGTTCGTAATTAAATAGTAAAGCGTGGAACGTAACATTGGTGCAAAAGTCACCAAAGTTGTGCGCGCTGATTATAAATGTGTAAGCAATGAGGGAGAATAATAAATGACAGAATGCATTCGTGTAGGTCAAACTGCTCCTGACTTTACAGCAACAGCAGTGTTAGACCAAGAATTTAAGACAGTAAAACTTTCCGACTATCGCGGTAAGTATGTCGTACTATTCTTTTACCCCTTAGATTTTACATTTGTTTGTCCAACTGAGATTACGGCATTCAGCGACCGTTACGAAGAATTCAAGAAAGTCAATACAGAAGTACTAGGTATTTCAGTTGACAGTGAATTTTCGCACCTTGCTTGGATACAAACAGACCGTAAGTCAGGTGGTGTAGGTGACCTAAACTACCCGCTTGTTTCTGACATCAAAAAAGAAATCAGCACAGCTTACAATGTTCTCGACCCTGCGGCAGGTGTAGCATTGCGTGGTTTGTTCATCATAGATAAAGATGGCACAATTCAGCACGCGACTATCAACAACTTGGCATTTGGTCGTAGCGTTGATGAAACATTACGAACACTGCAAGCAATTCAATACGTACAGTCGCACCCCGATGAAGTTTGTCCTGCTGGTTGGCAACCAGGTGACAAAACAATGAACCCTGACCCTGTTAAGTCCAAAGTCTACTTCGCGAGTGTGTAGGCGCCTGTCCTAGCTCCATTTTTGATATTGGAGTAGAATTTTAGAATTATCATAGAAATAACCACAGGTAAACACGTATAGTTTCTTGCTTTATTCTTACCTAAATTGGAAAGAATTCACAGGTCAAGGAATACCAACTACGCTCAAATCGTGTTTAGCTGTGGTTTTTAATTAGTACAATTTTATTTAATTTAATGCTTACTAAGTATAAATATGGCGATTTCTACAGATTTTAGGGGTTTATTTAATGAGCGTTTCGCACGGAATTTTCTACCCATTCCGGCATATGATAAACTTTTGATAAATTTTTTGACACCAGACTTTCAGCTACAGGATGTGAAAAACGGTAAAGTTGTCAAGTTGTCAGAATATCGTAACAAGCAACCTGTTTTACTAGCATTGACTCGAATTTTTACAGAAAAGCAGTATTGTCCGTTTTGTTTCCCACATATCAAAGCTTTGAATGAGAATTACGAGGAGTTTACCAATCGTGGGATAGAAGTATTAATGGTAACAAGTACCGATGAAAGGCAAAGCCAAACCGTAGTTAAAGATTTAGGGTTGAAAATGCCGTTATTGAGTGACCCCAGTTGTAGAGTATTTCGGACGTATCAAACTGGGCAAGCTTTAGGGGCGCCGTTACCAGGACAATTTGTTTTAGATAAAGAAGGTAAACTGCGCTATAGACATTTATTTTCTTTTATTGACCATAATGCCAGCGTCGAGAAACTATTAGAACAATTTGACAATATTGGCAACGGATGATGAACGGATGTAACGGATGAGTTGTTCGTTATAAACAAAGTTGTAGTTGTAGTAGTTGTAAGGTGGGCAGTGCCCACCTTACTTATTTGTTATCTAAAATACGCTATCCGTTACATGCGTTATATCCGTTGCCAGCCAACCTACTTAATTTTTAACTTCTTTCACTTCAGGTTTTTTGTACTTACCAGGGTACTTTCTTTGGAAGTAGTCTTCCATAATTTGTAGAGCCATCGGCGCCGCGACGCTACCACCACCACCACCGGAGTGTTCGGCGAAGGAAACTACTAAAATTTCTGGTTTGTCGGCAGGAGCGTAACCGCCAAACCATGCGTGGTTTTCTTTTATGCCTTTTCTCCAAGCTTCGGCGGTACCCGTTTTACCAGCTATTGGCGCCACTGTTGGGGAATTTAAAGCTTTTGCTGTACCGTCGGTGATGACTTTGCGTAAACCTGTGCGTAAAATTTGAACTGTTTCGGGCTTCATGCCAACAGATTTACGCCATTTTTTTGCGTCTTCGTTGTCTTTAAATAAGTGGGGTTGCACGAGATAACCACCGTTAGCTGGAACCGCAAACATTCCTGCTACTTGTAATGGTGTTGTTAACAAGGCGCCTTGACCAATAGACATATTAATAGTGTGTCCAATAGTCCAAGGCATTTTTAATGCTCTTAGCGTCCATTGTTCGTCTGGTACTAAACCTTTGGATTCTTCTGTGGTAAATTCAAATCCGGTTTTCTTACCAAATCCAAATTTGCGCGTCCACTCAATCATTGTTGGCCCACCTACTCCTCTACCTATTTGGTAAAAGAAGGTGTCGCTACTCATTGCCATCGCACCAGTAAATCCTAATGGCCCGAACCCTGCATGGTTCCACTCACCAAATGTGACGCCCCCAATATTAAGTGACCCAAATGTCGGTAATATAGTACTGGCTTTGAATTTACCCGACTCTAACCCCGCAGCTGTGGTAACAATTTTGAAGGTACTTGCTGGAGGAAATGCACTCAACGCCCGATTTACAAGTGGATATCCTTCACCTTGCAAAACGTTCCGTAGTTCTTTGGGGTCTGGTTTGTGTTTTGAGAAAACATTTGGGTCAAAAGTTGGATGAGAAACCATTGCTAAGACAGACCCATTGTTTGGATTTATCACCACAATTGAGCCATTTTTACCACCCAAAGCTTTCTCTGCTGCTTTTTGGATGTCTAAGTCAATAGTTAAGTGTAAATCTTTACCAGGTTTTGCTTGTACTTCTCCCAAGGTTTTGATAGGGCGCCCGCGACCATCAACTTCGACTTCTTGACCACCCCATTCACCGCGCAGGTGTTTTTCAAAGGCTTTTTCTACCCCCATTTGCCCGATAACATCGCCAAGACGATAGCCTTCGTCTTTTCTCTTTTTGAGTTGTTCGGCGGTTAGCTCGCGAGTATATCCTAATACGTGAGCTAATTCGTGTTTATGCGGATACGACCGTACCGCCTCAGTATGAATTTCAACGTTAGGAAGTTCATGATGATATTCTTTGAGGGCTGTAACCTCTTCCATGCTCAAGTCGCGAGCGATACGCACAAGTGTGGAAGAGTTTGGTCCAGCTTCTTCGAGTTTCTTTTCGATTTCTTCTTGAGGCATGTCTAAAATTTTAGACAAACGTGGTCCAATTTTTTCATCCCATCCCGATTTTGTGTGTGTCATTGGCCACAAGTATACCGAACGTGGGTAGCGAGTTGTCGCTAAAAGTTTGCCATTGCGGTCAAAAACGTTGCCCCGTTCTGGTTGTTTAGGAATAACTCGTACTCGGTTCGACTGCGCGCGCTCACTATACTTTTTGCCTTCCACTACTTGCAAGTGAGCTAGACGGGCGCCCATTGCTGTAATTGAAGCGAGTGTAAATATAATTAAAAATAATGACTGAAGACCGTTCCCAACAGTACGTGTCTCCTTCTTGCCAAATTGAGAATCTAATAATGTCATAAATAATATATATACTCAAATGGGGACTAACTATATTTGTATACTGCCTTGGACAACCGTATCGGCATCAATATACCGATATTGGCTATATATTCGATTAATAAATTACAAACAATCTTAAGATAAAGTAATTTTTATCTTTGGTCTATCAGCATAACTACAGTAAGATAGATTTTGGATAGTTTTTTCCGATAATACCTATAGATATTTTTGAATCCAGGTAATACCTGCTTTGCCATTTTAAGCTCCGGCATCAGAAAACAGATGTATAACTTAAAACACTCTGCCTCATGTCGGTAAATTTTGCGCGCGCTTATTCGCTAAACTTTCGCCAATAACTGCTACTCAAAATTCTTCACTCGCCCGTAAAACGCTGTATAATATGACGCTGCGAGTTACGGCTGTTGTTGTATCTGTTGCTGTTTACGGTTACTTTCACATGATGTCCAACTTGGAAGCTCAAACGAAACAGCCGTTAGAAAAGTACATCGTTGAACGGGGAGAACACGAAAGCAGTGTTTTTTTATTGGCTAGAGATAATTTGACATGATGCGCTACCTAATTCACTTATTATACCTCACATGACTAGTTTCTATGGCTTGACATAATTTGGTCATAATTTTTGAGCATAGTAGAAATATGGCAACGGATACAACGGATGTAACGGATAGGTTATTGGTTACAAACTATATGCAATTACTATTTAATCAACTTGTAAAACAATCGACTAATTTAAAAATACTAGCAGCGACAGCTGTGGCTAGTTTACTTGCTACTGCGACATTAAATACAACTCCTGTTCGAGAAGCTAATTTGAGTTCTACCTCACGCGAAGCTGAACAAGCGTCTCAAGTTGGACTGTTACTGAGTGCTGCTGCTGTTGTTGGTCTTGGTGTCGGCGCCTTACAAGCGAATAAAAGTACTAAAAAAGCTGGTGCCAGTTATTCTTCTCAACAGTACAAACAAGACAATAACATTATCACTATTGACCAAGTGAACAGCAGACTCCGCTCGCAGCTTCTTAGTTTGCTACACAGAGATATACAAGGGATAAATAGACTTTTGAACCAAGCTAAGTTTAAATACCCAAACCGGACAAATAACTGGTACGCAGAGAAAGTTATTTATGACTTAACGCGCGACCGAGGAGCATAATCAAACCTTGTAGAGACGTTACATGTAACGTCTTTACACGTCTATTTGACAAATTCGATATATCGCGATAGCATCTTCATCAAGATAACGATATATCGCGATAAGTCAAACACTTAAGAAATGATAGCAGGGAGCTATATATATGTTCAGGAGATTTCATCCGCGCTTCCTTACACCAGCATGGGCAGGAGAAAATATTGGCAATAGTTTTTTCGCAAGCGAGCGCTTTGGACGAAAAGAATCGCACGGTCATGGCTGGGGAGATAGACGACGCACTCGTCGTGGTGATATGAAGTTTATTCTGCTTGGGTTGTTATCTGAACGTCCCCAACATGGTTATGAAATTATCAAAGAGTTAGAAGCTCGTCGTGGTGGCTTTCATCGTCTCAGTCCTGGTTCTGTGTATCCAACTCTTCAAATGCTAGAGGAGAGTAATCATTTGACTAGTACACAGGTTGAAGGAAAGCGTGTTTATACTATTACCGAAAGCGGTAGACAACTGTTAAGTGAGCGCAATCAACAATCTAATTTAGAAAACCCTTCTGACTTTAAAGAAAGTAAACCTTCTGAATTAATTGAGTTGCGCGATACTTTAACAGAGTTGAATGATGCCGTTACTACTGTTGCTCGGAGTGGCAATTTAGAGCAAGCAAATCAAGTGCGTGACCTTCTTATTCAGGTTAAGCGTGAGATTTACAAAATTTTGGCACAGTAGGGTGTCTTAGCGACAGCGTAACGCACCATTCTCAAGGACTTGTAAATGTTGTAATATCAAGTTACACACTTCTGTCGCGGCAATTGTGTTATTTGAATCTAATTGCTGCGTGATAAAAACTGGTTTATCTTCTGGAGAAACATCTATACTACCGTGTGAACCTTTGACCAGGGTCGCGTCTAATGGTATTACGTCCATTAGGTAACGAAAACCAAGTTTTTTCTGCAATAGTTTTAGACCAACTTTTAGTTTTGGGGATTTGATTTGTGGGTCGATGAATAATTCTACAGGGTCATAACCTGGTTTACGGTGAATATCAACAGTTCTGGCAAAGTCCGGCGCCTTATTATCATTCAACCAGTAATAATAAGTAAACCATGCATCATTGTTAGCAACAGCGACAAGCTCACCCGAACGTACATGATTTAAGCCATGTAGTTTTTTGGCTGTATCATCTAATATATAGCCAATTCCATCGATTGATTGTAGCAAGTCTTTAACTACAGAAGTGCATTCAGGGTCATTTATATAGATGTGGGCAAGTTGATGGTCAGCAACTGCAAAAGCCTTACTGGCGCCTGCATCTAATATTTCGCATCCTAATTCTTCTCTAACTTTCAGTAAACCTTTTTCGCGAAGCACGCGGTTTATATGAATCGGCTTTGATACATTCGTAATGCCATATTCAGATAGCACAATTACTTTGGCACCACGTGTTTCATAAAAATCAATTAAATCGCTACAAACCGTATCTATTTCTTGTAAGTCTTTGATTATATTTTTTTCGTCATGTCCAAATTTCTGCAAACAGTAATCTAGATGCGGTAAATAAATCAATGTTAAAGTTGGATTAGATTTTTCTTCTGTCCACTTAGCAGAATCTGCTATCCAGCGCGTAGAATCAATAGAAGTATTCGGACCCCAAAAATTAAACAGTGGAAATTGTCCTAATTCTTTTTGTAAATTGAATCGCCAGTCACTCGGTTGCGTGTAGATATCAGGTAACTTTCTGCCATCAGCAGGATACATCGGTCGTGGAGTCACCGAGTAATCAACCGACGAGTACATATTATACCACCAAAATAAATTCGCACAGCTAAACTCAGGATTGTTAACACGTGCAATATCCCATATTTTTGGTGCCTGCACTAACTTATTCGACTGGCGCCAAAATTTGACCTCACATTCCGAGCGAAAATACCAACCGTTCGCAACAACACCATGTTCATTAGGAAGAACACCAGTTAAATATGTAGCTTGTGCAGTGCAAGTCACAGCAGGTAGAACAGGGTTTATAGTGGTAACTTGTCCACGTTGTGCCCACTGTGAAAGCTTGGGAGTATATTTTAGAAGTCGTGATGACAGACCGACAACATTTATAACAACTGTTTTATTCATAATATATAAGAAGTTAATTATAGAGTTGATCCCCCTACTCATCCCTATTAAGGAGGGTAGGGGGGCATCAAAAAGATTCTATCGTAAGTACACAATCAAAAACTTGATGATATTTTAGATTCTATCCAGCATAATTTTTGCATTATCCATTCATACTCGCGCTGAATAGATGTAATTAAATCTAAATTCATATCATGAGGCAAAACTTCCCATGTATACGTTTCAATTTCTAGATAATTACAAAAATTTTGAACTTTTAATAATGATAAATTACAATACTGTAATTTTGGAGTTATAAAGTTTGTAATTCTGAGCGTAGCGTAAACGCAGTTTTCCCGCAGGTTAGAATCTCTTTTATCTTCAAACTTTTGAGATGCTTCGTGCCTCAGCATGACAGTAAAAGTTGAGGGAAAATGTTTCTACTCAATTTATTTATTTAAATATGATTCCACCAACAAATACAAGTAAAAGCAGTAAACTAAATTTATTCCCAAGCTTTAATTTTTGTCAAATTATTAGAACTAATGTTCTAATAATTAATTAGATATAGCCTGATTAACTATAGGCGCCGTTTTGATGTGATTATGCAGTAATGGGCAGATTTTTGAACGTAAGTAGGGTGTGTGACACTACGAAAAAACTTCAACGTAGCTATAAGACCTGTGGTGTCACGCACCGAAGCATAATTGTGACAAATATTGATGGTGCGTAACGCTACAAGATTATTCGCTTCGTTGAAATATTGTTATGGCGTTACGCACCCTACGGTGTAATTTGCTCCCATTGCATAAATATAAATCATATGTAATCTTGACGCTCAGTAGTAAATTAGAATTATAAACTATTAACAGGCGCCTACAAGCAAAGGGATTAAACAATGGCTTGCACAATCAATGTAAATTTACCAGAGTCCTCATACGAAATTGAAATAGCACCATCAACTCTTGACAAACTTGGCGAGTATATGAGCAAGTTAAAGCTCGGTAAAAAAGTTTTGATTGTATCAAATCCAACGGTATTTGAGCTTTATGGAGCGCGCATTGTTAATTCATTAGAAGCTAATAATTATCAAGTATTTACCTGTATTTTACCTGATGGAGAAAGCTATAAAAATCTAGACTCGATCAAAGAAATATACGATGCGTGTATAGAACATCGCTTAGAACGTTCTTCGACGCTGGTCGCATTGGGTGGTGGTGTTATAGGGGATATGACGGGGTTTGCTGCGGCAACTTACCTGCGAGGCATTAACTTTATTCAGGCGCCGACTACACTATTGGCAATGGTAGACTCATCTATAGGTGGCAAAACAGGTGTTAACCATCCTAAAGGCAAAAACTTAATTGGCGCCTTTTATCAACCACAGTTTGTTTTAATAGACCCAGAAGTATTACAAACGCTACCCGAACGCGAATTTAGAGCTGGAATGGCAGAAGTCATAAAATATGGTGTAATTTGGGATGCTGAATTTTTTGCTCAAATGGAAGCAAGTACACATTTAGATAGTATAAAAACAATCAGCCCCGAACTTTTAGAGACGATAATTAAACTATCATGCCAAGCGAAAGCTGATGTAGTCGGTCAAGATGAAAGAGAAGCAGGACTACGAGCAATTCTCAACTACGGTCATACAATTGGACATGCAGTAGAAAGCTTAACTGGATACACAGAAGTAATTCATGGGGAAGCTGTTGGCATTGGGATGGTAGCAGCAGGAGAAATGGCAGCAGAACTAGGAATGTGGACGAAAGCAGAAACCGAACGACAAAATCATCTAATTGCCAAAGCTGGTTTACTAACACATTTACCCAAAGTAAATATAGACGAAATCATCACAGCTATACAAATTGATAAAAAAGTCAGAGACGGCAAAGTTCGATTTATTTTACCTACACAAATAGGCAAAGTCGAAATTACCGACGAAGTTCCGACAGATACTATACGTAGCGTCTTAAATAAAATGTAGCTATTATTCCTCCTTTGTGTCCTTTGTGACGAGCGTGGTTTTTTTAAGTGAACCACAAAGCACACAAAGAACACAAAGAAAAAAGAATTAAGGCAAACCCAATTGTTGTTTCAAGGCAGCAGGTACATTCACTGCTGTCTCCAAACCCCTTACACCTTTCCAGCTTTGATTATCATTCCAAATTATCCCTTCTAAGTTGGCGCTACTAAAATCATTATTTTCTAAAATGGCGTAACTTAGGTTTGTATAACTCAAATCAGCACCATTAAAAATGGCGCCTGTAAGATTACTACTACTAAGGTTGGTGCCAGTTAAGTTTGCGTAGCTCATATCAGTTCCACACAAAACAGCAACGCTTAGGTCTGCACCATGTAGGTCAGCTTCACTCATATTAACTCCGCTCAAATCGGCTTCGCTTAAATTGACATCACTAAGGTTGACACCACTAAGGTCGGCGCCAAGAAGAATACAACAGTTAAGATTGGCGCCATTAAAGAAAGCACCACTAAGTTTGGCATAGCTTAAATCTGCTGCGTGCAATATGGCATTTTGCAGGTTAGCGCTAAACAGTATAGAATCGCTCAAATTTATTCCTGTTAAATTAGCATTCATAAAATTTACGCCACTTACATCAGCACGACACAAGTCAGCTTGACTCAGGTCAGCACCTTCTAAGTTGGCGCCGCTCAAATTTGCACCGAAGCAAGTTACGCTTTTAAAAATCGCATGACTAATTACAGCATCTCTAAGATTGGCACCTGTTAAGTTCGCTCCACGCAAATTCGCACTATCTAAATTACTACTACTTAAGTCAGCGTAATTCAAATCGGCGCCCGATAAATTCGCATTCTGTAAATTCGCACCGCTAAAGTTGGCACTGCTAAGGTCAGCACGTCGCAATATCGCATTACTCAAATTGGCGCCGCTCAGGTTTGCATCTCCTAAATTGGCAGCACCCAAATTCGCACTGCTTAAATTGGCGCCTGTAAAGTTCGCGTTACCTAAATATGTGCCCGTAAGAATTGCACCTGTGAAGTTTACACCCATAAGGTTTGCGTCACCAAGATAGGCGCCGCTAAAGTTTCCACTATAAAGGAATTCACCCACAGTACTAGCAAAATTACCAACCTCTATCGAGTCACTATAATTAATGACACGGAGCAACTGCGATGTAAAAAAGTTACCAGTGTCAGGTTGTCCCGATGGATAAAATATTATTTTTTGCTTAAGTTCTTCAAATTGCCGTGCGTAACGGTGTAGCTCTAAAAGCAAAATTAACACATTTAGCCCGGTATATATATCTACCGCACGCAATCCTAGCTTCAAATTTTTGGCTTTAACTTGCAGCATTTTTTGCTGCGGAAAATTAGCGTCGGGTAATGCGTCAATAAATTCCCCTTGGCACCAACGCTGATAAAAATTATTAAGACGCTCAAAAAGCTGAATTGGATAGAATTTATCGCTCTTACTAAGTTGTGCGATAACAAGTTCCACATTTTCGGCTTTTAAAGCACTTTCACCCAACAAATTGTAAAGTTCTGTATAGAAGGCTGTATCATTGATGAGCCAAACGTCTTGCTCTATTACTTGCCCCCATTCCGTGAACCTGGAATACAGTTCTTCATTCATCAACAATTGCTGTACATTTTTGGTACCGAACTCGCGCTTTTTTGCTTCTCCATTCCCACTTTTTCTTAAGGTACGTCCAACTTTGCCCACAACAGAACCATTATTCAACTTTTGATGCACCCAAGAACCCCTCACATAAGTTCCTAATTGCTTCCAGACTTGAGATAAATCTGACATAGTTGTTTCCGAGTCATACTATATTATAATTACCCGCAAAGGTTGTAATCAAGGGATTATACTTACTAGCAACTTGTTATCAAGCTACTTAGTAACGTGTTATTTCATACATTAAATCTGTTTAGTACACGATAATAATAAAGTTCCCTCCTGACTGACTACGAGGCTCATCTTAGAACAAAATAAAATCTCTGGTAAAAGAGTATTTCACTTTTTGGCAAAGATAAAGTTTGTGATTAAGTTGTTTATACTATTTCCAGCTGCTTATTTACTAGTCAAATCTAAAAATAATTACGTATTTTTTGCTACAGACATAATTGTTCGCAAGAATACTACAGTAAAGCAGTACCAAAATAGTTACAGGTTCAGCGACACAGTAAACAAATGTAACGCTGTTAATTACACAGTAGGGTGAATTGAATGAGACGATTAACTTCTTATATTGTTTTGTTACGTGGCTTGGTAATAGGTATTACTACCGCCAGCTTAATGACCTATTCAATTAATGCAGTTGCACAAACCGCTGTTGAAAATGGTACGCGGGTTCGTATAGAAGAAAAAACCAAGGGAGCAGACAAGCTAAAACGACAACAACGGTTGGGCAAGGGTCAAGTATGGGTGCTAAATCAGAATAAGCAAGTACAACCGCAAAATTTCGCGTGGGTGGTCAATGATGTCAAAAAAGCCAACCAACAACCTTTGTTACAACTCGCGAAGGCGCCTTCAAGTTCGACGAAAAAACCTGCTCCGGCGCCAAAACCACCAAAACGCGATGACTTAGAACCGTTTGATGAAGTCACCAAAGACACACAGCGCTCAGAAGGTTTATTTACTCTGTATAGAAATAAAGAAAAAAATAAAATTTATCTAGAGATTAAACCAGAACAGCTAAACAAGAATTTTCTGGCAACCGCAACCCTAGAGTCGGGTATCGGAGAAGGTGGTATATATAGCGGTATGCCACTGCAAGATTTTTTATTTTACTTTAAGCGTGTAAATAACAACTTGCAATTTGTTGTCCGTAATGTTAATTTTCGTACCCGTGAAGGCGACCCACAAGCTCGCTCGCTTGCGCGCTCTTTCAGCGACTCAGTTCTATATAACATTCAACTTAAAAGTATTCATCCTGAACGCAAAACGCTTTTAATTGACTTAGGTGATATTTTGTTAACCGATGTATCAGGGTTATCAGCAAGTATAGGAGTCAGTGCAGGTGGCGACCAGTCATATTTTGGTGACGCAAAAGCTTTTCCACAAAACTTAGAAATCGAATCGATAATGAATTTTATCGGGGGTGGTGGCAGTAGTCGCGGCAAGGAATTGGGACTACCAAATTTTGAGACTTTAGCTGATAGTCGTGGGTTTACACTTCGAGTTCACTACAGCTTGTCGCAATTACCCGATAATAATTATCGACCTCGTTTAGCTGACGAACGTGTAGGATACTTTGTAACAGCTTATCAAGATTTATCGAACGACGAGCGCAACGACCCGTTTGTTCGTTATATCAACCGTTGGAATTTAGAAAAGCAAGACCCAAACGCGGCAATATCACCACCCAAAAAGCCAATAGTGTTCTGGATAGACAACGCAGTTCCCCTAGAATACCGTGATGCAATTCGCGATGGTGTTTTAATGTGGAACCAAGCATTTGAGAAAGCAGGATTTAGAGATGCAATTCAGGTCAAGCAAATGCCTGATAATGCCACTTGGGACCCTGCCGACATCCGTTATAATACAATTCGCTGGATAAATACCGTTGATGGTTACTTTGCAATGGGTCCATCGCGTGTTAACCCATTAAATGGGGAAATTTTAGATGCGGACATTTTAGTCGATGCTAGCTTTGTACGTGCTTTAAAAAACGACTATCGGCAAATCGTTCAACCCAACCAGGTTCAAAACAGAACTTCAATTAGTACGTTGATGCAAAACCGTATGTTATGTGCCAACGGACTTGAAGCAAGAGCATTAGGGGATAAAGGAGATAAAGGTAAACCAGATGCCTCTAACTTTCTTGGTCGCATTTCGCGTCTCGCAGGCGAGTATGATTTATGTTACGGAATGGAAGCGGTAAATCAGTTCGCTTTTGGTAAAATGGCGATGACGATTTTACCAGGCGCCCTTTCAACAAAAGAACAAATCAAAACTTATATTCACGAGTATCTCAGATTAATTATTGCTCATGAAGTTGGGCACACATTAGGCTTACGGCATAATTTCCGTGGCAGCACCATGCTAAAACCAGAGGAAATGAACAATACCTCAGTCACCCACAAACGTGGTTTAACAACATCGGTAATGGATTATATCCCCCCAAACATAGCACCCAAAGGTATAAAACAAGGTGATTACTTCCCCAGCATGATTGGTCCCTACGACGAATGGGTAATTAAATACGGATATACACAAATTCCAGTTCCAACAACAGGCGCCGAGAAACCATTCCTTGAAACAATGGCAAAAGAATCGAGCAAACCTGAGTATACTTATGCCACCGACGAGGACATGCTCGACCTCGACCCAACCGTTAACGCTTGGGACAATAGCGGTAATGTATTACTTTACTCACAGTGGCAACTCGACAACTCTCGTCAACTATGGGATTTAATCAACAAGCGATATCCTTCAGATGATAGAGACTACAGCGAAATTAGCGAACAATTTGGTACCGTTCTTGGCAACTATTTCCAAAATATCTTCTTTACCACTAAGTATATAGGTGGTCAATCTTTTTACCGTGTACGTGCCAACGAAGGAGATAAACGCTTACCATTCCAACCAGTTCCTGTAGAAAAGCAGCGACAAGCTTTGGCAACATTACAAAAATACGTTTTTGCTGAGGATGCTTTTAACTTCCCTCCCGAATTATTAAACAAACTGGCGCCTTCTCGCTGGCGCCATTGGGGAACAAGAACACGCGTAGGTAGATTAGATTACCCAATACACGACTTAGTATTATTTATTCAAACATCAGTACTAGTTGACTTACTATCAGGAGACCGTCTCTCACGTATCAAAGATATAGAACTCAAATCAGCATCCGAAAAAGCACTAACAATACCTGAGCTATTTGATACTCTACAAGAAGGAATTTGGACGGAAGTAGTAAAATCAAAAAATCGAGAAATTAAAATATCAAGCTTACGAAGAGGTATCCAGCGTCAATATTTAGACCTTTTAACCTCAATGGTGCTGCGTAAAGAACAAGAACGAATACCAGAAGATGCACGTACTTTAGCTTGGTATAAGCTAAAACAACTCGATGAAAAACTCAAATCTGTAGACTCAAAAGACGAATATACCAAAGCACACATTTTGGAAACACGCGACCGAATAGACAAAGTTCTCAGTGCGCGAATTCAATCCAATTAAAAGTTAGGAGTAGGGTGCGTGACGCCATAACAATCGCGAACTAAAACTAATAAGCTAGTAGCGTCACGCACCTTACGAGGAGCAGAGGAGCGGAGTAGCGAAGATATAAATAGTAAGGTGGGCACTACCCACCATATAACACCCGGTAGAACATTCGCTCAACATACCCCTAGATGGCGCCGTTCGTATGTTCGCGCTTCTGAAGTTTTAAGTAATTACCCACGTTTTTGTTATAATGATTATCATACTCTTCTACTTAAGTTTAAAAAGCTTAAACTCAATTTTTAATACAAAAGCTCTGCATTGTAAGAAGGTCGCAAAATTGGCTATGCGAAATTGAGTGACGATTGTTATAGTAAGGTGCGTGACGCTAGTAGGCTACTCGTTTTGTTTCGTGATTGTTATAGCGTCACGCACCCTACTTATTCACTCTTCCACAAATAGACTCGCTTATCGAAACCACCTGTCGCTAAGGTTTGACCATCGGGACTAAATGCCACTGCACTTACCCAGTCTGTATGAGCGTATAAACTTGTTATTAATTCACCTGTAGTTAAATTCCAAATTTTGGCACCATCACGTCCTGCACTTGCTAAAATTTCTCCATTAGGATGTAGTGCTATTGCGTTTACCCAGTCGTTATGTCCTGTTAATGTTCGCTCAAGTTTTGCTGCATTCAAATTCCACAGTCTAATAGTTCGGTCACGACTTCCGCTAATTAATGTTTGTCCATTTTGACTAAATATCAAGCTACTAACTGCATCTGAATGTGCAACATAACCACGAATGACTTTACCTGTACTCAAATTCCACAGTTTGATAACACCTTTGCTATCACCGCTTGCTAAAGTTTGACCGTCAGGACTTATTGCCACAGAATGAATTAAGTTATCGTATTTTACCAAAGTTGCTAACGGGCGCCGTTGTAATAAGTCCCAAACACGAATACCATCTATGGCGCCGCTAACTAGTACTTTACTATCAGGTGTGACTGCTAGGGACATGACGTTGGTGGTATGAGCAACGAAAGACCTTAAAAATTCGTTGTTTCTTAAATTCCATATATTAATGCTGTTGTCATTGCTACAGCTAATTAGATTTTGTCCATCGGGTGAAATTAATAATGATTCTACTGCTGTTTTGTGTGCGCGGTTAACTATACCCTTTTTTCTGCCTTTTACAACGTCCCACAGATATATATGACCATCGTTATCACCACCACCACTTGCTAAAACTCCACCTTCAGGACTAAAAGCCAGAGATTTAACTGTTCCAGAATGTGCCCTGAGAGTATATAGTAATTGCGGGTTAGCAAATCTACCTGTTATTTGTTGGGTAGTATCTAGTGTAGCAGGGGCATTTTTGCTTGCTAATCCTTGTAATTGAGTAAAGTTTAGAATAATAGCCGTTGCACAGCAAAGTATTATTAGTTTACTTAGTTTATGCTTGCTCCTCACTGTCGTTCCTCTTTAAATATACGTATCCATAGCTTCAAGTATATTTCCCAGCCAGATCAAAACCCACAAAAATGTAGAGACTAAACATGTTTAGTCTCTACGGGGGATTATCAAATTTTCAGATTAATTGGTATTACACCAATTTCAAATCAGTATATTCTGCAAGCAGGTCATCTGATGTTAAGGTATCACCAGGCGCTTGTGGAGTCCACAATACTTCGATGGCTAAAAGCTTATCGCTAGGTATACTACCAATTTGACGGAGTGCTTGACGTAATTCATCGGCGCCATTTACTGCTGGCATTTGATATTTACCAAGTGTAGCAGCCAAGAGTGTAACTATTATATATTCTCCTGGACCAGAGGTAATTAAATCGGTTGGGTTATCGATTTCACCAGAAGATGGTAAAGCGTCTTGATGCGCGATGTTTCCCTTGAGTTGATTATTGACGTTCGATAAGGTTTCTTCAGTAAACTTACTACGTTCCCCTAATGCCAAACGGTTAAATTCTGCTTCTGCGGAGTTTAAACGTGCTTGTTGTGTGCTACCACCCGCATATACCCAATATTCAGGGTGACGAAGTAATGCCAAAGTTGCTTCTTGTAATACTTCTGCACGTCCCGCATCTGTATTAGTATCTGCTGTTTCTGCTATTCGGTTAAGTTCTTCTTGTAACCCACGTGCTGAAGCGAGTAATCCTACTTGTAATTTTGTTACCGATACGGTTGGATTAGGTGTATATGCTTCTTCATATGATGATGAGTCACCACCACTGCCAACACGACGGAAAGCTTGCAAGATAAAGTTAGCAATGGCAAAGAATATTAAAATACCGAAGATAGAACCAAATCCTCCACCAATTCCCCAAAATGGTAATAGGAAGGGAAAACCAAACCCACCACCACCAGGATAGTATCCACCACCGTATCCACCACCGTATCCACCACCAGGAGGTGCATAAGTACGAGGACCACTATAAGGACGACTGCTGCTTGGCATTCTAAAAGAACCACCGCCGATTCTACCACCACTGCCTGCTGCATAAGCGTTATCTACATTACTAAATGCCAAGCCAAATACTAGACATAGAAGTAGTAACGGTTTTAAAAGCGGTTTAATAGTTCGCTGTAATTTTTTACGCATAACACAATCCTGAGTTTTTGTTAATTCGTTTTTGGTTATATTCTTCCAACCTGGGTAGGAGTGTTGCGCTTGCTAGTACTAAGCGCCGAAAAAAGAACAAGTTAACTCACCTGTCCGTACTTCTATAATTTATCGCCTTTTACTGAGTCATGACAGCGAACCACAGACGGATTTCCTCACCAACATACCGAACACATATATTATCTTTCTTCTCTTCCTTCTCTTTCTTTGTGTCCTTTGTATCCTTTGTGGTTCATCCTTCTTCCTCTGTGTCCTCTGTGTCTTTGTGGTAAATATTATAACACAAAGACCACAATGCTAATTAAAAATACTTATACAAAAAAAGAAACAAATGACACAATGTAGGTGTCAGCGATACTGGATGCTGATTTACGTGACGCGAATTTAAACGGTGTAAGTTTACGAGGTGCTGACTTACGCGGCGCCAATCTTAATGCTGCTAGACTGAGCAATGATACATTTAAAGCAGATGCATCTGACTTTAACCACTGGGGAGATAATCGTTTTAGAGGACGTGACTACCAAGGCGCCGTTTCATATTACGATAGAGCCATAACTATAGATTCGCGTAACGTTGAAGCTTATGCTAATCGCGGTTTAGCTAAAAGTGAGTTGAATGATTACCAAGGCGCCATCGCTGATTACAACAAAGCTATAGAAATTAACGCTAACTTTGCTCCCGCTTATAATAACCGAGGTATAATCAGAACTCTCACCCAAGATTATACAGGCACCTTAACTGATTTTGATAAAGCAATTGGCATTGATGGCAGCTACGCAGAAGCATACAGTGGCAAAGCTAATATACATAGACTTCAAAAAAATTATTCTGCTGCCATCAACGAAGCATCCACCGCAATACGTCTCAATCCTAAACTAGCATCAGCTTCAGAGCGCGCGTGGTGTAGCACACTTTGCCAATAAAAACTACCAAGCAGCAATCCAAGACTATAACAAAGCCATCGATAACTCTAGCGACTGGGCAGAAGTTTTCTTAAACCGAGGAATCGCACGTTATGCTATCGGTGAATATAGAGATGCAACAAAAGACTTCGACCGAACCATAGATATAGATAACAATTATATAGACGCTTATTACCAACGTAGTTTAGCCAGATTTGCCCGTAAATGCTACGAAGATGCACTCAAAGACTGCGTGCGAGTACTTCAACGTGACCCCAACCACGCACTTGCATACGAAAATCAAGCCAACTCCCTACTCGCTTTAAAACGAAAACACGAAGCAAAACTCGCTATTGAACAAGCTCTCAAAATATATACCCAGCGTAATGATAGCGAGGGTATTAAACGCGCTCAAAATATTCTCTCTACACTCTAAAATATGGGGTCATACCCTACAGGTGTCTGACCCCGTGGTGCATCCTGTAGAGTCAACATAGAATAGTGCTTGCTTATAACCTGATAACACTTGGCGCCAGTTTTTGCACCGTATTCACTGGCGCTTTTATTATATCCAACCAAAATTAAGAATAGGGAAAGCTTTATTAAACGTTCCTTAGTTTTGCTGTGCGCTGTAGGTGTAGAATTTATCGAAGGCGCCTATAGTCTGGAATTTGTAAGAAGGAACCCAATCACTAACTTTCAATTCAGTACTGTAAACACTGAAAACCATAAAATCATGTCTTTCGGTGCTAGCAGCAATAATATCGCGTATTTGCGGACTAGCAGCATCGACAAATTTGTCACATTGATTATTAATAAGTTTATCTAATATACCAAGACTTTTCTTACACACGTTGGATTTTACGTAACTAGACAGTTCTTTGACAGCATACTGTTGATAGGAAGCCTCGCTAGGATTACTTTTTACCATAGCGATAGCCAACAAAGATAGTCCGAAAACTCCCACACCTGTAATAATCGCTGATTTCATGCTTTTAAATTACTTATTAGCTATAATTATCAGACTTGAAAAAAAATCAATCCGTTCCTTTTGAACTTCTCTTGCCTATTTTATTTTTTGTGTGCTATTATGTTTTAGTGACGAGGCGAGCGTCGCCAAGTGGTTAAGGCAGTGGTTTGTGGTACCACCATTCGTGGGTTCAAGTCCCATCGTTCGCCCTTAATTATACAACGAAATAAAGAATAAAAAACTGTAGAGAATTACAAAGCTAAATATCTCTACAGTTTTATAGTTATACAGCAAAAACCCGGTTTCTTCATTGAAATCTTGTAATAAATAACGATTTGGCATTAGAAACCGGGTTTCTCGATTTCTTTGCTTATTTAGGCCAATGTAATTACGATTAGTATCTATACAATACCTAGAAGGAAAATAACCGTGATACCGCAAAAGATAGCCAACAGTGTCATAAATATGCTAGGGGCACTATTGTCTTCAATGATTGCTTTTTGCGTGTTATTAGTCATACCAATCTCCTGTGATATTTAATCACTGAAACCCAAAATGGATTTGTTTCTGGATTTTGTACTGCAATTATAGACGCATTGGCTTAGTTATAATATCTACCTATTCAAAACTTGATTTAACTTTACTAATATTAAAATTAGCTGAAATAAAAAACTCGCAAAATAAACTTTTGTTAAGAATCAACCATCCGTTACATCCGTTACATCCGTTCCTCATCCGTTGCCAGGATTATCTCTTTAGTTAAAGTGCAAAGTACTTGTAGTTAGTGTAAGTATGACTTTGGGCGAAGAAAAATAAAAACAAGGTATACCTATGTCTGAATTATTGCAAGCAGTCCTAGCTAGTGATGAAAAAAATGATTTACGTTCATTGATGAGTGAATTACGTTTGTGTAAGAAGCGTTATTTATTGCGGAACGACATTTTAAATTTATATGAAGATTTTTGTACAAAACATCAAAAAAATGCTCATCAGCAAAGTTCACATCTAAGTAAGTTAATTTATTATACTCAAGAGATAATTCAAGAAGACTCTAATCTTTGTTTATTATTCGTTCTAAAATAGCGAGTCAGGAAGTTTACTTGCTGACTTCTGATTTGAGTATTGAAGCGATGACTGTACAGGAACTTTTGGATATGCGTGACCGTTTGGTTAACCGCTATTATCCGAACGAAGGTGACTTATTAGAAATTGATTTTGGTCCATTTTACGATTATTCACCCATAATTCGCGACCCCAAAAATATTGGCAAAGGTGTGCAGTTCCTCAACCGTTACCTTTCGAGTAAACTTTTTGCTGACCCAAAACAATGGCAAGAAAGTTTATTTAATTTCTTGCGTTTGCATCAATATCGTGGTATCCAACTATTAATCAATGGACGCATTCAATCGCAGCAGCATCTTTCTGAAAAAATTAAAGCAGCTATTGCATTTATAAGCAACCTTCCAGAAGATGAACGGTTAGAAACGTTTCGTTTGGACTTACAAACGATGGGGTTTGAACCAGGTTGGGGAAATACTGCTTCACGAGTCCTCGAAACTCTTAATATTCTAGATGAATTAATCGACTCTCCGGCGCCTCAAACTCTGGAAACTTTTATATCACGCATCCCAATGATATTCAATATCGTATTGGTATCACCTCATGGATGGTTTGGACAAGAAGGTGTGTTAGGAAGACCAGATACTGGGATGAAATTTCAAAACGCGGTATTGAAAGAGTTTACACTGCTTACACCTGGAAAATTCATACCACTAAACTTTTATCTCTTGCACGTACATACGGTTTCTGGAATTTTATATCCAAAGAAAACCGTGAAGACTTGTTACGTTATATTGAGGCATTGTTTCACCTCATCTATAAACCTCGCGCACAGCAATTGTTAGAACAGCATAAACATCGGTAATATATCGTATCATAGATCATACGTAGGGACGTTACATGTAACGTCTTGAAACAGGACTTCTCATCTTGTTAATTCTAGCCAAGTATTTTGTCCAACGATTCCATCAACCCCTATCTTACGTTGATATTGAAAAGCTTTGACAGCGGTTTCAGTCAAGGCGCCAAAAAAACCATCTACTTCTATAGTATAACCACTAGATACTAATAACTTTTGTATAACTCGTACTGGAGTACCTGAATCACCAAATTCTACCCTTGGAAGACTGCTCGTAGTTCTTCTACGGTTAATTGCTGCTATCACAGAATTATTGTCTTGATCTGCAACTATTTCTCCTTGTGTCAATAACTCTTTTTCAGAAACAATTTTAGCTAAAATATTACTTAGTATTCCTTTTACTTTATAATTAGATGAAAATACGACAGCAGGAGAAGTATCACCAAGCTGAGTAAACTCAGGTGGTGTAACTTGAAGCGTTGCAGTTGAATTGGGTAAATGTGTTGAATTTGTGTTAAATAAATCGTTTTCGTGCTGAACCACAAGCTGTTGAGGCAAATTGTCAGAAAGTTTTTGCCCCATTACCAATATGCTCGTCATCAGCAGCCCAATATCGCTCATTGTATATCGTCTTACTACCGCTCACATTTCCATTGACATTAAAAAGTATCTGATTCCGGAAAAGTACGCACTTTCAACTAAAAATGAATCAAAAATTCATATTTATATATCAAAACCTATTAAATTATACTTATCTGTAGCGATTATTACTTGGACAAAAAAAAGACGTATTAAATTACGTCTTTTCTTATCCAGAACTTCTGATTTCAAGTTTTGTCTTGTTTACAAATATGGGCGAGGAGAGAATCGAACTCTCACGCCTTTATAGGGCGGCAGATTTTGAGTCTGCTGCGTCTACCAGTTTCGCCACCCGCCCTTGGGTGCAACCTCATTATTATAATCTACCTTCGTATGATTTTGCAATAGTTTTTGATATTCTTTGCTCGAAGACCAGCGGTCAATTTCGCGAGCGCGTAATACAGGGACTGGGTGGGTAAGTTGAGCGGTGTGTGCAGCTTTAAAGGTTTCGCCAATTTCTGTTTTACTAATATCATCGTAGTCGCGCGCTTGAGCAATAAATGCATCAAGGTTGAGTTGCGGTGCTATTTTTGGGGAACCACCTGCAAGTTTCATGAGTACTGACATTACGACCTTGGGGTCACCAGTTGCAAGTAAAGCAGCACGGTCGCAGGTAAACTCAGCACATCGTACCCACTCTAAAAGCTGTGCTTGTATGGCTTGGGCAAGAAAGGTACCGACTGTAGGGACAGCGGTAGCGGCTAGAATTAGTAAATTAACAGGAGTTAAATAAACGCTATGGTCACATTTGAGATGTCCTAACTCGTGTGCGATAACTGCTTGAATTTCTAGAGGAGTTAGCATATCGATGAGCGAAGTATGAACCACGATAAATGGTTGTTTACCACGCATTGCAAAAGTATAGGCATTTGGCGCCGGATGTTGTCGAATGTAAAGTTGTGGTGGCTCAATATCGAGCATTTTACAAGCTTCGAGGAGCAAATTGTGAAGTTCTGGGAGTTGGTTTTGTCCAACCAAAACACTGGAAGCAATATTTTCGACATAAAAAACCTGTTCTGCGAGAGGTCCTAAAAGGTTACGCACCATCATATCCAGTCCTGGTATTTGCTTGAGCGCTTTGGTCGCTTCTAAGTCAAGAGGATGGCGAAATGAGTCAGCTTTCAAACCAATTAATTGATTTTTTAATATAGACATAATAAGTGTAGTGGGGTGCGTAACGGTAGGGTGCGTGACGGCATAGAAAAATTTCAGCGTAGTTATAAGAGGTGTAGTGTCACGTACCAATTTCTATAGATATTATAACGAGATAATACAAAGGGTCGGGCAAGGATGCCCAACCCACAAGAGTTGATTAGAATCAAATCAAAAATTTGATTTTGGTTTTACAAAGGCGCCAAATAAGGTGCGGTTGCATCTGCTTCAGTTTCTGCTTCGGAGACGCGCTTAATTTTTGCTCCTACTGAAAGTAATTTCAAATCAAGACGGTCGTAACCTCGGTCTAAAAACTGTAGTCCTTTGATGGTTGTTAGACCGCTAGCGGCTAAACCAGCTACAACTAAAGCAGCAGCAGCACGTAAATCACTACCAATTACAGGCGCCCCAGATAGTACAGGCACTCCTCGAATAAAAGCAATATTGCCTTTAACGCGAATATCAGCTCCTAAACGATTTAGTTCTGAAGCGTGACGCAGGCGATTTTCAAATACAGTTTCGTTTATTAAGCTATCGCCATCTGCTACAGCCATCAACGACATAAATGGAGCTTGCATATCGGTAGGAAAACCTGGATGTGGCAACGTTTCAATGTCAGCAGCTTTAAGAGCATCTGCTGGCTTGATACGTAGACTATTAGTTCCTTCCTCAATAATAGGAACCCCCATTTCTCGCAGTTTGGCAATAACTGGTAAAAGATGTTCGGGTACTACTGGTGATAATAATAAATCTGAACGTGTAATTGCGCCCGCTGTTAAAAACGTGCCTGCTTCTATACGGTCAGGAATTACTGTGTAATCAGTTGAATGTAATTTTTCTACACCAACAATTGTAATTGTGCTTGTGCCAGCACCCTGAATTTTGGCGCCCATCGACTTACAGAAGTTCGCTAAATCAACTACTTCTGGTTCACGAGCAGCATTTTCAATCAGAGTTTCACCGTCTGCTAATGTTGCCGCCATCATTAAGGTTTCGGTGGCGCCCACACTAGGAGAGTCAAGATAAATTTTGGCGCCTTTGAGCCTACGGTTACTACCAGGAACGTAAGCGTTACAAATGCCGTGTTCAATTTGTACTTCTGCTCCCATCGCTTGTAGACCACGAACATGTAAGTCTACAGGTCTGGCACCAATAGCACAACCACCAGGCAAAGGCATTTGGGCTACACCCAATCGCGCTAAAATCGAACCAATTGCAAAAAAGCTTGCTCGTAACTGGGTGACAAGTTCATAAGGAGCTTTAGAAGTAGCAAAGTCTTTGGCGTTGATATCTAATACTTCGCCATCGCGCTTAACACCAACACCCAAAGCCAATAAAACTTGGCTCATGCGCTCCACATCAGCCAGCCTTGGCACGTTGCGAATGCGGCAATCTTCAGAACATAGTATTGCACCAGCCATTAACACCAGCGCCGAATTTTTTGCTCCGCTGATTTTGACATGGCCCTGTAAAGGATGCCCTCCCCATATTTGCAAGACTGAGGAGTCTGCTTCGGGTGACGACTTGGCATCTGATAAGCCGCTAAGTGGACTGATAAGCCTACCCTCCAGAAACAAGAATTAAATTTATACGTTGGAAGTTGGTTAAGATTCTACAGTAAAGAATTAATTTGTCTACATTTTTAGACTACATAAACAAGAAAATAATTACATCAAGAGTCAAAAGTACGCTATTGACAAGAAAAGATAAGTAAGTCACAATTATAGACTGTTAGTTAAAACAAGCCAGCGGAACTGGCGGAATTGGCAGACGCGCATGATTCAGGTTCATGTGCCGCAAGGCTTTCGGGTTCAAGTCCCGAGTTCCGCATTTTAATAAGTAAAAAGTGCTGAGTGCGAAGAAAAGTGCTGAGTTGAAAGTGCTAAGTAATATCTTTAACTCCTAACCCCTAACTCCTAACTCCTAAATCCTAACTCCTACTCAGCACTCTTATGTTAACAAGTTTACAAAATCCTTTAGTAAAGCAAATTCGCAAGCTGCACTCTTCTAAAGAGCGTCATAGTGAGGATTTGCTATTACTCGAAGGAACGCATTTGCTCGAAGAAGCTTATGCTGTTGATTATCCTTTGATGACTTTATGTTGCACAGAAAAATGGCAAACAACGCATTTTGAACTGTGGCAGAAAGCTTCCCAAAAATGTGTGCGTGCAGAAGTAGTCAGTGAAGAAGTATTAAGCGCATTAGCAACAACAGTACAACCCGATGGAGTTGTTACAACGGCCAAGCGGAATTATCAAGTTAAAAAAATACCATTTTCTGGGTTAGTACTTGCCTTAGAGACAATTCAAGACCCAGGTAATTTAGGTACAATTGTTCGTACGGCTGCTGGTGCGGGTGTATCTGGACTATGGCTTAGTAAAGGGAGTGTTGATTTAGACAACCCTAAAGTGATGAGAGCGAGCGCGGGGCAATGGTTTAGAGTTCCAATGTCTGTAAGCGAAGATTTAAAAAATACAGTTAGTTTAGCTAAAAACGCTGGAATGCAAATAGTGGCAACATTACCAGGCGCCGCAAAAACTTACTGGGAAGTAGACTGGCAAAAACCAAGTTTAATTTTGTTAGGTAATGAGGGTGCGGGGTTATCAGAAGAATTGGTGGCAATGGCGGATATACAAGTGAATATACCCCTTAGCGCAAACGTTGAGTCATTAAACGTTGCCATTGCCTCAGCACTGCTGTTATATGAAGCAATGCGACAGAAGCATTCGTAATAATCATTTTAATGATTACTAAAGTAATTACTAAACTAATTATTACGACGACGGCTCTTTTTTGTGCTTACTTTCAAAATATTGTTCTATGTCAGCGACTGCATCCTCCCAAGCTGCCAGGTCTATATTTAGTTCGTCAGGTGACTGAGTTGGAATTTCCTCTTCGGGTAGTGGCGCCAAGTCTTCTAGAAGATTTTCTTGGAGAATATCCTCTAGTTCATTGAGGGATTTAAGGAAATCTTGGTCGGCAGCGAGTCGCTGTTCTTGCTGGTTTGGCTCCATCGTCTTAAATGAAAGTAATTATAAGTTGAATAAATAATTAACTACTAATTTCCTTAATTATTATTCCCACTCATACAAAAAAAACTATCAATATGCATCAAATATACTATGTTATTCCTGGCTATTCCTCAACTCGATAGCCAAGTTCAGCGAGTCTAATTCGTGACTGGCGCCATTTTGGCTGTACTTTCACGAACAATTCTAGGTATACTTTACCTGCAATCAATTTTTGAATCTGCTCACGTGCGGCACTACCGATAGATTTGAGCATAGTTCCACCTTTCCCAATTAAAATTCCTTTTTGGGAATCGCGCTCAACGTTAATCGTTGCGATAACACGGGTAATAGTGGCTGTTTCCTCAACCTTGTCGATAGCAACAGCAACAGAGTGAGGAACTTCTTCGCGCGTTAGCAAAAGTATTTGTTCGCGGATAAGTTCACCCATAATAAAGCGTTCGGGTTGGTCGGTAACTAAATCGGGTGGATAATAATAGGGTCCCGTTTCTAACCGTTCGATTAATTTATCTTCAAGCTGTGGCAATCCCTGACCGTTTTGGGCAGAAAACTTAATCGTCTGCCATTTGTGTAACTCAGCCATCTGCATATAGCTTTTATCAATTGCATCGGCATTCTGCGGTTGTTGGTCAATTTTGTTTAATCCTAGAACTATAGGAGTTTGACTACGACTAACTAAATCAGCAATGTACAAATCACCAGTACCGCAACTCACAGAAGCATCAACAACAAACAATACAACATCGACCGATTCAATCGCTATTTTGGCATTTTGTACTAAAACTTCGCCCAATTGGTGATGGGGTTTATGAATTCCTGGAGTATCGACGAATATTAACTGAGCTTTTGGTGTCGTCAAAATTCCACGCAAACGGTTCCGCGTTGTTTGTGCCACGGGTGAAGTTATGGCAATTTTTTGACCTACTAATTGATTCATCAAAGTAGATTTACCGACATTGGGACGACCAATAATACCGATAAATCCCGACTTAAACTCAGGAGGCGCCTGGGGAATCATCACCTCTTCTGAAAATGAATACATGTCATTTTCAATACTGCTCACTTGGAACTCCACCCTTAAATTAGGATTCTAACCTTACTTGATTTTTGGTAAATGCTACCATCCAAGTTTAATCTATTAACCCACTCCCATAACAAATTCACCTTCATTCACCGCTTGATTAGTTGAAATATCATAAACTAACCCCTCAGCTTGCGCGCGTATATTTATTACTTGAGGTAACTCACCTTGCTTATTAAAACTTAATATCTTATAAATAATATCTCCAACTTTCACATACTTACCTAAATTGAGTCTATTTTGAATCATACCACCAATAGGCGCAAAATATTTTATAATATTAGCGCGTCTAATAAACATCATTTGACTATTGAATCTAATACTTTCAGACAAATTAGGATTACTAAGAACGCATTTTTGAATCAAATAATTTTTAATCCCCTCAACACCTCGTGTCACAGAATCTAAATTAATTTGCATTCCCGTGCCAAGCTCAAGAGTCCAAGCATCGACATCAAACTTAATTTCTCTACCTAGAGATTGAAAGTGCTGTTCCAAAGCTAGCCAAGGTTTAATAAAAGCTTCATCAAACGCATCACCATCATACTCATCTAGTAAAATTCCGAAATCAAGTAAGAAATATTTAGAACTCTGTTCGCGGTTATGAAAATAATAGAGATAATTCAACCCTTGATTGGTTGAACTATGTAAATCAATCAAATAGTCAGCATCTAAACTAAGTGATTGTAGCTTGTAGCGGAACTTTTGAGTAAAGGGGACGCTGCTTGAAGAATTAATTTTTTCTAAAAGTTGGGCGAATTTCTGCTTGATGATGGTTAGATAGTTCTGTCTGACGACCTCTATTTCCAGCAGAAGTTGAGATTTAGCAAAAGCTGCTAAATCATCAGCTTCTTTTTCGTAGTCCCAAAAAATTCGATTCCAATCCTTCGCTTCGTAGCTACAATAGCGTCCTGGAGAAAAGTGTTGTGCGCGTTCATTTGTTCCCATTGGGTTACAAACGGGAACTAGCCAAATTTCTCCAGCCAAACGAGTGGCACTGATACTTAACAAAAATTCAATCAGCTGATGTATTACAGCATTACCACAAATTTCGGCGCCATGTAAGTTTGATTGGATATAAACTTTTTTGCCAGATTGGGCGCCGATAAACTTGTAAACTTGTAGCGACAAAACATCACCAGAAGCCATGTGTCGCAAAGGAATAGTCTGAATAATAGGCTGCATCAACGGGAACCAGGATATCTAGGAGCGTGAAATTCTATTGTTAACGGTTGTAATGGTGATTTTTTCTCTACTTTCGTAAAAGGTCTTCTGCGGTTATTTGCAACGGCGCCTTGTTTTTTCGGTTTAATATTAGGTGGTTTAGCTTTGGGTCTTAGAGTTGAGCCACGTTTAACTTTACGCCCTTGAGCGCGTCTGTAAGGATACTCTTTAAAAATACTGGGGCGAGGATTTAACTGTGCTTCTGCGGAAATATCAAATGATAAACTCACACTAGTAGCTACCGTTAATGTTGTTAATAACACTAGCTTTTTAATCCAAGTTGTGCAATCAAGTAGATTCATAGATGTAAATCATAATCAATTACTGATTGTTTCACATGCAAAGTATGGTGTCGTTAAACACATACAGCACTCGACATTACTATACATCTGTTGTTATCCAAGCTGTTATAGTAGCTGCTGCAAAAAAAAATGTATTAATAATTACTAATACATTCTTTCAGGACGGGTTTATTTAAGTTCCTGGTAAATTTCGCAAACGTGTACTTTGATGAGTACGGTCAGCTAATGCTTTTAAAAGAGGCCCATGTGAGGTAAATTCTACTACACTAACAGAACCAACTGGACAGCCTAAACGATAGCGAAAACGACCAACATCAATACCCATAAGACTACATAACATGATGCGAATAGTAGCTTTGTGGGAAACAACTAATACATTACCATCAGCATAACGTTGTTTAATTTCCTCAATAACTTGCATAGCGCGCGAAGCAATAGCTATAGCCATTTCTCCACTAGTGGGTCCATACCAAGCAGGGTCAGCAAGCCAACGAATATAATCATCATGAAAATCAACACTTACAGTTTCAGGACTTTTACCTTCCCACTGACCATAATTAATTTCTTTTAAACCATCGCGAAGTTCAGGCTGTAGCTTAACGATATCGCACAAAGGTTTAGCTGTTGCAATCGTGCGTCGCATTGGACTAGAAAAAATAGCCTTCCAATGCGTAGAAGCATAAGCATCAGCAAAAACCTGTGCCATTTCCATTCCATCTGGAGTTAGTTCAGGGTCTATAGAACCACAGTAAGAGTTACTGCGACTACATTCAGTTTGCCCGTGACGAAGAAAATAAAGTGTTAAAGTCATGTGGTAGGGTGCATGGCGCCATCATCAATCTTAAAACGAAGTAAGCAATTTAGTCGCGTCACGCACCTTACAAATTTTCTATTTAACAGCGCGTGTTCCGGTTAAGACAATTTTATATTTAATTTGTTCAGGCTTTCTCGCCAACTCAATATTTTCACGCCAGAATAATACAGGAGATTACATATCGAACTCACACACAAACATGACAGTAACAACAGCCAATCCTTATCTGGAAGGTAATTTCGCCCCAGTCAAGGATGAAATTACTAGTGACGCTTTAAAGGTTATTGGCACAATACCCCCTGAACTATCAGGAATGTTCCTCCGTAATGGTCCAAACCCTCAATGGGCGCCTATTGGTCAGTATCATTGGTTTGACGGAGATGGAATGCTGCACGGTGTGTACATCAATAACGGTAAAGCCACATACCGCAATCGCTATATCAGAACACGGGGTTGGAATATAGAAAATCAAGTTGGTAAAGCTGTATGGAGTGGACTATTAGAACCTCCGCAACCAAATAATCCACACGGCCCAGGAAAAAACACAGCGAACACTGCACTCGTATGGCACGCAGGTCAAGTATTAGCAACATGGGAAGGTGGGGCGCCGCACGCTATCAAAACACCAGAGTTAGATACAATCGGAGAATATACGTATAACGGCAAGCTAACATCAGCCTTTACAGCACATCCAAAAGTAGACCCTGTAACGGGTGAAATGATGTTCTTCGGTTACAGCTTTGCACCACCTTACGTAAAATACAGTGTAGTATCAGCAACAGGTCAATTATTGAGAACAGTACCTATTGATATACCAATGGCGGTAATGATGCATGATTTTGCAATTACCGAAAACTATACAATATTCATGGATTTGCCCTTAACATTTAGTATGCAACGAATGCAGCAAGGGCTACCTGGACTAATGTTTGAACGTAACAAACCTAGTCGCTTTGGTATTCTTCCGCGTCATGGAAATAATAGTAATATTCGCTGGTTTGAAACTCCTGCTTGTTATATTTTCCATACCCTCAACGCTTACGAAGAAGGAGACGAAGTAGTACTTATTGCTTGTCGCATGAGTCACACTAATGTTTTAATGTCAGAAAATACACAAGAAGATGGAGGAATTCCTCGTTTATATCGCTGGAAATTTAACTTAAAAACCGGAAGCGCGCGCGAAGAAATGCTTGATGACACACCATCAGAATTTCCGCGCATCAACGAAAACCTACAAGGACGAAAAACTCGTTACGGTTACAGTGGAAAAATAGCGCCGACTTCTGTACCTTTATTTAACGGTGTAATTAAATACGATTTTGAAAAATCAACATCGCAAATACATACCTTTGGCAAAGGTCGTTACGGTGGTGAAGCAGTATTCGCACCCTCTAACAAAAATACACAAGAAGACCAAGGTTGGTTAATTACCTTCGTATTTGATAGCAACACCGAAACATCAGAACTTGTAATTATCAACGCCCAAGACATTACAAGTGAACCAGTCGCGCGTGTACTTATTCCTCAACGAGTACCTTACGGTTTTCATGGTGCCTGGGTTTCATTTTAAACCTTCTAAATCCCCCTTAATAAGTAGGGTGGGCACTGCCCACCTTACTTCTATTTAAACTGTATTTTCATACACTCTACAATTTATTATTTGATGCAGACTTTGATTACATATGTTTCGTCGAGTTAAAAGAAAAATACATACTTGAAAGATTAGGAAACGTCCTTGGTAATATATTAGGACTTACGCTGCATAAACCTGGTTTCTACGCATTCATTGTCGCAGACAAATCGTTATTTTTATTACATGCTATCAACGTATATTCCAGGTTTCTAGGTTTTCATGCGTAAGTGCTGTATATTAATTCAATGTAGCAATATTTCCGATGAAATTGAAAACGCAACTAAATTATGACAACGATTACCATTATCATGTGAACCTGCACAAATTGAAGATATTAGAAAACTACTAGCACGCGGATACTTAATTATTTGCTTAGTCAACTGGTATAGGTTAAACGCTCACATCGGTTATGAGAGGCACTACGTATTAGTTTACGATATTAGCGAAACCCATATATACATTCACGACCCAGGCCCACCAACTTATGCATCCCATGCACTGACAATAACAGAATTTGAACAAGCATGGGCAGCGCCAACAAAACGCGACCGTAATTTAATTGCCATCAAATAAAAAGCAGAGACGCGATTCCTAACTCCGCTCCTTGTAAGGTGCGTGACGCTACTAGTTTATTAGTTTTACTTCGTGATTGTTATGGCGTCACGCACCCTACTCCTAACAAGGTTGTCTACCATCTTTAGAGTAAAGCATTTCTGAAACTTTCGGCGCCTCCGAGCCAATATGATACGCAAGCACTCGGTCTTCGATTACCTTATCACTGAGTGTTACTCGTTCAAACTGGCGCCGATGTTCTGCCCAAGATTCGACGAGTGCTGTTTCTATAAAACGACTTGGGTCAGATACATCTTGATATAATCCCCATTGAATGGCACCGTCACGGCGCCGGATTTGTGCGAGTGCTTGCATCGCTAAAGTAAATTCTTCGGCTTTATTGGGGTCAATGTAATATTCAAGCGTTACTAAAACTGGTCCATCGTTTGGACAAGGTTCAAAAGCATGTGTTGGTTGATCCCAATGTAGCGATGCTCGTAAATCTAAGAGTTCTGAACATTTGAGCCGAAAACGCGCGGTAATAAAAATAGCTACTAATAAACCAATACCTGCTACTGCAAGCGCTGTAGATAAAGTAGTATGTTGAGCTAAAGTACCCCACAGTAAACTCCCTATACTCATACCACCTTGAAATACTAATAGCTGCACAGAAAGAGCGCGCGCTTTTACCCAGTTTGGTACCGCACTTTGAGCAGCTACATTCAAACTTACCATTACCCCTAACGAAGAAATTCCCACTAGCAACATCACCGCACAAACTATGTAAAAATTATGCTGCGAAGCAATTATCAGCATCATTAAACCCATTACTGCCGAACAACCAGCAACTATTCTGTCGATGGAAAACTTCTGTCGCAGCTTGGGTAATACAAACGCTCCAGCTAATCCGCCGATTCCCCAAAAACCCAAAATAATACCGTAACCCAAAGCATCAAGTTTTAGCTCTTTACGTGCAAGTAAAGGTAGTAATGCAAACAACGCGCTAGCAAAGAAAATATAGCCAATTGTTCTGAATATAATTGATTGAAATACTGGCGCATTACGAACGTAGCGAACACCTGCTTGGATGGCGCCTACCACACGTTCGGTTGGTAAAGCACTTTGCTGATGTACACGTTTCCAAGTGTAAATCACCCAAATTACACTTAGAAATGATGCTGCGTTGAGTAAAAATACTAGACCTGTTCCCGCTGAAGCAATAATTATACCTGCTAGTGCTGGACCAATTGAACGCGAAAGGTTAACGACTATTCCGCTTAACGTCACTGCTTGCGGTAGTTCTTCTTTTGTCACAAGTTCGGGAGTTACTGCTTGCCACACTGGCATATTCATCGAGCTACCAATGCTCATTGCAAAAGTTAAGGCAAGTAATATCCACGGTGAAGCGGGATTTGACGGTGCCACTATTCCTGTTATTGTTAATACACCTAACAAAGTTGCAACTAACAGCATCCATGATTGTGTGTACAGTAGCACCTGACGACGGTCAACAACATCAGCGATGGCACCAGCAGGTAGAGCCAGTAAGAAAAACGGTAAGCTAGATGCAGCTTGTAATAACGCAACGAGTATCGGAGAATTAGGCGCCAGAGTTGTCATTAACCATGCGGCGCCAACATCGTGCATCCAAGTTCCAACGCTTGATATTGCTGAAGCTATCCAAAGCGCGCGGAATACCTGCTGTTTAAGTGGACTCCACATTGATGTTGCTGCTGTTGCCATATAACAAAGTGAATATAATAACCTGTGATTCAGAGAATATATTTTTCAGATGCGATATGCAAGCACGTATAGGTGTCGAAAAATAAAATAAGGGTTATAACGGAGGAAGGAGTAATCCAACCTTAGTAACAAAATTGACTCGTTAATACCTGAGTCATAGGAGATGGTATTCAAAAATGGATTGGCAATCGCTGACTATTATTAGTAGTGTTTTGATATTCTGTTTTCTAGAGAATATCTTTCCTTTTTTTAATTTCAAATCTACTTTCAACCAAAGAACTTACCCTAATCTTATCTTGGGTATTATCAACATTACAGCAAATAGCTTGACAATAGCTGCGGTTTTACATTGGATATGGCGCCAGAAAATATGGTATGGCTTTTTGCACTATGTCAAACTACCTTGGTTGTCAATTTGTATATCTTTTGTATTGCTTGATTTATATTTATATGTATGGCATCGCATGATGCACAGCTTTTCATTTGCGTGGAGATTTCACAAAGTTCACCACACAGAAATTTCGATGAATACATCGACAGCATACCGCTTTCACACAGTCGAAGTAATATCATCTAATATACCTAAACTTTTATTAGTATGGTTATTCGGCATTCAACCAGTACATTTACTGATATATGAATTAACACTAGCTATTGAATTAGTTTTTCACCATAGTAATTGGGCAATACCTAAAAAAATCGATAAATTATTGAGTTACGTTATCGTAACACCAAACTTTCATCGGTTACACCACTCACAAATATTTGAAGACAGTCAATCTAACTATGCAAGTTTTTTCTCATTTTGGGATAAAATCTTTAAATCTTACTCATATCCAAAGTATCCAGAAAAAATCAAGCTAGGTTTATCTCAACACACCCATGACCTAAATATACTCAAATTAATCCTACTACCATTAAAAAATAATTAAAAAATGTCATTTAAAAACCATACCTAAAATTACGATAAACCTCATATAACTACTATAAAATATTATAAAGTTGAGTCAAGTAACATTTGTTACAAAGATGCGCTTATAACTACTTGGATAATACTTCCTTACCAATATCATCGCACAGGCGCCTGTCTTCTTCTTGAACTTCCGCGTTTGTTCTGAGATAATCATCTGCCTAGGTAATCCAAATCGCTTAAACTTTTACCTTGTGCCCAAATTTCAGCACTAATTAAAGCTTGCCCACGTAAAAGTCGCGATGTATCTTGTTTATTTGTACTAATCCTAGCGTCAAAAGTTTGAGAATAAGGGCGAAGATTGCTTAATTGCTGTCTGACCCATTCCAGATTAAATACTTCTTGGTATATTTGACATATCGCGACCCAAACTACCGCCAAGATGATAAGGGGATTCGTTCATATAAATTAACCACTCAAAAATTATAAGTTCATTGAATATTATTTACTTTAAAAATGTTTTTTTATCAAAACTATCGCGTAAATTTGAATATTTTGTAGTCATTACTTTTAGTTTTTAAGTAATTATTATTTATGTTGAACGGTAAACCACACCTACTATTGAGCGTTAAGACTTTACAATTAGTTACAGTGTGTATTAAGAAATCATAAGAGGCTCTTCATGGCAGACCAATTAATTCGCGCGACAGCGGCAGATGGGGGAATTAGAGCAGTTGGTGCTATTACTACACGTTTAACCGATGAAGCGCGCAAGCGCCACAAATTATCACCAGAAGCGACGGCAGCATTGGGTCGGTCGATGACTGCGGGGTTGCTAATGGCTTCGAGTATGAAACGACCTGGGTCGCGCGTAAATTTGAGAATTAGAGGTGATGGACCTTTAGGTGGTTTGTTAGTTGATGCTGGTTTAGATGGTACGGTGCGAGGGTACGTAAATAATCCGCACGTAGACTTACCGCCCAACCCTAGAGGAAAATTGGATGTGGGTGGCGCCGTTGGTAAAGGTTTTCTTTATGTTGTGCGCGATATTGGGTTCGGGTATCCTTATTCGAGTACTGTGGAACTAGTATCTGGAGAAATCGGCGAAGATGTTGCTCATTATTTGGTAACTTCCGAGCAAACCCCTTCCGGATTAATGGTAGGTGTGTTTGTAGATTCGAGTGGAGTTACAGCATCAGGAGGATTGCTTGTACAGGTTTTGCCAAAAGCTGCGCGCGATGAAGCACTGGTAGAAACTTTAGAGTCGCGAATGATGGCGCTTAGAGAGTTTACGCCATTGCTGCAAGCTGGTAAAACTTTACCCGAAATCTTTCAAGATTTGCTGGGAGATATGGGACTCTTTATTTTCCCTGAAACTCAAATGCTTCGCTTCCACTGTGGTTGCTCGTTTGAACGGGTGCTTGGCGCCTTAAAATTGTTAGGGGAAACTGAATTGGAGGACATGATTGTTAAAGACAATGGCGCCGAGGTTACGTGTGAGTTTTGTGGCACAGTATACCAAGCGACTATTGACGACTTGGCAAGTGTAATCAATGATTTGCAAGCTGAATCATCTGTTTCGTAAAGGTATAAAATAGGACTGTAAAAAATGTATCTTCATGATATCTGTGGATAAAAGATGGTGCAGAAGCTAGCTTTTTCTCAACGGGGAAGTTACTATGGCAACAACGCAAGTTTCGTTATTAAAACGAATCGCTGTAAAATTACTATGGTGTGAGCAATGACGACAGAACGGGATATTCCAGAAAGTTGGTCGCGTACCACAGGAAACGAGTCAGAAAACATGACCCAACTATCCCGGCAACGGCAACCCTCTGACCAAAAAGCGTCAAATGTCCCAGGTACAAATTCAAACTCAAAGTCTGTGAAGCAGCAACCAGCGAGTAAATCCAAACAAGTGACACCATCACGTCAACCAAAACGCGGGGAAAATTCCCGCCTCGAAACTGACGGTCAGTTACGAGATGAGACATCATCATCTAAAGAGTGGAAATTGCCGCGTTGGACAAAAAGTTGGGTGCTATGGACTGGTTTGTTGGCTTTTGTACCAGGTACTATAGCTTTTATGTCTATGGCAATACTGTTGAAACTGCCTGCTGCGCCCAACTGTCCATCAATTTTTTGGCCCCTCGCGAGTGCTTCGGTACGTTTACACTGCGCTCAAGTGGCAGCCTCTAAAAACAATGTAGAAGATTTGCTGCAAGCTATTAACCTTGTTAAGCAATTGCCATCCAACCATCCCTTACGTGCTGAGGTAGACCGTTATCTTGAAGAATGGTCGCGGGATGTTTTACGATTAGCGGACACTAGCTTTCAGGAAGGCAAATTGGATGAAGCTATTGCCACTGCTAATCGTATCCCATCTGACATGCCAGCGTCCAAAATCGTTAAAGACAAAATCGAGCAATGGCGTTCGATTTGGTCAAAAGGCGAAGAAATCTACAAACAAGCCGAAGAGGGAATGCGTAACGCGCGCTGGCAACAAGCGTTTATGGATGCTTCTCGCTTACTGCGCGTAAACAATAAGTTTTGGCAAACTACCAAGTATCAGCAATTAAATAACCTGATTGTTAAGTCTCGTGAAGATGGTGAGAAGTTAGCCAAAGCTGAAGATTTAGCTAAAAACGGTAATATTGATAATTTGAAAAAAGCTATCAAGTTAGCAGAGTCTGTAACTGCTGATAGCTACATGTACCAAAAAGCGCAAGAAGCTATTCCGCTGTTTGGGCGCCAAATGCTCGATATTGCACAGAAAAGGCTTGATAGTCAAGATGCTGATGAAGCGATTTCGATTGCTCAACAAATACCGACTAACGCTAACTTACAAACAGAAACTGAAGATTTCATCGCCATTGCCGAAGCACAGCGTAATGCTTGGATTGGTACTACGTCTGGCTTAGAGGCTGCCATTGCCCAGGCACAACAAATCAGTCCAAACCGTGCAGTATATCAAAAAGCACAGGGTTTGATAGCTCGCTGGCAGTTAGAAATACAGGATGTAGCACGTTTAGACAAAGCACGTACACTGGCTACACAAGGAACGGTAACTGATTTAACAGCGGCAATAGCTGAGGCACAATTAGTACCAGCAAGTAATCCGCGTGCGAGAGAAGCTCGTAGAGAAATAAATCGTTGGGTAGGGCAAATTCAAACAATTGAAGACCGTCCATTTTTAGACCGTGCCGAACAGTTAGCGCTGGTGCAAGATGCAGGTTCACTACAAGCAGCAATAACCGAAGCAAGTCAAATTCGTCGTGGACGGGCATTATATCCAGAAGCACGCAAACGAATTTATGAATGGACAGCAATAATACAACGCGCTCAAGACCAGCCTTATCTAGACCGTGCGCGTGAATTGGCTAGTAGCGGCGATTTATCGGCAGCAATTCAAACGGCGAGCCAAATAACAGGAAATAGGGCATTATCAAATGAAGCCGAAGCAGCAATAGGTGACTGGCAAGGACAAGTAAATGCACGTCAAGACTGGAAGCAAGCAAGGGAAGTAGCGTTACAAGGAACACCAGAAGCACTCGCTCAAGCAATTCGTTTAGCGAAGAGAGTACCAGAAAGTAGCTTATTACGTAACGATGTCAACCCAGCAATTGACCAGTGGAGTCAGCAAATATTAGATATTGCCCGTACCCAGAGCGAATCTGACCTAGGACGCGCCATAGAAACAGCACGCTTAATTCCACGTGGAACAGCAGCACATAGCTCTGCACGCGACCAAATACGTACATGGCGTGAATATCTCAACCCAGAACCAGCACCACAACCCGAACCGCAGCAAACCGAACAATCAGAAAATACTACCACCACTACAAACGAGTTATAAGACTCTCCTTTTAATCTTTTTTAGAAGCTAAAGGGCATGGCATTACGCTGTGCCCTTTATTGTTAAACTATTTTTAAAGGAGATTTTTACATGGCTACAACTATTAGTGTCGTCAAACCTATTAGCCAAATGCATTTTGCTCCTGGTAGCGTTGTTACTATCCCTAATGTCACCTGGCAGGAATTTGAAACTATATTACAGGAATTAGGTCAAAAGCGCACGTCACGAGTAGCTTACTACCAGGGTACTTTAGAAATTATGGTTCCTCTGCCTGAGCATGAAATACCAAGAGATTTTATTTCTGATATCGTTAAAACTTTATTAAGAGCTAAAGGTGTGCGCTATCAACCCTTTGGTTCGACTACTTTTAAAAACCAGGGTGCAGCTGGTGTAGAACCAGATGCCTGTTTTTATATCCAAAACTATCAAACCATGATTGGTCGTAGGCGCCTTGAACCAAGTGACCCTCCACCAGATTTAGCAATAGAAAGTGATGTTACTTCAAAAACGACGATTGAGGCTTACGAGTCTGTTGGAGTTCCAGAAGTATGGATATATGATAGCGGGAAACTAACCATTTATTTGCTGCAAGGTAAAAAATATACAAAGTCTCAAACCAGTCCGACCTTTCCTCAAATACCCATAAAAGAGCTTATTCCTCAACTTGTAGAAAGAAATTGGCAGGTTGGAAGTCTTCAGGCACTAGAAGAATTTGAAGCAACGCTCCCTAATCTTAAATTTTAATAAAATATAGTACTGACAATTTAGTAGTTCTTGATATTGGGACGGACAGGGATGCCCATCCCACAAGATTTATGCCCATCCCACAAGATTTATATTTGTTTATGATTCTAAAACTTCTCGGCAATAGAATTGTACTAAATTTTCCAACTTTTCCTGTGGACAACATTCAATTAAAGCTTCAAACACTTCAACGAGCTTTGCAGCGTCTTCTCCCAAAGTTGGACTTAAGCTCCAAATATCTTCTATCCACTCATGAGGACGGTCGGTATCAAAAATAAGACGTTCGAGTAATTTCTTTGCTTCAGTTTTTGATAGTGACATAAGTTTTATATGTAGTTATGTGTATCTCTTATGTATAATATTTACTTTTTAACAGCAAACCACTGCTTAGTAGTTAGGTTTAACAAAAAGACTTCTTGATTTTCTTCATAGACATTTTTGTCATTTTCGGAATTTCCCTCGGTATCTGTATCGAAAGTAATAATTTTACCCTTTTCGATTCTTAAACAGTTCTTTTCTTGAATATACTCGCTACTATGTTCATAAATCCAACCAGGATTTTCACCTTTGGTATTTAGCTTTTTCATTTCAAAGGTATCACAATCGAGTACAAACACGGGCGTTTCACCAAGAACTCGATCTTGTTGATACCCCAAGCTACCAATTATGTATATATTGTTATCAACGAGTGTTGCCGAATGGTAATGTGAAGGCTGAAAAAAATTCATTGGATAGCCGTAAATGCTAATTTCGCCATTAGGATGTTTTACGACGACATCATTATATATACAGTAATCAGGGTCAAAATACTCTTCATGCTCACCACCTATATATACAACACGTCCATCTGGTAGTACTGTACTTGACATCCCATGTCTTTGAAAGCACCAAATAGGACCTTCGCGTAATTTATTTGTACATCCAAATTCTTCGCGTGCTTCCCAAGCAGAATAACCAGTTTCGACCATATATAGCCAAAACTCAAAATTCATTGGGTGAGGATTATCATGCCCAAACTTTGGATACTTTTGACGCTGAAACGTTTCGTAACTTACCGTCGCATATACCATACAGCAATCCAGAATTATTTCTATATCACGTTTTATCCTTCGGTAAAACCTCCGGTTTACATGTTTCTTTAGTTAAACGCCTTAATTAACTCACGACTGCTGCTATATTAACTTATCTGAAGTCCTGCTTCAATTTGTCTGACTACCGTTAGCGCAGAATAGCTAACACCAGCGGTTCCTTCACCTGGATGCGTGGAGTCACCGACTAGCCACAAACCTGGTATAGGTGTACGGTTAGCAAAACCAAAGGGACCAAAAGTTGGAATGCGTTGCCCAATTCCTCCTACTATACCTTCAGAGCGTGCAGTATAGCGGTAGAAAGTGCGGGGTGTTGCGGCTTCAACATGAACAATAGTTTCAGGTTTTAAATAAAAATATTTATTTAGGTGCGATATCGCTTCCGAAGTAAACCTTTGTTTTAAAGCTTCATAATCTTCGGTCTTCCACCATCGTTCCACATCGACAAACGACGAGGCTATTATTGTCGCTTTACCAGCAGGCGCCCGTCCATCACCTTCATGGCTGACAGAAACAAATAGCGAGTTATTTTCTCCAACTAGACCATTGGGATTATACAAAAATTGTAGGTGGGGTGGACATCCGGAAGGAACAGCACTTGCGTCTACACCAAGATATATAACAAAGGCGCCTGATGGTGAAGGAAGTTTTTCTACGCGCTTTTTATAACCCCGTGGCGCCTTGTCTCCCAATAACTGCACTAAATTTTGCACTGTAACGTTAGCAACTATATGGTCTGCGGGTTCTTCCCACATCTCCCCAGTTTTCTGGTTTTTAACTGTGACGCTAACAGCTTTACCTTTCTTAACAATAATATTTTCTACACTATGCCGCATCAAAAGCTTTCCACCATCACGTTCCAAAGCACTAACTAAACAGTCACTAAGAACTTGCATACTGCCTTTGAGATGAAATAAACCTTGCGGCGCCTGTGATACAGATAATGCCGTGGCAGCATAAAGTAACGCAGTTTCTTCGGCACTTACCTGTGAATATAACTTGAGTTGCAAATCTAAAAATGTTCGTAACCGTTGATCATGAGCTAGCTTATACGCGCGCAGTGCATCACCAACGGTAAATAAAGTGTATGGTACAGTAATAAAAGTACTTGGGCGCACAGCTTGAGTCAACTGCCACAAATCCCAAACATTGCGTGGTGGTAGTACAGGGTCGCGTGCTTGAAATGCCCAACTAGCTTTAAATAACTCAGCTAATAATCCCCAAAATGGTTCGCTACCAGGAAATTGACAAATACGTTCTTCATGCCATTTTTCTGGGTCACGCCAAACATTAATAGGTGTATTTTCCCCAGGTAAAAACACAGCACAAGCAGGGTCGCAATGTGTAGCTTCTGGTATATCAATATTTAACTCCGAGAAAATCCGGTGATGAATTCCTCCTGCTTCCAACCCCGCAACTTGAGTGGCACCAACATCAAAGGTAAAACCCTTACGCTTAAACGTCGAAGCGCAACCACCCGGTACTAACGCTTGGTCAAGAATTAAAACGTCGTATCCGCGATGCCCTAATAACGCACCAGCAGTTAGTCCACCAATTCCGGCGCCGATGACAACCACGCGAGGTTTTCTACCCATAACATTTACCTTGGCATTTTTACTCTAACTTTTAGATTTTTTAACATATCTACTTATATTGTTACATCTTTCTAGAAAAATAAGTCAGATTAGTAAAATTTATGACACACAAATCTTGGCACGGTAACAGTATCGCTAGGTAGCGCAAGCGATAACAGTGTTAGTTCTCTCAACAGCAAGGTTCAATTAAATAGTTATTGCACAAGTAAAATCAACATAGAAATACTAATAAATATTAGCTTAATAACAACAATTTAAATCAAAAATAATTATTTTTAGCTGCAATCAATGAAATATATTTAGTTTATAAAATAAATGTAGAGACGTTACATGTAACGTCTATTCTATACCTAGGCACGTAAAAAATGGAGTAATTTATCTAAAATTTGTTGTTGCGTTTCTAGAGAGAATTCTCCTAACTCACGCAGAACAAGCGACTGACGCAGCGTGATTAAATGGTCTAATCTAATAGTTGAAGCCTTGTGCAAACCGCTGGTAGGAAAATCAGGATGACTCGTATTAATAACAATATCAGTCTCTAGTAACTCGCAAGGAATCATACTAGTAATTAAAGCAAGAGTAATGTGTTGATTAGCTCCTACAGGATTAGTCAAGCAAACTGCCGGACGTGCCTTAATAGAAGATAAATCATCCAACGGAAAACTTACTAAAACAACTTTACCCTTCACAAACTCAAATCCTGTCCTTTAAAATACAAGTACCCTCTGGCATTGCTCGCATTGAAATGCTATCTATAATAATGCCATAAACCGCGCGTTATCACGAATGCCATCAAAATCAACATCAGTTTTGACCATTTCTTTATACTCAGCATCTAAATTAATAGCTTGCTGTAAATCTCTTAGTGCCAAGTCAACATTATTCAAATGAACATAAGCACAAGCACGATTATACCAAGCATTTGCATACTCAGGGTTTAAATCTATTGCTTTATCATAAGATTGTATTGCTCCCTGTAACTTTCCTAATCTAAACAAAGCATATCCGCGATTATCCCAAGCTTCGTATTTATCAGGTTTAATTTCAACAGCTTTATCGTAGGATGCAACAGCTTCGTCTAATCTTCCTAAATCATCCAGTGCATAACCCCGATTGTACCAGGCTTCGTAATCATCAGGTTTAATTTCAATTGCTTTGTCGTAGGATACAACAGCTTCATCTAATCTTTCTAATTGACCCAGTGCGTAACCTCGGTTGTACCAAGCTTCATAGTAATTAGGTTTAATTTCACAAAGGACGAAACGGGTCGAAAGCATTGTATAGACGTTTTAAGAACTGAAAATCTTGAGTCATAACTAGTTAAAATAACCAACGCTATGTTACCTCATCCTCTGTAGGCTTTACGCTTAATAAGTTAAAAATCTTAGTCTATTACCACAGAGACACGTAGAGACGCTTCGGAACCGGAGCGTCTGCACACAGAGAGAAATGTAGAGATGAGATAGCGTTTTAAAGTAAACGAGTAAGTCGGTTTAAATAATTAAAGCTTCGTAGCCACTGTGGAAGCGCATCGCTTACTACAAACTAATTTTCTAGCTTTACGCTTTTTAACAAATTTTGGTTTATTCTCGCCGAGTTATTTAGTAGTTGATGGGCACCAGCATGAAAACAAACGGGCGCCAATCGTACTACTGGTTAGCTCAACCAGTAGTACCAAAAATAGGGATTTGAAGTAATTGCAAGATTTAAAATAGTTACTTGACGTGAACCAGTAGTACATCTCCAAAGCGCCAGCCTGAAACTAATCAAGCCAACGGTACTACTGGTTAGCTCAACCAGTAGTACCAAAAATGATGCTTTAAAGTGAACCAGTAGTACTATTAAAAGCCGATTATCACAAATTATCGTTATTTATACTGCAAATTGGTAAAATCTAGAGTTTTATTATGATATCCAGGCCAGAACTCAGATTCTACCCTACCCTACCCTTCGGGAAAACTCCGTTTACGGGATATCCTGCGGATAACGGGAAAACTCCGTTTACGCTGCGTGACTAATGACAGTTTGAATCTGCTTTTAGTGTAAAATCATCTATCCGTTACATCCGTTACATGCATTCCCAATTTCCCTCTCTGAACAATGCAACGCGAATTTTTCTTAAAGATTTAGGCAAATTGTATGTTGATTTTTAAAGATTGTGTGAATTAAATGTTTAATTTCAGTAATACTTATGAACTAATTATATCTATAGATTGTAGTCAATAGAAGCATTAGAGCAAATCAGTATTATAGACGCATTTATACACGCAGAATAGGGATGTAATTAAAGAAACTTCTCATAATCGATGAATTATATCTAATATAGAAAAATACGTAAAGTTCCTTTGAAGTTTTCATATATTTTGTGTTTCCAACAGTTGATTACACCTAATTATACGTAAGTAAAATACTAAGTTTACCAAATCAACTTAGTGTAAATACTGGTAAAACCTGACCTACAGTAAATGTACTATGAGCGCCAAAAAGTTCTTACCCCAAATCAATGTTATAAAACTTACAACTTTTATAAAACCTATAAAGCGTATTGCTTCCAATAAGTTTTTAATGTGGAGTATAGCTTATTTAGGATTTGGAGGCGCCTGGTACTGGCAACCATTAGCAAATATGTCTCGAATAAGTCCCTTGGCACATGCAACAGGCGTAACACAAGCTTTAACGCTTGCTGGACATTTGGGAACGGTGTCGGTGGTAGCTTATAGTCCTAATGGCATGACAATTGCTAGTGCAAGTAGCGATAAAACAATCAAGCTGTGGGATACAATTACAGGAAAATTACGTGACACACTTGTAGGGCATACTCAGGAAATCAATACTATTGCGTTCAGTCCCAACGGTAAAATACTCGCAAGTGGCAGCTTAGATGGAACTGTAAAATTATGGGATGCGATTACAGGCAAACAAGTTCACACTTTTACTGGACATGCTGCATCTGTACAGTCTGTTGCTTTTAGTCCTGACGGCGCCATTTTGGCTAGCGGTGGTTGGGACCAAACTGTTAAAGTGTGGGATGTGACGAAACGAATATTAATCAGGACGATTAAGGGAAATTGTGATGTTATTAATAGTCTTGCGATTACAGTGCTACCGAAAGAATTTAGTTTGAGTAAACGAGGTCATGAAGCCATAATTGCTACAGCCACTCAATTCGACAGTAAAATTAAAATTTGGGATTTAAAAACGGGGCAAAGAGTACAAACTCTGGCTGGACATGATGATAGTGCGGTTACAGCATTGGCAATTAGTCCTGATGGTAAAACTCTTGCTTCTTCAGGATGGGATAAAACTGTTAGAGTTTGGAACCTTGAAAATAATGAAGAAATACGTACTTTAAAAGGACACACTGACCACGTTTGGTCTGTTGCATTTAGTCCAGATGGTAAAACTCTTGCTAGTGGAAGTTGGGATAAAACTATTAAACTTTGGAATGTACAAACAGGTAAAGCAATTAATACATTCATTGGACATAGTAACCGTATTTGGTCAGTTGCTTTTAGCCCAGACAGCAAAAATCTAGCTAGTAGCAGTTTCGATAATACTATCAAGGTCTGGCGCCTCGAATTGTAGAAACCAGGTTTTTTTACAACTTGTAATGAAAACAACAATTTTTAATCAGAAACCTGGTTTCTTAATTTAAATAGATTAAATAATTAAAAATTAGGCAAATTAGCAGAGATATTTATTAGCTAGCGCTATCATTAACATCTATACTGGAACAAAGTTGCTGTGAAGATGCTCTGCTGCCTGAACCCAGATTGCCCCAGTCCTATCAATCCTGATACTAATCAGTATTGTCAGAGTTGCAGCGCGCCTCTGACTATATTACTTCGAGGTCATTATCGTGTTACTAAAGTACTTTCCGATGAGGGAGGTTTTGGCAGAACTTATTTGGCAGAAGATGTTGATAAGCTTAATGAACGTTGTGTTGTCAAGCAATTAGCACCCAAAGTTCAAGGTACGTGGGCTTTAAATAAGGCAATTGAGCTTTTTAAAGAAGAAGCCAAACGTTTACAAGAGCTTGGGAGACATTCACAAATTCCAACGTTGCTTGCCTACTTTGAACAAGATAATTATTTGTATCTCGTCCAAGAATTTATTGAGGGTCAGAATTTATTTAGAGAACTGCAACAGCGAACAAGTTTTAATGAGGCTCAAATTCGTGAATTATTCATGTACGTGTTACCTGTACTGAGTTTTATTCACGAACACGGAGTTATTCACCGTGATATCAAGCCTCAAAATATCATGCGTCGTTCGCTTCAATACACTACTTTTCGCTCGACACCACATACATCAACATCAGGAATACACAAACGTGGTGGTGATATCGTTTTGATTGACTTCGGTGCCTCAAAGCAGTTAACTGCGACAGTCCAAACTAAACCAGGTACAACAATTGGTTCGTTTGGATACAGTCCAATTGAACAAATTAACGGTGGTGAAGCGTATCCGGCTAGTGATTTATTTAGTCTAGGCGCCACGTGTTTTCATCTAATGACTGGTGTTTCACCATTCCAACTATGGACGGAATACGGATACAGTTGGGTGAATTCATGGCGCCATCATCTTCGACATGAAGTATCTAATGAATTAGGTGAGGTTCTTGATAAACTGCTTAAAAAAGATATCAACCAGCGCTATCAGTCTGCTGAAGAAGTACAAAGGGATTTAGATATAGGCGCCACTTCATTAACCTCCAATGGACAAATTCCCTTGCCTTCCTTATCAACAAACAATCAGCGTTGGTTCTCATCACAACGATTATCTAAACCCTCACCCCTAGCACAATTCCTAGCTAAATTTGCATCTATACGTTCAACGTCCCTCGCAAATACCAAAATAGCAAAATCTTTATTAATAAGTAGCGCCGTACTATTGGTCAGCTTAACTGGCACGCAAATATACGGTTACATGCGGTACAAAATATTTCCAACGGCGCCAACATTTTTGATTAGTAGTTTGCCCAGCAGTGCTTTCTTGCAACAAACAATTTCAGCACATTCAGGTTATGTGATGTCTGTTGCAATTAGTGCAAATAGAAAAAGTTTAGCTAGTGGCAGCACTGACAAAACTATCAAACTGTGGAGTCTGGATGGTGAAGAAATTCGTATGCTGAGAGGTCACAATCAAAGTGTAATGAAAGTTGTCTTTAGTGCCGATAGTAAAACTCTAGCCAGTGGTAGCACCGATAAAACAGCAAAACTGTGGAACGTTGAAACAGGGCAAGAAATCCGCACGTTTGTAGGTCATAGTGATGCTATTACCGATTTAGCTTTTAGTCCAGACAGAAAAACACTTGCTACAAGTAGCTCTGATAAAACAATAAAACTTTGGAATATTGCCACAGGAGAAGAAATTCGTACCCTTAAAGGTCACATAAGTAGAGTTACATCAGTTGCATTTAGTCCTGATGGTAAAGTAATTGCAGCAGGAAGTAACGATAAAACTATTAAGTTATGGAACGTTTCCACTGGAGAAGAGTTTCGTACCTTAAAAGGTCATAAAGATACCGTGACGCAAATTGCCTTTAGTCCAGACGGTAATCAAATTGCCAGTGGAAGTAGCGACAGAAGCATTAAACTCTGGAATGTATCCAACGGTCAGGAGTACCGAATGCTTCAAGGTCACACCGATACAATTTGGTCTGTTGCCTTCAGCTTTGACTCTACAATGTTAGCTAGTGCCAGTAGTGACACAATGATTAAATTATGGAATCCTTTCAGTGGTGAAGAAATTCGCACCCTGCAAGGTCATAATAGCCGCGTTTGGTCTATTGCTTTTACTACAGACGGCAAAACGCTTGTCAGTGGTAGTGAAGATGGCACTATTAAAATTTGGAGAATTACTCCTTGAACAGCGATAGATGGAGACGCGATATATTCCCTGCGGGACACTACGTGAACGCGTCTCTACGTATAAGAATAAATTGTATGTGTATAAAAATAGCTTAGGTTTAAAATAATATCTAATTTATCTAAGCAACCACATGTATTCTACACTACTTTTAATCACGCAATTATTAACTAGTAAAATTACTGATACGAATAACACTATCAATGTAAAATACCCTTATATATATACACAGGCTGAAATAGTTAATACGAAGCGAAATCAAGCTTCAAAAAGTAAAGGTAGCTTTCAAGACATGTTAAACGCGCTTGGAGAACGTGAAACAGGCAGAACAGGCGCCGCTGCGTATACATTTGTTAATCCTCAATTATATTTTCTCGGTAAGTATCAGTTTGCAGAAGTTTTATTAAGACGTTTGGGTTATTACAAGGCACAAGTTTACTATGGGAATGGCGCCGATAAGAATTACTCGCGTGGAACATGGACTAACAAACGTGGTATTGATAGTAAAAACAAATTTTTAAATTCCCCGAAAGTACAAGAAGCAGCAATCAAAGAAGCTTTTGCTGTGTACTGGCAAGACGTAAACTCTTTACTCAAACAGCGGGGCAAATCAATCAATCAGTATCTTAATAAACCCATCAAGTTTAAAGATGGTAATAAATCAAAAACTATCACTATTACACTTTCGGGTCTTCTCGCCGCTACGCACTTACGCGGCCCAGATAACATGGTAAATTTACTGGTACAAGGTAAAGCATCGCGCGATGAATTTGGTACTTCAATTTTAGATTATTTAGATTTGTTTGGTGGTTATGATACAACTTTGAAGGATATTCAATAACTGAACAACTTGTAAGGTGCGTGACGCTACTAGATAGCTGCTTCGTTTCAAGGTTGTTGGTAGCGTCACGCACCCTACTTTATGGTGTGATTCTATACCTGTCGCGTGGGTAAAGTGATGCTTGTCGAACGTTGGGTAAATTTAAGATTCGGGAAGTTAAACGTTCTAAACCAATTGCTAGTCCTCCATGTGGTGGCATTCCTAGTTCAAACATTTGTAAATGATTTTCAAATGAAGCGGGGTTAAGATTACGATTTGTTAAGGATTGTTTTAAATCTTCGCGTTTGTGTAATCTTTTCCCACCTGTTGTAATTTCAATGCCTTCAAATAATAAGTCAAAACTTTGTGAGGCGCCTTCATGACCGCGCGGGTGTGTGTAAAAAGGTCTTGCAGATAAAGGAAAACCAATTACAAACAGCGCTGGTATTCCTGTTTCGGCTTCCGCTAGCTGGCAAAGTTGACGTTCTGCTTCTGGGTCTAGGTCGTCAATAAGGTCGTTACGACCAAAGCGATGATTGAGTCGTTCTAAACATTCTGTAAATTCCCAAGTGGGTACATTCAACATTGAGGGAAGTAATTTTGTTCTGTAATTTTTCAGTTGACTTGGAAAGTTTTGGTTCAACTGCTCAAAAACAAACGTTAGTAGTTCTCGTTCTAACTCAATTACTTCTTCAGCACTGTTAATAAATCCCATTTCCAAATCTAAAGAGTAGTATTCCGTCAAATGTCTACTACTTGCGTGAGGTTCTGCACGATAAACGTAACCAGTCTCAAACACTCGCTCTAGACCTGAAACTCCATACTCTTTGTAAAACTGCGGACTTTGGGCAAGATATGCTGCGCGTTCAAAATATTTGATTTCAAACAGATTTGTCCCACCCTCAGTTCCCCTAGATACTATCTTGGATGTGACTACTTCTGTAAAATATCTGGCGCCTAAAAATTGCCGAAAGTATTGCAAAATAGCAGCTTGTATCCGAAAAATATCACCTATCTCACTATGACGCAGCGACAACGGACGGTAAGCCAAGATAGTTTCGATACCAATATCAGAAATATCTGAACTTGAATTAAAAGGCAGTACAGATACTTGATTAAGAACATTAATCTCAATAACTTCTACCTCAAAACCAAGTTTAGCTCGTTTATCGGGCTTAATTTTACCTCTTATTTCCACAGGTTCATCGAGTTTGAGCTTCAATTCTCGCACCAACTCAGAAGCTACAACACATTGCACTTGACCACTACAATCCTTGACGACAATAAACGTAGTACGAGCAAGTTCTCGCAGATGCAGTATCCATCCACAAATCACAACTTCTTCAGTTAACGATGCTTCCAACGAAGCAATAAATCTTTTTGAGCAAAGTACCATGACAAAAAACCCTTATGGGTTAAGTTTTACTCGCTGGAACCGTATTCACGGCGGTACCATCCAGCTTCCACATCCCGCGCACTGTTAACTTAAAGTCAGCACACCATGAACATGACACTTTGTTGCAGTATCGTTGCACATACGTTTTACCCTACTAACCGCCAATGCTAATCACCTTAACTAACATTTCCCGTTCGAGTAAACCTCTCCGAGGGGTCTTTCCTCTTCCATGAGTTACAACCATACTACATAAAATATAAAAACATTGCAACGTGACAAATAACTCATCCGTTACATCCATTGTATCCGTTGCAAACAGACCCATCAAATTTAGCATTAGATAAATTGGCGCCTTTAAATGATGTAACACCAACACTAGTAATTTCTTTAACTGCCTGTAGTAAACAAAGCATAGTCAATACAGTAGCAATTAAAGTCAGACATATCAAAATACTTCCTAATAAAATATTTGGAATACTTAGAAAGGCAAACGCCAAACTACTAAGTAAAAAAGCAAACCCATAATTTGCAATACAACCAGCAACTGCAACCACAACCGTAATAAACCCAGTTTTAAACTTAAAGCATACAAATGCCATAACCAACGACGCTACAACTGCCGATATCACCGCAATTTGAGGATTATTACCTTGAGTACTACCACCATAGTAAAATCCAAGCAAAGCTCCAGAAGCGGCGCCGGATATAATTGTAGTCAAACGTTGGAAAATAGAATTTTGCTTAGTAATGCCGCTAAAACTAGCACACAACCCCGCTATCCCTAAACTAACAAACAAAGCCACACTGTAAGACCAGGCTGACTCTTCAGGAGTGCGTCCAAGTACACCAAACGACATTTCACTGACTGCTTTAAACGTAATAATAGCTACTATACACGCAATTGTTTGCACAAAAACAAAAACTCTTGGCGATTGACCAATTTTGGCTTCTGTAAAATTAGCATCTTTTAACTGTGCGTTACTAAAATCACATCCGCGAATATCCGCACCACTAAAATTGGCGCCATTCAAATTGAGTCCTTTAAACGAGCGATTTTGCAAATTTTGATTTGTAAAGTTAAGGTGGGAAGAATCCATATTTAATTTTCGGAACTAAAACCAGCGATGCAGCATCAAGTCAAAATTCGTAAGCAAAATATTGTCTTGATAATAGGAACGATTATACTGGGTTTTCCATTAATACTATATGGATGGTTACATTTTATACGCCCACCTCGCACGGCAGAGCAGCGTGAATTATTTCAAGGTATTGTCTATCAACGTATAGCGCGTGTTACACCACGTCCGGTCTTAATACACATCATCAGCATCGACTTAACGGCGCCTGGAGTCAAGCCATTTGTCACTTCAGGTACTAATATTCCAAAAACAGATACAGAAACTATAGCCAAAACTATACCTGAATTCGTTAATGAGTTTAAATTAGAGTTAGCTATTAACGGTAGCTATTTTCATCCTTTTCGCGAAGTTACACCGTGGGATTACTATCCGCATACAAATAATACTACAAATGTATTAGGACAACTTATTTCAAATAGTAAGACCTATTCGCCAGTAGAACCTAAATGGAATGTATTGTGTTTAGCAGCAAATAACCAAGTTCAAATTCCAGGTGGTGAAAAATGCCCTGCGGGTACAGTTCATGGAATAGCAGGTGCCGAAATTTTGATACAACGCGGCAAAACCCAGAGTAAAATTGACAATAAAGATAAACCTTACCCGCGTGTTGCCGCAGCAGTTGACAAAGAAGGTAAAAAGTTATGGCTAGTTTTAGTAGATGGTAAGCAACCTTTATATAGTGAAGGACTAACCAAAACCGAATTGACTAAATTTATAACAGAATTAGGCGCCTATACAGCACTAAACCTTGACGGAGGAGGTTCAACAACCTTGGCAATATCTACCTCCAATGGCGCCAAACTTCTTAACGCACCAATTCATACAAAACTGCCAATGGTAGCTCGTCCAGTTGCCAACCACCTGGGATTTTATGCCAACCCCACCCAAAAATAACCACCCACGCACTTCCAACAAATATTAACGCTCAACACTAAGCATCTGTGCTAATTCAGCGTGCATCAAAGCAATATTAGGGTCGCGTTGAATTGCGTGAAAGTATCGCTGCTCTAAAGGTGTACCTTCATTATTAGGTTGGAGCAACGTTCGAGCTTGCTCCAATAACTCATTAGGCTGTTCAATTGCTACAGGCTGTTTTGAAAACAGCACTTCATCCATTCGGACGATTAGCTGCGAAATTCCATGTAGCCAGTTGAACCACTCATGGTTTATAACTAGCCCAAGGAACTCATTACTCGACTGGATATGACCGTATATTTGCTCATATAAGGTACGTTCCGAATCTAAAAGCGCTTTGTGCAGACGCAGCAGTAAGCGACGTACTTCCCGCAAGCGTTGGATTGCAAAATCGAGGGTTTGATTACTTGAAGACATCGAATCTGGATGAATTACAACACTATAGTGATTCTGTCACATCTCGGCTGTAGTATACATGTATTTAGTATACTCAGTATCTAAATCCCTAATTTATCGCGTATTTCTTTATTTGTACCTTTAAACCCAACCATAACAGCTGTTTCCTCTTTTACAAATAAAGGACGCTTTAGTAGCATGGTGTCTTGAGCAAAAGCCTCAACCCACTGTTCATCGCTCCAAGTTTTTCTTTCTTCACCTAATGCACGGTAAGATTGACCTGAAGTATTTCGCATTGGTAGCGAACCTAAACTCTTTACCCAAGATTCGATTAATTGCCGTGCAGGAGGGCTTTCTTTAGTATTAATAAATTCGTACTCTATCTCATTAGTTTGTAGCCACTGCAAAGCTTTTTTGCAGGTGCCACAGTTAGGAATACCGTAAACTTCTATGGACATTTTGGATTTTTGGTTGATGTACATTTGGTGAGTAAGGTGCGATCAGGCCACTAGATTGCTGGCTTCGTTTTAAGATTGTTATAGCCTGATCGCACCCTACAGTAATAATGCTGCTCGTTCTGCTAGGTTGGAACGTTCTCCTTTGCCTAGAGTGATGTGGCCTGCTAGGGGTTCTTCTTTGAAACGTTCTACTACGTAGGTTAGACCGTTACTTGCTGCGTCAACATATGGATTATCTATTTGGTCTGGGTCTCCTGTTAATATTATTTTTGTACCTTCCCCTGCGCGTGTGAGGATAGTTTTTACCTCGTGGGGTGTTAAATTTTGCGCTTCATCAACAACCAAAAACTGTTTGGGTATGGTTCTACCACGAATATAAGTTAATGGTTCGATTTGCAGCATACCACGCTCAATGAGTTCTTCGTGTCCCCGGCGCCAGTGTGCTGGTTTTCCGGAAGGGTCTTGTGTACCAAAGATTAAATCAAAGTTGTCATACAAGGGTTGCATCCAGGGGGTGAGTTTATCTTCGATGTCCCCTGGTAAAAAACCAATGTCCCTTCCCATTGGGACAACGGGACGAGATATAAGTAACCGAGTGTAAATACGTTCGTCAGCAACTTTTTGTAATCCTGCGGCAATGGCAAGCAGTGTTTTTCCAGTACCTGCTTTGCCAACTAGCGTTACCAAAGGTATGGAATCGTTCAATAATAAATCAAGAGCAAATTTTTGTTCACGGTTACGAGGTTGAATGCGCGAAACGCTACCGTTAGGAATTTTAGCTAGAGGAATAATTCTACCGTGGCTAACTACTCCCAAACCTGTGTGTGAAGGGTTTGATTTATCGACAAGAGTTACAGCTTGATTGGGGAAAAACTTGGTATCAAGCATCACACATCCCAATTTATATAGGTCTTCTAACTCTGATGTATCAACAAGTGCTTCTGCTGTACCTGTATACAGTTCATCGATATCAACTTTATCAGTTTCGTAGTCTTCTGCTTCTAATCCAACTACGTCAGCTTTGATACGTAGGTTTGTATCTTTACTTACCAGGACTACGTGCGATGCTCCCGTCCGTTTTATTTCCAGGGCAACTGCAAGAATTGCGTTATCTCCATTGCCGTGTGCGAGTTCAACCGGAAGCGAGTTTAGTATTTCTCTGCTACAAAGAGCTACTTTGACGGTACCGCTGTTATTAATTGTGACTCCATCAATTAAATGACCTTGCTCACGTAAAGCATCTAGAGAGCGCGATACTTGACGTGCGTTACGTCCCGTCATTTCCGCTTGCTTCTTAAAACGGTCAAGTTCCTCTATGACTGTAATAGGCAACACCACATCATTGTCCTGAAAACGTAATATTGCGGTCGGGTCATGTAGCAAAACGTTGGTATCAAGGACAAAGGTTTTTTTCATAGTAATTATTTTATGTTGGTACCCAAAGCCAAATAAATTTTAGATTGTAAATGTTGAGTTTGAGATTCAATATCAAACTTCTCAAAATTTCAACTTAAAATTTAAAACTTATTTGTATTTATTTACAAGACAAATTTACACTATAAAGTGTTCTATAGTTTATACCAAAAGATATTCAATCGAAAGTAAAGCTATTTTAAACAGCCCTGAAATATCTAGTAAGTATACCTATATTTATATATTTCACCAGACAGGCGCCTGACACCAACCGTAAAATTTCGGGTTTCTTTGCGAGCCATCTAGAAGCAAAACGATATTTTTATGTAAAATTAGCTATGAAGTTAATAGAAGGTGCAGTATGCCACAACCTGACAAGAACATTATCAACATCGACCCTGTAACTGTGGTGGTTATCTTAGCCGTACTAATTCTGGCGCCACTTTTACTGACAGGTTTTCTAGGTCAATAAGTCTTTTTGCTCTCTCAAAAACTTTTTAACCGTTCGATTAAACTCTTCCGCTTTAGTCAAAAATGCCCAATGATTACCGGGTACCCTAGTCACCTGCAAATTTTTTAGGTAAGTTTTATAGGGTTTGAGTTGCCATTCTTGACGATTTACACCTTTCTCTGGCTGAATAAACAAAGACGGTATATCAATGGGTGTTGTAAAACCAGGAGCGCGCATAACTTCCTCAAAAATTCCATCGCGTGCGGCTATAGTAAATTTGCTACCCCAAGTTCCATCTAATTTTTGCTCAATGCTGGCTTGAAAAACTTCTTGCTGTAAAGGTGTCCAATCTTTATATTGGTTCATTTGTCTAGCTCTTTCTATAGCAGCTTCATAACTAGAGAAAGGCCCCATTCCTTGGAGAAAAGGTAATACTTTGTATAAAAATGGGAAAGTTAACTTAAAAACACTAGGTATTTTCCAAATAAAAATTGGGTCTACCAATATCATACTCCGTAGGCGCCCCCTGCTTTTACGTGCCCAAATTGCCGCAAGCTTTCCCGACCAAGAATGCGCGACTACATGAGCAGATGACCAACCGAGTTTATCCATTAGTGCTTCAAGGTCATTTATTGCTAGCTCAAAACGATAACAGTCTTTTTCAGGTTTGCCGCTTTCACCATGACCGCGCATATCTGGCGCCACAATATGATAGTCACGTGCTAAATACTCACCAGTACTTAGCCAAACTAAGGCATTATCTGCCATACCGTGCAACAACAGCAGTGGTTCGTTTCCTTGATTCCATTCGAGGTATGATAGCTCGATATCAGGTTTCGTATGAGTATAACGTACAGGCATAATTTTTAAAATTCTCGCTATATTCAAATAAAAGGCATTTAGGTGAATTATAAGTATGGTACTAATACGCTGGCGCCCCTTTCAAGAAATTCAAGTCTTACACCGTCAAATCGATAGAATTTTTGATGAGATATTTGGAGGTAGTAGCTATAACTTACCAGCACTACAGAAACCAAATATTGAATTAAGAGATACAAACGACAGCTTGATTTTACGCGCTGAAATAGCTGGTATTGATGGTAAAGACTTAGAGGTTCATGTTGCACGACAAGCAGTATTAATCAAGGGTGAAATACGTTACCATAATAACTCAAATGAACAGGGCTTTTATCATACAGAATTTCAGTATGGTAAATTTCAACGAGTTATTAACTTACCAATACCTGTGAAAAACGAACAGGTAAATGCTGAATTCAAAAATGGTATCTTAACTTTGATACTGCCTAAAGACCAAGATACTAAATCTAAAGTCGTGAAAATCAACTTCGGTGACGACAACCGCGCGCTACCTGGTTCAGATGTACCTTAGGAGGCACCGAAAATTTTAGATGTTCCTGTTCAAAAGGCATAATTATCTATGTATCTTGTGGAGCGGGCGTCCTTGCCCGCCTTTTATATTAAACTTTTGGGACGGGCAGGGATGCCCATCCCACAAGAGAAATTTAAAATTATCTAATGGCACGTACAGGTTACACTCTACCAGTTTTCGCAGTTGCTGCGGCAAAGGCTGCTTTACTTCGTTTACAAAATACTACAGAATCTATATCTACTGTTACTCTTGATTTGCTTAACGATACAGCAATCATAGAGATACAGCAAGTTGCTGCTTTAGAAACGTATACAGCTTTGGCTATTACAAAAAGCGACCCAGGAGACAATTTAGATTTAACAAAGAATACTCCAATTTGGGCATTAGTAAAATTATCACCACGACAAGAGCAAGTATTGGTACTTGAAGCGGGTGAAGGGTTAGGCAAAAATCAAATGGGTGAAGCAGCTATTTACAGCTTTGCCCGTCGATTATTTGAGGCAAATTTATTATCTATAATACCCGAAGATAAAACTGCTACAGTTAAAATTATTTTTCCAGAAGGGCGCCTGCTTGCACAACGTACATCAAATGAAGCTTTCGGTATATTAGAAGGTTTAGCTTTACTAGGTACCAGCGGTATTTCAAAACCACTAAGTGCTGAAGAACACTTAGAAGAATTCCGTACTAATTTACAAGATAAAGTTAAAAATAATCCGAATTTAGTATTTTGTATAGGTAGCAATGGTTTCTCTGTCGCACAACGTTTATCTATACCAGAAGATGTTATTGTACAAACTGGAAACTGGATAGGCGCCTTGCTTGTAGAGGCAGGTTTGTATAAAGCAAGTTCAGTATTATTACTAGGATATCAAGGAAAGTTAATTAAATTAGCAGGTGGTATTTTTAATACATCGAGTCATTTAGCTGATGCCAAATTAGAAATTATTGGTGCTGCCGTTGTAGAAGTAGGAGGAGATATTCAAGCGGTAAAAGCAGTATTAGAAGCGAAGACAGCAGACGCAGCACATAAAATTTTAATTGAATTAGGGTTAGCAAATAAAGTATTTGGATATTTAGCAGATAAAATTATCCATAAAGCAGAAAGTTACATAAAAAAATACGCCAATGTTTTTATAAAGGTAGAAGTAATTTTATTCGACCGTAAAGGAGAAATAATAACCCGTAGGGGCGGGTTAACCCATAACCTACAATAAAAACACATAATCATCTAAACCCGCCCCAGCCGCCCGTTAGGCAACACGCACAATTTAAAATTTAATTATAAAAATGTAGATTCATGGAACGAAGCACAAAGGACACCAAGAAAGAGGGGAAAGAAGTTTCTTTATTAATACTGGGTGGAACAGGTGACGCATCGGAACTTGCAGCCATCGCTTCTACCATACCTAATTTAAAAGTAAGAGTGTCGCTTGCAGGTCGCACCAGCCAACCGGGTGAAGTATCTGGAATAGTTAGGATAGGTGGTTTCGGTGGTATTGATGGCTTAGTAACATATTTACAAACAGAGCAAATAGATTTACTTATCGATGCAACTCACCCATTTGCTTCCCAAATATCATGGAATGCAGCAGCAGCAGTCAAAAAAGTTAAAATACCTAGCTTAATGCTTGTTCGTCCCGCATGGGAAAAAGACAAAAATGATAACTGGATAGAAGTAGAAAGTGTTGAAACAGCAGCAAATATTCTCCCTAGTTTAGCAAAACGAGTATTTCTGACTATTGGTAGACAACAACTGGCGCCTTTCGCCAATCTTGATAATATCTGGTTTTTGATGCGCGCGATAGACCCTCCTTTACCCGACACACCTTTACCGCAGGGCAAATTATTACTTGCACGTGGTCCTTTTTCTCTAGAAGACGAAAAGAAACTTTTGCTTGAGTACGAAATAGATACTATTGTCAGTAAAAATAGCGGTGGTGGCGCCACTTATGCAAAAATTATCGCCGCACGGCAATTAGGGATAAAAGTAGTGATGGTACAGCGTTCAGCGATACCAGAGGGAAATAGCACTGCTTCGGTTGAAGGTGCGATGACATGGTTGCTTAATAAGCTAAATATTTATTAAGTTTTTTTAAGAAAATGTTTAAGTTGCGGGCATAAAAACGTAGGGTGCGTGACGCTACGAAAATATTTCAACATAGCTATAAGACTTGTAGCGTCACGCACCGACTTATGGTTGTAATAGTATCGTAAGTCATGTAAGAATTAAGAGAGGTTTTTACTGTGTATTATGCAGCCCCTTAAATATTTACCTGTTTTATACTAAGTTAATTAAGCTAAAAATATTTTTTGACTACTATATGTTCATGTTTATCTCGATTGACCCTATTCCACTTATTGCTGATGCCAATGGTACTACAAGAGTTGGTAAAACTCGCGTAACTTTAGATACAGTTGTTACAGCTTTTTTAGAGGGAGCAAGAGCAGAGGAAATTGTTGAGCAGTATCCATCACTACAACTTTCCAATGTTTATTCAGTGATTGGTTACTACTTACGGCACAAAATAGAAGTAGATGCCTATCTTTTAGAACGTCAAGCTCATGCGGATGAAGTTCGTAAAGAAGCAGAGAGACGTTTTAATCCCATTGGATACGTCAACGCTTACTAGCAAGACGCGGTCAATAAGAATTAACTTAATTATGGTACAATTTTTAGCTGATACAAATTTTTATACTTTTCCGTAATGCGATTGTTCAAGAAAGTGACGAATTACTTGGTTATTTAGGTAATTCTTTATCTAAGCAAGATTATCAAGATGCTAGATATAGATTAAGAATTCTTCAAAATTTACGTAAATGCATAGAGAATGAAGAGTATAAATACTTTCAGAGATTATGAAAAATTATGATTTTATTACAGACCACTGTGTAACAGGCGCCATTGCTTTCCACGCCATAAATTTACCTATAGGTTCTGCTCTTTGAATTGCGATACGAGATAATTCTCCTCCAACTTTTTGATACCATTCAAATAGTTTTTGCTCTCCTTCTATGGTGACGACATTCGCAACCAGGCGCCCATTTTTAGGTAATGCTTGCCAGCAAGTTTCTAATACACCTTCGGATGTTACACCACCACCTATAAATATGACATTGGGTGTAGATAAATTTTGTAGAGCATCTGGTGCTTTACCTTGAATTATGTCTATATATGGAGTCCCAAGATTAGCTGCATTATCAGATATGTACTGTAATCTTGATGTGCTTTGTTCAATCGCAATTGCACGGCACTTTTGATGACTTCGCATCCACTCTATAGATATTGAACCACAACCTGCACCTACATCCCATAACAATTCTCCTGGTTTTGGCGCCAGTGTAGCTAGAGTTACTGCTCTAACTTCGCGTTTGGTTAACTGTCCATCATGGTGATAAGCGTTATCGGGTAAACCTGCTAATCTTGATAAACCAGTAACTCCTACATCAGCTATACACTCAACGGCAATAGTATTTAAATCCGCTATTCCTGTCTTGAAGGCGCCACTCTGCGAAGCAATACCTGTAACTATCCGCTCATCAACACCACCCATTCGTTCTAAAATCGTAATTTTACTCTCACAAAATCCTGATTTTGTCAAGTTATCAGCAATAATACCAGGTGTATGTTTATCAGCGCTTAAAATAAGTAATTTGGCGCCAGGGTAAAAATATGAATTAGCTAATTCAACTGGGCGCCCACACAAACTAAAAGTTTCTACATCAGTCAAAGACCATCCTAAACGCGCACAAGCAAGACTAAATGCAGAAGGTGCGGGAATGATAGTCATTTCTGATATATCAATAAAACGTGTGAGCGTAACCCCAATCCCGAAACACATTGGGTCACCACTAGCAAGAACACAAACAGACTTCGGGCGCCTTCTAATAATTTCTTCCACAGTGTGCTGTATCGGTGAACCCCAAACAAGTTTCTCCCGACCATCATTATTACTCAGCATCGCTAAATGGCGCCGTCCACCAACTAATATAGATGCTTGGTCAACTAGAGAGCGTGCAATATTACCTAACCCCGAAAGCCCATCCTCACCTATGCCGACTACAGATAACCATTTCATTTCATACATAGTTCCAGTTTACATACCTTGCTATACCATTTTCTTCTCTCTGCGCTCTGTGAGTCTCTGTGGTAAAAAAAGAGAGACATAAATTAAACTAAAGATATAAAATTTCAAGTCTACAACAATGGCAAGAGGCCCAAAAAACAATTTTACATCAATTCCGGACAATAACCCCTTCATCCGGAACCCGTCAGCTTTTGGTAGAGATAATGGTATTGACGCCGAGTCATTTGCAGGAATTGTGGGCATAGTCATGGTCGTTTTTGCAAGTGCTTGCCTCGGAATAAAAAGAGTTAGACAAAGAGCTAGAGAAATTGATACAAAAAATTATCCTAGCAATAAAAGACTTCACCATCCAGTTATGTTTGACCCAGAACGAGACACAGCTTGGGACCCTCATATCCAAGGAAGATATCAAGACAATCAACTCACAGTTAGTTGGTCAGGAAATGAAGATTTAAGAGTTTTTAACAACAAAGCAGTTATAAAAATGAAAGGTGGTACAGTTTTTTTAAGAGATGGCATTTTTGGTTATAGTAAACGACACAAAATTGGTAAGCATTCTTACCAGGTAAAAATGTATCGTATTTGTGTACCACAGCAATCAGATTTACTAGAGTCTGATGTTAAATATTTATTAGAAAATGAGCCTTATTACCGAGATTAATTGTAAAAAAGATTCCGACTTCAATAAATCAGAAATCTTAGAATTTAATTACAAGTTGTTTTTAAAAAGTTCTAGAACATGTTTCCAAGCATCACTAGCAGCATTAGGGTTATAACTGGGGTGCTGTTTTAAAAATGGATACTTGTCTACGAATAATCCTGCGAAAAATCCGTGTCCTGCATCGTATCGAAATACACGATGATTGATTTGATGTTTGTTTAATTCTATCTCAATTTGTTCGTTTTCCTCCTGTGAAACAAATAAATCTCTTGTCCCAAAAAATGTATAAATGGCGCCTTTAATTTCTTTTGTGCGATTAATAGTTGGAATTTCTTCACCATAACTGGAAGTGGTAATCCCACCACCATAAAACGAAGCTGTAGCTTTAATATCGGGTAAAGTTGCCGCCATATAAGCAACGTGACCACCAAAACAAAAACCAATGGCGCCAATATCCGAAGCTTTTACATTAGGCAAAGTTTTTAAATAAGCAATTGTAGCTTGAATATCACTTAATATTTCTTGATATATTACCTGTTGGTAGTATTGTAAGCCAAGCCGATAAGCTTCTGGGCTAAATCCGATATCTTCTTCGCTAAAGTCAGCAGCAAAACCAGGAGCAATACGTTGATACATCGCAGGCGCCACTACTACGTATCCTTGTTTTGCAATTAACTCGGTAATATCCCTGATATTACTATTAACTCCAAAAATTTCGTGAAAAACTATAACGGCACCAAACGTTCCTGACAATACTGGTTGAGCTAGATAAGCATCTATTTGTAAGCCATTGTTAGGTATTTTGATACCTAAAGTGTTAATTTCGATGTTTGTCATATTTTTTCAGTAAAACCGTGTATGCCATTTTATTGTAGAAAAAGCACTACTTCGGACTCTAGAAAAAAATTGCTATGATTTTAGTAAATTATTGCGCTAATAAAAGCAGGTATTTTTTAGGTGTCACACCAACAATACGTTTAAAATACCGAGTTAAGTGACTTTGGTCGCAAAAACCCACGCTGACTGCAATTTCTGCGATGCTGAGTGTAGTATGCTGTAATAAATACTTAGCTTTTTCAATCCGACGTTGCAATATATATTGATGAGGTGTAACACCCATGCTCTGATTAAATAAACGCAAAAAGTGATATAAACTCATTTGGGCAATTACCGCAAGCTCAATTAGCTTTATATCTTGATGGAGATGTTCATTTATATAGTCTGTTACTTGTTTTAGCTTTAATTTAGATAACCCATCTGTGTAGTTTAAAAATTTAGGTTGGGTAGTACAATATTTTCTAAGTAAATGAATTGCTAATGTATTTTTTAAGCTATCAATCAATAAATTACTACCAATTTTACTACACTCTAATTCTTGTTTTAAAGCGTAAAAAATACCTTGAGTTAATATATCTTGCTCATTCATAAAATGAGGCATGAGTTCAATACGGTCGGGATTAACCAAATCTTGACCAACTTGTGTAAGAAGTGTAGGCTCAATTGCTACAATCATAAACTGGACATCTGTATTCCAATTGCAGCGATGGGAAATACCTGCAGGAATCACAGCAATATCTCCCAAATTGCGTGTCTCTCTTGTGACTTTTCCATCTAACCAACGTTCTCCTGATGAAGACTCACCCGATAAAGACTCAAGTCCATGAACAAGAACATGCATAGTGTGTTGATGTTCAGCTACATCAAACAAAGGCTGTTGATGAACTTCAAAATGGATATTGTCCCAATGCCTTGAAAGTATAGCAGGTTTAGGCACAAATGCATCAGATGCCTTCTCTTGGCGATAATCAATAAGCTTGATTTCTTGGCTTTGTGTTCTCATATCAGGTCTCTCTATGCAGCTACTAAATTTTCTAGTTGAGCTTTACATTGCTGGAAAGTGTAATTAACTGCCGCGAATAGTTCTTCTAATTGTTGAATGGTATAGTATTTTATATTTCTGGTAAATACATTTTCTTCTAGTTTGCCAAATTGCCAGCGGTCACCGTTAGAAGTAATACCATAGATAGTTACTTTTAGTTCATTATTTAGTCTTCGAGCGGCAATCATTTCTGCTAGGCACTGTGCCTAGGCACCTTCAAAGTCATCTTGTTTGGCTTCCACTAAAATAAAATAGGGTTTATCGAATACGATTTTTCCTAGAGGAGACTTTGTTGCTAAAATATATTCAGGGTATCCTGATAATTTTTTGTCAAAATTCAAAGAACGGTGACTCCACAAAATAAACTTGCTACGGTAAACTTTCCAAACTTCTTTTATAACAGGGTAAATCAGATTTTCACAAATTGCATACTCTGAACAATCGACAACTGCATCGCGCAGCATTAATTCTAAATCTTCACGAAAGTAGTTTGATATATTAAATGGTGTTTCAACTATAAAATTATCTTCGATGTAAGTCACCTGATATTCTTGAAGTACTTCAGCAATGATTCCGTAATCGCTAAAAGTCATTTTCTTTTCAAGGTTGTTATGTTTATAGGTTTAATTATAAATGAAAATATTCAGATTGATAATTATTGTAATCTTTCTTAGTTGGTAATGTATTCCTTTACAAACTTACGAAATGCTCTTAGTGCAAGCGTGGTTCCTGTAGTTCTTGCCATCTCCACAAATCGAGGAATTTCTTCAATAACTCTAAAATTTTGGAAAACTAAACTTGTTTGCGAATTAACGTATTTATCCTCTTGAAGTAAACTTATTTCTAGGCGACCCTGAATATAACGCCAAATCTCTGGTACTTTTAATGCTTGATAAGCACTTACTTGGGTTTTTGATGTAACATCAATTTCAATTGCCAAATCCGGTGGGGGGTCAACGCTTAAGTCAATTCGCTCTCTACCAATCATCAACCTATAATTTTGAATATAAAAACAATCATCTGGTTCTAGACCAGCGGTCATGTCTTCTCGCTTAAAAGTTGTTGAACCAAGAGACTCCCAGTACAAATCTAGTTCATCAAGCAAAATTTTTACTAAGTCTCCAATGATGACCTTTGGTTTTTCATGCTCTGGGAGTGGAACCATAATTTCTAATGTACCCTGGCTGTAAGCAACTCGACTGTTACGGTGTTCTCCCAATTCATCAAGGATTGCCTCAAATTCTTGCCAACTTATATCTTCCAGTATCACGCGCTGACCTGGCTGGACTCGAATTTGTTTGAGTTGCAGTGTCACCATAACGATTTGTTGGTCTTGAGTACTAATATTCTATTATATTACTCACAGTTGATGTTTACATATAAGTATATTTAACCCGCGCGCCTTAAAAATGAAAAAGCTATTTTCTATAATTACAGCAATTGCCGTTATCGTTGGCGCCATCGCTTTCCTTTATCCTGGGCAACGAGTTACTTCTACAGGTACTACAGTTCAATGGTTAGCTGATAATCAACCTGTGCAGGGTGAATTTAAACAAGCACTGGCACCTCGACAGTTAGAATTTCCTCGTGACTTGGGACCCCATAATGATTATCAAACTGAGTGGTGGTACTATACTGGTAATTTGGAAACCGACACAGGGCGCCCTTTTGGGTATGAGTTAACTTTCTTTCGACGCGCGTTAACTCCACAAGTTACACTTGCCTCTAATTCGCAATGGCGTAGTAATCAAGTATATTTTGCTCACTTTACTATCAGTGATATCGCGGCTAATAAATTTTATCCAAAAGAACAATTTAGTCGTGGGGCAGCTAATATTGCTAATGCACAGTCTGAACCTTATGGAGTCTGGTTAAATAATTGGTCTGTGTCAGAAATGGCGCCTGGTAAAGTTCAACTAAAAGCACAAACTGATAAAGTTAGTTTGAATTTAGTACTAGAGCAAACAATTCCACCTGTATTACAAGGGGATAAAGGTTACAGTCGTAAAGGTGTAGAACCTGGAAATGCATCTTATTATTATTCGATAGTGCAGCAGAAAACTGCTGGAACTGTAACGGTAGAAGATAAAAGTTACGAAGTTACGGGTAAAAGTTGGAAAGACCACGAGTTTTCTACTAGTTTCTTGAGTAAAGGTGATATTGGTTGGGATTGGTTTTCTTTACAGTTAAATAACGATACGGCTTTAATGCTGTATTTGCTGCGTCGTGAAGATGGAACAATTGAACCACTTTCTAGTGGGAATTTTATTGCTGCTGATGGAAGTGTTCAAAAATTGGCGCCAACAGATTGGCAAATAGAAGTTTTAGATACTTGGAAAAGTTCAAATAATGGCGCCAAATATCCATCAAAATGGCGGATTAATATTCCATCGTTAGATTTATTTTTGGAAGGAAAACCGTTAATGGCTAATCAAGAATTAGATATTTCCACTGTTTATTGGGAAGGTGCGGTTGGTTTTAATGGTGAGATGAAAGGGGAAAAGGTTGAGGCGAAGGGTTATGTGGAACTTACTGGTTATGCTGATAATGGTTTGAGTGACGTCTTGTAGTATAGGGGAGAGATTGGCAACGGATATAGCGGATGTAACGGATGAAGTTTTAAACCCTTTGTGACTTTGTGGTTCAAAATAAATAAACCACAAAGAACACGCTCGTACACGAAGAAAGAAGATTAAGTTAGTACTTTAATATAGTTGAAAGTGCTAAAAATATGCAAATAGATTTATGCTAGCTAGGTGTAGGATAATGGAAAGAAATATATTGATGCCTTTTGAATAAAATTATATGGATACTATTAAATACTTACTTTCAGAAAATCAAATGCCTGATTCGTGGTATAATATCCAGGCTGATTTACCTGAGCCAATGCCACCTGTGTTGCATCCTGGTACGGGTAAGTTAATTACTCCTGGTGATTTGGAACCACTGTTTCCAATGCAGTTAATTGAGCAGGAAGTTAGTACTGAGCGTTTTATTGAAATTCCAGAGCAAGTACAATCTATCTACCGTCAATGGCGCCCAACTCCTCTTTATCGCGCACGACGTTTAGAAAAAGCGTTAGATACTCCAGCTAAAATTTATTATAAATATGAAGGTACTAGTCCTGCTGGTAGTCATAAACCAAATACGGCTATTCCTCAAGCTTATTACAACAAAATTGCGGGTACAAAACGTTTAACAACTGAAACCGGAGCAGGACAGTGGGGTTCTTCACTGTTGCTGGCGCCTTTTTTGGTTTAGATGTTGAAGTTTATATGGTTAAGGTTAGCTACCATCAAAAGCCTTATCGTCGAGCATTTATGGAATCTTACGGCGCCAAAGTTATTGCTAGTCCGAGTAATGAAACTGAGTCGGGACGTAAAATACTTCAGGAATATCCTAATAGTACTGGTAGTTTGGGCATTGCTATTAGCGAAGCGGTGGAAATGGCGGTACAAGATGCCGAAACTAAATATGCTTTGGGTAGTGTTCTAAATCATGTGCTACTGCATCAAACTGTTATTGGTATTGAGACGTTAGCTCAATTAGAAATGGCTAGTGATTATCCTGATATTATTGTTGGCTGTACTGGTGGTGGTAGTAATTTTGCTGGTATTGCTTTTCCGTTTATGGGCGCCAAGCTTCGTGGTGAAAAACAAGATATTAAGTTTGTTGCTGTAGAACCTGCTGCTTGTCCGACTTTAACTAAAGGTAAGTATGCTTATGATTTTGGTGATACGGCACATTTAACACCTATGGTAAAAATGCATACTTTAGGTAGCACTTTCATACCTACAGGAATTCATGCGGGTGGATTACGTTATCACGGGATGGCGCCTTTGTTAAGTCATATTGTTGAGTTGGGTTTAGTTGAGCCAAAAGCATATGGACAGCTTGATTGTTTTGCTGCTGGCTTAAGTTTTGCACGTGCAGAAGGTATTTTGCCTGCTCCTGAAGCTAATCATGCTGTGAAAGGCGCCATTGATGAAGCGTTGCGTTGTAAGGAAGAAGGTGTGAGTAAGACTATTTTGTTTAATTTATGCGGTCATGGTCATTTTGATATGCAGGCTTATATGGATTATCAAGCAGGATTGTTGGTTGATTTGGAATACAGTTCGGAAGAGATTGGGATGGCTTTGGCTGGGTTGCCTGCTGTTGGTTAGATGGGACTTTAAGCTGCTGTTTGAGTGTAAATGCTGGTATACATAATTTATAAATGGTTGATAAACTGAGTGTGGTGAGAAGTTCTCTTTTACATACTTGTATACTTCATGTTCCTTTTTATCGAAATTGCAAGAGTCTAGTACATTGCTTAAATAAGCATAGTTTGTAATTACTAGATCAGGTTGATTATGCTGAACTCGTGAGTGAATATATTCAATTTCTTCAGGTATTGCTGTGACTGATTATTTAATTTAAAAGATTTTACGTCATTTGTAAATATATTTAAACATATTTAAAGAGACGCAAAATTTTGCGTCTCTACATTGCCTAAAATATTAAGGTGGCGCCAATGATGTTATGCAATAATTACTGGCTTGTTACCAATTATTGCATCTGGGGTTTTTTCTTGCACTTCTTTCTCAAACAAACTCAACGCGCGTAATGCTGCTTGGTCCATGTCATAATATTTGTACTCTGCCAAGCGTCCAGCAAATATTACTGAACCATTGAGTTTACTCGCTTCTTTGAGATACAGTTCATAACGTGCGCGGTTTTCTTCGCGTGGAACTGGATAATATGGGTCGTTAATACCAGGAACGTATGCTTGCGGATATTCTTTAACTAAAGTTGTTTTGGGAGATGTTTGTCCTGAAAGATATTTTTGCTCGGTGATGCGAGTGATATCGTATTCGTTAGGATAGTTAACTGTGCCAACTTCTTGATAGTGTTCTTGGTCTAAGGTTTCAAAAGAAAACCGTAAACTTCGATATGGCAGTTCTCCATACATGTAGTCAAAGAATGTATCGATAGGGCCTGTGTAAACCATGCGGTTAAACTTGATGTCGTTGATGACTTCGCGATAGTCAGCGTTGAGAAGTACTTTGATATTAGGGTGCGCTAACATTTTGCGGAACATTTCGGTGTAACCATACTTTGGCATTGCTTGGTATGGGTCTTGGAAGTAGCGGTCATCACGACTGATATATACTGGTACTCTTCCGGTTACTGCTCGGTCGAGTTCTTCGGGTTTTAGTTCCCACTGTTTAATAGTGTAACGAACAAAGACGTTATCGTAAATGTAGTTTGCTAAAAATTCGAGTTCACCGTTTGCGCTTTCACGTAGTTTGAGAATGGGGACTTTGACACCAAACCCAAAATTCTCTAGCAGTTTTTCTTCGAGTTTTTCAGCGTATTTGGGTGGGAAAAGTGCGTAGAGTGAATTTAAGTTGAAAGGTATTGGTACTTTTTTACCTTCAACGACTCCTAGTACATGATGAAAATATGGGCGCCATTCGGTAAATTGAGAGAGGTAGTCCCAAACTTTTTTTGATTTAGTGTGGAAGATATGCGGTCCGTACTTATGAACTAAAATACCATGTTCGTTGTAGTAATCGTATGCGTTACCACCGATGTGGTCGCGTTTATCCATAAGTAAGACACGCTGTCCTAGTTGGGATGCAATACGTTCAGCGAGAACGCACCCAGAAAAACCTGCTCCCACTATTAACCAATCTACTTTCATGCTTTCGTTATTCCTAGTAATTTAGCTTTGACGAGGTTCAAGGTATTGTTGCCAGAATTTTAGAGATGTCAGTTCACCCTTTGCTTGCTGCCATTGCTTATTGATATTCGACCATCGCAAACTACTTTTAATTATCGACTTTATCCAAGCTGATAAAATACTAAACGCTGCTTGGTTATCTAGCTCGTTCTGATACAAAACAGGCATGTCATTTACCTTAAATATAATGCGTTTTTTGGTAAATGCTTTGCAAATAGAGTCTCGGTCTTCTTCAACTCTAGGATAGTTAATAAATGCACTTTCATCGCGAATCATAAAGTTTGGCAATAAATGTCCATTCAGAGTTAGTAAGGTTAGGAGCTTTTGAGCTTTGCTAACTTTAGTTATTTTGTAATCTTTGTCAAGATTAACGGATGAAGGTACTGACGTTTGAGTTTTATGACTTTTGCTATATCCACAAATTTCACTGTGTAGAATCTCTGAATCTTTTTGCTTGATGAAATTGGGACCTTCTAGAAAATCATTAAACGCTTGAATATATATTTGTGCGGTGTTGTAGTTAAATATCAGTAAATTGTAAATAACTGCTCCTGATAAATTTTTTAAAGCAGACCAGTATTTTGAATACCCGTATATAGCATCTGTAATCATCATATTACGCAAACAGTAATATGCATCCCATCCAGGATTTTTTGCATAAAAAGGTTCGTGCCATACAGCAATAGAAGGAAATGCGACTATAGAGTTTTTCAAATATTGCTTAATTCGTAAACCGTATTCCATATCATCTGTTTTGATAAAGAATGGTAACGGGAGTCCTATTTCATCAACTATTTCTTTGGAAAAAGCAAAAAACCAAAAACCACCATAATCAACATCTTCTTCTACCAAAAGCGAGTTTAATACTGAAGAGTCGCGTATATCAACTTCATGTTTGAGAGGAACAACTGCGTAATTCGTGTCCTTAATTTCTCCTTCATCACTCTTACATTTATTATAAAGGGCGCCTGCTTCATACAACGAATATTTCTTATGCAAGTCCAGCATACTACCAGCTATTGCAAAGTCTTGTTTACCGTACTTGTACAAACCAAAAAGTCTATAAATTGCTTCGCTATCTAACTCAATGTCATCATCCATGAATAAGAAATGTGTATAAACACCTTCTTCTAACGCTTCGATTAACCCTTTGGTAAAACCACCACTACCACCAACATTACGGTTAGTAACTAGCTTGACTCTCGAATCATCGAACACTTCTTGATTAAGTGTTTTACCATTATCTATTACAAAAACTTTGAATTTTTCTGATTGCAATAAGCTATCTTTAGTGATTGCATCTACTGTCTTTTTGACATAAGCTTCTTTTTTGAAGGTACAGGTAATAATCGCTAGTGAAACATCGCGCATTTGTTCTTGCTGAGTTATTAACGACCCTTCTATAAAACTACCTTGTTCGCTCAAACAAGTTATTTCTAAATAAATTCTACCAGCGTCCGGCGCCGAATTGAACTGCGGCAAACTCAACTCAACGTAATTCGATAAATCTTGATTTTCAACTCTTTCAGTTCTGATGAGTTGTTTTTTATCTCCAACTTCTCTATAGGCTATAATTTCAAAGGTGCCTATTAGTTTGAGTTGATATACTAGTTCGTTAAGAGTTGTATACTTGGTGTAGAAAGTCTCGTATATAGAGTTAAAGTAAGTATTGAAGGATATGGTGTCATTTTGGTGTAAAGAAATTATTGAGCCTTCTGCATCAAACTTAATTGATGTACTATCACCTAATTTAACGTATAAATCAGCTACTTCTATAGATTGAGGTAGTTGTAATCTGTTAACTACTTGCATTGTCATCTTCTCCTAAAGTTATATTTCGTTGAAACACGAGACAATAAGGAATATTAATGTTTAGAATTTTGTAAAGCCTCAAAAGGAAATTGATTTACATGATTAATATCATTCATACTGTATTCTTCTAAATCGTATTTGACATCCCAAAGTAAACAACCTTGACCAGTAGATTGTACAAAACTCCAATTGCGATTACCAATAGCGCTATTACTAATTATAAAAAAGAGTCCCGATTCAACGTAATCTAAAAGCTTGGTTGCCGGAATTGCCAAGATTAAATCAATAGAATACTTTCCTTGTGCCAAGCTCATTTCTGGTAATTTACACCGAATTGTCACTCGACTACCTGGTTCTCCCTCAATTTCCCAATCTTTGCTAAGTCCACTAGGTGAAAACGCAATTGGTAAATCTTGAGCATCACGCAGTAATAACTCAACACTAAAAGTAACTTGTTTTGATATCTCAACAACTATCACAAGTTCGCTGTCTCGGTCTCCAAACAAGAACTCTTCAGTTCTTTCGCCATTTCTCAACAACCAAGCATCCACAATTTTTACATCTTTTGGCTTAACTCGGCGCCGTGAAAAGTCCAAACTATTTTCTTGACTGCTGACAGAATCTGACGACATATACATTTGTATTGCTTTAGCGCAGTCTCCTTGATAAAGCATACGTCCTTGTTTCATAAACAAACCTTTATTACAAAGTTTGCTCACCGCTGCCATATTATGACTAACAAACAGTACAGTTCGTCCCTCCTTGGTAGCAACATCACCCATTTTGCCTAAACATTTTTTCTGAAACTGAGCATCTCCCACTGCTAAGACTTCATCGACTATTAAAATTTCTGGTTCCAAATGTGCTGCGACTGCAAAAGCAAGACGTACATACATACCAGAAGAATATCTTTTAACAGGGGTATCGAGAAACTTTTCAATTTCAGCAAATGCGACAATTTCATCAAACTTACGCTGAATTTCAACTCTGCTCATTCCCAAAATTGCACCATTGAGATAAATATTTTCTCGACCTGTTAATTCTGGGTGAAAACCTGTTCCAACTTCGAGTAAGCTGGCGACACGTCCTTTAATACGAATAGAACCGCTAGTTGGTTCAGTAATTCGACTTAATATTTTTAATAGTGTTGATTTTCCTGCACCGTTACGTCCAATAACACCAATTGTATCTCCCTGATTAATTTCAAACGATACATTTTCAAGTGCCCAAAATTCTTCCCGTTCTGATTGCGTTTCTTTTTTGACATTTGGGTTGACTAAGCTAGCAATAGACTTTGCCGCATCTGTAATGGCGCCGCGAAGTGTTTTATAACTATCTTGTTGGTGTTGAATAACGTATTTTTTACTTAAATTGTCAACTTTTATTACAGGTTTAGACATATGATTGATTTAAAATTTAAATTACATCAGCAAATGTACGTTCCATACGGCGGAAGTACCAAATACCACTTGCAAGTAATAACATTACTAGCGCAGTTGATAAAGCGAATCCTGGTAAATATATATTAGATTCCCCTCCTAATATTGCCCAACGAAACCCGTCAATTACACCTACCATTGGGTTTAGTGAATATAACAGGCGCCATTTTTCATCAATAACTTGACTGCTAAATCCAACTGGAGACACATATAAACCAAACTGTACTATGAACGGAACAATAATCCGAAAATCTCTATACTCTACATTTAACGCTGCTAACCATAACCCGGCGCCCATCGATGCCGCAAACGCAATAGCTATAAATAATGGTAGTGTCAGAATTCGCCAGTCGGGAATAAAGTTGTAATATGCCATCAAACCAAGTAGAATGATTCCCGATATCATAAAATCTACAAAGCTAACAATAACTGCACTTGTAGGAACTATTAATCTAGGAAAATAAACTTTGGATAGCAAGTTGGCATTATTAATCAAACTATTACTACATTCACTTAAGGCGCCTGAAAAAAACTGCCACGGTAGTAAACCCGCAAAAACCATGATGGGATATGGTGTCGTTCCTTCGCTAGGAAGTTTTGCGATGTTACTAAATACAAAGGTAAACACTATCATTGTTAAGAATGGACGTATTAATGCCCATGCCATACCAATAATAGTCTGCTTATAGCGAACTAAAATGTCACGCCATGCTAGAAAATAGAATAATTCTCTATACTTCCATAAGTCTCGCCAATATTGACCTTCGGTTCGACCCGCTTCAATTATAAGTTCTTTGGCTTGTTCCTTGGTTTTCATAAATTAGTACGATAGGGTTGAATTGTTCTAAAATTTTCTCGATGTCGTTTATCATTCTGTTGATACTAAATTTGGAAACCGCGTGGTTACGACAACGGGCGCCTAGTTGTGGGTCTTCTTGTCTCCAATTAATAATTTTATTCAAAGTATTTGCTAAGTCGGTTTCATTCCCTGGTTCAAAAAGTCCTCGCTGAAATTCTTCCGTCAAACTTTCGGGTATTCCTCCGGTACGACTTGCAACTACAGGTGTACCACATGCCATTGATTCTATAATCGAACGTGGGAATGGTTCCGACCATCGACTCGGCAGAACTGTTACATCACTCAGTTGATATAGACTTGTTGTATCACTTACATAACCAAGAAAGCTGACGTAATCTTGAATTCCTAAATTAATACTTAATTGTTCTAAGCTTGTTTGATATTCCTCTCCTAACAGTACAGGTTTACCCGCAATCAAAAGTTTAATTTGATTGACATTATTATTTGTTTTGGTAAGGTTATGTAATAAGGCAAAGGCATTTAATAAAATCTCTAATCCCTTTTCCTTGTCGAGTCTACCGACATAAGAAATTACACGGCAATTATCGGGAATATTCCATTGTTTTCGTTCTTGAAAGTTGGTAGTTGGTTTATACTTATCTAAATTAATGCCATTATGAACTACGTTAATTATATCTCCTTGATAGCCTTTTTGTACCCAATCGGCTTTGGTTTGTTTTGAAACAGCTATATATTGCTTAACTCCTTGAAGTCCAATTTTAATTTGAGTACTCAAATTAAGCATTGCAATATGGTGCTTTAATTCTTTAAAATCTAATTTTAGTTTTTGGCGCCATGTAGCTAATTGCGGTGGTGGCAGATGAAGATAGCAAACAAGCGGAATATTCAGAGCAAACGCGAGAATGCGACCTATAAAGGTATCTTGATACTGGTTACTCAAAACAATGCTGCTTTCTGATGTATATTCTGGCGCCGTACTAGTAATTTGATACTTGATTTGCAAAATACTAGTCAAAAATTTAATAATGTCTGAAGGACGATAAACTCGAAACTGTTTTACTTTTATAGTTTGAATACAAAACTTTTGATATTGTTCCAACAAGTTTTCTTCATCCGAGTAGAGCAGTACAATTTTATGCCCTCGTTGGGCTAAACCGCGACAAATATCGAATAATACTAACTCTTGTCCACCCCGCTGTGAAGTTGGTTTTTCTTCCAGAACAAATATATACATAAAAATACTTCCCTTTTATAAGAAACCGGGCTTCTTTATGAGACATTAAAACTTTTTAACAGAACTCGTTAGAAGCCCGGTCTCTCGATGTGCTTTGTAAAACTTAATATTATACGTTTCAAATCGCGCGTTAAATTTCGCACTCCGTTATAACCTTCATTACCAAATAAACGCATCATAAAGATGGCTAGATTTAGTCTCAAATAACTTTCCTTAAAAGAAACAAAGGGGTAATGTAAAAACGCTTGTTTCCGATATTTAATTGCGGTTTTTATATCTTTGTCATCAATTGCCAACCACGCAAATCCGATAAATAAACTTGCGTAAGCTTGATTTCTTAAATACAGTATATCTAACGGCGCCGTTGCAAATGCTCTTTCATAAACTGTTTGCAGTCCATGCATCATTTTATTACGGTTTTTAGTAACGTTGTATGGATGCTGTCGATAGTAGACTAAAGGTTCTTTTATAACACCAAACTCATACTTTTGAGCTATTCGTAGCCAAAAGTCTAAATCTTCAGCATGGGCAAGTTGTGTTTCAAAAGCACCTACATTTTCTATACATTGGCGCCGCACCATTGCGGAACTACCAGTTGATATAACATCCTTACCTAATAATTCCTTCCATATCATTCCCGATGCATGAGATGCAAAAATACGATTTATCGAATTTCCTAATTCATCTATTAATTTTGTCCAAGTGTAAACTACACCTACATTTACATATTTATCTAAATATTTTACTTGTTTCTCTAAATATTCCGGTACCCATAAATCATCAGCATCTAAAAATGCAATATATTCACCTTGACTATTGACAATACCTGTATTTCGTGCTGCTGATACACCTTGATTTGATTGTGTAATTAATCGAATTCGTGAATCATTTGATTGCGGCGCCCATTCAATAATAGAATCGGAACTACCATCATTAACAATTATGACTTCATAATCGGTGAAAGTTTGCTGCAACACACTATCTAAAGTTTGTGGCAGATACCTCATTGCATTGTAAGCTGGGATAATAACAGAAACTTTTGTCATACTTAACTCCTAACTCCTAACTCCTCACTCCTCACTCCTAACTTTTTATATGCTTCCACTGCCCGTAGTGCATATTGTTCCCAACTCAAGTCTTGAGATTTAAATGCAAGCGCATTTTGCTGTTTTTGAGCTAGTAATTCTGGGTTATTTGCAAGTTTTGTTAACAGTGAAGCAATAACTTCACTATTCGCTGGAGGAATAATATAACCTGCTGGATACTCATCTATATTATTTTCCAACTCAACTGGTGATGCATTATTAATACGCAATACATCTTCACCACCACTGTTTGTAGTGCAAATTAACGGTACACCACAGGCAATTGCTTGTAAGATGACATATGCAAATCCATCTTCAATACTAGGTAATACAAAGACACTGCTCTGATGGTAATATTCTGCTAACTTTGGTTCGGGAATGTGACCAATACACTTAACCCGTGAGTCTCCAGATGCAATTAGTTGTGCTGTTTCTGGTGTAGCACCTCCAATTAAACAAAGTTCACTATTGGGAATATTTGCTTGCATAAAACCTTCAACAAGATAATGTATTCCTTTGCGAACGCTAAGAGAACCAGCGTAAACAACACGAAATACATCATCAAGCTTAACTCCAGGTGAGAAGGTTTTTAAATTTGTACCAAAACGGTTATGAACTAAACGGTCTGAAGGAAATCCTTCTTCGATAAAACTACGTTCAGCAAAGTAGCTTGGAACTGCCACTTGATTTGCTAATTCATATTCAGCTAATTCTGTCTCAACTATTTGCGGATGAATTTCTGTACAGGATAGCCCAAATTTTTGATATTCTGCTTCTAATAATTTGGCTTGGTAGCTGATATGCGCTGAACTTCGCTCTAAAAGAAATGGTACATTATTTCGCTTTGCCCACTCAATTGCTGGAAGTGAGCAACTCGACCAACCATGAACTAATGTACTGCCTTCCAAATGGCGAACAGCTGCGGAGGCGAACATTTGATATATAGTAGGTAATGATTTACGAACTAATTTGGCGCCACCAACTTTTTCAATAGCTTTATTTAATAGTAATGTCAGGGGTAAGCTAACGACTTTATCATCAGGTACACCCCAACTGCGTGTTTTGAATTTAGGGTAGTTAGTTATAAGTCGGTGTAGGTAACCGTTTTTATGCAACTCGCGTGCGAGTTCTATTGCGTGCCATCTTCCACCGACTACTATAGATACTTTCATGGTCGATAAGGGGTTAGAAAAATATTTCGTTTGGTTTCCAGTTTTGTGTTGCGGGTGTGGATGTTTGGTTAGAAAGACGTTTTCTGAGTGCGTAAGCAAATTCTAAAAAACGGTTATAACCTCCTATACCCAAGTAACGCATTAATGCTATGGCGACACTTAGGCGCCAAAACTCTGGCGATAAAATTTGTTTGGGATCGTAACGTAAAGCAGAAGCGCGAAAATTTGCTGCGAGTTCAAAATCTTTGTCTTTGCTTTGCAATGCTTTCCAAGCTAGTACTAAATTAGCATGACCATAACTAGGCTTTTTCAAATGCTGAAGTTCGCTTGGTGCTGACTTGAAAGCACTTTTGATGACTTCATTAAAACCTAGCTGCATCTGGCGCCAATTTTTAGAAACGTTATTAGGATGCTGTCGGTAGTAGACTAATGGTTGTTTAATGACCGAAAACTCATAAACTGCGGCTATTCTAATCCACATTTCCCAGTCTTCGTTATATCGAATGTTTGTATTAAACAAACCAACTTTATTAAAACAACTGCGTCTAACTACAACTGAGGGACAGTCAATAATATTTTTAACAAGTAGTTTTGAGTATACATTACCATCAGCGCTTGGTTTCAGTAATCTACCTGTTGGTTGCCCTTGAGAATTCATCATTGCCGTCCAACTATAACTCAATGCAACTTTAGGATTATTGTCTAATTGGTCAACATGTGCTTCTAATTTGGTTGGCACCCATAAATCATCAGCGTCTAAAAGGGCGATATACTTACTTTGAGAAGCTAAAATGCCAGTATTACGTGCAGTTGATGCACCTTGATTTGGTTGTGAAATAAATTTAAACCGTGAATCTGTGATTTGAGAAGCCCATTGTTTGATATCATCTGAGCTTCCATCATCAACTAATATTACCTCAAAATCGGTAAAAGTTTGGCACCAGACACTTTGGAGAGTGTCTGGTAGATATTTCATCGCGTTATATGCTGGAATTACTATTGATACTTTTGGTATTGGCATATTCATGATAATTAACTCCTAATTTTTAAACAGACGCGACATGTCTCGTTTCTACATCTTTTCCCCATTGCCATCCTGCTACGGATACTAATGTCCATAAATAGAAAAATAATGTGGTATGGCTCCAAATATTTTCAGTTAACATTCCCACCATAATGGCTGATAGCATTGCAAGTAGAACTAAACATAAGTTTCTTTGTTTACTATTTGGTTGCGCTGTACGGAATATTTGTAATAAATATGTAAATAGTCCAATGAATAATAATATAAATGCAGCAAATCCGATTATTCCACCTTCTGCTAAAGCGCGGATATAATCGTTATGTGCATATGCATCAAAAACAGTTAATTGTTTACACGTTGCCAGTCCATATCCTAATATTGGTTGGTGTTCCCAAGCTTGTAGTAAAAATGTCCACTGTGCTATGCGCCAGTTAAAACTATTTCCGTCGCTTGCTGATAGTAAAATTGCACGTGATATATCTATGTTGGAGTTAAATAAGGGTGTACTTGCGAGTGATGCAAGACGCTGTTGTCCAAATTCTGTGCTGGCAAATAAGGCGATGGCTATTGCAAATAGTAAGGCGCCGCCAATAATTTTTGGTAAACTCAACTTTGGAACAATAAATACCAAAAGAAAAACACCAAGCATTGCTAAAGCAAACAAAGCTTTGGTTGCAACGTAGAAAAACGCTAATAGTCCCAGTAAGCACAACCAGTATAAGCGCTGCTTTGCTTTACCTAGTTTCCATAACGTTAACCCAATGAATAAAAGTAAAAATGTGGCGAATGTATTAGGGTGTCCTAATGTACCATTTACGCGCGATATACTTGCACCAATGGCGCCGTATTCATCTCCACCACCACCAAACATTGGAGGCAAAAGCGATGGTGCAAAGATTTGCATTAATGCAATAGTACTAGGTACAATTAAGGCTAAAAATAATCTTGAGACAATGATTTCTGGGTGAACTTTGTCTTTAAGCTGCAACATTAGCAAATAAACCATCAACCAAGAAAAAATTCGTACCCACTCACGTAAACTGGTTTGTAGTTGTGAAGCATCCGACCCTAAGCCACCTATAAACATTAGTACTAGCCATAAAGACTGTAAAGCGACCCAAGTGGCAAATATCCACCATAACTTTTCAGTAATTACTTGTTTTTTAGTTATTAGCTGCACTACTACATACAGCAGAGTCAAAGCGCTAACACCAATAGCAAACGCTGCTGGAAGTTGCATACCTGAAAATGGGTCGAGCGCACTTCGCAGTACTAATAATCCAATTGCAGCGACTTCAAACTGCATAAAGAAAAATGCAACAATTGGTACTGTCGCAAACCCGAGTCCCAAAAGCATTGGACTTGCACCTGCCATAAACCCAGACATGATAGCTATACTCACTCCTAAAAGTGAGACAAACAACGCTAGTAAATGGGAACGAGTACGAGTCAACATGGAGAGTTAGGAGTTAGGAGTTAAAAGGTAGAGTGCGTGACGCCACAACAATCGCAAGGTGAAACTAATTAACTAGTAGCGTCACGCACCTTACGAGTTAGGAGTTAAATTTTGGCTTTTAGACGTTTCATTTGATAACCGCTCATGGGATAGCGGTAATATTGTTCGGTTTGTGAAGTCATACCATTAACTACTACTCCAACAATAGGGATGTGATTGTTGTTTAATTCGGAAACTGCGCGTTGAAGTACTTCTTTAACAGTGATGTTCGGACGTGTTACCATTAGCACACCTTCGCATTGTTTGGCTAAGGTGGCTGTGTCGGCACAGGCGCTCAATGGAGGTGTGTCAATTATGACAAAATCATAGTTAGCGGCAGCTTCTGCTATGAGTTTTTTCATAGCTGCGGATTCGAGTATTTGCGATGGTCTTCCGTATATTCCGCCACATGTAAGTACTGAAAGATTTTCAATTTCGGTAGGCTGTACGGCTTCTTTTAAACTGATATTTCCTTCGACTATATCAGTGATACCTGGTTTCGCTGGCAGGTTAAAAATAGTATGTTGTACAGGGCGCCGTAAGTCAGCGTCGATTATTAAAGTTCGCCGTGATAACATTGCTGATACAGCAGCAAGGTGCGAAGCCACAATAGATTTGCCTTCACCGGAAATAGTACTACTTACTACTAATAGCTGTAGTTCAGAAGTACGAAATTCGAGTGATTTAAACAGCATTCGATATGGTTCGACCAAAGCGACGTTATCAAGAAAACCGTCAGCGGGTTCTAATGCTAATGTTTTAGCTGGTAAACGTGGTAATACACCAAGTAAAGGTAGTTTGAGTAATTCTTCAGCTTCAGAAGCATCATGTAGGGTGTTATCCATTACTTCTAAAAGGATAACCACACCTGTTGCTAACAGTAAACCGAAGGTGCCAGCAAGGGCAAGTACAACGTTAGGTTTGGGAGAACTAGCGATACTTGCTGCTTTTGCAGCTTGAATTACTTGCAGGGTACTAACTTTTTGCGCTTCGGCAATACGTGCTTCTTCAAATTTGGCTTGTAAAAATTTGAGTGATGCAGCAGCTTCTTCGCGTTTACGAATTAAAGCTGTAAGGGGTTGTTGTTGGAGGGGAAGTTGAGTGAGTCGGTTTCGGAGTTGGGCTATATTATTTTGGGTAAGCTGAAGCTTTTCCGCAACTGCCGCTCTTTCAATTTCATTTGTTATAAGTTGGGACGTTAAATCTTGGCTGATTGGGTCGCCCGCTATATTATTATTTGAATTATTGGCGCCAGATTCTGGAGCGACACGCGAGAGTTCTTGGGCATAAAGACTGCGGAGAGCATCGCGAGAAAGCAACATTTTAACGACAGTGGGATGACTATCAGTAAATTTTAACCGAGCCTCAATAAGTTGAGTCTCTTGCTCGGCAAGTTTGGCACGCAATTTTTGCAGTTCTTGGTCTTGACCACCGCGAACAGATTCATACGCTGTATCAAGTCCTTTGGCTTGGGTTACTTGACGCAACGACTCAAGACGTGAATTTGCTTCTTGAAGTTGGGTTGCAAGAGTACGCTGTTGGTCTTCAAGCGATGCCACACTTTGAACAAGGCTTTTGGTTTGTTCGTCAAAATCGACGATGCTACTTTGCTGACGATAATTATTTTCCGCCACTTCTGCTGCTTGAAGTTGGGTTCGCGCTTGCGGTAGCTGCTGCTGTAAAAATTGACGAACTTTGGTAGCTTCGGAACTTATCGATTTAATGTTATCGCGAATCGTCGCCATTGCTACGGCATTTGCATATGTTGCAGCAAGGTCTGGATTCTTTGATTGATAACTAATTTCGAGAATATTAGTCGCAGGAATAGTTTTGACTCTTATTCCTTGACTAAATTCATCGACGGTAAGTTTAGTTGATCCATTTTGCCCACCATCGGAATTTTCAGCTATCGCTAATGCTTGAGTTAGAATCCGCTCAGACTTAATTAACTCCGCTTGATTAGCAAGAGGGCTATTTCCTAGACTAGTTATTGATGTTTGTGATAAGTCGCGTCCTAAATCAGAGACACTCGTTCGTCTATCATCAAATATCAATCTTGATGAGCTTTCATATAGACGCGGAGTTACTTTCAAATAAGCAACCGCTCCACCAATTACCGCAGTAAAAGTAATTAAAGCAGGTAATCCACGCCGTTTTAAAACTAACAATACTGACCAAAAGCCCTTTTCCATTGCATATACCCTTATGGCTACTGTTTATAGTTAATTGTCATTCGTTATTGGTTTCCAGGAACCCGGTTTCTTATCGATAAATTGCAATCAAAACAACGACTTTTTACAGAAACGGGGTTTCTTTTTCAATGACGATAAATTGCAATCAAAACAACGATTTTTTATAGAACCGGGATTTCTTTTTGAATGACAAAAAACTAATACCATACTTACTTCTTTCCTGTTATACTGAAAAGTTCACTTTTTCTTGTCTCTAATGCACCTTCTGATAGAGGTGAATTGAGCAATTTTGTGTATAGTCGCATCGTATCAGAGGTGATTCGTTCCCAGCTATAGTTGTTTTGTAGATAAATTTGAGCATTTTTTGCCATTTTCGCACATTCTTGTGGATTCTGAATAGACCATTGAAGCGACTGTAAGCAAGAATCTACATTCCCAGCCTCAAATAGTATTCCACGTCCTGCTACTAATTGTTGATGGGGAGGAATATCGCTCGCAACAACAGGAATGCCTTCGCGCATGGCTTCGAGCATCGCTAAAGGTAATCCTTCGAGGTCAGAAGGTAGTGCAAATAACCCGGCGCCTCGTACAATCTCTGCAAGCCGCACACCTCGCAATTCTCCAGCAAAGACAATGTTCGGGTTGTTGGAAATTTTGTTTAATATCTCAGCAGTATAAGTTTTAGTGTCGCTGACACCACCAGCCAATACTAACTTCCATCCCGTTTGTTGTAATTTTGAAAATGCTTCGATAAGTAAATCAGGACGTTTTTCGGGAACCATTCTACCCAGGAATAGTATATAGCGTCCTTTTTCTAAACCCAACTCTTTACCATAATTGAACTGTGAGTCAGAGTCCGCATAAGATGCAGGAGCATTTGGGATATAAACAGTTTGCCTACCATAAGTCCGCTGGAAATAAGTCTGAAGCGCATTGGAAACAACAATAATACCATGAGCAAATTTGACGGCTGCTTGCTCACCCAGTTGTATCAGACCAGTCGAAAAACTTCCCCATTTTGCTCTTTGCCAGTCAAGTCCCTGACAAGTAACAACAATTTTAGAATTTGAAGCAATGCGCGGTAAACATGTAAATAACGATGGACCAAGCGCGTGAAAGTGAATTATATCGTAGTGACTAGTAGAAGAAGCAACGGCGCCGAGAGCAGAAGTGACGAAAGCATCAATTCCACGCATTTTCAAGCCAGGTAAAGGTATAACGTTAACCCCTTTATAGTCATAACGTTTACCCAATTTAGTTTCTGTATAGGAAGCGCGAGCGAATAAATCGACACTGCAACCCTGAGTAACCATACGTGGATAAAGTTCCGCACAGTAATGCTCAATCCCACCTTGTAAAGGCGGTAGACCCTTTGCACCAATAACAGCTATTCTCATAACTCAAGTAAAATAAATAACTCAAAGTGTACTCATGAACTTAGCAACATTACTTTTTATTATTCTTCTTCTTTTTGCCTCCTAGTTAATTCAACTGTGTTGAATTTGATTGTTCGTTTCGATTAGTTCAAATAAACGAGTTCTATCTCTAACATATAAATTATGCAATTCAATGAATTGACTAATTTGTAGGTATTTCTTGTAAAACTCGTACTTTTTTACTCCAGATAAGCAACATATCAGCGTAAACCTCATTTACAACAGTGCGGGCAGCGTATGGACGAGCAACGCGCGTGCAAGCTTCTTGCGAGAAGTTATCACTTTTACTTAAAACTTGATGCAGTGCAGAAGCAATACATTCTGGAGTTCGTTCATTACAAACTACTCCACTGTCATGAGTTAATAGTAATGGCGTTTCTCCGGTTTGTGTGGTAACAACTGGAGTTCCACAAGCAAGAGCTTCCAAAGCAACCAATGGTAAACCCTCGTATGCGCTACTCAAAGCAAATACATCACAAATGCGCTGTAAATCTGCCAACTCAGCTTGATTTAAAGCTCCCAACATTGTGACAAAGTTTGTTAAACCTAAATTATCTATATGATCCCGCAGTTGTGGCGCCAACTCACCTTCACCAACGATTAATAAATGAACGTCTTGTTCATGTGACTGGCTATTTAATTGTTTTTTCATAAGAGATAACGCCTGTACAAGTAACACAGGGTCTTTCTGAGGATGCAACCTACCAGCAAACAAAATAAATTTCGTTTGTTCCTTTTTACCGAACTTTCGAGCTAACTCGCGTTTCATAGACGCGCGTTCATGATGATGCAATGGATAAAAAACTTCGTCATCAAAGGAATTTTTAATGTAAGCTATACGGTCACTCAAATTAGGATAGTGCTGTTGATAAAATTGTGCCGACTTAGTATTGCACGACAAAATTTGATTAAACTGACGCACTAATAAACTTTCAAGAGCAAAATAAACTTTTGGGAACCTTCGCCAAAGAATCGCCTTCTTATCGCCTTCTGCTTTCATTTGCGCGTGAATATCATTGTGGATAAACAACGTTTTTTCACCTTGCCAATGCCAAGTAGCTAAAGTTGGCTCCAAACGATGAAAATGCATGAAATCAGAAGCGAAATTACGTCCCAACAAAGCCGCAGTATACTTAACTGTTGTCGGGATCAAATTCCTAACATTATCATTCTCTAAAGCGAATAAAGGCAGAAATTTTATCGATCTACCAGCAAAAACAGCTTCTTGCCACTCACCGATATTTTTATCTCCTTTATCTCCTGTCCCAACAAGTCTGACCTCAAAATCATTGGGTGCGTACTTGATAAAAAGTCTAATTAGAGTCTGAATTCCTCCGATAGTACTGTTCCAAGGATTGAATTGGTAAAAAATTGTTAGAACTGGTTTACGCATCATAACAACCTTGGATAATCGTGAAAACACATAGAAGGATTCTCACCTTCATAATTAGCACACAGAAGCTTGCTGTTTTTACATATAAACTTTATCACACTTTTAAAGTCCTAATCGCTTCACACTTTATTTGCACTTTTTTCGCCTAATCTTCATGAAAACTTGATACTCATAGTATATTTTTTATCTTCAATATAGATTGAAACCGAATATTTTGCACAAAAAGAGTGTACTTGTATACTTTTTGAAGATATCACCCTTAGAGGTTTACAAGAACTTTATATTTAAGTTATTGTCAAGTATGTATGCTTTAAAAAGTATAAATTAGTACTTTTTGGCGATCAATCCTGAATGCTAAAATAGCTGAGAAGCTTATTTTGCAAGGGTTTTGCTTTTTTGGTGAAAATTGTGAGTTGTATAAGTATGAACCAACAAGTAGCGGTGTATTTTAATAAAAGAATAATTGAGTAAAATTAACTTCTGACTTTTGATAGGTATTTTTATATAATTTTTCTACATTCTTGTGATTTACTTAACTCGTTAGATGCTTGACAACTGGTAGAATTTCTCACATTAATGTTTAAGGTTTGATTATACTACTTGCTAGCTATGTATACTCGTGGTTTGTGGCATAAATTGATAAAAACCATCAAATCTATTGATGATTAGGGATGTAACAGATAGATAGTTCGTCAAGTTGTTAGGCGCCTTTTTTTTATAGGCAGGCAAAGTATATTAAGCAGAAAGGAGTGGCATACAGTCGAGTACTATTTTATGAATCACCCACTTGGGTGAACCAAGCGGGGGAAGCATCAATAACGGAGTGTATTGTATATTTGGTGCAGCATAACAAAGGCAGAAGTAGACAGTTACAGTGCGTTCAAACCCTTATGCACAGGTTATAAACATGCGCTCAATCCTCAAAATCGTAAAACAGGCGATTGAAACTGGATATATTAGTAATATAGAAATTCAGCAATTGCAAAATTTACTCAAATATAGTCATTATCAAGAAGATATAGACGCTTTGATGGAATTACATCAAGCTGTAGCCACAGGAAGTGTTAGACAAGTTAACGAACACAAAAAACCAGCTATGAAAAAACATCATCGCGGCATCGTAAAAATGAAACTTGTATGCCAAACTACATTTGCTGCTGTAATTGTAGGTACTATAGTTTTCGCGATGCCAAAATCTGAACAATCTGTTTTAAACAACGAAGTTAGAACGATGGATGTTTGGCAACAGTAAGAGAGTCATAGTAAGGTGGGCACTGCCCACCGTACATAATACCTATTCCTTCTTCTCTGACCTTGCCTCCAAACTTTCTAAGCGACTTCGTAGCTCTTGATTTTGTTGTTTGAGTTGGTCTAATTCTTGACGCAACGAATCTAGTCCGTTCTCTTTGCCAATTTTTTGAAGAAGTTGGATTATTTCTTCATCCGCAAACCGTCGAACTCGACCGTCAGGAGTTTGACGGGCTAAATTTTCCAAAATAGTCATAGCTTTCTGGTTTTCCATCTGCCCCAAAGCAACAACTACTGCTACTTGTGTTAGAAAGAAACTATCGCGTGCAAGCTCGGTTAATCTCTCCAGTATTCGTTCCAAGTTAGTAGCATTTTGACCAACGGATATTTTCCCTAATGCCCGAATTGCTGATAAACGCAACGGTTGAGGGGTGCCAAGCTTCGTATATTCCAGTATCAAATCTAACGCCGCTTCAGAGGTTTTGATTTCACTGAGTCCAGCTATGGCGCCACTGCGAACGACTTCGTTCCAACCAGCTTTATCTTCTAAAACAGATTTGAGTACTTTAATAACTTTTTCATATGAGGGCTTTTCGTCACCCGTCGCACCAGCAATTGCTCCGATACTACGACAAGCAGCAGCTTCGACGTAATAACTAGCATCTCCTTCTTTAACTACCGATTTAAGGGCTTTGTAGCTGGAGTAAGTTTTAATTTTACCAAGCGCTTCGACGACAGCACGACGTACATAAGGACTATCATCTTTTAAACCAGGTATAAGAAAATCAAAATTTTGGTCGAGGTATATATTTGCAATTTGTTTCGCTACCTCCGCCCGTACACCCCAAAATGAGTCATTCTTCAACGCTCTGCCAAGTGCTTTAAGCGACTCCAAACCACCCTTTTTAGCAAGGGCAACAGCAGCATAAATTCGGGAAGTTGGATGTGGGTCAAACTCAAGCTGTGCCTTTAGTTCAGGTATTGGATATTCTAAACAGACAGTTTTGAGATAATTATTGCCTACATCAAAACTAATAAATAAAGGTTTTTCGGCAAGCGGGAAATAAAAGCTTTGCTCTTGCTCATGAATTCGCACGGTAAATGTAGAGACGCGATTAATCGCGTCTCTACACGCCACATCATCATTTTTTACACCAAACCCAATAGGAATTTTTAGGTCAAACAAATCAGGTTGAGTTTGCTTTACTGTTACCTTTGCAAGGTTGGCATCACTATCCCACGAGTAAGTAACATGATAATCTGGATGTCCTCCGCGATATACGTACTGGTCGAACAGAAACATTAAATTTCGTCCAGTCGATTTTTCTATTGCCCGCAATAAATCTATCGTCTCGACTGTTTTATGAGCATTATCCTGTACGAACGTTTGTATAGCTTTCCAAAATAAATCCTCGCCTAATTCAGTGCGTATCATGTGATAAACACAGGCGCCTTTTTCGTAGATGTGGCGGTCATAAAGTTCGATAGCTTCGCGGTAAACATGTGTTACCATTGGGCGCCGATAACGTTCGGCATCTTCAGAGAGATAACTACGTGCGTCATTTAAGCGATAATAAGCAGCATCCTCGGCGCCATACTCTTGTTCAGTCCACATAGTCTCAGAGTACGTTGCCATACCCTCCTTAACCCAAGCGTGTGACCAATGTTTAATAACGATTAAATCACCAAACCATTGGTGTGCAAGTTCGTGGACAACCAAGCTTTCGGTGTTGCGGTTGTCGAGTGCTGCTACTTCGTCGAGTAGACATCTATCAGTTAAAACTGTGGTAGAGGTATTTTCCATACCTCCAAATATGAAGTCATCGACGCAAACCTGAGCATATTTGGGAAAAGGATAAGGATAACCATACTTTTGGCTCAAAAACTCTATCATTCGAGGAGTTTTGCCCATACTACGCACAGCATCTGCTTCGCGACCTTTTTCAACGTAGTAAGTTACTGGTTTACCATTCCACTGGTCACGAATTTCAGCAAAATCCCCCACCGTTAATGTCATTAAATAAGTTGGGTGAATTTCTTTCTGTAACCAATGATAGATTTTATAATCGTCAGCGTCTGAACTAGTACTAATTAACTCACCATTAGAAATGGCAATATATGGCTTAGGTATACGAACCCGAATTTCACTTGTAGATAATTGTCCTGGGTAATCAAAACAGGGGAACCAGAAGCGTGAATCTTCGTCTTCCCCTTGAGTCCAGACTTGTATGGGTTTATTAGGATAATGCTTATCAGGCTTGATAAAGTAAATACCACGCAGCGGTGTAGTACATGAGTATTTAACACTAATGTTGATTAGTTTCCCAGCTTCTGTGGGTGAGTCGAGGTGAACAAAAAGCTGCTCGCCATCGTAATCAAACTTTTGCGATTGTGCATCGACTTCCACACCTTCGATATTGAGGTTAACAGCATCGAGGGTTAGGCTGTGAAGGCTATCGCGAATTGGTTTGAGCCTGATAGTGCAAGTTCCGTGATAACTCTGTTTGGTTACATCAAGGTTGATGTCAAGAAATATGTGTTCAACCTGTCCGGGACGGTCAGGTGTGTAATGCGGTTTAGCTCCTGGTAACTCAAAAGACTTATAACGGCTTTTTTCTGTATCAAAATAAAACTGCGACATCGACGTTAAGTGACCTTAATAATCCTGATTTAACGAAATTCTCTTAAAAGAAACAGCAATTGCTGCTACCAAGTTTGGTGATTAGCAGGTTATTGACAAATTACTTGCCTGCCCTTACCAATCAATAAAGTAGAAGTACCCTATCGATACCTGTATAACTTAAAATAACTGGTTTATGTTGTTTTAAGCATGGTGAGTTTTGATATGGGTAGTAAACGTGCATTGACAATATCCAACGGAAATGCGGATTTGCGTGTTTTGCACTTGAAGTAGTATTTTGGAACAGATTTTAGCCCTTCTCAGTTTGAGGGAATACTAATTTTATCAGTAGTTACCGCTAAATTAGTGAAGCTGAAAAAGAAATCCATATATTTTGTGCGCTTACGTTGACCCAAAAGCAATTCGACGATTTGAGAAAACAAGGATAGACAACAATGCCTGAAAGTAAGTCAAAATTTTTAATTCCAGCGATTGGTGCTGCGGCTGTAGCAGTTGGTGGTATCGCTGCCTACATGTATTTTTTCAAGGGTCCTTCTGGTGATAGTTCTGGCGCCATAGCGAGCGCGCGGGTAGTTCCATCGGATGCACTGGTAGCTACATATATTACAACTGACCCACAAGCTTGGTCTAAACTGCAACAGTTTGGTACACCAGAAGCTCAAAAAGTTGTAACTAACTCATTAGAAGCTTTTAATAAGACAACATTAGCTGATGGTAATATTTCATACGAAAAAGACTTAAAGCCTTGGATGGGTGGTGTAATGGTAGCGCTTCTACCATCAAATCCAGTAAAACCGACTCAAGCAACTCCTCAAGCAATCCAAGAACCAAACGTTTTGATGGTAGTTGGGATTAAAGACAAAGTTAGCGCTTTAAATCTTGCAAATCGCTTAAAATCGCAAAAAGACGTAAAAAGCCAAGAAATTGATTATAAGGGTGAAAAAATCACCGAAACCCAAGGACAGGGTAAACCTACATACAGCGCTATTGTAAACAATAATAATTACTTAGTATTCTCCCAAGATAAAAGAGCCATCGAACAAGCTATAGATACCGTTAAAGGTGAACCCTCATTTGCGAGTAAACAAGGCGCCAGCGAAATTTTGAGCAAAGGTGTCGATGTTCAAAACGCAGTTGCTCAGATATATGTGCCAGATTATGCCAGTATGTTTGAGCAGTTAATCAAAAATAGTTCTCAAGCAAACCAGATACCTCGCCAAACGTTAGACCAGCTAAAGCAAGTGAAATCAATGGTTGCAGGTATTGGTATTGATAATGACGGCGTGCGGATGAAAGCTGTAGCTAACATCGACCCCAAACTTTTAAAGTATAAATATGAACCAAGTTCTTCTACAGTAGTTTCTCAGTTCCCAGCAAATACACTCGCTTTGGTCAGTGGACAAGGAATTAGCCGCTGGTGGAAAGCAGTTACCGAAGAATCTAAAAATTATCCAGAACTGAACCAAGCACTTCAGCAAGCGCGGGGACAACTTCAATCTGTAAGTATAGATTTAGACAAAGATGTTTTTGGTTGGATGGATGGCGAATTTGGATTAGCAGCAATACCTTCTGACCAAGGAGTCTTAGCAGGTTTTGGATTTGGCGGCGCCTTTGTATTTGACACAAACGACCGCAAAACAGCCGAAGCAACTTTTTCAAAAATCGACAATATAGTTAAAACACAAAACGTAAATGTGCAAGCACGTAAAACAGGTGATAGAGACATAACCGAGTGGCAAATACCCAACCAAGGTGGACTATTAGCACATGGTTGGCTTGACCAAGACACAGTATTTATAGCACTAGGTGGCCCCATCGCCGATACCCTCGCAGTTCAAGGCAAACAACCTTTAGACAATAGCGACTCATTCAAAGCCATTACAGGGTCATTACAAAGACCCAACGGTGGATACTTATATATAGATATGGATAAAACCATGTCAATAGTCAACAAATTCGCAACCGCTGGACGCCCAATACCACCCGACACAGCAGCAATTCTCAACTCAATTCGTGGAATAGGGGTAACAGCCAATAGTAACAACGAATCAAGAACCCAAATGGAAATGTTGTTATCACTCAAACCAAAAACCGCAAAATAGGCAACGGATGTAACGGATGAGTTATTCCTTAACGTAGCATAGGCGTCCCGCTTGTGCTACTTGTTTGCGTAAACCAGTAGTACCAATTTCCGACGTTTAAATACAAATTTACTTAACATACCTGTTCATACTCGTGTAATAACAGTCAGCTGAAATACACGCTTTCTCACCTTTTTCAAAAAGCGGCTTTAGATTAGCATTGATTTTATTGAGATTTTGAAACCTTTTCCTAAAAAGAAGCGAATTTTATGACTGCTGCTGTTAAAAAGACTCCAGATATGGCATCACGCTTGGTAAATGGAGTACTAGCGATTAAACCTTTGGCTGATTTTGCTAAACACCAAGCGCGTCAAATGATGATAAAACGCGCGCATGAAATTGGTGTACCTTGGAAAAATGAAGTTGATTTACTAAAAGCGCGCGATTGGCAAGCTGATTTAGCTCAAGTTAAAAACCCAAATTTATCATACCCAGAATATTACCTAACTTCCTTCCATGCTTACTCTAGTGGTAATATGAGTTGGCTTGCAGCTTTTGAAGTGGAATCTGCCGCATACGCAGTCCATGCAAAAATCTGGCAAGATGCAGGCGCCCAAGGTGATACAAAACTGCGCCAAAATTATCATAATATTCTTAAAAAGCATATAGCAAACCCACCTCAAACTATTCTCGACATGGGGTGTAGTGTTGGTATGAGTACTTTTGCTCTACAAGATTTATATCCAAACGCACAAGTTACAGGTTTAGACTTATCACCTTACTTTTTGGCTGTTGCTCATTATCGCACACAGGAGCGAGAAGCAAAAATCAACTGGGTTCATGCAGCAGCTGAGTCAACTGGTTTACCCGATGCTTCGTTTGATTTAGTTTCAATATTTCTTGTTTGTCACGAATTACCACAAACTGCCACTAAACAAATTTTTGCTGAAGCGCGGAGGTTATTGCGTCCGAACGGTCATTTAGCAATAATGGACATGAATCCGAAGGCAGAAGCATTTAAAATGATGCCTCCTTATGTATTTACATTGCTCAAAAGTACAGAACCTTATTTGGATGATTATTTTAGCTTGAATATAGAACAAGCATTAATTGAAGCAGGTTTTACGGCGCCTATCATTGCTTCTAATAGTCCTCGTCACCGTACTGTTATCGCTAAAGTGCTGTAGTTGTAAGGTGCTGTAGTTGTAAAGTGCTGTAGTTGTAAGGTGGGCACTGCCCACCCTACAAATAAAATGCGATGCCTATCCTAAGCTCTGTTATCTATACTTGTGCTAACACTGGTTGGTTTTCTGTTGTAGAAGGTATGTCTTGTTGAAAATTATTGCAGTAGATTTCACAGGAGTTGTTGGGACTCTCAATGAGTTTAATTTTGTGAAGACTAGCGCCTATATTTTGAATTGGTGCCCGTAGTACATTACTTATATAGAGTGCAATGTTTTCGGCAGTAGGTACTACTTCGCTAAAGTAAGCAATATCTTTGTTGAGGAAGGTATGGTCAAAGGGTTCTACAGCATAATCTTCAATTACTTTTTGTAGGGCGCCTAAATCAACTAACATACCTGTACGTTTGTCAATATCACCTTTAACGGTCACTTCTAAATGGTAATTATGCCCATGACCGTTCGGACGCGCGCATTTGCCGTAAATCTCAAAGTTTTTTTCGTCACTTAAGCTTGGATGTGCCAAACGGTGTGCGGCACTAAAGTGAGTACTGACGGTGAGATAACCTTCCATTGCATTGCCCATATAATCTGCCCAAAGTTCAGGATGTTCAAATAGTTGTATACGAACCACAGGTAAATGCGGTGTTAGTTTTTGCCAAATTACCCGCGCAATATTTTCTGTTGTTGGCAAAGTTTCTTGAAACTCCGACCACACATCATTAAGAAACGAGTAGTCTAGTTGACCTGTGACTTCCCGCTTGATTACGTGTTTGACGTCAGATAAATTTAGCACCATGCCATATTCATCAAGTTCCCCAAGCAGGGAAACGAATAAAACATAGTTATGTCCATGTCCGGGAAATTTAGCACATGCACCAAATTTCTCAAAATTCTCAACTTCGCTCAACTCCGGCAACCAATAGCGGTGACTTGCCGAAAACTGTGCGCGGCGATTAACAATGCATTGCATGAGTACCTTGGCAGCAGAATTTAAAATTTCTTAACGTTTCACTGCTACCAGCATAAACCAATAAGGCACCTAGTAGTTAGTTGTGTTTTCACTACTTACGATTATCATTACCAGTTACTTGTCCTATGTCCTACTTGTAAATATCTACAGACTCTTGTGCCTCGTATAACAGTTGTTCTGCGATACGAAACATTTCTTGTCCTGTGTGCAAATAGTTTTCGTCGTAGTTGAGTGGAAAATATTTGAATTCGTCTAAACCGTCACTAACTTGGTTCAAGCTGTAATAAAGGTGCGCTGCTGCTCTCGCTAATAATGGTGGGTTAGGGAGTGAGCGAAATGAAGTTTGCGCTTGTTTGAGTTTTGCACGACAGTCGTCCAAATATTCTTGGAATGCTTCTAGCAAGTCATCATCGAAGGGGTCTGCTGATAAATTATCAATTTGTTCTTGTAGCGATTCTAAAATCCAAGTCAGTGTATCATTTACTGGAAAATAGATTCTCTGTAGCCATTGTTCGACTAATTCGTCAATATGTCGCCCTGTTTGGCGCTTGACTTGTTGTTTTGTTCCTGTTCGCTGACTATAATCATTCTCATAGACTCGCGAATTTTTATTCAGACCACGGTCATAGCTTTTGCGACTTTTTTCGTCACCTAATACTTCATAAGCTGCATTAATACGAATAATTTCTTCAGAGTCAGAAGTTTCTAGATTAGTATCTGGGTGAAACAATTTAACCAAGCGGCGATAAGACTGTTTAATCTCCGCTTGGCTGGCATCTTTACTGACTTTAAGGGTGTCGTAGTGATTTGTATCAGTCATTAACTAAATATATCAACCTTTGTGGGGTAAAGTTATTGACCCACTTTTGATTCTAAATCTTGGAATAGAGGTGTGCTTAAATATCTTTCACCAAAGCTGGGTTGAACCATTACAATTAAACGTCCTGCGTTTTCTTGACGTTTACCTACTTGAATTGCAGCATATAATGCGGCGCCAGTAGAAATTCCAGATAATAATCCTTCTTCGCGTGCTAAACGGCGCCCATAAGCTATTGCTTGGTCATCGCTGACGGTAATAACCTCATCAATTAATTTTACCTTAAGGACTTGCGGGATAAAACCGGCGCCAATACCTTGAATTTTATGAGGCCCTGGTTGTCCTCCTGAAAGCACAGGACTATTGCTTGGTTCTACAGCAATTGCTTTAAAACTAGGTTTAATAGCTTTGATAACCTCAGCAACACCCGTAATTGTTCCCCCAGTACCGATACCAGCAACTACCATATCAACCTTTCCATCCGTATCTTGCCAAATCTCCAGAGCAGTTGTCTCACGGTGTATTTGGACGTTTGCTGGGTTACGAAACTGCTGTAACATATACGCATAAGGCGTAGTATCAACTATTTCCTGCGCGCGTCGAATGGCGCCACCCATACCTTCAATACCAGGTGTTAATACTAACTCGGCGCCATAAGCACGCAACATTGCTCGCCGTTCACCACTCATTGTCTCAGGCATCGTCAAAATTAATCGATAACCCTTAGCAGCAGCAGCCATTGCCAGCGCAATTCCAGTATTCCCAGATGTAGGCTCAACAAGTAAAGTCTTTTCTGGAAAAATCAAACCTTCAGCTTCAGCAGCATTAATCATACTCACCCCTATCCGGTCTTTCACCGAAGCAGAAGGGTTCATACTTTCCATCTTCACCACAATTTTCGCCAAACATCCTTCAGCTTGAGGTATTCTATTTAACTGTACTAAAGGAGTGCGACCAATCAGTTCCGTAATATCACGAGCAATATTCATAATCATAAGTTAGGAGTTAGGAGTTAGGAGTTGAGAGTGGAGTTTTTCTTAACTCACAACTCATAACTTTAAATCAAATGTAGTACATAATATCCAACTGTTTGCGTGCATCACGCTTCTCGCACAAATCAGCAAGAGTGTAATTCTGTAAAACTACATTTGCAGCTTGGCGAGCTTCTTGCCAAACCTCTTCAATAACAGAGCTATCTGGAGTTTTAGGTTTAACCTCTTCTTCGGAGTTTCGGATATCAAAACCTTCCAAACAAATTAAAACCTCGTATATTGAAATTTTCCAAGGTTCACGAGATAAAAAGTAACCTCCTTTGGAACCGCGTTGGCTTCTGAGAATACCTCCACGTCTGAGAGTCGCTAATAATTGTTCCAAATAACGGTCAGGTATATTTTGCTGTGCCGCAATTTGTCGAATTTGTAGTGGTTCTCCGTTTTGGTACTGGGATGCCAGTTCCAATAATGCCAATATCGCATATTCCGATTTACAAGATAGTTCCACAGGCGGCCAATTTATTATAGGGATTTCTTATAGTATACTCCGGTTCTCCACTGGGGTTTGTTCGGTTTCCCCACAAAATAAAATAATTCCCCACGATATCGCAGGGAATCCCAAATTTTGTTACGTTTTGCTACCTATTAGTCTTTCCAAGCAGTTATCAGCAGAAAGACTAATGATTAGAAACTGCTAACAATTTTAGAATGTGAAAGTGGTTCTCAAAGTACCAATGATGGCATCATCGTTATTGTTGCTTTGACCAGGAGAGGTCAACCAAATCACACCAGGAGTGATAGAGATATTATCGCTAACACGGTACTTATAGAAACCTTCGATGTGGTATGGTACATCTCTCTGACCACGACCTGCACGATTAAACGAATAAGGTTCGGCGCCTGCGAATATACCAAGTACGTTACCTTTTCTACCAAAGTCAGGTAAAGCAATACCAGCACCGTAACTCCAAGCTTCACGGTCATTGTTAGCACCTTGGCTATTTAAGTCGTGGTAAGAAACGAAACCACTGATAGATAACCTATCGCTAGGTCTAAATGCAACCGAGGCGCCGTAAGAGTTACTCGAAGTTGCAGTTTCATTAAAGTTAGCTTGGCGAGTACCAACAAGAGGAATATTTGTGTTCCTTGTTACACCAGTAGTTGGGCTAGCTATGTCGCCAGTACCACCAAAACCCCCTGCATCAAATAATGTGCTACCTGCACCATGATAACCGTGTACGTAGGTTGCAGCTAAAGCAATGCGCTCACCCAAATTGAAATTTAATTGTCCTAGCGCTGCATAATTACCACCAAATAAACCTGAGCCAGGAGTAGGAACATTTGGTCCTTGATTATTACCATTGGGAGTAGGATTATCTGATGCTAAATAACCAACAGTGATAGAACTAGGCTTAAGAATACCGCCACTTCTGCCAAATGGAATATTTAACGCTGCACCAGCACCACCACCAATTCGGTATATGGGGTTTTGAGATGCAAAGGTTGATAGGGCACCGTTGCCACCGTCGTAGTCTTCAAAGTATGGATTGTTGGTTGCTGCATAATCTGCATGAACACCACCTGTTGCTGCTACATACAATTGAGCAGGTCCAATAGGCACATAGTAAGCTAACCAATCTAAAGCTACGCCATTACTGGCATTGCTACCTCCTATTACGTTAAAGGTTTGAGTCCCTTCAAAAGTACTGTTAACGTCATTTACGTTGCCAGCGCCCAAATCGAAACGTCCCGCGTTTCCAGCTGCCAAACGTGTGTGCAGTACGTCTCTACCAGTAAAACTGGTTTGTAAGTCAAGACGAATGCGGTTTTGCAGAACTGTGTTGTTACGACTGTCTGCTTGGTCGCCAAATGCATCAGTTACAGCGAAGATAGCTTCACCCACTAACTTGGTTGTGGTTGAAAACTGGTTTGCTTCTAATTCAGCAGTGCGTGCTTCTAAGTTGTCAACACGACCACGTAAGGTTGCTAGTTCCGCCGAGAACTCTTCTTGTAAGCGCTGTAAGGTTGCTAAATCTTCTTTTCTTACCAAATCAGCGGTTGCGGTTGCAATCAACTCATTAACACGGTCTAAACAAGCGTTTAAACCTGCTGCGAATTCATAACGAGTTAATGCGCGGTTTCCACGATAAGTACCGTTAGGATAACCAGCGATACAACCATAACGTTCTACCAACGATTGCAATGCTTGGAACGCCCAATCTGTTGGCTGTACATCGGAAAATTGAGAAACCGATGTTACTTGTCCTTGGGAGTTTCCTCTTCCTTCGTTACCGTATTTATTGATTTGGTCAAGACTGTTGACATCACTTTGTTGCGGTTGCGCTTGTGCCAACAAATCTGTTTTTTGAGCAGTTTCGATAGGGGTAACTGCTGTAAAGACTGATGTTGTCTTTGTTGTGTTGTCTGTGGATGCTGTTAATGCAGCTTCGTTTGAAGCTACTTTTGACTCTGGTGCATTCACTTGAGTTGTTTTGCTACCAGCTGCAAATACGGACGTTGACACCAAAAGCGTCGCGCCTAAGACTGCTGGGCTTACCACCAAAGATTTCCACAATATATTTGACATTGTTACTGTTCTCCTCACACCTCGTGTAGACATTTTGTTTGCTGCAACTAATTGTTTAGTTAATGCTACTTTTGTTGTTGACTGATACATGAAGGCAAAAGTGCCCGCATCTACAATTTTAGTTTTAGCAAATTTAATAGAGTTACGCTAACTGTTCTCACAATTAACTTATGCAATAAAGCTGCTTATAACTTTTACATTATAAAGCAACTTTTTTGCCTTCTGACAAGATGATAGCGTTCACATGTCCAACTGTCACATACCCAATAAAGGATATTTTTAATTACGGAGCCATTACTGTCAGTAGATGTTTCTAAAACTGTTCCTCAATTTTTATACTATCCGTATCAGTCTAAATACTGGAGAATTTTCAATTGCCGTAGTCTTAATTCAGTTATTTTTGATATTTGCTACAAATTTCTATTAAATACTCATTAAAAATACTGTTTCTATGGCGCCACGTGTATTTCAAATGATTTGCGAAATAACTTGAGCTAAGTCAAAATCTTTCTGCGTCAACCCACCCGCGTCATGAGTAGTTAAAGTTATCTTAACTGTATTATAAGAAATTTCTATATCTGGGTGATGTCCTGCTGACTCAGCAGGTGCCACCAGCTTATTGACAAAATCTACTGCTTGAATAAAATCTTTAAACTTACGTGTTGCACGTAGCGTTTTTGATTCAACACTCCATCCATCTAACACTTGTACACGTTCTTGAATCTCGGATTCAGTTAGTAATGGTGCCATCTTTTACATACCTTATATCTAGTCTGCACTTTATCCTGATATAGGCATTTTACAGCGATTTCTTAATGTTTAAGTAAATTAATCCGTAAAACTATCCGCCCTTACTTAAATCAGGTGACTTAAGTAAGGGCGGTCTAGTCGGGTCTTCAGGTTGCAACCAGACTGCCGGAAGGAACTCCAAGCATAATCTAGCCACTTAAGCTAACTTAGTCAGATAAGCAGACTAAGAGTAACTCCTAGAGAACAGCCCCGGCGCACAGCCGGCTAACTGCAACCTGATGACCCATGCGTATACTACTTTCTATCATGGGCATCACCTCCTTGTTGCCTAAACGGTCTTAGTCTCAAAAGGCAGAAGTTTAAAACTTCTGGGTGTTTATTCCTGTAAATAAATATAGCACATACGAACCCTAGATTGTCTACACTTTTTTAGTAAAATTCCATAAAAAAACCCTACCTTGAAGGTAGGGTTTTCCTCTTTAACGCTCGCAGCGTTACTATTTAAACATTCGTAAGCTTACAGCGCGTTACCACGAGGTAATACTTCTTCTGGGAATACGAATTTCTCGTGAGGTTGGTCTTGAGGCGCCATCCAAGCACGAATACCTTCGTTAAGAAGAATGTTCTTGGTGTAGAAGGTTTCAAATTCTGGGTCTTCTGCGGCACGTAACTCTTGTGATACGAAGTCGTAAGCACGTAAGTTAAGCGCAAGGCCAACGATACCAACTGCACTCATCCACAACCCTGTTACAGGTACGAATAACATAAAGAAGTGCAACCAGCGTTTGTTAGAGAAAGCAATACCAAAAATCTGTGACCAGAAACGGTTTGCAGTCACCATCGAATAGGTTTCTTCTGCTTGAGTTGGGTTGAACGCACGGAAGGTGTTCGATGCGTCACCGTCTTCAAACAATGTATTTTCTACTGTTGCACCGTGAATAGCACACAACAACGCACCACCGAGTACACCTGCCACACCCATCATATGGAAGGGGTTAAGTGTCCAGTTGTGGAAACCTTGTAAAAACAGTAAGAAACGGAAAATTGCTGCTACTCCAAAGCTAGGAGCAAAGAACCATGATGATTGACCCAAGGGGTACATCAGGAATACGCTGACAAATACAGCGATAGGAGCACTGAACGCAATTGCGTTGTAAGGACGAATTCCTACCAAGCGAGCAACTTCAAACTGACGTAGCATAAAGCCAATCAATCCAAAGGCGCCATGTAACGCAACAAATGCCCACAAACCACCCAACTGACACCAGCGAGTGAAGTCACCTTGTGCTTCAGGTCCCCATAACAGTAACAATGAGTGTCCCATTGCATCTGCGGGAGTTGAAACAGCTACTGTTAAGAAGTTACAACCTTCTAAGTAGCTAGATGCTAAACCGTGAGTATACCAAGAAGTTACAAAAGTTGTTCCAGTTAACCAACCGCCAAGTGCTAGGAAAGCACAGGGGAATAGTAAAATCCCTGACCAACCTACGAATACGAAACGGTCACGCTTTAACCAGTCGTCGAGTACGTCAAACCACCCACGGCTTCTGGGGGCACGTCCTACTGCAATGGTCATGATTAGCGAATCTCCAGGATATTATAATTACAAGAATTTTACCTATCTATATACCGAAATAAAAGTATTGGCTTCTAGACAGATAATCAACTGGAAGTCAAATCCAGTTAACAATTTTTTACTCTCTCTAATATAGTAAGGCCTATTTACTTATTTTTCCAGGGGGGTTTTTAATATAACTCAGCACGAAACAGGGCAACAATGCATACGTAGCTTACAATACAGCAATTGTAGAGAAATATTAAGAATAAGTAAAATATATTTAACAAAGTTAAGAGTTGTAGAGACGCGACATGTCACGTCTCTACAGGAGGCGCGGAGTTGTAAAGACCGTACATGTACTGTCTCAACTCTGCACGCTAGAATGATGGCTGAGATTTAATGAAATTAAAGCTGAAATGTTTACCATCGATTTAACTGTAAAAAACACCGCTTTCCCTGTTTCGATACAACGTAAGTCTTCTGAAGATGCTGAGGCAGTTTACCAACTGATTACAACAGCTATGCGCTCAGGTACCCCAGATATTATTGAGCTAAAGTGTGAAGGTAAGACTGAGAAAAAAATTGCCGTTCGAGCAAGTGAAATTTCTGGGTTACAAGTGACTCAGAAAGAAGGTTCGGCAATTGGGACTGGTAGACCCCCTGGTTTCTTTGCGGTTACTGCTGAATAAGCAGCACGCAAAAACAGCAGCATGGTACAACTAGGTATTGAAGTCAAAGATTTAAACTTTAACTGGACTTCTGGGCAAGAAGTTATTAAATCTTGTTCGTTGCAAGTGCCCAAAGGTGAGTTTTGGATGCTTTTAGGTACTAACGGCAGCGGTAAATCAACTATATTAAGGTTGCTCGCTGGACTATTGGCGCCACTGTCGGGTGAAATTAAACTAAGGCAACCCGTTGGTTTTGTCTTCCAAAACCCTGACCACCAATTAGTCATGCCTACAGTCGGTGCCGATGTTGCATTTGGACTGGTAGAAGAAAAACTACCGTCCAAAGCTGTGAAAGCTAGAGTTGAAGAAGCATTAAACGCAGTCAACCTACTTTCGTTGCAACGGCGCCCAATTTATGCATTGAGTGGTGGACAAAAACAGCGCGTTGCTATCGCTGGCGCCTTGGCACGTCATTGTGAAGTTTTATTATTAGATGAACCAACGGCATTACTTGACCCTGATAGCCAACTCGAACTTGTTGATGGTGTTCGTCGCTTAGTTAAAAGTAGAGGTATCACCGCTCTATGGGTGACACACCGCTTGGACGAATTAAATTACTGTGATGGAGCTTTTTTACTCGAAAAAGGCGTACTCGTTGATAGTGGCTCTTCCCAACGACTTAAACAACGATTAATGGAAACAGATACAGAAAGTTAGTCGGCGCGGAGTTATGAGTTATGAGTTATGAGGAACGGAGTTACTACTCAGCACTCAGCACTCATAACTTAATTTGTAACATGATGTTACAATAGGGACTTGGATTATTATAAGAGTTATGAACGATTTTGTTAACTCTAGAAAATTTGTGAATAAAAACCATGTCCCGTTCTCTTGCACCAGCCGTTCTATTAGTGGACGGCTACAATATAATAGGCGCTTGGTCTTGCTTAAAAAAGACTCGTGATACAGCTGGTCTTGAGGCAGCACGTGGTGAATTAGTAGAATCTATGACTAATTACAGTGCTTTTAAAGGCTATCAAACCCAAATCGTTTTCGATGCTCAGTATCAAAACACTTGCAGCAATCGAGAGGTAATAACAGAGCTTTTATCTGTTCATTTCACTGAGTTTAACCAAACCGCAGATACTTATATAGAAAAAAGTTGTGCATCTTACCGTCATCATATTGCCCAGTCTTTAATATCGCGTGTCATTGTCGCTACATCAGACCGCGCACAGCAATTGATGATACAAGGTTACGGCGCCGAGTGGATGTCCGCTTTACAACTTTGTCACGATGTTCAAACAAACGTTTGTCGTGCGCGTCAAAAGTATAATCCACGTAAACAATCTAACGGTAGATTTTTAGCTAATTCCATTGATGATAAAGCACGTCAGCGTTTAGCTGAGTTGCGTATGTTACCTTGATTCCTTGACCAGCATTCAAAAATATGAACTTAACCGATAACCACGGTTGCGTGACTCTCTAATATTACTATTAGGGAGTCACTGCTTTTATATAATTACATAGTCAATTAACGCTAAAATTTATAACGTCTGAAATCCTTTATCTGTAAGCTTTTCAATAAAAAATCAGAAAAAGCAAAAAAAAATTCCAAAAACACTTGCCATTTTGAAACTTTACCTCTACTATTATTAATTGTGCGCCACATTCCTCAGTAGCTCAGTGGTAGAGCGGTCGGCTGTTAACCGATTGGTCGCAGGTTCGAATCCTGCCTGGGGAGTTTTAAAAGTACCAGCATAATTATAGAAGGGGTTGAGGTTTGTAAGATGATCAATTTTAAACCTCATGCTTCCTATTTTGAAAGATACTGGTTGCTTGATAGAAATATAAACTTTTTAAATCATGCTTCATTCGGCGCCTGTCCACGACCTGTTTTAGAAGTGCAGGCAAAGTTACGTTCGCAGTTAGAAAATGAACCATTAAGATTTTTTGGTAGAGAATGGGAACCATTATTAGATAATTCGAGAAATAAGCTTGCTTGTTTTTTAGGTGTAGAATCACAAGATTTAGTATTTGTACCTAATGCAACGACAGGAGTTAACGCTGTACTGCGTTCGCTGAAGTTTTCACCCACTGATGAGTTGCTGACTACAAGCCATGAGTATAACGCTTGTCGGAATGCGCTTGATTTTGTGGCGAGTCGTTCGGGTGCAAAGGTGGTAGTAGCAGATGTTCCTTTTCCGATTGAGTCATCAGAGCAAATTATTAAAGCAGTTATAGAAAAAGTTTCACCAAAAACGCGGTTAGCACTTTTAGACCACGTAACAAGTCAAACTGGTTTAATATTTCCTATTCAGCAACTCGTTCAAGAATTACAATCTCGTAATATAGATGTATTAGTAGATGGTGCCCATGCACCCGGAATGTTGTCTTTAAACTTGAGTGAAATAGGCGCCACTTACTATACAGGAAATTGTCATAAATGGTTGTGCGCTCCAAAGGGTGCTGCGTTTTTGTACGTTAAGCGTTCAAAACAGCCACAAATACGTCCTTTAACAATAAGTCACGGCGCCAACTCTAAGCTTACACATAAAAGTCTGTATCAACTAGAATTTGACTGGATGGGTACTGACGACCCAACGGCTTACATGTGTGTAGGTGAAGCAATACAATTTATGGGTTCGCTTTTACATGGTGGTTGGAATGAATTAATGCAACGCAACCACGACTTAGCAGTACAGGGAAGACAAATAATTTGTGAAATGCTAAATATGGCACCACCCTGTCCAGAAAAAATGATTGGTTCAATGTCAACTTTAACCGTTCCTAAGATACTAGAGAAATATACTTATACATCACTTCATGATGAATTATTTGATAAGTATGGAATTGAAGTGCAAGTAGTTCCGTGGCACGGAGAATCAAACTTATTAGTACGAATTTCAGCACAGATTTACAATTCAATCGAACAGTATAATAGCTTAGGTGAAGCTCTGCAAGAAATTATTAAAAGCCTAACTTGATGACTTTTTAGTTTCTGGCATTAAAAACCAAAACCTTTAGATTACACAATTGAAGATATTATTTTTGTAGATGGTGCGTAACAGCTTTTTGTTTCTGCGTTTTATTCCAGGATTTTTCATGCTGTTACACACCCTACGTTATGTAAAATAAGAAATGATTTTAATTTATCTCTTTTGGTAGATTTGTAAGCAATACGAATCATACCGTAGGTAGATTAAAAATAATCATGCTGGAGACGTATTGCCAATATGTAGTAATCTTATCAAAATGAACTTAACAAATTAAATAAGTTCTAAATTTGAATGAACGCAATCTGTTTATTCTTCTGGAAAGGAAGCAATGTTTTTTATGGAAAGTAAGCTTTTAAGCAGGTAGACGGAAAAATTTACAACCATGTGACTGAATATAACACTGCTGTAATCCTCTCGCAGTTTGACTTTAACGCTCTTAACCGGAACAAAATAAGTGTGGTTTATTTTTGCCCACCTACTTACAAGTAGTTGCTGACTTTCCAGCGGCAAAATCCAATCACGTTTTACCTAGATTCTCACCTGTATTAGTTCAAAAGGCGCCGTTGTCCAGTTGCGAAGTTTGTGTAATTGTTCCGGTTCGTAATAGTTGTCCTCGAAAAACAAAAGCTCAATATTAAAGATAGAGCAATCAGGCTACAATCAGGTACGTCAATAACTGCGAATATTAAGATTTGTGAAGAAAAAAAGTCATTAATTTAATTACAGACATGTTTACAAATCAAGCTAATAAACTTAAGCAAGTTCAATAATATTTTTGTATTGTCGGGTTACCTGTTGCAGTTTCCACTATTTAAATAGCGTTAAAGTGCATATATCTAAAATCTGATAGATAAACCGTATTTTTAGAGCTTGCTTACGGTGTGAATTTGTGTCATGCTATAAAGTACAGTAAATATATCGATTTAATGTATTTTAGTAAAGATGCAGGGAGTAATCGAAATGACAGTAGCTAATCAAAGTGCGACCGCATCATCAGTAATTAGTATTGATAAGCGAAGCACCCAAGCAAGGCATCAGTGGAAATTACATATAGTATCGTTAGTACAGAAGACACGGTGGCGCCTCTATGCTTATAGTGTAGTTTTTAAAGTTATGCTGTTGACTTTGGGAAGTTTGGCGTATCTATACGTTTATTGGATGAGTCGTAATGTATTGTCTGTTGTGAGTAAGCATGATGCGAGTGAACGGTGATAAACAAAATTATCTACGGGTAGTTTCTTATTTGGCGCCTAACTGGTTTGATTTTTATCAAGCTGTTGTTGATTATCTAAGTCGGGTATTAGGAATGGAAACTCAACTTAAGCAAGGTGAATACGACCCATTAGAAGACCCAGTGTTATTGCAAGACCAACTCGACTTAGCATTTATTTGTGGTTTACCGTTAATTCGACGTTGGCAGGTAACACCTTTACTAAAGCCACTAGTGGCGCCAGTAATGATGTCGGCACGCTATCAACAGCGTCCGATTTATTTTTCAGATGTAATTGTTAATGCCAAGAGTCACATAGCTATATTTGAGGATTTACAAGGTAAAACCTTTTGCTACAATGACCCTGGCTCGAATAGTGGGTATAATTTACCAATGTATAAATTAATTCAGAATGGATATTCATGTTCAGATTATTTTGGCAAGACAATACAGTCAGGTTCACATCAAAATTCTATACGTTGGATAGTTGATGGAATTGCTGACTGTGCTGCTATAGATAGCGTGGTATTAGAAAAACATCTGTGTGATTTTCCAGAATTATCATCGCAACTACGAATATTAGAGGCACTCGGTTCATCTCCGGCGCCTCCTTTAGCTGCTTCACTACATTTAGATAAATGTTTGATTGAGCAAATACAGTTCGCACTACTTCATGTAGATGTAGAACTACAAGCTGCAATGGAGAAAATTGGGGTGAAGTGTTTTACTGTGGTGGAATTAGAAGATTATGAAATGCTGGCAGAAATGTATCGCAGTGTTGGCGCCAATTGTAGGTTAGCGTCTTGATAAACCTGTTTAAATAATTGTCGTTGAGCGTGACTGCCACCAATTTCATGCAACCTGGGCAAGACTTGTTTGAAATTAATTACTGTATTTGAGTATTCACCATTGGCATAAGCAACTAACCCTCTAGCAACTGGTATCGCAACTTCTAACCATTGGCGCCTAATATAAGATGGTAGTGATAAAGCATGTTGATACATACTCAAACGCATTTCATTCGCCCAATCAGTGTATCCTGCTCGTGCGAGTGCGTAGATATAGTGTAAGTCTTGAAAAGCTAATGCGTGTTCATGAAGACGAGGCAAAAGATAGATAGCTAAAGATTGCCAATACTCACTCACATCGACTCCACGTAATTCTAATCGTAATAATAGTGATATTGCTCCTACTTGGTCTTTCGGCGAATCTTTACGCGCACGTCCCCAGATATGAGTGTTGTATAGCTGTAATACTTTTTGATGATTACCACGTTCAAGATAATAAAGCGCGATATGCCACCAATTATGTGTGTATAACATCGAATTACAATCATTCCAAGTATCAGCGAGACTCTCCATCCAAGCAATTCCTTCATCTATTCTTGCTTGAGCTTCCATCACATGAGCAACAGCGTGATGTGCCCAAGGGTCATTACGGTTATAAGAAGTTGCCATTCTACCCATCGCTTCCGCTTGCTCGTACTGATGACATTGTTCTAGACCGAATGCCACCATTCCGTATAAGAAATAATTGTCTTCATTCTGAGGTAATACTTTTTGAGCAATATTCACTAATCTTTCTTTATCACCCAAATAAAAATAGTGATACTGTCCCTGCTGAACTGATATCAAGTCGCGTGGGTATTTGTCGGTAATTGTTTCATGTAATGCAATTGCCACATCAATCCTTTTGATTGCCCAAGCTGAAATTGCCTTTATATAAAGCTTTTCTCGCTCTGTAATGTTCGTTGAATACTTAATAGCTGCTTGTAAATAACGAATTGCTTGCGAATTCGCTTGTTCATTCTCCTGAGAAAGAAAATGAGCAGCAGCATAAGCATGAAGCATCGCACAAGTTGAGTCTGCTAACAGTCCTTGTTTGACTACGTTCAGAGCTTCTTTTCCATAAGTAAGAGACTGGTTAGTAAAGCTGCTAATTGCATCAACAGCTTCATGTGAATCTGTCGATACCTCCAGTCCTTGGGCATCTTTTAACATTTTTACTCCTTTCCAAATTAAATACGGTAAGTCGGTCAAGTTACTGTATTTTGTTTATATGAGTATCTCATACACAATGCGAAAATTGCAAGAAACCGGGTTTTTATGTCAGCGCCTGAATCCTACGAATAAGCAAAATCGATTAAACTAACAAATAAAAATATTTGATTTTATTGGACAGACCTTATATCTTGGAGTAAGCCAATTAGTGTAGGTAGCAAAAAATAGCTGCTTTTTAACTATTGGTGTAGTTTAAAGTACAAGCGCTTATGGAGCTATCGAGTAAATCAGAGTATGCGCTTCTAGCCTTGTTTGAATTGGCTAGTTGTTACGATAGCGGCGAGTCTCTGCAAATCCAACAAATAGCAGACGCTCAAGATATACCCAAGCGGTACTTAGAGCAATTGTTGGCTAGTTTGAGGCGTGGAGGCTTGATAAAAAGTACCCGTGGGGTTAGAGGTGGTTATGTATTGGCAAAAGACCCACGACAAACGACTGTTTTAGATGCGCTCAAATGTATTGAGGGTTTAGATACAGTTTCGCCACAAGATGCCAGTACTGTCTACACTACTGCATCTGGAGTAATTAAACATGTATGGAAGGAAGCAAATCATGCCCTTTACGAGGTTTTAGAGGATTATACATTACAAGACCTTTGTGACCTGCATCGCAAAAACTCACCAGATGCATTGATGTATTATATATAACATTTAGCATTACTTTAATTTTTTGAAATTATTTGGATTCTTGATTTTCTTAAAAAATTAGGAATCTTTTTATTTGTATTGCCCTAATCAAAGAATTATTGTCTGAGCATCGTAAAATTTCATATGTTTATCTATTTTTAGATGTATGCACATAATCGATTCAAATTATGTGTGATATTCACAACTATAACGGGAGTTTAAATGCTAAAGGCTATTGTTTTGGCTTGGCTACTGCTGTTTATTGGCGACTTACTTTCAACATTTTTATATCATATCCCTGAGCATGTTTTTGGTAATTTGCATTTGAAAACGCACCACTCAGTGAAAAAAGACTTCCGTCACTACGCAGTTTTATCATTCAATTTTGATGTTATTTTAGAATGGTGTTTTAGGCGCCATTCCCTACATTATAGTAGGGGTATTTTTATGGCAATTTTCACCTATCGGAGTTATTAGCGGGTTACTTTTAGGTCAATTACATGTATGGTGGAGACATACAAGCGCTCTCGGTTGGCAAACTTCAAAATGGTTAGATATTTTATGTCAGTTCCTCTTTATCACCACTCCAGAAAGGCACTGGTTGAATCATGAAAAAACCAGTGTTGGTTACGGGGATATCTTCAGCATTTTTGAAAAACTCGCAAAAGCTTGGCTGTCTTCGCTGCGTTTACTAGGAATCCAACTACAACGGACATAAAGGATAAGCTTGCTTTGAAGATATAATATAGTGTAAAATTACGTAACCGTATCGGCTTACCGTAGATTAAAGTCTAAAATAAGCAATATTAGGAATTATGTATGCCATCTGACTATCGCTTTGAAACACTGCAAATTCATGCTGGACAGGCGCCTGCTCCTGGAACGAACGCACGTGCTGTACCGATATATCAAACGAGTTCTTATACATTTGACAGTGCGGAACACGGCGCCAGTTTATTCGCGTTGCAAGAATTCGGCAATATTTACACGCGCATCATGAACCCGACAACTGATGTGTTTGAAAAGCGGGTAGCAGCACTGGAAGGGGGAGTTGGCGCATTAGCAACAGCAAGTGGACAAGCAGCGCAGTTTTTAGCGATTAGTAATTTGGCAGAAGCTGGGGATAATATAGTTTCTACGAGTTTTTTGTATGGTGGTACTTATAACCAGTTTAAAGTTTCATTTCCTCGCTTGGGTATTAAGATTAAGTTTGTCGAAGGTGATAACCCAGAGGATTTTCGTAAAGCCATCGATGAACGTACTAAGGCGTTGTATGTAGAAACTATTGGTAATCCTCAGTTTAATATTCCTGATTTTGCTACGCTTGCCCATATTGCTCATGAAAATGGCATTCCTTTGATTGTTGATAATACTTTTGGCTGTTGTGGATATTTAGCTCGTCCTATTGAACACGGCGCCGATATAGTCGTACAGTCTGCAACAAAGTGGATTGGTGGACATGGCACATCTATCGGAGGAGTGATTGTTGACTCAGGTAAGTTTGATTGGGGTAATGGTAAGTTTCGAGTATTTACAGAACCGGCGCCTGGTTATCGCGGTTTGAATTTTTATGAAGTTTTTGGGCCACAAAGCCCTTTTGGTAATATAGCGTTTATTATTCGGGCAAGAGTAGAAGGACTGCGGGATATGGGACCCTGTTTAAGTCCTTTTAATGCTTTCTTACTATTACAAGGATTGGAAACTTTATCTTTACGAGTCGAACGTCATACTAAGAATGCTTTAGAATTGGCGCAATGGTTGTCTCAACATCGCCATGTTGAATGGGTTAACTATCCGGGACTACCTGACCATCCTTACTATGAACGTGCGAAAAAGTATTTAAAAAATGGTTTTGGATGCGTGCTTAACTTTGGTATAAAAGGCGGGTTAGAAGCTGGTAAGTCTTTTATTAATAGTGTTAAGTTAGCAAGTCACTTGGCAAATGTGGGTGATGCGAAAACATTAGTAATTCATCCAGCTTCAACGACACACCAACAGTTGAGTGATGTTGAACAGGTTTCTGCTGGTGTTGCACCTGATTTAGTCAGGGTTTCTGTAGGACTGGAACATATCGATGATATCAAAGAAGATTTTGAGCAAGCGTTTCGATAAAATATGAATTATCAAGAATTTATTTCTCCTCAAACCGAATTTTTTAAGTTGCCTCAACCTTTTAATTTAGAGTGTGGCGAAGTTTTATTTGGGGTTGAGGTTGCTTATCGGACTTGGGGAAAATTAAATTCATCAGGTGATAATGCTGTATTAATATGTCATGCTCTTACCGGAGGAGCAGATGCTTCTGATTGGTGGGAACCTTTATTCGGCGCCAATAAAGCTTTTGACCCAGAGGTAGATTTTATAGTATGTAGCAATGTTTTGGGAAGTTGCTATGGCACAACAGGCCCTGTAAGCATTAATCCTCAAAGAAAGCAAATATACGGCGCCAGCTTTCCGCAAATTACCATCCGCGATATGGTAAATTTACAAGCTGTTTTAGTACAAGCTCTCGAAATTCAACGCATCAAGTTAGTGATTGGTGGTTCTTTAGGAGGAATGCAAGTACTAGAATGGGGATTATTATATCCTGATTTGGTTGGAGCAATGGCGCCTATTGCAGTTTCCGGTCGTCATTCAGCTTGGTGTATTGGTTTAAGCGAAGCACAGCGACAAGCAATTTACGCTGACCCAAACTGGCTTGAAGGAAATTACACTTTAGATACACAACCATCACAAGGTTTGGCTGTAGCTAGAATGATGGCAATGAGTACTTATCGTTCGTGGGGTAGCTTTGAAAATCGCTTTGGACGACAACAAGATTTAAATGAATTTGCCATAAGTAGTTATTTGCAGCATCAGGGTCAAAAGTTTATTCAGAGATTTGATGCGAATACTTACATTACTCTTACCCACGCGATGGATAGTCATGATATATGTAAAGGTCGTGGTAGTTTTGCTGATGTATTAAGTAATGTAAAAAAAGCAACATTAGTAGTAGCTATTGACTCAGATATACTTTATCCACCACACGAACAACAGGAACTAGCAACATTAATACCTGGCTCTAAGTTCGCTTGGCTAAAATCGCTTCACGGTCACGACGCATTTTTAATCGATATGTCAGAACTTAATGACTTAATAGTAAATTTTCGGCGTGAATTGGCGCCTGTTAACGCAAGATTGTAAAATAGAATGGATTAGGGATTGGGCGTGCAAACTATATATCTGGCAAAGTCCAACGCGAGGTATTGTATTGGTACAATGAAACAGGGACACGCTACTTAACTCCTCATGAAGCTGCTCAAAGCGAACGTCAACACCGCTCGCGACTAGAAGCAAAGTTGAGAGAGTTAGGTATTAACCCAGATAATATTTGACAAATTGTAGGTTGGGTGAAGGCACGGAACCCAACCAATAATTCCATACGAGCAAAAAATAATATTTTTGTTCTCAATGTAATCGTTGAAAAAGCTGAAACTTCATAATTTACTCGGAAACTATTTACAACATCTTTAACAATCTCTACAATTTTACGGGTATTGTGATACAAGACGCAAAAAGAAGGCATTTTTATACAATTTCTAAATTCTAGTCGCAAAGATAGAAGGATTTGATAATTGTATTCACTAATAAACGTTCTGTGTTAATTGTTATTTATGATTAAACATTAATTCATAAATAGCTAATAAGTTCTATAAATATAATTGAAATGTTCATTTTTTTTGCATCTGCGACTGACATGTAACAAAATAAACCTTTATATGATGAAAAAAGTATCTGCTCCCAGTAATCTAGATTCGCGAGTTTTAATGTTATCAATGCGTAATTTGAAATACCATGTTTCTCGCGGAGCAGTTTATGAGCTTGAAGATGTAATACAAAGCTGTGATGCAGTTGATGTAATTGCACCAAAGTTTAATCCGACTTTTTTCAAAGTTACTAATAGAATAGCTAATTGCACAGCTAATATTTTCAAAAATGGAAAATATTTTCAATCATTAGTTAATCAAAAAATTGAAGTAAATAAAAATTACGATTTATTTTTCTTTTTTTGTCAGTCAATTCAAGATGTTTTGATTTTAAATTCTATCAAAGGCTGGCGGGAAAGGTGCCGTTATGCTGTTTGTTGGTTAGACGAACTTTGGGCAAAAGATATAAATAGTTGGCTACCACAGCTACGGGTATTAGAAGATTTTGACAATATTTTTCTAAATTTTGAGGGTAGCATTAGTCAGGTTGCTGATGTTGTTCGGCGCCCTTGCCACTCACTACCTTATGCTGTTGACGCTATCAAACTGTGCCCTTATCCTAATCTTACCGAACGATGTGTTGATGTATTGAATATTGGGCGCCGTTCTACAGTTACTCATAATGCTTTGTTGGATTTAGTGAAACATAAGAATCTATTTTATATCTATGACACTATCCAAGATTTATACATGGCTGATTATAGAAGCCATCGTGGTCTTTATACCAATTTTCTGAAAAGAAGTCGCTACATGATAGTGAATAAAGCAAAATTTGATTTAACTGGTAAATCTAATCCTCAAGAGGAGGTGGGGCCACGTTTCTATGAAGGAGCAGCGGCTGGAACTATCATGTTAGGCGTACCTCCCAAATGTACAGCTTTTACACAAAACTTTGATTGGTCTAATGCTGTAATTGAAATTCCTTTTGATTGCTCTAATATCGCTGAGGTTATCACTGAATTAAATCAAAGCAATATCACCGAAAAAATACGTAAAGAGAATATTACAAATTCTTTACTCAGACATGATTGGGTTTACCGTTGGGAAACAATTCTTAAAATAGTAGGATTAGAAACAACTCCTCAAATACAAGCGCGCAAAGCTGTTCTTGAAAAATTAGCTTATACAGTAAATGCATCAACTTCAGACAATCACAACCCACAATTAGCTTGGAACTAGTGCAGGCTGGCAAAAGGTAGCTCAACAAGTCAGGACTGTCATTTTAGCGTAAGGTGGGCATCGCCCACCACAAAAAAAACCCTACTTCTTTGAAAAGTTGGGTTTTCTATATTTTACACTTGATTCATTTACTGAATCATCATTCCTGGAGGAATTATTGCGTCTTCAATATCTGCTCCTCTCAAGTTTGCTCCAACTATATTAGCGCCGATTAAATTAACCTTTTCCATGTCAGCATTTTGGAGGTTTGCACCTGCTAGATTTGTTCCTTGTAGGTTTGCTTTCTCTAAATCTGCATCTAACAGGTTTGCATTTTCTAAATTTGCTCCTGAGATATTTGTTTTACCTAAGTCTACTCCCTGTAAGTTTGCACCTGCTAAGTTTGTTCCTTGTAAGTTAGCTCTTTCTAAACTTGCTCCCATTAAATTGGCGCCTTTCAAGTTTGCTGATTGTAGGTTTGCATCTTTTAATGCTGCGCCCGCTAAGTTACATCCGACACATTCATTCGTTTGTAATAACCGTGCTACGTTTGCTTGAACAGAGTTTACAGGCGCCGTAATTTTTGGTGCTACAGGGGTTATTACTGGAACTTGAACTGGAGCTTCAACTGGAACTTCAACTGGAGCAGGTGTAGGTTCTGGTGGTCCAAAATACTTTTTAGTTACAGCCATTGCGTTGGACTGGTTAAACAGAGAAATTCCTGCTACAAACACTATAAAGACTGCTGTTAAAAACAAGTTTTTTAATTTTTTGAAAATAGATGTTTTCATTTCTTTCTCCTAGTGATAAGTCACTAAACGTTCATAAAATTCTTCAAGGCACAATTTAAATGTAGACTTTATGCTTGATAATAACAAACATTATTTTTTTTTAAATCAATAAATACAAACTATCCTTGCAACGGATACAACGGATGTAACGGATGAGTTACTTGTGATAAAAAAACGCTCTGCTACATTACTAAGAAAGCAGAACGTTATTACTAACATAATATTTACGTAAATATGTATGTACTGGAATTTATGCGCCAAAACCAGGAAAAAGACGATAGCTTTCACTCTTCATAATAATTGAGAATCCCAACCATATCAGTACTAATGGGAAGACCTTACGACCATAGCGAGCTAGAAGTGGCGCCATCAAAGGATTATGAGTCATGCGATAAGAAAGAAAACACCAAACCCCAACTGTGAGGTAGCAGATTGCAAGAATTATACCTAAGCTATTGATATTACTGCTAGCAAACAAAGGTACATAGATTCCGATGTTGTTTCCTCCATTGGCAATGGTGACAGCAGAAACACGGTAGGTTTGACGGTCGCGTAGAGTTGCCCACAGTGATTTGTTTGGGCGCCGGGGTTTGTCAGGAGTTATATCAAGTGATACATCTTGAATAGCTTCGTTATCTTCCCGACTCATAAAATTAGTGATACCAATCATGATTGGAAGGAACCCAAGCAATCCAATCCACATTTCTGGAATAAATAAACCACCGAAGAAACCAGGTAAACTAGCAACAATTAATACAGTAAACCCAATAAATTCACCGATAACAACATGCTTAGGACGAAAGTGGCGATTCACTTTGCCAAAAAATGCTGTTAAGTATACGTTATCGTCAAAAGTAGTTGCAAATGCAGTAGAAGCCCCAACAAGTACCGTACTAGATAGCCAATCCATGATTCTTACTCACAATAATTTAATAGTTTTCTCCGGTTCTTTCTCGCTTATCGAAGTGAAGCAAGGTTTAGATTAGGTTTGATTTGAAGTTTTGCTTCGTGTGTTAAGAAACATTATTATCAATCTTTACTAATGCATTGATTTTTACTAATAATCATAAAAACATTTCCTTATTGTCATTACATTTTTATATTTTTTAGAGGCACTAGCTACAAGCTGAATTGTTTCTCGCTTGTTAGTAGTCTTTATATCTGATGACCTTAATATTAGTGCTTAGACACTGATAACAGCAAATATTATTTTTTTTTTAAACGATAAATAAAAGTGATTAATGGCGTTTTAAACAACGTAGAGACGTGATTTAATCATGTCTCCTTAACGTCCTCTATTACGTCTCAGCAAAATTTACAGAGTCTTTTCTCATCTACGTAGAATCGCGTAATAACTCTTTTGCCTCTGTCATTAAACAATAGCCAATAAGTAAAGCAGTAAGTACTACTAAACCACGATTTTTCGAGAGTATGACTGTCAACTAGGATAAAGATACCTAAGCCAATAAGAACAAAAGCTACAAAATAATTACCGTGGTGTGTTAAGAGCTAACTCATCAGGTGTACTGCTGGCAAACAATAAAACGTAAATACTGAGATTATCATCACCATTTGCAACAGTCACCGCAGCAACACTGTAAGCTAGGGGAGAGAACAAGCTAGCAGTTAATCCGCTCGTTAAATTCAAAACTCAGTTGCTTTGATTTTAGGTGCGCTTAGTTATACTGACCAGGGGAACTCCGGCAACGCGATCCCTCCCCAACCTATAATTTTAGGTTCGATTAGTTGTATTTATTGATTTGAAAATATATTGTGTTTGATTTTGAGATTAGCGGAAGGTAAATTTGTACGTAAGACAGCAGACGGAAATACGGATGGAAACATTAACCTGCGGTAGAAGTCGAAAAGAATCAACATACGCTACATAATGTGATGACGTTACAAGTCAAGGAGGGAAACCGTGAAATCATTTAACTATTTTCTACTTATCCTAGTCATTGTTGTAAATTTTTTCTTTGCTCAACCTTCATTTGCTGATGCTCCCAAAATTACGAAAACCCCTGAGTATAAAGAGTTGTCGAAAAAACTCGATATTCTCCAAGACCAACTTGAAGCACTAAAATCTGGGGAAACACCATCAGAAAATGTCACTGTCGAAGACCTAACGAAGCGAGTTGATGAACTGTCGTTTCAAAAATATGCCTTAGAAAAAGGAATCAACTGGGGTCAATGCCGTAACCAGACTGGAGAAACAATAGCTGTTTACGGTCCAAAACCTGAAAAGTCCAAATCTGAATATGATAATGCACTGTACTTTTTAGGTTCGGGCGAAGCTACAGGAGCAGGATGGGATTGTCAAGGTATCCTTGTACCAAACGGTACAAAGATTGCTAGTTTAAATACCGATGGCGCCGTGGCTATAAAAAACTCCAAAGGTACTCAATTAATAGCTAAGACAAATCCAGATAACAATGGAATAGAATTAAATATCAAACCTGACAAAGTTTTTAAAGCAGGAGATATTAACTGGTACATTCCTAATGTATCTCCCCAGAATATAGCATCTAGAGTTCCTGATGTTCCTTTAGGTGGTGAAGAATCTGATTAAAACATAAATTGTCAAATTAAATTTAACGAATAAAACGTAGAGACGTTACATGTAACGTCTCTACATTCAATAAAAATTTGATTATGCATTCAAAACCTGGTCAATGATTTCTTGGAACCTAGGAATAGCTTCTTGTACAAAGCTATTTAATGATTCTGTTGGTATTGAAAATGCACCATTTGGCATGGTTGAACTTAAACAGAAAATAGCAACAATCAAAGCTAGTAATCTCCCAAAAAAACCAGGATTAATTTCAATAAACAAAAGCTTTGCTTGCCCGATAATCGCAATTGCCAAGCAGACTATACCTGATACCAACAACAAGTTATTCACAGTTTTACCTTTTAAACAATTCATTAACTACATAATAGCGAATCATGATAGAAAACAACAATCTTCCAGAAATTGAAAAACAAAATTTTAACTTTGATAACGGTATAAAATTTATCATAAAGTTATTAACTAATAATTGGCGCCCATTATTACTGCTAGCGTTAGGAGTTTATATTCCTTTACAAATTTTTGAACTCATGGCTGTAAAGCTTTCGCAATATGAAACAGGTTTTCCTTTTGATGTGCCAATTTTGCTTTCCATTCATGAAACAGTAAATCCACAGCTAGATGTTTTTGCTGTTACCTTAGCTAAAATTGGTTCTCCAAAGACTTTAGTGCCAGTTTTACTTTTACTGAATTTAGTATTGATTTTTAGCAAAAGATGGCGCCTATCTGCCTATTTATTAACAGCAGGTTTAGGAAGTGCAACAATTAATCATGCTGCAAAAGTCTTCTTTCATCGTGTGCGTCCTCACCTTTGGGAGTCAACATATCATAAAGCAAGTTTTGCCTTTCCCAGTGGTCATGCAATGGCAAGTTTTACATTTGCAGCAATTTTAATCGTTCTAGCTTGGCATACTCGCTTTACTATACTCGCTTTTATATTCGGCGCCGCTTTTGTGCCAGGAGTTGCTTGGACACGGTTATATCTAGGAGTTCATTTTCCTAGCGATATTCTAGCAGGATGGTTGGTTGCGACTGCTTGGATTGTCGGTGTTTACGCAATAATTCAACCGCACAAAAATCAGACAAATTTAACAAGTGAAGAAGTTCCAGAAGTAAACGTTTAATTTGATTAATCAACACGAGAAAAATTTTATCCCCCTAGCCCCGCGCGCGGAAGGGGGGCTTTAAACAGTAAAATAAAAAGTTGCGCCAAATCCCATACTATTCTCAGCCCAAATTTTACCTTCATGACGATTGATGATTCGCTGTACTGTCGCAACTGACCAAGATAAAAAAGCAGATACTATCCCAAGTACTACACCGTAAATTAAAACTTGTCTTTGTAGTCTAGTGGCGCCTGCAAATGCTATGTCTGTTCTTTGACGTAGCAATAGCAATACTACCCAATTTTACAGAAGCTGTGATCAGCCCCAATTGTAAAGAAATATATATTACAAATCTTAGACTGGTGAGTTTTGCAGCACATCGTAAATTAATGATTTGTAATTCGGCGCCATATTCGTAACGTTCTGTCGGCGCCACCACTAATTAATATATTACCGTCTTTGCTAAATGCGAATGTTTCTACAGTACCTCCGTGTTTGGCAAGGGTACGAATATTCTTTGCTGTGATATAGTTCCAAATTTTGATGCTTTTATCGGTACTGCTACTCGCGAGTATCATTCCATCAGGACTAAAATTGAGTGCGGTTATTTCTCCTGTGTGTCCTTCTAAACTACGAGCGAATTTTAAGGTTTCAACGTTCCAAATATTAATCGTTTTGTCACTACCACTTGCTAGATATCTACCATTAGTGCTAAAAGCAAGTGAGTTTATTTTAGCGCTGTTGCCTGTAAATGTATGAATGAGGCGCCCGGTTTCAGTATCCCAGAGTTTGATACTCGAATCATTGCTACCACTAGCCAAGATTTTACCATCAGGACTAAAAGTTACTGCCCGTACTGCCTGAGTATGTCCATTAATAGTACGAATAAGTTCACGTGTTGAAATGTACCAAAATTTAATCGTCCTATCATCGCTTCCTGAAGCTAGTATTTTTCCATCTGGACTAATAGATAAAGTCTTAACTGAAGCAGTATGTCCAGTTAATGTGCTGATTTCCTGACCATTGCCTAAATTCCAAAGTTTGATATTACTGTCTGCACTACCTGTAGCTAAAGTTTGTCCTTCCGGACTAATTTTAATGACATTGACGCGGTTATTATGCCCAAACAACGTTGAAATAGCTTGTCCTGTTGCTAAACTCCATAGCTGTACTGTCCGGTCATTTGTACTAGCAATCGTATTACCATCTGGTGTTATTGCTGTTGAGATAACGCTACTTTCATAACCTCTAACTGTCACAGCAAGATTAAAATTGGGCATAACGCTGCTCATCGAGTCTAGCTCTCCTTCTGTTAATGCTTGGTTTGGGTGACTGTTATATGGGTTAAGTGCATTAAAATAAAACTGCTTGTACCAGAATTGCCCTAGTACTAAAAGCAGTACACCAGCAATAGCTATAAAGCCAAGTTGAAGCTTAATATCACGATTTGAAAATATTGATGGAGAAGTTGGTTTTAATTGAGGTGATTTAGAGTACAAATCTTGAAGAACCTCATCAGCAGATTGATAACGCTGATGTATATCTTTTTTAAGTAATTTCTCTAGCACTTTTGCGAAATTATCACTAACAGGAGCTTTTAAATAATTCTGCCAGCTACCGACCCAAGCATAACCATGTTCTGACCAGAGCTTAAAAGGAGAAATTCCTGTTAGCAAGTGAAAAGCTGTCGCACCTAAGCTAAATAAATCACTTGCTGGATGTGCTGTTCCATCGCGAATTTGTTCAATAGGGGAATATCCATGTGAACCTATCGAAGTTCCTGTTTTAGAATATACTCGTGCTGTTAATTGTTTTGACGAACCAAAATCTATCAATATTAACTTTCCATCACTTTGACGACGCACTATATTTTGCGGTTTTATATCGCGATGAATTACTGAGCGTTCGTGAATGAATTTCAGAATCGGTAATAAACCTAGCAATAAACTACGTATATCTTCTTCATTATAAGGCGAATTTGACGCTTTTGCTTGGCGCCGCGAATTTAACTCACGTAATAAATTTTGCCCATCAATATATTGTTGAACTAAATATAAATAACTTTTTTCTTCAAAATAAGCAATTAACGTTGGAATTTGTCCGTGTTCTCCCAACTGTTGTAAACGTTCTGCTTCTTGTTGAAACAATTCAATTGCTTTTTTCAATGCCCAACTACTATCAGCTTTTGGTGCTAATTGCTTGATAACACACAGTTCATTTAATTTATCAATATCCTCTGCTAAATAAGTTCTACCAAATCCACCCTCATTACTAAGTACTCGTAGTACCCGGTAACGATAGCGTAATAATTCTACTAGCGGGGCGCCGCAAGTCAAGCAAAACTTTTCACTATTCGGATTTAGCGGGTTAGGACAATCGGGATTTAAGCAGCAGATTGTCATTTGAATTTATTAAAATTACATTATGGTCAACTGGAATTTGAAAATGAGAATCAGAAATTAGACTTTGGGTAAAGAGAACCTTTTAAATCATTCTCTGTTCCCAATTCACTATTCTCTGTGTCAAAATTAACTTTATACATGTCGCATCGAAACCACCGACATTTATTAAGTAAGATAATTTATCTTTGTATTATACAAAAAGATTTTAAAAAACAAGCCTTTTTCTTCGTACAATTTTCACATTCAAAATATTCACATTTATCAAAAATTTTTGTATCCAAATCAACAAAAATAAAAGGATAATGGATTAAATATAATTTTAATAAATATAGATACAAAGCATCAGCTTATCTTCTGACATTACTACTTTATAACCGCAATCTTTTAATTAAAAAAATCTAAAATTTATTTTTTAAAAATTTTGAGGTAATCAAATAAAAGTATAAAATGTCATTCTGAGCGTAGCGAAGAATCTTAAATGTTTAGTGTAGAATAAGATACTTCATAACGTTCAGCACAACATCATTGTTACTTTTTTATCCTATAACTTTTGAATATTTCATAAGTAGTAAACTGTAAATATTTTTACTACAGAGACGCAAAGTACACAGAGAAGAGAGAAATCAGAGGTTTAGGATAGGCGCCAGCCATTAGAATTAATAACATAGACTATGAGTCATTGTTTAAACTCAGTAATAGTAGTATACCAGTCCTAAATCATTTGTAGAATTTTCCTTCTCTTCTTTCTTTTTTTTGCGTCCTTTGCGCCCTTTGTGGTTTTTTTAACCAACATCATTTTTTACAAATCAATTAGGAATGCTATATTGCTGCCTAATGAATTTAGGCTATATTTATAGTTAATTTTCAAACTGTTTACTAAAACTTAAAACTTTATTGTATAAAGCTACTATGCGTAATTTTACCGCCAGCAGGCACCGCTATGTGTGAACAGAATGCTATTTGTTAGAGCAAATCTACATTTAAAGTTTCTTACATACTTTTTTGTTTCATTTTCGTGGCGCCGTCACCCCCGAACTCTGTGACGAGCTTAAGTTTTGTTAGTAAATAAGATTAAACATACAAAATATTTCACTTTTTCACAACTCATTTAGGATTGCTAGATACTGGTTAATGCTTGGAAACAGCGAGTACAACAACTTCAAGGCTTGAGTGTTTTAGAAAGTTTTAAAGATAGTCTTAGACAAGAATGGTTATCTAAAGTTGATATGCTCGAATACCTTTATTCTACAGACAGAGGTACAACCCAAACGATTCTTGAAGAAAGTATTGAGCTAAGTATTACAACCGCAATGGCGCCAGCGAAGTTAGCAGAAATAAGCGTTCCTCAGCATATTCAAGGCTTATTTAGTTTTGTAACACAAAACAGGAATCTTTCAGTTTTTTATATAAAAGAACTACATCAGGTTTTAACAAGGAACCAACTAGCTACACAAGCACAAGATTCATTTGGAAATTTACTTCAAATACCTCTAGTACACGGACAATGGAAATCACGGTCAAATAATCCTAGGCGCCCAGATGGGACAATACACGAATATTGCCCTCCTGAACAGGTTGCCTCGGAGATGGAGAATTTGGTTGAAATGCACAGTCGGCACCAGGAAATCAGTGTGCCTCCAGAAATACAAGCTGCTTGGCTGCATCACCGTTTCACACAAATTCACCCATTTCAAGATGGTAATGGACGAGTGGCTCGTACTTTAGGATCATTAATATTTATACGTCAAGGTTTATTTCCTGTGGTTATTACACAAAACGACCGCCAAGAGTATATCCTAGCTTGACTAGGCAGCTGATACAGGAAATTTAAGGCGCTTAATAAGCCTTTTCTCTCGTTTACAAGAGAAAATATTGATTAAAGGACTAGGATTGCCCACGTAATTTATTATAAATAAGCGAGGGAAGTATGGTACAAGCTACTTATATTTGGCAGCCAATTGAGGATTTACCAGAGAATTGGGCAGAATTTACTTCTGCTGAGTTAGAAAATCTTGCTGAGATTTGGAATGCTCAAGCCAGTAAGCTTCAAAAATCTAATGCGTTAAATAATTTTAATGAAAAGCTGAGTAGAGAGTGGGCAATTGAAACTGGTATGATTGAGAACATTTATTATATTGATGAACCAACAACACAGCTTTTAATTGAAAAAGGAATCAATGTTGATTTGATTCCTTTTGGTACAACGGACAAACTAGTGCAGCATGGCTAAAATAACTATCCAGTTAGAAAAAGCTACAAAGCTTATCAAGTAAGGAATCTTTTTTCTGCCTTCTGCCTCCTATCTTCTGCCTTCTGGCACTAGCATTAGAAATTGTTCCAGTTTTGAATGCTCATCAAGAAGCTTTAGAAGCGTTGTTTGATTTAGTACAGCAAAAGCGGGCACTTTCACTTTTCTATATTCGAGAGCTACATCAAATTATAACGCAGCATCAAGAAACGGTTGATTCTGTCGATGCTTTTGGGCGTAAAGTACAGGTTACTTTATTACAAGGACAGTGGAAAAAACATTCTAATAATCCAACTAGAAAAAACGGAGCATATCATCAATACTGCCCTCCTTTACAAGTTCAAATTGAGATGGAACGTTTAGTTAATATGCATTTGGAGCATGTTAAACAACAAGTTCCATCAGAAATTGAAGCTGCTTGGTTGCATCACCGTTTTACGCAAATTCACCCATTTCAAGATGGTAATGGAAGAGTCGCGCGCGCATTAGCTTCTCTAGTTTTTATTCAAGCAGGTTGGTTTCCTTTAGTTATTACTCGCAATGTTAGAGATGAATATATTGACGCTTTAGAAGCAGCAGATAAGGGGAATTTATCTAATTTAGTTAAGTTATTTACAAAATTACAAAAGAAGGTATTTACTAAAGCTTTAAGCCTTTCAAAAGATAGTTTTATTGAAAATGAAGTACTTCAACAAGCTATCATAGCAGGAATTACACGTCTTAAAGCTAGAAAAGAAAAAACATTTACGCTAACACAGAGTCCGTTGTTTGAAGTAGCTCACAAACTAGAAGATATTGCAGAACAAAAATTTGGATTAGTGGCTTTAGAATTAAATCATAAGTTAAAAGAGCTAGAAGAAATTTATTTTGCAGATGCTGAGAAAAGTAATGAAAGTAACAATAACTTGTTTAGACAACAAGTTATTCAAATTGCGTCTTCTTTAGAATATTATGCAGATACTAGAACTTATTGTTCTTGGGTAAGGTTAAAAATCAAAGAGGACAGGCAAGCTGAAATTGTTATTTCTTTTCATGCATTAGGGTTTGAGTTTTTCGGTCTATTGGCAGCATCTGCTTTTATTCAGTATCGGGATATAACTGAGGAACAAGAAATTTTATTGATAAGTCCGCACGTTTTATGTAATGAAGTTTTTCAATTCTCGCATGTTGAGCAAGAATATTCCATTATTCAACGTTTCAATGTTTGGTTAGAAGATGTTCTCTTAGTTAGAATAGACCAATGGAGAAAACAACTTTAGTTGATTATAATTTATTCCTATAATGTTTGATATAAGTCTTGTGGGATGGACTTTCTCTTGCCCTGTTCCTATATGAAGAACGGGCAGGGATGCCCGTTCCACAATTTCACAATTTGCAAAATACAATCCACAATATATTTAATTTTTTAATTTTATTATATTTAGTTAGCAAGGAGTTAATGTTATTCAGGGTAATTGGTTTCGCTTTCGCGTGGCTTGTTTTTGTTTTAATTTTTCTCGCCATTCACGAATTGCTATTGCTGTTCTTGTAACATGTGTTTTATATCCTTCTGGAATTTCTAGGCTGTTACTGCTGCTGCTTGTGGCACCTAAACGTTGGCTTGTCATACAGTTGTTTAAGGTTGGTAAATATGATTCCATCCCTAAGTCCCACATTACGTCTTCTGCGTTTTTGTAACGTTCTTCAAGAGGTATTTTTACCATTTTGGATAATACTTTGGCGAAGTGGTCACTAATTTGCACTTCTTTTTGCCAAGCTATTTCTCCATTGTGGGCATCATAGTCAAATTCTAACGGCGCCTTGCCTGTTAACATGAATAAACAAGTTACCCCAACTGCGTAAACGTCGCTTGCGTAAACTGGACGTAGCGAAAATTGCTCTGGTGGTGCAAAACCCATTGTTCCGACAAAATTTGTTGTCGCACTTTTAGAGTTACCATCACTGCTTTTTGCTAGCTCCTCTTTGACGGCGCCAAAATCTATTAGTACTAATCTGCCATCGTCATCGCATCGCAGTAGGTTGTGTGGTTTAATATCACGATGAATTACTTTGTGTTTGTGGATGTACTGTAATACTGGCAGTAACTCACGTAAAAATTGTTTTACGACTCCTTCGCTTTTTGTCCCAGTTCTACGAATTTCGCGTGCGAGTGTTGAACCACGTACATATTCTTGCACGAGGAAAAACTCACCATTCATGTCAAAGTAATCCAATAACATTGGTATTTGAGAATGATTACCAAGTTTTCCCAGAGCTTTCGCTTCTTTCTCAAACCGAACACAAGCACGTTGCCAGCTTTTTGGTTTTGTAACCTTTGGGCAAAGCTGTTTAATTACGCAAAGTGGGTTTCCTGGTAAAGTCATATTCTTAGCTAGGAATGTGACTCCAAAACCACCTCTACCTAAAACTCGTTGAATTTCGTAGCGGTCACGAAACAGTTGCTTGGTACCGCATAATTGTCCAAGCTGGGTTTCGTGCAAAACATCATCATGAAAATCGGACACTTTGTGAGATAAACGATTCATTAGAGTATTGCTGGTAATAAGTTAACAGCTACTTTGCAATGTCTTTAATTTATCCGCGATTAGAGCTTGGCGCCAGTAGCATTACCGTATCTTTGCAAAAACCTAATGTTTCTCCGAAGTATCCGGATTTCAGTACTTTTGAAATGTAAATTATACAACAAAGGTAGGGTGCGTAAAAGGTATTACTGTCTACTTCAGAAACGAAATATTAAACTGCTTTCACGCACCATCAACTGGTTAAGTAAGTGCCATTCCCTCGCGCTGGTGCGTGACGCTATTAATTCACTCGCTTCGTTTAAGAATTGTTGGTAGCGTCACGCACCCTACGGCACTTCTATGGGAACCAGGGTGTTTTCTGGCAAGTAACTGTGAAATTTTCCTTCTTCGGTAAGTATTAATACTAGCCGTAAGGGGTAATCGGGGGGTACTTGTAAATCTGCCCAAGGTACTGCAATTTCTAAGCAGTTATCCATTGCTACTTGCGCTCGACTGCTACGACTGTGCCATTTAAAGTTTTCTCCAGCTTCCTGGAATTGAATTGATTGTGTGATTAAGTTAACTTCTAAATGGTGGTGGTAGTGGTAGTTTAATGGCGCCGTGTTTGGAATAGATGTTAGGGGTATGGGGCTGTTATGCATGGTACGGTCTGGATAAAACCACAGTAGGTTTAATTCAGCGGGTATATCTTGTCCTGGCTGTACTCCAACTTTGAAGTCTAAGCGTAAGTAAAAGTTGAGATGGTCGGCGCCATACCACAATCTTTGTATTGCACTACTGTTGTGCATTGTACCTCTGGCGCCGCCAATTTCGATGCGTCCAGCTTTGTCCCAGTCTTGTTCGTCACCTTTACCGTTAATAACTGGATGGATAAAACTGGCAGGACGACAGTCACCTCGCGCTGCATGACTTTCTAGCGGTTGGCGTAAATAAGAGGGTATTGGTTCATTGAGTGCTTTGTATATACCATAAAGGTGTTCGCGGAATAACTGGTCAAAAATTGCATCTTGGTTTGAGGAATGTCCTTCACCAAACCACCAAAACCAATCTGAACCTTCGGCAGCATACAGCGCTTCCCAAGCTTCAGGGTTACTTTCCTCGGTTGCTTCTGGATGGCTTGCTAATACTGCACGCGCTTCTTTAAGATAATCCCACGCACGGTTTTTTACTGGGTCGCCTATCCAAGTTGTAAAACTTCCGTCAACCCATGAACCACTATGAAGTTGGGCGCCTGGTATTGTCGCAGTTGCAGGAAATTGGTCTAAAAATTCGGCGACGGTAACAAGTTTGATATGAGGTTCGTTACTCAAACTTCGATACAAAGCTTCTAAAAACGGTTTACCATCTTGCTGATAATACTCCCAACAATTTTCACCATCTAAGGCAATTGTCACTAACCAAGGCTGTTCGGGTTGCCGTTCACGCTGCATTTTGGCAATAGCTTCAAGATGTCCTACTAAATCTGCTGCTGCTTTTTTGGGAGGCATTGAACCATAAGTAAAACCTATCAAATCTGATAAGCGATGGTCACGAAAAACTATTGCTAAATCACCCGCTGGTGTTTCTAAGCGATATGGTCGATATAGCAATTCGGGTTCTAAGACATTTCCTGCTGCGTTACGGTTGAAAAATCTTTTTAAAGTCCAACCTAAAACTGCTTCATCCGAGCAAATCCACTTAAAGCCTTGTTTTATGATATAAGGCAATACCGCTGGACTAACCGATTGTTCTGAGGGCCATAAACCGCGTGGTTCACGTCCAAATCTGTCTAAATATAAATCCCAAGCTTTACGTAAATGTCGAGGAATATCTTCTGCCCACTCAAACCGAGATTGCGGTAGTGTCATATTTGGAACTGCTACACGTCCCGAATTTGTATCAGCAAGCAAGGGCATAATTGGGTGGGTGTAGGGAGTAGTTGTCACTTCCAACTGTCCCGCCGCTTGCATTTTACTATGTTGAGGAATAATTTGAGCTAAAATTTCGCGCTGTTTCGAGTAAATGCGCTGACGGTCACTCAATGTAAAATTACGGTCTTGCTTTAGCCAAGCTGCTATTTCGGGGTCATCCCAAAATAAAGGGTCAATCCATGCTAAGTTGTGCCAAGCTAGCAAATCACCATATTCTGATTCTTGCCAATTTTCAAAACACCAATTTACACCATTATTATTACGTTGCTCGTATAACTCTGAGTAACGAGGATGAGGGTCAATTAGCGTGTGATGATTGGCATCAAAAAAATGTTCAATAATAAACGCGCGCTGTTCACGGCTAAGATTTTGTGTAGGTGTGAGAGTCGCTTCTAAATAAGGGTCAAATGCAGTTCCCGCGATATAATCTTCGAGTTGTAATATCAATGACGGTACTAAATTGACAGTTTGGTGCAACTTTGGATACTTTTCTAAAAGTAGCACTAAGTCCAAATAGTCTTTTGTACCGTGCAATCGTACCCAAGGAAGGCGGTATTGTTGAGTATTTGTACTAGTAATACCAATCTGAGGGGATTTGTACAGAGGTTGATGCTGATGCCAGATAAAAGCTACGTGGAGAGGATGAGGCATAATAATTTGTATGAGTTATGAGTTATGAGTTGTGAGTTATGAGTTGTGAGTTCTAACTCCTAACTCCTAACTCCTAACTCCTAACTTTAAATGACTTGTTCAACTTCGGCAATTTCGGGAATCATTTCTCGAAGACGACGTTCTAAACCCATACGCAGGGTCATTGTCGAACTGGGACAACTACCACAGGCGCCTTGTAACCGCAGTTTAACAATAGGGCCATCGAGTTCTACAAGTTCCACATTACCACCGTCTGACATCAGGTAGGGGCGCATTTCATCTAGTACTGTTTCAACGTTTTCAACTGTAAGTTCCATAGTTTTAGACCTGGTAAGTTAATTGTGGTGCTTTAACAAAAATTATCTCTTCAGGAATTGATGACAATTGATATTCTAAGTTCCATATTCCATTCTATGGAAATATCAACGATTTTTGGCAGTTCAACTTAATACTGGCTGTTGGTACAAAGGAACTGTAAATGTCACGGTAGAACCTAATCCTTCACCTAGGCTATAAAAATGAACCTCTCCACCCATTGCTTCAACAAGTTTCTGAGAGATGGCAAGTCCTAAACCTGTACCTCCGTACTGACGGGTACGCGAGCCATCAACTTGTGAGAATGATTGAAATAGTTTATCTTGCTTATCTAATGATACACCAATACCAGTGTCAGCGACTCGAACTTTTACAATGCCTGGAAATTCTCGGTCTTGGAATCTTATTTTTTTACGCACGACATCCGCACTCAGTGTTATACCACCTTCATGAGTAAATTTAATCGCGTTTCCGACCAAATTAATCATTACCTGCTTTAAGCGCAAATAATCCCCAAAAACCAAAATTTTATCGGCTGTATCGGGCAATTGCATTTGGAAGCTAAGATTTTTTTGTTCAGATTGCAACCGCATTGAATTACTTACGTCTGCGAATAATTCGTCTATATTGACTGAACTTAGCTCTAAATCGTTTTTTCCTGCTTCTATTTTGGCAAAATCAAGAATATCCTGAATTATGTCAAACAAATGCAATGATAATTTATGAGATTCTTGTAAATACTCTCGTTCTTCTTCTACGCTGTCTGTCATATCATCAAGGATAAGCTTTAGAAAACCCATTATTCCATTTAAGGGAGTTCTAATTTCATGAGAGACGTTTGCTAAAAATTCGCTTTTGCGTCGCGTAGCTTCTTCTGCCTGGAATCGAGCGGCGCCTAGTTCTTTATATAATGTTGCATGTGCAATTGCAGTTCCTAGTTGGTCAGCTACTTCTTTAGCTAATTCAAGTTCTTCAGCGGTTAGAGATTTACACTCGTCACGCAAAGTTATGGCAATAATTCCGTTTGGCTGGTCTTGGTGACATGTAACAGCAACTAAAATACGTCCCTGTCGAAAGTATGGATGCTGAGAGTCAACGACAACTGGTTTGAGCGTTAAGAGTGTTTCTACCAATCCAGGTTCAGAGTTGATATCGATTTCTAAACCCAACATTGAGGTGATATTTGGCTTGTGATACTCAGCTATAACTTTAACACTCTTGGCACCTGGTTTGTAAGGACAAATAATACACCTGTCCAACCGTAACGCTTCACCCAAGCTATCAACCGTTTGCTGCCAAATTACATCTAAATCAAGAGTGCGACGTATACTACTTGTAATACGATTAAGTATTTTTTGGTGCTGTTGCGAGCGTAACGCTAAGTCTGATATACATGTCGTTGATAATAGCGGTAATGCTTCATGATTTTTTTCTGCCACTTGTAAAAGCCTTCCCATTACCAACACAGTAGTTGCGGCATCACCTAATGATGGCATTACAGGAGTAATTACTAAATCGAACTCGTATAAATACTGTCGATAAGCAAACCAAAACTGACACCGCTCAGGCGTCAGTGCCGTCATAACTCGCTGTAAACGTTGTAAATAAGTAACTTTATCAACAGGAGCTAATGAATCATCTTGATTCAAAGAAGCAACAAGTTGTTCAGTATTAATACTTAAACTATCCGAAGGCTGCCAATAAAAGCTTAAAAAACGTCCAGCCCAATCTTGGGTGTAGACGAGTTCGGCTCCTAAATTTGCCCATGAGCCATCAGTGTTACTAGCAATCGATTCCAAATTTCTTGACAATACTTTTGAGAGTTGGGAATTGGCAGTAATGCTCATGGCTCAAGTTCAATAGTTTAACAGCAACCAAAGGTTATTTAGCTGAATAGCTCCCTAAAGTTTGGCATAAATTTTTACAGATGAGGTATGGTAGCGCTGAAAAATTTTGGTTGCTCTTGAATCAAGCATTACACGTTTTAAATGTAAATAATATTCTCCTTTCAATAAAAATAAAGGAGTTTAATCATTCCACTCACCACGTGGGGGCATGGCTCGACGCACAGGGTTGCGCGTCAGTTCGTCATCTCTTGGCACATCCCCACGTAGCCACTGACGAATGGCTACTTCTATGACTTTACTAGGGTCATTGGTTAGATGCTGAATTTGCTCAAGCAATTCTGAGTCAAGACGAATTGCTATCTCAACTTTCTCAGCGGGTCGCTGGTCAACATCAGTTGGTCTATCTTTCATATTCATAGGTTGATGTACCTGAAACTGGTTTTACTATATAAATGCTGTTACAAGCGGCGGACATTCAATGTTTATTGTACGCCTCTGATTGGCAAATGCCAGAATCCATAGGCTAGGTTTAATATACTCCCCATAGTCACGCAAATGAAGAGTAGAACCCCACTCTTCATTGATATTACCTTCCAAATTGTAACTTTTGCTACAGATTTGAAAAACTTAACTTTATCCAAACTCACCCAAAGGAGAGAGGATTATGTCAAATTTTCTATTTTGCGTTTTTTGAGGAAATTGGACATGAAGGGTCGTTCAAAAGCGAGATAGAAGAGATAAGCAAACATTAGTGAGGCGCCCAACCCTACAATATAAGATGCTGCTGCGAACATTGATGGGGATAAATTCAGGTTGAAAAGCCAGTATCGAACTAAAACGAGTATTGAACCGTGAGTTAAATATAAGCTGTAAGAAAAAGTACCTACTGTGATTAGCCAAGGCTGTTGAAAAAGCTTTAAAATAATTGGCGCCTTTTCTCCATCAACTATCGACTTTGTGCAAGAAATAAATAGGCAAACTACAGTTAATCCAAAAAAGCTATAACCAACCCAAATATGTAAACCTAATTTTCTCCACTCAGTAGTAAAGCCAATGGCAACAAAAATAATACTAAGTAATTTCCACAGTAAAGAATTTTTGATAGAGATAAATTTGGGTTTTTGAGAGAATCCAATTTCTGCTGCCAGCATTCCCAAGCTAAATATACCTATATAAAAAGCAGACTCAAAAAATCCATCAAAAGCAATAGTAGGAATTAAGCCAGTTATATAAGCAACAACCACAGTAGCTATAATCTATAATACCAAAACGGCACCGTACAGGCAGTAATAACAAAGGAAATTGCTAGGGAGCAAATATATATTCAGGTTTATATAAGCTCTTGCAGTAATCATGATACGCAGAAAAAATTAATACCTATAAATTAATTTTTTTGATTTTGAAGCCAAGATTAATTGGGTAACTTATTAGTAAATTTATCGAATATTCCTCTAACAGATATAAAGGCTTTATAAACTATTAATAAAATATTATGAAATTTTGATATCTTTTTAATATTTATTGCAAATTGTATAACTAAGCATAGATAAAAACAAGGTAGTATAAGCTAGCGAAAGGCATGAATACTATTATCCGCCGTTCCCTGCTTGCCAAGTGCCAATCCTGAATCGAGGCGCCGTTAGCTCCAGCGATTAAATTGCGTATAGCAGCGTTTGGGCAAATAAAGCATTAAAATACGTTAAGTATCTTCTTTTTTATCTTGGTTGCTAAAAACAGCAAATAAAAGTATATGACTGACGTTCCCGCAGCGCGCATTCGCAATTTTTGCATTATTGCTCACATCGACCACGGGAAATCCACCCTTGCCGACCGCTTACTACAAGCCACCGGGACTGTAGAACAGCGGCAAATGAAGGAGCAATTTCTTGATAATATGGACTTGGAACGGGAGCGCGGCATTACAATTAAGCTGCAAGCTGCCCGGATGAACTACAAAGCAAAAGACGGTCAAGAGTATGTGCTCAACTTGATTGATACTCCTGGACACGTGGATTTTTCGTATGAAGTATCCCGAAGTCTTGCCGCTTGTGAGGGGGCTTTATTAGTTGTAGATGCTTCTCAAGGTGTCGAAGCACAAACCTTGGCAAACGTTTACCTTGCCCTAGAACACGATTTAGAAATTATCCCAGTCTTAAATAAAATCGATTTACCTGGCGCCGAACCTGACCGGGTAGCTGGGGAAATAGAGGAAATTATAGGTTTGGATTGTAGTGGCGCCATTCTCGCTTCTGCAAAAGAGGGTATTGGTATAGATGAAATCCTCGAAACGATTGTAGAACGAGTACCACCGCCAAAAAATACTGTTGATGAAAAATTGCGTGCCTTAATTTTCGACAGCTATTACGACAGTTACCGAGGAGTAATTGTATACTTCCGTGTAATGGATGGTACCGTCAAGAAGAAAGACAAAATTTACCTGATGGCATCGGGTAGCGAATTCGAGATTGATGAATTGGGTGTTTTATCACCTAGTCAAAAACCTGTTGATGAACTTCACGCTGGAGAAGTAGGTTATTTATCTGCCTCCATTAAAGCTGTTGGTGATGCCCGTGTTGGGGATACAATTACTCTTTCTAATGCGAAGTCACCAGAACCGTTACCTGGTTATACCGAAGCTAACCCGATGGTATTTTGCGGCATGTTCCCTATCGATGCCGACCAATTTGAGGACTTACGCGAAGCTTTAGATAAGCTAAGTCTTAATGATGCAGCGTTACACTTTGAACCAGAAACTTCTAGCGCAATGGGTTTTGGTTTCCGCTGCGGATTTTTGGGACTACTGCATATGGAGATTGTGCAGGAACGTTTAGAGCGCGAATATAACCTTGATTTGATTATCACGGCGCCTTCGGTGGTTTATAAAGTGATAACTATCAAAAGCGAAGAGTTATATATAGATAACCCTAGCCACTTGCCACCTCCTAACGAACGGCAACACATTGAAGAACCTTACGTAAAAGTCGAAATGATAACCCCAGAAATTTATGTTGGGACATTAATGGAGTTATCGCAAAACCGCCGAGGTATATTCAAAGACATGAAATATCTTACCCAAGGGCGAACGACTTTAACGTATGAATTGCCGCTGGCAGAGGTTGTTACCGACTTTTTCGACCAAATGAAATCAAGGTCACGCGGATATGCAAGTATGGAATATCACCTAATAGGCTACCGCGAAAACCCGTTAGTCAAGCTAGATATAATGATTAACGGCGACCCTGTAGATTCGCTAGCAATGATTGTTCACCGTGATAAAGCTTATAATGTAGGACGGTCGATGGCTGAAAAGCTCAAAGAACTAATTCCCCGTCACCAATTTAAAGTACCTATTCAAGCTTCCATTGGTAGCAAAGTTATCGCAAGCGAACATATTCCAGCATTGCGGAAGGACGTACTTGCTAAATGTTACGGTGGTGACATTAGCCGGAAGAAGAAACTTTTGCAGAAACAAGCAAAAGGTAAAAAGCGGATGAAATCTGTGGGTACGGTAGATGTGCCACAAGAAGCTTTCATGGCTGTATTACGTTTAGACCAATCTTAGTAGACTTCTAGATTGGGTAATTCTTAGAATAATTAAAAATCTTGTGGGGTGGGCATCCTTGCCCGCCCTTTGTTATATCATTCCTTATTTCCCTCACCATCAAATTAATCAATTAAAACAATATGGAACAGGAAGAGGTTATTAACCCAGGTTTAGCTATTTGGATTACAGAGTGTAATCTGTATAAAGTATTGCCTTCTGTTTGGAAAGCCGACGGCATCGCCATTGATGCTTATCATGGTTTTGGAGACAATGAGACTCGATATTTTGATGGAGAAGCTGTATTGCTATCCTTAGAAAATAAAATTATTCAACGCTTATCAATATCAAATACTCACTTTTCTCGTGAGGAATTTCAGTGGCTTATACAGGGTACTGAACATCTTCCTCAAACACCTTTTTTAATCACATTTCACCCAAAGATGCAAATTATTTTCGATGGGCTTGTTGAAATAAAAGATGATCAAAAAGTTATTGATTTTTCTGAGCCAGATGCCTGCATCTACCCTGTTGGTACAAAATATTGGTTTGCTGTTATGACAGTAAAAGCCAATAACAGAGCTTATCTAACTGCCTTCTCGACCTATAAAAATTTAAAAGTTTCAGATAATGAGGAAATATGGTCGTTTGAGTGGGACTGTCTAGTAAGTAGAATAGAAATTGATCAAAATGTGCTAATTAAGTAGTCTTTTTCTCAATAGTAAGTAGATAATTGATAATAAAACTATAAATGGAAACCGCTTAACAAAGGCGCCAACACTTACGCGATTGGCACATAAAAACCATATGGTGCGTGACTGCACTTTAATTTTTATTTTTAGTGAGGTTTGTCGAGGCAGTCACGCACCCTACGGTAATAATTAACGTGTGGGTGGCGCCTCTGGTGCAATGGGTGTGTCGGGTAGTTTTTGCTGACGCTGTAGATATTGGCTGAGTAAATATGCCATTTCACCGCGTGTCATGGGTTTTAAGGGTAGGAGATTACCTTGTGAGTCGGTGCTGGCAAATCCTTCGGAGATGACGGTGGCAATTGCTCTTTTTGCCCATTCTGGAATTGAGGCTTTGTCTGGATATGCTGCTAAAATTTCGTTTACTGTTTCGTCGGGAAATTGGAATACTCCGTATGCTTGGGCAAATATTGCCATTGCTTCGGCGCGTGTTACCCTTTGGTTGGGGAAAAATAAGTTGTTTCGATATCCACGCATGATGTCGGTTTTTAAAACCGTTTGAATATCATTGTAAGCCCAGTGCGAAGGAGGTACATCGGCGACTGTTATACTCTCTTTTGGTAAATTGATACGTTTGTTAAGTCTAAATGCTTTTACCATTATTGATGCTAATTCAGCCCGACTAATCAATCGTTCGGGATAAAATTTACCATCGGAGAAGTTACTCATTAAATTAGACGCAATTACTTGTGCAATTGGGTCTGTAGGCTGTGTCGCTGCCGTTTGAATCTCTTTTACTTCCGCATTAACACTGATAGGCAATGATAATAGTAATGCAACGAACGAAAGTGTACTAATAAGCTTACGCATGGTTATTTTACTTTCTACTGCTATTTAAAATACGAAAAAATAAAAACATCCTACCTAAATAGTAAGACCAACTCAAACCGACTTCGTTCCTGATAAACAATATTGTGTTGGGTTCCGTTCCTCCACCCAACCTACGTCTACCTGGTAGGATAAAGGATTATGTATAGATTAGATTATCAGGAGTTTTAGGAATGACGGCAGCAGCAGACCCCGTGAAGTTGATGAAGCAAGAAGTTGGTAAAGCCGCCGCAGCTTTGGTTAAGTCTGGTACCATAGTTGGGTTGGGTACAGGTTCAACTACGGCGTTTGCAATTCAGTATATCGGCGAACGTCTTAGGTCGGGCGAGTTGAAGGATATTGTTGGAGTCCCCACTTCGTTTCAAGCTGAAGTTTTGGCAAAAGAATATGGCATTCCTTTGACTACCCTTGATGCTATTGACCATATTGATATTGCCATTGACGGTGCCGACGAAGTTGACCCACAGAAAAATTTAATCAAAGGTGGTGGCGCCGCTCATACGCGCGAGAAAGTTGTAGACTACTTGGCAAACCAGTTTGTAGTCGTAGTCGATGGCGGTAAAGTGGTTGATAAGCTTGGTTCTATATTCGCTGTTCCTGTAGAAGTCATACCAATGGCAATGACTCCTGTAATGAATGCACTCAAAAAGCTTGGTGGCAAACCTGAACTTCGTATGGGTGTCAAAAAAGCAGGCCCTGTTATCACTGACCAAGGCAATATGGTTATTGACGTCAGATTTGACGACATCCCCGACCCAGTTAACTTAGAGAAAACACTTAATAATATTCCTGGTGTTTTAGAAAATGGAATATTTGTTAACTGTGCGGATATCGTCTTAGTTGGCGAAGTTGTCGATAACCAACCTGTCGTCAGACAATTATAAATTGTAGAGACGCGTTCACGCAGTGTCCCGCAGGGAATATATCGCGTCTCCATGTGCGCCATATAAAAGACGCGATTTATCGCGTCTCTACATTGATTATTTAATGTGTTTTCTCGTCAATATTTATATGCCACAACCTTTCTAACTTGGCGATGCGATTACGGTGTGTGGTGATTTTATATTTTTTATAACCAATTATACTTAATAAAATTACTACAGGAAGTGCGATGACAAGATATCCTGCGTAATTACATATCGACTCAGAATGACTTTTAACTGGAACTGGCGCCGATGGACTGACAGACTGTGAAATTTGCTGGGAGCGCATTTTAACCTCTAACTATCTATCTACTAGCAACGTGTACAGACAACTACTTCAGGCGTTATTCCCTAATTTCCTGATAGATAACTGTAAATTTTTTATGTCAGGCTACATTTTATTCCGCCATAACCAGTAATTGAATACGCAACTTTACGTAACATTTCTGTACGCGCGAAACAAAATATGTGAATATACGGCTATCCGCAAAAGCCAATACCTGACAAGACAAATCTACCTAAAAGGGGATTACATCTGAATGTAGAAACACTTATAAATTCTAACCGAAACATGAATCATTTGGCATCATTAAATTACAATGATATCAATAGATTCACTTGCAACCCCAGTTTTTCAACCCTAGTAATATAATGCTGTACCGAAGATTTGGAAGAACTGAGTTACAAATGCCCGTTTTCTCCTGTGGTGGAATGCGATATCAGTTTAAATGGCAAGATGTTTCACAGTCACAGGTTCCTGTTGATAATCAAGCGAATCTCGAGGCGACGATTAAACGCTCGTTCGAGCTTGGAATTAATCATATCGAAACTGCACGCGGTTACGGTAGTTCTGAAATGCAGTTAGGTCAAATACTACCGACCCTACCGCGTGCTGAGTTAATTGTTCAAACCAAAGTAGGGCCTACCGCAAACCCGAAAGATTTTGCGCGCGACTTCAACAAGTCTATTAAATATTTAAATCTAGATTACGTAGATTTACTGAGTATTCACGGTATTAATAATTCTGAAACCTTTAATCAAAGTGTTCGTCCGGGTGGCTGTTTGGATGTTGCTCGCAAACTCCAAGCGCAAGGCAAAGTTAAATTTATTGGTTTTTCAACTCACGGCGCCTGCGACACTATTATTCAAGCTATAGAAACAAATTACTTCGATTACGTAAATTTACATTGGTACTATATAAATCAAAACAACTGGCGTGCAATAGAAGCTGCCACACGTCATGATATGGGAGTATTCATTATCAGCCCATCAGACAAAGGTGGCAAGTTATATAGTCCCCCACCGAAATTAGAACAACTTTGTGCCCCCTTGAGTCCGATGGTATTTAATGACTTATTTTGTTTGAGCCATCCGCAAGTACATACTCTCAGTTTAGGTGCCGCAAGACCAAGTGATTTTGACGAACACCTCAAAGTACTAAATTTACTTGATTCTTCAGATGAAATTTTACCACCTATATTGGAAAGATTCGAGCTTGAAGCTATCAAAGCTTTGGGTGAAGACTGGGCGAAAACTTGGCACTTAAATTTACCAACTTACGAGCAAACACCCGGTAATATAAATATACCAACAATTTTATGGCTACGAAATTTAGCTGTGGCTTATGACATGGTAGATTATGCCAAAATGCGATATAACTTGCTTGGTAACGGTGGTCATTGGTTTCCTGGCGCCAAAGCTGATAAGTTAGAGAATGTTGACTTACGCTCCTGTTTGGTCAAAAGTCCTCACGCTGGAAAAATTCCCAATGTTTTAGCTGAAGCACATAATATGTTGAGTGGGGAAGCAGTGCAAAGGTTGTCACGCGAATAAAATTTTTAATGTTGGGTTCCGTTCCTCCACCCAACCTACAGTTCTAATAATTTTTCTCTGACGATATTAAAAAAGTTTTCGTCTGTTAATAGTCGATATAAAAAGGCTTGATGTGTGTAAGTTTGTACTAAGCTAAACCAGGCGCCTGCTGGAATGTTTTCAAAAAATAGTGCTGCGACGCGCGCGTTTGTTGTTTTAGTAGGTTTTAAATACCATGCTTCTGTGAGAATACTTGCTAAACTACCGTTTTTGGCGCCGAATGTGTCTAATTCCTGTTGGTTAGAAGGTAATTCCATTGCCCATTCCAAGTATTGACGCATGATTTTGTCCGCACTGGGAGAAATTAGTAAACCACGATATACTCTTTCCATGATTTGAGCATAAGCGCTAGCTGTGCCTTTACCATTCAAAGCTTGCGCCATTGCTTGCTGTTCTTTAAGCTTTAGCCATTGCTGCGATGTGATGTGCTTAATTTGTTTATCACGAAATTCTTCTGAATGGCGCCATACTTCTGTCCAGCGATAAACTTCTTCTATGTAAGTGCTTTGTGATGCTTGGTACTTACTTAATCTTTCGGTTGGAGTGTCAGTAAATGTATGATTACTCCAGGTTAATATTTGACCAATAATTGGCGCCGGGACATCTTGATTTTTGAGGCTTAAACCAGAAACTAGATTTTCTAAATTTTTACGCCCTAACCGTAAGATTAAATAATCGGTCGCAGCATTATCACTATGTTTAATCATTGCCCTAGGAATATGCCGCAATTCAACTTTATTGTGTGAATTTATATATTTATTTTGCCTAAATTCAGTAATTGCACTTGGATGAGCATCTCCATCGGTACGAGGCAAATAATATAAATCAATATCATCAAGATTTACTAATTCTTCAGGTAATAGTATCCCATTTTCTACCTGACGCGCATATTCAGCCAGCACTAAAATTTTTATTGTCGAAGCCAAAGGTCTTGCAGTATCAGCATTATACAAAATTTCCTGCTCAGAATTACCAATATCGCGCGCAACAAGAGATACATCATTCGGATGGGTAATTATGTATTCAAGCACATCTTCGGGCGTTTTAAGTTGTGATGCCCATTCTTTACCTTCAGATAAGACATTAAAGATATCAAAGATACTAAGTATCGCTTGTTTTTGCCAAAATATTACACCAATTAAACCAATTATTAAAACGGTACTAATTAACCAGTTTAGATTTTGAATAAAGTTTATATTTATCAAATAAGTCATAATAGTCTTCAAAAGTATGTAATTTATAATACTTCATCACTACAGTGTAAATTATCAAGTCGTATTTTTTACTAAAACTGATGATTCATTGCTCAAATCTCAGAGAATAAGGTAAAGTCCATATCTGATTATTAATTGTCTCATCACTTTATGATTCTAAACCGTCGTCATTTCTTATTTTTACTCGGCGCCAGTGTTGGCTCGTTTACTTTGGAGGGGTGTACTTTAGCGCAAAATAATCCGTTACCTGAAAATACCTCAACTGCGGCGCCTTCCCCAACAGAGAAAAGTGAGGCGCCCAAAGGAGCTATTGCACTTCCACCATTACCATATGGGTATGATGCTTTAGAACCACACATCGATGCAGAGACAATGCGCTTCCACCACGATAAACATCATGCTACTTATGTAAATAACTTAAATGCAGCTTTAGACAAACATCCACAGCTAAAAGGCAAAACAGCAGAGCAAATGCTACAAAACCTTGACTCAGTACCAGCAGATATTCGTAATGTAGTGCGTAATAACGGTGGTGGTCATGTCAACCACAAAATGTTTTGGGAAATTATGAAACCCAAAGGTGGTGGTGAACCTACTGGCGCCTTAGCTACTGCTATTAGTCAAAATTTCGGTAGCTTTGCTGACTTCAAAAAGAAATTTAACACTGAAGGTGGTAAGCGGTTTGGTAGCGGTTGGGTATGGCTAGTTCGTAATAAAGATGGCAAGTTGGAAGTTGTCAGCACGGCAAACCAAGATAGTCCCATTAGCGCAGGTAAGTATCCCATTATGGGAAATGATGTATGGGAACATGCTTACTACTTAAAATACCAAAATAAGCGTGCCGACTATTTAGAAGCTTGGTGGAACGTTCTTAACTGGGATGAAATAAATAAACGCTTTGAACAAGCGAGTAAGGTTGCTTAATAATCCAGGGTACAAGGTAAGGTGGGCAATGTCCACCTTACTTTATTGGTAAGACATTTGCCGTTCTGGCACCAACTCTCTCGGTTTTTCGATTGTGCTTAGAACGTTTATAAGGGACAATTATTTTATTTCAAATAAAAATATATTTCTAATAATATTTAATATTTTTGACTATTTATGCGTTTTTTATCTAATATTTTTAATATTTTGACAGAGCAACTATTAAAACAAAATACTTCCAAATATAGATTATTAGTACTATTATTTTTTAATCAATAATAAGCCTATCTTTAGATAGATTTGTTGGTTCAGGTGACCATTTACACTTGAATTCCTATTTAAACATATTTTCGTTATGGTAGTTATTTTGTATTATAAAATTTTTAATTGATTTTGATTCAACCTATCTAAAGATAGATTTCTTAACTCGTATTAACAATTTGTGTCAAAGTTATTATTTAATTAATTTTATTGTTCGTGAAGAGGTGAGTATTTATATTTGGATTTTAAGTAACGTTAAACCCGATTAAAACTATAAAGAAAATCTAAAGATTTAGAGGCTAAAATCATATATCAAATATTTATGACTTGTGTCAAGGTTCTGTGACACAATGAATTGTGAACACACATAACTGTTGTTACAAGCAAAAAAATTATACTTGGATAAAGTATATATTCAGCTAGTTAATTTCCGATTTAAGGTTTAGTGTGTTGTCTACTTGTTTACAAATGCTCTCCTAAATATTTTTATGTTTTGTGTTTTTCTTTACTTAAATGATCTGGTTAGTCAGTGTAACCTAAAATACAAAGAAATTTGCACCCTAAGAGTCCGAGGAAAATTATGAGTAATCAACTGGATAGACAAAAATCGCTCCTGAGAAAAATCTTTAATCAAACTACGGACAAATCCCTTCAGCACAAGAACTTAAGTGGGTGTGATTTGGCTGGGATTGATTTATCTGGAATTGATATGAGTGGATTTAATCTTGTAGGTGCGAATTTGAACGGTGCAAATCTGAGTGGTTCAATCCTTACAGGTACAAATTTGAGCAGTGCAAACCTTGTAAAGGTTAATTTGAGGGAAGCTTACTTACATGAGGCTTGTCTGTGTGAGGCTAATCTAATGGACGCGGATTTATCGCGAGCTAATTTATGTGGTGCTTTTTTATGGCGTGCAAAGCTAAAGCGTGCTAATTGTTGGGCAGCTTCGCTATGTGGTGCAGATTTACGAAAGACTGACTTTCGTGATGCTCAACTAGTGGAAGCTTCGTTAATCGAAGCTAACTTGATTAAAGCTAATCTTAGTAATGCCAAGTTATGCGGCGCCAATTTTGTTGAAGCTAACCTAAATCAGGTTAATTTGACAAACGCCAATTTAAGTTGGGCAAATTTGATTCAAGCAAATCTGTTTGAAGCAAATATCAGCGGTGCCAATTTCTATAATGCTAAGTTAACAGATACAATTATGCCCGATGGGACAATTGACCAACCACATATATTGTTTTTTGATTAAATATTAAAATAGCGAATAATGGGGGCGCCATTGACCCCCAATTAAAATTCGCGCTTAGAGATTAAAAGTATAGCTAAACCCAATAGCATAACGCTATAAAATACACCGTAACCAGCATTGGCAACCAATGTCATAGATGATGGCAAAGCTTGTAAACCGTAAACAGCTTCGTTTTTAAAATCTAACCGCGATAAATCGGGCAATATCAAATATATAGCTTGCGTTATTCTTTCAATTACAGGGTTACGACTGATATTACCAAGTTTGAAAAGGTCTTGAGTAATACTACCCATGAGATATATACCAAAAGTCAAAGCTGTAGCTAATAGCGAACTAGTAAAAACACCCAAGGTAATCGCAACAGCAGCAATTAAACAAAGCTGTAACAATAAAAATATTAACGCAATTGTTATAGCTTGTATCGAGTAAGATACTTTGGCAATTTGTAAACAGCCTAACATTATAGCAGTCATTGCCAATACCAACACAGTCAACACCGCTGTTAATCCTAGAAATTTACCAGCGATAAACTCACTGCGACTAATGGGTTTAGCTATCACCATCAAAATCGTGCGCTTTTCGATTTCCTTGTTTACTAAACTTGTGCCAATAAATATTGCCACTATTACACCTAACCCACTCATAAAAGCTAAAGCAAAATCTGGAAGCATTTTGTCTTCAGTGGAAGCTGCAAATTCCGGCAATAGACGCATTGAAGCAACGACAATCAAGGCGTAGAAACCAATAATATACAGTATGCGGTCACGCACTACTTCGCGAAATACATTTTGCGATAGTACTAAAATTCTACCAAAGTTCATAAGTTAAGAATAATTGGGTAAGGGTAAGGGGAAAGGGTACAAATCGTTTATCCAAGGGTATACCAAATTCTTTATACCCGCTTGATTGGGTATCTGCCCACTATAAAGTTGATAATTATCCTTTAACCGTTTTCCCTTACCATGAAGCCCGAAGTGATTATTGCTTTGGTGGAAGGCTTTCTGGGACGGGTTTAGGCGCCTGATCGCATTGAATTTCTGCAACAGTGATTCTTTCTCCTGGCTTTTTGATATTTACTGTTGAAGCATCTGCGGGTTTGGAGATGGGGTCAATTTGACAAGATTTGCGTAGGTAATAGCTCTTGTTAGCAGACCTTGGACCATCCCAGGAGGCTAATAAATCTAAACGATAGCCACCACCTTTTCTATTAATTACGCGCGCATCAACATTCCAATATCTTAATTCTTCAAGGCTTTCTACTTGATTTTCTCGAACTTTTTTACCGCTTTGACGACTTAAATCTTGTATAACTTGTCTGCCTAAAGCATTTACTCTGCCTAAAGAGTTTTTGGTATTTGGCGCTTCAATTAACCAGCGTTCAACATTTGACCAAGGTGTTGCTTCTAGTTGTTGTTGAACTAATGGCTGTATTCTATTTAAGATTTTGGCGCCGTTTTCAGGAACTTGTTTGCGCGTTTCAGTTTTAATAACAAAAACACTGCGACTAAAATCGTCAAATAATAAGCTTGGATACTGTCTTGCCCATTTGTCAACAGTAAAATAAAGTTGTATCCAAGCGCTCAATATCAAACAACAGCCAACTAAAACAATAATTCTCTGGCGTACTTCAGCTTTGGGTATTTGACGTTTAGAATCGATACCACTACCTTCAAAGAATTCTGGAATTGCCGTAATTACCGCACTAATGGTAGGCCACAATACAATAGTTCTTGTTGTGATTATATCTTCCTCATGACCGAAAGCAAAAACGCTAACTAAAAATCCTGTGATTACAGCACCAATTGGCATATTGGTACCAGGGATTAGTATAGGCTGGTCGGTTGTATACCATGATGTACCTGCGATTAAAAATGCCCAGCCAAAAAATGCAATTACGTTTTTGATTGGGTATCCAGCCAACGACGACATTATCCAAGAAAATATACTTAGATAAATCAAAGTTTGCCAAGAATAAGCGCGAGGTGGAATCAATATCTTTTTTATTCGCTCGTAAATGCTCTCAAAAATACCGAGTAAGCCGAATAAGTCCTTTGTTATTTGCATAGTACTTTCTACTCATTTATAGATGGTTAATAGTTTGTGAGTCAGTTTTGGAGGATATAATTTTAACTCAATTACTTCTGAAGTATAGTGATTAATAAGATGATAATAGTTATCGCAGTATAACTTAACGAGTTTCCGATCAGAACAGTTGTGAGTATGCTTGTATTTTGCAGCTTCATTCGACCTAGGCGCCGCGAAGTTTTACGACCAATAATTTGGGCTTCTTGTTTTACTTGTCCAGGTTCGCGCAGTGACATCAATGCCATTTTAAGAAGGAAAAATTTGACTAAAAAAGTCGAGAAGAAAATGATGAAAGCTGTCATCATTAAAATTAACAAACTAGTATTACCACCTGGTCGGTTAAAGAAAAAGTAGCTAACTATTTCTGCTCTGATTTCGGGCGGTAAGATTGGCTCGACCAAGAAAAAGACAAACCAGCCAATGGCACCAGAAAATAGATTGAGCGCTATCGAGTAAAATATACTACTGCGTTTGTCAAATTTGAGTCTATTAGTAAGTATATACGCTTCAATCGGTATCGCAAGCGTAAAAAATAGAAAATTGAACAGAATTGCACCAAGTGGGAAAACAGGGGATACATCAAAAAACGGGAAACCAACAAAATCTAGCATACGAGTGTTGATAGTAGTGTTTGAGTAAAAGTGTAACAGCGTGTCTTACACCTGTTGGGGGAAATTATCGCATTCTCATGCGCCGTTTAACACTGTTTGATACAGAACTTTCCATACGATTTAACCAAGACATAGTATAAGGCACATAGTTAAAACTATTGGCAATAAGTAATTTAGTTGGGAGAGTGTCTACAAAAAATATTACACAAGCAAGAACGTCGAAACGCGCTACCATATAACACTGCGAACTAATAACTCTGGGTAAAATGACAAGAAACGGCATTGGTATTCGCACAGCTAGTGTGCTTTCTCAAAGGGTAACAGGACAAATTCATGTTTATGATGGTTTAGGTAAGGGTAAATCTCAAGCCGCTTTGGGTGTAGTTTTACGCTCGATTGGTTTAGGTATAAATACTCCTAATAATTACAATCGTGTTTTACTGCTACGGTTTCTAAAGGGCCCTGAGCGTGACTACGATGAAGACGGCGCCATAGCGGCTTTGCAAAGTGGTTTTCCGCATTTGATAGACCAAGTTCGTACTGGTAGAGCAGAGTTTTTTAGTTCTGAACAAGTTACCAGTTTCGACAGACAAGAGGCAGCACGTGGTTGGGACGTTGCCAAAGGCGCCATCGCTTCTGGACTATATTCGGTTGTAGTACTCGACGAAATAAATCCGGTTCTTGACTTAGGTTTGCTAGATGTAGATGAAGTCGTTCGAGTTCTTAAGTCCAAACCACACGACTTAGAAATAATAGCTACAGGACGTGCGGCGCCGCAAAAGCTATTAGATATATCTGATTTACATTCCGAGATGAAACCCCATCATCACGAATCAGCACTATTACAAGGAATAGATGGTATAGAAATATATACTGGCGCCGGGAAGGGTAAATCTACAAGTGCCTTGGGTAAAGCCTTACAAGCGATTGGACGAGGTATAAATCATCCTGGTTCAACGCGCGTGTTAATCATGCAATGGCTCAAAGGGGGCAGTGGTTACACCGAAGACGCAGCAATAGCAGCATTGCAGCAATCGTATCCAGAAGTAGTAGACCATCAGCGTTGCGGACGCGACGCAATTGTATGGCGTAACTCACGGCAGGAATTAGATTATGTAGAAGCCGAACGCGGTTGGGAAATAGCCAAAACAGCCATCGCTTCTGGGCTATATAAAACCATCATTCTCGATGAACTAAACCCCACAGTCGATTTAGAATTACTTCCAGTCGAACCAATAGTTCAAGCACTGCTTCGCAAACCGCGCGACACTGAAGTTATTATTACAGGTCGTTGTCAAAACCAACCCGCCTATTTTGACTTAGCCACAGTACACTCAGAAGTATACTGCCATAAACACTACGCCAATCAAGGTGTAGAACTCAAACGCGGAGTTGATTTTTAGGAACTCATAACATCTTCAATTAACCATTAAAAACTAACCATATGAACGAAAGTACACTCGACTTAATAACAGCCGGACTAGCAGTAACTATCCTTGTTGGTGGAATGCTAATGATGTATACAACCATTTTCACAACGAAGAGGTAGGGTGCGTGACGCTGTAAAAAATTCCAACGTAGCTATAAAACTTATAGCGTCACGCACCAAATCTTAATAATTGTGAATAAAATAAAAACCCTTAAATTTAAGGCTTTTTAGTTGTAAGCCGGCAGTAGGATTTGAACCAACGACCTTCCGATTACAAGTCGGATGCACTACCACTGTGCTATGCCGGCGAGGTGTTTTGCTTTTTTGCTCAACAGTAATTGATTATAGCATAGTAGATTTTTTTGTAAATAGCTAAGTTAAAAAATTTATTTTGGTTGGTATTTAGGATTTTGGAGACTCTAGGGACACCCATTTCACAAGAATAATGTAATTTCTCTGTCTGAAGAATGATTTATAAAATTCTGCGAATGTGGTTTATCTGTAAAAGGGTCAATGTGTCCACTGGTAGCAATGCAACTGTTGACAGTTAACCTAAATCTTGGTTAAACCAAAGAAATATCTAGATAAATGTTTAACTGGCTAGCTAGCACTAGTAAGCTGCGGTGGCGCCACTGTTTGCATTGCTGGGTATGAAAATGATTATAGTACTATTTTTCTTGGCAGAGAAAGCATGGCAGCGTTGATTGGAAGAGACTTATTAGGTTTGGCTGATTTGACTGGTGAGGAAGTTGAGTCTCTGCTAAAACTAGCAACCCAGTTGAAATTAAAACAGGTGAAGCCACAGTGTAATAAAGTTTTAGGACTTTTATTTTCCAAAGCTTCGACTCGAACTAGGGTGAGTTTTACAGTGGCAATGTATCAATTAGGTGGACAGGTAATTGATTTAAACCCAAATGTCACTCAGGTGGGGCGTGGTGAACCAACACAAGATACAGCTCGAGTGTTGGATAGATATTTAGATATTTTAGCCATCCGCACTTTTGCTCAACTTGAACTTGAAACTTTCGCCAATTATGCCAAAATTCCCGTTATCAACGCGCTTACTGATTTAGAACATCCTTGTCAAGTTTTAGCTGATTTGATGACGATACAAGAATCTTTTGGCTGTTTTCATGGTCTAACCTTGACTTATGTCGGAGATGGTAATAATGTCGCCAACTCATTAATGTTAGGTTGTGCGCTGGTGGGTATGAATGTGAGAATTGCCACACCCGAAGGGTATGAGCCAAATGCTGGTGTAGTGGAAACTGCCCGCCAAATTGCGCGGGACAAAACCGAAGTTATTTTAACTAATGACCCCGAAGTTGCGGTAAAAGGAGTAAATGTACTTTACACCGATGTCTGGGCAAGCATGGGGCAAGAAGAGCAAGCCTCAGATAGACTACCAATTTTCCAACCTTACCAAATTAATGAGCAATTATTAAGTCTTGCTGACCCGACCGCAATCGTTTTACACTGCTTACCAGCCCATCGCGATGAAGAAATTACCGATGCTGTAATGGAGGGTTCACAATCGCGAATCTGGGAACAGGCTGAAAATCGTATGCACGCTCAAAAAGCTTTGCTTGCTAGCATTTTAGGGGCAGAATAAAAATAAGGGCATTCAATAGGGAATTACGAAAAAAAGGTAAGGTATATGAGAATGAATCTTAAAATCTTATCAAGTAACTTCAAATCTAGGCGCCGATTTGGTTCAAGTTCATGCTTACCAGGTTCATGTTTACTAAATTTTTGTTACTTTAAGTTTTTTCTGATAAAAAACGAGTATACTTACTTATTAATAGGATTTATGAATCTCCCTACGCCCCATCATTCTTCTTACGAATATAAATTTTTTGATCAAATATTCAAAAAGTATGGTGCTTTTGTAATTTTTGTAGTACTAATGTTCTAAGGGAGATTTGTATTTCACCTCCTTAAATCTAGGTTATATGGAACGATTAACGGAAGCGCAAAAAGAATTGTACGAATGGCTAACGGAATATATCCGTATGCACCAGCATTCGCCCTCTATTAGACAGATGATGCAAGCGATGAACTTAAAATCGCCGGCGCCAATTCAAAGTCGTCTTGAGCATTTACGCACAAAGGGCTACATCGAGTGGAATGAGGGTAAAGCTCGTACAATCAGGGTATTGCGTGCGTCAAGACACGGTATCCCAGTTTTAGGAACAATTGCCGCAGGTGGTTTGATTGAGCCTTACAGCGATGCAGTAGAGCATATTGACTTTATGAACTTAGCATTGCCGTTACAAACTTATGCGTTGCGCGTCACGGGTGACAGCATGATTGAGGATTTAATCGCCGATGGTGATTTAGTCTTCTTACGTCCTGTGCTAGAGCCTGACTATTTGAAGAATGGCACAATTGTTGCTGCGCGCGTTGAAGGTCATGGCACAACTCTGAAGCGGTTTTATCGCGAAGGAGAAATGGTTACTTTACAACCCGCAAACCGTAAATATGACCCAATTGAAGTAACTGCTTCAAACGTTCAAGTTCAAGGTTCACTTGTAGCTGTATGGCGCACTGAAATTCAGTAGACCGCATCGACGGGCGAAGGTAAGATGCAAAACTTGTACCTTTTTGACGAAATAAGGTGCTATGGATAATTCTGTAGAGACGTGTAAACCGGAGGTTTTTCCGAAGGGATATTACTACGTCTCTGCGGTCATCGATAGCGTGTTAAAAAAATTTACCAAAATAGGTATGACAGATTACTTGTTTGTTGTGCAAGTTATGGTATTCAGATTTATTCAAATAGCACCGTAACTTGCACGACAAGTTCAAGTTGATCCCCCTTCGTAGGGGGATCAAAACCCAAATATAAAATTAACTAATATATGTATCTAACCAAAACCAGGGTAGAAAAAACATCTGGGCAAATTAACTTATCTAATACATTTCAACTTTCAACGAAAAAATTATTTCGTTCCGTCAGGGAGTCAACCAACAACTACCACGTAAAACCATCACCTGGGCGCCCGCATATACCATCATGGTTGGTATTACGTTCATATCAAACCCAAGCGATTACCAACTGGTTTAAAAGTAATGGTCGGGGTACATTGAAAATGGCGACAGGTAGCGGTAAGACTATTACTGCATTATCAATAGCCTGTGAACTTTACAAACAAATTAAACTTCAAGTATTACTTGTAGTATGTCCTTATCGACATTTAGTGACGCAGTGGGGACGGGAATGTGAAAAATTTAACTTACAGCCGATATTAGCTTTTGAAAGTGTAAGCACTTGGCAAAGTCAGCTAACAACACAGCTTTATAATATACATTCAGGCACGCAAGAATTTTTAACTATAATTACGACTAACTCGACTTTAAACACAGACAGTTTTCAATCACAGCTTAGATATTTACCTGAACGTACTTTAATTATTGGAGATGAAGCGCATAATTTAGGCGCCTCGAAAGTGGAAGAAAGTCTACCTCGGCAAGTGGGATTACGGTTAGGACTTTCAGCGACACCCGAAAGATATTACGATGATGACGGTACTCAATCTTTACTTAGCTACTTTGGGGCAGTTATTCAGCCGGAGTTTACATTAAAAGATGCAATTCAACAAGGGGCATTAGTCCACTATTTATATTATCCAGTTCTTGTAGAGTTAACTGAGACAGAAAGTATTGCGTATTCTAAGATTACGCAGAAAATTGGACGTAAACTTTTGTTTAAGAACAAAGAGGGTGCGGATTTAACGGATATTGAGAATAACGAGGATATTACACATCTATTAATGCGGCGTGCAAGGCTTGTTGGCGCCGCCGAAAATAAGCTTAACGCATTGCGCGAACTCATGCAGCGGCGCCGAGAAACTACTCATACATTATTTTACTGTGGCGATGGTTCTCCTCAAGCGGACTCGAAATCTGACTTGAGTCAACTTAGGGCAGTTACTCAAATATTAGGCGTTGAATTAAATTATCGTATTACTACATATACAGCACAAACGCCCTTATCTGAACGAGAAAAATTACGGTGCCAGTTTGAAAGTGGAGAACTACAAGGTTTAGTCGCAATAAAATGTTTAGATGAAGGTGTTGATATTCCTGCTATTCAAACAGCCGTAATACTCGCGAGTTCAAGTAATCCTCGTCAGTTTATCCAGCGTCGAGGTCGAGTTTTACGTCCACACCCTGGAAAAGAAAGGGCAACGGTATTCGATATGATTGTTTTACCACCAGATTTAGATAGGAATACGCTTTCAGTTGAACGTAACTTGCTTAGGAAGGAATTAAAGCGGTTTATTGAATTTGCTGATTTAGCTGATAATGCAGGGGAAGCTAGGATTAAATTACTTGAGCTACAAAAACGCTACGGGTTACTTAGCATATAAAATAAACCAATTTTGATCCCCCCTTCCGCGCACTCGGCTAGGGGGTTCATTTTTTTTGATATTTCTTCACAAACAAATAAATGTATTTAATATTACATGATAATTGTGTAAACCTATATATAGAAAGGGTTTCTAAAGATTATCTTGACAATTTAAACACAGTACGTTCACGGATAGAAAAATATGATACGAAAAAGTACAATCGTATCAAATATATCTAGGAACATTACTGATGAAAAGGCAGAGTAATAAGGGTAGTGATTTAGAAATTAATACAGAAAATAATTTTGACGATATTGAGGATGTACAGGCGCCTATATACACGGCGCCCGAAGAAGTGAGAAAAATAATCGAAATGGTGTGGCAGTTAGAGAAGAACCGACTTGATAGAAAAAGTTTTGGTCATATAAGTGATGATATTTTGACAATTATTAAGGGTGTTGTGCAATGAAGCTGATATCGATAAGTCTTTGTAACTTTCGCTCGTTTTATGGTAAAACACCAGAAATGTTTCTCTCGGTTGACGAAGTAAAAAATACGACAGTATTTCATGGAAATAATGGTGTTGGGAAGACGAGTTTATTAAATGGGTTTACTTGGGTGCTTTATGAAAAATTTAGTGCTGCTTTTGCGTCGGCAGAACAGTTGGTGAATAAACGCGCGGTTGCAGAAGCTTCTGTTGGGCAAGCTGTAGATTGTTATGTAGAAATTACTTGGGAACACGACAGTAAGCGCTACCGTGCCAAACGTCAGTGTCGGGTATATAGAACCGAGTTTGATGTGGAAGCGGGTAAGACTGATATGTTTATGTTGGTGACAGGGGATGATGGACGCTGGTTTGTCCCTGACCAACATCCAGAGGATATTATTAATCAAATTTTGCCTTGTAGTTTGCATCAATATTTCTTTTTTGACGGTGAACGGATAGAGAAGATTGTTCGTAATGACAAGAAAGCTGAAATTGCCGAAGCTACGAAAATGCTTTTGGGAGTAGAGGTAATAAACCGTTCAATAAGGCATTTGGCAGAAGCGAAACGCTCGTTGGAAGGTGAACTACGCGCTATTGGGGATTTGGAAATTAAGAAGTTACTTAAGCAGCAGAGTAATATTGAGTCTCAGGTTGAGGCAATTAGTAAGCGTTCTGTTGAAATTCAGCAAGAGATAGAATATCAAAATACATTTAGGCAAGAAGTTAGTAGTCGCTTGCGTGAACTGAGTGCTGTTAAGGAGTTGCAAGAACGACGCCAACATTTGGAATCACAGAAAGACTCGTTACAAAAGCAGTTGGCGAAAAGTAAAGATAACTTACAGCGGTATATCTCTAATCAAGGTTATAGTGTATTACTTTCAGAAACTAATATAAAATTCCGTAATATTATTGAGAACCTCAAAGATTCTGGTGGCTTCAAGTCGGGAATATCGCGCGAATTTGTAATTAGTTTACTCAATGGTAGCAAATGCATTTGTGGTAGTTATTTACACGAACATAGTCAAGCGCGTAAACATGTTGAACATTGGTTAGAAAAAGCAGGTTCTTCTACAGTAGAGGAAACAGCTATTCGCATGACTGCACAAGTTGATGAAATTGACAAGCAAGCAGTGTCATTTTGGCAAGAAGTAGATGCAGAGCAAGTTAGGATTAATGAGGCTAGGCAAACACTGGCCCAAGTTGAATCAGAATTGCTTGAAATTAAGGAAAAGCTGCGAAAAAACCCAAGTGAAGAAATTCGCGATATTGAACAGCGTGTAGATGATATTGAAGCGAAGATTTCTGAGTTAATTTTTGAACAAGGCCGCAACCAGCAGCAAACAGAGACATTAAATGCTGAGTTAGATGATTTGAATAAACAAATAATCAAGCAAAAGCTGAACGAAGAACGGCAACTGCTGGCACAGCGTCGTATTGGCGCCACTACTGATGCCATCGACAGGTTGAGCGAAGTAAAAACACGGCAAGAGAATCATTTTCGTTATTCGCTCGAAAAACGGGTTCAAGAGATATTTAGCGCTATATCTCCGGCGCCATATATTCCAAAAATTAGCGACAAATACGAACTAACACTGATGGAAAATAGTCTTGGTGTAGAAATGCCCGTTGCGGCATCAACCGGAGAAAATCAAATACTTAGCCTTTCGTTTATTAGTAGCATTATCGATAAAGTGCGCGAGTGGAGCGGAAAGAAAAAAATGTTAATGCTTCCTGAAAGCAGCACTTTTCCAATTGTTATGGACTCCCCATTTGGTAGCTTAGATGAGATATCACGGCGCCATATAGCAAAAATAGTTCCAGAAATGGCGAACCAACTAGTGGTGCTAGTAACAAAAACCCAGTGGAGAGGAGAACTGCAAGAAGAAATAGCAAACCGCGTAGGAAAAGAATACGTTTTAACTTACCACTCATCTAAACCCGACTGCGAACAAGATTATATAGAACTTGGAGGAATTCGATATCCTTTAGTTAGGCAAAGTCCCAACGAATTCGAGTATACCGAAATAATAGAGGTTAACCGTGATGGTCAGTAAAGCATTTGGGGATGTTTCAGCTACAGCAGTAGATACAGCACCAGAAACAAGTTTACATTTGTGGACTGTAGAAGACTACCACCGCATGATTGACGCTGAAATTATTACGGAAAAACACAAAGTAGAATTACTCGAAGGTCAAATTATACAGATGACTGCCCACAAACCTCCACATGCTTCAATTACACAAATATCATCAGATTATATTAGGGATTTGTTAAGACAAAAGGCAACTATTAGAGTGCAGGCGCCAGTAACTTTACGTCCTAACTCAGAACCTGAACCAGATGTAGCAGTTGTTCGCATCGACCCTCAAGGATACGCTACTGCTCATCCTGCATCAGAAGATATTTACTTGCTTGTAGAAGTCGCAGACAGAACTTTCAATAAAGACCGCAAAACAAAAGCACGTACTTACGCTAAAGCCAAAATACCAGAATATTTTGTTATAGATGTTAAATCTCAACAAATGTATGTGTTTCGCGAACCAGAAAAAGACAACTATATGTAACAAACTGTTTTAGATAAAAATGCCAAACTATCGCTGGTTGCTTATCCCGATGTTGAAATTGAAATTCAATATTTATTTGAACCGTTAATTACACCTACACCACCTACACCCTAAAGGGTAGGCTATACGAGCAAAGCTCACAGAAACCCGGTTTCTTTCTCACTGAACACAAAAATTCACAATAGAAACGAAAAGAAACCGGGTTTCTCAAAAGCACGAAAAATCTCAACTTACCAAATTTATGACAGAAACAGGCAAAATTAGAATCGCAAAAGATAAAGCCGAATTAGTAAAATCTCTAACTATTGCAGGTGGTAAAACAGGGGTATTTCAAACCTTTGCGGATGTAGTTGTATTTGCTGCCACGTTAGGCGCCAAGCACAAAAAGCGCGTACCTTTAGAAGGAGTATCTAAAAAAGAACCAGGGCCGATACGTATAGAGCAATTTATATCAATGGGGTATGACGTTGTAATTAAATTATTAGCAATCGTTGAAACTCAAAATGTAGAAATACTATCACCAACCGAAGAAGAGTTAGAGAAACAGCGCAATCAAATATTTGAAGAGTATGCCAACGGCGGGCTAGAAATAATCCAAAATGAAGTGCTTGGCGCCGTAGACTATTTAGAACGTATATTATTACTACTTAGCTACGAACGTACAAGCAAAGACAGAACAGACGGAGAATTTGATTTAAGTAGATTTTTACCTTGAATAATATATGAGTGAAACAGTTTATATTGAGAGTAGTTTATACTAGTACGGTATATGTAACAAATTATCAACAAAAATTTTTGGTTAGCTTAGTTATACGCATTGAAACACTACTGTGCAACTTGCTTACCAAAGCACAGTAGTCGTTTCCTCACGCTTGTATTTTATTTTTGTGCATAAATTTCCAAAACGCTACTATAAAAGCGGTGGAAGCGCAACTTCCTTAGAGTCTACAAAATCACCTTCAAAATTTATCGTTTTATTCTCGAAGGTTCTTGCTTTTGCGAGACTTGAGCGTAATTTTGCGCGTTCGACTGAATCTTGGACTCCACCCAAAATATATATTAGTAGTTTTGCTGCTAAGTCTTTTCCAGCTACGAGTATTCGCTTGCGGTTAGGGTCGTATAAAACACCGTACCATATGGATTTTGGAAACTCGATATTACTAAAACCACCTTCACGGTCAAATTTGCGAAGCTTTTTAAAAATCTTTTCGAGCGAAAGTTCTTTTTTGAAGACTAAAACACCTAGCGCTTGAACTATTGCAACTTGACCAACTGGACGGAAAAGCATGTTTCCCTCTCCACTCTCTTTCTCGAAGCTAAAGCGTCGTAGTGATGGTGTGTCCTCTTCTTCTAAAACTTTATAGCTCGATAGACTGGCTAAATAATCAAACAGCTTATGAAACTCAGCAATTCCCTCGGACAATTCATCGCTCTCAGGACGTTTGGGGACTAAACCTTTTTCTTGTTTCCAATGTGGATATTTCTGCCCTAAGTAGCGCTCTGACATTTCTTTGAGTGCTTGCAGCGTTGTCAAGACTGTAGATTTTGTGGCAACTGTTGCGCTATTCCAATTTACGCGCGCTTTTCTATCCTCACGTTGTTCTAATAAGGGATGGGTAACAGCTATTTTTCTTGCGGCAATAGAGAAACCATCATCTTCATCTAGCTGTGTCAGCTGACCTTTGGTTAAAGGTACTGCCATTAGGTTAACGTGGACGAAAATTGAGCGCACTCTTTGCCTTGCTTCTTCGCGGGTTTCTCCAATCCCAACTGCCGATATAAACTCGATACCAATTTTTTCTTGTGGTATGTTTTTTAGGTAACTTTGTGAAATGTCGAATTGTTCGACTAAATCATCAATAGTTATAAATGATTCGTAAGGAGTCTTGTCTCTTTTATAACGTTGAAGCTTACGTGCGGAAAGTAATTCTATTAAACCTTGGACTCCCATTAAACGATGCTGCCCGTCTAAGGCATAAATAGTTACATCTTCATCAGATATATTGAGTAAACCAAATTTGTTTCCGCTATCCAATGGGGTAAATTCTATAGCAGACCTTCTAGCTTTTCCTTTGTTATCCCACTCTTCTGCGTGGGGAATGTCTACCCAAGGTTGGTTGACAACTACCAAAACTGGCGGAAACTTATGGTGCTTACGCGATGCAAGGTATTGTACTAAAGCTGATTGACGTGACCAGTCGATAGGACGCTGTTGAATTTCGTCGATACTTTCGGCATCTATCTCGATATTGCCTGTTTGAGGATTATACTTGTGACGAAGCAAAGGTAAATATGAAGCAAAGTTAACTCGGTTCGCAAACCATTCGAGAGTAACAGAGCCTACATATGCTTCTGTACCACCCATTTCAACTTTTTGCACTGGAATTTGATTCTTATTGTCGAAACACTCATCGAGGAGTTGAGAAAGCACCTGTTTATCGGTGGTTCCTCCCAATGAGTAAGAACCTGTAGTATCCTTAACTTGCTTAGATGTTCTGGCGCCCATATGAATTTTTAAAAACTAGGGTTGACATAATAGTCAAATTTTTTAACAATTATATGTCTGTAGTGTAGTTTTTAAAAACCATATAATGCTATATTTTATTATAAATATTTTTACTTAATGTTCAGTAACAATTGTTATAATCACGTTACAGCTATTTTGGATTATCTTTGTAAAGAAATGCTAAGAATAATAAGTGATATTAGTTTGACACTTGTTAAGTCCGCTTCGGTCGCGCGGACTTTATTTGTGAGGTGTAATTTTGTGTTAGATAGGGAACTCATATGGCAAAAGTAAAAACAGCAGACAGTAAAGGTCAGCAAAAGCGTGGATTACCAGAATTTATCGAAGATGTTCAAGCTCTAACAAAAGAAATTCAAGATTTATACTGCTTAGACGCTGTACCCTGGTGTCTTGGTTATAGTGGTGGCAAAGATAGTACTGCGACTTTACAGTTAATATGGAATGCTATAGCCCAACTTCCACTAGAAAAACGTAAAAAAACCATACACGTAATTACAACAGATACTCTTGTAGAAAATCCTTATGTTTCCAATTGGGTACGCAAATCTTTAGAGCAAATCAAAGTCGCTGCTCACTCACAACAAATGCCAATGGAACCTCATTTGTTACAACCAGAATGGAAAGAGACATTTTGGGTTGGATTAATTGGGAAAGGGTATCCTGCACCAAGGAGGAAATTTCGTTGGTGTACGGAGCGTTTAAAAATTAGCCCATCAAACCGTTTTATCCGAGATGTAATTCGCTCCTTTGGGGAAGCTATTGTAGTTTTAGGAATTCGGAAAGCAGAAAGCGCTCCACGTGCAAAACGGATGAAAGAGTGGGAAGCAAAGCGAGTTCGCGACCATCTCAGTCCTAATATGAACTTACCAAACTCTTTAGTGTATAGTCCAATTGAAGATTGGCGAAATGATGAAGTTTGGCTTTATTTAATGCAGTGGGAAAATCCTTGGGGTTATAGTAACAAGGATTTGTTTAATATGTACAGAGGCGCCAGTGCTGATAACGAATGTCCACTGGTTGTAGATACATCAACACCGAGTTGTGGGAGTTCTCGTTTTGGATGTTGGGTTTGTACATTAGTAAGCGAAGATAGCTCACTTTCGGCAATGATTCACAACGACGAAGAGAAAGAATGGTTACAACCACTTTTAGACCTTCGTAGAGAATTAGATGTAGAAGATGAAGACCGTTCATGGAGAGATTTTAGGCGTAGAACCGGAAATGTACAATTATATGAACGTAACATAGAAGGGGATATTTCTGTAGAACCAATTCCTGGCCCATATATAAAAGAAGCTCGTGAATATTGGCTCAAAAGACTTTTAACTATTGAGTTACAATTGCGGCACGATGCTCCCAAAGATATGAATGAAATCAACTTGATTTCTCTTGAAGAATTAAGTGAAATTCGCCGTATCTGGTTAGAAGAAAGACACGAGTTCGATGATAGTTTACCTCGCATTTATAAAGAAGTGACTGGAGAAGAATTTAAAGATCCGCGTCCAGGTGCTGGCTATAGTTTACTTGGTAGCGATGAATGGGAAGTACTCGAAGAAATTTGTGATGGTGATGCTATGCATTTAGAATTAATTGCAAAGCTATTAAATACCGAGTATCAGTTTCGTAAGCGCGCGCGTCGTGTGGGTATATACGATGAGTTACTAAAGTGCTTTGAGACAAGCTCACGCTCACAAAAAGAAGCAATTGATAACGCTCACTTCAAACGAGATTTGAAAGAAGCAGTTAGCGAAGGTAACATTCAGAAGGTGAAACAGCTAACTATAGGAGATGCTTTACTATCTGAGGAAGTAAAAAATTCGTCTTCTGCTGACGCATCGTTAAGTGCAAATGATAAAAATGATTCAACTAAGTCAATAAATTGGGGAAAAAAGAAGTATAAATCTAAAGATTGATTTAACTTTATTCAACAGCCAACAATACACATTTAGAGACATTATACATTGTCTCTAAACCCATTTAAAATATTTTCCTCTTCTCAGATATTATTTATTTATGTTCTTCGCGACTATTTGAACTATAATCTTCATGTGCCAAGGAATAAAAGGTTATCACTAATCTTGGATTGTATGCGTCTACAAAGCTGTAAATAAAAAACTATTATGAAATTTATTGAACTAGTATTACAAAACTTCGGACCATATAGCGGAAAAAACGTTATCAATCTTGACACAGAAGTTGATAAAGATACTTCACGTCCGATTTTATTGCTTGGTGGAATGAATGGTGGTGGAAAAACAACATTTATGGACGCGATACGTCTCGCACTATACGGACATCGTGCTGAATGTTCAACTCGCGGAAATTTAAGCTATAGTGATTTTTTGAGTCAATGTGTTAATAACCACGCAACTCCTGTTGATAACACAAGGATTGAATTAACTTTTGAACATATTCAAGACAATAAACCTGTAGTATATAAAATTGTACGCTATTGGGATAGTATTCCTAAAGAAGGCAAAGACTCATTAGGTGTTCTAGAATTAGACCCTAACGTACCTGATGGATTAATGAGAGAAGAATTAGTAAATACGTGGGATGATTATATTGAAAATATACTACCTGTAGGAATTTCTAATTTATTCCTTTTTGATGGTGAGCAAGTTAAAGAGTTAGCAGAACAAGAAATTCCACCTCCTGCTGTTGCAGACGCAATACGCGCAATGTTAGGGTTAGAACTAGCTGATAAGTTAGCAGTTGATATCGAAATTATAGTAAACCGTAAGCGTAAAGAATTAGCTGATACAGAAGATTTAGCAGACCTTGAAAAAATTGAAGAAAAACTAAGTTTTTTACAAGAAGACTACGTAAAAATAAAAGAAGAAGAAGCTTCATATATAAGTGATTTCAACCAAGCGGAAAAAGACCAAAAAGATGCGCTGGATAAATTTGTTGCTGAAGGTGGAAAAATAGCCGCAGAGCGTAATCAATTAGAAAAGCAGCGTGACCAAAAAGTATTAGAAGTTGAGGAAGCACGCTTGGGTATGTGTGATATTTCAGCAAATGTTTTACCCTTAGCTTTAGTAGAAAATTTACTCTTCCAAGGACAAACACAAGGAGAGAAAGAATATCGTATTCAGCAAGCGCAAATTGCTAGCGATATATTATTTGAGCGCGATAAACGTTTACTCGATTTGATATCAAAATTAGATATATCATCTGAAGAATCCCAAAAAATAAAGAGTTTTTTAGATGAAGATATTACAACTCTCAATGCTAATTTAATACAGCCAGAAGAACTTTGGTTATTACCAGATGCAGATAGTCTAAGCCAGTTAAGTAATATCTTCTATCAGTTACAAAATACAAAAACATTAGCCAAACAGCAATTAAAGATTTTAAAGCAAAAAGAAGACGAGATAATTACGTTAGAACGTCAAATCCAAACTGCGGCTTCTCCTGAAGAATATACTTATTTAGTAGATGTTTTAAAAAAAGCTCAGAAAAAAGTTACTGAAGCAGGCGCCAAATGTGAATCTATTAAAGGAGGTATTCGCGAGCTAGAGGTTGAAATAGGAAGCACAAAAGCAAATTTAAGAGAATACACCACACAAACAATAGACAAGAAAAACACAGAACATATTATTGCAGCATCTGCAAGAGTACAACAAACACTTAAACTATTTCGAGAAAAGCTGACATTAAAAAAATTAAATAAGCTAGAAATTGAGATAACTGAATGCTTTCGCTATTTGCTGCACAAATCAGACTTAGTTCATCGTGTAGCGATTAATACCGATAACTTTAGCCTTTCATTATACGACGTGCGTGGTAAAGCTGTTCCCAAACATCGTTTATCAGCAGGGGAAAAGCAACTTTTAGCCATAGCTTTTTTATGGGGACTTGCGCGCGTTTCTGGGCGCCGTTTACCTGTTGCTATTGACACACCATTAGGGCGCCTTGACTCATCGCACCGAGGTAACTTAGTAGAAAAATACTTCCCCGCAGCAAGTCATCAGGTAATATTACTCTCTACAGATACAGAAATAGGTAAAGCCGAAGTTGAAAAACTTCGAGAAAACGAAGCTATCGCACGCGAGTATTTACTTAAGTATGACTCGGCAAAACGTCAAACATCGGTAGTTGATGGGTATTTCTGGTAGTAGAGGACGATGGTAGTAATGTTAAGTTGTTTTGATGTAGCTAAATATTTTTTGGCACTTTATGATACGCCGCTTTTCTGTGAACCTCTGGAAGCTTGGACACATGGGGCTGTTGTTCGTGTGTTGTTTGAATATTACAAAAAGTATGGAACAGGCGCCATCGATTACCCTAATGATGTAGATTTTTCTATATATGACGATGAAACAAAGAGTTTTCTAGATGAGGTTTATCTAGAATTTGGGCAATTTGCTGCTTGCAAGTTACGTAATATGACTCAGGAAGAATATCCTTGGAAATTAGCGGCTCAAACTAATACAAAAATTTCTCACAAGTCAAATGAAGGAATATTTTAAAACTCAGCTAAATAGTTAAGAAGCAGATTAATATAATAAGCTTTATCCTAACTAGTAAGTAAGGCATAGCCCCACCTACTCCTACACTCCTAATTCCTAACTCCTAACTTAATTATGGAACCACCTCTTGAACGTGTAAAATTATCGCAAACGGCTAAAGAGCAATTAATTAAGCTCAAGCGGATTACAAAAATAGACCAATGGAATATATTATGCCGTTGGGCACTGTGTCGTTCGCTAGCAGAACCAACACCTCCCTCCCCAGTGCCTATAAAATTAGATAGTAATGTTGAGATGAATTGGCGTGTATTTGGAGGTGAGATTTCCGATATGCTGTTAATTGCTCTTAAACAGCGCTGTTATAACGATGGTTTGGGTACTACAAAAGAAGTTTTAGCAGAACAGCTAACATTACACCTACACCGTGGTATTGGTTATTTGGCTGGCGACCAAAAGATTAAGAAAATTGAAGATTTAATTGAATTAACAGTAAATACGTAGTATCAACATTAAACGATACAAATTTTAATATTGGGGTGTGTGGGTGGGCAATTTATCAGACGATGAGATTTATCAAGAAGTTAGTAATATAGTGGCGCCCTTTCAACTTCTTGAGTGTTACGAATGTGCTACTGCTATTGTGCAATGGTTAAAAGTCAATCACATAAAGGGGAAGATTATCCGGATTAAAAGAAAGTATCGAGATGATGATTTTATTCTTAGCCATAGATTGATGAGTCAAGGTGTTACTGATACGATTACAATAAATGCTAAGCATTATGGTGTGGAGGTACTAGGTAAAGTATTTGACAATATTTCAAGCCAAGGAATGGCTTTTAGAGATTGGATTAATGATTTCGATTGTCTGAGCGGAGAATTTAATATTCAAGAAAGAGAATTTTGATTCGTAAATGTTTTTGATGCTGTACATATATAGAGGAAATAAACATGAACAGTGGAATATATGAAATTTTAGATAAAATTAAAGCCAAACCAGGAATGTATTTAGGTAAAGCCTCTGTCAGTGACTTGTTTATTTTTTTAGTTGGCTATAAAACAGCTAGAAGAGAGTTAAGCATTAAACTAACTGATCAAGAAGCTGATTTTTGTGAAAACTTCCATAGTTTTGTCGAAAAAAAATATAAACTGCATACCTCAAATTCTTGGGCAAAAATAATTATGCTTTACTGCCATCATGAAAAAGATGGTTTTGAGAGATTTTTTAAACTTCTGGATGAGTTTAAGAAACGAGATAAGAGTTTAGATGGAGATTCGTTTGATGAAATGCTTTCTGTTGACAACATACAAAGTCAATTGGAATTAACTGGTATATAATCAGCTACTATAAAAATCCTTGACTCAATTTTTGATACTACGAATATATTTTTAAAAGCTAGTTCTAAAGTTGTGGTGCCTAGGGGTGCGGAATGTGGGATTATAACTGTTAACTCAATTTAATAATTTTCTGATGTAAATTAATTTTTATTAAGGGCGGGTTTCTTATTGTACTCGCTCTGAACCGACGTGTTTTTGAATTATCTTTATACTTCAAAATATTAATTAAATTGAACATAATTAGGATTTTATATTAGATTTAATTATTTAGCTAGTATTTATATATCTTAAAATTTTTCTAAAACCTTATTGCTGATTATTGAGAATGGATTAGTAGTGCAAAAGATATGAATATTGTCTTCTTACGGATACTTAAAGTATTATTTAATTCATTTTTAACAAATTTAGCCTAGTAAAAACCGGGCTGTGGCGCCTGGGGTGCGGAATGTGGGATTATCTCTACAAATTTTTCATTCATGGTCCTGTAGCATACCTCAATGTTTAATAAGCAAGTAGTGTTCAAATACAAAGGCTAGAAACAGCTCCAACTTTGATTTTTCACTTTAATATACTTCTAAATTTATTATAATATTAATCCCCCCTAACCCCCTTAATCAGGGGGGAACTGGAGTAGATTTTTAACTTTTTAAAATGGTTGAAAAATAAGCTAATTTTAAGCCCCCCTTATTAAGGGGGGTTGGGGGGATTTAAATCGAAATTCTCAACTTTCCCCAATATCCTCTTCCTCATCTTCTACATTTTCAGAAATAGGTCTATCCGACCAATCAATTGGTTCAAGTAAACTAGCTCTAAAATCTTCAACAGTATCACGGTACTTCTGCTTTAAATCTCTAATTCTAGTACTTATTCTTAAACCTAGTGCATGACTTATCATCGAAGCAATTAATCCTCTTCCTTCCTTCCCAGAGTCCGCGCGTTGTTTCGTTGGGTTCCAAATCACATTTACCCAAGGCGCCTGATCTATATCTACTGCTACATGAGTCATTATAGCTTCAATTGCATCTTCGACTGATTTATTTTGAAGCTTAACTAATTTTAAAACATCAGCTAGAATAAATTGACCGATAGGACGAGCATAAACGTTTCCACCAGCAATTGGTTTACCACTATCATCAAAAATAAGGGCGCCGTTATCCATGCGCTTGCGAATATCTCCAGCTTTTTTCCTACCCCTAAGAACATCATCAAAACCTGGACATTTATCTAACCAGCACATCCAAATATTTTCTAGATAGTCATAAAATTCATCCAACTCGGTATCAGTTGGTCGGAACTGTTTAAATTTTGCATCAATATCTAACCCACCATTATAAGCTCCAAGTAATACTTCATTTGTTTCATAAAATGTTGTTAAAGTCGCAATGTAAGGGTCATGTACTTTTTTTGGTGATATTTGTTTAGAACCTAAGTTACCTAAAACTAACATCTTTAATGTATCATTCTCTTTAATCAAACGACGTGATACTATCGCCACTGCATCATCTTCATCAATGGCAATGTTCATACCAGAGCTTGTTGGTTTTGCTCGACGATTCAAAGTAGAAAATAATCTTCGAGTTCTCTCTAAACCTTCTTTTGTATTCTCATGCTTCAGAATAATAACGCTAATCTCTTCTTTCGCTAAATCAGGATTTTGTCTTATCCCTTCTTGAATTGACTTTAATCTATGTTGACCATCTAAAGCATAATATATTTGACTACCATCAAACCGTAATAACCCAAACCCATAACTCGAACGGTCTGTGTTGTCATCTATTAAATAATGCTCTTGAACTTTAACCGCAGAAAATTCCGGTTCTCCTCCATATACAGCTACAACTATGGCGCCATAAAATCGTTGTGGTGTATTTACAAGGTAAGGAACCATCTCCTTTTGCACGCGGTCTTGAATTTCTCTTTGAATTAATTCATCCAAATCTTTGTTTGCATGAATTTCTTCTGCTAACCTACACTCGCGCGCTACCTTACCCAGCTTCATTACGGTGACATAATAGTCCCAATCACCCATTTTAGCTTTTAATGCTGGTACATAATCTGCCATTATAGTGCTTCCCTGTTTAAATGATTTTGCTATTTATATTTAGTGTGCGGTGCCTATGACAAAATTGAGCAAGGTTCTCATTCTCATAAGAACCCGCCATCTATTCGTCAATGCGATACCAGCTTAGTGTAGTTACAAATTAATTAACTGATTTGAGTATGGAAATAATCTAGACGATATTAAAAAAGGTTAACTCCAACTTTTATAACAAATACTTACGTTATACGTATATAAATTAGCTTGCCTTTACAGTAATTTTACATACCTAAGCACTTTTATGTATTTAATACAAATGATATTACACAAATAATCTTGTGGAATGGGCATCCTTGCCCGTTCCATATTACAGGTATATAGGCGGGCAAGGATGCCCGCTCCACAATAAAAAATTGTGTTTACTATAAGTTACTCAAATTTAACCTTGCTATAAATATCAGCAAGCATTATTTGGAAAGGCATTGAGTTCAAAGATAAATTTTGATTTAAATCATCATATTCTGTAAATGTCCAAGTTTTGCTGTTAGTTTTATAATATTGCTCAACATATACGCTATATTGGTCTATTAAAATATATTCTTTAAAGCTAGGTATAGTACGATAAGCAGGAAATTTTTGGTCTTTATCATATGCCCTTGTAGATTCTGATAATACCTCAGCAATCATCAAAAGAATTAGTAATTGTATCTCGGCGCCCTTCTTGTAATTGTATCTCACCTTCAACTACGATTACATCCGGATAAGTGTTAATGCGTTTTTTCGGAATCCAAAGTTTTTGGACTGCAACAAAAGTTTCATATGATTGCTGTTTTACTGCTAAATTAAATGCTGCGCTAAAGTTTAAAGCTATTCTATTGTGATTAGGCGTTCCACCAGTCATAAGAATAATTTCACCATCAATGTACTCATGACGTTCCTGAGAATTAATTTCTAATTCAAAATATTCGTTAAGAGTATAATATTCTTTTTTGTTAGCTTGTACAATCATTTGATTATTGCCTAAGCATTCAAGTTATTACCTTATATTATAAATATATTTAGAGTAATTTTAGAACAGTTGTAACAATTTAGACTTATGGTATGAACCACATAATCCGGAGGATTTCCCCCAGAGTAGACATAAAGGACACAAAGAAAGAGGAATTGTCTTTATGTTAAATATAATACCTGAAGCAAGTTAAGGCGCCTTAATTATCAAGAAAATTAAAGTTTTGCTCTAAATCACTGCAAAAAATATATATAGATAATTATCCCTTCCTCTTTCTTCCTATGACTGGGAGCTATATTGAAATTGAACGTCACCGTGCTGCAATACAGCGTGTTGATATATCACGTCCTGTGAAACTTGCCCTTGAGTGGAATATTCTTACTCCCAGCAACAGTTTTTTTGACTACGGTTGTGGTTATGGTGGTGATGTTCAGCGCACTACGAAATTAGGGTATCAAAGTACTGGTTGGGACCCTTATTACTTTCCTAATGAAACACTAGTTGCTGCGGATGTTGTCAATATTGGTTATGTTCTTAATGTTATTGAAGATACTACTGAACGTGCAGAAGCTCTTTCTAGAGCTTGGAATCTTACGCAAAAAGTACTCGTTGTCTCAGCACAAGTATTAGTTAATGCTCCAAGTCATCATCAAATATCTTACGGTGATGGAGTTGTTACCCGTTTAAATACGTTTCAGAAATATTACGAGCAAGAAGAACTTAAAAAGTATATAGATGAGACATTAAAAGTTGATGCTGTACCCGTAGCATTAGGTGTTTATTTTGTCTTTCGTGATGAAGAAGAAAAACAACATTTTAAAGCCATTAGATATTTCTCTCGCACTTCCACACCCCGCGTTCGCATTCCTACTAAGCGTTTTGAAGACTACCAAGAAATACTGCAACCGCTAATGGAATTTTATACTCAACGCGGTAGACTTCCTATAAAAGGAGAATTAGCAAACCAAGAGCAATTATTAATCGAGTTTAGTAACTTCAAGCGCGCGTTTGCCGTCATCCTCCAAGCAACCGATGAAGCTGAATGGGATTCTATTGCTTACCGTCGTTCACTCGATATCCAAGTATATCTAGCATTAATGCAACTCGAAGGTAATCGTTCCCTCTACAAACTACCGCTAGAAATGCGCCAAGATATCAAAGCCTTTTTTGGTGACTATCAAGACGCTTGTGATGTCGCTGACAGAAAACTATTTAGTTTAGGACAAGCAGGAGTCGTCAAAACCGCATGTGATAAAAGTAAAGTCGGCAAACGTACACGCAGCGCACTTTACGTTCACGCTTCCGCACTCCAAGAACTCGACCCTCTACTACGAATATACGAAGGATGTGCAACCCGCTTTATTGGACGTGTTGATGATGCGACTTTAATAAAATTTTACATTGATGAACCGCGAATATCCTATCTATATTATCCAGATTTCGACACAGACCCACATCCAGCTTTAAAAGCCAGTATTAATATTGACCTCAAAACACTTAGAGTAACTCACTACGATTATTCAGACAGAGCAAACCCACCTGTTCTACACCGTAAGGAAACATTTGTAGTATCAAATTATCCTGAATATAATAAATTCGCTAAATTAACTCAGCAAGAAGTAGAGTTAGGATTACTCAAAAATAAAAACGAAATTGGCACGCGCGATGGTTGGTTAAAGTGTCTAGCTGAACATAATGTGGAAATTAAAGACCATCAAGTGCAACGGATAGAGCGGATGTAACGGATAAGCTATTCGTCATAAACAAAAACTTGTAACTTATTATCTAAAATAAACTATCCGTTACATCCGTTTATCATCCGTTGCCAACTGATACGCTTGATTTCCATCAAAAATTAAATCATCCATCTTGTGGGATGGGCATCCTTGCCCGTCCCATACCATTAATGTACAGTTTATGCGTGAAATTACTTAATATATGTGGCATATTCTGGATTGTGTCGCCTGTGTCTATTACGTTTGGTGAAAAATCAGGATAAAAAATAAAATTGGTGTTACTTTCTGCACAACTGACCGGGTACGGCGCCTATACATATGAACAAAGCAGATTATTCCAATATAAGGATGTTGAAGTGGTGAATGATATAAAAACATTAACAAAAGTTGTTGGCAGTCGTAAGATGGCTTCGCTGCTAATTCTCGGCTTTGCGTCGGGGTTGCCGTTATTTTTAACGAGTCGTACTCTACAGTTTTGGATGCAAGACGCAAAAATTGACATTGGGGTAATAACACTGTTTGGCTTAGTCAGTTTGCCCTATTCATTAAAATTTTTATGGTCGCCTTTACTGGATAGATTTAATCTCCCATTTCTAGACTTACGACGTGGATGGCTGTTAATAACTCAGATCGGGTTAGTTATTGCAATCGTGGCGTTGGCATTTCAGCAACCTACCCAAAATATCCAAATTTTGCAGCTTTTAGGAATAAATTGCTTAATTATAGCGTTTTTAAGCGCTACACAGGATATTGCTGGTGATAGCTACCGTACAGATGTTTTAAATAAACTTGAGTTAGAAACTGGCGCATCGCTTTGGGTTTTAGGATATCGTTTGGCACTGTTTATCACACTTTCGTTTGCACCAGTACTTGCCGATTTTATGCCTTGGAATGGAGTATATCTCCTAATAGCGGCAATTATGGGTGTGGGGATAATAGCAACGTTAATTGCTCCACCAATACCACGACGTAACCAGCAAAATCATTCTTCGCTGTCGCTCAAAGATGTAGGTATTGTTGTTGCCATCATTGGTGTAATCGTGGGGTTACTATATTGGGTAATGGGAGACCCTTGTTTGGATGCAGCGAGAAAATGCACTCCTTATGAAGCACGTCTATTTCAGTTTTATTGGATACTCGCAGCGTTGTTAATTGGTTGGATTGCCCTAGCAGTTTTGGCGCCCAAACCGACAGTATCTCAACATGCAGAAGAACAGCCGCCACAATCGCTTCAAGATGCTCTGGTTCTACCGTTGCAAGAATTTTTTCATCGCTATGGATTAACTCAAGCAAGTTTAATACTAGTATTTATACTACTGTATAAACTGGGTGACTCTGTAGTGGGAATTACAGCTAATTTATTTTTACGCGAAATAAATTTTACTAAAACTGAAATTGGTGCGATTCAAGGAGGAATGGGATTCATTGCTACAACTGTTGGTGTTCTTGTTGGTGGTGTTGTCCTTTCCAAAATTGGTATCAATAGAGCGCTCTGGATATTTGGAATACTGCAATTACTCAGTAACCTTGGTTATTATGCTTTATCACTAGTTGGCAAAAAGGACTTTACGCTTTTAATTTTGGCGATTAACATTGAAAATTTCTGTGCTGGACTCGTTACTGTGGTGACTGTGGCGTATTTGATGAGCTTGTGTAATCACAACTTTACAACTACACAGTTCGCGTTGTTCTCTAGCTTGATGGCAATTAGCCGTGACATTCTTTCCGCACCCGCAGGACAATTAGCTAAGGCAACAGGTTGGTCTTCATTTTTTCTGCTTTCACTAGTTGCAGCATTGCCAGGATTGCTTCTACTACCTGTTATTGCCCCTTGGGAACGCAAGCCAGTTTCAACAATGCCCAGACCCGGACTAGATGAATAAATATAAGGAAATTTAATCTATGGGGCAAAGAGTTGTCGTTCTTATCTCCACGACCATCCTTTTCTTAACAGGTCTTTTACTCGGTTACGTCCTCTCACAACTTGTTCTCGGACGCTTGGCACTTAATATTGTCACCTTCCTAGGAACATTTAGCTTGATTGTTATCTTCGCCACCCTTTACTACGTATTATTTTGGGAGTTCCGCAGACAGCAAGCACAACCAGTGGGGCGTCAACCGTTAAATCAACAATACAGCGCGGATGAATTTGCACCCCCCATCGCCCAACTAAAAAACCAACTTGTTAATTTATTAGGAGGAGATAGCGAAGGCGCCGAGCGTCTTGTAGCCCAAGCGCGTAAAACCTATCCCAAAATGCCAGAACATTGGTACTGGGAAAGAGTTATCGCCGATGTAGAACGCGATAGACGATAATACCATTTCTTGTAGGATAGGCATCCTGCCTGTCCTTTAACGCTAAAATATATTAATCAGGGTTAGTCACCACCCTTGTTTACATGAGTGAAATTATGAATATTATTCGCCAATACATAGCTCCTCTAATCGCAGTTATTATTTTCTTTATTGCTTTGGCAGCAACCAGCGCGCGTATCTTCTTGCCGTCTGACATGTCGGCGCCTGCTCCTATAGATGGTGTTGGATTTAATGGTAGTGAGTTACATAGTCAAAATAGTATTTATGTTTCAATGAAGGCGCCTTCTGTTGAGAATGCCAATGGTTGAAATGTAATATTGACTCTTGTTATGTTGGGTTTTGCTGGCGCTACACCCAACCTGCAATTCCAAAAAGTTGGTATATATAAAGTAAAATTTACTAAAGGTTATTTTTTCAGTGAGTTTTTGTGTCAGATTGTACTTACTGAGTTCCCTTAAACAGCTTTGAATTCCTTTTTAATACCATCATATAAAATTCGCAAAGGCTCGACTCTAGACAGAGCCTTACTGGTAAAGTTCATGCAACGGACTTACCAAGACATTTTTGCAAACCAAGATTTTTCACATTTGTCGAAGACTGTTGAGCAATATTTATCTAGCGAAACCCCTCTGTGGTGGGTAAACTTTATAGACACTGAAACTCTCACCCAAGAAACTTCTCCTGTAGCTTGTCTTTGGATGGGAAACGCTATCGACCAAATTACAGGTCAGCGTCATGCCCACCTATTTTTACTGTACGTTGTTCCTGAACATCGGCGCCGAGGTGTAGGTAAAGCATTAATGGAATATGCACAAACCTGGGCAAGAGCGCGAGGAGACAAGCAAATTGGTTTACAAGTGTTTTCCTCAAACACACCTGCGCTTAACTTATATAACCAACTCGGTTTTCAAACACAATCTTTGTGGATGATAAAACCATTGGGAAATGGAGAGTGAAAAGCCGCCTTCCCCAAATTAAAATCAAAAAGGTGTGGAAGATGACCGCTTGTAATGGTACTTTTTATTTATGTATGATGAAGATGACCTCAGCCTACTCGACCCAGAAGCCGAGCTAGAAAGTCCTCTCGACAGTATTGAACCGCTGACTGAAGAATCAGAGGCACAATTACCTGACCCGGATGAGATGCTCGCGCTTCTTGATAGTCCTGTGCCACAGCAAAGAATGCTAGCGGCACGTGCTTTTAGTGACATAGAAGATGCGCGCGCAACTTCTCCCTTAATACGTTTATTAACAGACACTTGTCCTTTAGTAAGGGTAAGTGCAGCCTATGGAATTGGACGTAATCCCAGTTCCGAAGCAGTAGAACCACTGATATATCAGTTAAATCGCGACTGGAACGGCTACGTGCGTAAAGGCGTAGTTTGGGCATTAGGAAACTGTCGCGACCGTAGAAGTTTAGCCCCCTTAGCGAATGCACTCAAAACAGATATTTCGGCTGTACGGCTGTGGGCGGCTAGCGCACTTGCTCAAATGGCAAACATAGGTTATGACGCTGTTGTTGGCGCCATGCCTCCTTTGGTTGCAGCTTTGGTTCAAGACTCAGTTGGTGCAGTTCGGAGTAATTGCGCTTGGTCTATCGGACAATTATGTCGTGAGCTACCTTCTAACATAGTTTATGCTACCGCAATTGATGCCTTAATCCAAACCTTTGCCGAAGACACCGACCTTGGAGTACGCGAAGACGCAAAAGCCGCTATTTTAGGTGTTGGAGATACGCGCGGACTTCAAATGATAGAAACGCTGGAACAAGAAGGATGGTTTTAAATTCAGAGACGCGAAGTTTCGCGTCTCTACATTATCTATTTTTGGTATTGGATTCGATATATCCTGTTATTTGCTTCATCGGTAACTAATAAACTACCGTCTGGCGCCACAAGTAAACCCACTGGACGTGCCCATGTAGTTGGAATACTGGGGTCTTGTAGAAACCCTGTCACAAAGTCTTCATAATAACCTTGCGGGCGCCCATTTGTATCAAAAGGAATAAATACGACTTTGTAACCAGTTCCTGCATTACGATTCCAAGAACCACGAAATGCTGCAAAGGCGCCGTTTTGGTATTTAGCTGGAAATGTTTTACCATCGTAAAATTGCAAACCTAGTGCGGCTGAGTGAGCTTGAAATAGCACATCAGGTGTACGAGTATTTTTTACTAAGTCAGGACGTTTACTTTTACCGTTTGCTGTTTGACGTGGGTCTATATAATTAGGCGTTATGTATGCATATGGCCAACCATAAAATTCTCCTTGACGAATGCGGGTGAAGTACAACGGATACAACGGATGGAATTTTTAAACTATCCGTTACCTTTATGAAAAGGATAGTCAATAGTTATCTTTTATCAACTCCAGCGTAAGGATAATAAAAGTACTTACTATCTTCTTTGTTGGGTCTCCCTGCCGGAAAACTACGTTTACGTTCCTCGACCCAACCTACAAATAACTTATCCGTTACATCCGTTGCAAGCTTGTGCGTTCACCATAGCGTAACAATTTTTCAATTGCTCCTAAACGATTTTCCCAAACGCGCACTTGGTAGGGATTTTCTGCTGACTGCTGACGCATCCACCCTCTAAATTGTGATTGGAAACGCGCAAGTGATGACTTTGCTGTGGTTAAGCGTGAAGCACTGGGTGTTTCTGCTAGTTGATTTAATGCTGTTTCTAAGACATTTGCTTGTTCTTTGAAAGCTAATAGTCCTGTTGGTGTTAATTTTAATTGATTGTTTTGCTCTATCCATTTCCATTCTGCTTGTAGTGCTATGTAACGTGCTGCTGCTGTTTTAAAGGGTTGACGATGGGGTATTGGCTCAGAGGCGCCTGTTGATGATTTAACGGTAGCTGAATTACCTTGGGTATTATTAAATACTTGTTGCAATTCACCTGTTAAATTTTCTGCTGCAAATAATGCATAACCAACAGCAGGCAAGTCTCTAATTACTTGAAGTTGGTCGAATGCTCCTGGTGTTGGTAGGTTTAGTAAGCGTATACCTGGTACTAATAATGCGGTGCCAAGTTGCCCAAACTGTGTGGAAGCTATCCACGGTTGTGCAAGTCGCTCGAAGCGTGTAGTATCTAGCGCATAAGTCATTGGCACTATTAAATCTATATCACCTCGTCTCGCCCAAACTTCCCAGTTTTGCTGAATTTTTTGAATTCGTTCTTGTTCAGGTAGGGGAAATACGGCTACTGATATAGTTAAATCAGGTTTCTTGACCCGTAAGGAACGTGAGACTTCTGCCACAAAACTATTAACTTGCTCTGTGCGGAATGCCGTCCATTTCTGCCATAAATCTGTTTGACTTGGTGAAATGGTTGCTGGGTCTATACCATATATTTGCCGAAATTGAAGACGTGCTGCTGTTCCATACCCATAAAGTCTTCCTGCATTGGGGTCTTGAAATGGATAACGAATATAATCTAGCTGTAAACCGTCTACGTCATATTTGGTAATTATTTCTTCGTATAACAGCCGCAAATATTGCCTGACCTGGGGATTGGCTGGGTCGAAAAATGGTTTACCTTGCCCTTGAGGTACCATTTGACCTCTATGGTCATATCCTGCCCAAGAAGGATTGGCTGCTAGTACTGGGCCTGGATAGTTTTTATCTATACCTAATAATTCGTTATGTCGCTGATTTCCGGCTGCAAATACCCAAACCCAAGCGTGTAATTCCATACCACGAGCTTTTGCTAGTCTTACAGCAGATGCAAGGGGGTCCCAACCGCGAATTAATGGGTTTTGCTGCGGCGCCACTTTACTTGGGTAAATTGGATAGCTGGCGTTGAGTGTTTCAAAAAAGACTGTGTTAATTCCGGCTTGAGCGAGTCTATCAAAAATACGTGCGAGTCCTGCTTCACTTCCGGCTCGAACTATTGTACCTCTGTCAAGCCACATCGATCGAATTTCTGGTTGTGCCATTCGCTGGTCAACGGGAAACTGCTTCCATAAGGAACTGCGCGCTGCTAACCATGCAGAACGAGCTTGAGCATATTGTCCTTTGGCAACAAGTTGAGGGATGCTGTCTGCAACTTGACGCGCTTGGGAGTTACTAAAAGTTGGCGCCCCAGGTCTAACAGATGCAAAACTTGCTTGTTGCGCTTTTAGTGGCTGTGCTTTACCAGAAATTGCTGATGCTGATAGCTGAGAACTTTCGACTCGTCCAATCAAACTTTGCAGTTCTTGACGCAATGCTGCTGCTTCTGAGGCACTTATTGGCTTAGTCGAATTTGGCACTACGTCTAGTCGTACATTTTGTTCGAGTTGGTCAATTGCTTCGTCGCTTCTGGGTATATTTCTAGGAAAACCACTTTGAGAGTTTGTAGCTGTAGCTGTTGGAGAAGTAAATATTGAGGCGTCAACTCTTACTGCTCCAAATTCCTGTGTATTTGAAGCCGCAGTATTTATAGATGTGGAACTTGATGATTTAGGAAGTTTTGCGACGGATGTGACACAATTTTTGGCGCCACCTGAAACTGTTCTAGAGGCGCCTGGTGGTAACTGCATATGACGGTTAATTGCTGCTTGTAACCATCTAGAATCTAATTCGCTAGCAGCTACTGTATCAACACCCCAACGCCAACCAAAAAAAGTCGAACGGTCGGTTGTTAAAACCGCTGTTGAATTATCTTTTGTATCCCATATTGCTGCTGGCTGTCCAGTAGATTCGTCGGAAATAACAACTCCACCCCGCACTTGTCCAAAAACACCAGCTTTTGCCCAATCTTGAGTAACTTTAACTTTTGTTGGCTGGATTTTTTGAACATTATTCAGGCTAAACCCCCAATAACCACCCAGTAATGCCCGTATTAACTGCCGCACTCCTGGCGCCGATGTCGTTCCTACCGGACCTGATGCTATTAGGCGCCCACCTTTACTCATCCACTCTTCCAAAGCAATAGCTTGTCCAGGACTTAAGGTTTCAACATTGGGTAAAAATAAAACTTTACGCTCTCCCCAGTCGGTAGCAGTTCTAATTGAATCTAAAGAAACAACACAATAATTAACGCCTGCTGCCTGTAAGCGGCTGGTAATACCCGACCACTGATTAGCGTTGTCTTGACTATAAATAATAGTTAAATTGGTATCCGAGGCTGCCGTTGCTGGAATACTGAACAAATGAAAAATAATAAATTGTAAATTAAAGAAAAATAAGCCAAATTTTGTAACGTTGTTTACCTTGGTTGACTTAATTATTTCTTCCTTAACTAATTTAGCCCGTTTTATCACGCCCTAATCCTCGGTTGGTTGGTTTACGATTAAAATAGTTATTAGCCAATACATAATTGGCATTATCAGCGGAAGCAATCGAGTCAAAACCATTCTGCGTTCATTAAAACATTAACAAACGCACGCAATGGAAGGAATAAAAATTCCTGGGTTTGCTAGTGGAAAAAGCAGACGCTTTTAATTAAAGGTAGCTTATCACTAATAGCCTAATTTATACAGGTGTTTATTAACTCATTAACCCCAGTGACAGGAAAAATTTTGGTATTGAGTCTAGAAGCGACTTCCTCTACACTAATATCGTCCAGAAAGATTGATTCACCGTGTTTAAGCATGACGCTTGGTAATAAAATTCCATCACCTAAATCAACACCTTGTAACTTAGATAACAAATCATGACCAGTGAGTAATCCAGTGACACTTATATCTTGCCCCCAGTATTCGCTTGATAAAGCTTGCATATTCACTTGCAATCCTTCAACCGAATTTAACTGTTGGTTTAGAGGTTGAAATGCTTTTTCTACAGCATTGCCCACAACCCAAGTCAATTTTCTGGGTTTGACTTTTGCTGGTAATAATTCCGATGCTGTGGTTGTAAATTCTTTGATAAACAAGCGAATTGAACCAACACCGTTATCAATTTGGGGATAATCTTCGTAATCAACTTCACATGGTAACTCCTCACCAGCAATCAAAAACCATTCATCAGCTAACCAAACAACAGTAGAACCTAACTTTTTGCGAAACTCCTCTTGTAGACTTTTAACTTGTGAAATCACTTCTCTAGCTTTTTCAGGGGTGACAGGTACAAGTTCGTCCTCAGTAGGCCGAAATCGCGTTAATCCTACAGGTACCACCGCAATGGATGCTACCGCAGGCACATCACCTGTATAAAACGACGCTAAATCACGAATTGTTTGTTCCAAATGTTTGGCATCATTTATACCAGGACACACTACTACTTGGGCATGAATTTGCAGGCGCCGTTCTTGAAACCACTTGATTTGGTGTAATATCTCACCAGCACGCTGATTCTTGAGAAGTCTAATTCTAACATCGGGTTCCGTAGCATGTACTGATACAAATAAAGGCGAAAGTCGCATTGCTTCGATGCGTTGCCATTCGCGAGCAGATAAATTGGTCAGCGTCAAATACGAACCATAAAGAAAACTAAGACGGTAATCATCGTCTTTATAATATAAAGACTCACGCTTACCTGGTGGTTGTTGGTCGATAAAACAAAACGGGCATTTGTTATTGCACTGAATTAAATTATCGAATAGCGCAGTTTCAAACTCTAACCCTAAATCTTCGTCATAATCCTTTTCAATCTCAAGGCAGTGAGTTTTACCCGATGCATCTAATACTTCAAGTTCGAGTACCTCATCGGCACACAAAAATCTATAATCAATCAAATCGCGTGGATGGCTACCGTTGATGGTGACAATTGCGTCTCCTGCTTCAAAGCCAATTTCAGCAGCTATCGAGTCAGATAATACTTTTGTTATACGAGCAGGTTTAATACCGGACATAAATGAGTAGGGTGCGTGACGCTATTACAATTTTAAAACGAAGCAAGCCATCTAATAGCGTCACGCACCTTACAAGCCTTTTACTCCTGTAGCAATGGCGCCTAAAATAGCTGCACCAAAAGCGAGACGATACCAGACGAACACCCAGTTGCTATTGCGCTGTAGGAATTTGAGCAGCCAAGCGATGGATAAATAAGAGAATATAAAGGTCGAAATAATGCCAACAATCATTGGCACAAACATATTTGATACGGTGAGAACGTCTTTGGTCTGAACTAATGTGGCAATAGCAAGAGTCGGAAATCCCAGCAAGAACGAGAATCTAGCCGCAGTTTGACGTTCCAATCCTAAAAATAGGGCAGTTGTCAGCGTTGACCCAGAACGCGAAGCACCTGGCAATAAGGCTATCATCTGCCCTAAACCAACGAGAATTCCATCTTTAATTTCTAACTCTTCAAACCCGCGCTTGCGTGAACCTATTTTCTCTGCTAACCCCAGTAGTGTTGCCATTATTATCGACATGCAAGCAATCATTAGCGGGCTTTCTAATTCGACTTTTAATATTTTTAACACTAGCCCACCCAAAAGCGCTGGCACCGTACCAATTATAATTCCAACAAATATCTTCCACTCCTCACGCTCCCAGTCTTTACGCTGAAACGCAGCCCAGGCGCCTTCTAAAATACTAAAAATATCTTTACGGAAATACCAGCCAACTGCAAAAACGCTGCCTAGTTGAATTCCATCGATTGCGGCTTTACTCCATGTCGCTTTCCATCCCAAAACATCCCGAAAGATAATTAGGTGCGCTGTGCTACTGATGGGCAAAAACTCTGTAATGCCCTGCACTATGCCTAAAACAATACCTTGTATAACCTGCCAAATTAAGTTTGACTCACCCGCAGTGGTACTACCGGACTGCATCAAGTACGTGAATGCAGGCAAATAATCTACACCTGCTATAAACATTGTTGCCATTAACCAGACTCCCGAAGTTGCCGCGTTTTATGAATTATCCAACTTTACGTTATCAGCGTCAGCGGTTCCGGGTGACATTTATTTCAGTTAGGAGTTAGAAGTTAGGAGTTAAATTCATAACTTATAACTCATAACTTATAACTCCTAACTCTGTTAGGGGTATAATGTTATTTAAATGCCCTAGGGGGGGATTTATTGTTATGTTACTTTAAGTAAGATAAAGTTAAGTAACAAATATTAAAATTCAAATTTTGGTTAATACAACCTTGGTTAACACAGTTTTGCCTGCACGCGCAGCTTCTACCCAATCATTAAAAACACTAGATACGCAAGAGGAATCCAGCACCGTTGCTACTCAAACCGAACTTCTAGATTTAAAGAATGATTTAACAAGTGATTTCAGGCTTTATACATCTACGACGCCTGTATCGTTAGTACCTCCTGTTACGCTTCTCATTTTTGGTGCGGCAGTATTTCTAGTGTCGGTGCCAGTATTTATTGAGGCGCCTTTAGTTAGAGCTTTACCAGCTTTAAGCTTAGGACTAACTGGGTTTTGGATGTGGCTAAGTTTCAGCCTAATGTCGCATCACAAAACTTATATATGGGGTGATTTACTCTATGGTTTTAGCTGGAGTTGGTTAGCTGGCTCGATTTATTGGGGTTGGTTACGATGGGAACCGCTATGGCATTTACCTGTGGAAGCTATTGGTTTACCTTTTGCGATATGGTGCTTGCAGCGCAATTGGGGTAAAGTTGGCAACTGGTTTTACTTGGGTTCGCTTTTTGGCACTGTTGTGACAGATATTTATTTTTATTTAACAAACTTAATACCTTATTGGCGCCAAATTATGAATGTGGAGCCAGAAGCAGTACCTGGGATTTTACAGACAGCTTTGGTTCAGGTGGAAACACCAATGGGTCAGTTATGGGGAGTAATTCTTGGAGCTGTATTGTTAACAGTGGGAATTTTACCACTGGCAAGACACCGAAATCATTGGTTTGCCTTTAGTGGCGCCGTGTTAAGTACTATTTTGGTTGATATGTTATTTTTGGCTGCTGCCATGTTCGCTTAAACTTTGCTTAAGGGCATTGTGTAGATTTGTATCGTTCCTTCATGAAAAAATTCACGGTAAATTAACCATTTTCGTTAGTTTTTAGCAAAAATTTTACCAAACCCATAAGGCATCAGAGTTTTGAGTGTTAAATACGCTGTATATTAGTTTCTGATAACTGCTGTGTTGGTTTATAAGTTGTCGGTTGTCAAAGTTTAACTATTGACTATTGACTTCTTAAAAAGTGATATTTGTTCGATGATGAAAGGTGGAAAGTATCGTGAAACGATTCGCGCGTATATTATCAGTATTTAGCTTGCTAGTAGCTTGTTTAGGATGGTTGGGCACTTCTCAACCTGTTCAAGCTAGTACATTGAATAGCTTTGCTTTTCGGTCGGTTCCTGTATTCGCGGCAGAAACTAGCGAAACGTATCGTAACCGTGCAGATGACAGACTGGCAGAAGTTTATGGTAAAAAAATAGATTTAAATAATACCAATATTGCTTCTTTCCAGCGTTTCCCAGGACTTTACCCAACGCTTGCAAGTAAAATCGTTCAAAATGCTCCATACAAAGATGTTCAGGACGTTTTGGAATTGAAAGGACTTAGCGAACGCCAAAAGCAAATTCTGGAAGCTAATCTCGACAACTTCGTTGTTAATGAAGTTGAGTCTGTTTTTACCGAAGGTGACGACCGTTACAATAACGGTATTTATAGATAAAAATTAGTAAGGTGCGTGACGCTATTAAATCTTATGCTTCGCTGTAAGGTTTTTGTAGCGTCACGCACCCTACTCCTAAATCCTAATTATTTTTTTGTCAATTGAACGCTGTTAAGAATGAATTTGATGTTTTAGTAGTAGGCGCCGGTGCGGCTGGACTCTATACTGCACTGTGTTTACCTGAAGGCTTGCGAGTTGGCTTAATTACTAAAGAAACTATTTCATTATCTGCTAGTGATTGGGCACAGGGTGGTATAGCGGCAGCTGTTTCACGCGAAGATTCTCCGCAGTTACATATAGAAGATACTTTAAAAGCCGGTGCCGGGTTATGTGATGTGGCGGCAGTTGAGTTTCTGGCTCGGAATGCTTCAGTTTGTATTAAGTCACTTGTAGATTTAGGTGTCGCTTTCGACCGTCACGGTAATAATTTGGCGCTAACTCTGGAAGCTGCTCACTCTAGGCATCGTGTTCTTCATGCTGCTGATACAACAGGACGCGAAGTCACGACGACTTTAGCAAATCAAGTTCTTAAACGTCCTAATATTCATGTTATTCAACAAGCGCTAGCATTAGATTTATGGCTTGAACCAGAAACACAGCGCTGTTGCGGTATTAGTTTATTTCACGATAATCAAATTACTTGGGTACATGCTGCTGCTGTTGTGTTGGCAACAGGAGGTGGAGGTCAAGTATTTGCACAGACAACTAACCCAGCGGTAAGTACTGGTGATGGTGTAGCTATTGCTTGGCGAGCTGGCGCCATTTTACGTGATTTAGAATTTGTACAGTTTCATCCAACTGCTTTGACTAAAGCTGGTGCAGACCGTTTTTTGATTAGCGAAGCTGTTCGAGGTGAAGGCGCCCATTTAATTGATGATACTGGACGGCGCTTTGCATTCGATTATCATGAAGCCGGCGAACTGGCGCCACGCGATATTGTTAGTCGAGCAATTTATAGCCACCTACAAAAAAATGCCTCTGACCCATCAACGGCAAATGTATGGCTAGATATGCGCCCTATTCCCAACGAAACTATTCGCTATCGCTTTCCTAACATTGTTAAAATATGTCAGTTCTGGGGAGTAGATGTATTCTCAACTCCAATTCCTGTTGCCCCTGCTGCACATTACTGGATGGGTGGCATTGTCAGTGATTTAACTAATAGTACTAATATAAACGGTTTATATGCTGTTGGTGAAACAGCTAGTACGGGAGTTCATGGAGCAAACCGTTTAGCGAGCAATTCACTGCTCGAATGCATTGTGTTTGGCGCCCAAATGGCGAATATTAAATTAGAGCAGCTAAAAATTTCTACAATAGAGACAAATAGCGTAGATTTTACGTTAAGTGCAGTGCAACTTGAGTCTTGTCAAGTTTATCTTAATGACTTGCGCGAAAATATTCCGCGTTTGATGTGGCAAAGTGCTGGGATATGTCGTGAACAAAATCTTTTAGAAAGCGCTATTACAACTGTTGAAATTTGGCAGCGTGATTTTAATAGTTTACCGCTTAGTAGGTTTTTAGTTGCTCTGCGTCCTACTGAATGCGTATTTGATATATCTAGGGTGGAAAAGCTGTTACGACTGTGGGCAGAAACCCGCAATTTGCTTGATGTTGCTTACTTAATTCTTAAGAGTGCAGCTTTTAGAACTGAAAGCAGGGGTGGACATTACCGCACGGACTTTGCATCACCTAGTACTGACTGGGAATTACATACGCTTGTGCAAAATCAACTTTGGTATAAGTCATAAAAGTTATGAGTTATGATTTGAATTTTTAACTTCTAAGTTTTAACTCTTAACTCCTAACTAACATTTATCTTGTTCCACTGGCGTGTTCGCTGTCTGGTCCACCGTAATTAGGTGGTTCGTATTCGCTATAGGAATTTTGAAGCACCTGTACTTGATTTGAGTTTCGGTTACTAAGTTCAATATTAGTTAGACTATTTGCTGCGGCAACAGGTTGATTCAACATTCCTGCGGCATCACCTATTCTTGGAACTAATACATGGGCACCGACAAAGAACAATAGCGCGCTTGCTAATTTTAAACTAGTTACCATAAGCTTAGTATTACTCATTTGTATAGCTAAAGTATAAATACGCAACTCTTTTCACTGAAAATTTTTCTGAAAAGTGAAAAGCCTATAAACTTTTAACAAACATTTAGCAAAAATTCGAGTCTTTGTTGTTACAAAGTAAATTTTAAATTAATTACGAGTTGCTAATTAGGCATAACCAACTGAATAAAAAACTAAACCAATACTTAAGTAATACTGCTGCTGTATCTTCCCTTGCATCACCCAAAAGAGCGATATATTTATTTCATAAATAACACGCCAAAGTAATACTGCTGCTGTATCTTCCCTCGCATCACCCAAAAGAGAGATATATCCAACAGAGAGATATATTTATTTAAGAAGTAACACGTTAATGGTTACAAACCTGTCTTTCTTTCACAATATTTTAATACTACTTACGTATGAATACGTAATAAAACAAAAAAATACTCATTAAAAAATACTAATACTCAAGCAGCAATGAGTAGAATAAAAGCTATAACAATGCTAAAAATGACTATATTTTTGGCTTAAATAGTCGTAAAACACGAATTATAGTTTTTACTGATATTAAATATACAGCAGATTGCGAGTAAATGAGGTACACCAATATTTGTCGTATAAATAGGTAAAATAGAAACTCTACCTAATTTGATTAATTACTAACATTTTAGACATTTTTCAATTACTGTACCTCACCAACCTGCAATCTGCTGTAAAATAATTTATTTCAGTGTTATTACTTATAATATTTACTACCTTGTAATTAATACTCAGGTTATAAAGGTTATAAAAATTTAGTTCTGCAATGTGGGGCGCCATTTTGGCTGCTCTATTTTTGTAACAGGCAAGGATACCCATTCCACAAGGGCCTATTCTACAAGTGCCCATTCCACAAGAGGGTTTTGAATATTTTTTATTGGGAGTTTTTAAGCAAACTCATAACGATTTTTACCCATGTGTTTGGCACGATACATTGCAGCATCAGCTTGCTTGATTATGGTTTCAGTATCATGACTATTTGTAGGGTATATGCTAATACCAATACTTGCAGATACTCTGGCAACGTTACCTTCTAAGAGAATTGGTTCTGTGATTGTTAGTAGTATTTTTTCAGCGACTTTGGCGGCGACTTCTTCTTTGGGTATTGCACGTAGTATGACGGTAAATTCGTCACCACCAAGCCGTGCGACAGTATCGCTTCCACGCAGGCAGTTGTTGAGTCTGCTAGCAACAGTAATTAATAATCGGTCTCCCATCTCGTGACCTAAAGTATCATTAACTTTTTTGAACCCATCTAGGTCAATGAACAATAGTCCAACCATAAGGCTATTGCTTTGGGCCCATAAGAGTGATTCTTCGAGTTGTTCGGCGAATAGTTTGCGGTTTGGTAAACCTGTAAGGGGGTCGTGATAGGCTAAGTAACGTAAGCGGTCTTCTCGGATTTTTGACTCCTTATTGGAACGAAATAACTCTGCTTTTTCGCGTTTGAGGTCTTCTTCGATTAATTTTCGTTTGGTAATATCACGAATGACTCCTACTAAGTAGCAGTTACCAGCAGCATCTTTGTGGAGCGAACGTTTTGTGGCGATTGAATAAGTATTACCATTTTTGTCAGTAAATTGTTCTTCGGTTTCACATGGTTCTTGAGTTGTAAAAACTAAATCGTCATGAGACCGAAATGCTTTGGCTTGAGATTCACAAAAGTATTCGTAGTCACTTTTTTCTAACAAAACTTCTTTCGGATAACCTAAAAATTCGCAGTAAGCTTCGTTTAGAACAATCCACTGATACTTTTTATTTTTAACAAAAACGGGGTCAGGGATTGTGTTGATAATTTGGTCTAAAAACTCTTTGGAGCGTTTTAACTCTTCTTGAACGTAATTAATTTGGCAAGTAACGACAAACGCTGAAGCAGATAAGCTAATTAATCCAGGTATAATTGGTATCCACCAACCATCAAAAAATATTACAAACGCGCTTCCAGCTAGTACAGAACCAAAAAATATAATTATTAAAAAGCTTATGGTAGTTTTCTTAATTTGGTATCGTGTAACTACACCCAAATACCCACATACCCAAATCCATAAGTATTCGATTGGATCTGACCATACTTTGATTAATGGTCTTGAGTATAAGGCGCCGGAAATTAGTTCGCTGATAAAATAAGCTTGCAGTTCAACTCCAGCTATTGTTTTAGCTTGACCAACAAACTGACTAGAATATGGTATTTGCACATAATCTTGTAGAGAAGGTGCAGTAGAACCTATCAAGACAATGCGGTCTTTAATCCAGTTTTCTGGAACTTTATCGTTGAGAACTTCGCGTAATGGGACTTTACGAAAACCCCAATTATCTGGAGAACAAGTTGCACAGCTAGGTTTAGGGAAATTAGATATAATTTGATAGCCTCTGTTATCCGCTCCTATATACGAACCATCGTTTGGTAAAAAGCGAGGAAAAACTGCTTTTCCCAACTGTAAATACTCTGGATTACTCTGTGCTGCTAATGGTATAATACCAGTTGATTGTAAATAAAGCTTTGCGATTTTAAGTGCAAAACTTTCGTGCTTTTCACTGTATCTGTGCCAATATAGTAAACTTCGCCGTACTTTCGCATCACTGTCAAGTACTATATTATTAAAACCTACTTGGCTTGGATTTAAACCAATTGGTGGCAAAACATAATTATCTTGCTTTTGCGATAACTTCTCAATACCAACTAAGTTGGGAGCAGCTTTATAAGCAGCTAGTAGCTCTTCGTGACCAGGGTAAACTTTAAAATCTCGATAAATATCTAAGCCAATAGCGCGTGGTTGATACTTATTTAATTTCGTTAATAACTCGGCAATTGTACGGTCTGGTATAGGCCATGTACCAATAGTTCTCAATGATATCTCATCAACAGCAATAATTGTGATAGGTTGAGGATACGTTTCCAATGGACGTAACTGGAAAAATATATCTAACGCAATCCATTCAAAAAGCTGAAAAAATCCCAGTGCGCGTAGAGCAAGAATGCAGCCTGCAACTCCAAGTGAAACAAATAACTCTCTTCGATTTAAAAGATGTCGTTTCTGCTTGAACAGAAACATTTGCAGAAACTTATATCGCTGCTTACTCATTCCCAATTACCGAGTCGAGTTTTTAAACATAAAAGCTGTTTGAACAGTTACTGCTATAGCCATTACTATGGCTTATTCCATTTATAACCATTTGTCAAGTCTAATTATCTGTAAATGTAATTATTTGCGATAAAACTAAATCGCAACCATGAGAGTAGCCTATTTAGCAGCTATTAAAATATTAACTAAATAACAATTTATTACAATTTGCAACAATTATCCATAATTTGTTACAAAACTATATAGTTTCCTATAAATAAAAATACCTCCCCTAACGTTAGAGAAGGCGTAAATTTTACAAAACCTTATAAATAAGATGATTACCTAAAGTATTTGAAATTACGAGAACCAGCGTAACCAGATGTGTTCGCTAAATCATTCAAGTTCTGGACTCCACTGTAAGATTTGTTATTAATAATCCAAGTGGGAAACCCTTGAACACCAGCAGCTTTACAGTCTTGTGGTTTACCAACTGGGCTTTCTGGTGCGCATTCTGTTTTAACGTTATTATCAGTAATTACTTTGTAAGCTTCTTTACCAAACAGTAACTTTTGTTCGTGACAGTGCGGGCACCAGAAAGCAACATATTCTTTGGCGCCAACTTTAGCCAAGTGGTTTGCTAATTGAATTTCAGCTTCGCCACTGGTAGTAGTTATTTCCCAACCTGATTCTGGGTTAGGATTTGTGGTTTTGCGTGGGTCGAAGAAAATTTGTCCTCCCCCAGACCCAGTTTGTACGACAGTTACACCAGCACGATTTGGGTTAGTTGGGTCAGCATTATTTCCATTTGCAACCAAGTTATTAATGGGAGCGTAAGCAGCAAGAGTACCGATTAGCGTTACCATACCGACAATAACTGTTGTAAACAATATTTGACCGATATCGTCCCACGAACGACCAATAATAGTTAATACTAATATACTAAGTGAAAATAATGCACTTGCAATACAGTAATAACAAACAGCTTTGATTTGGAAAGCGAGCAAGTACATTAAATAACCGCTGAACACGGTCATGGCTATGCTACCAGCTAGTAATAATAGCCAGGTTATGTTTTCTAATTTTTTGCGTTGCTCTTTATTGGTTTCTGGCTTAATAGCTAATGGCGCCAGTGCAAAACCAGTCATGCTGGCATAAGCCAGAAACCCAAATATAGCTAATGGGACACCAAAAATTGTTGCCCAAGGGCTAGAGAGAACACTATCACAACCAACAGTTTTATTCACGCAGGCAACGGCGCCTCCGCTTAACTTGACGTAGCTAAGATAGCCAGTGTTCACAGCACCAAGTCCAGCTATCGCAGCAATAATTAGGCGCGAAGTGCGATGAATCCAAGGGATAGAACGACGGCGACTCATAATTTTGATCAAGGGGTTAGAATTAAAAGTGGGGTGCGTGACGCTGGGGAACAATTTTCAACCGAAGCTAATAACCTACTAGCGTCACGCACCATATAGGGAGCTAAGAATGTAGTTTTACCGAAGACGTAGACTTTTTGCCACCTTTGGAATTACTACTAGAGTTGTTACTAGAATTACGGATCATTCGGGCTGCTTCGACAAATGTAGCAACACGGTTGGGGTCGATAGTTTGCTCAATCCGCCCTTGACGTTTGAGCGAACTAGATACAATTACACCATCCGCAGCTTGCATTAGTGTAGCTATATTATCCACGCTAGCACCACTGCCTATAAATACGGGAGTACCATCAGCAGCAGCGGACGCTAATTCTAAATCTTCTAAATTTGGTGGGCTACCTGTCGCCCAGCCAGATAAAATAACAGCATCAGCTAGACCACGTTCAATTGTATCTTTGACGGCAACGGTCAAATTGGGAGAACTAAGGGGACGTGCGTGTTTAACAAGTACGTCAGCAAGAATTTTGACATCGCTACCTAATTCACGCCGATAGCGTAGTAATTGATGTGCTTCTCCTTCAATTAATCCTTGGTCGGTTGCCATCACCCCAGTTAAAACATTAACGCGAATAAATTGTGCATGAACACAGCTAGCTATTGCCATAGCGCTTTTGGCATCATTCCGCAACACATTCAACCCAATGGGTTGCGTAACTAAATTTTGAATTCGCTGCACTACTACCGTTATGGCGCTGACAACAGCTGGGTCAACTTGGTTTTTAGTAAATGGCGCATCGAAAAAATTTTCGACTATAATACCGTCAACTCCTCCACTGGCTAGAGCGGCAGCTTCTCTTTCGGCGCGGTCAATAACCGCTTTCAAACTTCCCCCCCAGCGTGGAGAAGTCGGCAGCGGCAAAAGGTGAACCACGCCAATAATTGGGGTTTGGGTTTTAAATAACTGATATAAGTCCACTCTTCAATTAAACCGCTCTTGCGGAGTCCTCTATCTAATGTCACAGCCTTCTCTATTGAAAAACAACCGTGCTGAAAGTGAAAGGGGTAGACTTTGCTATATTTTCTCAAATTTGTGCTATAAGGTTCGGTTTTCTGCCTCCTCCTTAAGGAATAATTTGAGGTCAAACATTTCATAAGACATGTTAAGATAGAAAGTGGCTACAAGAGGAGACTGCCACTTAATCAAATCCACTCTGAGTCTTACTATTTGGAAAAGTCTACACAAACGGTACACTTTCCTGTATAATGGCGACGTGATGAGTAAAGTGAGATAACAAGCAGCCCACAGCTTCCGCGCTTTTTAAACAGAGCAACGAGCTAACACCACCGCACGGCAGCATAAAATGCGCGCTTGCGATACTACCTACGGGTTGCGACTTCTTTTGGATACGCCACAGACTAGTAATAACGAACTTTCGTTCGTATAACTAGTCATCCAGAGGGCGGACTTGACTACGGGTAAATTCACAACGCATTTGCTAGCTCCGGTAGTGTACAATACATACAGCTATAAAGTTGTAGAATTGTAAAGAGTGTTAAATTTGCCCTAAGAATAAATTTGGTTTTTTCTCTGGAAACACAGAATCAAGCACAATCATAGCATGTCTCGTTACTGTAAGCAGTCTTAGCCCCTAGAGAAGGGCGCCAGACGCTTGATAAGCATTTGTAGGGATATCACTCTCGAATGTAAAATCAAATTCCACGATATAGTGAAGGGAAAATAATGCTTAACTGTTTGATAATTAACAAACGTGACAAAATAAGCAAGAATGATATTAAAATATGGGTGAAAAGCCAACGATTGCCATTTCTCATCTAGGCTGCGAGAAAAATAGAATTGACACGGAGCATATGCTGGGACTGCTTGTAGAAGCAGGTTATGGCGTAGATAGTAACGAAGAGTTAGCAGATTACGTTATTGTAAATACATGTAGTTTTATTGAAGCGGCGCGCGCTGAATCGGTTCGCACTTTAGTCGAACTAGCAGAAGCGAACAAGAAAATTGTCATTACCGGCTGTATGGCGCAGCATTTCCAAGAGCAATTATTGGAAGAGTTGCCCGAAGCGGTTGCAGTAGTGGGGACGGGCGATTATCACAAAATCGTAGACGTGATTGAGCGCGCATCAAGTGGCGAGCGAGTAAAAGAAGTTAGTGCCGAGCCAACTTATATAGCGGATGAGTTGACACCACGCTACCGAACAACAACAGAAGGCGTAGCTTACCTGCGAGTTGCAGAGGGATGCGATTATAGGTGTGCATTTTGTATAATTCCCCATCTCAGAGGAAACCAACGTTCGCGTACTATAGAATCGATTGTTACTGAAGCCGAACAATTGGCGTCTCAAGGAGTGCGAGAAATTATCTTGATTTCTCAAATTACAACTAACTACGGTATGGATATATATGGCAAACCGAAGTTAGCCGAGTTACTGCGCGCGTTAGGCAAAGTTGATGTACCGTGGATTCGGATGCATTACGCATATCCAACGGGACTTACCCCTGATGTAATTGCGGCAATTCAAGAGACACCCAATGTTTTGCCTTACTTGGATTTACCGTTACAACACTCACACCCCGATGTTCTTCGTGCGATGAATCGCCCTTGGCAAGGACGAGTTAACGATGCGATTATTGAGCGCATCAAGGAAGCGTTGCCAAACGCGGTGCTGCGGACAACATTCATTGTTGGGTTTCCTGGAGAAACTGATGAACAATTTGAACATTTGTTGCAATTTGTTCAGCGTCATGAATTTGACCATGTTGGGGTATTTACATTTTCAGCGGAGGAGGGAACACCAGCCCAAAATTTACCCAACCAGGTACCGCAAGAAATTATGGATACAAGACGGGATGCCTTGATGGCACTCCAGCAGCCGATTTCTGAAAATAAAAATCAACAACTTATGAATCAAGTTGTGGATGTGCTGATTGAACAGGAAAATCCAGAAACAGGTGAATTAATCGGTCGTTCGAGTCGTTTTGCTCCAGAAGTTGATGGGCTTGTATACGTGAGTGGACAAGCCAGTTTAGGAAGCATCGTCCAAGTTGAAATTACTGGCGCCGATGCATATGACCTTTATGGTCAAGTTGTTAGACAGTTAGTAGCTGTTCATTAGCTGTTAACTTTGCCCGTCATGGCTAGTAGATTATTTGCCGATTATAAAGATTACCCTTTTCTATTAGCCCTTATTAGCCATATCAAGTTAATTACCCATTACCAAATAAGAAGATTTAGGAGAATTAATGAATCCTTCCTTTCAAGAATTAGGTCTCTCAGACGAACGTGTACAACAATTAGAAACACTAGGTTTCACTGAACCTACGAATATTCAGGCACAAGCGATTCCACATTTGCTTTCTGGACGTGATGTTGTTGGTCAATCGCAAACAGGTACAGGTAAGACCGCTGCTTTCTCCTTACCAATATTAGAGAGATTAGACGTTAACCATCGCGCCGTACAAGCTTTAGTTTTGGCACCAACTCGTGAATTAGCGATTCAAGTTCACGATGCAGTTTCTACTTTTATCGGTAATACTGGATTGCGTACAGCAGCTATTTATGGTGGTCAGTCGATAGACCGTCAAATTATGCAATTGCGACGTGGTGTCCACATCGTCGTTGGTACACCTGGACGAGTAATTGACTTGTTAGAGCGTGGTAGCCTCAAACTTGATTATGTTCGTTGGTTTGTATTAGATGAAGCTGATGAAATGTTAAGCATGGGCTTTATCGATGACGTTGAAAAAATTCTCTCGCAGGCGCCAACAGAGCGTCAAACAGCATTATTCTCAGCGACAATGCCACCAAGCATACGTCAGCTTGTGAACAACTATTTGAATGACCCTGTTACCGTTACCGTACAACAACCAAAAGCGGCGCCGAACAAAATTAACCAAGTAGCTTATGTAGTGCCTCGTAACTGGAGCAAAGCCAAAGCATTACAACCTATTTTGGAAATGGAAGACCCAGAGTCAGCGTTGATATTTGTACGTACTCGTCGTACAGCAGCAGAACTTACAAGCCAGCTTCAATCAGCAGGTCATAGTGTCGATGAATATCACGGTGACTTGTCGCAACAAGCCAGAGAACGTTTATTAGGAAGATTCCGTAATCGTCAAGTTCGTTGGGTAGTAGCAACTGATATTGCTGCACGTGGTTTAGACGTAGACCAGCTATCACACGTAATTAACTTTGACTTACCTGATAGCGTAGAAACTTATGTACACCGAATTGGTCGTACAGGTCGTGCAGGTAAAGAAGGTACTGCAATTACTTTAGTACAGCCATTCGAGCGTCGCAAACAGCAAATATTTGAACGTCACGTTCGTCAAGCTTGGCAAGTACTGCCAATTCCAACACGCGCACAAATAGAAGCACGCTATATTCAAAAGTTACAAGAACAAGTGCGCGAGGCACTAACTGGCGAAAGATTGGCATCCTTCTTACCTATTGTTCGTGAGTTGAGCGAAGAATACGATGCTCACGCAATAGCAGCAGCAGCGTTACAACTAGCTTACGACCAAACCCGTCCAGCTTGGTTACAAACCGAAGCTGATGCAACTGAAGAAGAATTACTATCCCCAACACCCAAGCCAAAACTTCGTGGAGGTGGTGGTTCACCCCGTCGTGAATATTCAGGAGAACGTCGTGGTGGTCGTTCTTGGGATAATGGCGAAGGTGGACGTGGCGAAGGTGGACGTGGCGAAGGTGGACGTTCCGTTAAACCCAAACTTAAAGGAGGTTCTTCTTCCCCTCGTCGTGAGTCAGCAGCATCAGGTAAGAAAATAGGTTCTGTTAGCGCTGCTCAAGAATCAGCTTCTTCATAGATTTTAGGCGCCCTCTTTAAATAAAGGTTAAATAAAGGGCGCATTCCGCACTAATTAAAAACATCAACCTGCTGCAAAGCTTTTCCGGTTTAGTCTTTCTTAGATAGGATTAGCGGTGCAGCATGTTTTCATGTTTTTATTTGATAAACTAGTGAAGAGGAAGGGACGGGCAAGGATGCCCATCCCACTCACTGGTTTATTGTAAAATTTACTTAAAACTTTTTAATTGGGTCAATTAATGTTTTGTCTAGTTGATTTATCAAACCTTGATAAGTTCCCACCAAACAAGCCCAAACTTTAAGCGGTTTTTGCTCGGCATCAAATAACACAATTTTAGTTACAGTCCAAATTGCGTATTTAATGCGATGTTTTAAACTTAATAAGCGATACCATCCTTGAGCGTATTTAATATCTAAATATGTGTGATTACGACAAATGTAGTAATGCCGTAACGCCGAGTATTTATGTATATAATATTTTTTATATAAAAATTTGACAGCTAAGGGATTACCAAAATTATGCTGCATGGTAGCTTTAGTAATAATCAAATTACAATAACCTTTATATCTCAATCGCAGTCCATAATCGAGGTCTATTCCGTCAATAAATAATTCGGCACGTGGAGGAGAAATTGTTTTAGCTTTTTCTATAGAAATTAATGACCCAGAGGTAATAGGAGCGTCACATTCGTAAAAGTCTATTTTATTTATGTGTTGGCATCCAATAAAATGGTACTTTGCAAATACGGCGCCTTCAACAACTGTATTAGTTTTTACATCAATTGCAGTTGGGGCAATAATGCCAATTTCATATTGTCCACATAATCTTTGATGTGCTTCTAAAAGTATCTCCAGGCAATCTGGTGCAGGTACACTATCTTGGTCGAAAGCCCATAAAAAATCGTACTTATGAGCTTGTGCTAAATTCAGCGCTATATTCAATCCGGCGCCGATACCTATATTTTCTGGATGACGTTCGATAATAATATTTGTTGGGTTAGTAAGTGAAACAGGCTCAATACGGGAATTATCTACAATAAAAATTTTATTAACTGGAAATGATTGATTTTGAATAGCTCTAACGCAAGTTTTTACAGCTTGATTATCTTCGTAAGCTGTAATGTATGCTAAAACTTTGATTTTTTTCACGTTTTTGATTATTTTTTAATAAAATAAGACGCGATTAATCGCGTCTCTACATTTGTTATTTTTACGAATTATTTAAAACGATAGATTCGTAAATTGTTTCTAGTTCGTTTATTTGTTCTTCAATTCTTCGTATGTGTTGAGTATTAGGTGCAAGTTGCTTCTGGTATTTTTCAGGCGTCTGTTCAATTCGTTTTAAAATATGAATTAACTGGCTAATATCGTCAGGAGAAAAAATGTCTCCAGTTATACCTGGACAAATATCTTCTGCAAGTCCACCTTTATTGGAAGCGACTACCCAGACTCCTGCCAAAGTGGCTTCGCGCGTGATTAAACCAAAGCTTTCTGACCATAATGACGGCGCCACTAAAACATCAATTTGGCTATAAAAGTCAGCCATTGTTTCGTGTGGCAGCTTTGGTATCAATTGAACTGGAGTGCTACCCCAGGTTTCATGTCTTGGTAAACCTGAGTCTATAAATAAGTCAATTACAGTGACTTCTGTTTTATAAAGATTCGCTGCTGTGATGGCTTCTTTGAGAAAGTAATATCCTTTATGGACACAAATTCCACCAGCGAAACCTAAGCGAATGCGTTTTGATGGAGTTCGCGCTAGAACTGGTAATGGTTTGATGCCGTTGCGGTTGACTTGAATTTGAGTAAAACCGTTAAGACTATATAAGGAAGCTTGAAACTCAGAGACGGCGAGGATTAGTTTGGCGCGGTTTAACTGTTGTGCTAAATAGCGGCGCCGAGCAAGTGACTTATTTAAATCATCAGCGTAACGCGCGACTACTAGAGGGTCATTTTGGTGAAAATTCCTTTCGACTCCATCACGGTCGAGCATAAATTGGTGGTCGCATATCCACCACGCATCATGTACGGTAACGATGGAAGGAATATTTAAGTCACTAGCGGCTTCAAGAACTGATGCAGTTAATCGCTGTATACAGTGGAAGTGTATTAAGTCTGGTTGCGTTAATTTGAGGTATTTAGAAAAAATTTCATATACTCTTTGGTCTTGATAGCGCCAGTCGATATCGGGATAGGGAGGTAAACTTAGACGGGTAACATGAACTGAGTCTTGAAGGTATTCACATAGTTCATAACCATTGGGGTTGTGTAAGTCGTAGGTAAAAACAGAAATTTCGTAACGGTCATCAAATTTTTCTTTTAGGGTGTCAATTATATTTTTGACTAAACCTGTTGCTCCACCTAGGGCTTGAGGTGGATATAAGACATTGACAAATAGTACTTTTGTCTTGGTCTGCTTTTGTATTGCGCGGTTTTGTGATATTGCTTCTAAGATTGCGTTTTCAAGAATAATTTGGAAATTTTCTGCCATTACAGTGGGGTGATACTCCCGTAAGGCTTTTTGTTTTGCTTGATGTGCAATATGAAGACGGTATTGGCTGTCACCTATGATTTGGTCAAGTTTCTCAAACCATTCTTGTTGTGTAGAGGCAATTAAAACATCTTCACCGTCTTGTAAAACTTCTAGATACATTTTGGTATCAGTGACAACCGAAGGAACTCCCAATATTGCCGCTTCTAACCATTTGATTTCGCTTTTACAGTCGTTAAACAGGTTTGATTTGAGTGGTGCAATATTTATATCAGCTTGAGAAAGAAATTCCCAATACACTTCTAGATTACTCAATAGTCCAATTCGGTCTACTCTATCTTGGTAAGGCGCCAATAAATCTGGAAGCGTTAGATATCCGACTATGGTTAGTCGAACGTTTGGGTATTTTTCCATGATGCGGGCAATTGCTGGCGCCGCTATTAAAAAATCAGCATCGTGAGTTTTTGTACCACTGCCATAAAAAATCGATATGTAATCGCGTGTGATTTTGGGAGACTGCGTGTGCATGAATTGCAGTAGCCTGCTGTCAATTGCATTGCGGTGACACCAAACGGCGCCTTCACCAATTACACGTTCCATTTCTTCAGCAAGTGAAGGAGTAGAAGCAATGGCATAATCACATAATGTTAATGCTTCACGGTAAAGTTTAACTCCTTGTACCAAACCTTCGTATTCGTCGGGTGATACTTGTCCTACTAGGTTCTCGTATGGTTCAGGATATGCATCACCATTAAATATCAAGTCATCAATGTCAAAAAATACAATTTTATTGAGTGATTTTGCGTATTTAATTGTTTCTACTACTTCTCGAAATGCTGGCACTCGATAAAATATGGCAATATGACAAAAATGTAACTGCGCTTGTGCTTGTTTGTAATGATGCCAAGACACCCAATTAACTTGATATTTTAATGCTTGTAATTGTTCGAGTTTTTGCTGAACGCGATAGCGAAAACACTGCGGTAAGCTTTCTTCTACTATCAGTAATACTGTGGGCTTTTCGGGAATATAGCGAGGTAAGTTGATATGATGGAAGTTTTTATCTGATGATGTTGATGTTGGATGATTTTGTATAAAATGTTTCTTAGGTAATATTGCTTGTAATTTTTGTTGAACTTGTTTAATTTTATTTCTTGATTCGATGAATTGAAGACGAAGTTTCCAAAACTTGCTCGTCTGCATCCAGGAGACAAGTCCCTGTGATTGTGCTAATTCGGCTTGTGTTGCTTGTAACTGAGCTTTGATGTGTTCTAATTCGAGCTGGGTTGTGCGTAATTGAGTCTGTGTTTGCTTTGCCTCAAATTCACTAACCATTTGTATTGATTCCTATAATTTTTAGCTATATTTGTTTGAATTATGTTTGACTATTTATTCATTAAAAAATATTTGTGTCAGGATGCTCAATGCTTGAAATTTGCAGCTTTAATTTTGTATAAAATGTAACTGTATAAAATGTTAGTTATTCAAGCTGCCAATTATCTTTAGTAATTCTTTGACTCGATGTGAATAAGAGTGATTATCTATAACAAATTGCTGGACAGATGAAGCCGCGTAATTTCTAATTTCAGGGTTTTGTTTTACGTAAGTTATTGTATCTATTATTTCGTGCGCGTTTTGTAGTTGAAAAATATGGTCTTTTATTTCTGGGTAAAATTCTGGTATGTTGATGTCATTTGATACAATTATCTGTCCTGTACCTGCTAGGGCTGTTTCGTAAAATCTGTTGGTTGGTGAACTTTGGGGTCTTGGGTTGCCGTCACCCGAAAAGTCTCGAAATAATGTTAGCGCAAATAATGAATGGTTTTGTAGGTCGGCTAAGTCAGTAGGCGCCAGTCGAAAGTCACGTTCAAATTTGATAATGTCTATATCTGATAGTGTGTCTTGAGGTATGTGAGGATTTGTTGGCAGTATGAATCTACTAGTGAAATAGTTTTGTTTGAGTAAGCTTAGTAGTTCTTTGAGGAAGTTGGTACGGTTGGGCCAAGCTGTACCTATGAAGATTAAATCGTATAGTAGTTTTGAGGGTTGTTTGATTACTGGATGATAAAACCAGTTTTTGGATGCTGCAAGGGGAAGGTAGTAACAATGAGGATGGCTGTATAAGTTTTGGCTGGCTTTATCTGATGTTAGTACGATGTCAAAGTGTTTTGCGATTTGTTTGTTAAAGTTTATTTCAAATGGGTCTTCTGTTGTCCATAATATCCATTTGGCGTTAGACGATTTTAAGTGTTTGATTGCTGGTGATATTTGTTCTCCACCGAAGCATATTATGAGTTCGGGTTGGAAGTTTTTGATGAATAGCTGTAGTGTTTGTGGTTGAGATATTTGTATTTGTAGTGATGTTTCTTTAAATGCTTGCCATAGGGAGTGGAGTAGGTGGAAGTTGTTGTTGGTTGTTTTGGCGTTGTGGATTAATATACGGTTTATCATGAATTAGAGATTATTGATGACTTGTTGGACTAGTGTTTGTAGTCTGTGTCTATATAGGTGTTCTTTATGTACTTTTTGTTTGGCTTTGTTAGCTATGCTATGGCGTAGTTGAGGGTTGTTGATGTATTTATCTGCTAAATATGCAAATTCTTGTTTGCTGCTAAATGTTATTATTTCTTCTTGGGTAAAATATTCGTGTAGTTCTGGTCGGTCGAAAAAGACTAGTTGGAATATTCCCATTACTGCGACTTCAAATGTTCTTGGCGCCACTGTGGATGGTACTATTTCATAAATTTGATTTGCCATGTTATGGTTTCGTGATAAATTTAAGACTATTTTGCTGTTTCTATAAATTGATATTAGTTCGTCATAATCAACTTGAGTACGTGTAAAAAAGTTTTCGGTAATTTGTTTTGACCAATTTGACCCGATAATTAATGTTGAGTAATTTTTGAGGATGTCTTGCAATCCTTCGATAATATCAATACGGTTGGGAAATCCTACACCGCAAAATACAAAATCCCATTCAGGTTCTATTAGTGGTTTTAATGTATTATATGCAGATGCTAAGGGTAAATGATAAACGTTTTGAGAATGATAATAGTTACATGAGTTTTTGTCGTTACTAAATACGAAATCAACTAGTTTTGGCAATAAGTAGTTACAATCAAACTCATAAGGGTCTTCTGTTATCCAAGCAGCGACACGGGTTCCTAAGTAATGGCATGTTTGTGTGATGAGGTTATATATATCTATATTAGGTTTATAGAATGAGCCGAATAATACTATTAAATCTGGTTGTTTTGTTTTGCGTGCTTCGTATAGATAAGTTTCGCTCTGATAGAATTGAATTGTAAAATCACATTGTGTTGCTTCTAACATCAGCATTTTACGAATCTGTTGATTACTATCTAAGTGTTCTGGAAGCATCCAAATAAAATGAACGATAAAATTTGCAACGGATGTAAAGGATGTAACGGATGATTGATTCATATCTTTTGCATCCGTTGCCAAGTATAATTCACGCTGCGTTTGATTGTGGAGAGTAATCCTTGTTGTTTGTAGTATTGCCATGCTTTATATAAAAGATGTTTATTTTCAGGAATAGGAGTAATAGGTTCTTCTGGGTCTGGTAATTGTTGGACTTCTGGGTATGTTTCTATATGATGTGTTTCTATATGATGTTCTTCGATAATGACGCGCGATAGTAGTTCTAGAGTGTTAAGTTTATATTTTGTTTTTTGTATATGGGTGTAGAGTGATAAGTATTGATTAATATTAGATTCTAAGGAGGGATATTTTACTTGACTAACTCCTTTGAGCAAGTTGAGGAAACTTTCTGTAGTCATTTTTATAAAATTGTCTAATATTGTGATAATTGAACCATAATCTGTCAATTCGTAAAGGAATCCGTTTTTACCATGAGTAATTCGCTCGCGAAATGCTCCGATATTAGGCGCCACTGGAATTAAGCCGCATGACCAAACTTCGGATAAAGCTAATACAAAAGTTTCAGGCCATATTGAGGCAAATAAAGCAATATGACATTGTTGCAGTAGGTTAGGTAATTCTTCAGGAGTGTATTGTCCATGCACTTTAAGATTCTGATTTGCTGATGCTAAAATGTCTGAGTAAGGATAACGAACATCTCCATATATATGAAATTCGATATTTTGTTGTGTTGATTGGTAGTAATCAATAATTTGTATAATTAATTCTGCGCCTTTGTTAGTATCAAAGTTACCTACACAAGCAACTTTTAAAGGTAATGTAAAGTTATTTACCTTATTGGGTATATCTTGCTCTGTAAAGAAGGCGCCTATGCCTAAACCCATTATTAAGTTAAGTTTGTCTTGTAAATATGGATAAGCTATAATAAATCGATTATATTGGTCTTGACACAAATAGTGAACAGCATCAGCATAGTAAAGTATTTGTGAAATTGTATTTCTTCGGGTATTTTGCGTACCTGCTTGAAAATTAAAGTTTTGCTTTAAGCATAAATCACAAGTTGGTATAGTAATATTGGGATAATTACAAAAAATTTTGTTTTCTTTCAAAAAATTAAATTGTTGACATATTAAATAGTAATCAAAAAACGAAATAATTACCTTCGCGCCAGCTTCTTTTGCTATTAATGGTGTGTTAAGGGGAAAGCGAATTAGATGAAGGAAGTGAACTATATCAATACTTTGTTGTGTAATTAAGAATTTAAATTTAGCAAAAAATTCTTGATGTGAGTAGCAGTCAGAAGTAACGGGGTAACTTAAGTTTATTTGCTTGAAAGTTTTATTTTTTATATTCAATAATATATAATTGTTGCAGTCACTAGCTGTTTTCGTATCAGGAAATAACACGTAAACTTGATTACTTTCAGTTTGAGCTAATGCTTCAACTAAATTTATAGCGTGAACTTCTGTACCTCCGTGTGGAGCATAACCAACCCAGTTATGTATGACAAATAATAAGTTCATTACAAACAGTTTCGCTCTTTTTACATGATTACTTCTATATATATTTACATGTACAAAAATTTTGACAGTAAACAGTAATCTTTTTATTTATTTAACTTGAAAAAACTTTTGATTTTAAACCATTGTTCACGTAATTGCCAAAACTTACTGGTTTGCATTGCCACAATCATATACTCAAGGTCTTGTAGCATTGACTCTTTTTGTTGAATTTGAGAGTTTAAAACATCTATTTTTACTGAAGATTGTACTTGTTCAGTAATTGCTTCTGTTCGAGCTTGTTGCAATTCTTGTAATTTAGACTCTGTTAGTGCTAGTTCTGACTGTGTATGTTTTAATTGAGACTCTAGTTGCTCGTTTTTTTCAAGAAGCTGGGAATATTGCTCGTTTAAGCAAGTATACTGTTTTTCTAATGTAATGTATTTCTCTTCAACTGTACAAGGAAATGCTTGAATAACAAACTGTAAAGTGTCTGCTTCCTCATCTTGTTCAATTTGAGCAATAACTTCTTGATTAAAATCATCACGCTGAAAAGAAGGAACGAGATGAACGTCTGTAAAAATATCTAATTTTGTCCTATCAATTCCTTTAACTAAATATCCTGTTGTTTCAAACAATTGTTCTATAGTTTTTTTTGTAAAAAATCTTAAATGTGTATTGTCTAATATACCAAACTGTGTATATTCAAATTTACCTTGTAGTAAAGCTAAACGAATAGCTCCATGAGCAATATTTGGGATAGAAGCGACTACATAGCCACCAGGCTGTAATATATTCTTTGTATCTTCTAAGACTTTCCAAGGGTTACGGAGATGCTCTAAAACATCTCCAAAAACAGCAACGTCAAACTTTTGGTTAGGGAATATTTCTGTGATGCTGGTAAAATCTAAGTCAGCAATAATAACTTCTTGACAGTGCTTTTCTGCTTCTTGAGCTGCTTCTTGATTATAATCTACTCCTGTAACTATACAACCGTTAAGCTGGAGTAGTTGAGCTAAGTAACCAGTTGCACAGCCAAAATCAACTACACTTTTATTTTTGCCAACGAAATGTAGTGTTTTTTTCAAACTCGTATTATCTTCGAGGGATTCTTCAGTTAGTTCATTGAAAGAAGGATAATCTTTAATCAAATCTTTATGTTTTTCCATAATATTTTTTCGTTATTTTACGCTTGTTGGGTTTCGCTACGCTTCACCCAACCTACGAAGTTGTTTTCAATAGTTACATCTATAGGGTGGTCAATTAGAGCATAAATCTGTTTACCTGTTTTTGGTGGTAAAACTTGAAACACCATTGCGTTATCAATCCAATCGAAAGTTAAGGCTTCGTTATTTTCGGCGCCTGCAACAGTTAAACTATACGAAGCGGGTCTTAGTGGTAATTTAAATTTAAAATTGACAACGACTCGTTGTCTAAATTCTAGCTGCTCGATTTTGATATTTTCTTCAAATGTGTTAGTTCCAATAATCTCGTTACCGTTTTTATCACAAATATAAAACCCTAAAATACAGCTAAGGAGTTTTTCATTCGCTTTTATTTCTACAACTAGCGTTACTTCTTCATTAAAGCCAAACACGGGTGTTTCACCAGCATCTTTACCCAAATGATTGAGCATTTTTACTGTTTCAATTCTGGCTTTACCGCTTCCTCTACGTAAAATAGTTGTATCTTTATTACATTTTTCTTCTTGCTGTGTTTGTTTAGACTCGGTTGTTGATATGCCTAATTCTAAGTCTGTTAATAATTTGAGATATGTAATTGTGACATCGTTAGGCACCCCTTTGGTATATATTTGTCCATCATGAATCATAATAGCTGAGTTACATAACGTTTTAATGGCGCCGGAATCATGCGATACAAATAGTGTAGTCACACCAGAGTCCATAAGCGCACGCATTCGTCGCATACAACGGTGCTGAAACACGATATCACCCACAGCTAGCGCTTCATCAACAATAAGTACTTCGGGGTCTACATTTACTGCAACTGCAAACGCTAAACGGACAAACATCCCACTAGAATAAGTTTTTACAGGTTGGTCGATAAAATCACCAATATCAGCAAACCCAGCGATGTCATCAAACTTATTTTCAATTTCGTTTTGACTCAACCCTAGTAACCTGCCGTTAAAAAATACATTTTGTCTTCCGGTAAATTCTGGGTTAAAACCACTGCCTAACTCCAACAGCGCTGATACTCTACCCTTAACTACCACTTCTCCTGTAGTAGGGGTCAAAGTTCCAGCGATAATTTGTAGCATTGTGCTTTTACCTGAACCGTTACGTCCAATAATTCCCACTGTCTGACCTTTGGGGATATCCAAGTTAATATCGCGCAAAGCAAAAAACTCCGAACCTTTATTGGAGTGGGGCAATAATAATTCCTGAAGTCTATCCATTGGACGTGCGTAACGCTTATAGCACTTGGATACAGAATGAAGTGAAATTGCGATTTCCTCACTCATTAACAAATACCTTAATGACTATATAACTATTATTTCAATACAAAAGCAAAAAGAAAAGGACATCGCTGTCCTACTTCCGTTTACCTTTTTCCTTTTTCTACGAAATTACAACACATCCGCAAAGGCAGGACGCAGGCGCCGATAAACCCATAATCCGCAGCAAAATAATACAAAGGATATCGTCGTCGCAACTCCCCACTCTCCCCAGTGCTTAACTTCACCATTTAAAACGATATCACGGTAAAATTCGGCAACTGCGGTCATTGGATTTAACCAAAATATCCAAGTTCGTAGTCCTTCGGGAATTGCTGTGGCAGGGTAAATAATTGGTGTTGCGTACATCCAAATGTTTAATAATACACCTAAAGTTTGTGGAATGTCTCGTAAAAATACAGTTAAACCAGCAGCTAAATAACCCATTCCTGCGGTTAAAAGCAACTGCGTTAACCATACCAAAGGCAACAGTGCCAAAGTCGCATGTAAGGTATGAGAACTAAAAGCGACGAAAACAATTAGAACCACTAAACCAAAAGAGCTTTCGATAAAAGATGACAAAATTGGTACTAAAGGCAGCAAAGACAGAGGGAATACAACTTTTTTGACTAAATTAGGCTGTCCAACTACTGAGTTTGCTGACTGTACTAAACCACTAGAAAAAGCAATCCAAGGCAACAAACCAGCAAATAGCCATAAACCAAAAGTAAAGTTATTATCAGGCAAAGCTTTGAGAGTTAGTTTGACTTTAAGTACAAACGAGAAAACATATGTATAAATTAATAGCTGTGATAGTTGATTTAATAGGGGCCAAAGATTTCCTAGCACAGAACCTTTATAGCGTGCTTCCAAATCACGTCTTACCAGCGTTCGTAGCAAATCATATTTTGCCAGAAACTTCTCGTTAACAGGCAGCAAACGCTTTAACTTTCTAAGTTTGCCACTAATACGCTGAACTTCCATAAATATCTCCTAGTCCTCACACACACAAGGCTATTGTCTCAAATGAATCAAGTTATCGTCTGCTCTCTGAAACCTACTCAAACTTGCCTACTCTCAAGCTTCAATAATTTTGACGTTCAGTTCCTGCTTCAACCAAGGGAGTCGGCTCCTTCTTGTCCACAAGCGTTTTCCTTGCATATCAAGGCTTCAACCCCAAGCCAGGGTCACTACGATACTTTAAATTGTGTCAGGATGCTTTCTTTTTTCTAGACTTTTTAATGCTTTTTTTCTCTTTGGGTTTGGCAAGATGATTATCTCCTTTTTCCAAATTAATTGCTGCATTTAAGTCACGGTCTATGGAAAAAGAACAAGCACCGCAGTTAAAAACACGTTCAGATAACTTCATATTTTGAACGTGTCCACATCTGGAACAAGTTTTAGAACTTGGATACCATCTATCCACAACCTCTAATTCGGTTCCGTAGTGTGATTGCTTATAATCAAGCATTCTCCGGAACTCATACAATCCCAAGCTTGATATAGCTTCTGCGAGTTTATGATTAGCAACCATCCCGGATACATTCAAGTCCTCAACTCGGATTGTGTAATATTTCTTGCTAATAAGAGTCGTGGTTTTTTGCAAGAAATCTCTACGAATATTTGCTATTTTCAAGTGTTTTCTTGCCACAGACTCAAAAAACTTTTTCGCATTTAAGGACGCACGCACACCTTTGTTTCTATTACCAAATTGCTTATTCCGATTCCGCCACTGTTCCTTACTTAGCTTGGTTTTCGCCTTCTTTAAGGAACTTGGTGCTGAAATTGTGGAACTATCTGATAACGTAGCAAAGGTTTTAATACCCAAATCAATACCAACTTTTTCTACTTTGTGTATGATTGGTGGAACACGGTTCGCATCGATGTTCGAGGATACAAACCATTTATCCGCAGTGCGAGTTACGGTAAAAGTTTGGGAAGAGTAGTAATAATTAACTAACTCCAGTGACCGAACCGTACCGTATCCAGGTAAATTAATTTTTCTACCAGGTTCGATTACAACTCGGTTTGTAAATAGTAAAGCTGGCTCTCCTTTTTTAGGATAAACAGCATTGGCTTTATAAAGACTGAATTTATCTCCTTTCTTTTTTGTTGCCAGAATTGGAAACTCGCTTAATCCTTTACGCCACCTTGCAACAGCTTCTCCCAAATCCTGAAAAGCTGATTGATAAATGGTGCTGGAATAATTTCTAGTCCAGGCATATTCAGGTAGAGTCATGACATGGTTCGTAAAAACTTTTTTGATTTCGTTTAAACGAACAGAGTCAGAAGCTTTTATACCCTCAAAACCCCAAGATGCTTTCAACATCTCTAACCCGAAGTTATAAACAAATCTCCTAAATCCTGCCATGCCTCGCATTAAAGACGTTTCCTTCTTATTTAACTTTAATTCCCTCTTTAATGCGTACATAGTACTTGACGAATCATCCTTTTTTTTAGTACTATAGCCAGAATAGCCAGCACTTCTGAGAAAGTCAATAGGGTAAATGAAAAAAATTAAAGATGTTCCAGCTTTATACGATGAGATGAAGAAAGGACACGAAATACACCTAACAGATACAGTTTGGAATGAGCTAAAAAACAGAGCTAAAGATAAAAAGCTCAGTGTCAGTGAATATGTTGAGAGATGGGTTAGAGGAGTTTTGGAGTCGGAACCTGCTCAAAATAAAGAAGTATGATAAAGTTTGATTAAGTTTTAGCGACTAGTAAACATTTTCAAGTTCCTATATTGTGGCAGATTCAGATAAACTGAGTCTTGGTTTACTGCATAGTTTATATAGTTGGCAATGGAAATCGGACAAAGAGTTAAAGTATATCGTTTACGCGACCGCGTTAGTGCTACAACAGCTAAAAAATTAGGACAAACCGGCATAGTCCAAGGTTATAAGATGACCGATTCTAGCGGTGTTGGTGTTGTAGTACTGTTTGATGACAATTATTCTACCTGGTTCTTTGAGGATGAACTCAAAGTCGTGTAGAAGGGCGTAATCCGCAGAATTTCCCATAGGGATTAATCGTGTGTAGAGACGTTACGTGTAACGTCTCTACCACGGTTTACAACTTTGGGGGAAGTCAACAGCCCCATTAACAGTGCTAAGTTGTGAGTGCTGCACTACATTTACGAGTATAGGAATTATTTCAATGGCGTTGATATTAACATTTTTAGGTAAAAGCAGTACAGCGCGGACTAAAATTGCAATTGCTGCTGCAATGAAACAAGCACGTGAGGGTAAGCGTGTACTTTTAGCTGGAAATTCAGAACCAGCAATGCAAATTCTTTTAGGAACAACTTTATCTAACGAACCTCAAGAAGTTGCACCCAACTTACAAGCAGTGCAATTTCATGCCAGCACGCTACTTGAAAGCAGTTGGGAAGAGGTAAAAAAACTGGAAGCGCAGTATCTCAGAACACCCTTCCTAAAAGAGGTATACGGTCAAGAACTTGCTGTATTACCAGGAATGGATGCAGCTTTGGCTCTCAACGCAGTTCGGCAGTATGATGAAAGTGGTAAATACGACACCATTGTTTACGATGGTAGTGGTGACTCTACAACTTTACGATTACTCGGTTTACCTGAATCATTAAGTTGGTACGTGCGACGATTTAGACAGTTATTTGTTAACTCTGATTTAGGCAAAGCTATTTCTGAATCACCTTTAATTCAACCTTTAATCAGCACATTCTTTAATATCAACTGGATGTCAGATAACTTTTCGCAACCCACCAACATGGCAAATAACTTACTCGATAAGGGTAAAGCTGCACTTGCCGACCCAAAGCGAATAGCTGCTTTTTTGGTGACAAACGATGACCCAGTTGAAATTGCATCTGCCCGTTACTTATGGGGTAGCGCACAGCTAGTAGGGTTAACTATAGGGGGTGTTATACTTACAGGCGCCGTTTCTAATCCAACTTTAAACGAACAACTAAAAGAACAATTTGACCTTTTAACTATTACCACAGTCAACGATGCGACCGAAGGGCAGTGGCAATCAATGATAGACACATTACCCGACTTCGTAGCACAAGCAACACTTGCACCTCGTCCAATGGAAATAGATACAGGTGCCCGTCAAGTACGTTTATTTTTGCCAGGATTCGACAAAAAGCAAGTTAAACTAACTCAGTACGGTCCAGAAGTAACCATAGAAGCAGGAGACCAGCGTCGGAATATACTTTTGCCACCTCCATTGAGTGGAAAACCTATAACTGGCGCCAAATTCCAGAATGGTTATTTGATAATCTCATTTTAAGGCAACGGAAATTTTGGTTCCCTTTGCAAAAAAAAAGCTTATGTCAGAAACACCGATTACCCCATCTACTGAAGAAATAAACGCTACTGTAGACCGCAATGCTAAAACCAGACAATTGCTTGGCATGAAAGGTGCCGCATCTGGTGAAAGTTCGATATGGAAAATTCGCCTGCAATTAATGAAGCCGATTACGTGGATACCCTTAATTTGGGGTGTTATATGCGGCGCTGCTTCGAGTGGTGAATTTACATGGACACTGGAAAACGTTCTTAAGTCATTGGCTTGTATGTTGCTATCGGGACCACTGATGGCAGGATATTGTCAAATAACAAATGATTATTACGACCGAGAAATAGACGCAATAAACGAACCCTATCGTCCCATACCCTCTGGAGCAATTTCTATACCCCAGGTATTGACGCAAATTTGGGTATTGTTAATAGCAGGTTTGGTATTAGCGTTTGCTCTCGATAAATGGGCAGGTAATAGTTATCCTACAATTACAACTATTGCCGTTATCGGCGCCATTATTTCATATATCTACTCGGCGCCACCTTTAAAGTTAAAACAAAATGGTTGGCTCGGTAGCTATGCACTTGGCGCCAGTTATATAACATTCCCTTGGTGTACGGGTCATGCATTATTTGGCTCACTGCACTGGCAAATAATCGTTTTGACTATGTTTTACAGTTTAGCTGGCTTAGGTATTGCCATAGTCAACGACTTCAAGAGCGTAGAAGGAGATGCCAAACTCGGTTTGAAATCACTGCCAGTAATGTTTGGTACCAAAACTGCCGCTTGGATTTGTGTGTTGATGATTGATATATTCCAAGCTGGAATTGCAGTTTACCTTATTTCTATTCATCAGCAACTCTACGCAGCAATTTTGTTACTGCTTGTAATACCGCAAATTACATTCCAAGACATGTACTTTTTACGTGACCCATTAAAGAACGACGTAAAATACCAAGCATCAGCACAACCGTTCCTCGTTCTGGGGATGTTGGTGACAGGTATTGCAATTGGTCATGCGGGATTGTAGTTTTTAGGCTTGCTTTGAATCATTAATGTAATTCATGATTGTAGAGACGCGACATGTCGCGTCTCTACATTTTTGTGTATAAATTGCTAATTATAACAATCTCTCTCTAGTGGGAAGTTAAAAATATATAATCCAGATTACATAGTATTTATACTACGTCTTGTATTTCAAGCTACTAACTGAGCATATTGCTGTGTTACAAATAATTCTAAACATAATTAGGCACATTCAACCTTTTCTCGTCCCCATTTGCTTTGTAGGCGCCTGGGGCTTAATGATTCTCTCGATTTGGAGTATTTGGTTAGCCGCACGTGATAGTCTATCGACAGCAAAGCAGATGCATCAAATACCCTGTACTGGTTGCCAATACTTTACTGCTGACTATCGACTCAAATGTACTATCCATCCTTCTATCGCAAGCACCGAAGAAGCAATTAGTTGTATGGATTATCAACCCAAAACAAATCCTATGTTTTACTAATTTCGAGTAAAACCTTCATAACACCCTTTGTTTTCGCTTGTTCAAATGCAGTAATTCCTTCATCCAGGGAAAATATTGAATGAATGAGCGGTTTAACATCTATTTTTCCTGTCGCTAACAGTTCAAGTGCTGGTGCAAATGGGCCGCAACGTGAACCAATTAAAGTAATTTCATCAACAACTAAAGCTGAAGCATCTAAGCTAAGATTACCTGCATAAGTGCTTTTTAACACTAATATTCCGCGCGGACGTAAAGCGCGACGAGCGATATCGAAGCCTGCACTATTGCCTGTACATTCAACGGCAATATCAAAGCTACGTGTTTGTACGTCATCAACATAGCTAACTTTAATACCTTTAGCTTCTAAATTAGCTAGCTTATCGGCATGGCGCCCAATAGCTAACAAATCGCAACCAGTAAGCGCGAGTGTTTGAGCAACCAATTGTCCTAATTTACCATCTCCTACGACCACTACTTTGTCATCAGAAGAAATTGAGATTTGCTGCTGAATTTCTAAAGCTGCTGCAATAGGTTCAGTGAATGTTGCCACATCTGTCGGAACATTATCCGGAACTAGATGTAAATTTGCTACAGGTAAAGATAAATAATCAGCAAAGGCGCCGTTACGGTTAACAATACCTAATACCGTGCGGTTTTCACAATGAGTTGGAATACCTCTGAGACAATAACGGCACTTTCCACAAGCAGCATTAATTTCGCCAACTACCCTTTTATTAATTAAATTATCAGGTCCTCGCTCAACGATACCTACAAATTCGTGGCCTAAAATACCACTGTAAGGATAATAACCGCGCGTCAGTTCAAGGTCAGTGTTACATATACCCGCTTTACATACTCTTACCAAAGCTTCTTCTGAACCAGGCTCAGGAACTGGTATATTAGTACGCAGTTCAAGCTGTTGATTTTCTAACCAAAGTCCTTTCATAAGTGTAAAGTACCAAATAGCCCGCATTTACCGATATGCTAATTCTAAATGGTGCTACACAATGAAGAAAAGCTTTACACTAAACTTGACGCGAGTATTTGCCCTAACACTAGGATGCTTTGTACTTTGTACTTTACCAGCAGGCGCCTTACAAGAAAATGCAAAAACCTGTGAAACTCGTTTTCCCCTAAGTAAATGCGTTAACAGCGTTACTCAACTAGTTTCCCAAATCGCACGAGCGAACGTAATATATCTAGGAGAAACGCACGATAGCGCTAAAGACCATGAAAACCAATTAAAAATTATTCAAGAACTACATAAACGAAACAAGAAAATTGCCATAGCAATGGAAATGTTTCAGCGTCCCTTCCAAAACGTTATCAATGACTACCTAGCAGGTAAGATAACTGAAGCAGAGCTAGTCAAGCAAACAGAGTATGAACAACGTTGGGGTTTTGATTGGAAATTATACGCACCCATTGTAAGATTTGCCAAAGAGAATAAAATACCTGTTTTAGCAACAAACACTCCTTCAGAAATTACCCGTAAAGTTTCGCGTCAAGGTTTAGAAAGCTTAACACCCGAAGAACGCAAGCACATACCACCATTTTCAGAAATTCGCACCTCTCCCGAAGAATACCGCAAAATGGTTTTAGCGGCATTTGAAGCGCATCAAAGTGCAGGACATGGAAAAAGCAAAAGTGCAGAAAGATTTTTTCTTGCCCAAGTTCTATGGGATGAAACAATAGCAGAAAGCATTGCCAACTTCATAAAAGGTAATCGCGATTATCAAGTAGTTGTTTTAGCAGGACAAGGACACGTCGTCTACGATTATGGTATCCCTAGTCGTGTAGAACGGCGCCTGCAAGGAAAACAAATAACTCAACATTCAATATTATTAAGTCCCCCAGACGATAATCTACCAAGAAACAAACAAATAGCTGATTTTATATGGCGGTAGGGTGCGTGAAAGCCATTACAATCAACAATTGAAACAAAATATTAAAGTCCTTTCACGCACCAGGTTAGTCAATTTCAAAAACACGAGTATAATAATAAACCGAGTCAATTCGTAAGGTTTGTATATGAAACCCGGTTTACAAAAAGGACAACTTATAAGGTGGAAGGATGACCGGGGGTTTGGATTTATACAACCTGCGGATGGAAGCAAAGAAGTCTTTTTGCACATCTCTGAACTTAAAGACACAAGTCGGCGCCCAGTAGCAGGTGATACTATTCACTATCACGTTGTGCCAGAAAAAGGCGGAAAACTTCGTGCAAGCAAAGCTTACATTGAGAGTGGAACACCCAATGTAGTATCTTCTAGTAAGAAAGCTGTATATAGAACTGGGTCTTCATCTCGATTGCCAGTATTCAAAACAATATTAGTATCTAGCGTACCATTAATTGGGGCAGTACATTTTGCATTAACAACTACCATTGTGTTCCCACTCATTCTTTATGCTGTAATGAGTTTATTGACTTTTGGGCTGTACGCTGATGATAAATCTCGTGCGAAACAAGGAAAATGGAGAACTCCAGAAAATACGTTACATCTATTTGAACTAGCAGGTGGATGGTTTGGAGGATTTATAGCTCAACAAACTTTACACCACAAAAGCAGTAAAAGTTCATATCAGGCTGTATTCTGGACAATTGTTGTAATTCACTACACGCTTTGGTTAGGATGGCTGCTTTTTGGTAAATCTTTATTAAGATAGCCACCCATAAACTTTTGCTAGAAATAGAAATATAGATAGTAGGTGGTTATTTGAGTAGGGGCAATGATGACAGGGCAAGATAAGTTTAGTTTAAAATCTCAAATATCTAAAAGCGAAGATTCTAAAGATTGGTCTTGGCCATTTTGGTTTGCCGTACCATTTTATCCTTACGGCAGGCGCCGGACTGTAAAAAGCGAAGTAATAAAAGATACGATTTGGACATTCGACCAGCTTCACGGTATTCTTTATACAATTACACCGATTCGGATGACGGTTGTAAAGTTAAAAGCGGGTGGTCTTCTTGTATATGCACCTGTGGCGCCAACCCGTGAATGTGTCCGTATGGTTAATGAGATAGTAGCGAAGCATGGTGATGTTAGATACATAATATTACCAACTAGTTCAGGTTTAGAGCATAAAGTATTTGTTGGCCCCTTTGCGCGATGTTTTCCTACCGCACAAGTATTTGTTGCCCCTCACCAGTGGAGTTTTCCGTTTAATTTACCGCTTGGTTGGTTAGGGTTTCCTCAAAAAAGAACTCAGGAATTACCGACCAATGTAGAAATGGCGCCTTTTAAAGACGATTTTGATTATACGGTGTTAGATATAAACCTTGGACGTGGTTCTTTTGTAGAGGTCGCAATGTTCCATAAAAACTCACGCACATTGCTTGTAACAGATTGTGCATTATCTATTTCTGAAGACCCACCAGAGATAGTTGAACTAGACCCATATGCTTTGTTGTTTCATGCGCGAGATAATGCAACTGAAGTTGTAGAAGACAACGCAGCTAACCGTCGTAAAGGATGGCAGCGTATTGCATTGTTTTCAATTTACTTCCGTCCAAGTGCTTTGCAAGTAGCTGGAACATGGGAGTCACTGCGCGATGCTTTAAAAGCACCCGATAAATCTAGAAAAGCATACTTTGGTTTCTTTCCATTTCGGTGGAAAGACAACTGGCAAAAATCTTTTAAGGCTTTGCGTGGTTATGGGCGCCCATTTGTAGCACCCATTTTACAAACCCTAATTTTACCACAGGCGCCAAAGCAAGTACTCGACTGGGCAGACAAAATAGCCACATGGAACTTCGCGCGTATAATATCTTGTCACTTTGACTCACCAATTCAAACAACACCGCACGAATTTCGCAGCAGCTTCGCTTTCCTCGAACAAAATTCTTCTACAAGTCAAGCATTTGGATGTGCAAATGAACCTTTAGTAGAAGAAGACTTTAAATTTATTAAAGAACTTGAAGCAAATCTCGTCCAACGTGGTGTAGCTACCCCACCCAAGGAAAAAGTTTAATGTTTGTTATACTTAATCTCTTGTGGAACGGGCATCCTTGCCCGTCCAACATTTAGGGCAGGCAAGGATGCCTACCCCACAAGAAAAAGTTATGTATTTTTTAAACTGCTTAAAAAAGACGGCGCCGAATTTCTTCTTCTGCAATAAGAATATTTTCTTCTATAGGTGAGCCATCCTCTCTAAATAGTCGAGGCATAGTTTTCCACTTCAAACTAGGATGATGAAATAAAAACCGAATAGCTTCCATATCATCTGGATGTTCCAAAACATACATTCGGAGTTCAAGTAAGCTCATTTCTTGAAAATTCGGTTTCATTGATAAAGCTCCACATTTCATTGAGCATTACTATAATAACTTTATTTAAACAAACTATACTCGTCCAAATCTTCAAATTTACCTCTATGATAAACATGTTGCGGAAAAGTACCTTCGTAGCTCATGCCAATTTTCTGTAAAACTTTGGCAGAGGCAACATTACGTTTTAAACAAGTTGCATAAATTCGATTGAGAGACAAAACCTCAAATCCAAACTGGATAATGGCTTGAGATGCTTCTGAAGCATATCCTTGTCCCCAGTAAGCTTGTCCAATCCAATACCCTAATTCTGCTTGCAAATGATTAATAGTAAGACCAACAGCACCAATCAGTATTTGCTCATAATGAAGAATAATTGCAAAATTAGCTGCTGTACCCGCTTCATAATCAGGTTGATGCGTAGCAATCCATTGTTCTGCTATTCCATCCTCAAACGGATGTGGAATATTAAGCGCAGTTGCTGCAATTGCATCCGAACCTGCTAGCTGTTGAACAAGTGGTGCATCTAAGAAGGTAAACGGTCTTAGAATTAGCCGTTTCGTTGTTAGTTCTGGTTGTACGTTTGTTATAAGCATTGTTTAGTTACATGTAATTACTAGGTGTTATGTTACTGAATTCAAACTGTTTAATTTTGTCTCAGCCATATTTAGCTTAAGAATCGATACGAACTGTTGTGCAATTTCTCTGTGTTGACGCGCGATTGCTAGCTTTATCTTCCCTGCGCTATTTTCTGGAATCTGGCTTATTGTCTCCATACTTCTCGTTTGAATAATTAATTTAGTGCTGAACCAGTTCGTGTTTAGATTAACTTCGCAAAGTTCATAAATCGGGATTTGCACTTTATGAATTACTGATTTTAGTAAACCGAATAAGTTATCTTTAACTTCAAATTCAAGCGTTAGTTCGGTAGCATTGATAAGCGCAATGCCATTGACCGTGGCAAACCCTTGATAGGCGCCTGGTATTGAGAACGGTAAACTATAAATTTCTGGTAACATAAATTTTCTCTTTTCACTGTTGCAGTGTTTTACATGTTGATTGCCGTAGGAACAACTGGGTGTTATACTTTTGCGGTTTGCCAATTGAGAGCATCCAGCGGTCATAAGAAGCGCGTGCTAGCCATTCAGCATTAGAGATTTTTGACGAAGCTCCGGACGACAACTCATAGGCACGACGGAAATGGTCGGGGCAAGTACCATGTTGTAAAATTAGTGCTGCATGGTATTGTGCTTCGGGTGTGTTAATAAGTTTCTGCTTATCAATGATGATTACTCGCTGTAACCTAGCTTGGTCACGATTGGAATTGAATAAAATAAAACTTGTCTCTCTATCATGCTGGTCTGTGTGGGACAAATAGCGTAATTCATCACTTACGGTTATAGTGTTTGTTGGCAATGCAGGAGGTGCAAGTCTAATTAAATTCGCTGTCGCGAGCATTATTACACCTGTTAACATTGGTGCAAACCCGAATAAAAGTACTTGTACGCGCGGATGTTGTCCCCGCAAATGCAAAAGCACTAAAAGTAAAGTTAAACTCAAAAGAACTAAACCTGCCAAAATTACCAGCAATAACCCAGAAAGACCACTAGTCTTCATTGTTCCACCTGCAATAATGGCAGCAACCAATCCAATTACTACTAGCAATTGAGTATGTTGTTTAGTGTGTATAAGTAGCATCCAGGTACTAGTTGCGACCCAAACACTAAGTAAAGTGAATAGAACAGCGCCCCAGTATGAAGAGAGTGAAGGAAGTACAAAGAAAGCGCTTACGTATGTAATTAAACTTAAGGTAAAAAATGAACCTGCCAACACGAGTAAAGTATTAACTGTTTTTTGCTGGTAGGTTGCTCGAATTAAACGTCTGCTCATTTGCCCTTACCAATCTCGGTCATATTCTCTGTGATTTCTAGGGCGCCGATTATCTCTAAAACAGATTCGTCGCGTTTGATCTGCTGCAACCCATCCGCTTACTCGGTCTGAGTCAGGCATATAAACTTCTAACCAATTACCTTCCTGACTAATCACATCAAACTCCGTGCCATTGGGCACCATTTTGATTAAATTATTAAAGCGGTTTTTAGGGGACGAGCGCACATCAACATATCCATCCCAATGTTTTGCCACCGTCCGACACGAGCGCGCTTGGGCTATTTCTGGGGTAGTGAGAGAAGATGCAGCAATAATAGTTACAATTAAACCCATACTGGATAAATAACAATTCATAATTGATAAATCCTCCTATTTCACATAACTAGGGGTTGCTCAAAGATAAGCGTGATTCACCCCTGATAATTGAATAGTAAACTCGCAATTTAATTGCTACTTCCCCAAATTGGCTTCGATGAGTTGACTCACCCGATCGGGTGAGCCGATAGATTAATCGACTCGCACAATTGTGTGAGCTAGAAGTGCGAATCGTTCGAGGGAGGTTGAATCTTAACAGCCAGAAATACTATACAAATATCTAAATTTTATTGGAGGATTAAAACAATGCAAACATCCAATCAAGTTCAAAATATTCGCCCTTTCCCTACTTTACGTAATGGAGATAAAGGCGTAATGGTTATTCTTTTGCAAGATTATTTAAATTATTACGGTAACAATCTTGCACTTGATGGAATTTTTGGTTCACGCACAGAAAACGCCGTCAAAAACTACCAAGATAGAAATAACCTACAAGCAGACGGTATTGTTGGTAGTCAAACTTGGAATGGATTATTTTCTGGATATTATCCACGAGTTTCTCAGCCTATTTTAATTCCTGGTAGTACTGGTGATAGTGTTAGATTTTTACAGCAGCGTTTGAAAAATTTAGGCTATGCGCTTACTGTTGATGGAATTTTTGGACAGCGTACTGAAGCTGCTGTTAAAGAAATCCAAGGTGTACGTGGTATCCCTGTACATGGCATTGTGGAACCAAAAACCTGGAATGCGTTGAATCGTTAATGCAAATTTTTATAGGAGGCGGGCATCCTTGCCCGCTCCACAAGAAAATATTAGACATTAGATAATAGTAAAGAGCAGTAGTTCATCAAAGCAAAGCGATGAAAAGCTTATCTAATATTCTATTAATTAAAATACCTGGAGTGCGTTGGCTTTCGATGCTTCGCACTCGCTTTTCAACCAAATCAACAGCATCGCCAGATTTTTTAAGATGGCGCCAACAGTTTTTGTTTGACCGGGTGGGGTTGCTAGCGTGGGTGCTTATTGTTGCTCTGTTGCTTGCTACAGCTTTAAGCATATTGGTTATTATTCCCAGTTTAAATGCAACTGGAGAAACGAAGCAGGCACTTAATGCCAGAAGATTTTTGAATGATATTCCAGATGCTGCCATTCAAATTTTAAGTATTTTATTGTTTTTGATTATTAGACATTATCGTGGGCGCCGTTCTCCTGAAGTGTTATTTTTAATACTTAATTGGATGGTGCTGTTACCACCGCATCTGCACGCGCTAATACGAGGAGAAGCTCAATTTGATTCAGGTACTTGGCTTGTAGTTTACGCAATGCAAGCCATTTTAGTGCCTGTGCATTGGCGGTTGCATATTATTTCACAGTTAGTTGTAGGCACCTGTGTTACCGTTGAAATGGTAATGGGTTTACGTGATTCTGACGTTACATTAGTAGCAGATTATATCTTCGGTGGATTTTTGGTATTGCTAATTTGTGCTGTTGCTGATTTAGGTGTGTTTCTTTACGAACGTTCGTTAAAACGAGAATTTGACTTACGGCAACAAATTCAGGTCTTTCTCCATGCGGTATCACACGATTTACGCAATCCTGTATTAGGGATGGTAATGACTTTAAAGAGTTTTTTACAACCATTGAGTGAAGATGCTCGAATTCCAAAAGAACTATTAGAGCAAATGATAGCTAGTGGTGACCGTCAAGTTGAATTGATTAATTCGTTACTAGAAGCACATGCAACTGAGTTACATGGAATAGTACTACATACCAAACCTATTAGTTTATATGTATTAGTTGAATCGATTATCGAGGATTTTCAACCGTTCTTTGAGCAATCAAAAACAACGATAACACAATTAATACCTGCTGACTTACCTTTTGTAAATGCTGATGCGCTTCATTTACGTCGCGTTTATGAAAATTTAATTTCTAACGCTTTACATTATAACCGTGCTGGTTTAACTATGACCTTTAGTGCGGAGGTGGTTAAACAGGAGAGACGGGCGAAGTCAAATCTTGAATTTATACGTTGCACCGTCAATGATAACGGAACCGGAATGACAGCTATGCAGTGCGAGCGAAGCTTTAATCTTTATAGTCGTGGTTCCGACAGGCGCCAGTCACTCAATCTGGGTTTAGGACTTTATATGTGTCGGCAAATTATCACCGCTCACGGTGGTGAGATTGGTGTTATGTCTACTTTAGGAAGCGGTTCCGAGTTTTGGTTTACATTGCCTTTAGCTTAGGATATGGCGCCCCTTTTATAAATATTAAATACATTTTGCAATTTTTTGTAGTATATAGAGAGTATCTACTAGATATTTCGCTGGCTTTCCATGCCTTAAGATTTTCAAATTTAAGTAACTGTATGAAAAAATAGCGGTGTTTGGCAATGCTGGAGGCGGTAAATCAACTCTAAGCAAGAGGTTATCAGAAATAACTGGTTTGCCACTTTACGTTTTGGACAAGATAAAAAATCCTGAAGGAGACACTGAGATTCCACATGAAGACTATAAGCGCGCTCATCAACAAATTTTAGCTACTGACCGATGGATTATTGACGGGTTTGGTTGCATGGAAACCATCTGGCTACAACTCAACGAGGCAGATAGTTTGGTTTTTGTCGATTTACCACTATATATACATTTTTGGTGGGTAACAAAACGACTAATTACAGGTTACTTTAAACCACCAGAAGGCTGGCCCGACAAAAGCCCAATATTGAAGAGTTCGCTACTTAGCTACCGCGTACTTTGGCTATGTCATAAACATTTAACTCCAAAATATCGTGAGTATATCGAGCAAGCAAAAAGCGCCAAAAGTGTTTATCATATTCGCACGACTAAACAGATTTCGCAATTTTTTGAATTAATTGCAAATGATAGTCCCAATGACATTCAGCCACCGCGACTATAAAATGCGCGCGTGGTGAAATGGACGCAGTAAATAAATTGCATAAATGAATAAAGCAACCGAGCCGCCCACACTTAGTGCGATGGAAACGTAAGCCGGAAGCAGAGTAAAGTCTCCCAACAAATTTGCTAGTGCATGGAATAGAATCGCTGTCCAAATAGTATTAGTACGAAGTCGTATAGCTGCAAAAAGAAAACCATCTACTGTTGCTGATAAAATTGTCAGCAGTATAGAGCAAATTGACAAATCAAATAAAAGTCTTACCCAGTGTGATAATCCAAATAATAGGGACGAAATTAATGTCGCGCGCATCACACCAGACGGTAACAATGCTCGTAATATTACACCTCGAAAAATAGCTTCTTCGCTAAATCCCGTTAGAAGTTGAGCAGATAGAACAAAAGCAACCGTATTAAAATCTAAAATTATAATCCCATTACTAAAATAAAGTACAACAAAAAGCAACGGCAACCAAAGCAAATGTAGAGAACGCCACTGTCGGAAACTATTAAATCCTGATTTATGCCACCATTTTAAATTAGTTAATAAAATAACGGCATAAATTGCGAGGATTACTTGCAATACAATTCGCTGTGTCATCATTGGAAAATTTGGAGCAAGTCTTTGACATAGTATTATTCCAATAACTGGAAGATGTTGAAAAATAAAGATTGTTAACACAAATTTAATTGGATAACGCTGTGCAAATTTATGCAGTTTTTGTTGGTTAATTAACATGATTAAATCCTTTGAAGTTAATTTAAGTGTTCTAACATCAGCATCTCCAATTTCATAAATTGGTGCTTCGCGCAGTTTGTGTCATTCTAGAGGGCGCAATATACTCGCCCATTTGACTCATACTATTGGGTGAACCGAACGAGTTAAACAGTTGCGGGAAGTAGAAATTTAACCTTCAACTTAATTTTGAAGTGTGACGTTATGTTGATAAAACTAATGACAAAGATTGAAATTCGTAACCTTAGCAAAACTTATCCTAATGGTACTAAAGCACTAAAAAATATATCGCTGGATATTCCAATGGGAATGTTTGGTTTACTTGGTTCTAACGGCGCCGGGAAATCTTCTTTAATGCGAACGCTTGCCACATTGCAAGAAGTGGACAGCGGTACAATTACTTTTGGTGATATTAATGTTCTCAAAGATAAAACCCGAATGCGTCAAATTGTAGGGTATCTACCTCAAGAGTTTGGCGTGTATCCTGGTGTATCAGCAGAGCGACTACTTACCCATTTGGCAACACTTAAAGGTATTCGTAATACCAAACAACGCCAAGAACAGGTGAAATATTTGCTACACCAAACTAATCTGTACAATGTCAGACATAAAGCTGTGAGTGGATATTCAGGTGGGATGCGGCAACGGTTTGGCATTGCACAAGCACTACTTGGTAATCCTAAGCTGATTATTGTAGATGAACCTACCGCAGGACTTGACCCTGGTGAGCGAGTACGATTTTTAAATCTATTAAGTCAGGTTGGCGAAACTGCGGCAGTGATTCTTTCTACCCATATTGTTGAAGATGTAGCTGAACTTTGCCCGCATGTGGCTATTGTTTCTGAGGGACGGGTATTGATTACGGGTAGTCCAGTTGAATTAATGCTGCAATTAAAGGGCAAAATCTGGCGCCGAGAGATTTCCCGAAATGATTTATCTATTGCACAACGTCGTTTTAAGGTGATTAAGAGTAAATTTTATTTGGGACGGCTTGTAATTCACATTTTTTCATCTAACTGTCCTGATAATGCTTGCGAATCTGTTGAACCTGATCTTGAAGATATATATTTCTGCGCTTTGGAAGGACTTGTACAAGTTGGTGCGTGACGCTACAAGTCTTATAGCTACGTTGAAGTTTTTTGGTGGGGTCACGCACCCTACAATATTCAAACAAACATATGGAAAAATTACTAGAAATTGCTCGGTTTGAACTGGGTAACTGGATGCGTGCGCTTTCGGTATATGTTTATTTCGCAATCTTTTTTGGGTTAGGGTTTCTGATTATTAACATGGCTACTGGAATTCCGCTCGGTGGTATTCGTATGATTTTACCAGGGTTGGAATATACTAATGCCCCTTTGACGGTGATGATTGTCTTAACTATTCTAGGGATGTTGGTGTTGCTCGTTGCTGCTGGAATCTTTAGTCAAGCTGCTTGCAAAGATTTTGAAACCCGGTTTGCTAATATTTTGTTTAGTTTTCCGCTACGAGAGTGGGAGTATTTTATTGGTCGCTGGTTTGTTGCAATTATTATTGTTGGATTTATGTTGCTGGCGCCTGTTTTGGGATATTTAACTGGTGAATGGATGCCATATTTAGAGCGTGACAAACTTAGTTATTTCAATGGGATGGGTTATTTATACGCTTATATTAGTGTTCTTTTACCTAACCTCGTTATTTTTGGCAATGTTTTCTTTAGTGTAGGAATACTTACTCGTCAAACGTTGCTGGTATATTTGATTGGTGCCGCATTGTTTATTGAAGGTAGTATTATTACAAATACGTTAGAGCATCTACCTTGGGTTGCTAGTTTGCTCGACCCTACCGGACTTGGCGCCATCAATGCGACTACTAAATTTTGGACATCGGCACAAAAAGCTAGTTGGCTCCCTATAGGAAATGAAATTCTCTTAAACCGTTTACTTTGGTTGGCACTTAGCACGAGCTTATTAGCTTGTAGTTTATATCAGTTTCGGTTTTCTCAACAGATTATTCCTATTGTGAGACAGAAAAAGTCATCGGTCAGTAAATTAGAGTCAGAAATTAAAGATTCACCTTCTTTCGTAGTTCCCCTTTCGTTGTCCTACAATTATCAATATAGGCTTGTATTTTCCCAAGCATGGATTGAGTTTCAGACGCTCTTTAGTAACCGTTGGTTTTTACTTACTTTGGCAATATCAATTCTACCAACTTTGATGGTATCAAGTTTGAAGTTGTTAGAAGCTTATGGCGCCTCTCAATATCCATTAACGCATTTGCTTTTGGATAAAGCTAGTGACCTGTTCGCGAATTTATTCAAGTTGCTGATTATCTTTTTAGCTGGTGAGATAATTTGGCGTGACCGTACTACCCGTATAAATCCGCTCATTGATACGCTGCCCATCCGCACGTTTGTTTATTTACTCAGTAAATTTATTGCGTTGGCATTAGTATCATTATCTGCAATATTAATGATTTTAGTCTCTAGTGTATTAGTGCAAACCTTTGCTGGATACAGCCGCTATGAATTCAATGTTTATTTCATAGTTCTGTTAACGCGGCTATTGCCACACCTGCTATTACTTTCCGCAATGTCTCTATTTTTACAAGTCATTATTCAGAATCGTTATTTAGGATATTTCGTTACTGCTGTAGTGTTGTTTGGTTTACCTCAACTAGAAGCACTACCACAAATTCCCCGCATTTTTGTTTATGGCTCTTTTCCAGAAGCAAGCTACAGCCAGTTTGACGGTTATGGAAATACACTTAACCCAGTGCGTTGGTTTCAGGGGTATTGGGGAATTTGGGCGATGTTACTGCTAATAGTAGCGGTGTTGTTTTGGCAGCGAGGAGTTGATACAGGTTGGAAAGCTAGATTTAAAGTTGCTCGACAGCGGTTTACCTACCCTGTGGCATTAGTTCTTCTCAGTTGTATAGGCGCAATTTTAAGTTTAGGAAGTTGGATTTTCTACAATACTCGCATTCTCAATCAAGTTATCACACCTGAAGTTGCTGAAAAAGCTAAAGCTGATTACGAAATAAAGTATTTGCATGAAGGCGCCGCACAACCGCAAATCACCCGCATGATATTAAACTATGACCTATATCCACAACAACGATTATTAATTGCTCAGGGACAATACATTCTAGAGAACAAAACAAAATTACCTGTTTCCAAAGTGCAGGTTTATATCAGGTTGATAAATGGCGTAACAGTACAAAAAATGGTTTTAGGTTCTCAAGTACAGCCAAAAACTGAACGCTTTCCGGAGAACCTCGTGCAAACCTTCGAGCTACTTAAACCTTTACCACCTGGAGGCAAAACCACCCTTGATTTTGTATTGGAGTGGCAACCGCGAGGTTTTGATGAGCGGCGCCAATCTACTGATATTCTTGCTAACGGAACGAATATGTCTTGGCATTTACCAATGGTTGGTTATCAAACCAATGCTACTTTGACAGACCCAATACTACGTCGCAAATATAACCTTAAGAAAGGTTTCTCCGAACTCACACTCCTCGAACAACTGAAACAATTTGATAGCTCGAAACCTCCAGAACTTATTACATCCGATGTTACAGTTAGCACTAGTATCAATCAAATTGCAGTAGTTCCTGGCGCCTTACAACAACAATGGATTAAGGGCAACCGTCGATATTTTAGTTATCAGATGAGTGACCCGGTAATAAATATACCGACGTTGTATTCAGCACAGTATCAAGTCAAACAAGACCGTTGGCAAGATATTAACCTAGAGATTTACTATTTAAAAGGACATGAATACAACATTGAGCGCATCCTCAAATCAATAAAAACTTCGCTCTCATACTTCAACACAAACTTTAGCCCCTACCAATATAAACAAGTGCGCGTCTTTGAACTACCACGCGGACGCTATGCAGTTGCTCTACCCGCTACAATTGGCTATTCAGAGTTTATCGGCTTTTTAGCGCGAATTGATGAGCGAAACCCAGATTCAATAGACTATTCTAGCCTTGTTGCAGCCCATGAAATAGCTCACCAGTGGTGGGGACATCAACTTGTAACCTATCCTGACCTTAAAGGTACGCAGTTGATGAATGAAACACTTGCTCAATATTCCGCACTGATGGTAATGGAAAAACTGTACGGAAAATCAACCGTCCGCAAAATTCTTCAACACGAACAAAGAATGTATTTGAACGGTCGGAGTGAGGCAAAAATAGAAGAACCATTAATAACAACAAATGCGCCTCATGTATATTACCGGAAAGGAGCAATTATTCTCTATGGCTTACGTGATGCAATCGGCGAAAACTCTCTAAATCACACTTTAGCAAAATATTTACAAGAATGTTCTAAGTATTCTATTAATGTACCCCCTTACCCAACCGTAATTGACCTGCTCAAATACTTACACAAAGCAACACCAGTAAATAAGCAATACCTAATTCAAGAAGGATTTAAAGATATTATACTTTATGACAATCGTGCCAAAGCAGCTACTTGGAAACGGCGCCCAGATGGTCAATACGATGTTACCATTGCCGTCAATGTTCAAAAGTTACGCTCCGACGCGAAAGGTAATGAAAAATCTATTGCGCTTCATCCTAATGAACAAATCGATATTGGAATTTTGGATGCAACAGGTAATATTATTTATTGCCAAAAATATAACTTGCACTCTGGCGAAAACACAATTGTTGCAGTAGTTGGGCGCCAACCCAAGTTAGCAGGTATTGACCCCCTGAATCTGCTTATAAATCGGATTGCTGACGTGAATTTGATTGAGGCTAAACCTGTGTTATTGAAAGAAACGCCATAAGTAGTGCCACTATCTATTAGACTTATAAGATTGCTTGTAGTGGCGCTAATTACTTCCCCCTCTGTGTTCTCTGCACCTCTGTGGTAAATATATATACCGTCAAAATTAATAACATGAAGCACTCGTTATCTACGATTTCGGTTTGACTTCAAATTCTGATTTGGAACGATAGAAGCAAACGTCAAATTCAAGAATTAATGGTGCGTTTGGACTACTCACCCAAGCAAACACTAATTCAGTTGATGCGAAGTCCCCGATTTGAGCTGTTGCAGATAAAGCCATCGCTTGTAGATTACTAAGATTGCCAGTTAGCTGAATAATAGCTTTGCGAGTGTCCCAAATAGCCCCCAACTGCAAACCAATTTCATACGGTAAGACGTTAACTGTTGCTCCACTATCTACTAAACCCAGAGTTTCTATGCTTCGCTCACCTCGTCGTAGTATAAGTGGGATTCGCGGTAAGCTGTCAAACTCGTTTTGTGTGGTGCTAGTAATTGAATATTTGAATCGCATACATTATTGCTGACTAACATCCGGTTGCTTTAAAGCTTCCATCAAAACTGCACCAGCCGCAAAACTGTCGTATGGAGTTGGCAAGTCGTAGGTTTTGAAAGGTTCCAAGGGAGAAATATCTTCCACTACATCCAAATCTTCTGCTAAAATCCGGATTAGCTTAAGTTTTTCTGTCGCAGAAAGCTGGCGGATTGCAGGAAGCACCTCAGCTAGTGTCATTATAATTTGCCTCAACGCTTGGAGATTTATATTTTACAGCTTACTATATTTAAGGTAGGAACTGAGTTATGCAACAATTCCCGAACGTAAGGCTACGACGGCGGCTTGAACCCGGTCATTTACCAATAATTTATTCATAATCCCTCGCACATAAGTTTTTACAGTGTGTTCACTAAGGTACAAAGTTTTAGCTATTTCTGGGTTACTACAACCTTCGACGATTAGCTGGAGTACTTCTAATTCTCGCTCTGAAAGTGTTCCTGGTGGAATTGATTTTGTAGATTTTTTGGGTTGAGGAGGTTTAAGTTGTTCTATTACTGATTGTGCAACACCTGCATCTATATAAGTGGCGCCTTCATAAACTACCTCAATAGCTTTTACTAATCGCTCAACACTTGTACCTTTTACACAATAACCATCGGCGCCGCTTGATAATGCAGCAATAACTTCAGTTTGGTCTGTGTGGGAGGTTAATATCACCACTTTAGTACCAGGAAGGTTTTGCTTAATACTTTGTGTAGCAGCAATTCCATCCATATGTGGCATTCCCACATCCATCACCACAATATCAGGTTTGAGCGTGTTGGCAGCTTCCACCCCTAAATAGCCATCTTCAGCAATACCAATAATTTCTAATTGCGGTTGAACAGACAGCATATGCTTTAACCCAATTCGCATCATTGGGTCATCTTCAACAATTAAAATTCGTAACTTCTGCGAGTCCAATGGCTAGAGCTATATTTACTTTCAATTTATATTCGCCTATATTATACCATGAATAATCAATTATTGTATCTACCAAAAGAGCTATTGCTTTAGTAGTATTTTTACTGATAAATAATTTATTAGGTGTAAATAATCAATGATGTAGAGACGCGTTCACGAAGTGTCCCGCAGGGAATATATCGCGTCTCTACGATGTCAAATTTTTACAAATTCTTTAAAATCATGATTTTAAAAGATAAAGTCGCAATCGTGACAGGCGCCAGTTCTGGAATTGGAAGAGCTTGTGCAGTCGCTTTAGGAAGTGCAGGCGCCATAGTAGTGGCAGCAAGTCGTCGTATTTCTGAGGGAGAGGAAACAATTCAGCTAGTTAAAGAAGCTAGTGGAGACGGTATATTTATACAAACAGATGTTAGTAAAGAAGCAGATGTACAAAGACTAGTAGAAAAAACGGTTGCTTATTATGGGCGCCTAGATTTTGCTTGCAATAATGCAGGTATTGAACAAGTACCAACTCCTTTAAGCGAGCAAACCGAGGCAGTTTTTGACGAGGTAATTAATACAAATGTCAAGGGAGTTTGGTTGTGTATGAAACATCAAATTCCCCAGATGATAGAAAATGGAGGAGCAATTGTCAACATTGCATCAGCAGCAGGATTAATAGGATGTCCGACAATACCTATTTACTGTGCAAGTAAACACGCTGTCATAGGTTTAACAAAATCCTTAGCTGTAGAATATGCTTCGCGAAGAATTCGTATTAATGCAGTTTGCCCAGGTGTTATTGAAACTGACCTGGTTAAACGTGCGCGCGAGGTTAACCCACAATTTATTGAACACCTAAACAAAATGCATCCGATAGGACGTGTTGGTACACCTGAAGAAGTTGCAAATTCTGTTGTTTGGCTACTTTCAGACCAATCATCTTTTATTACAGGACATGCGTTGGCTGTAGATGGTGGTGTTGTTGCCCAGTAAATCTTCAAATCCCCCCTAACGGGGGATTAAACTCACCTTGTAACACTAAATTGTTTTGTATATAATTTGGCGTAGCGTCCTTGTACATCTAATAATTCTTCATGAGAACCTGATTCAACGATTTGCCCTTTTTCTATAACTAGTATTCTGTCGCTTTTTCGCACAGTAGATAATCTGTGGGCAATAATAAATACTGTTCTCCCTTCCATTAATCTTTCGAGTGCTTCTTGTACTAAAGCTTCGGACTCTGAGTCTAATGCGGATGTGGCTTCATCGAGAATAAGAATACGTGGGTCAAGGAGAACTGCACGTGCAATAGCGATACGTTGTCTTTGCCCCCCTGATAAATTAACACCACGCTCACCAACCACAGTATAATAACCATCGGGCATTTGGCTGATAAATTGGTGAGCGTTGGCTATTTTAGCTGCATTCTCTACAGCTTGCATATCAAAAGTCTCTTGTCCAAAGGCTATATTTTCGGCAATTGTTCCAGAAAACATTGTAGTTTCTTGGGGTACTATACCTATTTGGCGCCTCAAGCTATTTAATGTAACATCGCGAATATTGACACCATCGATAAATATATCACCGCTTTGAGGGTCATAGAAACGTGGTAACAAGTTAACAAAAGTCGTTTTACCAGAACCACTGGCGCCAACTAGTGCAATTGCTTCACCCGGATATGCGAGTAAACTAATATTATTTAAAACAGGTTCATTTGGTTTATAAGCAAAAGACACGCGACGATATTCAACTTTACCGCTAACTGTGGGGAGAATATCGGCATTGGGTTTTTCTTCAACTGCGGGTTTGATAGCTAGTAACTCAAATACTCTATCTACCGATGCTTCTGCCTCTTTGAATAAATTATAGTTAGTTGTGGTGTGACCTACAGGGTCTATTAATAATGCGGCGCCACTTAGAAAGCTAAAAAACTTCCCAGTAGTTAAATTACCAGCAGAAATTTGCCAAGCTGCGAAGAAAAGTAACAATAAGAAACTTAAAGCCTGTAAAAATCCGACAATTGGCACTTGGATGGCTTTCAAACGCTCCGTAGAATACTTTGCGCGCATAGCAACTTCTGCTTCCTTACCAAACCGTGCAATTTCGTATGCTTCCGCAGCAAAAGCTTGAACTATCCTAATACCATTAAAAACTTCCGTTAAAATCGCTGATAAATCTGATACTTGGTTTTGACTACGACGCGAGTACTTTTGTAGTCTTTCTCCAAACCAAGCAATCAACACCAACATAATTGGTACAACTAATAAAGTTGCCAATGTTAATTGCCAGCTCAGATACACCATATATATCGGAATTGCCGCTAACTGCAACGCACAGGGAATAAAATCATGTAACAGCTTGTGAACCGCTTCGCCAACTCTATCTACATCTTCAGTAACACGGTAAGATAAATCACCAGCCTTTGCAGTCTCAAAATAGCTCAAATTAAGCTTCTGTAAGTGCCCATATAGATTTTTACGTAGATTAAAAGATACTCGTAGTGCTGCCTTTGCCATGTAGATATCTTGCACCGACTGAAAGAAACCGCGTACAAGAAACACACCTCCCAAAATACCAGCAAGTTCAGCAATAGCAACAACGTTACCATTCCCGAAAGGCGCCGATAGTTTCTGCACCAGATGCATTAAAGTTAAAGTAGCGAGAACATAACCTAAAATACCAATAAATCCCGTGGCAATATGGCGCCATTGGGGACGGATATACGGTAGAAGTTGCCAATAATTAGAACGGTTCGAGCTTTTCACCACACCACACACTATATTTTATTCTCTAAGACGCTACCAGATGAAGGGTAGTTTCTGATAGGTTAGCTTAAAACGAAAATTTGGCAACGGATATAACGGATGTAACGGATAATCGTAGGTTGGGTGGAGGAACGGAACCCAACAAGTGATTATGTTGGGTTTTCATAAGCGATAACTACCATAAAGGAAAACTACCCTACGGGAAAACTGCGTTAACGTAAACGTAAACGTTCCTCAACCCAACCTACAATTTTGGAGAGAATAATGCAAAGTCTTAATTTCGACCAAACTATTACAGCATGATCTGCCATTGCTGATAACGTCTTTGTTCCTCATAATGAGGCGGAATATGAACGATTAGTTAAAATATGTGATTGTTTAATTGACCAAGTTGGTGAAGACGAAACCCATCCCCTAGCTTCTTTAATGGAAGTTATTGGTGCGGTTATCGAAAATTATGAAGCGGAGCATGTTCCAGAATTAGAAGATGTTTGAGAAGTATTACATTTGTCATGCTGAGGTACGAAGCATCTTATAAATCTCGAAATCATTGAGATTCTTCGCTACGCTCAGAATGACATTTTAATTCGCTGCGCTCAGAATGACATTGACATTATAAGCTTACTACGACTCGAAAACCGCATATTCGTAGACCCCCGTCTGACTCGTTCCAACTGCGACTAGCGCTACGACATAGAACGGGACTAAAGCTCCATGAACCACCGCGTAGTACTCGACGGTTTCTGTCTCCCTGCCATTCCCATACGCTACCATCTGAAGGCGCCCCTACGTAATTATTGTGCCAAGGGTCAGCGCACCATTCCCACACTTGACCGTGCATGTCGTATAGTCCAAAGGAGTTTGCGACTTCAAAGCTACCGACGGGAGTTGTTTCTTTGCGAATTTTGGTTTTGGTTTCAAATTCAAACATTCTTGTTTCGCTATTGCCGCAGTTTGCTAGGTCGGGGGTGATGCTGTCTCCAAAGTGGAAGGGTGTGGTTGTTCCTGCACGACAAGCATACTCCCATTCTGCTTCGCTTGGTAAACGATATTTACGTCCAGTTTTTTGGTGCAAACGCGCGCAAAATTCTTGTGCTTCGTGCCAAGATACATTTTCTACTGGACGATTGGCGCCTTTAAATTTAGATGGATGTGGGTTTAGTGATAGATTGATTTTAGGTAGATTTGAGACCGCACGCCATTGCGCTTGTGTTACCGGGTATTTGCCGATGCAGATTGGTTCGATTTGAACATTATGCTGGGGACGCTCGTCAGCATCACCTTCACCATCGATTGAACCCATCATATAGTTACCACCAGGTATTGACACCATTTCTAAGAAAACACCACTACCTAAATCTTCGGTAAAGAAACGTGCGTTTGCTCGTGTACGTTCGATTATTCGACCTTGTGTATCTAATGTAACAACATCAAAATCAAAGATGTGGAACTCTGGGTATAAATTTGATTCGGTTGATTTGGAGCGATGAGTTGATAGTGTTTGAGAGGGTATTTGCGCTGTTTCAAGTTGAGGAACGGTGGTCATTCCAAATAAACTTTTAAAGTTATTACTATTTAAATCTTGTAGTACTTCCACTGCTGTTTGGTATCTTTCTCGCACTACATGTTTAAGTAATTTATCAAGAATATAACCTAGTTGTTCACTAACCTGAATATTTTTACTTTTTGCGTATTCTCGCCATTTCCAATGTGCATTAATTGCGTCGTAAAGTGGGTCAGTTACATTACCATATGCATCTTGATAGGGTAAGCATTGTGTTAAAAGACGTATACAAGTTACACCTAATGAATATAAGTCACTTGCATGACAAGCAAAACCTGCCATTTGTTCGCTTGATGCATAACCTATTGTATAAATTACTGTTGCTTGTCGAGCTAAACTTGTTTGAGTAATTTGTTTGGCGCCACCAAAGTCAATTAATACTAATTTTTTATCACCATAACGGCGTATAATATTTTCAGGTTTAATATCTCGGTGGATAACGTTGCGCGAATGAACAAAATCAAGTATAGGTAGAATATCTATTAAAACATGACGAATTTTAGCTTCAGTATATGTAGTGTTTTGAAGCTCTTTGTGTAGAGTATCTCCCTCAATAAATTCTTGCACTAAGTACAAACTGGCGCCTTGTTCAAAGTAAGCGAGTAATCTGGGTATAGAAGGATGATTTTCACCTAGTTCATATAATCTAAACGCTTCCTCTTTGAATAACTGTGCAGCTTTTGCACGTGAGGCAGTTCCCTGAACTTGGGGTACAAATTGCTTGACGACACACGAACCATCAAGTCTATCAACATCTTCAGCATAATATGTCCTGCTAAAACCACCCTCACCTAACAACCGGATAACGCGAAAGCGGTTTCTTAACAAGTCACCAAAGTTGCTATGTCCGCAGGTCGTGCAAAAACGATTACCGTCTGCGTTAAATGGATTTGAGCAATTGGGATTTTGGCAGATTCGCATGGTTATTGAGATGTTGCATCGTCCAAAGTTAGCCCCAATATCATGATTTTGTATATTGTTTAAATTTGAAGTTTTTCTAAGTACGATTAAATATTTTTTACCGATTAATTTATCCGTAATTAGAGTTTAACAATTTCCTTTACAATATCAATTTAATATGGGCACTTTTATTGGAATTATAGGGCGAATATTACCTTAATAGGGTAAGTTTTGTCAAGGATTAGCTCAAGCATGTAACCAATGTAACAAATAGGTTGTTTGCTATCTAATAAATGAGGAACGTTAACGCAGTTTTTCCGCTTTCTTAGTCGTAGATTAGCTGTAATGGGTAAACTTGAATGGCGCCAATACGGTTATTTTTATAAGGGTCACTGCTACGTAAAATTTCGATTAATTGACCTTGACTAATTGCTTTTTCGACTACAGATAATTGATGAAATAAATTATTTCGGTTTTTACCCAAGCTTGCCATTTCTTCTGGGTCTGTGTAAACAATTACCCTGTTGAGATATTGTCTTACAGGGTAAAATAATTCACCTTTTGATTCTATATCTAACCCACGCAGGCGCCGACTTAATTGGTCGCATATGCGTCGAACCTGGGGGTCTCCCTGAAATTTAGCTTGTGTAAATAAGGCATTGAGGGCAACTTTAAACTCTTGACTCGACATGGCGCCAGTACCTAAATAATAGCCCCAACGATACATTCTACGCTCAGGAATACCATATTTTCGTAGTGTTTCTAAATCTTTTCGCAAAGTCGCAATACCAGGGTAGCCATATGGAAACTCAATAGCAAACTCTGCTGCTAACTCTTGAAGTCGTAATTGTACTTCCGCTAATGCATCATGGTGTTTTTGCGCCGCCTTCATAGTATCACGACAACCGACACCAGGATACTTCAAAAGAGTTGCAATTAGCAGTAGTAATCTTTGGCGTTGCTGAATCATTGTATGAATTATGCAACCACCTCAAGCCATGCGGGCGCCTTGCGCCCGCTGCGCCACTGAGCCGTACTTAAGATAATGTATTACTAGCCGAATTGAAAACCTAAGCATTTC